>Ga0307516_10000004_pt1 | contig 367451 bp, 367 predicted proteins | sample 19_EM_MG_FD_203310 | JGI IMG/M metagenome (GOLD analysis project Ga0307516, IMG submission 203310) | Populus trichocarpa ectomycorrhiza microbial communities from riparian zone in the Pacific Northwest, United States - 19_EM | ecosystem: Host-associated > Plants > Roots > Unclassified... | reverse complement strand
TGGTCTCGGTCACCGTGTAGGTGTCGAGGGCGAGGCCACCGAGCTTGAACTGGCCGTCGTCCTTGTCGAGGTCGTTGGCGTCGTTGTCGGTGACGGTGATGGTCCCGCCGCCGGCCGCCTTGACCTCGAAGGTCGCGCCGCCCACCAGGGCGTCGCCAGCCTCGTTCCTCTTCTCCCACTCCAGGGTGCCGAGGCGGTTGTGGAAGTCAGCGTCGGCCGGACCATTGCCGGTGTCGTCGGAGCCTTGGGCGCCGATGACTGCGTTGAGGTTGCCGGAGGAGATGGTCTCGGTGCGGGAGACGGAGTCGTCCAGCGCCCAGCCGGTCGGGGCCTTGGTCTCGGTCACCGTATAGGTGTCGAGCTTCAGGTTCGCGAGCTTGAACTGGCCGTTGTCCTTGTCGAGGTCGTTGGCGTCATTGTCGGTGACGGTGATGGTCCCGCCGCCGGCCGCCTTGACCTCGAAGGTCGCGCCGCCCACCAGGACGTCGCCGGCCTCATTGCGCTTTTCCCATTCCAGGGTGCCGAGGCGGTTGTGGAAGTCGGCGTCGGCGGGGCCGTTGCCGCTTTGATCAGAGCCCTGGGCGCCGATGACCGCGTTGAAGTTGGCGTCGGTCAGCGTCTCCGTGCGGGAGACGGAGTCGTCCAGCGCCCAGCCCGTCGGGGCCTTGGTCTCAGTCACCGTGTAGGTGTCGAGCTTCAGGTTGCCGAGCTTGAACTGGCCGTCGTCCTTGTCGAGGTCGTTGACGTCGTTGTCGGTGACCGTGATGGTCCCGCCGCCGGCCGCCTTGACCTCGAAGGTCGCGCCGCCGAGGAGCGCCGTGCCGTCCTCATTGCGCTTCTCCCACTCGAGGGAGGCGAGGCGGTTGTGGAAGTCGGAGGCGTCGGTGTTGCCCGGATCGTCCTTGCCCTGCGTGCCGACGACGACGTGCAGGTCCTTGCTTCCGATAGTGACATTGCGGGTGACGTCGTCGTCGAGCCCCCAGCCCGCGGGCGCCTTGGTCTCGGTGATGACATACGAGCCCTGCACCAGATCGCCGCTGATCTTGATCTGGCCGGCGTCGGGGTCGAGATCGTTAATGCCGTTGTCGACGACCGTGATCGTATAGTTGGCGAGCTTGTTGTCCTGTGGGTCGACGTCGACGGTGAAGGTGGCGCCGCCAACGAGCTGGGTGCCGTCCTCGTTGCGCTTTTCCCACTCCAGCGAGTAGTCGGGGCTGATGTTCCATTCTTCGAAGCCGCCGTTGGCGGTCGTGGTGATCTTCGTGCCGGGCGCGATCTCGAACGCGTCTTTATAGTCGCCGTCATGGTTGACATCGGCGCCGTTCGCCAAGGTCACCGAGCCGGTGACGCCGAACTCCGAGTACAGGTAGACGTAGGTGAAGCTGGGGTCCTTGCCGGCGAAGGCGGAGACAGGGACGTAGAAGAAATAGTCGGACGAGCCGCTGCCTGAATCCACGTCGTTCAGGACGAGATAGTTGCTGGGATCCTTCGTTCCGCCGTCGAGGTCCCAGATCAGAACTGAGTTCGCCCCGAACCCGTCTGCGCCCGCTTCGGTGGGATCGTTGAAGTTCGTCAGGTTCCCGGCATTGGCGAGATAGAGCTGGATCGCGTCGACCGTGATGAAGGAGTCTGACCCGCCGTTGCCCTGGTTCAGGTCAAGGCGGAACTCGTAGAACAGGCCCTGGACGTCGATCGTGCCGTTCCCGTCAAGGTCGAGACCATTCGAGATCGGGACGTCGGAGAGGGGCAGGGAGTCGGTGAAGTTGCCGTCGGTGTTCTCGTCGTATTCGACGGGGCGGAAATCGGTGTTGTAGCCGATTTCAGTGCCGCTCTTCTGGAAGCGGACAAACGGGTCGATCAGACCGGTGCCCGAAGACGACGCGGTATGCCCCTGCAGCATATAGGCGTCCGGGAACGCCCCGCCGCTGAGAATTGCAGAGTCGCCAAAACCCGTGATTTCGATCTGAGCCATAGTCGTTGCCTCCCACCCGCCTAGGCGTCGCCGTCAGGAGGGGGGACAGGCAGGCGGAAACGCCGCCAACGACTCGTCACCCCCCGGTACAGCAAAGCCACCAATTCGCCCCGCTAACCGTGAGCGGTGGCGTAAAGTTCCATCGATAGAGCATACAGCGTGACAATTTATTGTGCAGACGGAATATTTATAATGCATTCGCGCATTTGTGTCCCGCAATGAGACAGCAACTTAATGCGTATTAACAATTCTGTAACCACTCTTAGCGGGATTTTAATTTCGACCACTAGTTGAGCCAGTCCCGTCGTCTTAACCGGCATTAGGCCGTAACCGCACCCCCGACCAACAGCGCGCTGTTCACAAGCGACTTGCGCTCGGGCGCTCCTGGGCCTGTTCTGGGCGTAAAGCAGGAGCGGGGCGGGAGCGGATGTCGGATTGGTCGGACGGCTATGTCAGCAGTCTTCAGTACACGACGAATTTCTATCGGGAGTTGGCGCCGAGCTATCTGAGCTTCGCCTGTCTCCTGGAGGGCATGCGGCCTCCGCCGTCAGGGGCGGGCACGTCCTATCTCGAACTGGGGTGCGGACAGGGCTTCGGCGTCAGCCTCCTGGCCGCCGCGAACCCGCAGATGCGGTTCGTCGGGGTGGATTTCATGCCCGCGCACATCGCCAATGCGCGCCGCCTGGCCAGCGAGAGCGGCCTGACCAATGTGCAGTTTGAAGATTTGAGCTTCGATCAGCTCCTGTCGCGGATAGGCGACGAGGAGCGGCGTTTCGAGTTCATCGTCCTGCACGGCGTCTACACGTGGATAAGTCCGGCCAACCGTAAGCTGATCGTCCAGCTGGCGGACCGGCTCCTGCAGCCGGGCGGATTGCTCTACGTCTCCTACAACTGCCTGCCCGGCTGGGCCCCGCTCACGCCGATCCAGCGGTTCATCCAGGAGTTCGCGGCGCGCAATCCGGGCAATCCCGTGCAGCAGGTGGAAGGCGCGGTGAAGGCGGCGAAGGCTCTGTTCGCGAAGGGGGACAACTACTTCGCGCGAAACAAGACCGCGATGGGGATGCTGGACCAGGTCCAGAAGCAAAACCCCCGCTACCTGGTTCACGAGTACCTGCCTGCGGAGTGGAGTCCGGTCTATCACGCCGACGTGGCGGCGGATTTCGCCGAGGCCCGGATGGAGTTCGCCTGCTCGGCGACCCTGCCGGACAATGTCATCGAGCTGTCTGTTCCGCCCCACGCGATGAAGACGGTCGCTGCGATCACCGACCCGGGCTGGCGCCAGACCCTCTCGGATTTCCTGGGCAACAAGCAGTTCCGGCGCGATCTGTTCATGCGGGGCGTCGACCGGCTGTTTCCCCTTGAATGGGAGCAACTGTTCTTCGAAACGCGTCTGGCCCTGATGACGCCGCCGGACGACGTGCGGCTGAAGTTCAGGACGCCGCTGGGCCAGGTGAACGCCGACGAGACTCTCTACAAGGCGGTGGTGTCGGCCTTGGCGGACGGCCCCAGGACCCTGGGCGAACTCACCGCCCTGCCGGCTCTGAAGGACGTGACGCGCAGCGGCCTGCGCCAGGTGCTCGCCCTGCTCGTCGGCGCCCACTATCTCGCGCCTGTGGCCGGGAACGGGGAGGGGAGCGACGGGGCCTCCGCCCGCGCCTTCAACCGGGTGGTGTCGCGCCGCGCGGCGCTTGGCGGTTCCTTCGACGCCGTGGCCTGCGGGCTTACGGGAACGGGAAAGCCGCTGCCGTTCGTGGAGATCCTCGCCCTGGACGCCTACTTCGGCGGCGCGGAGGACGCCGCGGCGGGGGTTCCGGGCGCCTGGGCAGGCTTCCAGAAATCCGGGCGACGACTGCTGCGCGACGGCAAGGAGCTCGATGGCGACGAGGCGACCCATCGGGAGTTCGAGACCCTTTTCCAGAGCTTCTTCGAACGGCAGGCGCCCTTGCTGCGGGCAAATCGCGCCATCTGAGGCCATGGGAGAGCTGGCCGGCTCCTAGGGCCGCAATCAAAAGCTCTCTTGACGAAGAGAACAAAACAAGAAAGAGAACAAAGGCGAAACATCCACAGGGGATTTCAGGATCATGGTTCGTCTTGCACGGGAATCGCTGGCGTTCGCGGCGGTGTCGAGTTTTGTCTGGATGGTCTGCACCGTGGCCTACCACGTGGGCTGACGGGGTAGAGCGGAGAGCAAGGTGAGCGAAGGCGCGGGCGGCTTTGTGCACCTGAGGGTCCGGTCGGCCTATTCTCTCCTGGAAGGGGCGATCAAGGCCGACAAGCTGGGCAAGCTCGCCGCTGCGGGGGGAATGCCCGCGGTGGCGCTCACCGACCGGGCCAACCTGTTCGGCGCCCTGGAGTTCTCGGTCAGCACGAAGGGGGACGGCGTCCAGCCGATCGTCGGCGTCGCCTTGCCGGTGACGGGGATCGGGGGGCAGGCGCCCGAGCGGTGGGCCAAGATCCCCACCATCGTTCTCCTGGCCCAGAGCGAGCTGGGCTATCGCCACCTTTCCGAGCTGTCGTCCGCGGCCTATCTCGAGATCGCGCCGACCGACGAGCCGGGCGTGTCCTGGGAGATGGTGCGCGCCAAGGCGGCGGGGCTGATCCTGCTGTCGGGGGGAGCGGACGGTCCGGTCGATCCGCTGTTCGCCGCCGGCAAGCGCGAGGCCGGCCGGGAGGCGCTGGCGCAGATGCACGCCGCGTTCGGCGACCGGTTCTATGTGGAGCTGCAGCGCCACGGGATGGCGAGCCAGGCGGCCGCAGAGCCGGAGCTGGCAGCCTTCGCCTATGACGAGGATGTTCCCCTCGTCGCCACCAACGACGTCTATTTCGCCGAACGGGCCATGCATCAGGCGCACGACGCGCTGCTGTGCATTTCCGATGGAGCGTTCGTCGGCCAGGAGGAGCGCCGGCGGGTGACGGCCGAGCACTGGTTCAAGAGCCCGGCCGAGATGCGCGCCCTGTTCGCCGACCTGCCGGAGGCCTGCGACAACACCCTCGACATCGCCCGGCGCTGCGCCTTCATGGTCCCCAAGCGCGACCCCATCCTGCCCAGCTTCCCGACGGTCGGCGGCCGGACCGAAGCCGACGAAATGGCCCACCAGGCGCGCGAGGGGCTGAAGGCGCGCCTGGCGGCCGTGGTCGCGGCCGCGCCCGAGGCGGACTACTGGGCGCGGCTGGACCGGGAGATCGGGGTCATCGCCCAGATGGGCTTCCCCGGCTACTTCCTGATCGTTTCCGACTTCATCAAGTGGGCGAAGGCGCGGGGCATCCCGGTAGGTCCGGGACGCGGCTCCGGGGCGGGCTCGCTGGTGGCCTGGGCCCTGACGATCACCGACCTCGACCCGCTGCGCTACGGCCTGCTGTTCGAGCGCTTCCTCAATCCGGAGCGGGTGTCGATGCCCGACTTCGACATCGACTTCTGCCAGGAGCGGCGGGAGGAGGTGATCAGCTATGTGCAGCAGCGCTACGGCGTCGACCGCGTGGCCCAGATCATCACCTTCGGCACCCTGCAGGCCAGGGCCGTGCTGCGCGATGTCGGCCGGGTGCTGCAACTGCCCTTGGGTCTGGTCGATCGGCTGGCCAAGATGGTCCCGGCCAATCCCGCCAATCCGGTGACCCTGGCCAAGGCCATCGAGATCGAGCCGCGCCTGCAGCAGATCAAGCGCGAGGACGAGGCGGTGGCCCATCTGCTCGACGTGGCGTTGCAGCTGGAGGGGCTCTATCGCAACGCCTCGACCCACGCGGCCGGGGTGGTGATCAGCGATCGGCCGCTGACCGAGCTGTCGCCGCTCTATCGCGACCCTCGCTCGGAGCTTCCCGCCACCCAGTTCAACATGAAGTGGGTGGAGAGCGCGGGCCTGGTGAAGTTCGACTTTCTGGGCCTGAAGACCCTGACGGTCATCGACCGGGCCCTGAAGTTCCTGGAGCGCCGGGGAGCTCCAGTGGACATCGCCACCCTGCCGGTGGACGACGCCAAGGCCTACGAGCTGATGTCACAGGCCCAGACGGTGGGGGTGTTCCAGCTGGAAGGCCAGGGCATGCGCGACACCCTGCGCCAGCTGAGGCCAAGCTCGATCGAGGACATCACCGCCGTCGTCTCGCTCTACCGGCCGGGCCCGATGGACAACATCCCGGCCTTCATCGACTGCAAGTTCGGCCGCAAGCCCATCGACTTCCTGCACCCCTCCCTGGAGCCGGTGCTGAAGGAGACCTACGGCATCATCGTCTACCAGGAACAGGTGATGCAGATCGCCCAGATCCTGGCGGGCTATTCGCTCGGTGAAGCCGACCTCCTGCGCCGGGCGATGGGCAAGAAGAAGAAGGAGGAGATGGAGCAGCAGCGCGCGCGCTTCGTCTCCGGGGCGGCCGAGAAGGGCGTGGCGGCCGACCACGCCGGCTCGATCTTCGATCTCGTGGACAAGTTCGCGGGCTACGGCTTCAACAAGAGCCACGCGGCCGCCTACGCGGTGGTGTCGTATCAAACGGCCTGGTTGAAGGCGAACGCGCCGGTCGAGTTCTTCGCCGCGTCCATGAGCCTGGACCTATCCAACACCGACAAGCTCGCGGTGTTCTACCAGGACGCCAAGCGCCTGGGCGTGAGCATCCGCGCCCCGGACGTGAACCGCTCCAGCGCCGATTTCGACGTCAAGGAGGGCGAGGTGCTCTACGCCCTGGGCGGCGTGCGCAACCTCGGCCTGCAGGCGATGGAGCACATGGTGGAGGTGCGCCGGGAGGGCGGGCCGTTCCGCGACGTCTTCGACTTTGTCGAGCGGGTGGACCCCAGGCAGGTCAACCGCCGGGCCATCGAGACCCTGGCGCGGGCCGGCGCCTTCGACTCCATCCACGCCAACCGCGCCCAGATCGTCGCCGCGGCCGAGGCCCTGGCCGCCTATGGCCAGAGCGTGGCGGCCGAGCGCGCCTCTTCGCAGGGCAACCTGTTCGGCGGCGACCAGCCCGAGGCGGCCCGCCCGCGCCTGCCCAAGGTGGAGTCCTGGACTCCGGTCCAGCGGCTGGACGAGGAACTGGCCGCCGTGGGCTTCTACCTCTCCGGCCACCCGCTGGACGACATGGTCGAGGCCCTGCGCCGCCGGCGCACCGACCTCTACGCCGACGCCGTGATCAAGGCCGAGGCCGGCGCCGAGGCCCTGCGAATGGCGGGCGTCATCCGCCGCAAGCAGGAGCGGGCCTCACAGTCCTCCGGGGAGAAGTTCGCCTGGGTGACTCTCTCCGACCCGACCGGCGAGTACGAGGTGCTGTTCCCGCCGGAGACCTTGCGCAAGTGCCGTGACCTGCTGGAGCCGGGCCGGGCCCTCGCGCTGAGGGTGCGGGCCAAGGCCCGTGACGGCGAGGTCCGGTTCTTCGCCGACGACGCCGAGCCGGTGGAAAAGGCGGTGGAGAACGCCACGGCGGGCCTGCGCGTGCACGTGGCCCCGCGCAGCGCCGAGATCGACGTCATGAAGCGCTGGCTCGAAAAGGTGGCCAACACGCGCGGCGGCGAGGTCGTGCTGGTCGCCGCCATCGACAAGGGCCGCGAGGTGGAGATGAAGCTCCCTGGCCGCTTCACCCTCGACGGTGCGGTCCGCGGCGCCCTGAAGACCGCCCCGGGCGTGACCTTCGTCGAGGAGTTGTAGGGGACGTCAGAACGTCCCCTGGTCGCGATCGAACGTGCCGCCGCCGCCGCTGGGCGCGGGCTTGCTGCGGTAGAACGGCTTCACGCCGGGCGCGTAGTGGGGCTTCGTGCTCGGGGCGAGCGACGTCGGATCATCCCCATAGATCGACGGCGCCTTATAGGGCTTCCACGGCTTCCACGGGCCAGGGTCGGAGGCCGCCGGCGGCGGCTTGGGTTGCTGGATGGGCGCGTAAGGTGCGTAACCATTGCGCGGCGCGGCGCCGGCGGCCGAGGCCAAGCCGGCGATGAAGAGACCAAAGAGCAGCGCGCGCATTAACCGTTCGCCTTTCGTTTCCACACCCCAGGGTGTAGCGTAAGGCCAAGCTCTCTGCAAGCGGGCGCCGCGCGGCGGGCGGCCTTGCGTTTCGGCCCCCGATCCCCTAGATGCCGCTCACCAATCCACACGCAGGCGTTTGGGGATTGCGGGGAGACATCCCGCCTTTTCCATTCCGGTCTTCCTTCGGGAAGGTGGTCTGCGGAGGTTCAACCGGAAGAAGGACAACCAACGCCCATGGCGCTTCCCGATATCTCCATGCGTCAGCTCCTGGAAGCTGGCGCCCACTTCGGCCACCAGACGCACCGCTGGAACCCGAAGATGGAAAAGTTCATCTTCGGCAGCCGTTCGAACATCCACATCATCGACCTGTCGCAGTCGATCCCGCTCCTGCACCAGGCGCTGGTGAAGGTGCGCGAGATCGCCGGCGGCGGCGGCCGCATCCTGTTCGTCGGCACCAAGCGTCAGGCGAGCGAGCCGATCGCCACCGCCGCGCGCCGCTGCGCTCAGTATTATGTGAACCACCGCTGGCTGGGCGGCACGCTCACCAACTGGCGCACCGTCTCGGGCTCGATCGCGCGCCTGCGTGAACTCGAAGGCCTGCTCGAAGGCGAGAGCGCGGGCCGCACCAAGAAGGAGCTGCTGCAGCTCACCCGCGAGCGCGGCAAGCTCGAGCTGTCGCTGGGCGGCATCAAGGACATGGGCGGCATCCCCGACCTGATGTTCGTCATCGACACCAACAAGGAAGCGATCGCCATCCTGGAGGCCCGCAAGCTGGGCATTCCGGTGATCGCCATCCTGGACACCAATTGCGACCCGGACGGCATCACCTTCCCGATCCCCGGCAACGACGACGCGGCCCGCGCCATCCAGCTCTATTGCGACCTGATGGCCGATGCGATCCTGGATGGCCTGGCAGCTGGCCAGGCGGCTTCGGGCGTCGATCTCGGCGCCATGGAGACGCCGATCGAGCCGGCCCTGGCGCGCTCGGAAGCGGTTGAGGCCGCCCCGGTGGTCGAGGCCGCTCCCGCGGAAGAGGCCGCCCCGTCAGAAGAAGGCGTGCAGCCCGCCGCTTGAGGCCGGGCGCCGCCATTGTCGTGAAACCTTGCAGCGAAGCGTCTAAGGGCGCTTCGCTGTGACCCTGAACTTGAAGGAGCCGACCATGGCGGAAATCACCGCTGCGCTGGTCAAAGAACTGCGTGAAAAGTCCGGCGTGGGCATGATGGACTGCAAGCGCGCCTTGCAGGAAAACAACGGCGAACTGGACGCATCCATGGACTGGCTGCGCACCAAGGGCCTGGCCAAGGCCGCCAAGAAGGCGGACCGGGCGGCGGCCGAGGGCCTGGTGGCCGGCATGGTCAGCGCCGACGGCAAGGCCGGCGTGGTCATCGAGCTCAACGCCGAAACCGATTTCGTCTCGAAGAACGCCACGTTCCAGGGCGCCGCGCGCGACATCGCGGCCGTGGCCCTGACCGTGGACGGCGACGTCGACGCTATCTCGACGGCCAAGCTCGGCAGCGGCGAGGCCGTGGGCGACATGGTCACCAACCTGATCGCCACCATCGGCGAGAACATGCGCCTGCGCCGCGCGGCCCGCCTGACGGTGGGGCAGGGCGCGGTGTCCCTCTACCTGCACAACAAGGAAGCCGACGACGTCGGCAAGCTGGCGGTGCTCGTGGCGCTGGAAGGCGCTGGCGATCAGGCGGTGCTGAAGGAAGTCGGCCGCAAGATCGCCCTGCACGTGGCCGGCACGCCGACCCCGCCGCTGGCGCTCAGCACCGATGAACTCGATCCGGCGGTGGTCGCCAAGGAGCGCGAGATCCAGACGCTGACGGCCATCGAGTCCGGCAAGCCGCGCGAGATCGCCGAGAAGATGGTCGAGGGCCGGATCCGCAAGTGGCAGGAAGAGGTGGTGCTCCTGAAGCAGCCCTTCGTCATGAATCCGGACCAGACGATTGAACAGCTGATCGCCGAGACCGCCAAGCAGGTTGGCGCGCCGCTCGCGGTGAAGGGCTTTGTGCGCTTCGCCCTCGGCGAAGGCGTCGACAAGGGCGGCGGCGGCGACGATTTCGCCACGGAGGTCGCTAAGCTCTCCGGCCAGGCCTAAAGCGCCGAATAGACGTCAAAAGGGCGCGGCCGCGTTCGACGCGCGCCGCGCCCTTGGTCTATCTTGCGGCCGTCGAGATTCGGAAACCTTCGCCATGCCTCCTCCCGCGCCTCGCTATAAACGCGTCCTCCTGAAAGTCTCGGGCGAGGCGGGGGTCGGCGGCGACACCTTCGGCATCGACCCCCAGACCCTGCAGGCGGTCTGCGAGGACATCGCCGAGGTGGTCCGGCGAGGGATCGAGGTCTGCCTGGTGGTGGGCGGCGGCAACATATTCCGCGGCAAGGCCCTCGCCGAGAGCGGCATGGAGCGGGCCAGCGCCGACTATATGGGCATGCTGGCGACGGTGATGAACGCGCTCGCCCTGCAGGCCACTCTGGAGAAGAACGGGGTTCATACCCGCGTCCAGTCGGCCATTCCCATGGACGCGGTCTGCGAGCCCTATATCCGCCGCCGGGCGCTGCGCCACCTGGAGAAGGGCAGGGTGGTGATCTTCGCCGCCGGCCTGGGCGCGCCCTTCTTCACCACTGATACGCCCGCCGCCCTGCGGACAGCGGAGATGGGCTGTGACGCCCTGTTCAAGGGCACCAGCGTCGACGGCGTCTATACGGCCGATCCCAAGAAGGACCCGGATGCGAAGCGCTACGAGCGTCTCAGCTACCAGGAAGTCCTGGCCAAGGACTTGAAGGTGATGGACGCTTCGGCGATCAGCCTTATGCGCGACAACCAGATCCCTATCGTGGTCTTCTCCATCCGGGAGCGCGGGAACTTCCTGAAAGTTCTCACCGGCGAGGGGACCTACACCACCATCGCCTGACACGACGACCTTAGAGGAGGAGCGCCATGGCCGCTGGAGAAAAGCCGGTCCTGCCGCGTTACAAGGACCGGATGGACAAGGCCGTCGCGGCCTTGAAGGACGAGTTCGCGAGCCTGCGGACGGGCCGGGCCTCGGCGAACCTGCTCGACCAGGTGATGGTCGAGGCCTACGGCTCGAAGATGCCCATCAACCAGGTGGCCTCGATCAGCGTGCCCGAGCCGCGCACGGTCCTGGTGAACATCTGGGACAAGTCGATGGTCGGGCCCGCCGACAAGGCGGTCCGGGCGGCAGGTCTCGGCTTCAACCCGGTCGTCGATGGCCAGACCCTGCGCATCCCCGTCCCGCCGCTGACGGAGGATCGCCGCCGCGACCTCGTCAAGGTTGCGGGGAAATACGCCGAGACCCAGAAGATCGCCGTGCGCAATGTTCGCCGCGATGCGATGGACGACCTGAAGAAGGCTGAGAAGGACGGCGTCATCGCCCAGGACGAGCACAAACGCATGGAGGCGGATGTGCAGAAGTTCACCGACGAGGCCGTCAGGCGGGTCGACGAAGCCTTGAAAATCAAAGAACAAGAGATCATGCAGGTCTGAACCGGCCTTCGCTGCGTCAAGCCGAAAAGAGACCGTATGGCCGTCGCCGACTCCCAGCCGCAAAACGGTGCGCCTTTCGTTGACGGAACGGCGCCGCCGCGGCTGCACGTGGCGATCGTGATGGATGGGAACGGGCGCTGGGCCAAGCGCCGCGGCCTGCCGCGCACTCTCGGGCACCCGCGAGGGGTCGAGGCGATCCGGCGCACCGTGCGGGCAGCGCCGCGCCTGGGCGTGCGCTGGCTGACCCTCTACGCCTTCTCGACCGAGAACTGGCGCCGGCCGCCGGGCGAGGTCTCGGAGGTCATGCGGCTCATGAAGAGCTATGTGAACAGCGACCTCGACCAACTCGCCGAAGAGGGGGTGAGGGTGCGGATTCTCGGCCGGCGCGAGGGTCTGGCGCCCGATGTGGCCGAGATCGTCGAGCGGGCCGAAGCCCGGACCGCCCACAACGACGCCTTCCACCTGCAGGTGGCGTTCAACTATGGCGCCCGCGCCGACATCGTCGACGCCGCCAAGGCGCTGATGGCCGCGGCCGCCCGGGGCGAGATGGCGGCCGAGGACCTGGATGAGGCTGCCTTCGCCGCCCGGCTCTCGACGGCGCACGCCCCGCCGCTGGACCTGCTGATCCGCACCAGCGGCGAGCAACGCCTGTCGAACTTCCTCCTCTGGGAAGCGGCCTATTCCGAATTCGTCTTCCAGGACGTTCTTTGGCCGGACTACGGCTCAGACCACCTGCAGGCCGCCATCGCGGAGTTCCAGAAGCGCGAACGGCGATATGGCGGCGCCGTGGCGGGTGACGTCATTGCCGCAGGGTAGGCGCTTCGACTGGTCGAATCTCGGCGTACGCGTGCTCTCCGCCGCCGTGCTCGTGCCGGCGGTGCTGTTCGCCGTCTGGACCGGCGCCGGGCTCTATCTGGTCCTGATCTCCGTCGCGGTCGCTCTCCTGGCGCTGGAATGGGGCGGCATGTCCGCGCCGCGCGCCCCGCTGCGGGTCGCCGTCACCGTCACGGCGTTCGTGCTGGCCGGCGTCTTCACAGCCTATAACGGCCACGAGACCCTCGGCTGGACGATCGCCGCCGTCGGGGCGCTCACGGCCGCCCTTGTGGCGCGGGGCGTCTCTGAGCGCCCGGCCGACGCGGCCCTGGGCGTCATCTATATCGGCATCCCCTGCCTGTGCCTGATCTGGCTGCGCGCCATGCCGCAGGGCGCGTGGTGGACCTTCATGCTGCTGGCCATCACCTGGTCGGCGGACATCGCCGCCTATGCGGTCGGCAATGCGCTCAAGGGTCCCAAGCTTTGGCCGCGCTTTTCGCCCAACAAGACCTGGTCGGGGTTCCTCGGCGGCCTTGCGGCGGCCATGATCGCGGCGGTCCTTATGGCGGCCGCGCCGGCGTTCGAACTGCGGCTGGCTGCGGCGGTGATCATCGGGCTTACGGGCGGCCTGGCGACCATGGGCGGCGACCTGGTGGAATCCATGCTCAAGCGCCGTTTCGGGGTGAAGGATTCCGGAGATTTGATCCCCGGGCACGGGGGACTGCTTGACCGCGTCGACGGCTTGATGTTCGCCGTCGTCGCCATCGCCATCGCGCGCCTGGTCAACCACCTGGGATGGGACCATTGAGCACCCCGCGCCGCGTCACGATCCTGGGTTCCACCGGCTCGGTGGGGGTCTCGACCCTGGATCTCTTCGAGCAGGCGAAGGTCGAGGTCGAGGTGGTCGCCCTCGTCGGGGGGCGCAACGCCGCGAAACTGGCCGAGCAGGCGCTGCGCTGGCGCCCACAGGTCGCGGTGATCGCCGATCCCGAGGCCTTGCCTGAGCTGCGCGACCGTCTCGCCGGCTCGGGGATCGCGACCGGAGCGGGGCCCTCGGCCACGGTGGAGGCCGCCGCGGCCGGCGCCCAGTGGGTGATGTCGGCCATCGTGGGCTTTGCGGGCCTCGCGCCCACCCTGGCGGCCGCGCGGTCCGGGGCGGTGATCGCCCTGGCCAACAAGGAGAGCCTGGTCTGCGCCGGTCCCGCCCTGCTGCGCGCCGCCAAGCTGGCGGGCGGGGCGGTGATCCCGGTGGATTCGGAGCACTCGGCCATTTTCCAGGTGCTCGATCCCGGATGCCGGGGCCAGGTGTCCCGGCTGATCCTGACCGCTTCGGGCGGGCCGTTCCGGGGCTGGACGCGTGAGGCCATGGCCACGGTCACGCCCGAACAGGCCGTCGCCCATCCGAACTGGAACATGGGCGCCAAGATTTCGGTCGATTCGGCGACCATGATGAATAAGGGCCTGGAGGTGATCGAGGCGGCCTACCTGTTCGCCATGGCGCCGGAGTTGATCGATATCCTCATCCACCCGCAATCCATCGTGCACAGCATGGTCGAGTACGCCGACGGCTCGACCCTGGCCCAGCTCAGCCCGCCGGACATGCGCGGGCCGATCGCCTGCGCCTTCGCCTGGCCGGACCGTCTGCCGTGGCCGGCCCCGCGGCTGGACCTGGTCACCGCAGGCCCGCTGACCTTCGAGGCGCCGGACATGGAGCGCTTCCCGGCCCTGGGCCTGGCCAAGGCCGCGCTTGCCGCCGGGGGCGGCGCGCCGGCCGCGCTCAATGCGGCTAATGAGACCGCGGTGGCCGCTTTCCTTGACCGCAAGATCGGCTTTCTCGATATTGCGGCGGCGGTGGCTGAGACCCTCGATCGCATGGAGGCCGGGCGCCTGTACGCCGTCGGTAACGATCCCCTGGAAAGCGCGCGGGACAATGACGCGACGGCGCGCCGCATCGCTGGCGACGTGGTCGCTAATTTGGGCCGATCCTGATGTTTTTCAGAGAGTAACGCGCCTATGCTGAACTTTCTGACAGGGGTGATGACCTTCGTCGTGCCCTTCCTGCTGGTCCTCACTGCGGTGGTGACCGTGCATGAGCTTGGGCATTTCGTGGCCGCGCGCAGCTTCGGCGTGGCGGTGGACCGATTCTCCATCGGCTTCGGGCGCGCCATCGTCTCCTGGCGCGACCGCGCCGGCGTGGAGTGGCGCATCGGCTGGATCCCCTTCGGCGGCTATGTGCGCTTTGCGGGAGACGAGAACGAGGCGAGCGTCCCCGACGAGGATCACCTGGAGGCGCTGCGCGCAGAGGTCGTCCGGCGCGAGGGCGCAGGGGCGCTGTCGCGCTACTATCATTTCAAGCCGCTGTGGCAGCGTGCGGTGGTGGCCGCTGCGGGGCCGGCGGCCAACTTCGTGCTCGCGACGCTGCTTTTCGCCAGCCTGCTGTTCGCCCTTGGGGAAGAGACCCTGCCGGCGCGGGTGGCTAAGGTGGCCCCGGGCAGCCCTGCCGCTGCGGCGGGCTTCATGCCCGGCGACCTCGTGGTGACGGCGGCGGGCCGGCCCCTGCGGAATTTCGACGACCTCAGCGAGACGGTGCAGCTGCGTGGCGGCACGCCCGTGGTGTTCGTGATCGAGCGCGGCGGGCGGAAGGTGACGCTCACCGCCACGCCCGCATGGAGAGAGATTAAGAGTCCTATCCGCGGCACTCAGCGGGTCGGCCAGATCGGCATCGTCCCGCCCCAGGCGCGTTCGGACTATGTGATGGTGCGCTACGGGCCGCTGGAGGCCCTGGCCGGCGGGGCGCACCGCACCTGGGAGGTGCTCTCGACGACGGTCTTCTACCTCGGCCGAATCATCACGGGCCAGGTCGACGCGGATCAGATCAGCGGGCCGCTCGGCATCGCCAACGTCACCGGCAAAGTCGCTCAGCTCAGCGCGGAGGGCGCCCCCGACCTCGGCTCGATGCTGCTGGCGGTCGGCGTCAACCTCGTGCAGATCACCGGCCTGCTCTCGGTGAGCATCGGCTTCATGAATCTGCTGCCCATCCCGATCCTCGATGGGGGGCACCTCTTGTTCTACGCCTACGAAGCGGTCGCCCGGCGGCCTCTGACAGCCAAGGTTCAGGCTGCGGGGTACAGGGTGGGCCTTGCGCTGGTGCTCGGATTGATGTTGTTCGCCACCTGGAACGATCTGCAGCAACTGCGCGTGTTCAAACTCCTCGGCCACCTCTTGTCCTGAGCGTTGGCGCATCCCGTGACGGCTAAATCGATGCAAAGATCCCGCGCTCGTAGCGCCGCGTTCGCCTCCGGACTCGCCCTGCTTCTGGGGTCGACGTGCCTATGCGCGCCGGGCGTGGCCCTGGCTCAGACTGCAACCACAGCTCCCGGTCCGGCTCCCGCTCCAGCGCCGGCCGAGGGCGGCGTGGTTCAAAGGATCATCGTTAAGGGTAACGAGCGGATCGAGCCGGCCACGGTGATCTCCTACCTGCCGATCCAGGCGGGTGAGACGATCGATCCCGCCAAGATCGACCTGGCGCTGAAGACCCTGTTCCGCACCGACCTGTTCTCCGACGTCCGCATCGACCTGGAAGGGACGGATCTGGTGGTGACCGTGGTCGAGAACCCGATCATCAACCGGGTGCTCTTCGAGGGGAACAAGGGCCTGAAGGAGGACAAGCTCAAGGACGAGGTGACGGTCCGGCCTCGGGGCATCTTCACCCGCGCCAAGGCCCAGAACGACGTCGGCCGCATCGTCGAACTCTACCGCCGTTCCGGGCGCATCTCGGCGACCGTCACCCCGCAGATCATCGAGCTGCCTCAGAAGCGGGTCGACCTGATCTTCAAAATCGATGAGGGCCCCAAGAGCGGGGTTCTGACGGTCAACTTCATCGGCAATCACGGCTTCTCGGACAACGACCTGCGCGATGTGGTCGTGACCAAGGAGTCGCACTGGTACAAATTTTTGGCCAGCAGCAGCGCCAACTACGACCCGGACCGGATGGAGTACGACAAGGAGCAGCTGCGCAAGCACTATCGCAACCGCGGCTATTACGACTTCCGGGTGATCTCGGCCGTGGCCGAGCTAGCGCCTGACAAGAACGGCTTCGTCATCACCTACACCCTGGACGAGGGCGCGAAATACAAGTTCGGCAAGATCGACGTCGAGACCGAGCTGCAGAAGCTCGACAAGAACGTCCTCAAGCAGCTCGTGCCGATCCGTCAGGGCGAGACCTACCAGGACGAGAAGATCGAGAAGGCCACCGACGCCCTGACCTTCGCCGCCGGCGCCGCGGGCTTCGCATTCGTCGACGTCCGGCCCAACTACACGCCGAACCGCGAGACCAAGACCGTCGACCTGACCTTCAACGTCAAGGAAGGCCCGCGCGTCTACATCGACCGCATCGACATCGTCGGCAACACCGCGACCCTGGATTACGTGATCCGGCGGGAGATGAACGTCGCCGAGGGCGACGCCTACAACCGCGCCCTGGTGGACCGCTCGACCAACAACATCAAGGCGCTCGGCTTCTTCAAGGACGTCGCGATCGAAGAGACGCCCGGCTCGGCGCCGGACCGCACCGGACTGCAGGTGAAGGTCACCGAGCAGCCGACCGGCGAGCTGTCGTTCAGCGCCGGCTACTCGTCCGTCGACAAGCTGGTCCTTGACCTGGGCATCAGCCAGCGGAACTTCCGCGGCCGCGGCCAGAACGTCCGCGCGCGGGCCTCGGTGGGATCGCTGCGCCAGCAGATCGAGTTCTCGTTCACCGAGCCGCGTTGGCACGGCCGCGACCTGGCCGCCGGCTTCGACCTCTACCAATACAAGCAGGACTTGAGCGACTACGTCGCCTACGACACCAATTCGATCGGCTTCGGGCTGCGGCTGAACTTCCCGCTGACCCTGAACACCCGGATGTCGACCAACTACACCCTGCGCCGGGACAAGGTCAGCATCGTCTCCTCGTATTGCGACCCGGCGGCTCCGCTGATCTCCCTGGCGGTCTGCGCCCAGCAGGGCACCTACCTGACCTCCCTGGTCGGCTACGCGTTGCGCCTCGACCGCCGGAACGACCCGATCAACCCGACCCGCGGCTTCTATGCCGAGTTCGCCCAGGATTTCGCCGGCGTCGGCGGCGACGTGAACTATGTCTCGAGCCGCATGGGCGGCGGCTGGTACCACGGCTTCTCGCGCACGATCATCCTGAGCGTCACCGGCGAGGCGGGCTATATCGAGGGCTGGGGCGGCGACACCGTCCGGATCAACGACCGCTTCTACAAGGGCGGCGAGACCTTCCGCGGCTTCGAGACCGCCGGCATCGGCCCTCGCGACACAAACCTCGGCCGCAGCGACTCCCTCGGCGGCAAGGCCTACGCCATCGGCACGGTCGAGCTGATGGTCCCGACTGGTCTGCCCGATCAGTACGGGATCAAGGCGGCGCTGTTCTCCGACTTCGGTACGCTCGGCAAACTCGACAGTAAGGACAAGCTGAACGCGGCCGGCGTTCGCGATCCGCTGATCTACGACAACCTGGCCCTGCGCGCTTCGGCAGGCGTGAGTATCTTCTGGCGTTCGCCGATGGGCCCGATCCGCTTCGACTTCAGCCGTGTTTTGGCCAAAGAAGACTACGACAAGACCGAAACTTTCAAATTCTCCACCTCCACGAGGTTCTGACCCCCATGACTTTCAAAGCTTTGGCGACGACATGCGCCGCTGCGGCCTTCGCCGTCGTCGCCAGCTCCAGCGCCTACGCCCAGCAGGCCGCTCCTGCCGCGGCCCCCGCCGTCAGCCACGGTCCGGCTGTCCCCGGCCTCTGCATCCTGTCGGTTGAGGGCGCCATGGGCACCTCCACCGTCGGCAAGTATGTGGACTCCCGGCTGCAGCAGATCGTCACCCAGGTGCAGGCCGAGCTGAACGCCGAGAAGACCGCCATCGACAACGAGGCCAAGACGCTCGACTCGCAGCGCGCGACCCTCGCCCCGGACGTCATGGAAAAGCGCGCCTCCGACCTGCAGGTCCGGGCCAACGCCTTCCAGCGCAAGGCGCAGCTGCGTGACCGCGAGATGCAGGCCACCGAGCAGAAGGCCTTCGCCCGCGTCGCCCAGGAGATGGAGCCGGCGATCCGCACGGTCTACCAGCAGAAGCAGTGCTCGGCGCTGCTCCAGCGCTCGGCCGTGGTCCTGGCGAATCCGGCGATGGACCTGACCCCGCAGGTGGTGACGGCGCTGAACGCTAAGATCACCCAGTTCACCTTCGATCGTGAGCGGCTGGACGCCCAGCCCGGGGCCGCGGCCGGCCGCTGAGGCCGGCCCACGGGCGCCGGGCTCAAGCCATGACTCCCGATCCGAGGTTTTATGAGGCGCTGGGCCCGGTCAGCCTGGGCGAGCTGGCTCTCCTGACGGGGGCCGAGCTCACTACGCCGGAGGCGGCCGGGCGCCAGATTTCCGGCGTCGCCATCCTCAGCCGGGCGAGCCGGGAGACGGTGAGCTTCCTTGGGGACGCGGCGCACCTGCAGGCCCTCAGCGATGCGAGTTGCGGAGCCTGCTTCGTGCGCCCGGCCCAGGCCTCGGCCATGCCGGACGGTTGCGCCGCCCTGGTCACGCCGACCCCCCAGGCGGCCTATGCGCGCGCCGCCGCACGGCTGCACCGGCCTCGCATGGACGGACCTGATCCGGATCTCGAGGAGGGCGTCGTCCTGGGGCCCGGCGCTGTGCTGGGACCGGGCGTCCATGTCGGGCGCGGGACGGTCATCGGGCCCAATGCGGTGATCGGGCCGGGCGTCGCGATCGGGCGTGACTGCGTGATCGGGGCCGGCGTCGTCATCGGGTTCGCCCTGCTCGGCGACCGGGTCAGGATCCTGGCCGGCGCGGTTGTGGGCGAGCCGGGCTTCGGCGCGACGTTGAGCGCGTCGGGCCTGGTGGACATGCCCCAGCTTGGCCGGGTCATCATGCAGGATGGCGTGACCTTGGGCGCCAACAGCTGCGTCGATCGAGGCGCCTTCGAAGACACCGTGATCGGCGAGAACAGCAAGATCGACAACCTCGTCCACATCGCCCACAACGTGCGGGTCGGACGCAACTGCGCCATGGCGGCCTATACCGGCATCTCCGGCAGCGTCGTCATCGGCGACGGCGTGCAGTTCGGGGGCAAGGCCGGGGTGGCCGACCACGTGGTCATCGGCGATGGCGCCGTCATCGCCGCAGACGCGGCCGTGATGCGTGATATCGGCCCCGGCGAGAAATGGGGCGGCTCTCCAGCGAGGCCGTTCCGGCAATGGATGCGGGAGACCGCTTGGCTGTCGCGGTCGGCGGCGCGCCGGAAGGGAACTGAGGGATGAGCCGCAAGGCGCCTGTCAGCGAGAGTGAGACCGACATCGACATCACGGAGATCCTGAGGCGGATCCCGCATCGCTATCCATTCCTGCTCGTCGACCGGGCCGAGGATTATCGGCCCAGCCAGTCCATCGTCGGCATCAAGTGCGTGACGGTGAACGAGCCCTTCTTCGTCGGCCATTTCCCCGGCTACCCGGTGATGCCGGGCGTGCTGATCGTCGAGGCCCTGGCGCAGTCGGGCGCGGTCCTGATGTCCAAGTCGCTGGACGTGGACGTTCGCGGCAAGACGATCTTCTTCGTCTCAGTGGACAATTGCCGCTTCCGCAATCCGGTCCGGCCGGGTGACGTGCTGCGCCTGTGCGTGGAGGTGGTGCGCGCCCGAGGCGACCTGTTCAAATTCAAGGGCCAGGCGATGGTCGGCGACAAGGTGGCCGCCGAGGCCGAGTTCGCAGCCATGGTGGTCGAGACTCCCGCTTGAGCGTCACCGTCCATCCGACCGCGATTGTCGAGACCGGCGCCGAACTCGCCGACGGCGTGACGATCGGGCCCTATTGCACCGTCGGCCCGAAGGTGAAGCTGGGCGAGCGCGTCCGCCTGATCTCCCACGTGGTCGTCGAAGGCCGCACGACGGTGGGCGCGGACTGCCTGATCCATCCCTTCTGCAGCCTCGGCGCCGCGCCCCAGCACCTGGGCTACAAGGGCGAGGACACCGAACTCGTCGTCGGCGAGCGCAACGTCCTGCGTGAGCAGGTGTCCATGCACCTGGGCACCGTTGCGGGCGGCGGCGTGACGCGGGTGGGATCGGACAGCCTGTTCATGATCGGCGCGCACGTGGCCCACGACTGCATCGTCGGCGACCACGTGACCTTCGCCAACTGCTCCACCCTGGCTGGTCATGTGGAGATCGGCGACTGGGTGTTCATGGGCGGGCTCTGCGCCGTCCACCAGTTCACGCGGATCGGCCGCCACGCCTTCATCGGCGGGGGCGGGATCGTCACCAAGGACGTGATCCCCTATGGTCTGGTATGGGGCAACCACGCCCATCTCGAGGGCCTGAACCTTGTCGGCCTGAAGCGACGCGGCTTCTCACGCGAGACGATCAACCACCTGCGCTCCGCCTACCGGCTGATGTTCGCCGACGAAGGCACGTTCCAGGAGCGGCTGGAGGACGCCATGGGCGCCCACGGGGCCTGCGCTGAGGTGACCGAGATCATCGACTTCATCCGCGCCGACGCCGGCCGCCCGCTCTGCCTGCCGGACCGCGACACCTGACGGCGATGCGCAAGCTGGGGCTGATCGCCGGCGGCGGCCGGCTCCCCGTCGAGATCGCCGACCATTGCGAGCGGACGGGGCGCCCCTTCCACATCCTGCGGCTGCGCGGCTTCGCCGGGGCGGAGCTGGACGCCTATCCGGGCGAGACGGTGGGCCTGGCCGAGCTCGGCAAATGCTTCAAGAGCCTGCGGCGCGCCGGTTGCGAGGCGATCTGCATGGCTGGGCTCGTGGCGCGCCCGGACTTCGCCAAGCTGAAGCCCGACCTGCGCGGGGTGCGGGCGATCCCCGGCGCGATCGTGGCGGCCCGACGCGGCGATGACGCCCTTTTGCGCTACATGCTGGGGGTCTTCGAGCACGAGGGTTTCGCCGTGGAGGGGGCGCACGAAGTCATGTCCGACCTCACCCTTCCGGCAGGCCCCCTTGGCGCCGTGCAGGCGAGCGCCGACCACCTTGCCGACATCGCCCGGGCGCACACCGTGGTGCGCGAGCTTGGGCGGCTGGACATCGGCCAGGGCGCCGTCGTCTGCGACGGCCTTGTGCTGGCGGTGGAGGCGCAGGAGGGCACCGACGCCATGCTGGCCCGGGTGGCGGAGCTGCCCATCGCCGTGCGCGGCGCGCCGGGCCGTCCGCGCGGCGTCCTCGTCAAGGCGCCCAAGCCGATCCAGGAGGAACGGGTCGATCTGCCGACCATCGGCCCTGGCACCATAGAGCGGCTCGCCCAGGCGGGCCTGGCCGGGGTGGCGGGCGAGGCCGGCCGCATGATCGTGCTGGAGCGGGAGGCGGTCATCCGGCTCGCCGACGAACTTGGGGTGTTCGTCGTGGGGCTGGAGCCCCCAAAGCCGTGAGCCGGCAGCTCTGCGTGATGCTGGTCGCGGCCGAGGCGTCCGGCGACGACCGCGGCGCGGGCTTGGCGCGCGCCCTGCGCCGACGGCTCGGTGATGACGTCCGCTTCGTGGGCGTCGGCGGCAGCCAGCTTGCGGGCGAAGGCTTGGAGAGCCCCTTCGACATCGCCGAGCTCTCGATCCTGGGGATCTTCGAGGGGCTGCGGGCCTATCCGCGCATCATGCGCCGCGTTCGCGAGACGGCTGCGATCACCGCCCGCGAGCGGCCCGACGTGGTCGTGCTGATTGATTCCTGGGGGTTCACCATCCGCGTCGCGCGCGCCATCCGCCGCATCGCTCCGGCCGTTCCCCTGGTGAAGTACGTCGCCCCGCAGATCTGGGCCTGGCGGCCCGGGCGGGCGCGGGTGCTGGCCGGGGCGGTCGACCATGTCCTGTCGATCAGCACGCTCGACGCGCCCTATTTCGCGAAGGCCGGTCTACCGATGACCTTCGTCGGCAACGCCGCACTGGCGCTCGATTTTTCCGAAGCCGACCCGGCCCGCCTGCGCGCGCAGATCGGGGCGGGGGAGGGCGAACCCATCCTGCTGATCCTGCCGGGGAGCCGTCCGGGCGAGATCGCACAGGTCCTGCCGTCGTTTGAGGCGGCCGTGAACATCCTGAAGCGCGACCGGCCGGAGCTGCATCTGGTGGTCGCCGCCGCGCCCACCGTGACGGAGATCGTGCGGACCCGGGTCGCAGGCTGGCCGCACCGGGCGCATGTGATCGAGGGTGACGCGGCCAAGCTGGACGCCATGAAGGCCGCGACCCTCGCCCTGGCCTGCAGCGGCACGGTGACCACGGAGCTTGCCCTCGCGGGCTGCCCTATGGTGGTGGGCTACCGCCTGGCGCCCATGACCTATGTGGTGCTGCGCCAGCTGGTGAAGCTGCCCTGGGTGACCCTGTTCAATATCGCCGCGGGCGAAATGATCGCGCCCGAGCATCTGCAGGAAGATTGCAACGGCGAGGCTTTGGCGCGGGACCTCGCCGCCCGGCTGGGCGATCCGGCGTTGCGGGCGCGCCAGATCGCGGCCCAGGACGCGGCCCTGGACCTGATGGGGCGCGGCGGCCCCGATCCATCGGAGACGGCCGCGGATGCGGTGCTGACGATTGTGGGACGCGACGCGGCGCAGCCCTGAGGCCGCGCCGCCGCCGTCGTCAGCGCTTGTCGACCGGCACGAAGCCACGCGCAGCGGCGCCGGTGTAGATCTGGCGCGGACGGCCGATCTTCTGGAGCGGATCTTCGATCATCTCCTTCCACTGGGCGATCCAGCCCACCGTGCGGGCCACGGCGAACAGCACCGTGAACATCTCCGCCGGGAAGCCCAGGGCGCGCAGGGTGATGCCCGAATAGAAGTCGACGTTCGGATAGAGCTTGCGCTCGATGAAGTACTCGTCGCTGAGCGCGATCTTTTCGAGCTCCATGGCGACCTTCAGAAGCGGGTCGTCGGAGTGGCCGACTTCGGCGAGGACCTCGTGGCAGGTCTTCTGCATGACCTTCGCGCGCGGGTCGTAGTTCTTGTAGACCCGATGGCCGAAGCCCATCAGCTTGTACTTGCGGTCCTTTACGCCTTGAACGTACTCGGGAATCCGGTCGACCGAGCCGATCTCGGCCAGCATGTTCAGCGCCTCTTCGTTGGCGCCCCCGTGCGAGGGGCCCCAGAGGCAGGCGATGCCGGCGGCGATGCAGGCGAAGGGATTGGCGCCGGAGGAGCCCGCCAGCCGGACCGTCGAGGTCGAGGCGTTCTGCTCGTGGTCGGCGTGCAGGATGAAGATCCGGTCCATGGCCCGGGTCAGCACGGGGTTGGGCTTCCAGTCCTCGGCAGGCACCGAGAAGCACATCTTCAGGAAGTTCTCGGCGTAGGACAGGTCGTTGCGCGGGTGCACGAAGGGCTGGCCGCGGAAGTATTTGAACGCCCGCGCCGCGATCGTCGGCATCTTGGCGATCATCCGGTGGGCGGAGATCATCCGCTGTTCCGGGTCATCCACATTGGTGGAGTCGTGGTAAAAGGCCGAGAGCGCGCCCACGGCGCCGACCATGATCGCCATGGGGTGGGCGTCGCGCCGGAACCCCTGGAAGAACCGGTCGAACTGCTCGTGCAGCATCGTGTGGTAGGTGATGTTGTGATCGAACTCGGCATAGGCGGCAGCCGTAGGCAGTTCGCCGTGCAGCAGGAGGTAGCAGACCTCCAGGAAGTTCGACTTCTCGGCCAGTTCGTCGATGGCGTAGCCGCGGTGCAGCAAGACGCCCTTGTCGCCGTCGATGAAGGTGATCTTGCTTTCGCAGCTGGCCGTGGAGGTGAAGCCGGGGTCGTAGGTGAAGACGTCCGCCTCGCCATAGAGCTTGCGGATGTCGACGACCGGCGGACCGTCCGTCCCCTGCAGCACCGGGAGCTCGACGGCCTTGTCGCCGATGGTGAATTTCGCCGTTCCGGCCATTGGTCCCCCTGTGGAGTTCGACGGGAAAAATCGTTAGTCGGTGAGCCTTATAGCGGCTTAGGCGCGGCTTGAAAGAGCGTCCTCAAGCCGTCCGAGGCTTTCAGGTTTTCCGAGGCTTACCAGGGCGCCGGCGAGGTCGGGCGCCGGCGATCCGCCCGAAATCACGGCGCGCAGCAGCGGGCCGACCTTTCCAAGCCCCACGCCCTCGGTTTCGGCGAAGGCGCGCAGCCGAGATTCCAGGGCGGGCGCAGCCCAATCCGGCTCCGTGGCGAGGGCTTCACGCAGGCGCGCCAGGCGCGCGAGGGCCTCATCGTTCAGCGTGGCGCGGGCCTTTTCAGGAAGCTCCAGCGGGCGATGGCGCAGGGCGAAGACCGTCTGGTCGGCCAGCTCCAGGAGGGTCTTGGCCCCGTCGCGCACGAACGGAATTGTGCGCTGCAGAATGGCCGCCTCGTCCGGATGGCCGGGAAAATCACGGCTGCGGTGGATCTGCGCCACCAGCCCCGCCAGCCGGCCGACATCGGCCAGGCGGATATAGTGATTGTTGATGTGGTTCAGCTTGGCCCAGTCGAGGCGGGCCGGCGCGCCGACCACGTCGACGATGTCGAACCAGGCGATGGCCTGGGCGTCGTCGAAGAGCTCGTCGTCGCCGTGGCCCCAGCCCAGCTTGGCCAGGTAGTTGCGCATGGCCTCGGGCAGGTAGCCCATGGCGTCGAATTCGCTCACCGCCTGGGCGCCGTGGCGCTTGGAGAGCTTGGCGCCGTCAGGGCCGTGGATCAGCGGCAGGTGCGCCCACACGGGGGTCTCCCAGCCCAGGGCCTGGTAGATCAGGGTCTGACGCGCGGCGTTGTTCAGGTGGTCGTCGCCACGGATCACGTGGGTGATCCCCATGTCGTGGTCGTCCACCACCACGGCGAGGTTGTAGGTCGGCGCCCCGTCGCTGCGCAGCAGGATCAGGTCGTCCAGTTCCTTGTTACGGAAGGTGACCTGGCCCTTCACCTGATCGTCGATGACGGTCTCGCCCTCGATAGGTCCGCGGAACCGGATGACATGGGGGCGGTCGTTGGGCGGCTCCTGACTGTCACGCCAGGGTGAGCGGATGGCGCGCCCCTCGCCTCGGGCCTTCTCGCGCTCGGCGGCGAGTTCTTCGACGGTCATGTAGCAACGATAGGCGCCGCCCTTGGCCAGGAGCTCGTAGGCGACTTCCTGATGGCGGGCGGCTCTGGCGGCCTGGAACACCGGCGGCTCGTCGGCCTCCAGGCCCAGCCACTTCAGGCCGTCGAAGATCACCTGTACGGCCGACGCCGTGGACCGCTCCCGGTCGGTGTCCTCGACCCGGATCAGGAACTTGCCGCCGGTGTGGCGCGCGTAGAGCCAGTTGAACAGCGCCGTGCGCGCGGTTCCGATGTGCATGTCGCCGGTGGGCGAGGGGGCGATCCGGGTGACGACGGGGCGGTCTGGCATGGGACTCTGGGACAGCTGATTGCGCGCCGGAGGGCGCGGCGCGGCTGCTTAACACGCCCAGGAGCCGCGCTCCTAGTTGCGGTCAGTTCACTGAGCGCACCAGGACGCGACGTGAGAACCATCTGGCTTGGACGCCGCAACCTGCGATAGGCCTGTCGCTGGCGGAGAGCGACCGAAGTGACGGTGGGGCGGACGGGTGCGGATCTGGAGGCTGAAGGCGCGTCCGCCGGCCGTGCGCCCGGCCTTGCCCGCGCCCTGACCTGGCTGGTCGCGCAGGGCGCGCGCCAGGATCATCGGACGAGCCTGTGGGCGCCGGTGGCGCTGGGCGCGGGGGCGGGCGTGTATTTCGCCCTGCCGCGCGAGCCGCTGGTCTGGGTCGCGGCGGCGGCCATGGGCGCGGCGCTCGCCGCCTTCGCCCTGACGCGCCTATGGCCCGCACGCCGCCCGGTCTCGATCGCCCTGACGCTGGTCGCCTTCGCCTGCGCCGGGTTCGCCCTGGCCAAGCTGCGGACGGAGCGCGTGGCTGCGCCGGTGATCTACACATCTGCACGGCCGGAGGTGGTTCAGGCCTTCGTCGTCGACGTGGCGAGCCCAGGCGTCGGCGGGCCACGCCTGCTGCTGGCGCCCATACGTCTTGGCGCGCGGGCGGTGAGCGAGACCCCGATTCGCGCCCGGGTCACCCTTCGCCCCGGCATGGAGATCCCCCGTCCTGGCGAGGCCGTCAGCATCCTGGCCATGCTGAACCCGCCGCCGCCGCCCGCGAGCCCGGGGGCCTATGACTTCGCCCGCGACGCCTTTTTCGAGAGCGTAGGGGCCGTGGGGTTCGCCCTGGAGGCTCCGCGCGGGATCGAGCCGCCGGCGCCCGCGCCCTGGCGCCTGCGCTGGACGATGCGGCTCAATACGGCGCGCTGGGACTTGGCCCGGCGGATCGTGGACGACCTGGGCGTGGAGACCGGGGGCCTTGCGGCGGCGATGACCACCGGCCACGAGGCCTTCATTCCCAAGACGCAGGTGGACGACCTGCGCGCCGCGGGCCTGGCGCACATCATATCGATATCGGGCCTGCACATGGCCATCGTCGGCGGCTTCGCCTTCGCGGCGGCGCGGCTCGCGATCGCAGCCTGGCCGTGGCTGGCCCTGCGCGTCCCGGGCAAGAAGGTCGCCGCCCTCGTCGGGCTCGCGGCCGTCCTCGGATATCTCGCCCTTTCCGGCGCGCCCGCCCCAGCCCAGCGGGCGGCCATCACCGCCGCTGCGGCCTTCGGGGCGATCCTTGCGGACCGTCAGGCGATCAGCCTGCAAAGCCTGGCCATAGCCGCCCTGGCGATCATCGCCCTGCAGCCGGAGACGGTGACCGAGCCGGGATTCCAGATGTCCTTCGCGGCCACTGCGGCCCTGGTCGCCCTGGCCGAGCTGTGGCGGCGGCCGGTGCGTGAGATCAACACCCCCTGGCCGATCCGCGCGGTCCAGGGGCTGGGCGCCTGGGCGGCGATCAGCATCGCCGCCAGCTTCGTGGCGGGGATGGCCACCGGCCCGTTCGCCATCCAGCATTTCAACCGCGTGTCGGTCTGGGGCCTGGCTGCGAACCTCGCTGTCGCGCCGGTCTCGTCCCTGGTGATGATGCCGGCCCTGGCGATCGGCGCGGCCCTGACGCCGCTGGGCCTGGGGCATGTCCCGCTGGCCGTCGCCGGCTTCGGGGTCGGTCTGGTGCTGGACGTGGCCCACGTGGCGGCGAGCGCGCCGCATGCGACCTGGCTGATCGCCAGCGCGCCGGCCTGGGCGCTGCCGGTCGCCTTCTTCGGCCTGCTCTGGCTCTGCCTGTGGGGCGGCCCCCTGCGGTGGGCGGGCCTGCCGCTGGCGCTGGCGGTCAGCCTTGCGCCCCGTCCGCCCGCGCCGGATCTGTGGGTGGCGGCCGACGGCGCGGCGGCCGCCGTGCGGACGGATGGGCGGGCGCTGCTGTTTCGTCCGGACGTGAAGCTCTTCGCCGCCGAGCTCTGGGCGCGCCGGCGGGGCCTCGAACCCCTGAAGGATGAAGCCGCGCGCGACACGCTGTTCGCCTGCGATCGATGGAGTTGCGCGCCAAGGCCAGCCGGACCGCCAGTGGCCTTCGTCTGGAGTCGCCGGGCGCTGGAGCCGGGCCGCCTGGAAGCCCTCTGCGCTCAGGCGGAGGTGGTGATCATTCGCGGCGAGGCGGCGGCCGCCTGCCCCGGCAAGCTGGTTCTCACCGCCAAGGACTTTGGCGCCCGTGGCGCCGTCGAGCTCTACCGCCAGGGCGGTTCCTGGCGGGCGGTCTGGGCTCAGGACCTTCGCGGACGAAGGCCCTGGAGCTGGTGGTACGGTCTTTAGTGGTAGCGGCGGATGAGGCCGACGAGCCGGCCCTGAACGGCCACCTGGTCGGGCCCGAAGATGCGGGTCTCGTAGGCCGGATTGGCGGCTTCCAGGGCGATGGAGGCGCCCTTGCGGCGCAGGCGCTTCAGCGTCGCTTCCTCGTTCATGACCAGGGCCACGACGATGTCGCCGGAATTGGCCGAGTCGGTGCGGCGGATGACGACATAGTCGCCGTCCAGGATGCCGGCGTTGATCATCGAATCGCCCTGCACCTCGAGGACGAAGTGCTCGCCGGCGCCCAGCATCACCTCCGGCACCGGGAGCCGGTCGCGTTCCTGCTGGATCGCTTCGATCGGCGTGCCGGCGGCGATCTTGCCCAGGACCGGCAGGTCGCGGGTGTCGTTGGCGGGCGCGGGCGCGCCGACCCCAGGCTCCACGAGTTGGGGCTTGAAGGGCTGTCGTCCACGCGGCGGCGCGGCGCTGGTCGCCTGCTGCGGCAGCTTGACGACTTCAAGGGCGCGGGCCCGGTGGGGAAGGCGGCGCAGGAAGCCGCGCTCCTCGAGCGCGGTGATCAGCCGATGGATGCCGGACTTGGATGCGAGGTCCAAAGCCTCCTTCATCTCGTCGAAGGAAGGGGAGACGCCGCTCTCCTTGATCCGCTCGTGGATGAACATCAGCAGTTCGTGTTGCTTGCGGGTGAGCATGGGTTGGCCCTTGAGAACAAATCACAAACGTCTGTGGATGTTCTCTAGGCGTTCCGTATTAATGTCAAGTTACCCATCATGCGTTGGAATCCCTTTGGAAATTCCGTCGTCCGGGGGTCCGTGGGCCGCTTTCAGGCGAGAATCGCCCGCGCGGCGGCCGTGACGTCGGCCTGCCGCATGAGGCTCTCGCCCACCAGCATGGCGCCCGCGCCGGCGGTTTCGAGCCGGCCGACGTCGGCCGGGGTGAAGATGCCGCTTTCGGTGACCAGGAGGGCGCCTCGCGGGATGCGCGGAGCCAGGCGCTCAGTGACCGCCAGGTCGGTGACGAAGGTGCGCAGGTCGCGGTTGTTGACCCCGATCAGCGTCGCGCCCAGGGCGGTCGCGCGATCGACCTCGGCCTCGTCGTGGGTCTCAACCAGGGCGTCCATGCCCAGGCGTGCGGCCTCGGCCATCAGGTCGGCGGCCAGAGCGTCGTCCACCATGGCCATGATCACCAGGATCGCGTCGGCGCTCAGGGCGCGGGCCTCGGCCACCTGCCAGGGATCGACCAGGAACTCCTTGCGGATGCAGGGCAGGGCGACGACCGCGCGGGCGGCGGCGAAGTCCTCATCGGACCCCTGGAAGCTCGGTCCGTCCGTGAGCACCGACAGGCAGGCGGCGCCGCCCGCCTCGTAGGCCTGCGCGAGGGCAGGTGGATCGAAGTCTTCCCGGATCAGGCCGCGGGAGGGGGATGCCCTCTTGATCTCGGCGATCAGGGCGAGCTTTCCGGGCGCATGACGGCGCTCCAGGGCCGCGCGGAAGCCGCGGGGGGCGGAGGCATCCTTCGCCAGGGTCTCGATGGCGGCCTGCGGGCGCGCCGCCTTGCGGGCGGCGACCTCGTCGCGCTTGTAGGCGGCGATGCGGGCGAGGATGTCGCTCATGCGGCCTCGCAGGTGATCGCCACGAGCCGCTCCAGCGCCGCCAGAGCCCGGCCGTCGTCGATCACCCGGCCGGCGAGGTCGACGCCGTCCCTCAGGGTTTCGACCTTGTCCCCAACCAGCAGGGCGGCCGCGGCGTTCAGCAGCACGATGTCGCGATACGCCCCCTTGCGGCCTTCCAGCAGTGCGCGCAGGGCCGTGGCGTTCTCGGCTGGCGCGCCGCCCGTCAGGTCCGCCAGCGCCGCGCGCGGCAGGCCGACGGCTTCAGGGGTGATCCGGAACAGCCGCACCTGACCGACGCGCCATTCGGCGACCTGGCTCTCACCGGTGGTGGTGAGCTCGTCCATGCCCGCGCCGTGCACCGTCCAGGCGCGTTCGGCGCCGAGCGCGCCCAGGACCCGCGCCAGAGGCTCCACCCATCGGGCGTCGAACACGCCGAGCAGCTGGCGCTGGGCGCCGGCCGGGTTGGTGAGCGGGCCCAGGAGGTTGAACACGGTGCGGAAGCCGAGCTCGGCGCGGACGGGTGCGACATGGCGCATGGCGCCGTGATGGGACGGGGCGAAGAGGAAGCAGATGCCGGCCTCCTTCAGCGCCTTGATCTGCAGGTCGGGTCCGGCGTGCAGGTTGACCCCCAGCTCGGCCAGCACGTCCGCCGTGCCGGACCGCGAGGACAGCGCGCGGTTGCCGTGCTTGGCCACTTTCAACCCAGCGCCGGCGGCCACGAAGGCCACGGCGGTGGAGATGTTGTAGGTGTGCAGGCCGTCGCCGCCGGTGCCGCAGACGTCGATCACCTGCATGTCGTGGTCGAGCTTCACCGAGGAGCTGCGCATGGCCTGGGCGCAGGCGGTGATCTCGCCCACCGTCTCGCCGCGCATCCGCATGGCGGTGACTGCGGCGGCCATCTGGGCCTGGGTCGGCTCGCCGCGCAGGCAGGCGGCGAAGAAGGCGCCGGCGTCCTCCTCCGAGAGTGTCGCGCCGTCGGCCAGGCGGCCGAGCAGGGGCTTGAAGGCGTCCGACATGGTCAGGCGCGCACGAGCGGCGCCACGCCGGCCAGGGCCAGGAAGTTGGCGAGAAGCTCGTGGCCGCACTCGGTGGCGATGGATTCCGGATGGAACTGCACGCCATGCACCGGCCGGGTGCGGTGCTGCAGGCCCATGATCTCGCCGTCGTCGGTCCAGGCGGTGACCTCGAGGTCGGCCGGCAGGGTGTCGCGCAGCACCGACAGGCTATGGTAGCGCGTCGCCGTGAAGGGGTTCTTCAGGCCCTGGAACACGCCCTGGCCGGTGTGATGGATCACGCTGGTCTTGCCGTGCATCAGGGTCTTGGCCCGCACCACGTCGCCGCCGAAAGCCTGGCCGATCGACTGGTGGCCGAGGCAGACGCCGAAGATCGGCAGGTCGGTGGGCGCGTTCTCCAGGAGACCGAGGCAAACGCCCGCCTCGTTGGGCGTGCAGGGGCCCGGCGAGAGCAGGACGCCCTGAGGCTTCAGGGCCAGGGCCTGGTCCACGCTCAACGCGTCGTTGCGCTGCACGAGCGTCTCCGCCCCAAGCTCGTTCAGATAGTGGACGAGGTTGTAGGTGAAGCTGTCGTAGTTATCGATGACCAGGATCATGCCGCCTCAATAAGCGTGGGCGAGGCGTGAGCCAAGCGTCGGGATTGCCGGCCCGGCCGATCGGAACGATCCTGACCGCATGTTGGCGACCGACTCAGCCCTGGACCCAGAGCGCCTGGCGGCGGCGCGCGCCCTTCTGCGGCCTGCGCCGAAGCGCAAGGAGAAGGTCTGGCCGGCCCTGGCCGCAGCGGCCTTCGCGGCGCTGACGGCGCTGGTGCTCGCGGCGTCCATGGTGATCGCGCCGACCCTCAAGGAGCCGGCCGTCGCGGCCTATGAAGCGGCGAACTGAGCGGGACGTCGAAGTCTTTCTGGGAGACTTCGTCAGTAGAGCAGGTGCTCGCGACGTTCCGCTGTCCAGGCCGCCTCGTCGGGCGCGGTGAGCGCGTCTAGGTCGGCGGGCGTGGCGGCCGGATCGTCGACCCATTCGCGCAGCGATGGCCCGCCGTTGATCACGTCGATGGCGAGCTTGCCGAGCTCGTACTCGTAGGGGAAATCGCGCCAGAGCGGGTAGTCGGGCGCGAGCTTGCGGATCGCTTTGAACGCCAGCGCCTGCAGCCGCCAGGGGCGGAAGGCGACATGGTCGTAGGCCGGACCCTCGGGGTGGATCATCACGCCTGAGCAGAGCTGGCCCACATGCTTGTGGAAGGTGGGTTCGAACCAGCAGTCGCGCAGCACGCAGCCGCCCAGCCACTGCGGCGCCAGCGCCCGCATCTCGGCAATCACGGCGCGGGCGTCGATGTCGGGGGCGCCGAACAGCTCCAGCGGTCGGGTGGTGCCGCGGCCTTCGCTGAGCGTGGTTCCCTCCAGCATCACCGTGCCGGCGTAGGCGCGGGCCATCCACAGGTTCGGGGCGTTGGGGCTCGGATTGACCCACACGCGCTCGCCGAGCGGCCAGCCGAAGCCAGGCCCGGCCTCCGGCGCCCAGCCTTCCATCTCGATCACCCGGTATTCGACGTCCAGCTTCAGCGTCTTGATGAACCAGTGGCCGAGCTCGCCGAGGGTCAGGCCATGGCGCATGGGCATGGCGCCGGCGCCCACGAAACTCTCCCAGCCAGGCCGCAGGGTCAGGCCCTCGACTGGCCGGCCGGCAGGATTTGGCCGGTCGAGCACCCAGACGGCCTTGCCGTGCTCGGCCGCCGCCTCCAGCACGTACAGCAGCGTGGTGATGAAGGTGTAGATCCGGCAGCCGAGGTCCTGCAGGTCGACCAGCAGCACGTCGAAGGTGTGCATCGACTGGCCGGTGGGGCGGCGGACCTCACCGTAGAGGCTGAACACAGGCATGCCGTGGACCGGATCGTTGAAGTCCGGGCTCTCGACCATGTTGTCCTGCTTGTCGCCACGCAAACCGTGCTGCGGGCCGAAGGCGGCGGTCACCTTGAGCTCCGGGCAGGCGGCCAGGGCGTCGAGGCTGTGCTCCAGCCGCTCGGTGACCGAGGCCGGGTGCGCGAGCAGCGCCACGCGCTTGCCGGCCAGGGGACGGCGAAGCTCGGGATCGGCGAGCAGGCGGTCGATGCCGAATTTCATGCGGGCTCCGGAAGTTCGAGCGCGAAGCTCTCGGGATGATGGAAGTCGGGCCGCCCGGGCGGATGCGCGAGCGCCCAGTAGGTGAGGTTCCCGTCGGCCGCCTCGACAACGGCCGAAAGGCCGAGGCGCCAGGCGGCTCCGGCCGGCGCGGCGCGGGAGAGATCGACCGTGGCGCTGAGCTCGAGCTCCTGGTCGCTCGCAGCGGCCGCAACGGCCACGGCCGGGAGCTCGGCGGGCGTCATGCCCTCCCGGTATCCGCTGAAGCGATACGCCGCCCAGTGCGATGACGGGGAGAAGTTGAGCTCGCAGTAGGCTTCGTCGTCGCCGGCGCGGACGAAGGCTTCGAAACAGGTGCGCCGCCACAGGTCGTCGGCGCGCGCCGACGACGTCGCCGGGGGAAGGACCAGCTCGCGGATGGCGCCCGTCAGGCGGTAGCGCAGCGTCAGGACGCCAGCGGTCGGGCGCTCGACTTCGACGTCGATGCGGCTGACGGCCGGGCTGCGGAAGGCGGGATGGAGACTCAGGGCCGCACGCATCGCGCCATGTTAGCGGCGAGCGTCGTTCAGACGAAGCGCCAGCTCTCCTCGGCAGCGCGGCGGAGCGCGCGGGCCTTGTGCAGGGTCTCGTCGTATTCGGCGTCGGGATCGGAGTCGGCCACCACGCCGCCGCCGGCCTGGACGTACATCTGGCCGTCCTTGAAGAGAGCGGTGCGCAGGACGATGCAGGTGTCGACCGCCCCGTCGCAGCCGAAGTAGCCGACCGCGCCGGCATAGGTCATGCCGCGCTTCTCGATCTCCAACTCGTCGATGATCTCCATGGCCCGCACCTTGGGCGCGCCGGAGAGGGTGCCGGCGGGCAGGGCGGCCATGACCACGTCCACGGGGTCGAGCCCTTCGGGGGCGTCGCCTTCGACGTTGGAGACCAGGTGCATCACGTGGCTGTAGCGCTCGACGAAGAAGCTGTCGGTGACGCGCACGTGCGGGCCCTTCTGCGGCGCGGTCGTTTCGTTCCGGCCAGGGGCGTTCAGCATGGCCACGCGGCCGACGTCGTTGCGACCGAGATCGAGCAGCATGAGGTGCTCGGCCCGCTCCTTGGGGTCAGCCCGCAGCTCGGCCTCGAGCGCCTGGTCCTCTTCGGGCGTGGCGCCGCGCGGCCGGGTGCCGGCGATCGGGCGAATGGTGATCTTGCCGTCCCGCAGCCGCACCAGGATCTCCGGCGAGGAGCCGGCCATCTGGAAGTCGCCGAAGTCCAGATAGAACATGAACGGCGACGGGTTCATCCGCCGCAGCGAGCGATAGAGCGCGAACGGCTCATGCTCGAAGGGCGAGCGGAACCGGTGGCTCGGCACCACCTGGAAGATGTCGCCGGCCCGGATGTAGCCCTTGGCCGTCTCGACGATCGACGCATAGGTCGCCCGGTCGACCGGGGTGGTGAAGCGGTCCGGTTCGGGCTCGCCGGCGCCGGTGAGCTGCGGGGCGGGTCGGCGCAGGTCGGCGCTGACGGCGTCGAGGCGTGCGCAGGCCTCGGCGTAGGCTTCGGCGGCGGCGCGGCTGTCGGGCCGCACGCTGGTAGCCAGGATGATCTCCTGGGCGATGGCGTCGAAGATCGCCACGACGGAGGGGCGGGTCATCACCGCGTCCGGCAGGCCCAGCGGGTCCGGATTGATGTTCGGCAGGCGCTCGGCCAGCCGGACCATGTCATAGCCCAGGGCGCCGAACACGCCGCCGGCCATAGGCGGCAGACCCGGAGGAAGTTCGATCCGCGAGGCGGCCAGCAGATCGCGCAGGGAATCCAGCGCCCCGCCGGGCTGGGGGGTGTAGCGGCCGGCCGCGATGTCCGCCCCTTCCGCCACCTCGGCCTGGTCGCCGCGGCAACGCCAGACGAGGTCCGGGTTGAGCGTGATCACGGAGTAACGCCCGCGCCAGGCTCCGCCCTCCACGGACTCGAACAGGAAGCTGAACGGGCGGCCGTGTGCGATCTTTAGATAGGCGGAGACCGGCGTTTCGAGGTCGTCGATCAGCCGGCGCCAGACGAGCTGGGGCGCGCCCTTGGCGTAGCGGAGGGCAAAATCGTCGAACGAGGGCTCGGCGCTCACTTGGCTTTCCCCGCCTGGGCGGCCGTCTTCTCCGGCTCCAGCCCGATGGCTGTGCGGGCGAGGTTGGCGTTGACCTTCAGCTTCTTGGCCTGACGCAGCTCCGCCACGCCGGCTGCGCTCGCGCTTTCCAGCATTTCACGGGCCAGACCGCGTGACATCTGCGAGCGCGCGCCTTCCGCCAGGCGCGCCAGCTCCGGCGGATCGCCGGGCCGCACGCCCTCGACCTTGGCGACGATGATCCCGAAGGTCGCATGGTCAGCCGTGAAGACGCCGCCGGGCGCGGCGTTGAAGGCCTTGGCCAGGGCGTCCTGGGACAGGGTCTTGTTCTGCGCGGCGGTGGCGCGGGTCAGGGCCAGGGCCCGGGTGACCTGGGCGCCTGCTGAGCTTGCGACCGCCTCCAGCGACTCGCCCTTCTTGAGCCGCGCCGCCAGGCCGTCGGCCTTGGCCTGGATGCGCTTGAGCATCTCGCGGCTCATCCACACCTGGGTGAGTTGCGGCCGCAGCTCGTCCAGGGCCGGCATGGCCGGGGGGATGATCTTCTCGACCTTCAGGGCGAAATATTCCGCGCCGCCCAGCTCGACGAGTTCGCTCTCGCCGCCGGCGGGCAGCTCGAAAGCCGTCTGAAGCACCCGCGGCGGCATGCCCTGGAGGGGCTGGCCCGTCGCGGTGACGCCGTCCTTGGAGAGCGGCGGCAGGGTGATGAGCGGCACGCCCGCCTTCCTGGCCGCGTCGGGCAGGCTGGCGCCGGCCTGGTGGGCGTCGTCATAGGCCTGGGTGAGGGCGTAGACCTTCTCGGCGGCCGCGTCCTTGCGCAGCTCGGCCTCCAGGGCCGGGCGCAGCTGTTCGAGGGTCGGGGTCAGGCCGGGCGTGACCTTGTCGACCTTGACGACCGCCAGGCTGAGATCGCCCTGGATCGGGGCGCTGACCTGGCCGGGCGCCAGGGCGAAGGCGGCGTCGGCCACGCGCTTGTCCGGAATGGCCGACTTGGCCTTGTCCACGTAGCGGATGGCCTCGACGCCGAGGCTCTTGGCGATGGCTTCCGGGGATTCGCCTTTGCCGAGCCGCGCGGCGATCTGGGCGGCCGAAGCGGCGGTCTTGGCCGGGATCTGGACGAGGCTGCGCGTCTCCGGCTTGGACGCCGTGTCGCGGCGGAATTCGTAGCGCTTCTGCAGTTCCGCCTGGTCGATCGGCAGGTTGGCGGCGATCAGGGTCGGGCTGAACCGCGCCAGGGTCACCACGCGCAGCTCAGGACGGCGCAGCCGCTCGGCGTTCTCGGTCATGAACTGCTTGAGCTGGGCGTCGGTCGGCGGCGCCAGCGGCGGCATTTCGCCGGGCGTGATCGCGAAGAAGCCGACGTCGCGCGATTCCATGGCGTGGATCGCGGCCAGGGCGGCGTAGGCCCTCGGGGCCTGCACGCCGCCGGCCAGGGCCGAGGCCACGTGCTGCTCGGCGATCTGGTCGGCCAGCAGGCGCTCGAACTGGGCCGGCGTCAGGCCGTTCTGCGCGAGCTGGCGCTGATAGGCCGTCTTGTCGAACTTGCCGGTCACCGGATCGAAAAAGGACGACACCTTCTTCAGCTCGATGGCGGTCAGCTTGTCCGAGGGGTGGACCTTCATCTGTGCGACCAGGGCGAAGAACGCCTCCTGGCGGGTCAGGTTGTCGAGAACGCGGCGGTCGAGCCGGTTCTGGTCGGCCATCTCCATAGAGATCGGCTGGCCCATCTCCTGTTCGGCGCTGCGCTTGACGTTGTCGAAGGCGCGCTTGAAGTCCTCGCCCGTGACCGTGCGGGACCCTGCGGTGATCACCGCGTCGGGGGCCTGGCGCTGGCTGAGCGTGCCCCGTGTACCCACGAAGAGGAAGCCCAGGGCGATCAGCACCAGAAGGAGTTTGGCGGCCCAGGACTTTGCGAAGGCGCGGAGAGCGAAGAGCATGGGACCCTTTCCGGGCGCTGACGTAAGGGCGCGGTATAGTGGAGTGCGCTTGGGGGCTGCAAGCAGGTGACAGGCGCGCCCGCTTGGCTTAACCGCCGATCGACGCTGAACAGAGAGGCCCGATGACGACCCCTGTCCCCCTGATCGCCGGAAACTGGAAGATGAATGGGCTGGACGCCGCGCTCGGCGAAGCCCGCGCCGTGGCCGCCGGCCTGGGCCCCCCGCGGGCTCGGGTGGCGATCTGCCCGCCCGCCACTTTGATCCATCGCCTGGCCGGCGTCGTGGCGGGCGCGCCGGTGCTGGTGGGCGGCCAGGACTGCCGCGCCGAGGCGTCGGGGGCGTTCACGGGCGACGTCGCGGCGGAGATGCTGGCGGACGCCGGCGCGACGCTGGTGATCCTGGGCCACTCCGAACGCCGCGCCGGCTATGGCGAAACCGACGCCGTCGTGGCGGTCAAGGTGGGTGCGGCCCTGCGCGCGGGGCTGGAGCCGATCGTCTGCGTCGGCGAGACCCTCGCCCAGCGGGAGGCCGGGCAGGCCCTGGCGGTGGTGGAGACCCAGACGCGCGGCTCGCTGCCGCTGGAGCTGTCGGGGCGGGCCTTCTGCGTCGCCTATGAGCCGGTCTGGGCGATTGGCACCGGCCTGACGCCCACCACGCCGCAGATCGAAGAGGTGCACCAGGCAATCCGCAGGGTGCTTGCCGGCCGGTTCGGTCCGGCGGGCCTGGCTGTACCCATCCTCTATGGCGGCTCGGTGAAGCCGGCGAACGCAGCGGAGATCCTGCACGCCGCCGAAGTGGGCGGCGCCCTGGTCGGCGGCGCGTCGCTGAAGGCCGAGGACTTCCTGGGGATCATCCGAGGCGTTTGAGGGCGTCTCCCGGACTCTTCAGCTCCACGATGGTGCCTTCCGGGTCCTGGACATAGAGGGACACGCCTTCGCCCTCGGCGCCGTAGCGCGGGCCGGATTCGATGACCTCGACGCCTTTCGCCCCCAGCCAGTCGCGGATGGCGGCCTCGTCGAAGGGCGAGAGGGTCAGGCAGATGTGCTCCAGATTGCGGCCCTCAGCGCCCGGCGCGGCCCCGCCGCGCGCGCCGAGCGGGCCGTCCACCGTGATCAGATCGATCAGGGAGCGGCCGGCGCGCAGGTGCGTCAGGCCGAGGTCGGGCCGCTCGCGGTCGATCGTGCAGCCGATCACGTCGCGGTAGAATTGCGTCATCGCATCCAGGTCGACGACGCGCAGCACGATGTGGTCCAGGCCCGCCGGCTTCAGCGGATTGGACCCGGCGCTCACAGCAGCAGGCCGAAGAGGTGGCAGTCGCGCCGTTCCCCGTCGCGCAGCACGTGGCCGCGCAGGACGCCCTCTTCCTCGAAGCCGAGGGCGGTCAGGAGGTTCTCGGAGCGCCGGTTGCCGAGGTGGGTGCGCGCGCCCAGCTTGCGGACCCCGCTGACCGCCGCATAGCTGACCACCGAGCGCATGGCCTCGAGCGCATAGCCCTGGCCCCAGGCTTCGCGCGCCAGGATGAAGCCGATGGTGGCGCGCCGGTGCCAGCGATCGATGGCCTCCAGGTCGCAGCAGCCCAGGAAGGCGCCGTCGTCGAGCCCGGTGATCGTCCAGTGGATCGAGCGGCCCTCATCCATGTCGGCGACTTCGCCGCGGACGATCTCGGCGACAAGTTCGGGATCGTCGATCTCGCCGATGTCCCAGTGCGCCATCACCTCCGGATCGTTCATGATCGGGAAAAGCCGCGCCGCGTCCGCAAGCGTCAGCGGCGAGAGCCGCAGGCGCGGCGTCTCCAGGATGGGGCGGCGTCCTTCGTCGAAGATCATGGGCGGCTCATGCCTTGTCGCTGGCCTGTGGCCCCCTAGCTATGGCCTTGGCGAGCGCTCGGTGGTAGAGCGCGCCCTTCATTTCGGCGCGGCCAAGCCGCACGAAAGCACCGGAAAGTCGCATGCTGATCGCTATTCTGCTCGCTGTTAACATCGCTGTCTGCATCTGCCTCGTGGCGGTGGTGCTGCTGCAGCGGTCCGAGGGCGGCGCGCTCGGCATGGGCGGCGGACCTTCCGGCTTCATGACCGCCCGCGGCGCGGGCAACCTGCTCACCCAGGTGACCTGGTGGCTGGCCGGGGCGTTCTTCGTGATCAGCCTGGCCCTCACCGTCCTGTCCGGCCGCGAACAGGCGGCCAGCTCGGTCGTCGACCGCGTGAAGGTCGAGTCCATCGATCCGAACGCCCTGAACAAGGCCGCGCCAGCCCAGCCGGCGCAGCCCGCGCCCCTGGAGGCGCCGACGCCGACGGTGCGCAACCCGTTTGGCATCGAGCCCCAGAACGAGGCGCCGGCCAAGCCTTGATCGCCGGTTCCGCGAGTCCCCGCGGGCCGTTCCATTCAACTGCTCGCCTGCGACGAATCAACCGGCGCGGCGAACCCGAATCACGGCTAACCTGAACATCCATGGCGCGGTACATCTTCATAACCGGCGGCGTGGTCTCCTCGCTTGGCAAGGGCTTGGCCTCGGCGGCGCTCGGCGCACTGCTGCAGGCGCGCGGCTATGGCGTGCGGCTGCGCAAGCTCGACCCCTATCTGAACGTCGATCCCGGCACGATGAGTCCCTATCAGCATGGGGAAGTCTTCGTGACCGACGACGGGGCCGAGACGGACCTGGACCTCGGCCACTACGAGCGGTTCACCGGCGTCAACGCCACGCGCGGCGACAACATCACCACCGGCCAGATCTACAAGACCATCCTGGAGAAGGAGCGCCGGGGCGACTATCTGGGCGCCACCGTCCAGGTGATCCCCCACGTCACCGACGAGATCAAACGCTTCGTCTATTCCGATCCGGGCGAGGGGGTGGACTTCGTCCTGGTGGAGATCGGCGGCACCGTCGGCGACATCGAGGGCCTGCCGTTCTTCGAGGCCATCCGCCAGCTCGGCCAGGAGCTGCCCCGCGGCCACGCCTGCTACATCCACCTGACCTTGCTGCCGTACATCAAGACGGCCGGCGAGATGAAGACCAAGCCGACGCAGCACTCGGTCAAGGAGCTGCGGTCCATCGGCATCCAGCCGGACATCCTCCTGTGCCGCTGCGAGCAGGAAATTCCGGCGAGCGAGCGACGCAAGATCGCCCTGTTCTGCAATGTGCGCGAGACGGCGGTCATCCAGGCGATGGACTCGTCCAGCATCTACACCGTGCCGCTGGACTATCACGCCCAGGGCCTGGACGCCGAGGTGCTGGACGTCTTCGGCATGACTGACGCTGCGCCCGCCCCGGACCTGGCGCGCTGGGAAGGGATATCCCACCGGCTGAGAAATCCGGACGGCGAGGTGAACATCGCCGTGGTCGGCAAGTACACCGGCCTGACCGACGCCTACAAATCGCTGGTGGAGGCGCTGGTCCACGGGGGCGTGGCCAACAATGTGCGGGTGCGCTTCGACTGGATCGAGGGCGAGGCCTTCGAGACCGTGGACGACGGCATGATCGCCGAGCGGCTGACCAATGTGCACGGCGTACTGGTGCCAGGCGCGTTCGGCGACCGGGGCTCGGAAGGCATGATCCGCGCGATCCGCTTCGCGCGGGAGCACGCCATCCCCTATTTCGGCATCTGCTTCGGCATGCAGATGGCGATGATCGAGGCGGCCCGGAACCTGGCGGGAATCACCCAGGCCTCGTCCTCAGAGTTCGGCCCCACCTCCGAGCCGATCGTCGGCCTGATGACCGAATGGGTGAGCGGCAATGAGCGTCAGCGCCGCGGCATCGGCGACAACCTCGGCGGCACCATGCGCTGCGGAGCCTATGACGCCGTGCTGGTCCCCGGATCGCGGGTGGCGGAAATCTACGGCAAGACGACGATCAGCGAGCGCCACCGGCACCGCTATGAGGTCAATATCGACTACCGCGAGGCCATCGAGCAGGCGGGCCTGAAGTTTTCCGGCCTCTCGCCGGACGGCTACCTGCCGGAGCTGTGCGAGCGCATCGACCATCCCTGGTTCGTCGGGGTCCAGTTCCACCCGGAACTGAAGAGCCGGCCCTTCGATCCGCACCCGTTGTTCGAGAGCTTCATCGGCGCGGCGAAAGAGCGGAGCCGGCTGGTCTAGGGCCCGGTCATCGGCTCGCGATCGCCCGGCTTGAATCCCCAAGAGGTTTGCGGCATACACCCCGGCTCACGTCGGCGGCCCGATCGGCCGCCGCTTCCATTTTCACGCCTGAGAGATTCTCCATGGCCGTTCCGAAGCGCAAAGTATCGCCGTCCCGGCGGAACATGCGTCGTGCGCACCACGCGCTCGGCGCCAACACCTATGCCGAAGACAAGGAAACGGGCGAGCTGAAGCGTCCGCACCACGTCGACCTGAAGACCGGCATGTACAAGGGCCGCCAGGTCCTGACCCCCAAGGAAGACTAGCCTCTTCCGCATCCGCGCACGGCGGCGCACCGTAGCAGCCTGAGACCGGCCACAATCGGCCGGCCCGCTGCAGGAGGCGCGCCGTGCCACAAGATCCAACCGCCATCGTGCAGGACGTCTACGCCGCCTTCGGGCGCGGCGACGTTCCGACGCTGCTGCGCATGCTCAGCCCCGACGTGGCCTGGGAGGTCGCCGGCGCGAAGGGCGACTACCCGACCTTCGGCGCCTGGAACGGGCGCCAAGGCGTGCTCGAGTTCTTCAAGGCCCTGGCTGAGATCGAGGACATCACCGAATTCATCCCGCTCAGCCTGCACCCTGCCGGCGAGACGGTGCTCGTCCAGGGGCGAGCGGCCCTGACGCTCAAGTCCAACGGCCGGGCGCTCGCCTATGACTGGCTGCACGTCTTCCAGGTCCACGACGGCAAGGTCGCCGCGTTCCGCGAGTTCTACGACACGGCCACCGTCGTGGCGGCCTATCGCGGCGTCTGAGCGGGTGCAGGTTGCGGATGCGGCGCGGGGCAATTAAAGCGCTCCCGCGCCGGCCACTTCACCGACAGGAATTCCATGACCGAGATCGTCGACATCGAAGCCCGCGAGATCCTCGACAGCCGAGGCAATCCCACGATCGAGGTGGACGTCGCCCTGGACGACGGCTCGCTGGGCCGCGCGGCGGCGCCATCGGGGGCCTCCACGGGCGCGCACGAGGCGGTCGAGCGCCGCGACGGCGACAAGGCCCGCTACGGCGGCAAGGGCGTCCTGCAGGCCGTAGCGGCCGTCAACGGCGAGATCTTCGACGCCTTGTGCGGGATGGACGCACGCGACCAGCGCCGCATCGACACCCTGCTGATCGGCCTGGACGGCACGCCCAACAAGTCGCGCCTGGGCGCCAACGCCATCCTGGGCGTCAGCCTGGCGACCGCCAAGGCCGCAGCGGCCGCCACCGGCCAGCCGCTCTACAAGTATGTGGGCGGTGTCTCGGCCCGGGTGCTGCCGACGCCGATGATGAACATCATCAATGGCGGGGCCCACGCCGATAACCCAATCGACATCCAGGAATTCATGATCATGCCGACCGGGGCGACGAGCTTCGCCGACGGCCTGCGCATGGGCGCGGAGATCTTCCACACCCTGAAGAAGGCGCTGCAGGAGGCCGGCCACAACACCAATGTCGGCGACGAGGGCGGCTTCGCCCCGAACCTGAAGAGCGCCGATGAGGCCCTGGCCTTCATCGTCAAGGCTGGGGAGAAGGCGGGCTACCGGGCCGGCGAGGACTTCCACCTGGCGCTGGACGCCGCCTCCACCGAGTTCTTCAAGGACGGTCGCTACGTGATGGAAGGGGAGGGCAAGACCCTCGATCCGGGCGGCATGGTCGACTACCTGGCCGACCTCGTGGCCCGCTACCCGATCGTCAGCATCGAGGACGGCTGCGCCGAGGACGATTTCGAGGGCTGGCGGATCGCCACCGAGAAGCTGGGCGCCAAGGTGCAGCTGGTGGGCGACGACCTGTTCGTCACCAATCCGGCGCGGCTTTCCATGGGCATCGGCAAGGGTCTGGCCAATTCGATCCTGGTGAAGGTCAACCAGATCGGCACTCTGTCGGAGACCCTCGACGCCGTCGACATGGCCCACCGCGCCGCCTACACGGCCGTGATGAGCCACCGCTCGGGCGAGACCGAGGACGTGACCATCTCCGACCTGGCCGTCGCCACCAACTGCGGGCAGATCAAGACCGGCTCCCTGGCGCGTGGGGAGCGGACCGCCAAGTACAACCAGCTCCTGCGCATCGAACAGGAACTGGGCGACCAGGCGATCTATCTGGGCCTGAAGTCGATCAAGAACGCCTGAGGCGTTGTCGAGAGGGGCTAACCCTTTCGGCGGCAAACACTTATCGCAGGCCGTGAACAGCACCCCCGGCGCGCCCACACCATCTCGGGCGGTGCGAGGTTTTCCACTATAAATCATGGGGTTGAGGCTCCGTGACGACGTCGGTTGGCGCGGCCCAGGGTGTTGCCGGTGGTGTTGTCGGTTAGCCGCCTTGCGCCTGTGGCCGCCAACACCCCAGCGCTCACCCGGAAGGGGGCCGGGGCGCCAGCGCGCTGGCGCAAGCATAGCCTGATCGCCCGCGCCGCTCAAGAACAAAAACGGAACAAGCGGGCTCGGAGGCGGCGTGAGCGCCGGGCTAAATCGTGGATCGGGCCTGGAAGCCGGGGAGGTTCTCGTCATCGACGTCCGAGCGCTCCACGGACGTAACCCGGGCGGCGGGAGGCCCGCTGCGACAGGCGTCCAGCAACCGGGCGACTGCGTCAGGCGGGCCGGCTGCGACGAGCTCCACCGTGCCGTCCATGCGATTGCGGACCCATCCGTCGAGGCCCAGCCGGATCGCCTCCGACTGCGCCCAGTAGCGGTAGCCGACGCCCTGGACTCGGCCGTGGATGATCAGGCGTACGGCGATGCGGCTCATGAGGTTGTCAGGAACGCGCGCATGTCTGCGGCGAAGGCCTGCGGCCGCTCCAGATGCAGCATGTGACCAGCGCCGTCGTATTCGATCCGCCTCACATTTGGGGCCACCGCTTCGATCAGGTCGGCGATGAGCCGGAAGTCCGGCAAGTCGGCGGATCCCGTCAGCAGGAGCGTTTCCGGGGCCAAAAGGCTGACGCGATCCACGTCCGGCATGGCCGGCGCCTCGTTGTCGCCCTGCGCCCAATGGGAGCCGGAATAGGCGTCGATGGATTCCCGAAGCTTGGCGGCGGCCCTGGGGTCGGCGCGCGTGGTGTCGAAGAGGGGATGCCGCCACCAGAGTTCTCGCGCCGCGGCGAGATTCCCACTGCGGGCCGCATCGACGATCGGGCGCCATGCCGATCGCCAGTCATCCGACCATTCCCAGGCGACGAGTCCGGGGCTGACGAGGGCCAGACGGCGAACCCGTTCAGGATGCTCCAGGGCGAAATTCAGCGCGATGGCGCCGCCCATGGAGACGCCGACCAGGGCGCATCGCTCAATCCGGAGCGCATCGAGCAGCGCAGCCAGATCGCCGGTGTGGCGAAACGGGCGTTGATCCAGGTCGACGGATTCGCCGAAGCCGCGCAGGTCATAGCGGATGACGCGGCGTTCCTGCGCCAGATCGGACCAGAAACCGTCCCATGATCGGCGGTCGCCCGCAAAACCGTGAAGCAGCACGACTACTTCGCCGTCGCCCTGCGTCTCGACCTGGAGGCAGGCGCCGGGTACGTGCACCTGCCTCTGATTGATCATTTGGTCGTTCCCATGGCGCTCGAGGGTAGATCGATCGCTAGGCCAGTTGCCCGCGCAGCATTTCCCGCACCTCAAATAGATCGGCCGCTATGGCCACGCAGAGACTGCGCATCTCCTCTGTCGGGTCGAGCAGGTCCGGCACCATGATAGTCATCATCCCCGCCGCCGCCGCGGAACGGACCCCGCTGTGTGAGTCTTCAAGGGCCAAACAGTCCGTAGGCGCTACCCCCAGCGCCTTTGCGGCGGCCAGATATGGGTCGGGCGCGGGTTTGCCCTGAGTGTAGTCGCCTTGACCGACCACAGATTGAAAGCGGCCCACGAGCCCGTGACGGCCCAAGTGGTGCTCCACGTCCTGCACCCGTGAAGACGTAGCAATTGCGCGGGACATCGCGACTTCGTCCAAGTGATCCAGGAGTTCAAGCACGCCTGCCTTCAGGGCGATCCCAGCGGCGGCGAGTTCATAGAACCGCGCAGTGGCTCCCACCTGCATTGCATGCGTGTCAAACGCCGCACCGAAGTGGCCGAGCAGGACATGATCGTTGACGGCCCAGGTGTGGCCAATCATGCCTTTGAGGATTTCCGGCGGCAGTTCGTAGCCCATCGCAGCCGCCTGAGCGGTCAGAGCCTCACAGGCCACCGATTGAGAATCGATCAGCAAGCCGTCCATGTCGAAGATGACGGCCTTGACGGGGCGAGTGAGCGCCATGTGACGATCTCGTTCAGTTGTTCTGAAATGGAATACTGACAGGCTATCAGCTTTTGACGCAACGTCGCTAGAGGCTGTTAGGGACTCCTGCCTCATTATCACATTGAATATATTCATGATCGTCATAGCCGGGCTTGTCCCGGCTACCCATGATCTCCGCATCCGCAACAGGAAGCGCTGCGCCGCCGCTGACCATTCCGACCCATTCGGTGTTCATGGGTAGCCGGGACAAGCCCGGCTATGACGATAGGTGTTATAATCAATACCTTAGCTAAGCCGTCACCCCCGCTCGCCGACAGCGACAGGTCCCTAACAGCCCTAAGCCGCCCCCAGCCGCGCCTTGATGAACCGGACCTGCTCGGCCAGCACCTCCTGGTCTTCCGGGGCGCCCATGAAGCCGCCGTGGGGCATGGCTTCCCAGACGTGCAGTTCGGCCTCGACGCCGGCGCGCAACAGGGCCCGGTGCAGGATGACCGTGTTTGACAGGAAGAGGTCGCGGGTGCCCGAGGTCAGGAGGGTCGGCGGGAAGCCCCGGGTGAAGTCCCCGAAGATCGGCGACAGGTAGGGGTCCTTCAGGTCATGCCCGTTCGCATAGAGGGCGATGGAATCCGTCAGCCGGCCTTTCAGGACGACGTCAATGAGGGCGTTGGTCTCGAAGGTGTCGCCGCTCTCCGTGAGGTCCACCTCCGGGGTCGCCAGGACGCAGGCCGCCGGCAGGGGCAGGCCCAGGTCGCGGGCCTTGAGCAGGAAGGCGCCGCCGAGGCCGCCGCCCGCCGAGGCGCCGTGGACGGCGATCGCGTCGGGCCGGTAGCGCTCCAGCAGGAACCGGTAGGCGTCGACCACGTCCTCAAGCCCGGCCGGGAAGGGATGGTCCGGCGGCATGCGGTAGTCGACGACGAAGGTCCGTAGGCCGGTTCCGCCGCAGAGCGGCATGGCCATATAGGCCCCCACCATGCCGCCGCCGACGGTGAAGCCGCCCCCATGGACGTAGAGAATGGCGCGGTCCTGGTTCGCCGCCGTGAAGCTCTTGGGGGTCAGCTCGTAGAGCGGCGCCTTGGCGAGTTGATGGGTCGCGATCTCGGTCGGGAAGGCCTGGGCCGCCGCGCCCAGCATCTCCGTCAGCCAACCGTCGGTGGCCGCGATCTGCGCGCGCCACGCCGCCTTGTCCTCAGGCGGCGGCGAGGCCGGGCGGCCGGCGGGCTCCGGCGGCGGTGAAAGGGCCGCCTGGGCGGCGGCGCTCACCGTCGGAGGGGGCGGGATGACCCGCGCCGGAACAAAGACCCCGCGCTGCGGCTCGTCTGACTGCGTCATCTCAATCTCCCCGCGTTGTGGCGACACAGTATGAAACAGCTTGGCGCCTGCGCCAGCGGCAATTCCGGTGGCTCTATTTCATGCCGGCGCGCTCCGGCCCGTCCTTTTCGGACCGCACGGGGAGCAAACGGGCTTAGCCGCCTGTTAAGCATGATCGGGCAGGTTCGGGCATTCGCCTTCGGAGCGCTGATTCTCACTTGCTCGCCCGTTTCCGTCCCTACCTGTCGACCGCCGCCCTGGCGTTCCTGATCTTCTATTTCGGGTTCCACGCCTTCACGGGCGACCGGGGCCTGTTGATGTCGGGTCAGCGCGACGAGGCCCTGGCGGCCAAGACCACCGAGCTCGCCCGGCTGGAAAACGAGCGGCGCGACCTCGAGACCAGGGCGCGTCTCCTGCGCGACAACAGCCTTTCCCGCGATTTGCTCGAAGAACGAGCGCGCTCCCTCCTAGGCTACGGCGACCCAAGGGATTATGTGATCCGAGTCCAGCGCTGATCCGCCGCCGACCGCAAAGCGGCGGACGGGCAGCGAGAGCCAACGGGATTGGGAGAAGTTGATGGCGCGTGCGCGGCCGGCGGCGAAGGCGAGCGGCAAGACGTCCAAGACAGAGCCCAAGGCGGATCGGGAGGAATTGCTCGGCTATTACCGTTCGATGCTGCTGATTCGCCGCTTCGAGGAGCGGGCCGGACAGCTCTACGGCATGGGACTGATCGGGGGCTTCTGCCACCTCTATATCGGCCAGGAGGCCATCGCGGTCGGGGTCCAGGCGGCCAAGCGCCAGGGCGACCAGGTGATCACCGGCTACCGCGACCACGGCCACATGCTGGCCTGCGGCATGGAGCCGGACGAGGTGATGGCCGAGTTGACCGGCCGCAGCACCGGATCGTCCCGCGGCAAGGGCGGGTCGATGCACATGTTCTCCACCGAGAGCGACTTCTATGGCGGCCATGGCATCGTCGGCGCGCAGGTGAGCCTGGGCACGGGCCTGGCGCTGGCCAACCGCTACAAGAGCAACGGGAACGTCTCTTTCACCTACTTCGGCGACGGGGCGGCGAACCAGGGCCAGGTCTATGAGAGCTTCAACATGGCGGAGCTCTGGAGCCTTCCGGTGGTCTACGTCATCGAGAACAACCAGTACGCCATGGGCACCTCGATCGAGAGGTCGTCCGCCGAAACCCATCTCTATAAGCGCGGCGCCTCGTTCAAGATTCCCGGCGAGGAGGTGGACGGCATGGACGTCCTGGCCGTGCGCGATGCGGCGGCCAGGGCCGCTGAGCACGCCCGTAGCGGCAATGGGCCCTACATCCTGGAGATGAAGACCTATCGCTATCGCGGCCACTCCATGAGCGACCCGGCCAAGTACCGCACGCGCGAGGAGGTCGACGAGGTCCGCAAGACCCGCGATCCCATCGAGCACCTGGAGGAACTGCTCGAGAAAAAGGGCATGGCTGACGAGGCGGCGCTGAAGGCGATCGACGCCGACGTGAAACGGATTGTCGCGGACGCGGCCGAATATGCGAGGACCTCGCCCGAGCCGGACCCCGCCGAACTCTATACGAACGTATATCTGGAGGCCGCCCGTTGACCGACGTCCTCATGCCCGCGCTCTCGCCGACCATGGAGGAGGGCACGCTCGCCAAGTGGCACGTCAAGGCCGGCGACACCGTGAAGTCCGGCGACGTCATCGCCGAGATCGAGACCGACAAGGCCACCATGGAGGTCGAGGCCGTGGATGAAGGCGTCGTGGCTGAGATCCTGGTGCCCGAGGGCACTGAGGACGTGAAGGTCAATACGCCTATCGCCCGCCTGGCCAATGGGGATGGGGCGGCAGCGTCGCCGCCCCCTCCGGCGGCTGCGCCGAAGGCTCCCCCAAAGGCCGAGCAGGATTTTCAGCCTACCTCTCGTCAGGCCGCGTCCGGCGATCCAGAGAGGCCGCCGCCCGTGGCCGCCAAGACCAGGCCGGAGGGGGAGGGCGCCGCGCCCGTCACGCCGGCCGCGTCCCTGCGCGATCCGGAGATCCCGGCCGGGACCGCCCTGACGAAAGTCACCGTCCGCGACGCCCTGCGCGACGCCATGGCCGAGGAGATGCGCCGCGACGAGTCGGTGTTCCTGATGGGCGAGGAAGTCGCCCAGTACCAGGGCGCCTACAAGGTCAGCCGCGGCCTGCTGGACGAGTTCGGCGACCGCCGGGTGATCGACACCCCGATCACCGAGCACGGCTTTGCGGGCCTGGGCGTGGGCGCAGCCATGGCCGGCCTGAAGCCGATCATCGAGTTCATGACATGGAATTTCGCCATGCAGGCGATCGACCAGATCATCAATTCGGCGGCCAAGACGCTGTACATGTCCGGCGGTCAGATCCGCTGTTCGGTGGTGTTCCGCGGGCCCAACGGGGCGGCGGCCCGGGTCGGAGCCCAGCACAGCCAGGACTATTCCAACTGGTACGCCCATGTGCCGGGCCTGAAGGTTGTCGCGCCCTATGACGCCGCCGACGCCAAGGGCCTCTTGAAGGCCGCGATCCGCGATCCGAACCCGGTGATCTTCCTGGAGCACGAGATGCTCTACGGGACCGAGTTCGAGATCCCCGACGGGGTGGACTGGGTTGTCCCGATCGGCAAGGCCAAGGTGCGGCGCGAGGGCGCCGACGTCACCATCACCGCCCATTCGCGGATGGTGGGCCTGGCGCTCAAGGCGGCCGAGGAGCTGGCCGCCCAGGGGATCGAGGCCGAGGTCATCGACCTGCGCACCCTGCGCCCCCTCGACCACGACACCATCGTCGCCAGCGTCAAGAAGACCCATCGGCTGGTGACGGTCGAGGAAGGCTGGGGCCCCATGGGCGTCGGCGCGGAGATCATCGCCCGGGTGATCGAGCACGCCTTCGACTACCTCGACGCCCCGCCGAAGCGCGTTCACCAGGAAGACGTGCCGCTGCCCTATGCGGCGAACCTGGAGATCCTGTCGCTGCCCTCGGTGGAGAAGATCGTGAAGGCGGCGCACGCGGTCGCCTACAAATGAGCGACGGGATCGATTGGCGGGCGGGCGGATGCCACTGCGGCGGCGTCCGGTTCGAGGTCGCCCTGCCGCCAGTGGTCGAGGCCCAGACCTGCAACTGCTCCATGTGCGCCAAGACCGGCTTCGTGCACATCATCGTGCCGCAGAGCCGCTTTCGCATCACCAAGGGCGTGGAGCGGCTGGCGGAGTACACCTTCAACACCCGCATCGCCCGACACCTGTTCTGTTCCGAGTGCGGCGTGAAGAGCTTCTACCGGCCGCGGTCGAACCCGGACGGCTGGTCGGTGAACGCCCGCTGCCTGGACGATACGACCGGACTCACGCTCAACGTCGAGGCGTTCGACGGCCAGAACTGGGAAGCCAACGCCGCCGGCCTTTCGCATCTCTCGCAGGAGCCGTCATGAGCGTGCGCCTGCCCATAACGACTTCGCCTTAGGAGGGGCCGCCTTGCCCATCGATATCCTGATGCCCGCCCTCTCGCCGACCATGGAGGAGGGCGCGCTCGCCAAGTGGCACGTGAAGGTCGGCGACAAGGTGCGCTCCGGCGATGTCATCGCCGAGATCGAGACCGACAAGGCCACCATGGAGGTGGAGGCCGTGGATGAAGGCGTCGTCGCCGAGATCCTGGTGGCGGAAGGGACCGAAGGGGTGAAGGTCAACAGCCCCATCGCCCGGCTGACCGGCGAAGACGAGACCGCTGCCCCGGCCCCGGCCCCGGCCAAGGCGGAGAAGGCTGAGCCTCCTCCGGTGTCGGCCAAGCCCGCGCCTGCACAGCCAGCGCCGGCTCCGGCGAAAGTTGAAGCGCCCGCAATGCCTGAGGGCGACCGCGTCCTCGCCTCGCCTCTGGCCCGGCGCATCGCCGAAGAGAAGGGCGTCGATCTGTCGGCCGTGAAAGGCTCCGGCCCGCACGGGCGGATTATCGAGGCCGATGTCGAAGCGGCCAAGCCCGGCGCAGCGACCGCCGCAAAAGCCGCCCCGGCGGCTGCAATGGCGGCCCCGGCGTCAGCTCCAGCCCCTGCGCCGAAGCCGGCCGCCCCGGCGGCGCCGGCCGGCGCCGGTCCGACCCTCGAGCAGATGGGCATCCCGCCGGGCTCCTACGACCTCACCCCCCTCGACGGCATACGCAAGGTGGTGGCGCGGCGGCTGACGGACTCGTTCCGCGACGTGCCGCACTTCCCGCTCAACATGGACCTGGAGATCGATCGCCTGCTGGACGCCCGCGTGCGGATCAATGCGGCGCTCGAAGGCGACGGAGTGAAGGTCAGCGTCAACGACCTCGTCATCAAGGCGGCGGCGGCGGCCCTGATGAAGGTGCCCCAGGCCAACGCCTCGTTCACGCCCCAGGGCATCGCGGTCCACCACCACGCCGACATCTCCATGGCCGTGGCGATCGAGGGCGGCCTGATCACCCCGATCATCCGTCAGGCCGAACTGAAGGGCCTGAAGGAGATCGCGCGCGAAACCAAGGACCTGGCTGAACGCGCTCGGACGCGAAAGCTCAAGCCCGAGGAGTTCATGGGCGGGACCTTCTCGATCTCCAACCTCGGCATGTTCGGGATCCGGAGCTTCTCCTCGATCATCAACCAGCCGCAGGGCGCGATCCTGTCGGTGGGGGTGGGCGAGAAGCGCCCGGTGGTCCGGGGCGAGGCCCTGGCGATCGCCACAGTCATGACGGTGACGCTGACCTGTGACCACCGTGTGGTGGACGGAGCGGTGGGCGCCCAGTGGCTCGCCGCCTTCAAGACTTTCGTCGAAGATCCTGTAACTCTTATTGTTTAGGTTAGAATGGCGACCGACTTCGATCTACTCGTCATCGGCGCTGGCCCCGGCGGCTATGTCGCTGCGATCCGCGCCGCTCAACTTGGGCTGAAGACCGCCATCGTGGAGCGGGAGGCGCTGGGAGGCATCTGCCTCAACTGGGGCTGCATCCCGACCAAGGCGCTGCTGAAGACCGGCGAGGTCTATGAGCAGCTGGATCACTTGGCGGATTACGGCCTGTCGGTGGAGGGCCGCAGCTTCGACTTCGGCAAGGTGGTGGAGCGATCGCGCAAGGTGGCGGCCCAACTCGCCGCCGGCGTCGGCTACCTGATGAAGAAGAACAAGATCGAGGTGATCGAGGGGACCGCTCGCCTGGAGAAGGGCGAGGGCGCTCCCGTCGCCGTCGTGGCGCTGAAGGCCGGCGGCGAGCGCCGGGTGCAGGCCAAGGCCGTGATCCTGGCCACCGGCGCGCGGGCGCGGACCATTCCGGCGGCGGGGCTGGAGCCGGACGCCGACCGCATCTGGACCTATCGCGAGGCCATGGTTCCAAAGAGCGCGCCGAAGTCGCTGCTGGTTGTGGGCTCAGGCGCCATCGGGATTGAATTCGCCAGTTTCTACAGAGCCTTGGGCGCCGACGTTACGGTGATCGAAGCCCTGCCGCGCATCCTGCCTGTGGAGGACGAGGAGGTCTCGGCCGCCGCCCAGAAGGCCTTCCAGAAGCGCGGCCTGAAGTTCCGCGTCGGCGCCAATGTGAAGAAGCTCGCTCGCACCAAGGCGGGCGTGACGGTCGATCTCGACATCGGGGGCAAGGCCGAGACGCTGGAGGCCGAATTCGCGATCGTGGCGGTGGGCATCGATGGGAACGTGGAGAACCTGGGGCTCGAGGGCTTGGGTGTGAAGGTGGACCGCGGCCACGTGGTCGCCGACGGGCATGGGGCGACCAATGTGGCCGGGCTCTACGCCATCGGCGACGTCGCGGGTCCGCCCTGGCTGGCGCACAAGGCCAGCCACGAGGGGGTGCATTGCGTGGAGCACATCGCCGGGCTGAAGCCGCCGGTGGTGAACTCGCCGATCCCTGGCTGCACCTATTCCAACCCGCAGGTCGCTTCCGTGGGCCTGACCGAGGCCCAGGCCAAGGAACAGGGACTGGAGGTCAAGGTCGGCCGCTTCCCCTTCAAGGTGAACGGCAAGGCCATCGCCGCCGGCGAGACCGAGGGTTTCGTGAAGACGCTCTTCAGCGCCAAGACAGGCGCGCTGGTGGGCGCGCACATGATCGGCGCTGAGGTCACCGAGATGATCCAGGGCTTCGTCCTGGCCATCACCATGGAGGCCACGGAGGCCGAACTGCAGGGTACGGTGTTCGCCCACCCGACCATGAGCGAGGCCATGCACGAGTCCGCTCTCGACGCCTACGGACGCGTTCTGCACCTGTAGCCGTTATGCCGCCCTGGTTTTGCCCGAGGCGCGGATGTCGGTCTCGACCAGGCGCTGGATGGCGACATAGTCGGTCTTGCCGGTGCCCAGGACGGGAACGTCGGATACCGAGATGATCTTGCGCGGGACGGTGAGCTCGGACGCGCCCATCGCCTGGGCGTGCTGGATGAGGGCGCTCGCCTCCGCGCCCGCCTGATCGGTGACCAGCACCAGCCGCTCGCCCTTCTTCGGGTCGGGCAGGGACACAACCGCATGGCGGCTATCGGGCCAGACGGCGGCGGCCAGGGTTTCGGCGGCGGTGAGGGAGACCATCTCGCCGCCGATCTTGGCGAACCGCTTCACGCGGCCGAGGATGGCGACCCAGCGATCCTCAGTGAGGCTGACGACGTCGCCGGTGTCGTGCCAGCCGTCCTCCGGCGCCTCGATCCCGCCGCCCGGCAGCAGGTAGCCGGCCATGATGTTGGGGCCGCGCACAAAGAGCCGCCCGCCGCCCGGTATGCCGGGGACCGCTTCGAGCCGCGCCTCGACCCCCGGCAGCAGGCCGCCGACGGTGCCTCGCCGATTGTCCGCCGGCTTGTTGACCGCAATCACCGGCGAGGCCTCGGTGGCGCCGTAGCCTTCCAGCACGGGGACGGGGCCGAACCGCTCGGCGATGAGGTTGTGGGTCTCCTCGCGGACCTTCTCGGCGCCGCAGACGATGAACTGCAGGCCGGACATCTCGTCGGCCTCCGCCGAGCGGGCGTACTGGTTCACGAAGGTGTCCGTCGCCAGCAGGATCGAGGCCCCCGTCTTCTTAAGAAGCGGCGGTATCTGCTTGATATGTAGGGGTGACGGGTATTGGAACGCCTTCATGCCGGTGAGCAGGGGCAGGAGAACCCCGCCCGTCAGCCCGAAGCAGTGAAAGGTCGGCAACGGGTTGAACATCACCCAGGACGGGTCGAGGGGAATGTGCGCGGCGATCTGCCGGACATTGGCCACGAGGTTGGCCTGCGACAGCACCACGCCGCGCGGGACGCCGAAGCTGCCGGAGGTGAAGAGGATCACGCCCGGGTCGTGCGGCCGGGTGCGGGCCAGGAACTGCCGCGGGAAGGCGCCGGCCGCCGCGGCGTAGAGCTTGTCGGCGGTCCCGACGGAGGCGCGGATATCCTCCAGATAGGTGACGGCGGCGAGGGGCTCGAGGGCGTCGATAAGGTCGTGCAGCTTGGCCTGCTCGATAAAGCGGTGCGCGGTCAGCACCCGCTTGACGCCGGCCAGCTCGCAGGCGGCCTTCAGGTTGCGGATGCCGGCCGTGAAGTTGAGCATGGTCGGCGTGCGGCCGATGGCGTGCAGAGCGAAGAAGGTGACCACGGTCCCGGCGCTGGCCGGCAGCATCACCCCGACACGCTCGCCGGGCTCCGTCAGCGCCGCGAGCCTGCGGCTGAGCGCGAAGGCGGCGCGGATCAGGTCCGTATAGCTGAGGGGCCTGCGCTCCTGGTCCTCCAGGATCAGCTTCTTGCCGCCATAGCGGCTCCGGGCCTCGATCAGGGCGTCGAACAGCGTCGTGGCGCCCTGGCGCGGATCAAACTCGGCCGGCACGGTGGGCCTCCCAATGACGTGCGTGAGCCTATAGAGCGCGCCACGGGTTGAAAAGATCGGTTACAGGGCGTGATTGCTCTTTGAAGATGACGCGAGAATGGTGTAATAAATATTTGATATTACGAATTAATATAGAAAATATCTGCTAGTCTGTGAGCGGAGATTGAGGCAAGCCGGCGATACGCGCGACGGCGGCGAGCCAGGGCCCGCGCGTCTCGTCGCGTTCCAGGTGCAGGGCCGGGCGGGCGCCCTTCAGCCGCAGGGTCTCCGCCTCCGGAAGGCGGCGAAGCAGGGCCTCTACGCCTTCGGGCGTGCGATCTGGCAGCAGCACGAGGACCGGCAGGCGCGGGGCCGCGCCTTTCAGAGTGGCCTGGCCCGTTTCCACCAGGGCGGCGCGGGTGGCCAGGGTCGGGCCTACGTCGCGCAGGTCGGGATTGGCGAGCGCCCAGGCGCGCCGCACGCGGCCGCGCCAGGGATCGTGGGTGAGGCCGAGGGCGACGTCGTCGGGCCCGTCACGGCTCCAGGCCCGAGCCGTGTCGGCCGGCAGTCCGCCAAGCCCGATCCGGACCGCAGCCGACTGCAGCGGCGAGAGCGGCCCGCCCGGGAGCCTGGGCGCGGAGAGCACCAGGGCGTCGAAGGGCGCGCCTTCCTGCAGCGCCTTCAGGGCGGCCGCGGCGGCGTCGTCGGCGGCGAGCAGGATCATCCTGCGGTTCGGCCCGCCCTGGGCCACGGCGGCCCGCAGGGCCCGCACCGCCGCGGCGTCCGCCTCGGGGTCGGGGGCGTGGACGCACTCGCGCGGCCTGGCGCTCCGGGCCGAGCCGCCCTGGCCGGCGCGGTCGAGGATCCAGACGACAGCGCCGCGGGCGTTCAGGTCGCGGGCGGTCTCGAACCACATCTCCGCGCTCTCGCCCGAGCCGGGCAGGATGACGACCTCGGCCCTGGGGACCACCGGGGGGCTCGACACGCCATAGCGCTGGGCGGGCCGTCCCCCGGCGGAGATCAGCCCCCAGGCCCAGCCCTGGGGCGGATAGAACCGTGCGGCGAGTTCGGGCGGCGCGCGGCTGTCCATGAGCGGTTCGCGCGAGCCAGCGACATCGCAGCCGGTGAGCGCGAGCGCGCAGGCGAGGGCGGCGAGCGCGGGACGGGCCATGGCGCCCATTCGTCCCTCGCCGGGCCCGCTCAGGCAAGGCTGAGCTATTTCGCCGCTTGATTGGAGCGCCTTCACAGCCGATCTAGGGGCCATGGCCGTGATCATCGACACCCTGGCTGGCCGCCCGCGGCCCAGGCACCCGGAAAAGGAAGGACGTCCCGAGACGCCGCTGTTGCGCAAGCCCGAGTGGCTGCGCGTGCGCGCGCCGGGCTCCGAAGGCTACGCCGCCACGCGGGCCATCGTGAAGGAGCATGGGCTCGTCACCGTCTGCGAAGAGGCGGCCTGCCCCAACATCGGCGAGTGCTGGACCAAGAGCCACGCCACCATGATGATCATGGGCGACATCTGCACCCGCGCCTGCGCCTTCTGCAACGTCGCCACCGGCAAGCCCCAGCCGCTGGACGCCACCGAGCCGGTCCGCGTGGGCGAAGCCGTCGCCAAGATGGGCCTGAAGCACGTGGTCATCACCTCGGTCGACCGTGACGACCTGGCCGACGGCGGAGCGGCGCATTTCGCCGCCGTCGTCTACGCGATCCGCGCGGCGGCGCCGGACACCACCATCGAGATCCTGACGCCGGACTTCCTGCGCAAGGCCGGGGCGGCGGAGGTGGTGATCGATTCCACGCCTGACGTCTTCAACCACAACCTGGAGACCGTGCCGCGCCTGTATCTCTCGATCCGGCCCGGGGCGCGCTACTACCATTCCCTGCGTCTCCTGGAGCGCGTGAAGGAGCGTGACCCGAACCAGTTCACCAAGTCCGGCCTGATGGTCGGGCTCGGCGAGGCCAAGGAGGAGGTCATGCAGGTGATGGACGACATGCGCTCGGCGGGCGTCGATTTCCTGACCATCGGCCAATATCTGCAGCCGACTCGCAAGCACGCGGCCATCGACCGGTTTGTCACCCCCGACGAGTTCGCCGCCTACGAGCAGATCGCCCGGTCCAAGGGATTCCTGATGGTTTCGGCGAGCCCGCTGACCCGCTCGTCGCACCACGCCGGCGAAGACTTCGCCCGTTTGCAAGCCGCGCGGCAGGCGCTGAGCGGAGCCTGACGCCCGTTGCGCCACCACCTGACCAAGGTGCTGCCCTACGACCCTGACCAGCTCTTCGCCATGGTGGGGGACGTGGCCCGCTATCCCGAGTTCGTGCCTTGGCTGACCAGCCTTCGCACCTGGAACGCGCGCAGCCTCGGGGAGGGCGTCGACGCCGTGGACGCCGAGGCGAGCGTCGGCTTCGCCGTGGTGCGCGAGCGCTTCTCGACCCGTGTTCGCCGTGACGCCAACGCCCGACAGATCGATGTGACCCTGATATCGGGGCCGTTCCGGACGCTGCGGAACCGCTGGGTCTTTCACCCTGACCCGGCCGGCTCGCGCGTGGAGTTCGATATCGAATTCGCCTTCAAGTCCAAGGTCTTGTCGTCTCTGCTTTCCGCGAATTTCGGGCATGCGGTGGAGCGTCTGATGGACTGCTTCGAAGGTCGGGCGAGGTCGCTCTACGGCGAGCCGGCCGCCGCGCTCTAGCGGACCCGATCGCGCAGCGCCTGCAGCGCGGCCTGGACCGCGGCGAGCTGGATCTCCTCGCGGGTCTCGAACTCGAAGAGCTCGGCCTGGTGGCGCAAGCCCTGATTGGCTCTGGCCGTGGCGATATGGACCGTCCCCACCGGCTTCATCGGCGTGCCGCCGCCGGGACCCGCGACCCCGGTGATGGCGACGGAGAGATGGGCGTTGGAGTTCTCCAGCGCGCCCTCGGCCATCATGCGGGCCACAGGTTCGGAGACCGCTCCGAAATCGGCGATCATGTCGCCCGGCACGCCCAGGATCTCCTGCTTGGCGCGGTTCGAGTAGGAGACGAAACCCCGGTCGAAGACGTCCGAAGCGCCGGGCACGGCGCAGATCGCGCCCGCCACCAGGCCGCCGGTGCAGCTTTCGGCGGTGACGATGCGCAAGGAGCGGCCTCGCGCCTCGTCGACCAGCAGCCGCGCGAGGGTCTGGATCTCAAGGGAAAACATCGCGCTTTACTCCGGCGATTGGCAGGGGCGGTCGCAGACCTCAACATCGCCGCCCGCGGACAGACAAGGCGATTCGGCCGATGACGACAGTTGACGCTGCTCAAAGGCGTGCCGTGGCGGCGGCGCCCGCCTTCTTCGCGACGACCATTTTCGCCAGCGCGGCCCTCGTCTTCCTGGTCGAGCCCATGGTCGCAAAGCTCGTCCTGCCCCTGCTCGGCGGCGGGCCGTCGATCTGGAACACCAGCCTGGCCTTCTTCCAGGCCGCGCTGCTGGCCGGCTACTTCTACGCCAACGCCCTGCAACGGCTGCCGACCGTCCGCGCCCAGGTGATCGTGCACTGCGCGGTCCTGGTTGTCTCGGCCCTGGCCCTGCCGTTGCGGGTCAATGAGGCGCTCGGGGCGCCGTCGTCGGAGCATCCGGCGCTCTGGCTGCTCGGCGTCCTGACGGTGTCGATCGGGGCCCCCTTCGCTGCGCTCTCGGCGACCGCGCCCCTGGTCCAGGCCTGGTACGCCCGGGTCATGCACCTGGGCGAGGGGGAGGGACCCTACTGGCTCTATTCGGCCAGCAATCTCGGCAGCCTGATCGCCCTGGTGGCCTATCCGGTCATCGTCGAGCCGACCTTGCCGGTGCACGCCCAGACGCTGGGCTGGAGCCTGGGCTACGGCGCGTTCATTCTGTTGCTGGCCGGGCTTGGCTTCACCGCGGCCCGCTCGCCAGAGCTGGGGCCGGCGCGGATCGAGGCGGCGGAGCCCGCCGCGACCGTGACCAATCGCGACCGGCTGACCTGGCTCGCCCTGGCCGCCATCCCGTCGAGCCTGATGCTGGGGGTGACGACGCACATCACCACGGACGTCGCCTCGGCCCCCTTCCTGTGGGTCGCGCCGTTGGCCCTCTACCTCCTGACCTTCATCATCGCCTTCCAGAGGCGCCCGCTGATCAATCCGCACACGGCGCTGATCATCCAGGCGGCGGCCGCCGCGGCCTGCGCGGCCCTGCTGCCGTTCCGGGCCACCCAGATCGCCCTGCTCCTGCCGGTGCACCTTGTGGCGTTCTTCTTCACCGCCCTGATCTGCCACCAGGCCATGGTCGCCCGCCGGCCGCACCCGTCACGCCTGACGGAATTCTATCTTTGGATGTCGGTCGGCGGCGTGGTCGGCGGGGGGTTCAACGCCTTCATCGCCCCGGTGATCTTCAGCAACACCTGGGAATATCCGTTGGTGATGGTGCTGGCGTGCTTCGCGCGGCCCTGGGGATCCGGGCGGTTCGAAATGTGGCGGTGGCCGGTGTTTCTCGCCGGAGTCGCGGCGGCGGCGGCGATACCCTTCTTGGGAAGCGTGAATTCGCCGGACCTGGTGGTGAAGGCGGCGCTGGCCACGGCCATCGTGGCGGCCTTCCTCCTGCGCAACCGCGCCCTGATGTTCGCGGCCATGCTGTTGATGACCATGATCGCGTCCATGGCGCTCGGCGGTAAGCTGGAGAAGGGCGTGACCCAGCGCAGCTTCTTTGGCGTGGTGCGTATCTCGGACTGGACCGTGCCCGGCCTGGGCGGTCCGGTGAAGATGATCGCCCACGGCTCGACCCTGCACGGCGCGCAGGCGCAGATCCCGGCCCGGAAGTGCCAGCCGCTGGTCTACTACGCGCCGGAGACGCCGATCGGCCAGGTGTTCCGCTCCGTCGGCGAACGTGTTCATCCGATGCGCGTCGGGGCCGTGGGCCTCGGGGCCGGGACGGTGGCGGCCTATAACCGGGCGGGGGATCGGCTGACGTTCTTCGAGATCGATCCGCTGGTGATCAAGATCTCGAACGATCCGCGCAATTTCTCCTACACGACCGAGTGCGCCAAGGGTCAGGTGGATTTTATCCTGGGCGACGCACGGCTCACCGTCGCCAAGCAGCCGGACCAGGCGTTCGACCTGCTGTTGATCGACGCCTTCTCGTCGGACGCGGTTCCCGCTCACCTGCTGACGGTGGAGGCGGTGCGGAACTACCTGGCCAAGTTGAAGCCGCAGGGCGTCCTCGTCCTGCATCTGTCCAACCGCAACCTCGACCTGATCGCCCCGGCCATGGCCGTCGCCCACGCCGCCGGCGGGACCGCCCTGTTCCAGCACTACGTTCCGCCCCCGGGCACGCCGTTCCTGGCGCAATCGGCGGAGGACGCCCTGATCGTGGTGAAGGACCCCGCGGCGCTCGCTCCCTTCAGGGCAAACCCCCATTGGGGGCCGGCCGACCCGACGCGGGTTCCGCCCTGGACGGACGACTACACGAACCTGCCCGGCGCGCTCTATCGGCGGCTGAAGGCGCGCTGGACGTCGGGCGGCTAGGCGGGCGTCTCCACCGCGGCGACCGCCTGGGCGAGCAAGCCCTCCTGGCGGCCGGTGAAGCCCATGCCCTCGGTGGTGGTGGCCTTCACGCCCACGCGGCCGACGGGGATTTGCAGGATCTCCGCCACGCGCTCGCGCATGGCCTGGCGATGCGGACCGATCTTGGGGCGCTCGCAGATCAAGGTGACGTCGACATTGACGATCCGTCCGCCGCGCGCCGCGATCAGGCGGGCCGCGTGGGCGAGAAAGGTCGCCGAGTCGGCGCCCTTCCACTGCGGGTCGGTGGGCGGAAAGTGCTCGCCGATGTCGCCCAGGCCGGTCGCGCCGAGGAGGGCGTCGGTGAGGGCGTGGAGGCCCGCGTCGGCGTCGGAGTGGCCCACAAGTCCATGGGTGTGCGCGATCTTCACCCCGCAGAGCCAGACCGCCTCGCCCGGCCCCCAGCGATGGGCGTCGACCCCCTGGCCGATGCGGGTGATGCGGGCCGCGCCCGCCAGGGTTTCGGCCATGGCGAAGTCTTCCGGATAGGTCAGCTTGAACAGCATCGGATCGCCGGCGGTGAGGACCGCCCGCCCGCCGGACCGTTCGATGAGGGCGAGGTCGTCGGTGGCCTCGGCTGCGTCCGCCTGTGCGTAGGCGGCGCGCAGGGCCCCGAGCCGGAAGGCCTGCGGCGTCTGCACGCGCCAGAGCCCTTCGCGGGAGACCGTGGCGACGGTCTCGCCATCCTTGCGCTTCAACGTGTCGGCGACGGGAAGGGCGGGAGCCGCGCCGTCGGCGTCCGCGAGGGCGGCCAGCAGGGCCTGGACATGGGTTGTCGTGACAAATGGGCGGGCGGCGTCATGGATCAGGACGGTCTCGTCGTCCGGGCCGCAGAGCGCCGCCAGCCCCGCCGCCACCGAGGCCGACCGGGTGGAGCCCCCCGCCACGGCGCGCCACCCGCTCAAACCATGCAAGGCGTCCGTAACGTCGCCCAGGCGGCTGGAGGCGACCACCACGACAGCCTCGCGGGCGCCGGCGGCGAGAAGCGCCTCCACTGACCAGCGAATGGCCGGGCGGCCCCCGAGAGCGCGCCACGCCTTTGGGGCGCCCGGGCCGGCCCTGAGACCCTCGCCGGCGGCGACAATGATGGTCGAAAAACGCACCTTGGCTGTTTAGGACGGTGAACGGCGTTGTCCAGGCTTTACGGCGCCGCACAATATGCCTAAAAAGGGGGCGATAGGGGTGTTTATAAAATGAGCATTAGGCTCAAGGTCGGGGATGTCGATGTTAATGGGCGCACTTGGCTCGCCCCGATGACTGGCGTTTCAGACCTTCCGTTCCGCCGAATCGCAAGCCGCCTGGGCGCGGTCTATGTGGCGACGGAGATGGTCGCCTGCACCGAGTTTTCGCGGGGGCGGCCTGATGTCGTCCGCCGCGCCGCGGTCGGCGAAGGCCTGCCGTTAATGGTTATCCAGCTGGTCGGCTGCGAAGCGGGGCCGGTCGCCGAGGGCGCGAAGCTGGCCGCCGAGGCCGGCGCCCAGATCATCGACCTGAACTTCGGTTGTCCGGCCAAGGAGGTGACGGGCGTCGCCTCCGGCTCGGCGCTGATGCGCAGGCCCGACCACGCCGAGGCCCTGGTCGCCGCCGCGGTGGACGCCACGGACGTCCCGGTCACGGTGAAGATGCGCCTGGGGTGGGACGAGGCGTCCCGGAACGCCCCCGACATCGCCGCCCGCGCCGAGGCCCGCGGCGCGCGGGCGATCACCGTTCATGGGCGCACCCGCAGCCAGTTCTATCGCGACGCCGCCGACTGGAAGGCGGTGGCAGAGGTCAAGGCGGCCGTCTCGATCCCGGTGATCGTCAACGGCGACATCGTGGATGCAACGAGCGCGCGGAAGGCCCTGGCCGAGAGCGGCGCCGATGGCGTGATGATCGGCCGCGGCGCCTATGGCCGGCCCTGGATCGCCGCCCAGATCGACGCCGAACTGGCGGGACGCCCCTTCGAGGAGCCGGATGTCGAGGAGCGCCTGGACATCGCGCTCGATCATTTCAGTGAGAGTCTTGAGTTTTACGGCGACCGCCTGGGCCTGCGGATCTTCCGCAAGCACTTGGCGGCCTATGTCGAAAATGCACCCTGGCCCAACGAGGCTGGGGTCCGGCGAGCTGCACGCGCGCAGCTCTGCCGTCTGGAGGACCCGGGCGAGGTTGAACGCAGCCTGATTGCGCTTTGGCGCGGTCCCCAGACTAGGATGGCGGCATGAGTGGACGGAATAAGGCGCTACCGGGCGGCGTCGATATGCAGGTGGTGAAGGCGGCGGCCTTCGATCTTAGTCCCGAGCCCGCCCTGGTGATCGACAAGGACGGGGCGGTGGCGGCGGTGAACGAAGCCGCAGAGGCGCTGTTCGGTCAGGGGCTCGGGCTCCTGGCCCGGGGGCGCTTCCAGGCGGCCCTGCCGCCGGGTTCGGCCCTGGTCTCCCTTATCGACCGCGCGGTGGAGGAGGGCGCGCAGGTCCGCGAGCGGGGGCTGGAGATCAATCTCTTCGGCCTGCCGGCCTTCGAGGCGGACGGCGCGGCCGCACCATTGGGCGAGGGGGCTGTGCTGCTGACCCTGCACGTGCGCACCCTCAATCCGCTGGGCGGCGAGCGCAGCGCCGGCGATGCGGCGGGCCTGCGCTCCATCGTTGGCCTTGGCCGGATGCTGGCGCACGAGATCAAGAACCCGCTGGCGGGCATCCGCGGCGCGGCCCAGCTCCTGAAGACCGGCGCCCGGGCGGCCGACGTGCCGCTGGCCCAGCTGATCGTGGACGAGACCGACCGCGTCCGCCGGCTGGTGGACCGGATGGAGGCCTTCTCCGACGACGCCCCGCCGCTGCGCGCCCCGCTCAACATCCACGAGGTCCTCGACCGCGTCCGCGCCCTGGTGGCGAACGGCGTCGCCGAGGGGCTGGTGATGCGCGAGTACTACGATCCCTCGCTGCCGGCGACGCCGGGGGATGAGGATCAGCTGATCCAGGTGTTCCTGAACCTCCTCAAGAACGCCGCCGAGGCGGCCCACGCGCGGGGCGACGGCCGGGGCGAAATCTCGGTCCACACCGCCTACCGGCACGGGGTGCGGGTTCGCTCGTCCAAGGGGCAGACCCTGCGCGGCGCGCCGCTGGAGATCCGCATCATCGACAATGGCCCGGGCGTGCCCGGTCACCTTCGCGAAAGCCTCTTCCAGCCCTTCGTGACCACCAAGGCGCACGGGGCGGGCCTGGGCCTGGCCCTCGTCGCCAAGCTGGTGGACGCCCATGGCGGCCTCATCGACTTCGAATCCGAGCCCGGACGGACGGTCTTCCGCGTCCTGCTGCCCATCGTGTCTGCAAAGGACTTCCCGGCATGAACGCGTCCACCATGGCCAGCAACGCCAACAAGAAGATCCTGATCGCCGATGACGACGCCTCGATCCGGCTGGTCCTGAGCCAGGCCTTCACGCGCCTGGGCTATCAGGTTCGGGCCACCGGCAATGCGACGACCCTGCTGAAGTGGGTGTTCGACGGGGAAGGGGACCTGGTGGTCACCGACGTCGTCATGCCGGACGAGAACGTTTTCGACGTCCTGCCCCGCATCCGCAAGGAGCGGCCGAAGCTGCCGGTCATCGTGATGAGCGCGCAGAACACCCTGCTCACGGCGGTGAGCGCCGCCGAGATCGGGGCCTTCGACTATGTGCCCAAGCCCTTCGACCTGGACGACATGACCTCGGCCGCCCGGCGGGCCCTGGCGCGGCCGGCCGATCCCGAGGCCGCCAAGGCCCAGGCCCGGGCGGTGCGTGACGAGCGCCTGCCGCTGATCGGCCGCTCCGGACCGATGCAGGACGTCTACCGCACGGTGGCGCGCCTGGTGGGCGCGGACCTGACGGTGCTGATCCTCGGCGAGTCGGGCACCGGCAAGGAGCTGGTGGCGCGGGCCCTGCACGAGATGGGACGTCGGCGCGACGGCAAGTTCGTGGTCATCAACCTGGCCGCTGTGCCGCGCGAGCGGGTCGAGGCCGAGCTGTTCGGCCGGGAGGACGGGGACTGCGGCAAGCTGGTCGAGGCCGACGGCGGCACCTTGTTCCTGGACGAGATCGGCGACATGCCGCTGGACGCCCAGACACGCCTGCTGCGCGTCATCGACGGCTCCGAGCCGGCGCTGAACCCGAAGACCGGCCGGCGGCCCAACGTGCGGCTGATCGCGGCGACCAATCGGGACCTGCGCGCCCTCATCCAGCAGGGCCTGTTCCGGGAGGACCTGTTCTTCCGCCTGAACGTGGCCCCCATCCGCCTGCCGCCGCTGCGCGACCGGGTGGAGGACATCCCGGACCTGGCCCGCGCCTTCCTGCTGCGCGCAGCCCGCGAGGGCCTGCCGTCGAAGACCATCGACACCGGAGCGCTCGAGCGGCTGAAGCTGCATTCCTGGCCGGGCAATGTCCGCGAACTGGAGAACCTGATCCGGCGGATCTGCGCGCTCTATGCCGAGGAGCTGATCAGCGCCCGGATCGTCGAGCGCGAGCTGGCCGAGCACCAGGCGCCGGCGCCGGGGCAGGACGGCCCGCTCACTCTCTCGCAGCTCGTGGAGCGGCATCTGGGCGGCTATTTCGCCGAGCAGCCGGACGGAGTGCCGCCGGCCGGGCTCTATGACCGGGTGCTGGAGGAGGTGGAGCGTCCGCTGATCCAGCTCACCCTGGCGGCCACGCGTGGCAATCAGGTGCGGGCGGCGGAGATTCTGGGGCTGAACCGCAATACCCTGCGCAAGAAGATCCAGGACCTCGGCGTGGAGATGAGCCGCGGACGGCGCTGAGCCATAACGGCAACATCTCTGTTGGAATTCGGGCACAGGGCGCCTAGGCTCGGCGCCGATGTCGTTCCTGGCTTCCAGCAATACGGGGCTCTCGCGCCTGGGCGCGCCGTGGCGGTCGCGGTACCTGCTGGGCGGCGGCTATTTCCTGGCGGCCACGCTCACGGTGTCGGCGGTCCTGCTGGCGGCCTCGCCGCCGTCCACAGGAGCGCTCGGGCCGGCCAGCACGCTGATTCTGACCCTTCTGGGCTGCAACCTCGTGCTCATCGTGGCGCTGGGGGTCGCGGTGGGCCTGCGTCTGCTGGCGCTGCGCAACGCCCAGGCCAACGATGCAGGCGCGCGCCTGCACATGCGCTTCGTGGCCCTCTTTGCCGTCGCCGCGGTGGCCCCGGCGGTGGTGGTCGCCCTGTTCTACGGCGTGCTCGTCACCCGCGGGGTCGACAACTGGTTCAGTGAGCGGGTCCAGACCCTGGTGGGCAATTCGGCGACGGTGGCCCGCAGCTACCTCGATGAGCAGCAGCGCTATATAGGCGATCACGTCACGCCCATGGCCCACGACCTGAACGGCGCGGCCCCCGCCCTGCAGGCGAGCCCCGTAGCCTTCAGTCACTTCCTGGCCGACCAGGCTTCGTATCACGGCTTCCAGGCGGCCTATCTGATCGACCGCGACGGGCGGGTGCTGGCCAGGGCCGAGGCGGCCGGCGCGTCGGGCTTCGTGGTGCCGCCGAAGTCCAGCTTCCAGGTCGCCGACCAGGGCGAGATCGCCCTGCGCGCGGTGGAGTCGGCCGACGTGATGCGCGCCGTCTTCCGCCTGACCGGCTATTCCGACGCCTATCTCTATGTAGTCCGGCCAGTGGAGCAGGGGATCATCAGCCACCTTCGCGAGGCCGAAGGCTCCCTGGTCTCCTACCGTGAGGCGGCTGAGAACCGGCAGCGGATCCAGACGATCTTCGTGCTGAGCTATGTGGAGACGGCGCTGTTGGTGCTGGTCGGCGCGACGTGGTTCGGCATGTCGCTGGCCAACGCCATCTCCGGACCGATCGGCCGCCTGGTGCAGGCTGCGGGCCGCGTGGCCGCCGGCGACCTGACGGCGCGGGTCGACAGCGACGGCGACTTCGAAGAAATCGCCGTATTGTCCCGTGCATTCAACCATATGACGAATGACCTTCAAGTGCAGCAGGAAGCCTTGAAGGAGGCCAGCGTGGAGGCCCAGGAGCGCCGGCAGTTCATCGAGACCGTGCTGCTGGAGGTGAGCGCCGGTGTCATCGCCCTGGACGCCGACGGGCGCATCTCGGCGGCCAACCGCCAGGCCGCGGAGCTGCTGCAGCTCGACCACGGCGGCGACGGGCGTGGGCGCCGCCTGTCCGAGGCGGCCCCCGAACTGGCCGAGGTGACCGAACAGGCCATGACCGCCGGCGAGGCGGAGGCCGAGGTGGACGTGGTGCGCGGCCGCAAGACCTATCGCGTGCGGGTGAGGGCCAGCCGCAGCGAGGGAAGCCTGGTGCTCACCTTCGACGACATCACCCGTCTGGTCGCCGCCCAGCGCAACGCGGCGTGGAAGGACGTGGCGCGCCGCATCGCCCACGAGATCAAGAACCCGCTCACCCCGATCCAGCTTTCGGCCGAGCGGCTGCGCAAGAAGTTCCGCCGCAACGTAGCCGAGGAGGATCTGGAGGTCTTCGATCGCTGCACGGACACCATCGTGCGGCAGGTGGGCGACATCGGCCGGATGGTGGACGAGTTCTCCGCCTTCGCCCGCATGCCGGCGCCCAAGTTCGCCGAGCAGTCGGCCGCCGAACTGATTCGCGCGGCGGTGTTCGCCCAGAGGGTCGCCTCGCCCGAGATGGAGGTCCTCCTCGAGGAGCCGGTCCCGGAGGAGACGCTGGTCTGCGACGGGCGTATGCTGGCCCAGGCGCTCACCAACATCCTGAAGAACGCCGCCGAGGCGATCGGCGCGCGGGCCTCGGGCGAGACGGGCCGCATCACCGCGCGGCTGGTCTCGGACGACCACGGCGTCGCCTTCGAGGTCGAGGACAATGGCGTGGGCCTGCCGGCGCGAGACCGGGAACGGCTGACCGAGCCATATGTGACGACGCGAGAGAAGGGCACCGGCCTTGGCCTGGCGATCGTCAAACGGATTATGGAGGATCACGGGGGGGATCTGACGCTGACGGATGCGACGAGCGGGCAGGGCGCCAAGGCGATCCTGCGGCTGCCGCCTTCGGCCCGCACAAGACGCACGCAGGCGGCCGAAGCCGCCAGCGCATGAGGAGGAACAATGGCGGCTGACGTTCTGGTGGTCGACGACGAGGCGGACATCCGCGACCTCGTGGCCGGCATCCTCGCCGATGAGGGCTATGCGGTGCGCACCGCCAACGACTCGGAGTCCGCCCTGGCGGCCATCCGGGCGCGCAAGCCCTCGCTCCTGGTGCTCGACATCTGGATGCAGGGCGGCGGGATGGACGGGCTGGAGCTGCTCGACCTCGTCAAGGCGCTGGATGTCGATCTGCCGGTGATCATGATCTCCGGCCACGGCAACATCGAGACGGCGGTGAGCGCCATCAAGCGCGGCGCCTACGACTTCCTGGAAAAGCCGTTCAAGTCCGACCGCCTGCTGCTGCTGGTGGAGCGCGCCCTGGAGGCGGCGAACCTGAAGCGCGAGAACCGCCGGCTGCGCACCCAGGCGATCACGCCGGAGGGCCTCCTGGGCCGCTCTGCCGCCGCCCAGCAGCTTCGGCAACTGGTCACCAAGCTCGCCGGCGCCAACAGCCGGGTGCTGATCTCCGGTCCGCCCGGATCGGGCAAGGAGACCGTGGCCCGCCTGATCCATCAGGCCAGCCCGCGGGCGCGCAGCGAGTTCGTCGCCATCAGCGCCGCCGGCATGACGCCGGAGCGGATGGACGAGGCCCTGTTCGGCGAAGAAGGCGACGGCGCGCGGTCCGGCAGGATCGGCGTCTTCGAGCGCGCCCACGGCGGCACGCTCTATCTCGACGAAGTGGCCGACATGCCCTGGGAGACCCAGAGCCGCATCCTGCGGGTGTTGGTGGAACAGCGGTTCCGCCGGGTCGGCGGCTCCAACGACGTGCAGGTCGACGTGCGGGTGGTCTCCTCGACCTCGCGGGACCTGAGGGGCGAGATCGCCGCGGGGCGTTTCCGCGAGGACCTGTTCCACCGGCTGAACGTGGTGCCGGTCAACGTGCCGGGCCTGGCCGAGCGGCGCGAGGACATCCCGCTCCTCATCGAGGACTTCATCGAGCGCATCTGCGAGGCCACGGGCATGCCCAAGCGCCGGCTGGCCGACGACGCCCTCGCCACCCTGCAGGTGCGGACCTGGCCGGGGAACCTGCGCCAGCTGCGCAACAACGTCGAGCGCATGCTGATCCTGGCCTCGGGCGATCCGGCCGAGCCGATCAGCGCCGACATGCTTCCCGCCGAGGCGACCGTGACGACGCAGGGCGCCACCCTGGGCGCCGAGAAGATCATCGCCCTGCCGCTTCGCGAGGCCCGCGAAGTGTTCGAGCGTGAATATCTGAACGCCCAGATGCTTCGGTTCTCGGGCAACATCTCGCGCACGGCCGCCTTCATCGGCATGGAGCGCTCGGCGTTGCACCGGAAGCTGAAGTCCCTTGGCCTGTCGGGGGCCAGGATCGTCGAGGAAGAGGTCGACTAGTGGGGCGTATCGCCTATGTGAACGGCCGCTATGTCCGGCACGCGGAGGCGTGCGTGCATATCGAGGATCGCGGCTACCAGCTCGCCGATGCGGTCTATGAGGTCTGGGCGGTGTTCGACGGCAAGCTCGCCGACGCCGAGGGCCATTTCGAGCGCCTTGGGCGCAGCCTCTCGGAACTGAAGATCGCCGAACCCATGAGCCGCCGGGCGCTGGAGGTGGTGCTGCGCGAGACCTTGCGCCGGAATGGCGTCCGCGAGGGCACGGTCTACGTCCAGGTCAGCCGCGGCGTCGCCCCCCGCGACCACGCCTTTCCCAAGAGTCCCGTCCCGCCGGCCGTTGTCGTCACGGCCAAGGCCCTGGACCGGGTCGCCAGCGAGGCCAAGGTCGCCAAGGGCATGGCGGTGGTCACGGTCCCGGAGAACCGCTGGGGCCGTTGCGACATCAAGACGGTGGGCCTCCTGCCCAATGCGCTCGCCCGGCAAGTCGCCGCCGAGTCGGGGGCGGGGGAGGCCTGGTTCGTCGACGACATCGGGCTGGTGACCGAGGGGGCGGCTTCCAACGCCTGGATCCTCGACGCCGACGGGGTGCTGCGCACCCGCGACACCAACGCCAACATCCTGCGCGGCATCACCCGCCTCACCCTCATGGACGTGATCCGTCAGTGCGGCATCCCTTTGAGTGAGAAGCCTTTTACGCCCGACGAGGCCAAGGCCGCCAAGGAGGCCTTCATCACCGGCGCCGGCGCCTTGGTCACCCCGATCGTCAGCATCGACGGCGTTCCAATCGGCGACGGACGGCCAGGACCTGTGGCGACGCGGCTCCGTAGCCTCTATATCGAGCGGGCGAGGGCGACGGCGGTCTGAACGCGCGAGGGCGGTTGCCTAAGCCGAAAAAAGCCTGTCGAACTGAATCGTTGTGTGTGGGGGCGGCGGTCGCCCCTCGATCAAGAAAAAGAGGCGAAAGCGCCATGAGCGACAAGAAACAGAACCTGCAGGACACCTTCCTCAACAGCGTCCGCAGGTCGAAGACCCCTCTCACCATCTTCCTGGTCAACGGCGTCAAGCTGCAGGGCGTGGTGAGCTGGTTTGACAATTTCTGCGTCCTGCTGCGGCGGGATGGCCAGTCGCAGCTGGTCTACAAGCACGCCATTTCCACCATCATGCCGGCCCAGCCTGTGCAGCTTTATGAGCCGGCGGAAGACGACGAAGATTGAGTTCATCCAAATCTGTTGATCGCGAAGCGCCGCCCCAACGGGCGGTCGTGATCCACCCCCTGCACGACGCGCGTGGCGCTTCGCGCAGCGTGGCCGCGCGCCTGGAAGAGGCCGCCGGCCTGGCGCTGGCCCTCGACCTCGTGGTGGTCCAGACCCTGGCGGCGCCCTTGCGCGGGCGCACACCGGCCACCCTGTTCGGCAAGGGCAAGGTCGAGGAGATCGGCCGTCTTTGCGAGGACGAGGAGGTGGACGTCGCCGTGGTCGACGACGCCCTGACGCCGGTCCAGCAGCGCAATCTGGAGAAGGCCTGGAAGGTCAAGGTGGTCGACCGCACGGGCCTGATCCTGGAGATCTTCGCCCGCCGGGCCCGCACGCGCGAAGGCCGGCTGCAGGTGGAGCTGGCGCGCCTGACCTATGAGCGCTCGCGCCTGGTGCGGACCTGGACCCACCTTGAGCGGCAGCGCGGCGGCTTCGGCGTCATGGGCGGCCCCGGTGAAACCCAGATCGAGACCGACCGGCGGCTGCTGGCCGAGAAGATCGCGCGCCTGAAGAAGGACCTTATAGAGGTGCGTCGCACGCGCACCCTGCAGCGCTCGGCGCGCAAGCGGGCCCCGTACCCGATGGTGGCGCTGGTGGGCTACACCAACGCCGGCAAGTCGACCCTGTTCAACCGCCTGACCGACTCCAAGGTCGTGGCCGAGGACATGCTGTTCGCCACCCTGGACCCGACCCTTCGCACCCTGAAGCTGCCGGACGGCCGGCCGGCGATCCTGTCCGACACGGTGGGCTTCATCTCCGACCTGCCGCACGAACTGGTCGAGTCGTTCCGCGCCACCCTCGAGGAGGTGAAGGAGGCCGACGTGATCTTACACGTGCGCGACATCGCCAGCGAGGAGACCGAGGCCCAGGCCAAGGACGTGCGCGCCGTCCTCGAGCGTCTCGGCGTGGACCTCGACGAGCGCCGGGTGATCGAGGTCTGGAACAAGTCCGACCTGCTGGACGACGACACCCTGGCCCAGGTCGCCGGCGACGCGCGGCGGGCCCATCCTCCGGCCCAGCTCGCCTCCGCCGTGACGGGGGAGGGGTGCGACGGCCTCCTGGACACGGTCGCGGCCCTGGTGGACGACGCCCCGCCGGTGGCGGTGCGTGCGCCGCCCGGTGATGGGGCCGCGGTGGCCTGGCTCTACCGGCATGGCCGGGTGACCAAGCGCACCGCCGAAGAGGACGGCGCGGTAATGCTCTCGGTGCGCCTGAGCCCCCAGGCGCTCGGCCAGTTCGAACAGATGTTCCCCGAGGCCGAACTGCGGGTGTGAGCCGCCATCGGGAGCAGGAGGGCTGGCGCGCGGTTGCGACTCCGCTAAGTTGCCTGAATGTTCCGGGCGGAGGCGACGATGCTGCGAGACCTTCAACGGCAGTTCCAGGCGGCGTCCGACAGCTACGCGGCGCAGAACGGCCTCAGCCGCGACGCCGACTGGTTCGTGCTGAAGATGCACGAGGAGATCGGCGAACTGACCCAGGTCTGGAACCGGCTGAGCGGGCGGGGCCGACGTCATGGCCGCACCGACGAGGACCTGCGCGAGAGCCTCGCCGACGAGACGGCGGACCTCCTGGGCCACGTGCTGCTGTTCGCGGAGAACAATGGGCTCGACCTCGCCGCGGCGATCGAGCGGAAATGGCTGTTTCGGCCGGGGAACGGCGGTTAGGGCCTGCCCAAATCATCCCGGACGTCATAGTCGGGCTTGTCCCGACTATCCATGAACACCGACTCTCGGGCCAATCTCGGATCTCGGTGTTCATGGATCCCCGGCATTCCGCTGCGCTTCAGCCGGGGATGACGAACAAGGGAGGAGGGAGCCTAAGCGCCCTTCTCCGCCGCCTTGGCGTCGTTCCAGAGGCCGTCCATTTCGGCCAGGTCGGACTGCTCCGGCGTCTTTCCACGCTTGGCCAGGGCCGCCTCGATGAAGCTGAAGCGGCGGACGAACTTGGCGTTGGTGGCGCGCAGGGCGTCCTCGGGGTCGACGTCCAGGGCGCGGGCGAGGTTGGCGACGACGAAGAGCACGTCGCCGAGTTCCCCGCGCAGGCGTTCAGGATCGGCGCCTTCGATCTCGGCCTCCAGCTCGCCCACCTCCTCGTGCAGCTTGGCCAGCACGTCCTGAACCGTTGCCCAGACGAAACCGACCCGCGCGGCGCGCTTGGAAAGCTTAACGGCGCGGGTGAGGGCGGGCAGGCCGGCCGGCACGTCGTCCAGCAGGCTCGCCGTGCGCCCCTTGTCCGCCCGTTCGGCGGCCTTGCCGGCCTCCCACGCGGCGTGCTGCTCGGCGATGCTGTCGTATCTGCGGCCTTCGAAGACGTGCGGATGGCGGCGGACGAGCTTGTCGGAAATGGCGGCGGCGACGTCCTCGAAGCTGAAAGCGCCCATCTCCTCGGCGATGCGACCGTGGAAGACCACCTGCAGGAGAAGGTCGCCCAGTTCCTCCTTCAGGTCCGAAAGGTCGCCGCGCTCGATGGCGTCGGCCACCTCAAAGGCTTCCTCGACCGTATAGGGCGCGATGGTGGCGAAGGTCTGCTGGACGTCCCAGGGGCAGCCGGTCGCCGGGTCGCGCAGCTGGGCCATGATGCCCAGCAGGCGGTCGATCGGGCGCGGCTCAGTCGGCAAGTCTTGGGGCATGGGAACTTTCGGGCGGAGCATGCGGCGTTTGCGGGACAGGCGCCGCAGCGCCCAGCGCCTCGAGCTGGCGGCGGACCTCGGCGTGGCGCGCGGGCGTGAGCGGGAAGCCCAGGACCAGCCAGCCGGCGATCACGGCGAGGAGGGCGGGCAGGCCGACGAACAGCCCCTGCAATCCTGCCAGGCCTTCGGCGTCGGTTCCGTGCGGGTCAAAGCCCAGGACCTGGAGCATGGGGAAGGCCACGCCCACCGCCACGGCCGAGCCGATCTTCACCGTGCCGGACAAGAGGGCGTAGAGCATGCCCGTGCGGTCGGCGCCGGTGTCCAGCCGCACCTCGTCGCCCACATCGGCCATCATGGCGCGCAGCAGGAACGGCCCGGCGGCGTAGGGCACGCCGATCAGGAACATCAGGGCCGCGGCCGGCAGGGTCTCGCCGTGGGGAATGGCCAGGACGGCCAAGGTCAGCGCTGCATAGAGGCCGCTGGCGAGTGCGAGCGCCCGGTGCTTGCTCAGGCGCACGGCCAGCCACGCCCAGAGCGGCGCCCCGGCCAGGCCGCCGAGGAAGTAGAGCAGCAGCAGCAGGCTCGCCGCGGCGCGCTCGAAGCCCTTCACCTGCTCGAAGAAGAAGAAAAACAGGGCTCCGGTGATTGCTGGGCCTGCGCCGGTCAGGAAGTCGGCCCCCAGGATCCGCAGCACGGTGGGGCGCCGCAGCAGGGCCAGATAGGCGGCGATGTTGGTCCGATGGGCCTGCGTCGTTCGCTCGGGCTCCGGCACGCGCCAGATCGCGATCCCAACGGTGAGCGGCGTCAGAACGATCACGAACCATCCCATGGCCGCCACGGCCGCGCCGTGTTCCTTGAAGCCCAGGTGCGGCAGCAGGGCCGGCAGGGCCAGGACCAGGATCATGCCGACCACATTGCCGGCCTGCCACCAGGCGTAGATGCGCGAGCGCTGGTCGTAGTCCGGCGACAGCACCGCGCCCCAGGCGATCTGGGCCAGCGTCGAAATCGAGGTGCCGGCATAGACCACCAGCAGCCAGCCTAGCAGGTAGCCGCTGCCGACCCCCGGTTCGGCCATGAACAGCCGCCAGGTCGCCAGGCAGAGGATCGGCACGCTGATGACCAGCCACAGCCGGAAGCGGCCGTAGCGGAACCGCGTGGCGTCCATCACGCCGCCGATGAACGGATCGAAGGCGATGTCGAGCACGCGCACGAACATGAACGCCGCGCCGACCGCTGTGAGGCTGAGGCCCAGGTCGGCGGCGTAATAGGTCGGCAGATAGACGACGAGCGGCAGCCCAAGGCCTGCGAACGGCAGGCACGGCAAGGCGTAGGCGGCCAGGGTCAGCGCGGATCGCTCTTTGCCAGCCATCAGAGAAAGCGCCGTCTCATCGAATACGGCTGTGCGACGAGGGCGGGCGGCTGGCAAGACGGAAATGGAAAGCGCCCCCAAAGGCTCCATCCATTGTCTACGCCGGATAGAGATGTCGCGCTGGCTGCCAGATAGAAATGTCACCAGGGGCAGGTGAGGGGAGCGGGCGGGCGCGGAGCCCTCCAACCGCGCAGAGCCCGAGCGCTGCCCTCCGCACTGCCGTTGAAGCTGCGTCTTTGTTTTCCGAGTACGCGTTAGCGCGCGAGGCACGTAGACCGTTTTCCAGAGAGCAGACGCTGGGAATTTCGGAAACCGTTGGGACGCGGACGTTGCTTCGACTGTGGACCCTGACCATTTGAGCCGATCCCGTAGCCGTTCGGGATGGGCCGCGCCTATAGCCGATCGCGTCAGATTTGCCCAATCCTTGAAATGAGGTACCTTGCGCTGTCGCGAAAATGACGGCCTGAAGGCCGTCGCACGCATCTCGGTCCAGGGCACAACCTGACCAAGCCAGCGGCTCCCATACCCACCTCCTGATTTCCAGGCGGCAATAGGAGCGCGACCATGCCTAAAACGATTGGTATCATCGGCGCCGGTCTGGGCGGCCTCGCGCTCGCCCGTGTCCTGCATCTGCACGGCATCCCCGCCACCCTTTACGAAGCGGAAACGTCAGCGAGCGCGAGAACCCAAGGCGGACTGCTCGATCTTCATGAAAACCACGGTCAGGCGGCCCCTAAGGCGGCAGGGCTGTTTGAGACCTTCCTCTCGCTCGTTTGTCCCGGGGAAGACGCGAAACGTATTGTTGATCCGGACGGCCACATCCTGTTCGAGAAGCCGGGCAGCGACCGCGGCGACCGACCCGAGATCGATCGGGGTGATCTACGCAGGATGCTGATCGACTCGCTTCCGACCGAAGCGATCCGATGGGACCATAAGGTTACGTCCATCTCAGCCTGCGGCGACGCACGGCACCAAATCCAATTCGCGAACGGCGGGACGACCGTGGCGGGTCTTGTCGTCGGCGCGGACGGCGCATGGTCGAAGGTTCGGCCACTCGTGTCGAAAGTGGCGCCCGTCTACACTGGCACTTGCTTTATCGAGACGAGCATCCTCGATGGCGACGTGCGCCTCACAGCGAGCGCGGAGGCGATCGGTGACGGCACGCTCATGGCCGTGACGCCCGGCAAAGGCATACTGGCGCACCGCTACGCGGATGGAGGGCTGCACTCCTACGCGGCCCTGAACAAGCCGGAGGCGTGGTTTGCAGAGCTGGACAATGCTGCTGGCAGGCCGCTGTTGAACCGGGTTGCCGCCGAGTTCAAAGGATGGGCAGGTAAGCTAACGGCACTTATTACAGCGAGCGACACCGACCCCGTTCTGCGCCCGATCTATGCACTTCCCATTGGCCATGAATGGATGCGTACGCCCGGGCTGACCCTGCTCGGCGACGCGGCCCACCTGATGTCTCCATTCGCTGGGGAAGGCGCTAACCTCGCGCTACTGGACGGTGCCGAACTAGCGCAGGCCATTGTCGCGACACCGGACATCGAAGAGGCTCTCGCGGCATATGAGAGCAGGCTCTTCCCGCGAAGCGCGAGGATCGCGGAGGAGACTGCCCGCAACCATGAGCGCTTTTTTGGTCCGGATGCGCCACGCAGCGTCGTGGACTTGTTTTATCGAGCTTCCGACACATAACCCTGGAAGGCTCCGAGACCTGACTGTGCGGACGTCCGCTAAGGGGCCGAAAGGCGATGTCACACGCGCGCCAGAAAGCAGACATTAATCACCCGACGCTGAACATGTGCCCGGTCTGGTCGCGCCTCTTCGGCCCTTTGCGGGTGCGCATTCCTCGCGGCTGGGTCTGCTGGTCTTGGCGGATCAGGGCGAGGAGGCCGCCGAGTCGCTTGTTCTCCAGGACCGCCGTCTCGGTGACGCGCCGCAGCCTGTCGAAGGTCCGATAGGGCATGTTCCGGCCCTTGTAACGGACCTCCAGGCGCCCGTCGGGGAAGTCCACGACCTCAACCCTCTGCCCGATTGCGCCCTGAGCGAACTCGGACGGATCGATCATAAAGAGGATGTTGTCGTGATCATAAAGAGGATGTTGTCGTACTGGGGCGTCAGGGACTGCGACAGGGTCCGGTCTGCACGCCAGGTGAAGGCTTCATCGAGCCGATCCCTGGGCGTCATGGGCCGATGGAGATCCTTCTCGTTGAACGGCGGCTTGGCGAAGCGGGCGTTGTAATCGGCCATGAAGGCCGGCAGGAAGGCGTTGCCGTCTTCCATGGTGTTGACGCCGGCGAGCCTGAGCTCCTTCACCAGACGGTCCTGCAGGGTCTTGTTGGCCCGCTCGACACGGCCCTTGGCCTGGCTGGAGTTGGCGCAGATGATCTCGATGGTCAGCGCCTTCAGGGCGCGACCAAACTGGGTCATGCCGTCGCCATGAAGCCCGGCGGGCTTGTTCACGCGGAACACCGCATGCTTGTCGGTGTAGAACGTGATCGGCTTGCCGTGCGCCTCCAGATATCGCTGCGTGGCGTTGAAGTAGGCGAAGGTGGGCTCCGACTGGACGAATTGCAGGTGCATCAGTCGGCTGGTGGCGTCGTCGATGAAGACGAGCAGGGTGCATTGCGGGCCGCGATCCTCGAACCACCAGTGCTCAGAGCCGTCCACCTGGATCAGGTCGCCGACGCACTCCCGTCGATAACGCGGCTGGTAGACCCGGCCGCGGCGCTTCACACGGTCCGCCCAAAGACCGGCGTCCAGCATCCAGAGTCGCAGCGTCTCGCGGCCAATCGTGATGCCGTGGACCTCACGCAGCTTCTCGGCGGCCAGCGTCGGCCCGAAATCGGCGTAGCGCGCCGCTCCTGGTAGGCCTTCGACAGCCGAAGCACCTGGCGGCGCTCCAAGCCCATCAGCTCGCTGGCCGCCGAAACCGTCAGCCGCCCGGCCGCCAGATCGCGCAGAATCTCGACTCGGCTAAGCTCCTTGTCGCTCATGAAGTGCAACGCCACTTTGGAGGACCTCCCACGCGAAATGAGGGAGGGTGCCATCTCAATCGGTGAGGCCGGTGACATCTCTATCGGTGATCTACATCCATTTTGCGCCTAAGGAATAAACACGGCAATAGAGAGCGTTGATGAGACGACCTAGAAGGTCGCTTTCTTCTTGGCCACCTCGACAACCCCAGCGGGGCCACCGGCCAAGTAACCGTCGGGTCTGGCGACCTGCGACTGAGCCGCGTGCTCGATCACAATCCTCACAGTCTGAGGGCGACGAGCAGGTGCTGCAGATCGGCGACGCACGCTGCGCTTAGGAGCCCGAGCGCTCCCGCGGCTGTAAGAACGACCTGCGCTGCGGCGCGGAGCAGCCCGCGCCCTAGTTTTCCGGCCATAAGCCATCTCCATTCTCCTAGCGCCACCATGGCGCGCGAGAAAACCGCCTGTGATTTGCGCGGCGCGTCAATCGCCTAACGTGTGCCCGCATTAGCGATAGAGTGACCTGCAGCGCCGCCACCATGAATAGGATCACCAAGATAGGTGCTACCGGTATTGGCAAGACCTTTCTGAGCGCCCCCAAACACATGACCAGCAACATGGTCAATAGCATGATTAACCGCAAGGTTCTTTCCAGCTTTGAGAGGGTCGATACTTTTCCAATTCTTGGCGATCGCCGCAAGTTTATCTCCCTCTGTTGCATACGGTCTTCCCGGATACTTACCGGAGGAAGACACGATGCCGCTCTTGTCCCTGCGGGCCTCCTTCGGAAGCGCCTTGTACAAGGCGTCAATCGCATCAGCGCCCTCAGACAGCACATTTACTGCAGCTCCGAGGGGGCCGCGAGCGCCCCCAGCTTTCAGCTTGCGCTCTTTTGTCCCAGGCTCAGGTTTGGCCCTGGGCTTGGTCTTCCGAGCCCGGGGAGGTTTCCCCGGCTCGTCATAACCATCGCGATGCATCGGCGAACGACCATTATTCCCGAATCGCACGCCTCCATCCAAAGGACGGAACACCGGATCAGCCCAAGGCTTGATGTCATAGACCGGCCGAACAAGTGTGAACGGCCGCCGCAGGTTTCCACCAGCAGGACGATTGAAAATCGACCCGCACAATGAGTGCGAAGTGCCGGTCCCGAAGTTGATCGCATAGTCAACCATTCGGTAAAGCCACGTCGCAGACGCGGCCATGCCCCCACCAATACTAAATTGCGGGGCAGCACAAAGGTTTGTGAATGTCGTACTACCTATGTCGTAGTTACGAGCCCCACTAGCGGGGCCAGGTGGGTTCCCCCAAGTGCAGATTCTATTCTTACCCCACCCGTTATTCGCTTGCTCGACACGACCTCCCAAAAGGTCACCATACGTCTGCGCAGCCTCAATAAGCATTCCGGCAGAAATGATTGTGCCGACACCCGTATAGGAACCTGGCCTATACCGTATCGGGCTCCGCCACCGTGACGGTGGCGGCATTCTTTGCGGAATCTCTATCCCATCCCATGGGTCTGACCCATAGGGATTACCGGACCCCGGTCCGTCATAGTAACCATCCCTCCCATGCGGAATATTCGGATGGTTCTCGTTCGAAGGTCGGGGCGCGCCTCGATTGTCTGGCGCACCTACACGACCCGGCGAACGCCTCGGGGCAAACGCTCTATTAGCTGGATATGAGCTAGCCACTGTTCAGTCTCCTACTCGTCCGAAGCAAATCATAAATGATTTGCTTCTGAAAAGAAGAGAAAGGGACCCCTATCCCCTTTCCCCTCTCCCGATTTCCCTCGTCGGAGGGGCGTCGTCCCTTGCCGGGTGAGGGGGTACGCTTCGCTGCCCCTCACCCTCTTCAGTCGCGATGCTAACGCCTAGCGCGCCTTGCAAGGCCGAGCTCCTACCCCGGAGCTCTATAGCCATAGGGCATCTACGGCTTCGCCGTACCGCTGCGAGGCCCTCACGCGGGCTTCAGCAGCTTTACTTAAATACTTGCACACATAGCGAGCGGCACGGCCGTCCTCGACCAGCTCCCACTTCGAGAAGCCATGTATCCACTGCTTCCGGAGCTGTCGTTCTGTCACTCGCGAATGCATCCGCGGCTCGTGAACCAGCGCGTGGTAATGGGGTAACCCGCTCTTGTGTGCCTCTGCGACGATTATATACCTAATCGCAGCCTCACTCTCCTTACGGACCCGTTTGAGATACTTGGTGATGGATTTACCGATCACCCGATGGCGCTCTTTGAACTGCTCCTGCGGAGACAAACGGTCGATCACCGTCCCTCGTCTACCCAGCTCACGGGAGACTTCGGCCAGCGCCAGATAATGCTCCTCAGGCCGGAGCGTCAGCGTTCCGAACCACGTCCGGGCGGACTGTTCGATCTCTCGCCTTGCCCGGTTGCTCCACAGCCGTGATCGCGCGGCAAGGCAGGTGCGGCACTTTCGGCAACGCACCCACATGTCGAGCCAGAGGATCTGGTCGACGCCGTACTCGATCCCGGGGATCGGCTTGGCCGAATTATTAAACTTCGACCGCCGGCGAACGTCTCCCCACTCGTCATAGCCGATGTCGACGGATGACCGGCCCTCGAGGGACCGGAACACTGGGGTCTCACAGCCCCAGGACGCGTCCCATTCGACGCTTCGAGGTCTCACGACCGTCGCACCATTGCGCAGCGCATGCCGCGCAAGGCCGACCACGTTCTCGACGTGGTGCACACGCCTCGCCATGGCTCGGTGTCACTTGTGCTTAATTATTCAAGTTGGCGCCCTGCGGTCGCCGCTCATGCACAAGGTGAGGCGTGGGAGCCTCTCAGCGATCCCACGCCCCGCCAGCCGGTCGCGCCGTGCTGGCTTCCCACGATGCTCTGGCATCGCGGGTCCCTGGGCTTTTCGGGGGGAGGCTGGGCGTTTGCGTGCGCGCCTACCCGTCAACGATGGTCAGGCCATCGATCCCGAAATTTCCGGTTTCAGCACCGCTTTTAAGCGGTGCCACACCGGATGCTGAACGTGGGACTTATCCCACTCCAGACCCTTCGTTTGGCACTCGAGGCCGCGCGCCAACGCGCAGCGGGCGAGGAACTCCCAATCATGGGTGTCGGCCCAGGACCAACCGTCACCCACCCTCGCCACGAAGTCGACAGCCAGGCCGTACTGATGCGGAGACGACCAGGCCGAAGCCCGGCTCGTCCCGCCTCGTAAGGCGACAGACTGTCGCTTCGGATCGCGAAACCCCTCGAACGGCCGAAACCGCGTCGGGGTCATGCCGAGCCCGTAGCTCTTCGCGAGATCATCCGCCAAGGCCATCATGGCCGACCGGCAGCGCGGATGAACGAGCTCCCAATCGAAAATCTCCATCACGTGGTCTCGTGAATGGAGCCGGCAATCGCCGAAAACACCGTCCCGTCCTGACGGACCCGGTTGTAGGTCGCCGAGGAAAACAGACCATTGTGATCGGTCTGGGTGATGAACCGCTTGCCGAGCGCAGCAGTCGGCAAGGCCACGAACCCGGCATCGGTCGCCGCGACGCCGAAGTTCAGGAACTGATCGCCGTAAAGGAACAAATCCTTGATATCGACCCAGTAACCGTTGGTCGTATCGGTGCCGCCCGTCTTGCCAGCGCCATAGACGACATTCGCAAGCGGACCGAAACCCGCTGCGAAGTTCTTCAGAGACGTGTACGGCTCATCGCGGAGCACCGCTGGCAGCCACGAATATGCATCCGTCAGCATATCGACAGCTTTGGACCCCTGACCGCTGAAGTAGACCTTCGGACGCGCCACCGTCACACCGACAATGAAACCCGGTTCCGGGAAGAACCGATCCTTGTCGATACTCTCCGCAATGCCCCAGGACAAAGCGGAGGAGGGGGTGCCCGTGGTCGGCTCGACGGTATTTGTCGGATACGACCACTTGCGGACATAGCGCAGAAGCTCGGGACGATGCTCCTCGACTTCCTTTTCACGCGGCAGCTTAACGCCGTAGGTCCGCAGGAACTGGTTATAGTCCATGTCGATGAGGTTCAACTCACGCATGTACTGCCATTGCGTATAGTGCGACGAGAATTCACTCGGCACACCAGTATCCCAGATGTCGGGATCAGCACCCGCCGGGTAGCTCTCGCCCGGCGTCGTGGTCTGGTCCTTGACGCTATCAAGCCACGACTTGCGATTGATCCCGCACTGGTAGCCCCCACCGCCGTCATTGACGGCGTCAATCTTGACGTTGAGGAAGGCCCCAGACGTCTGCGTCTCGCCTTCCTCGCGGAAATATTCCTCGGTGATGCGCTTCACGCACTTGCCGAGCCAGTCGGGCGACGCCGTCGCCGACCCCGAGGTTTCCGAGCCATGGTAATGCTGCTCGGACAGCGCGTCATGGATAGACGTCATGGCGGTCCCCTGAACGAGGACCATGCTTTCCATCAGCTCACGATCATCAAGATCGCGATGCTTGACGTAGAAGAAATAGTATTCAATCCACCACCCGATGAGCGGATTCTTGATCGGGTCACTGACAACCCGAGACTGCCATTTCAGCGACTTCAGCGTTTCCCCAGGGAGGACCGGCTGAATGTGGAACGGCGTGATCGTGAACGCCGGATGCCGAAGCTGGAACGGATGTTCAGGCGCGCGAATGCGACGCCCGGTGCGGGCGACCGGCTGAAACTGAACCTGCGTGTTTCTAGCGAGAACCATAAACTTTTCCTATGAAAAAAGGCTCTCTATTCCCGGTCTGTTCCGGCTTTGCGCCTAAGGAATATTATCGGAAATATATGGGTCGGCTAAGGCGCGCGGTGGCAGACGGCCTGGAGCTTGTTGCCGTCCGGATCGCGCACATAGGCGCCGTAATAGTTCGGATGGTAATGCGCCCGCGGCCCGGGCGGGCCTTCGTCGGCCCCGCCGTGGTTCAGGGCCGCGGCGTAGAACGCGTCGACCGCGGCGCGGTTCTGGACCAGGAACGCCACATGCTCCCCGTTGCCGTGGGTCGCTTCGCCCTTGTCGAACGGCGTGACGATGAACAACTTCGGGCCCGTCGCCTCGCCGTATCCCAGCATGCCGGGCGCCTTGTAGAGCTGCGGATGGCCGAGCGCCGCCATCACCGGGTCGTAGAAGGCCTGGGCGCGGGCGTGGTCGTTGGTGCCGAGGGTGATGTGGCTGTACATCGCGCGTCCTTTCGGAGGTCAGGCAGGCAGTTTGAGGTCTCCAACTGCGATCCGGCGCAGGGTCTCCACGAAGAACGTCGGCTCTTCGGCGGTGACGCGGGCTTCCAGGTCTTCAGCGGTGTCGCCGGGCCGCACTGGGACGGCGCGGCGCGCCACCACCGGCCCGTGGTCGTACTCCTCGTCGACCACATGGATGGTCGCGCAGCTCTCGGCGGCGCCCGCCGCGATCACCGCCTCGTGCACCCGGCGGCCGTACATGCCGTGGCCGCCGAAGTCGGGCAGCGGGCCGGGATGGATGTTGAGCACCCGGCCGCGATAGCGCGCCAGGGTGTGCGGCCCCAGCTGGCGCAGATAGCCTGACAGGACCACGAGATCGACGCCGGCGGCCTCCAGGGCCTCGGCCAGGCGGTGGTCGGCGGCCTCGGGGTCGGACTGGGTCGGGATGCAGAGGGCCGGAACGCCGTGCTCCTCCGCATAGGCCAGGGCGCCGGCGTTCTTGTTGTTGGAGACCATCAGGCGCGCTTCGCCGTCCAGGACCCCAGCCTCGATCGCGGCGATCACGGCGCGGGCGCTGGAGCCGTTCCGGGAGGCGAGGAATCCAAGCTTAAGCTTATGAGGCATCTTGGTTTTCAATGCTCAAGCTGATGTTCAAAGCGAAGGCCGTCATAGCCCGGCTCGACCCCCGGCGGCAGCACGGCCGCCAACGCGTTATAGTCTAGGTCGATGTGCAGGTTGGTGAGAATGGCGCGGCGCGGTTTGGCGCGGGCGATCCATTCCAGCGCCAGGTCCACATGGGCGTGGGTCGGATGCGGGCGCCAGCGCAGGGCGTCGACGATCCAGACATCGACCCCGGCCAGGGCCTCGAAGGCCTCGTCCGTCAGCCCGACCACGTCGCTGGAATAGGCTACCCCTCCGAACCGGAATCCGATCGAGCGCATGGAGCCGTGGTCCTGGTCGAAGCTGACCACCGGGATCGGGCCGGAGGGGCCCTCCACCGACCAGGGACAGCCGTGCGCGGGCAGGGCGATGGGGCGGCAGATGGCGGGATAACCGCCCTCCCCCACGAAGATGTAATCGAACCGGCGCAGGGCCGATTGCGTGGTCGGCTCGTCCATGTGGCAGGGGATCTGGGCCCGCTGGCGCAGGAAGAAGGCCCGGACGTCGTCGATCCCGTGGATCTGGTCGGCGTGGTCGTGGCTGAGCAGCACGGCGTCGAGGCGCTTGACCCCCGCGCCAGCCGCCTGGAGGCGGAAGTCCGGCGAGGTGTCCACCACCAGGGTGGTCTCATGCTCGGCCCCCTGCCCCCGTCGCCGGACCAGGAGCGAGCAGCGGGTGCGCAGATTGCGCGGATCGGCGGGATCGCACGCGCCCCACTCCCCGTCGGCGCGCGGCACGCCCCCCGAGGAGCCGCTGCCGAGCACGGTGACTTCCAGCATGCCGCTCATGGCCGGGGAATCCGGTCGAAGAGGTTGAAGAAGGCGTCCTCGGTGCGCTGCTCGGCCTCCTGGCGGCTCCAGCCGCGGATCTCGGCCAGCTTGGCGAGCACGTCGGCGATATAGGCCGGCTCGTTGCGGCGGCCGCGATGGGGCACGGGCGCGAGATAGGGGCAGTCCGTTTCCACGATGATCCGATCGGCAGGCATGTCGGCGATGATCGCGCGGACGTCGGCGGCCGCCTTGAAGGTGGCGATGCCGGAGACCGAGAACCACGCGCCCAAGGCCGCGACCCGGGCCGCAAGCTCCGGCCCGCTGGTGTAGCAGTGCATCAGCATGCGGAACGGCCCGGCGGCGTGCTCCTCCTCGAGGATGTCGCCCATCACCTGGTCCGCCTCGCGGGTGTGGACCACCAGCGGCAGGCCGGTTTCGCGGGCCGCGGCCACATGGGCGCGAAAGACCCGGGCCTGCACGTCCCGCGGGCTAAGGTCGTAGTGGAAATCGAGGCCGGTCTCGCCGATCCCCACAACGCGCGGGTCGTCGGCAAGACGCATCAGATCGGTGGCCGACAGGTCGGGATTCTCGCGGGCCTCGTGGGGGTGGGTGCCCACGGTGCACCAGATGTCCGGTGCGTCGGCCACGGCCCGGACCTTGTCGAAGTGCGAGACCTTGTCGCTGATATTGACCATCAGGCGCACGCCGGCCGCGCGGGCCCGTTCGATCACCGCGTTGCGGTCCTCGTCGAACTGGGGGGCGTGGAGATTGACGTGGCTGTCGATCAACATCTGAGTTCGGGCGGGATGGGCTTCAGGCGCGAGCCGCGTCGCGCAGCTCGGCGAGGGCGGTGAAGAAGGCGTCGGCGCGGTCGAGATTGAGCGCCTCGGCCTCGCGCGGCAGGCGTTGCAGCGTCTCCCACGCCTGGGCCCAGCGATCAAGCCGACCCTGGCCGCCGGCGGCGCAATCGACCACTGTTCCGTGAACGCGCTCGGCCAGGCGCTCGAACAGCAGGGCGAACTGCTGCGCCCCCTCCCCGCCCTTGAACCGGTCGGCCAGGACGAGCGCTGCGCCTTCGTCCACTCGCGGCAGGTCCAGCAGCAGGGCGCGCGCGGCGTCGTCGAGGACAAGGGCGCCGGCCGCGCCCAGGGTGAGGGCCCGCCCGGGGGCCCCGCCAGCCATCCGCGCCAGGCGCAGGGCGTCCTCTTCGGTGGCGCCGAGACGATCGCTGACGAAGGTGGCCGCCGCCTCCGGCGCGAGCGGCTGAAAGCCGAGCCTGCGACAACGGGAGCGGATCGTCGGCAGGAGGCGGCCGGGCGCGTGGCTGACCAGCAGGAGGACGCCATGCGGCGGCGGCTCCTCCAGGGTCTTCAAGACCGCGTTGGCGGCGTTGACGTTCAGGTCGTCCGCGGCGTCGACGATCGCCACCCGGTGCGGGGCGCTGGCCGGGGTCTTGGAGAAGAACTCGCCCAGGCGCCGGGCCTCATCGACCGGAATGACCTTGCGGACCTTGCCGTCTTCGCCCAGGCGCTCCAGCACGAAGAGGTCGGGGTGCGAGCGCGCGATCACCTGGCGGCTGACGGGATGGTCCGGGGCGGCGGAGAGCCCTGGCTCGCCCGACAAAGGCGGCGCGCCCAGCAGGCGCCGCGCGGCGCGGTAGGCGAAGGTCGCCTTGCCCACGCCTTCCGGCCCCACGAGCAGCCAGGCGTGATGCAACCGCCCCCGAAGGCGGGCCGCCTCGAAGGCGGCCTCGTTCTCCGCATGGCCTTCCAGGACGAATGTCTCGCGGGGGTGCGGAACCGGTTCAGCCATGGGGCTTCAGCCGGTCGGCGACCGCGGCCCAGATCAGGGCCTCCACCTCGTCCGGCGTGCGGGTCGCGTCGATGACCACGCAGCGCTCCGGTTCGGCCGCAGCGATATCCAGGAAGGCTTGGCGCAAGCGCTCGTGGAAGGCCGCGCCCTTGGATTCGAAGCGCCCTTCGGCGTCGCCCCGGCCGCCGGCGCGGGAAAGGCCTTCGGCGACTGGCAGGTCCAGGACGAGAGTCAGGTCCGGCCGCACCGCGCCGAGGATCGCGGTCTCCAGGGTGCGGATCAGGGCCGGGTCGGTCCCGCCGGCGGCGCCCTGATAGGCTCTGGTGGAATCGGCGAACCGGTCGCAGACGACCCAGGCTCCGCGCTCCAGGGCCGGGGCGATCACCCGCTCGATATGGTCGCGCCGGGCGGCGTACATCAGCAGGGTTTCGGTGACTGGCGACCAGCGGTCGGCCTCGCCCTGCACCAGGAGGGCGCGGATGGCCTCGGCGCCGGGCGAACCGCCGGGCTCGCGGGTGGCGACGACCTCGCGGCCGGCGCCCAGGCGCGCGGCCAGCCGGCGGACCTGGGTGGACTTGCCCGCCCCCTCGCCGCCTTCGAACGTGATGAACCTGCCCTGCGCCACGGACCCAACATGCCGTCTGGCGCGGGGAAGTCCAGGGCGGGGTGGCCCCCGCCCCGTCAGATCAGAACGGGCGGATCACCCGCGCGTCGGCATAACCGTATGTGGCGATGCGGTCGCGCAGGGCCCAGGCCTGACCCTCGTCGTTGGAGGCCTGCAGCATCACCCGATAGAGGGTGGCGGCGCCCTCGCGCTGGACAGGCTCGACCCGGGTCGGGGCCGCGGCGGCGAGCTCGTCAGCCACCTGCTGGGCCTTGGCGGGGTCGCTGAAGGCCGCCGCCTGGACCCGGTAGGCGCCGGCGACCGTGGGGCTTGAGACGGGCGGCGATGCTATAGGCGGCCTCGAAACGGGCGACGCGTAGGACGGGGGCGGCGAATAGGACGCCGGCGTCGGAGCGCGGTAGTCCGGCCGGGCGGTCGGCGCATAGGTTACGCTCGGCGTGGAATAGCCGCCGGAGGTCGAGCCGCTATAGGCCGGCCCGCTGTAGGTCGAGGCGGGCGCTGCGGCGGCGTACCGGACCGGCGCGGCGGCGATGGGCGGCAGGTTCTGGGCGGCGACTGCGGCAGGCGGCGCAATCGGGCGCGCGGCGATGACCGGCGCAGCGGCGACGGGGGCCAGTGGTGCGCCGGCGGCGGGCGAGCCCGAGGCGCTGGCGTAGCGCTGGCCGTCGCCCACGCCCAGCGGCGCGGGGCCGATGTAGCGCACGCGGACATTGGCCAGGCCCTTGTTCTCGTAGCCGAGTTCACGGGCCGCGCTATAGGACAGGTCGATGATCCGTCCGCCCACGAAGGGGCCGCGGTCGTTCACCCGCACCCGGGTCTTGCGGCCGTTGTCGAGGTTGGTCACCTCGACGATCGACGGCATGGGCAAGGTCGTGTGGGCCGCCGTCATGGCGTACATGTCATAGGTCTCGCCGTTGGCGGTGGCCTTCTGGTGGAAGTCCGCTCCGTACCAGGAGGCGACGCCGGTCGCGTCATAGCCGGGCTCTTCCTTGGGCACGTACCAGATGCCGCCCACCTGATAGGGCTTGCCGACCTTGTAGACCCCGCCTTGCCCCGAAGCCTGGGCGCCCGGCGTGGCGGACTGGCCCGCAGGCCCCGTCGGAAGGCGGCTGGAGAGCGTGGGATGCACGGTGGAGCAGGCGGAAAGCGCCGCGCCAGCGAGCAGGAGCGCGGCGAAATTGAGGGCGGGGGCTCGGACGGCGAGCATGCGGGGCGCTCCTTTGACAGCGGAAGAGGACCCCGCAGGCCGCGGCGTCAGGGTTAATAATGAGCAGGGAGTTTTGAGGCGCGGTTAAGCACCGTGGTTAACGGCGCCCGGCCCTGGAGCACGCGCAAGGCGCCTGCTAGAACCCCCCGTCCGGACGGGTGGCCGAGTGGTTTAAGGCAGCGGTCTTGAAAACCGCCGTGGGTGCGAGCCCACCGTGGGTTCGAATCCCACCCCGTCCGCCAGCCTTCGCGCTGCAGCCGGCGTCGACCGGGAGCGCCAAGGCGGCGCCCCGCGCAACGGGCGCCCTGGTCACGGGGCGAGCGGTCGGTTCGTCCAGTTGCTGCCGGGGCGGCGCGAGGTCGAGCGGAACCAGCCGCCGGCCGCGCCGGTGCCGCCGTCGGTCGGGATCGTGTGACCGGTCACGAAGGCCGACAGGTCCGAGGCCAGGAACAGGAGCGCCCGCGCCTGGTCGGAGCCGACGCCCATCCGGCCGATCGGCGCCCACATGGGCCAAAGGTGGCGCTGTTCCGCCGGGATCCACTGATCGTATGGCACCTGCAGCGCTTCGGTGATGTCCGGCGCGATCCCGTTCACCCGCACCCCATGCTGGCCGACCTGCACCGCCAGGGAGCGGGTGAAATGCACGACCGCCGCCTTGAACGCCGCATAGACCGGATCGGCCGGATAGCTGCGCACGCCCTCGATGGAGGAGACGTTGATGATCACGCCCGCCCGGCGCGCGATCATGCCCGGCAGGAAGGCGTGGGTCATCGTGAAGACGTGGTGCAGGTTGATGTCGTAGAGCTCTTTCCAGAACGCCGGCCCTTCGCTCAGGAAGTCGGGGGAGTTCCGCAGCCAGTCGCCAGCGTTGTTCACGACCACGTCGCAGCGGCCATGCGCCTTCAGCACGTGATCGCGCAGCGCCTCTACGGCCGCGTCGTCGCGCACGTCCATCACCATGGTTTCCGCCGAGCCTCCGGCCGCCCGCACCCGCGACAGCGTCGCCTCGGCCAGGTCCGGCTTGATCTCGGCGATCACGACATGAGCCCCATGCCGGGCAAAGAGTTCAGCCCCCGCCCCGCCGATACCCCCGCCTGCCCCGGTGATCACGGCCACGCGGTCCGTGAGCAGCGGACCAGGTCCGTCATTGAAGCTGTTTGCGTCGGTCATCATCGGCTCCTGCGCGATCCAGCGATTTCCGCACATCGGCGGTTCGCAAACCAACCCTCAATTGGCGATCAGGCCGCCGGGCGTCCCACGACGTCGCGGAAGGCGGAAACCACGCCGCGCAACATCTCCTCCGCTTCGCCCTGGCCTTCGGGGATCGCGGCGTCCAGGACGAAGTCGGTGACTCCGGCTTGAACATGCGCCGACACCCGCTCCAGCGCGTGCAGGACGCCGTCCGTCCCCTGCCCTGCCGGAATGCGGAGCCGTCCCACGACCTGCAGCCGGTCAGGGTTCGCGCCTTCCTTGGCGAGGGCGTCCTTCAGCCGGGGGATCGATTGGGTCAGGTCGGCGGCGTCCAATCCCCAGGGAATCCAGCCCGATCCGAAGCTTGCGATGCGGCGCACGGTCGTGCTTCGGATCGTTCCGGCGATCCAGATCGGCACGCCGCCGTCCTGGAGCGGCTTGGGCATCTGGTGGATCGCCTCGAAGCTGAGCTCCGGGGCGCTGTACGAGGCGCGCCGCTCCCGCCACAGGGCCTGGCAGACCTCCAGGGTGTGGTCGAGCAGGCGGCCGCGCCCCTCGAAGGCAAGGCCGGCCGCCTCGTATTCTTCCCGCTGCCATCCCACGCCGACGCCCAGGTCCAGCCGCCCGCCAGAGAGGACATCGAGCGTCGAGGCCGCCTTGGCCAGGACGACGGGACGCCGAAGCGCAGCCAGCAGGATCTGCGTGCGCAGCCGCACGCGTGTGGTCATGCCGGCGATCACCGAGAGCGTGGTGAGCGGGTCGAGCCAGTGGCCGTCGGGGCCGGTGGGCTGCCTGCCGCCCTCGACGCCGCCCGTTTCAGCCTTGCCGTACTCATCGAGGCGCTCGCCGAACACCACATGATCGGAACAGATCAGGCGGTCGACACCGGCGGCGTCGGCCGCCTTGGCGCGCGCGAAGAGGTGCGACCAGCCGCCGGGATCCTCTGCGGCGAAGGTAGGCAGGGACACGGTGAGTTGCGGGGCCAGGGGCGCGCTGGAAGGCATTGTCTTCACCTCTACCGATGCTGGGCGATCTCGTGATGATCAGCCGTCTCGGGCGCCAAAGGAACCCCTACTCGGGGGGCGTTCGATGAGGCGCCCGGATGATCTGCGCTCATACGTCGCGTGGTTTTCGCTCCCTCTCGGCGCCTATGAAAAGCCGATCAGTAGCTTCAGCGCATCGACGCTCGCCAATGCCCAAGATCACTTTCAATGTCGTGCGCCGGCCCAACGGATATTTCGTGATCGGGGTCAGCCCGATGGGCCCTTTCGCCTCGCTCGAGCGGGCGCTGGATCTCGCCAGGAGCATGGTGGCGGAACTGCAGGCCGGCGGGCACGAAGCGGACCTTGCGATGCGGGCCGACGCCGACGCCTGAGCCGCGCTCTAAAGAGTGTGGAGTCCAAGCGCCAAGGCGATGACGTATCCGCCGACGCACAACGCGACGAGCGCGCCATACTGCACCTGCGTCCAGGTCACATGGGGCAGTTGGACAGGCAGGTGGAGGCGGCGCGCGATCATCCTGGAACTCCATCGGACGACCCATTCACGGCCCAGCTTCGAAAGATAAGCTTAACGCTAACAAAGAAAGAAGCCGGCCCTTCTCCAGGGCGGGCAGGCGCTCCGGCAAGCCGCCGACCCGCCCATGGAATTTCGCCCCCCTATTCCCGCCTGAGCAGCAGGGCGCCGTAGCCAAAGCCGCCGTTGGAGACGGCGCAGACCTTCGGGTCCTTCACCTGCCGCTCGCCGCCGCGTCCCCAGAGCTGGATGCAGGCCTCGTGAGTGTGCCCGTAGCCGTGGAACCGGCCCGCGGAGAGCTGCCCGCCGCTGGTGTTCAGCGGCAGCACGCCATCGAGGCCGATCCGCTCGCCGCCTTCGACGAAGGCGGCCGCCTCACCCGGCTTGCAGATGCCCAGGGCTTCTATCCACAAGAGGGTCAGGATCGAGAAGCCGTCGTAGATTTGGGCCATGTCGAGGTCCTTGGGCTTCAAGTCCGTGCGGGACCACAGCATGTCGCCGGCCTTCTTGGCGGGAAGCTCCGTGAAGTCGCCCGTGACCAGGCCCAGGCCCAGGGCCCCGATCGCCATGCCCATCGCCTCGATATGGATCGGCGGCTGACGCAGGTCCTTGGCGACGTCGCGCCGCGACAGGAGGATCGCCGTGGATCCGTCGATATGGGTGTCGCAGTCGTAGAGGCGCAGCGGCGTGGTGATGACCCGGGAGGCCATGTACTCGTCGATGGTCAGGGGCTTGCGGTAGATCGCGTTCGGATTGCCGGCCGCCATCTTGCGGCTGTTGACCGCGATCGCGCCGAGCTGTTCGGACCTCGCCCCATACTTGTCGAAATAGGCCTGGGCGTAGAGCGCCCAAAGGTGTGCGGGCGAGATGCCGTTATAGGGGACGTTCCAGGACTGACCGCCCTCGATACGCGCCTTGCCGGCGCCGAGCAGGGCGGCGTCTCGCGCGACTTCCCGGGCGCTGGCCTGCGCGACGGTGCGGAACACCAGGACGTGCCGGCAGAGCCCGGAGGCGATCGCGTTGATCGCGCCGATAATCGCGCCCATGTGCGCATGGCCGTCGGTGGAGGCGGCGATCCAGGTCGGCTTCAGCCCCAGCGCCACCATGGTCTCCGTCGGGCCTACGGGCGAGAAGCCGCCGGCCCCCTGCACCGGGCCCGGATAGGTGGTCAGGCCGTCGATGTCCTCCAGCCTGAGACCCGCGTCGGCGATGGCCTGCTCGCAGGCTTCCAGGGTCAGCTCCAGGGCGGTGCTCTTGGAGGGCCGGCCGACCTTCGATTGGCCGGCGCCAGTGATGCAGACCTGCTTTTCGGGAAAGGCGAGCGGGCTCATTGGGCGGCCCCACGCGGTTGGAACATCGGCAGGTAGACGTCCTCACGGTGCTCGAACAGTACCTCGACCGGCATGCCGATGCCGACCTCGTCCACGGGGCAATTGATGATGTTGGTGAACACGTAGAGCTCGGCCTGCTCTTCCAGCTCGACGGCGGCGAACACAAAGGGCTCCTGCAGCCCCCTCATCCAGACCTGCTGATTGACGGTGAACGTCGCGACCCGTCCGCGTCCGGAGACGGGCGCGGGCGCGACGTCGGCGCTGTGGCAAAGGCTGCAGCGCGGTTGCGGCGGGTGGGTGTAGCCCCCGCATGCGTTGCAATGGCAGATCTGCAGCCGCCCCTCCGCGCCGCCCGTCCAGAAGGCGCGGTTCTCGCTATCCAGCGCGGGAAGTTGCCGGGGCGTCGCGCCGCGCTCGCCGGGGTCGTTCACGGGGTCCAAATCGCCTCTCCTTCGTAAATCTTCACCGGAGCGCCCTGAAGAAGGCGCGCACCTCACCCACGAACGGCCCGGGCTGCTCAAAGGCCGCGAAGTGGCCGCCCCTGGGCATCTCCGTCCAGCGGACGATGTTGTACATCTGCTCGGCCCAGGCCCGCGGCGTGCGGCGGATCTCCGCCGGGAACCGGGCGTGGCCTGTCGGGACCGCGACGCGGAGCGAGGCAGAGGTCGGCGCCCGTCCGGGGCCGATGGACTCGTAGTACATCCGCATCGCCGAATTGATCGTGCCCGTCACCCAGTAGAGCATGATGTTCTCGAGCAACTGGTCCTTGGTGTACGAGCGCTCGATGTCGTCGCCGCAATCGCTCCAGGTCTTGAACTTCTCGACGACCCAGGCCGCCAGGCCGGCCGGAGAGTCGGTGAGGCCATAGGCCAGCGACTGCGGCTTGGTCCCCTGGATGATCTGGTAGCCGGACTCGTTGGCGTCGTAGTTGCGCTTCCACTCGATGTAGGCGACCTCGTCGGCGTCCAGTCCGGCCAGCGGATCGGCCGGATCGGCGGGCCGCCCGACGATGAAGTTCAGGTGCAGGCCGATGATCCGCTCAGGGTGGCTCAGCGCCATGTCGGTGGAGATTCCCGAGCCCCAGTCGCCGCCTTGGGCGCCGTACCGCGCGTAGCCGAGGCGCTCCATCAGAGTGATGTTCGTCGCCGCGGCCTTCTTCATGTTGAAGCCCCGGCGCCGCGTCGGCCCTGAAAAGCCGTAGCCCGGGATCGAGGGCGCCACGACATGGAAGGCGTCGCGGGGATCGCCGCCGTACCGCGCCGGATCCGACAGCGGGCCGAGCACGTCGAGGAACTCGGCCACGGACCCTGGATAGCCGTGGGTGATGATCAGCGGCGTCGCGTCCGGCTCCGGCGAGCGCACGTGATAGAAGTGGACCTTCTCCCCATCGATTTCGGTCGTGAACTGCGGGAAGGCGTTGAAGCGCGCCTCGGCCGCACGCCAGTCGAACCCGTCGCGCCAGTAGTCACAGAGCGCCTGTACGAACGAGAGTTCCGAGCCGTAGTCCCAGCCCGCGTCCGGCAGCTGGTCCGGAAACCGCGTCCGCGCCAGCCGCGCCTTGAGGTCCTGGATCGTCGCCTCGGGAACCTCGCAGCGGAAGGGTTTGATCTCTTCAGACGCCAAGGCCGCCCCTCCCTGTTCATTGGGCCTCCGCTGCGGCGCAAATGCGCGCACGGACGCTCCTTGGTGTGACTTCGCCAGGGATTTTCTAGACCGCTTTCATCCGGCGATCGACACAATCGTGAAAAATATGACGCGATCTCGTCGGATTTCCTTCGAGAGCAGGCGCAGCCGTTGCGCGACGGCCGGCGACGCATCGCCGCTCATGCCGAACGCGCTGCCGTGCCCTAGATCGCCATCGAGCTGTTCAAACGCCTGAGCCGCACAGATAGCGCGGTTAATCTGAAAAGCGTTCGTGGAGGCGGCTCGCGATATTCAACCGGATGGAATCTGGCCCGGCGAGCTGCTCCGTCTCATGAAATCTCGGCGATGTCTTGCCGAAGAGGCTTCACCGTGAGCACACTTGGGCCCTACCCAGCGGCGAACCCAGGAAAGGGGCGCGCAATGTTGAGGTTGGCTTTACTGTTCGCGGTGCTGGCGATCTCCGCGGCGCTCATGACCGGCGCGGACGCCCGCAATGTCTTTGGGGCCTTCGAGACGGCTTTCGACGCCGGAAAAGGCGTCGTGGCGCACGCGCCCTACACCTTCGCCGGCGTCCTGTTGCTCGTGGCTTGCGCCTGGATGGTGCTCTCGCCGCGCCGGTGAGGACGCGGCGGAAGATCAGTTCGCTTGTGGATCGGGGTTCTTGAGGCCGCCGAGGTCGAGGTTCGTGCGCGGCTTCTTGGCGCGGTTGAACCAGGCCTGGGTCGGGGCGTCGAAGACCTTGTAGAACCAGAAGGCGAAGATGAAGGCGCTGAGGATCCCGCCGACCCAGAGCGCCCACTGCATTCCGACGCCCAGGCCCAGTCGCCGGGTCACTTGCTCGGCGATGCCGAAATAGCCGATCCGCACCACTTCGTTGGTGATGAAGATCGAGAACGAGGCGAGCGCGCCCAGTTCAATGAAGCGCGAGGGACGGGTCACCGGGATCGCGCCGGCCGCCACGATCATGACGCCCATCAGGGTCAAGGCCGCCAAGCCGTTGGGCCCGAAGTGCTCGAACGCGACCAGGGCGGCGAGGGAGCCCAGGCCGAGGATCACGGCGATGGGCTTGGGGATATGGACGCCGTCGGAGAAGCGGGCCAGCAGGACGCCGAGCATGAACAGCGCCAGTCCGCGAATGACGCCGTACTTCATCGGCATCCAGTAGACCGGCAGGTTCAGGAATTGGTGGGTCAGGGCGTTCGCGGCCAGGTAGAGCCCCACGCCGAGCGCGAGCGCCGTCCACGGCGACACGCGCCAGAACATTTTGACCATGAACGGGAAAGCGAAATAGCAGCCGAGCAGGGCCGAAATCGACCAGGCGGGCGCGTTCCAGCCGAGGCCGCCGGGCACGCCAAAGGATTGGACGAGGAAGAACTGCGCCGGGAATTGCTTCCAGTCGAACCACTCGGGGTGAGACGGCGTGACGCCCATCGCTCCGGCGAGCAGAACCATGGTGGCGAGCAAGGAGATCATCACCAGATGCGCCGGCACCACCCGCAGGAAGCGTTTGCGGAAGAATTCGCCGTGGGTCATCCGCGTCCCGATGCGGCGCGCGTAGATCCGCGCCAGCACGTAGCCCGAATCGATGAGGAAGAAGTTCGTCAGCAGGAAGCCGCGGCTGAAGACCGGATGCACCGTCTCGAGGTTGATCGGCCCCGCTTCGTGGAAGTGGTAGAGGATGATCAGCGACGCGGCGGCGAAGCGCAGCACGTCGAGCCACCCGCCCCGCTGCATTTGGGGCGCGCCACGGGGCTTAGACTCAACCTCGGCCATTACAGGACACCTTTGCTCGGGTCCGCAACTCTCTACAAAGCGCGTGCCAAAGGTCGAGTCTCAGATCACGCCAAACGCCGATTGTGCGCAAGGCCGCGGCTGCCCGTGGCCGACACGGGCGCCACGGGCGCAGCATTTCAAGACCCCTTTGGGAAGGTATAGATCACAAGCCGCCGCGCCCGTGACAGTGAAACTCGTACCACATCCAAGCTGAACGAGGAATGAATTGTCTGAAGTCAAGGTTGGAGGCAATCGACAAGCCGTCAAAAATTAAAACACATTAGAATTCGAGGCTTGGATTAAGCTTTGCATGAGGTGCGGTTCGCGGTCGTTGGCCGCATGAGTTTCCAGAGGAGGCGACACCGATGCGCAAGACCATGCTGATCGCCGGAGCGAGCGGCGTGTGCGGGCAGGCCGCGCTCGAGCACTTCACCACGGTTGGTGACTGGGATGTGATCGCCGTCTCGCGCCGGCGGCCGGACGTGGCGCCCGGCACGTGGCGGCACATGGCGGTCGACCTGCTCGACGAGGCCGCCTGCCGCGCGGCCTTCGCGGACCCTCATCAGGTGACCCACGTGGTCTATGCGGCCCTGTTCGAGAAGCCGGGCCTGGCCGCCGGATGGCGCGAGCGCGACCAGATGGACGCGAACCTCGCCATGATGCGCAACCTGATGGAGCCTCTGCGCGTGGCCGCGACCGGACTGCGTCACGTCAGCCTGCTTCAGGGCACCAAGGCCTATGGCGCACACATCCACCCCATCGCCCTGCCCGCCAAGGAGCGCTGGCCGCGCGATGACCACGAGAACTTCTACTGGCTGCACGAGGACTATATCCGCCAGGTGTCGGCCGGAGCCGCCTGGACCTGGACCATCTTTCGGCCGCAGATCATTTTCGGCTCCGCCACCGGCGTGGCGATGAACCTGACGCCCGTCCTCGGCGCCTACGCCGCCATCTGCCGTGAGGAAGGGCTGGATTTCGTCTATCCCGGGGGCGCGGCCTATATCCGCGAGGCCGTGGACGCGCGCCTGCTGGCGCGGGCCTTCGCCTGGGCGGCCGAGGCGCCCGCCGCACAGGGCGAGACGTTCAACCTGACCAATGGCGATGTCTTCGTCTGGCAGGACCTGTGGCCCGGGCTGACCAGGATGTTCGGCCTCAATCCGGGCGCGCCGCGCGGGTTCCGCCTGGCCGAGTTCCTGGCGGAAAAGGCCGATGTCTGGGAGCGGGTCGTGCAGGAGCACGGACTGCGCCCCATCGCTCTGCCGGACCTGCTGGGTCAGTCGCACATCTATGCTGACATCTGCTTCGCCTACGGCCCGACGCCGCGGCAAAACCTGCTGGTCAGCACGGTGAAGATCCGCCAGGCGGGGTTCGCCGACTGCATCGACACCGAGGACATGCTTCGCGAGGGCTTCGAAGACCTTGCGCGTCGCCACATCTTGCCGCCCCTGCCCTGACGCGACGCCCGCGATGCGGGAATTTTGCTTGGGCTTCAGCCTTTGCATACCCTGACGTGTGATTGTGGCCTGCATACCGGGGCGTGACGATGGCCACACGACACATGAATCTGCGCATTGGGCTGCTTTGGCCTGCGCGCCTGCTGGCGGCGGCCGCCGTCACCTTGCTGATCGGGACCCAGGTCTACCTGGCGCACGAAGCCGACGCGTCCGCGCGGACGCGCGAGCACGCTGTGGTGGGCGCCGGCGTCGCCAGCTACACGGATGACATCGTCCGGCGAAGCGTCTCCGTGACCCTCTGGGACGAGGCGGTCACGAACCTGGACAACCGCTTCGACGAGGCCTGGGCGCAGGACAACATCGGCCGCTATCTGGCCGACACCGAGGGGTTCCAGGCCGCTCTGGTCGTCGACGGCCAGGACCGGGCGATCTACGGGATGCGAGATGGGGCCAATGTCGCGGGGGAGACGCTTTCGGACCTGCAGGCCGCCGCCCACCCGCTGATCGCCAGGGCCCGTGCGGCTGAGGCGCGTCGCGGCCCGCTGGCGCCGATCCTGGCGCGTGATCACGCGGTGCGAGCCCCGGTGTTCGCCTCCGGCTTCGCCCGGCTGAACGGCCAGCCCTATTTCCTGACGGCCATGCTCGTGCAGCCCGACTTCGGTCACGCCCTGCCGAAGGGGCCGCGCGCGCCCCTGGTGCTGACCGCAGAGCGGGTGGACAAGGCCTTCCTGCGCACCGTCGTCGGCCGGTTCATGCTGGGCGAAGCCAGCCTGGGGCCTGCAGACGCCGCCCTCAAGGCCGGTCAGGCGCGGGTCGGCCTGCGGGACGCCGCCGGCGCCGCCGTCGCGGCCATCGACTGGACGCCGCCGACGCCGGGCACGTCGATGCTGCGCAAGGCCCTGCCCGTGACGTTGCTGCTGGTGGGCGTCCTGTGCGCCTTCGCCTGGAGCCTGTCGGTGCGCGCGCGCCGGGCCGCCCAGAGCCTGATCGCCAGCGAGGCGCGGGCTGCGCACCTCGCCTATCACGACTCCCTCACTGGCTTGCCGAACCGCACCCTCCTGGGTGAGAAGCTGGCCATGGAGCATGAGCAGTGCCGGCGGACTAGCGTCGGCTTTGCGGTTCATTGCATCGACCTCGACCGCTTCAAGGAGGTCAACGACACCTTCGGCCACGCGGCTGGCGACGAACTCATTCGCGCGGCCGCCCAGATCCTGGCCGCCGCCTGCCGGCGGGGAGACATCCTGGCGCGGCTCGGCGGCGACGAGTTCGCGATCATCCAGCCCCGGGCGACGCCGGAAAGCGCGGCGGCCATGGCCGACCGGATCATCGTCCGCCTGGCCGAGCCGGTCGACCTGACGGTGGGGCGGGTCTTCGTGGGCTGTTCCATCGGCGTCACGGTGGTGCGCGAAGCCGCGAGCGATCCGCATGAGTCCCTGCGTCAGGCGGACCTGGCCCTCTATCGCGCCAAGGACGCCGGGCGCGGGCGTTACGCCTTCTTCGAGCCGGAAATGGATGCGGCCGTTCGGATGCGCCGCGCCTTGCAGGCCGACCTTCGCGAGGCCCTCGCGCGGGGCGAACTGGAGATGGTCTATCAGCCGCAGGTCGACGGCAAAGGCCGGGTGTTCGGCGTCGAGGCCCTGGTGCGCTGGACCCACGCCGTGCGTGGGCCCGTCGCGCCCGCGGTCTTCGTGCCGCTCGCCGAGGAGAACGGCCTGATCGACGCACTCGGCATGTTCACCCTGCGCCGGGCGTTCGAGGACAGCGCGGCCTGGGGCGAGGTGCGGGTGGCGGTGAACATGTCCGCCGCTCAGTTGCGAATGCGTGACTTCACGTCGCGTCTGGCCGACCTCGTCGCCGAGACGGGGATCGATCCCGAACGCTTCGAACTGGAGATCACCGAGGGCCTGCTGCTGGGCGACGATGCCCAGACCCACGAGGCGCTGCATCGCATCCGGGCGATGGGGTTCCGCATCGCCCTGGACGATTTCGGGACCGGATATTCGAGCCTGAGCTACCTGCAGCGCTATCCGATCGACAAGATCAAGATCGACCGCTCGTTCATCACCAATCTGGGGCTCGACAACGACGCCGAGGCGGTGGTCTCGGCGATCGTCAAGCTCGCCCGGGCCCTCGGGCTCTCGGTGATCGCCGAAGGGGTCGAGACCGAGATCCAGCGCGTGCGCCTCACCGCCGCCGGCTGCTCGGAGGTCCAGGGCTTCCTGTTCGGCAAGCCCGCGCCGGCCATGACGATCACCGCCCTGCTCGCCCAGGAGGGCATGACGGCCCAGTCCGCCGCCGGCTGATCCGCCGCGCCCGCCTGGACACGGCGACTTGTGCGCTGCAATATCGCGTTGCAGCGAACGGGCTCCCCCTCCGTTCGCTTGAGACGGAGCCGCCATGCCGGACAGCGCGGAGTCTGCTCCCCAGCCCTTCCGGGTCCTAGTGCTGCAGGGCGGCGGCGCGCTGGGTTCCTACCAGGCTGGCGTCTATGAGGCCCTGAGCGCCGGCGGCGTGCGGCCGCAGTGGGTGGCGGGCATCTCCATCGGCGCCATCAACGCCGCGATCATCGCCGGCAATCCGCCTGAGCGCCGGGTCGAGCGGCTGAAGGCGTTCTGGGAGCGGGTGTCTTCAGGCTTCGTCCTGCCCTGCATCGCGCCCACGGAGCAGATACGCGCCCTGATCAGCGAGGCCAGCGCCGGTTGGGGGGCGGCGTTGGGCGTGCCGGGCATGTTCACCCCGCGCCTGTTCCCGCCGCTGTTGAACAACGCAGGCGGGCCTGAGGCGTTGAGCTTCTATGACGCCGGGCCCCTGCGCGAGACCCTGGAGCGGTTGGTCGATTTCGACCGGATCAATGCGGGCGAGATGCGGCTGAGCGTCGGGGCGGTGAACATCCGCACCGGCAACTTCGCCTATTTCGACAATACCACCGACAAGATCGGGCCGGAGCACATCATGGCCTCAGGCGCGCTGCCGCCCGGCCTGCCGCCCGTGGAAATCGATGGCGAATGGTACTGGGACGGGGGCCTCGTCTCCAACACCCCGCTGGAATACGTGCTGGAGGCCGATCATCTCGACGATCTGCTGATCCATCAGGTCGACCTGTTCAACGCCCGGGGCCGCGTGCCCAAGACCCTGTGGGAAGCTGTGGAGCGCGAGAAGGAGATCCGCTACTCCAGCCGCACGCGCCACAACACCAACGCGAACCTGCGGATCCAGGAGCTCAAGGCCGCTCTGCGCAACCTGATCAGCACCCTGCCTGCGTCGCTGTCCGACGACCCGGGCGTCAAGATGCTGGGCGAATTCTCCCGCGAGCGTTCGATCGCCGTGGTGCAGCTGATCTACCGTTCAAAGGGCTATGAGGGCGGCTCCAAGGACTTTGAATTCTCCCGCTCGACAATGCGCGACCACTGGACCTCCGGCGTCCTGGATGCGCGGCGTTCGCTGCGCCGCCAGCCGCGCTATCTCGCCGTCTCCAGACGCGGCGGCGCGGCCGCCTTCGACCCGGCCCGCGAAGAGAGCGAAGCCGCCGTCATGCCCAACGCCCACTCCGCCCCCGCCTAGGACCCTGCCATGTCACTGAAATCGAAATCCGCCGTCGTCACCGGTTCCACCAGCGGGATCGGCCTGGCCATCGCCCGCGCCCTGGCGGCGGAGGGCGCGGACGTCATGATCAACGGCTTTGGCAAACCCGAGGACATCGAGGCCGAGCGTGCGGGCCTGGAGAAGGAGTTCGGCGTCAAAGCCCTCTATTCCGGCGCGGACATGTCCAAGCCCGCGGAGATCGCCGCCATGATCGCCGCGGCCGAGGAGGCCTTCGGCAAGGTCGACATCCTGGTGAGCAACGCCGGCGTCCAGTACGTCTCGCCCGTCGAGGAATTCCCCATCGAGAAGTGGGACCAGATCATCGCCATCAACCTCTCGGCGGTGTTCCACGGCATCCGCGCAGCGGTCCCCGGCATGAAGGCCCGCAAGTGGGGGCGGATCATCACCACCGCCTCGGCCCACTCGCTCACCGGCTCGCCGTTCAAGGCGGCCTATGTCTCGGCCAAGCATGGCATTGCGGGCCTGACCAAGACGGTCGCCCTGGAACTCGCCACCTTCGGCGTCACCGTCAACTGCATCAGCCCGGGCTATGTCTGGACGCCCCTGGTCGAGAACCAGATCCCGGACACCATGAAGGCGCGTGGCCTCACCCGCGAGCAGGTGATCGAGGACGTGCTGCTGCACGCGCAGCCCACCAAGCAGTTCGTCACCTCCGAGCAGGTGGCCGCCATGGCCGTCTATCTGTGCGGCGACGCGGCCAGCCAGATCACCGGGGCGAATATGTGCATCGACGGGGGCTGGACGGCGCAGTAGGGGGACCACGCTCCACCCTACGAGGCTCCGCATGGACGAAGACCTGCGCCGCGAGGCGCTGCGCTATCACCGCTTCCCGAAGCCCGGGAAGATTTCGGTGCGGCCGACCAAGCCGATGGCCACCCAGCGCGACCTGGCGCTGGCCTATTCGCCGGGGGTGGCGGCCGCCTGCGAGGCCATCGTGGCCGATCCGGGCCAGGCGCGCGAGCTCACGGCAAGGGGCAACCTGGTGGCGGTGATCACCAACGGCACGGCGGTGCTGGGCCTGGGCGACATCGGCCCGCTGGCCGCCAAGCCGGTCATGGAGGGCAAGGCCGCCCTCTTCCGCGCCTTCGCCGACATCGACGTCTTCGACCTGGAGGTCGACGCCAAGGACGTAGACCTGTTCTGCGACGTGGTCGCCGCCTTGGAGCCCACCTTCGGCGGCATCAACCTGGAGGACATCAAGGCCCCGGAGTGCTTCGTCATCGAGCGCCGGCTGCGCGAGCGGATGAGCATCCCGGTCTTCCACGACGATCAGCACGGCACGGCGATCGTCTGCGCGGCGGCGATCTTCAACGGGCTGCGGCTGCAGGGAAAGGCGCTGAAGGACGTGAAGCTCGTCACGTCCGGCGCCGGCGCGGCGGCCATGGCGTGCGTCGATCTGCTGGTCAGCATGGGCCTGCCGGCCGACCACGTGACCCTCACCGACATCAAGGGCGTGGTGCACGCCGCGCGTGACGACGTCCCCGGCTCCGAACTGGCCCGCTACGCCCGCACGACCGATGCGCGCCTGCTGCCGGAGGTCCTGGCCGGGGCGGACGTGTTCCTGGGGCTGTCGGCGCCGCGGGTGCTGAAGGCCGAATGGCTCGACCGCCTGGCCCCCAAGCCCATCGTCCTGGCCCTGGCCAATCCCGAGCCGGAGATCCTGCCCGAGGCGGTGATCGCCGCACGGCCCGATGCGATCGTGGCCACGGGGCGCAGCGATTATCCGAACCAGGTCAACAACGTCCTGTGCTTCCCCTTCGTGTTCCGCGGCGCCCTGGACGTGGACGCCTGCGAGATCAACGAGGCCATGAAGGTCGCCGCTGTCCAGGCGGTGGCGGACCTGGCCTGCGAGGAAGCCAGCGAAGTGGCCGCGGCGGCTTATGGCGGCGCCGCGCCCAAGTTCGGGCCGGACTACATCATCCCCAAGCCCTTCGACCCGCGCCTGCTTCTGCGCATCGCGCCGGCGGTGGCCAAGGCGGCCATGGCGTCCGGCGTCGCACGGCGGCCAATCGCCGATTTCGGGGCCTATCAGGAGGAACTGGAGCGGTTCGTGTTCCGGTCCGGCCAGCTCATGCGGCCGGTGTTCGACATCGCGCGCCGCAATCTGCGCCGGGTGGCCATCGCCCTGGGCGAAGACGCAAGGGTGTTGCGCGCGGCCCAGACCATCGTCGCCGAAGGCCTGGCGCAGCCCGTGCTGATCGGGCGCCGGGCGGCGATTGAGGCCGAGGCGGAGAAGCTGGGCCTTCGCCTCGACCTGGGCGGGCGCATCGAAGTGCTCGATCCGTCGGAGGACAAGGCGGTCTTCGGGCCGCTCGTCGAACTCTATCGCGATACGGTCGAGCGCCGCGGCGTCCCAGCCGAGGCGGCCGAGTATCGGATCATGACGCGCTCAAGCGTGGCCGCGGCCCTGCTGCTGGCCTCCGGCCGCGTCGACGCGGCGCTGTGCGGCGGCGGCGGCGACTGGTGGACCCACATGCTCGACGTCCTGCCCATCGTGCCGCGCGATCCCGGTGTGAACCGGGTCTATTCGATCACCGGGCTGATCCTCGAAAACGACGTTCTCTTCATCGCGGACACCCATGTGAACGTGGACCCGACGCCGGAGCAGATCGCCGAGATGACGGTGCTGGCCGCCGCCGAAGTGCGCCGCTTCGGTATCGCGCCGCAGGCCGCCCTGCTGTCGCATTCAAACTTCGGGGCCAGCAATTCGCCGACCGCGCGCAAGATGCGCGAAGCCCTGCGGCTGATCCGGGCCCGCGCTCCGGATCTTGTCGTGGACGGTGAGATGCACGCCGACGCCGCGCTGAACGAGATCCTCCGTCACCGCCTCGTGCGCGGCGGGCGCCTTACCGGCGCGGCGAACCTGCTGATCATGCCGGGGCTCGACGCTGCGAATATCGCCCTGACCCTGCTGGCCTCGGCCACCGGGGCGCTCAAGGTGGGGCCGCTGCTGCTCGGGGTCTCCAAGCCGCTGCATATCCTGACGTCCGACGTCACGGCGCGCGGGGTCGTCAATATGACCGCCCTGGCCGCCGCGCAGGCGATCGCCTGACCTTCGGGCGCAATCGTGCAGAACATGCGGAGCCTTTAGGCTTAACCGCGCGTTTGATCCGAGCGGAGGCGTAAGCTCCGCTTGGGAGCGAGACGAGCATGTCGATCGACCGGGATGACCAGTTCAAGTCCGAGCTTATCGCCCTCATCCCACACATGCGCGCCTTTGCGCGCTCGCTGTGTTCGAACCACGCCGAGGCGGAAGATCTGGCGCAGGAAGCCCTGCTGAAGGCTTGGAACGCGCGCGGGAGCTTCGCGATCGGGACCAATCTGAAGGCCTGGACCTTCATGATCCTGCGCAACCAGTTCTATTCCGAGAAGCGCCGCACCTGGCGCTCCGCGCCGCTTGATCCGGAGACCGCCGAGCGGACCCTGCTGGCGGTGAGCGACCCCGACGCCGGCCTGGAGCTTGATGAGGTCCGACGCGCCCTGACCCTGCTGCCCGAGGATCAGCGCGAAGCGCTCATTCTCATCGGCGCGGGCGGCTTCTCCTACGAGGAGGTGGGAGAGATCTGCGGCTGCGCCATCGGCACCATCAAGAGCCGGGTCAGCCGGGCCCGCGATCGACTGGCCCTGATCCTGGCGGAAGGCTCCCACCCTGGGGACGGCGTGAAGCCAAGCGACGCCATGGCGTCGATCCTGGGACAGTTGGAAACGCTCAGCGCCCAGCGCCGGGCGGCCTGACCCCGGCCTACTCGCTACTGGCGAGCTCTGCGTTGACGGCGGCGAGCGCGGACTGACGGTCATAGTCCGCGCCGCTGGCGACCGTGTCGCCGTTCTCATCAAAAACCTGCCAGGTCCAACCCTTTTCGGCTTGGCTCAGGCTGTAGGCGAGTCGAGGAGCGTCCTGCATCAAGCGAGTCCTACACTATCGCACCGCACAATGAACGCCTGATCGAGCAGTCCGCGTGCGGACCGCTTTCACAAGCGTGTCAACTTCCTCCCTGGGGAAGAGCGCGGGCTTCTAGTAGCAGCCTCGCTTTGAAAGCACGGCCGGCAGGGTGGCCGCCAGAAGCCAGATGTCAAGCATCGTGCTGCGGCGCCGCGCATAGAGGCTGTCCATGGCGACGCGCGTCCGATAGCTGACATCGTTGCGCCCGCTAACCTGCCAAAGGCCCGTGATGCCGGGCTTCACGGCGCAGTAGTGCCGATAGCGCCAGCCGTAGCGGGCGACCTCGGCTTCGACGATCGGCCGCGGGCCGACCAGGTTCATTTCGCCCCGCATGAGATTGAAGATCTGGGGCAGCTCATCAAGGCTCGAGCGGCGCAGGAAACGCCCGATCGGCGTGACCCTCGGATCATCGCGCAATTTGAAGTCGCGCGCCCATTCGGCCCGCGCGGCGGGATCGTTGGCCAGCACTTCGCGCAGGCGCGCCTCGGCGTCCACGGACATGGTGCGGAATTTCAGGCAGTAGAAGGCCTTGCCATGGTGGCCCACCCGCCGATGGCGGAAGAACACGGGGCCGCCATCATGGGCGCGGATCGCCAGAGCGATCATGACCATTAAGGGAAGTATGAAGATCGCAATCGCCAGCACCAGCAGCCAGCGGACGCCTTCCGCACACACCTCTTCGGGAGAACGCAGACGAGGCGCATGCGGAACTGGGCGCCTCGCAACCTCACCGACATAACTCAATTCGGTCATCATACGCTGGGGTCGAGCAATGGGCCGACCCCCCTCCGTTGAGAGCATTAACCGTGAATGTCCTCCCGGAGTTCGGTTCAAACTGGACTTTTTTGTGTTCTCTTAACCGTGATCATTAACGTCGCATTATAGGGGCGTTAGTGTCCACCCATGCAGCGTCAATCTCTTCCACGCATAGGCGTGGAGGCCGCCCCGGCCGCGCGTGATGACCGCGCGACCGACTCAATTTCGCACGGTCATCATAGCCGTATTTCGGCGAGATTAAGCCCTGTGTGTGACCTCGTCGGCGAGGCGCCCGGTGAGCTCGGCCATATGGTCGAAATCCGCCTCGAAGGTGCCTAGGCCCTGGGTGATCGATCGGATCTCGGCGATCAGGTCGTGCCGCTCGCTCTGCGGCAGGAAGGCCTCGATCTTCTCCCAGCCCGGCCAGCCCTCGCGCGGGCCAAAGCCAAGGATCTGGCCGCGACGCGAAGAGAGCGCCGAGGTGACGTGTGAGAGCGCGGTGGACGGCGCGTAGACCATCACCTTTTCGATCGGCTCGAGCAGCACCGAACCACAGCCGCGCAGGCCCTCCTCGATCGCCAGGCGGCCAGCGGCCCGGAACGCCATTTCCGAGGAGTCGACGCTGTGGTGGCTGCCATCCACCAGGGTGACTTCCAGGTCGACGACCGGAAAGCCGAGCGGGCCCCGGGAAAGCCCATCGCGGGCCCCCTGCTCCACGGCGGGAATCCACTGCTTGGGCACCACGCCGCCGGTGATCCTGGGCGTAAAGGCGAAGCCCGCCCCGCGCTCAAGCGGCTTCAACTCGACGGTGACGTCGCCGAACTGGCCGTGGCCGCCGGTCTGCTTCTTGTGGCGCCCGCGCTGGGTGACGCCCTTGGCGATGGTCTCACGGTAGGGCGTGCGGGGCTTCTCCGTCGCGACGTCGACCCCGAAGCGGCGTTTAAGGCGGTCAAGCGCCAGGCGCACGTGCCCTTCCCCCTGCCCCGCCAGCAAGACCTGGCCCATCTCCGTGTCATGGAGGAGCTCCAGGCCAGGATCTTCGTCGACGAGCTTGGTCAGGGCGCCGGAGACGCGCACGTCGTCCTGCCGGTTCCGGGCCGCCACGGCCAGGGCGTAGAGGGCGGGTCTTGCGGGTGCGAAGGACCGCGCCTCGGGCCGGCCATTGAGCGAGACCACCTGGCCAGCTGCGGCGCGCTCCAGCTTGCCGATCGCCACCAGATCGCCCGGCTCTGCGGAGCCGACCTTCTTGAGGTTCGCGCCCTGGACGGCGAAGAGGCCTGCGGCCCGGGCGTGCTCGCCATCGCTGAGCGTCAGGTCTGCGCCGTCCGCGAGCCGGCCCCCGAGGACACGGGCGTAGGTGAGCTTGCCGGCCTGACCCGCATAGCTGGTCTTGAGGACATAGGCGGCCGGCCCTTGCAGGCCGAGGCGCGCGGCGGCGGCTTCGGGCGTCGGCGTGTCGTGGCGCAGGGCCTTGAGCAGGCGCCGGATCCCGAAGCCGTTCAGGGCCGATCCGAAGAACACCGGTACGATCAGCCCCTCGTTCATCTCACGCACGAGGTCGGCGAAGACCAGGTCCTGGGTGGGGGTGACGTCCGTGAGGAGCTGTTCCATCAGCTCGTCGTCGAAGTCCGCCAACTGCTCGAGCATGTGGAAGCGCGCGTCGGCCTCCACGGCGGCCAGTTCAGGGGTCAGGTCGACGCGTTCGGAGGGCTGGCCGGCCCGGTAGATGAAGGCCCGCTCAAGGGCGAGATCCACGAAGCCCTCGACCTTCTCCCCGTTCAGGATCGGCAGTTGGCGCGCCACGAGGGGTTTGCTGCTGATCGGCGCAAGGGCGGCCAGGAGGTCGTCGATGGGGCCTCGGGCCTGGTCCATCTTGTTGATGAAGAGCGCGCGGGGCACGCCCAGGCGCTCCAGTTCCTGCAGGGCCGGCTGCAACAGTGCGGCCTTGGCCGGATCAGGCTCGGCGACGATCAGCGCCAGGTCCACGGCCGCCAGGGCCGGATCCGCCTCGGCCGAGAACTCGACCGACCCGGGGCAGTCGACGACGGCGTAGCGCTCGCCCATGAATTCGAAATTGGCCAGGTTCATCTCGACCGAATGACCCCGGGCCTTGGCCTCGGGACTGGCGTCGCCGACCAGCTTCTCACCCACCGCGGCGCGGCGGTCGTGGGCGCCGGAGGCCGCTAGCAGGGCCTCCATCAGCGTCGTTTTTCCCGCGCCGGTCGGACCGACCAGCGCGAGCATCCTCACAAGTCCGTTCGTCGAATGCGGCATGCGTCAACCTCCCAATGTCTGGGCGCTGGGACGACCACCAAACCTTCGAATGGGAGCATCGCAGCGCATCCCGTGGGGCGGCCGCCGCGATCCGATGCGGACCTCGACGCCGCCTCTTGATGACTAGGCGCCCCGCCGCGCGCTGTGGTCAAGGCCTGGCCCACGCTTGTCAGGCGTTCACAATCCGGTGCAGATCGGCAGTCGGGGCGTGTGGGAAGCTGTGGGGGAGGAAGATGGCCGCTTGGTCGGAGGGCTATGTCACCGAGGTCCCTTACACAGACAGGTTCTATGGCGAGCTGGCGCCCGGCTACCTGGCGTTCGCCTGCCTGAGGCGCGGCGTGCGCCCGCCGCGCCTTCGTCCCGGCTCAGCCTATCTGGAGCTGGGCTGCGGCAACGGCTACGGCCTGAACCTCCTGGCCGCGGCCAATCCGCGGATGGACTTTAGAGGGGTGGATTTCCACCCGGGCCAGATCGACAACGCCCAGCGCCTAGCCGACGAGGCGGGCCTGACCAATATCACCTTCGATGACCTGAGCTTCGCTCAGCTTCTGGATCTGCCGGACGAGCGCCTGCCGCGGTTCGACATCGTCGCCTTGCACGGGGTCTACAGCTGGGTGAATGCCGAGAACCGCGCCCTGATCGTGCGGATCCTCGATCGCGTGCTGAAGCCCGGGGGGCTCGCCTATGTCTCCTACAACTGCCTGCCGGGCTGGGCCGCCCAGGCCACGCTGCAGCGCTTCGTGGCCGAACACGCCGCCCGCAGCTCCGGCGATCCGCGGGTCCGCGTCATGGATGGCCTGCGCGCCGCCCAGGCGATGCAGGCGGGGGACGCGGCCTTCTTCCAGGCCATCCCGTTCCTGAAGGCCCGGATCGAGGACGCGCTGAAGGAGGATCCGGCCTATCTGGCGCATGAGTACCTGAACGCCGGCAGCCAGCCGCTCTATCACGCGGAGGTCGCCCGGCAGATGGAGGGCGCGCGTCTGACCTTCGCGGCCTCGGCCAATGTCGCCGACGATTTCGTGCACCTCGCCGCGGCCGCGCCCTTGCAGGCGATGATCCAGGAGGCGGCTGACCCAGTGTGGCGCGAAACCCTGCTGGACTACGCTGGCGACAAGCCGTTCCGGCGCGACATCTATGTGCGCGGCCACCATCCACTCACCGCGCTCGAGCAGGAGGCCCTGCTGGACGCGACGGCGTTCGTCCTCCTGGCCGAGCCTGAGGCGATCAGCTTCGAGTTCCCCATCCCGATCGGCCGCGTCACCGGCCAGCCGGCGGTCTATCAGCCGGTTGTGGAGGCCCTGGCGGAGGGACCGAAGACCTTCGGCGACCTGCGCCGCCTGCCGGCGCTGTCGGGCCTGCGGGAGGGCGCCCTGCTGCAGGCTGTGACCCTCCTGGTCGGCGGACGGCATATCCACCCGGTCTCGGGGCTGTGCGGCGAAGACGCCTCGGCGGCGGCCGCCTTCAACGGGGCGGCGTCGCGGCGGGCTGAGCTTGGACAGGTCCCGATCCATCTGGCCTCGGACCTCGCCGGAACGGCGGTGCGGGTCGACCTCTCCGACCTGATCGCCACGGGGGGAGCCCTCGGCGGCGAGGATCTCGCCGCGACCGTGGCCCGCGGCTGGACCCTGATGGCGCGAACCGGGCGGCGGCTGCTGGTGGGCGGCGCGGTCGTGCAGGACCAGGCGGGCAATGAAGCCGAGCTCGCCCGGCGGGTGGAGGCGTTCCAAGGCGGCCGCCTTGCGCGCCTGCGCGACCTCGGCGTCGTCGGGGCCGCGCGATGAGCGAACCGCGCGGGCCGTGGGAGCCGAACGAGCCAGAGCCGAAACGCCGGCGGTTTCCCCTGGGCCTGTGGATCGGGCTGCTGATGCTCGCAGGGCTCGCCGTCTTTGGCCTGGCCAGGCTCTTCCCTGGGCGGATCTCGGACGCGAATGACGCGGGCTCGGTCGTCCAGGCGCTCCTGATGGTCGCGCTGGTCTCGGCGCTGCTGCTCAGCACGCGGCGGAACCTGCGGCAGTCGGCGCGCTATGCGGCCGGATGGCTCGCCATCATGGCGGTGCTGGCGCTGGGCTATGTCTATCGCGGGGAACTTCGGGAGACCGGCCTACGGCTGCGCTCGGAGTTCGTCCCCGGCTACACGGTGGCCAGCGCCCCCCAGGAAATGGTGATCACCCAGGGCCCGGAGGGCCACTTCCTCGTCTACGCCAAAGTGAACGGCCAGCCCGTCCAATTCCTGGTGGACACTGGCGCCAGCGCCATCGTGCTCAGCCCAGCCGATGCGCGGCGGCTGGGCTTGGATGTCGACGGGCTCGACTTCGCCCGGTCGACGGAGACGGCCAACGGGATCGGGCGCAGCGCAGGCTGGCGGGCCGACAGCCTGGAGGTGGGGGACCTGCGCCTGACCGGCGTCGATATGGACGTCAACCAGGCGCCTATGAGGGTCTCGCTGCTGGGCATGGACTTCTTCCGGCGACTGGACTCGTTCCGCGTCGAGGGCGGACGGCTCTACATGCGCTGGCGCGAGACGCCGTAGGCCCGCGGCCATCTTCTCGTTTGCGGGCGCCAGGGTTAGGGTCGAGGCCATGACGAATTCACCGACACCCCTCCTTCCCGGCGAGGATGGCGAGCACATCACCTTCTGCCGCCTGTGCGAGGCGCTCTGCGGGCTCAGCGTCCAGGTCCACGAAGGGCGCATCACCAAGGTCGGCCCCGATCGCGCCCATCCCGTTTCACAGGGCCACATCTGCGTGAAGGGCGCGCGGATGATCGATGTGGTCCATGATCCCGATCGCGTGCTGACCCCCCTGCGCCGGACGGGCGCGGATGGCGAGTTCGAGCCGGTCAGCTGGGACGAGGCCCTGGACGACATCGCGGTCCGGCTTTCGGACATCGTCGCGCGGCATGGCGGCGACAGCGTCGCGACCTATCTGGGCAATCCGGCGTCCTTCGCGACGATGCATCCGGCCTATATGACCGGCTTCTCGCGGGCCTTCGGCGGCGACAAGCGGTTCAACTCGATGCACACCGACACGGGGGCCAAGCACCTCGCGATCGAACTGACCTACGGCCACCCCTCCCGCTTCACCTTCCCGGACCTGGAGGATTGCGACTTCCTGGTCATCATCGGCGGCAATCCGGCGGTCTCGCACATGTCGCTGATCTCCGAGCCCCGCGTGCTCCAGCGGCTCGACGCCATCGCCGCGCGCGGCGGCGTCGTCGTGGTCGATCCCCGGAACACCGAGACGGCGAAGCGCTATGAGCATCTCCCCGTCCGCCCCGACAGCGATGCGTGGCTGCTGGTGATGCTGCTGCGCACGGTGTTCGAGGAGGGGCTGTTCGACGCGGAAGCCCTGGATGCGACGGCGCACGGCTGGCGTGACCTGCGCGATGCGGTCGCCACGATCGACCCGTCGGAGGCCGCCGCGCGCTGCGGCGTGGACGAGACCGCCGCCCGCGACCTGGCGCGTCGCCTGGCGAACGCGCGCACCGCGGCCTGTTACACCCGCCTGGGCACCGGACGAGGTAGCTTCTCCAGCCTCACCAACCTCCTGATCGAGGCGCTGAACGTCGTCACCGGCCGGTTCGGCCAACAGGGCGGCTGGGTGATCGGCCAGGGCCCGGTCGATCTCACCAAGACCGTCGCCAGCCCCTATGGCGCCAAGCGCTCGCGGATCGGCGATCTGCCCCTGCTAATGGGATGCATGCCCGGCGGCACGATGGCCGACGAGATCACGACGCCCGGACCGGGCCAGGTGCGCGCCCTGTTCGTCGACTCCGGCAATCCCGTCCTGTCCTACCCGCGCGGAGACCGTCTGGAGAAGGCGTTCAGTGAACTGGAGCTGATGGTCTCGCTGGACCTCTACGTGACCGAGACCACCCGCTGGTCGCACTACATCCTGCCGTCGACGACCTTCCTGGAACGGCCCGACCTGAACGAACTGTGGGGCGCCAACGCGCCGCGGCCGTGGGTGCAGTATTCCGACGCAGTCATTCCGCCGGTGGGCGAGGCGCGAAACGAGTACGACATCTACGCTGCGATCCTCCAGCGCATGGGACTGCCGTCGCCCCTGGCGATGCTGGGGAGCGGAAACTGCCCGGACCCGGACCCGATCGAAGCGGCCGACGCGCTGCTGCGCGCCGGGCGCTGGGGCGATATGGACAACCCCGACGGCCTCAGCGTCGCAAAACTGCGCGCCGAGCACCCGCACGGGGTGCGCTATGTCGAGCGGGTCGACGGGCCGGGCTCGCGCGATCGCATCTACTTCGAAGACCGCAAGGCGCGGCTGTGGGGGGAACTTCAGGCGGCCGAGTTCGAGCGCCTGCGCAGCGCCCCCGCCGCCGAGGATATCCGCCTGTTCGGGCGCCGCCGCCTCCAATCGCTCAACAGCTGGATGCACAACAGCGAGCGCCTGACCCGCGGTCATGAGCCGACCTTGCAAATCCATCCCGAGGACGCACGGCGACAGGGGATCGAGGATGGGCAGTCGGTGCGGATCGCCAACGCCTCGGGCGATCTCATCATGGTCGCCGAGGTCACCGACGAGGTGGTGCAGGGCTCGGTCTGCTATCCGCACGGCTGGGGCCATCGCGGCGGCTGGAAGCGCGCCAACGGCATAGGCGGCGCCAATGTGAACCTGCTCGCCTCTGACAATCCCCGCGACTGGGAGCAGGTGTCGGGCATGTGCCTGCTCGACGGCATTCCCGTCCGGATCGAGCCGGCCTGAGGAGCTCAGGCCTTGAAGGGGCTCGCGTCGAAATAATCGCGCCAGCCGCAGATCAGGCCGTTCCTGACGTCGAAAGCGCCCATGACCGGAAAGCTGACCGCGCCCTTGGCGGTGTGGATCGTGTCGGTCCGCTCGGTCATGACGACGCCGTCCGCGTTCGCCGCAATGGCGTGGACGACGCTGGTCATCGGCGTCGTGCCATCGATCAATGAGGCCAGCGTCTTCCGCACGGCCTCATGGCCGATGGCGTCCGGATAGCCGGTGTTCTTGTAGACGATGTCCGCGGACATCATGGCGAAGGCGGCGTCCACGTCGGACTCATCCCAGGCATGGAGGAAGGCCAGCACCAGATCGATAGTCGACATCGAGCCTCTCCATGACCCCAGTGCGCGAAGGCGGGGCGGGCTCAAGCGTCATCGGCTCAAGCCCGCCGAGCAGCCCTATTCCGTCATTCGGAGAACTCGAAGTAGACGCCGCGGTTGGCCGCGGGCGCTATGGCGAAGCGGTCGGGCGCTGTGCCCGCGATCAGCTCGACGTCGCGCTCCGTGAAGTAGCCCCGGGCCTGTTCGAGGTTGCGGACCCGGAACACCAGCGAGTGCATCCCCTCCCCGATCCGCTGGAGCTCGCGCTGGAGCGACCCGGCGCCGGTCGGGCTGAGGAGTTCAACGACGCAATCCGCCACCTGCAGGCCCACCGCCCGCGCCCCGATTGCGGGCCTGGCCTCGTCGTAGATGGGCTCGCCGCTGATGAAGCTCTTGATGAACCGGTCGGCCGCCGCGATGTCGGAGACCGCGAGGGTGTAGGCCTTCAATCCCATCAGGCCGAGCGGGTGCTGGTCGCGCCAGTATTCGGCCGGCATGACCGGCTTCAGCAGGACAGGGGGCTCGTTCTTGTAGAAGGAGCCTTGATAGAACTCGAAGTCGACACCGAAGCCGTCGGCGGGATGGGTGTGCAGGGCCACGTCGAGGTCCCTGAAGATCCGGACACCGTGGTCGGCGACGGCCGCCCGCACCTCGGTCATGTCCGCCTCGTACTCGATCCCCAGAATGTGCGGACCTTGGCGCGAATTGAGCATGAAGGCCGGTGGGGCGAAGATCTCGATGATCACGCCGCCGATGTCGATGAGGCAGGCGTGCCACTCGGCCCTGGGCATATCCAGGATGAGTTCGGCCCCGAAGACCTTGGTGAAATGGGCGAGGCTGGCGTCGTAGTCCTCGAGCACCAGGTTCGGGTGGCTCATGCGCCGGCAGCGGATCGATGTGGTCATGTCATCCCTAAAGCTTTTGCCTGAAGCGCTGGCCTTGTCGGCGGCTCCGGCCTTGTGGTCGCCCTATCAGACCACGCGGACGGCGAGGCGCAATAGAGGTAATTCAACGTCGCCGGTCACAGTTCGGGCCGGTCTTAGCGGCCCTGAGGCGCCATGCTATCAAGACGGCAGCGCCTGGGAGGCACCATGAAGACCAAAGTCGCCGAGATCGGCTCGCTCGAAGACGGCAAGGGATTTTGCGTCAAGGCCGAGGGTGTCAGGCTGGTCCTGATCAAGACTAACGGCGCCGTGCATGCGGTCGAAAACAAGTGTCCGCACCTGGGCGTCCCGCTGGGACGAGGCAAGATCGAGAACGGGGAGATCGTCTGCCCGTTTCACGGCTCGCGGTTCAATATCGTCACCGGCGAGAACACCGACTGGGTCGCGGCGGTCGTTGGGGTGAAGATCCCCGACTGGTCGAGCGCCCTGCTCTCCTTCGGCAGGAAGCCCCAGCCGATCCGGACCTTCCCGGTCAGCGTCGAGGGACAGGATGTCTTCGTCGAACTGTGACGCAGCCGCCGGCCGTCAGGCGGGCCGCCCCCACTCATCCCAGGAGGTGATGGTTTCGGCGGCCGGCCGCTCGGTGGGCTTGAAGGTCTCGCCGATCGTGTAGGCCACGGGCAGCATGGCGACCTGGGTGACGTCGTCGGGAATGCCGAGGATCGCGGCGGCTTCCTTCTCGCGCATCAGGTGGATGGTGGTCAGGGTCGTGCCCAGGCCACGGGCGCGCAGGGCCAGGTTGAAGCTCCACACCGCCGGATAGATCGAGGCGAAGAAGGCCGCCTGAACGCCGACCGACTCGTTCGGGCGGCCCAGCAGGCACGGAATGACCAGCGCGGGGACCTCGTGCAGGTGGTCGGAGAGGTACTGGGCGGCGTCATAGACCTGGGCGGTCTGGGTGTTCCCAGCGGCCCTGGCCTGTTCGCTGGCGATGGGGAAGTAGCCGCCTGCGGCGGTGCGGTAGAGATCAGCCAGGGCGGCGCGCTTGGCCGGGTCGGTGACCACCAGCCACCGCCAGGTCTGCGAGTTGCCCGCCGTGGGCGCCTGCATGGAGATCTGGATGCAGTCGAGGATCACCTGGCGCGGGACGGGCCGCGTCAGGTCCAGGCGCTTGCGGACGGCCCGCGTAGTAGTGAGAAGTTCGTCGGCGGCTTCGGTCTGAATGGGCACGTTCGCCCCTTTTCACGTTCGAGTTTGAGGGGCGGTTTTCAGAACAGGACGACGCTACGGATGCTCTCGCCGGCGTGCATGAGGTCGAAGGCGCGGTTGATGTCTTCGAGCGGCATGGTGTGGGTGATCATCGGGTCGATCTGGATCTTCCCGTCCATGTACCAGTCGACGATCTTCGGCACGTCGGTGCGCCCGCGCGCTCCGCCGAAGGCCGTGCCGCGCCACACACGGCCGGTGACCAGCTGGAACGGCCGGGTGGCGATCTCCTTGCCGGCCTCGGCCACGCCGATGATGATGCTCTGGCCCCAGCCGCGATGGCAGGCCTCCAGCGCCTGGCGCATGACGTCGGTGTTGCCGGTGCAGTCGAAGGTGTAGTCCGCGCCGCCGCCGGTCAGGGCCACGAGGTGGGCGACGATGTCGCCGTCCACCGTCTTCGGGTTCACGAAGTGGGTCATGCCGAACTGGCGGCCCCAGGCCTCGCGATCGGGATTGAGGTCGACGCCGATGATCATGCCGGCGCCGACCATCCTCAGTCCCTGCAGGACGTTCAGGCCGATGCCGCCCAGGCCGAAGACGACGCAGTTGGCGCCCGCCTCGACATCGGCGGTGTTGACCACCGCGCCGACGCCCGTGGTCACGCCGCAGCCGATGTAGCAGGCCTTGTCGAAAGGGGCGTCCTTGCGGATCTTGGCCACCGCGATCTCGGGCAGGACCGTGTAGTTGGAGAAGGTCGAGCAGCCCATGTAGTGGGCGATGGTCTGGCCCTTGTAGGAAAAGCGGCTGGTTCCGTCGGGCATGACCCCCTGCCCCTGGGTGCTGCGGATGGCGGTGCACAGGTTGGTCTTGCGCGAGACGCAGCTTTTGCACTGGCGGCACTCGGGCGTGTAGAGCGGGATCACGTGGTCGCCGGGCGCCACGCTGGTCACCCCAGCCCCCACCTCGACCACCACGCCCGCGCCCTCATGGCCGAGGATGGAGGGGAAGATCCCCTCGGAATCGAGGCCGTCGAGCGTGTACGCGTCGGTGTGGCACACGCCCGTGGCCTTGATCTCCACCAGCACCTCGCCGGCCCTGGGGCCCTCCAGGTCGAGTTCGACGATCTCCAGGGGTTTCTTGGCTGCGAAGGCGACGGCGGCGCGGGTCTTCATGGGGGACTCTCTCGGTTGGGCGGACGGACAATTTCCCAGGACGGCGGCGTTGTGAAGCCGTCTTTGCGGCCGGCGCTTCCCTAAGGCGTATCCAGCCGGTATCGCAGCGCCATGCCGGACGCCGAGATCCTCATCGACGCCAGGGGGCACCGCTGCCCCGTGCCGACGCTCAGGCTGCGCCGGGCGCTCGAGGAAGCGCCGGCGGGGGCGCGGATCCGGCTGTTGGCGGACGACCCCATGGCGCGCATCGACGTGCCGCATTTCGCCGCCGAGGCTGGGATTGCGGCGCCGGAGCTCAGCGAGGCGGACGGGGCGCTGAGCTTCCTGGTGGTCAAGCCGTCCTGATCGGCTCCGGGCCGGCGGCTTGACCGGCCTTTCCCGAGGGCGGAGACTTTCGGTGTCTGACCAGAACGGGACTGGGGCGGAGATGGATCGGATCGCCGTCGCGCGACGTGCCTGCCTCCTCATCCTGGCCGTTGTCGGCTGGTCCGCTGTCCTCCTTCAACTCGGGCTTGTGGTCAGGGAGGTGACCGCCGAGGGCGGTTCGCCGCTCGTGGGCCTTGTCGATACGTTCAGCTACTTCACGGTCTTGACCAATACGCTGGTGGCGGCGGTGGCGACGGCGAGCCTGTGGGGCGGCCGTGGGGGACTGCTGGCCAGGCCCGCAGCCCAGGCGGCGACGGCGGTCTATATCTTTGTCGTCGGGCTGATTTATTCGCTGATGCTGCGGACGCTTTGGGCGCCGACGGGCCTGCAGAAGGCGGCCGACGTCATGCTGCATGACCTGACGCCGCTGCTTTATACGGCCTACTGGCTGGTCCTGGCGTCGAAGGACGGGTTGAGATGGCCGCACGCCGGCTGGTGGCTGGGCTACCCGGCCGCCTATATCGCCTACTCGTTCGGCTATGGCGCCGTGACGGGGCGTTACCTCTATCCCTTCACCGACCTGCCGAAGCTGAGCTTCCTGGCGGTGATGCCGGGTTAGGGTTGACCCGGCGTCCCACGGCGCGCGAGGCGCGCTTCGTACAGGGCGATCTCGATTTCCGTGGCCAGCGCTCCGCCCAGGAAGATGGCGTTGACGTTCCACGACAGCCAGATGAGGAACACCACCACAGCGGCCACCGATCCGTAGGTCGCGCCCAGCTGGGCGATCTGCTCCACATAGAAGGCGCTGGCCCAGGAGGCGCCCAGGGACAGGACGGCGGCGCTGATCCCCCCGGGGAGCGAAGCCCGCCAGCGGACCGGCTCGGAGGACATCGCGTAGCGGTAGATGAGCGTCATCGCGAAGACGACGCCCAGGCTCGCCCAGGTCCATTCGCTGTAGAGCCACGGGACGCCGTGGAGCGGCTTCAGGCCCGTGGCGGCCAGCAGCCGGAAGCCGAAGAAGATCGCCGAGAGCGCGGCCAGCAGCACAAAGGCTGCGATCAGCACGATGAGCGCCATGACGTTGAAGCCGACGAAGCCGCGGGGCTGATCCTCGTCGTGGATGAAGGACAGGCCCGCCAGCAGCGCCTTGAAGCCCCGATGGGAGGCGTAGGCGCCGATCACCAGGGCGACCGCGCTCTGGGCCGAGACCTGCAGGGGCGCGGCGGCCAGGCGCACCAGCTCGTCCTGGAAGAGCGCGCGCGAGGCCGGCGGCATCATGCGCGACAGGAGTTCAACCTGATGCTCGGCCTGGGCGGGATCGGAGAGCAGGCCATAGAGGCCCAGCATGATCGCGATGGCAGGAAAGGCGGCCAGGAGGGCGAAGAACGAGACCCCGCCCACATAAAGCATCACATCGCGGCCCCACAGCCGCGAGAGCGCCCGACCGAAGACCAACAGCGTCCACCGCAGCCAGTGCGTAGGATCCCAATCGAAGCTGCGCAGGCTGGTCAGGAGAGTGGGAAGGCTCATCGCCCGCGGAGCTTTCAGCCGCGTCGGCCGCCAAGGCAAGGGTCGAAAAGCGGAACGGCGCGCCATCCGGGTGGAGTGGCGCGCCGCCGATGGGCGTGTCGAGTGTCCATCAGGCCGGCCGCCACATCGAGGGACGGGAGAGCGCGACGGCTAACCTTCAGTGATCCTGGAAGCAGCCGCCTGAACCGCGGCTGAACAGGCAAGTCAGGTTCTGCTGGCCATCTCCCCGGGGTGCGGCCCTTGCGCCCAATTCGAGAGCCCTCGCGGCCTTCGATTGACCCGAAACGCGGCGATCAGTGTAAGACCGGATTGGCTCGGTCTAATCTCAACCCGTTGTGATTCCCGCCAGGAGACGTCCGACACCCCATGTCCGGGACCGGAACAGTGCGTCAATGACTGTCAGCATTCAGGCGCGAGTGTTGATCGCAGCGCGTGACGACGCCTTGGCCGGTCCCCTGTCCGAGGGGCTCGACCGGCTGGGTTGGCGCACCGTGACCGCCCGCGGGCCCTATGCGGCGACCGCCGCGGTGAGCGACCTGCAGGTGGAGGCCGCCATCATCGACCTCGCCAGCATGGGCGAGGAAGGCCTGGCGCTGGCCCAGCGGCTGAAGGCCGCCTGCGCGCCTCGACTGATGCCGGTGATCGCGATCGGCGAGCCCGATCCGACCCTGGAGAGTCGTGGCTTCGACCTTACGCTCGCCCCGCCCCTGCATCCCGCCCAGGCGGTGATGCGGCTAGAGTCCCTGGTGCGCGCGGCGGTGGCCGAGGAAGAGTTCGAACTTCGCCGGGAAACCTTCGCCGAACGGGGCCGCAGGCTCGAGGCGCCCGAGCCGGACATGGCGCCCTTCCACATCCTGGCCATCGGCGAGCCGGCGCCGCAGTTCCTGGCGCTGTCCAATATGCTGAGCCGCAGCGGCGCCGAGGTGGTGGGCGCCTTCACCGCCTATACGGCCTTCGACTATCTGCACGAGCGTCCGTTCGACGCCGTCGTGCTGTGGGCGGGCGAGAATTCGACCGAAGCCCTGTCGATCGCGGCGGGCATGCGGCGGAACACCCGCCTCTACCACACCCCGGCCCTGCTCTACATGCAGCACGAGAGCTTCATGACGGTGTCGGAGGCCTATCACCGCGGCATCACCGACGTGGCCTCGCCGGAGACTCAGGAGACCGAGACGGCCGGCCGGGTGATCGAGCTGGCCCGCAGCTATCGCCGCCAGACGGCGATCCGGCGCGCGCTGGAGCGGGCCCGCAGCTCGGGCGTGATGGACGCGGCCACAGGGCTCTTCACCCGCGACCTGTTCGCCGCCCACCTCAGCCGCCTGTCCAAGGCCGCCCAGATCCGCAACCGGCCGCTGTCGGTCTGCGTGCTGCGGCTCGCCGACAAGCCCGAGGTTGTCCAGGCGCGGGTCGGCGGCTGGCTGGACCGGGCGATCCCGCAGATCGGCTCGATGATCGGCCGTCTGGTGCGGGTGGAGGACACCGCCGCCCGCCTCGCCCCCGAGGTTTTCGCCCTGGCCCTGCCGGGCACCGCCGCGGGCGCGGCCCGCGCGGCGGGCGAGCGGATCTCGGCGGTGATCGGCTGCACCGCCTTTGACGCCGGCGACGGGCGCACGCCGTTCGTGGTCGATTTCGACATCGGGGTGGCGGAGGTCCGGGGCGCGGACAACGCGGGACGGGCCTTGGAAGAGGCCGCGGCCGCGGCCCTGGCGCGCAAGGCGGTCTAGGGCGTCGATCAAGTCCGGGCGATCCGCACGCCTCTTGGGGCGGCCTTCCACCCTGTGCTAGAGCCCCGGCTCATCGCCACGAGGCCGCCATGTCCGCTGAGACGCCCTTCAAGTCCGAGTTCCTGAAGACGCTGCAGGCGCGCGGCTATATCCATCAGCTCACCCATCCGGCGGAGCTGGACGAGGCGGCTGCGGGCGGGGCGATCACCGCCTATATCGGCTTCGACGCCACGGCCCCCAGCCTGCATGTGGGCAGCCTGATCCAGATCATGATGCTGCGTCGCCTGCAGCAGGCCGGCCACAAACCGATCGTCCTGATGGGCGGGGGCACCACAAAGATCGGCGATCCGACCGACAAGGACCAGGCCCGGCCGCTGCTCACCGAGGCGCAGATCCAGGACAACATCGCCTCGATCAAGACTGTGTTCGCCAGGTTCCTGACCTTCGGCGACGGCCCGACCGACGCCACGATGGTCGACAACGCCGAGTGGCTGGACAAGCTCGGCTATGTCCAGTTCCTGCGGGACTACGGGGTGCATTTCACCATAAACCGCATGCTGACCTTCGACAGCGTCAAGCTGCGGCTGGAGCGCGAACAGCCCCTCACCTTCCTCGAATTCAACTACATGCTGATGCAGGCGGCCGACTTCCTGGAGTTGGAACGCCGCTACGCCTGCGTGCTGCAGATGGGCGGCTCGGACCAGTGGGGCAACATCGTCAACGGGGTGGAGCTGATCCGCCGGGTCGAGGCCAAGCCCGCCTTCGGCCTGACCACGCCGCTCCTGTCCACCGCCTCGGGGCAGAAGATGGGCAAGACCGTGGGCGGAGCGGTCTGGCTCAACGCCGACATGCGCAGCCCCTATGACTACTGGCAGTTCTGGAGGAACACCGAGGACGCCGACGTGGGCCGTTTCATGCGCCTGTTCACCGACCTGCCCTTGGACGACATCGCCCGCTACGAGGCGCTCCAGGGCGCCGAGATCAACGAGGCCAAGAAGATCCTGGCGAACGCCGCCACCACCATGCTGCACGGTGAGGAGGCCGCCGCGACCGCGGCCGAAGCCGCCAGGCTCGCCTTTGAGCAGAAGACGCTCTCGGACGACCTGCCCACCTACGAATTCCCGCGCGCCGACCTGGATGCGGGCGTGATGCTCGCGGCGCTCATTGTCGACGCGGGCCTGGCCGCATCGCGCTCGGAGGCCCGGCGGCTCGCCCAGGGCTGGGGCCTGAGGGTCAACGACAAGCAGGAGGCCGACGCCGGGCGGCTGATCACGGCGGCCGACATTGTCGACGGGGTGGTGAAATTGGCCGCCGGGAAGAAGAAGATTGTCCTTATCAAGCCAATATGAAGGCGGCCTACATATCGCCGAGGTTCATCATGACAATTTAATGACTAGCGCAGCTGCGCTTTTCCGGATTCACTTCACTCGTCGAATCCGTTCGTCGAGTCTGCGTATCGAGCATCCATGACCCGCCACGCGTTGATCATCGAAGATGAGATTCTCATCGCCTATGAGGTCCAGGAGGTGCTTGAGCGCCTCGGCTTCGACAGCTTCGACCTCGCCGCCAGCCCGCGGGAAGCCCTGGCCTACGCGACCTCCCATCGACCGAGCCTGATCACGGCGGACGTGAGGATCGAGGGGGGCACAGGCCTCGACGCCGTGCGGGCGATAACGGCGGCGATGGGAGATATCCCGGTCGTCTACGTCACCGCGAACGCCGACATGCTGCGGCGCGAGCAGGTCGAGGCGGTGGTGGAGAAGCCCATCGCCTGGTCGGCCTTGGCCGCCGCCTGCAATAAGGTCTGCGGCCTGGTGGCTACTTAGGCCTGCTTCGCGACGACGGAGGCGCTGGCCGGCTGCATGGAGACGGGCTCGGCCGCCCGGACCTCGCTGCGCCGCTCGCCGCGCCGACGGCGCACCGCCGCACAAGCTTGGCTGACAGCCGAGACCATCATGAAGGCTTCCGCGCAGATCCGGTTGAGCGAGGCTCCGCCCAGGTCTCCCATGCGCAGATCCACGGAGAGCAACACCAGGGCGACAAGCGTAGTGATGAGGCCGACGATCTGCAGCCAGCGCCCGCCAACGGGCTTCCAGATGAAGGCGTAGATGTATGCCCCAAGGCAAACAGTCGCCGCGATTAGGCCTGCCGTTCCCACTTCAACCGTGCCGCTCAGCATGGGAGCTCTCCCTTTACGATGGCCTCATCGTGAAGCGGGATGTTTTACATTCTGTGACCGACACAACACTTGCGATGCTACAATTTGTCCCAATCGGCCAGGGCCGGGTCAGACCGCCGAGTGCGAGGCTATGAAGAGAGCCGCGGCGAAGCCGGCGACCGCGAGTAGCAGCGAGACATAGCGGACGGTGCGCGTCTGGATCTCCAGCATGCGCTCGTCCGTATTCAGGTCCCGGGTCATGCCGCGCCTCCGTTTGCGTGATCTTCGACAGCCCGGGATCGTGGCACATCGCCCGGCGTGCGTCGCGGCGCAGACGTTGCAAACCTGTGCATGATCGGCACGGCGGACGGGAGGCTCGCGCCTGCTTTCCGCAAATCCGATTCAATGAGCCTCAACCGCCAGCCCCCCAAAGATCCGTGCGAAGCGACCGGTCACCACAGCGGGGTCGGGTCAGCAACGCGCGAGGCTGGATGGTAGCGCCAAGCCGCTGAACAAGACGTCAACGCGGAGCGCCGGCGTGGCCTTATGGACGCCCCTCCAGTTGAGGCGTAGCCTTGCTGCGCGTGGTGCGCGTTCGAACGGCGAAACCCTATGCAATTTCGCCTGACGCGCTCCAGGCGGGAGGCGTTGAGAGCGTGAACGCACGCCGGCTGACACGCCGCACCGTGACCGGCGTCGCCGCCGCCGCCGGAGCCATGGGTTTTTCGCAGCTGTTCGCCCAGACGCCGGAAGCAACCGGCTCGCCGGACGCGGCGGTCCCCGTCGCTGATGAGCCGGACGCGAGCGTCCCGACAACGGCCAATCGGTTTGAGCACATCACCGCGCCAGTCAGGATCAACGGAGTCGGCCCCTTTGAATTCCTCGTGGACACCGGGGCCAACCGGTCCTGCCTGTCGACCGCCCTGGCCGCCAGGCTGGGCCTTCCGGCCGGACCGTCGGTGACCGTCCACACCTCGGTGGGCAAGCGGGTGCGCCAGACCGCCTTGGTGGAACGCCTCGAGATTGGAACCCGCAGCCAGAGGCGGGTGCATACGCCGCTCCTGCCGATAGCCCTGAAAGTGGACGGCGTGCTCGGGGTGGACTGGCTGAAGGGCCAACGCCTGGTGCTGGATTTCAAGGGACAACGCCTGGAGATCACGGCGCCCCGGGTCGAGATCGCCCAGGCCGACCGGGTCATCGTGCCGGCGCAGCGGCGGATGGGACAGCTGACCATCGTCGACGCGGACATGGGCGACATCCGGATCAAGGCCATGATCGATTCCGGCTCCCAGGTCTCGATGGGCAATGACGCGCTCCGGCGACGCCTTGGCGCCCAGCCCAGCCGTGGCAAGCCCCAGCAGATAGGCCTGATCTCGGTTACCGGCGAGCGGTTCCACGGCGACCTGCTCTATCTGCCGTTCATGCGGCTGGGCGGTCTGCAGCTGGGCAATGTGCCGGTCGTCTTTTCCGAGATGCATGTCTTCGAGCTATGGAAACTGACGAAGACGCCGACCGTGGTGCTGGGCATGGACCTCCTGACCGTGTTCAACGAAGTGGCGATGGATTATGGGCGGGCCACCGTGCGGTTCGATTTCACGGGCGACCGGCGCCTGGAATCAATGCAACCTTAACCTTGGCGCGGCGTTTCTCCGCGCTAGGGGTCCCGCGCGTCTTCAGATTCACCAACGCACGCGACGCCCTGCGGCTGAACAGCCGCGGCTATCCACTCAGGGAGACAAGTCCATGCGCATTCTGACCCTTGCGGCCGTCGCCGCCATCGCTCTGTCCGTCGCCGCTTGCGGCAAGAAAGAAGAAGCCGCCGCCGTCGACGCCAACGCCGCTGCGGCTGACGCGAACGCGGCCGCTGCCGACGCCTCGGCCGCCGTGGCTGAAACCTCCAATGCGGCGACCGACGCCGCCGCCGCCGCGGGCAACGCCGCCGACGCCGCCGGCAACGCCGCGGAAAGCGCCGGCAACGCCGCCGACGCCGCTACGGACGCCGCCAAGCACTAAGACCTCAAGGAAGGGGCCCCTGCGACACAGCGGGGGCCCTGACCGGGCGCGACCTGCGCCGCCCCGCTAGAGCTTTTCCGCCAGCAGGGCCTTCATAAGCTTCGACATTCCGGGATTGCGCGCCCGGCGCAGCCGCTCCGCATGATAGATGTGCGCGAGCTCGGCATAGGCGTGGTCGAAGTCGTCATTGACGATCAGATAGTCGTAATTCACCGCCTGCTCGATCTCGCCATAGGCCCTGGCGAGGCGACTCTGGATGACGTCCTCGCGGTCCTGGGCGCGGGCGTGCAGGCGCCGCGACAGGTCGGCCATGGACGGCGGCAGGATGAAGACGCGGACCGCGTCCTCGGGCGCGGCCTGGGCGATAGACTGGGCGCCCTGCCAGTCGATGTCGAACAGCACATCCTTTCCGTCCGCCAGGGCCTCCATGACGGGCGCCCGCGGGCTGCCGTAGCGGTGGTCGTGGACGTCGGCCCATTCCAGGAATTCGCCGCCGGCGATCATTGTGTCGAAGGCGGGCCGGTCGACGAAATGGTATTCGCGCCCGTGCACCTCGCCGGGACGGGGCGGCCGGGTGGTGGCGGAGACAGAGAGAGCCAGATCCGCGTGGTCGGCCACCAGGCGCCGTGAGAGGGAGGTCTTCCCAGCCCCGGAGGGCGAGGAGATCAGCAGCATCAGGCCGCGCCGGCCGGGCGTCGCCGTCATCGCCGCTCACTCCACATTCTGCACCTGTTCCCGGAACTGCTCGATCACCGCCTTGAGCTCCAGGCCGACGGAGGTCAACTCGGTCAGGGCCGATTTGGAGCACAGGGTGTTGGCCTCGCGCATGAATTCCTGGGTCAGGAAGTCCAGGCGCCGCCCCACCGCGCCATCTGCCGCGAGCAGGACGCGCGCGGCGTCCACGTGGCTGGCCAGCCTGTCCAGCTCCTCGCGCACGTCGGCCTTCACCGCCATGGCGGCGGCCTCGATGACGATGCGGTCCTCGAGGCCCGCGGTCTCGGCGGCCAGTTCGGACATGCGCCGGGCAAAGCGGGTCTTGATGATCGCCGGCTGATCGGCGGCCAGGCGCTCGGCGTCGGCGGAAAGCGCGGCGATCCGGTCCACGAGGCCGGTCAGCACGCCCAGCAGCGCGGCGCCCTCCTCCAGACGCGCGACGGCCAGGGCGTCGAGGGCCTGGCCGATGGAGACGGCGGCCGCGGCCTGCAGGGCCGCCTGGGCCTCAGGGTCCTCGTCAGCGTCGGCCGCCTCGATCACGCCGCGCAGGGCCAGCAGGCCATCGACGGTGGGCGGGGCGGCGCGCCCGTCGCCGACGAGCTCGGCGCCGAGGGCGAGGTAGCGCTCCAGAACGTCGGTGTTCAGGCGGACCGCGGCGGCGGTGACCAGTCGGCGGGCCTGGATTCCGATCGTCAGCTGGCCGCGCTGGAAACGGGCCTGGGCCGCGTCGCGCACGGCCCGGTCGAGCGCCTCGAAGCCGGGCGGGCCGCGATAGCGGGTCTCAAGGTTGCGGCCGTTGACCGACCGGGCCTCCACCGCCCAGGTCCAGTCCCCCAAGCTTGCTTCCACGCGGCCGAAGCCCGTCATGCCCGACAGCGCCATTCAGCCCTCCTCGCGGCTCATTTCGCCGCCGCCGCCGAAGCCGAAGCCTCGGCCGCCACGGCGGTCGCCGCCGTTGACGTGGCCGCCGCGACCGCCGCAGCGACCCGGGCCTTCTCCACGGCGCGCCAGCGGATCACGTTGCGGGTGTGCTCCTGGAAGGTCTTGGCGAAGACATGGCCGCCAGTTCCGTCGGCGACGAAGAAGAGTTCGTCGGTCTTCGGCGGGTCGAGGACGGCGGCGAGCGCAGCCCGGCCAGGGTTGGCGATCGGCGTCGGCGGCAGGCCGGCGACGAGATAGGTGTTATAGGGCGTCTCCGCAGTGATCTCGGACTGGCGCAGGCCGCGGCCGAGCGGGCGACCCCGGGAGATGCCGTAGATGACCGTGGGATCGCTCTCCAGCCGCATGCCGGCGCGTAGCCGGTTGACGAAGACGGCGGCCACGCGGGGCCGCTCGCTGGCGATCCCGGTCTCCTTCTCCACGACCGAGGCCAGGGTGACCGCCTCGTCCGGGCTGGTGAAGGGCAGGCCCGGCTGGCGCCTGGCCCAGAGGGAGGCCAGGGTCTCGTCCCGGGCGTCCATCATCCGCTTCAGGATCCCGGCGCGGGTGTCGCCCATCTGGTATTGATAGGTGTCCGGCAAGATCGCGCCTTCCGGCGCCAGGGGCGCCTCGCCGGTCAGGGCCGTGGCGCGGTTCAGGACGTCGGCCACCATGTCCGAGGTGAAGCCCTCTGGAATGGACAGCAGGCGCCGGACAACCTCGCCGTTCCGGACCTTCTGAAGCACCCGCGACATCGAGGCGTGAGAGGGGAAGGCGTATTCCCCGGCCTTGAGCTCGCGCGCCGCCCCGGTCAGTTGGGCGGCGGCCTTGAACACCGAAGAGGAACGCACCACGCCCGCCCGCTGAAGGCTGGCGGCGATTTCCGAAAGGCTCGCGCCCTGCCGCAGGACCACGGTGGTCGCCCCGCCCCGTTCCGCCGCTGGTCCGGGCCCGCTATAGGCCCAGATCGCCCACAGCCCGACCACGACAGCCACGACAGCCAAGGTCGCGGCCGCTGCGCCCAATCCCACGGCGAGGCGACGGGCGGGCGTCAGGCCCCCAGGTCCGCCATGGCCGCGTTTTCTGCTCACGACAGCTTCTTGAAGACCACCGAGGCGTTGGTGCCGCCGAAGCCGAAGCTGTTGGACAGAGCCACCGTGATCGGCATGGGCTTGGCCTTGTTCGGCACGAGGTCGAGCGGCGTCTCCACCGAGGGATTGTCGAGATTGATGGTGGGCGGGGCGATCTGGTCGCGGATGGCGAGGCACGTAAAGGCCGCCTCGATCGCCCCCGCCGCGCCCAGGAGATGGCCCGTGGCGGACTTGGTCGAGCTCATGGTCGCCTTGCCTGCGGCCTGGCCGAGCAGGCGTTGGACGGCGCCGAGCTCGATCTCGTCGCCCATGGGCGTCGAGGTGCCGTGGGCGTTGATGTAGTCGATGTCGGACGGGTCGATCCCGGCGTCCTTGATGGCGGCCTTCATCGCTCGGAAGCCGCCGTCGCCGTCCTCGGCCGGGGCGGTGATGTGATAGGCGTCGCCGGCCAGGCCGTAGCCGAGCACCTCGGCATAGATCTTCGCCCCACGCGCCTTGGCGTGCTCCAACTCTTCCAGCACCAGCACGCCGGCGCCCTCGCCCATCACGAAACCGTCGCGGTCCTTGTCATAGGGCCGGCTGGCGCGCTGTGGGTCGTCGTTGAAATGGGTCGACATGGCGCGGCAGGCGATAAAGCCGGCGATCCCCACGGGGCAGATGGCCGCCTCCGCGCCGCCGGCGATCATCACGTCGGCGTCGCCGTACTTGATCAGGCGGGCCGCGTCGCCGACGGCGTGCGCGCCGGTGGCGCAGGCCGTGACGACCGAGTGGTTCGGTCCTTTGAAGCCATAGCGGATCGAGACGTGGCCCGAGGCCAGGTTGATCAGGGCCGAGGGGATAAAGAACGGGCTGACCCGGCGCGGGCCCTTCTGGAAGAGCTCCACCGAGGTGCGCTCGATGGTGGCCAGGCCGCCGATGCCGGAGCCGATGATGACGCCGGTCCGCTCGCGGTCGGCTTCGTCCTCAGGCGTCCAGCCGGCGTCGCGCACGGCTTCGTCCGCCGCCGCCATGGCGTAGAGGATGAAGTCGTCGACCTTGCGCTGGTCCTTGGGCGCCATGGTCTGGTCGGGGTCGAAGCTGAAGGGCACGTCCGGCCCGCCGCCGCCGCGACCATCCACACGAGGCACCTCGCAAGCCACCTGGCAGGCGTAGTCGGTGGGATCGAAGGTGGTGATCCGGCCGGCCCCTGACTTGCCGGCCAGGATCGCCGCCCAGCTGGCTTCGGCGCCCTGGCCCAGCGGAGTCAGCAGGCCGATGCCGGTGACGACGACTCGACGCATAGAATCCCTCGTTGTTCAGCGCACATACGAAGACCGCCGCGGCTTTCGGGCGCAAGGGCCTTTCAGCGACGCGGCGGTCGGAAGTCGACGGCGATGGATAGGGGTCAGGCGCCCAGGCGCTCTCCAATAAACTTCACCGCGTCGCCCACGGTCTGGATGTGTTCTGCGGCGTCGTCGGGGATCTCGATATCGAACTCCTCTTCGAACGCCATGACCAGTTCAACGTTGTCCAGGCTGTCGGCGCCAAGATCATCGATGAAGCTGGCCTTTTCGGTCACCTTCTCCGGATCGGCGTCGAGGTGCTCAATGACGATCTTGCGCACGCGCTCGAGGATGTCGGACATTCGATTTCGTCCCTTTTGATGCAAAGTCTGAATCGGCGACGGGAGACGTCCTGTCAACCGGCGCTCTGGGTGGTGGAGAAGACCTGTCGGATCGGGTTTCGGCGCGGAAGTAGCATGACTATTTCCGCGCGCCTAGCGCGTCACACCATCGCCATCCCGCCATTGACGTGCAGGGTCTGTCCGGTGACGTAGGCCGCCTCGGAACTGGCCAGGTAAACGCAGGTTGCGGCGACCTCCGCCCCCTGCCCCAGCCGGCCCGCCGGAATGGTCCCGAGGATCTGGGTTTTCTGGGCTTCATTGAGCGCATTAGTCATCGGACTCTCGATGAAACCGGGCGCCACGCAGTTGACAGTGATTCCCCGTGAGGCGACTTCCTGGGCCAGGGCCTTGGAGAAACCGATCATGCCGGCCTTGGAGGCCGCATAGTTGGTCTGTCCGGGATTGCCGGTGACGCCGACGACGGAGGTGATGCCGATGATCCGGCCGGACCTGCGGCGCATCATGCCCTTGGTGGCGGCGCGGCAGAGGCGGAAATAGGATTCCAGGTTCACCTGGATGACCGTTTGCCAGTCCTCGTCCTTCATCCGCACCAGCAGGCCGTCGCGGGTGACGCCGGCGTTGGCGACCAGGATGTCCAGCGGCTGGCCGAGGGCTTCCTCGGCGCGCTCCACCAGGCCGTCGACGGCGGTCGCGTCGGACAGGTTGGCGGCGACCGAGACGGCGCGCTCGCCGAGCTCCTTGGCCAGATCCGCGAGGACGGCTTCGCGGGTGCCCGACAGGGCCACGCGCGCGCCCTGGGCGTAGAAGGCCCGGGCGATCTGCGCACCGATGCCGCCGGTGGCGCCCGTCACCAGGGCGGTCTTTCCGGAAAGGTCGAACATGCCGCGCTCCCTAAAGGCTCTTGGCGAAGGCTTCGAGGTCGGCCGGGGTGTTGAGCGCCAGGCCTTCAGCGTCCGGCGCGATGCGCTTGATCATGCCGGTGAGGGCCTTGCCGGCGCCGGCCTCCACGAACCGGGTCACGCCCCCGGTTGTCGCCAGCCACTCGACGCTCTCGCGCCAGCGGACCCGGCCGGTGACCTGCTCGACCAGAAGGCGGCGCAGTTCGTCGGGATCGTGCGCCGGCCTGGCGGTGACGTTGGCGACCACAGGCGCCCGCGGCGCCAGGATCTTCGCCTCGGCCAGGGCCGCGGCCATCTCCTCGGCGGCGGGCTGCATGAGCGGGCAATGGAAGGGCGCCGAGACGTTCAGCAGGATCGCCCGCGCGCCCATGCCCTTGGCGGCCTCGATGGCGGCGTCCACCGCCGCCTTGTCGCCGGAGATCACCACATTGCCCTGGTTGTTGTCGTTGGCGACGACGCAGATCCCCTTGGCCGAGCCGGCCTGCGCGGCGGCTTCGGCCAGGGCGACGTCCGACTTGGGCCCGATCAGCGAGGCCATCGCCCCTGCCCCGACCGGAACCGCCCGCTGCATGGCCTGGCCGCGGAGCTTCAGGAGGCGCGCCGTCTCGCCCAACTCCAGGGCGCCCGCGGCGGCCAGGGCCGAATATTCGCCCAGGCTGTGCCCGGCGACGAAGGCGGCCGACTCGACGCTGACGCCGAACTCGGTTTTCAGCGCCCTCATCACCGCCACGCTCACCGCCATCAGGGCCGGCTGGGCGTTCTCGGTCAGGGTGAGCTGGTCCTCGGGGCCCTCGCGCATCAGCTTGAAGAGCTTCTGCTTCAGGGCGTCGTCGACTTCCTGGAAGACTTCGCGAGCGGACGAGAAAGCCTCGGCCAGGTCGGCGCCCATGCCGACGGCCTGGCTGCCCTGACCGGGAAATATAAAGGCGAGGGTCATGGCGCACTCCGAATCCGCTTCGAATCCGCCGCGAGGACTAGGGGATCAGGCAGAGGTCGGCAAGCTGGGCCGCCGTCGGGGCTGGTCTGGCCGCCGGCTTAAGCCATAATCGTCAGACATTCGGGAGATCACGCCATGAAGCGTTTCGCCGCCGGTCTGGCCATGGCCGCCCTCGCCGCCACGTCCGCGCAAGCCGCCCTGAAGCCGGGCGCCAAGGCCCCGGATTTCACGGCCCCGGCCTACCTCGCCGGCGCGCCCTTCACCTACAAGCTCCACGACGCCCTGAAGAAGGGACCGGTCGTCCTCTACTTCTTCCCGTCCGCCTACACCAAGGGCTGCGATATCGAGGCCCACATGTTCTCGGAGGCGGCCGACCAGTTCAAAGCGATGGGCGCCTCTGTCATTGGCGTGACCGCCGGCAAGACCGATCAGCTCCAGAAATATTCAGCTGATACAAAGACCTGTGGCGGAAAATTCCCGGTCGCGGCGGACGGCGACCTGAAGGTGGCCAAGGAATATGACGCGCTGTTCGGCCCCGTGGTCCCGCTGTCGAACCGCACGTCCTATGTGATCGCGCCGAACGGCAAGGTGCTGCATGCCTACAGCGCCCTGTCGCCCGACCAGCACATCGAAGAGACCCTCGGGGCGGTCAAGGCCTGGCGGGCGAAGGCCCCGAAGTAGCCCCCGAGGCGGCGGGCGCAGGCCTCAGCTTGCAGCCGGCCTTGGCGCAGAACCGCTCGTTCAGATCGGCCAGCATCTGCGGCATCAGCGCCTGGAGCGTGGGGTTCATCTGCGCGGCGAAGGCCGGGGTACGGGCCACCAGGGCCTTGCCCGCGGCGCTTTCGTAGAAGGCGACGATCGCCTGCAGTTCGCTGTCGGTGAACCGCTCGGCGAACACCGGCCCCAGGCGCTCCAGCATCCGCCCCGCCGTGTCCTGCTCGGCTTCCGCCGCAGCCTGGCCGAGCAGGGCGCGCTGCTGCGGTGTGAGCTGGGGGTTCTTGCGGACCATCTGGGCGACCAGGGACGGCGTCATGGACTGCAGGACCGACTTCACCTTCTCGTCGAGGTGCGTAAGGACGAAGTACCGGCGGGTCAGGTCCAGGGCCCGCTCGCTCGGCGCGGCGAGCGCGGCGACGAGAGGGCGACGGACTGGGCGCATGAGGTTTCCTCGCAAGGCCGGCGTTAACGAGCATCGCGATGGCGCGCCGGCAACTGGAAAAACCTTGCCCCTTCTGCGCTTTTCCCCTATCTGCGCGCCTCTTTACGGAAGGCGGTCTCGCACGGACCCCAATTGGACGGGGAGCTCCCGTCCGACGCGCGCAGATCCATCGCAGTCGCCGGACTTCCCCGACGAATGCGCCGCCCTCCTTATGGAAGAAGGAAACCATGGCGCTCTACGAGCACGTCGTCATTTCGCGGCAGGACATCTCGCCGCAACAGGCCGAAGCCCTCAACGACACAATGAAGGCCCTGATCGAACAGGGCGGCGGAAACGTCGCCAAGATCGAGTACTGGGGTCTGCGCAACCTGACCTACCGGATCAAGAAGAACCGCAAGGGGCACTACTCCCTGCTGGCGATCGATGCGCCGTCCGACGCGGTCAAGGAAATGGAGCGGCAGCTCTCGATCAACGAGGACGTGCTGCGCTTCATGACCGTGCGCGTCGACGAACTCGACCTGGAACTTTCGCCCGTCCTGGCCCGCCGCGATCGCGACCGCGAACGCCGCGGCGACGACTTCCCCGCCAAGGAAGGCGGATTCACTCCTAAGGAAGGGGGCTTCTGATGACTGACGAAACCGCCGCCGCACCCGCGCCCGCCGCTTCCGGCCAGCGCCGCCCGTTCTTCCGCCGCCGCAAGGTGTGCCCCTTCTCCGGCGCCGGCGCGCCGAAGATCGACTACAAGGACGTCAAGCTCCTGCAGCGCTACGTCTCCGAGCGCGGCAAGATCGTGCCCTCGCGCATCACCGCCGTGTCGGCGAAGAAGCAACGTGAGCTGGCCAAGGCCATCAAGCGTGCGCGCTTCCTGGCGCTGCTTCCCTACGTCGTGAAGTAAGGGGGACCGCACCATGAAACTCATCCTGCTTGAGCGGGTCGAAGGCTGGGGCGCCCTCGGCGACGTCGTCACCGTGAAGGACGGCTTCGCCCGCAACTTCCTCCTGCCCCGTGGCAAGGCCCTGCGCGCCACCAAGGCCAATGAAAAGGTCTTCGAGGCCCAGCGCGCCGAGATCGAAGTCCGCAACGCTAACGCCAAGGAAACAGCCTCCAAGGCCGGCTCCAAGCTCGACGGCGAGGTCTACGTCATGATCCGTCAGGCTGGCGAAAGCGGCCAGCTCTACGGTTCGGTCTCGGCCCGCGACGTGGCCGACGCGGTGGAAGCCCACGGCGGCAAGGTCGAGCGTTCGGCCGTCGTCCTGGACAAGCCGATCAAGACCCTGGGCATGCACGCGGTGAAAGTCCGTCTGCACGCCGAAGTCTCGGTGACCGTGACCTTGAACATCGCCCGCAGCCAGGACGAAGCCGATCGTCAGGCCCGCGGCGAAAACATCATCGCCTCGCAATTCGAGGAGGACCGCCTCGCGGACCAGGCGGCCCAGGCCGACTTGCTCGAGGGCGGCGCCGGCTCGATCCAGGGCGACTACGTCGAGGCCTAAAGGCTTTCAAACCCAGTACGCTTCCTGGCGGCGCGGAACTCCGGTTCCGCGCCGCCTTGCGTTTCGGCGCTCCGTTGTCGCAAGTCCGCGCGTCGGCTAGCAGATAGCCAAGCTTTGCCAGAATGCCCCCGGCCGAAGCCGGATGCCGGTTCTCAAGTCCCTGGTCGAGGCGGGAGTGAACAAGATGCTGAGCGTTGAGAGCCTGGCCACGACCTCCAGCCCGACTCGCGAGGAGCTTCTAAAGCGCATCGCGGCCTTGGCGCCGGCGATCGAGCAGCGTCGGGACGAGGCGGACCGCATCAGGGACGTGCCCGCTGAAACGATTTCCGAGCTTTCGGGTGCGGGCCTCTTCCGCGTCCTCCAGCCGGCGCGCTGGGGTGGATATGAGAGCGATCCCCGGACCTTTCTCGCCATCCAGAACGTCATCGCCGAGGCCTGTCCGTCGACGGCGTGGGTCTATGGCGTGCTCGCCGTGCAGTCCCTGGTGATCGGGCGTTTCGACGATCGGGTGCAGGCCGATGTCTGGGGACAGGATGACGGCGCGCTGGTCTGCTCGTCGTACATGCCGGTGGGCCAGGCGCAGATCGTCGAGGGCGGATACCGCCTGAGTGGTCGCTGGAGTTTTTCCAGCGGCAGCACGTTCGCCAGGTGGGCGCTCGTTGGCGCGAAGGTCGTCGGCGCGCCGCCGCCGGAAGGTCCGCCGGCCATGAGGCTCTTCCTCATCCCGCGGACTGACTATGAAATAATCGATGTGTGGAACACGTTCGGAATGCGTGGGACCGGCAGCAACGACCTCGTCGCAAACGACATCTTCGTGCCGGCACATCGCCATGTAAGCATGGATATAGGTCTGCAGAACGTAACAAGCGCAGATTGTCCCAAGTCACCACTTTACCGGATGCCGTGGCTTTATTTGTTCACCAGTACAATCGCGAATCTGGCTATCGGCGCCGCGCGCGGCGCCCTGAGCGCCTTTGTCGACATTGCGCAGAAGCGAGTGTCGCCGGCGACCGGCAAGGCGAGCAAAGATGATCCCGCCGTGACGCAGGCTGTCGCGCGCATGTTGGCCGAGATCGACAGCGCCGAGACTATGTTTGATCATCACATCACCCGGCAGATGGACTTCGTCCTGCGGGAGGAAGTAATGCCCCTAAGAGAATCGATGATTTATCGGACGCAGCTCTCGTCCGAACTGCGCAAAATCACCGAGATTGTCGACGAACTCATGATGCTTCAGGGCTCCCGGGCGACGAATCTCAGCTCTCGGGTCACGCGCACCTGGCTTGACCTGACCGCCGCACGGACGCACGGCGGCAACGACCCGGCGATTCCAGCATCGATGCTCGGCTCGATTGTATTCAGCGCGCCCGCCTAGCCCGCGATCCTGCGCTCCGGCCCGGCTCCGCGCCGTATGGTGGAGCTTGATCGTCCACAGGCCTTCAAAGTCGTGTGGACGACCGTAAATGTCGCAGTGCGTAAACAGGCTGACGTTCATAGAACAGTAGCTATGTCCCTCGTCCCCGCCCTCGACCTGCGCCCGCCGCAAAACGACACGGCGATCCCGCACGCCCCGGCCAATATCGAGGCCGAGCAGGCGCTGTTGGGGGTCGTCCTGTACGACAACGCAGCCTTCGAGCGGATCGGCGACTTCCTGCAGGCGCGCCACTTCTACGAGCCCTTCCATCAGCGGCTGTTCGGCGCGGCCGAGAGCCACATCCGCAAGGGCCAACTGGCCGAGCCGATCCTGCTGGCCGAGCAGTTCAGCCGCGATCCGGCCTTCGAGGAGCTGGGCGGGGTCCGTTACCTGGCCGACCTCGTCGACCGAGCCCCGCCGGCGGCCAATGCGCCCGACTACGCCCGGGCGATCTACGATCTGGCGTTGCGCCGCGACCTGATCCGTATCGGCGGCGAGATCGCCGTGGACGCGGCGGTGGGCGATGCCGAACTCTCCGCTCGCGACCAGATCGAGAAGGCCGAGCTGCAGCTCTTCGCCCTGGCCGAGACCGGCGGGGTCTCAAAGGGCCTGATCCCCTTCGCCGACGCTCTGCGCGGCGCCGTGACCCTGGCCGCCGAGGCGCACAGTCGCGACGGCGGCCTGGCGGGCCTGTCGACCGGGCTGATCGACCTCGACCGCAAGCTTGGCGGGCTGCACCCCTCGGACCTGATCATCCTGGCCGCGCGTCCTTCGATGGGGAAATCGGCGCTGGCCACCAACATCGCCTTCAATGTGGCCCGCCGCTACGCGTGGGAGCCGCAACCGGACGGTGGCAAGAAGACTGTCAGTGGTGGTGTTGTGGCCTTCTTCCAGTTGGAAATGTCCGCCGAGCAGCTGGCCATGCGGATGCTGGCGGAGGTCTCCGGGGTCTCCGGCGACCGGCTGCGCAAGGGCGAGATCGACGCGGCGGAGTTCGGCCGAATCCGCGACGGCGCCCTGGAGATCCAGGATGCGCCGCTCTACATCGACGCCACCGGCGGCATCTCCATGGCCAAGCTCGCGGCGCGCGCCCGGCGGCTGAAGCGCACAGTGGGGCTGGACCTGATCGTGGTCGACTACCTGCAGCTCGTGACGCTGGGCGAATCCAGCCGCATCGAGAACCGCGTGCAGGAGGTCAGCCAGGTGACCATGGGCCTGAAGGCGCTCGCCAAGGAGCTTTCCGTGCCGGTCCTGGCCCTGGCCCAGCTCTCCCGCCAGGTGGAGAACCGCGAGGACAAGAAGCCACAGCTGTCGGACCTTCGGGAGTCCGGCTCGATCGAGCAGGACGCCGACGTGGTGATGTTCATCTACCGGGAGTCCTACTATCTCGGCCGCCTGGAGCCGCGCGAGGGCACGTCCGAGCACCTGACCTGGCAGGAGGACCTCGACAAGGTGCGAGGCCTGGCCGAGGTGATCATCGGCAAGGCCCGCCACGGCCCGATCGGCAGCGTCAAACTCGCCTTCAACGAGGACCTGACCAAGTTCAGCGACCTGGCCCGCGACGGCCGCTACGACCCCCACTAGGCGCCCGGCCGTCAGGCGGCTAAGGCGGCGCTCATGTCCCTGCCCTCCGTGCGCCTCTCGATCGATCTGGACGCGCTTGCCTCGAACTACGGCGTGCTGCGTGAGGCGGCGGATGGCGCGGAGGTGGCGCCCGTCGTCAAGGCTGACGGCTACGGCCTGGGCGCCGGGCCAGTGGCGCGGCGGCTCTGGCGCGAGGGCGCGCGCAGTTTCTTTGTTGCGCGCCTGGGGGAAGGCGAGGCCCTGCGGGCGGCCCTGGGACCGGAGCGTCCGGCGGCGATTCATGTGCTGGACGGTCTGACGTCCGGCGCGTGGCCAAGACTGCAGGCCGCCGCTCTGACGCCCGTACTGATGAGCCTGGAGCAGGCGCAGGCGGCCCTGACGCTCGGCAAGAACGCCTCGATCGACATCGGCCTGCATGTGGACACCGGCATGAACCGCCAGGGGCTCTCGCACGAGGACGCCGCGGCTCTCACCCATCGCCCGGGGCTGCGGGTCGGCCTGATCATGAGCCACCTGGGATCGGCCGCCGATCCCGACGACCCGCGCAATCGCGCCCAGCTCGATCGGTTCACGGCCGTGCGCCGGCTGTTTCCGCAGGCCCGGGCGAGCTTGGCCGCCTCGGCCGGGGCGTTCCTCGGGCCCGATTACCGGTTCGAGATGGTGCGCCCGGGGGTGAGCCTCTATGGCGGCGGCCCGCAGGAGCGGCCGGACGCGCGATTGCGCGCCGTCGCCCGCCTCGAGGCGCCGGTGCTGGATATCCGGCAGGTCCGCGCCGGCGAACTGATCGGCTATGGGTCGGGGGTCCTGGCCGCGCAGGACATGCGTCTGGCCATCGTCGCGGCGGGCTATGCAGACGGGATCATCCGGGCGGCGCGGGGCAAGGGCTACGCCTGGGCGGCGGGAGCGCGCCGGCGGCTCGTCATCGTGACCATGAACATGCTCGCCATCGACGTGGCGGACGCGGCCGTTGGACCTGGGGAGATGGTCGAATTCCTGGGGCCGAACGCCCTGCTCGACGACCAGGCCCACGCGGCGGGCAGCGTGGCCCACGAATGCCTGACGCGGCTCCAGGCCGTGGCGGAGCGGCGGTATCTCGGCGCCGACTAGCCCTTCTTGGCCAGGGTCTCGACGCGGGCGGGGTCGACGGCGGCGACCGCCGCCTTCAGTTCGTCGATCGACACGCCCGTCCCCTCGGCGGCGATCATGAAGCGATCGCCGGCCAGGACATTGAATTCGCCGTGCTTGGCGTTGCGGTCATAGGATTCGGTGGTCATGCGCCCGCCGATCTTCCCTACCTTTTCATAGCGGCCGTCGCTTTCAGACGACTTGCTGACGTTGAAGGCGTTGGCCATGGCGCCGAGCGCCCCCGCCGCGCCCATGTCGGTGATGGTCAGGGTGAACCGGGCGTCGCCCCGGGTGTAGTGGGCTTCGGCCTGGGACCCCGTCATGCCCCCCACCCCGCCGGTGGACGAGGAGACGTCGCTGCGGGCGTAGCCGGCTATGCTGGCCGGCAGGAAGGCCTTGAGCGCCTCGACATCGGTAGGCGCGACCGTCTGGCCGTTGCTGGAGCCCGACTCCATCTGCTTGGCGGCCGCCTCCATCTGCTTGCTGGCGGCCTGGAGCTTGGCGAGATCCACCGAGGTCCCGCCGACGTTCACGGTGCCGGAGACTGTCGCATCATGGTGCGCGAAGGGGCCCATGCGACCGAAGCCGCCGACGGCTCCGGCGATGGCCCCGACGACGGCGAAGAGCACGATGCTCACGACGAAACCCACAATGATGGTCACGGCGGTGTACGCGACCGCCTTGTCCTCCGGCGCCTTCATGAGCCGTGGCAGGCCGAGATAGAAGACGTAGAGGCCGTATAGCGCGGCGATGAGCAACAGCATCGTAAGCGGCGGCAAGAGGAGGACTACGCCAGCCACCCAGCCAGGGGTGGCCGAATAGGCTGCAACCTTGAACGCCTGCACGGGGTTCTTGGTCCCACCGAAGTTTGGCGCCAGGGCGTCGATGATGAGTGCGATCACATAGACGCCGATCAGCGCGCCGGCAAAACTAAGCACCCCGCTGACGAGCGCATCCACAGGTCCGATCCGGACTGTGATGCCGAACGCCCCCCGCCCAATCAGCGACGAGCCGAGCGCACCGCAGACCGCCGGGATGGCGGCGAGCGGAATTACATAGCTCCGGTAGATGCTTCCGACCGAGGCGGGCTCGGCGTCGATGACCTCCCAGGTCGCTTTGGGCTGCAGCAGGATCACTTTGACGCGGGCCACCAGTCCCGCTCCGGCCATGCCGGGCTCAACGACGCTCATCTCTTGTCTCCCTATATGCGCTCGATCGCATCTCCCTAGGGGGAGCCTAGCCGAAGTGTCGCAGGGGGCAACTCCGGCTTGCGAAGACCTTGCGCCTGCGCCGTGGCACCTTAGGTGTTCCGCCGAATCAGGAGCGTACCCCTTGGCCCGTGACGGCGCCGTCTACATCTGCCAGTCCTGCGGCACGACGCACGCCAAATGGGCCGGCCAGTGCAGCGGCTGCGGCGCATGGAACACCCTGGTGGAGGAGCTGCAGGCCCGTCCGCCGGGCGCGCTGGCGCCGGGCAAGGCGAGCCGGACGCGGGGCCTGGCCTTCGAGACCCTCGAGCAGCTTACGCCCCCTCCCCCGCGGATCAGCACCGGGGTCGGGGAGTTCGACCGGGTGTGCGGCGGCGGCGTGGTCCCGGGTTCGGCGATCCTCCTGAGCGGGGATCCCGGCGTGGGCAAGTCGACCCTGCTCCTGCAGGTGGCGGCGTCCGTCTCGCGGCGCGGCGCCCGATGCGCCTATATCTCCGGCGAAGAAGCGGTCGAGCAGATTCGCGCGCGCGCCCATCGGATGGGCCTGGCCGACGCGCCGGTGCAGCTGGCGGCCGAGACGTCCTTGCGCACTATCGTCGAGGCGCTGAAGCGCGACGCCTTCGACCTGGTGATCATCGATTCCATCCAGACCTTGTGGAGCGACGCGCACGAGGCGGGGCCGGGCTCGGTCACCCAGGTCCGCGCGGCGGCTGGCGAGCTCGCCCGGCTGGCCAAGAGCCGGGGCGTGGCGGTGATCCTGGTGGGCCACGTCACCAAGGAGGGTACGATCGCCGGCCCCCGCGTGATCGAGCACATGGTCGACGCCGTGCTCTCCTTCGAGGGCGAGCGGGGCTATCCGTTCCGCGTGCTGCGCGGCTCGAAGAACCGGTTCGGGGCGACGGACGAGATCGGCGTCTTCGAGATGGGCGACGCTGGCCTCGGCGAAGTGGCCAACCCTTCGGCGCTGTTCCTCAACACCGAGGGCGAGCGCGCGGCGGGCGCGGCGGTGTTCGCCGGGATCGAAGGCTCGCGCCCGGTGCTGGTGGAGTTCCAGGCCCTGGTGGCGCCGTCCGCCTACGGAACGCCACGGCGGGCGGTGGTGGGCTGGGATTCAGGACGCCTGGCCATGGTGCTGGCGGTGCTGGAGGCCCGTTGCGGCCTTGGCTTTGGGGATCGTGACGTTTATCTGAACGTCGCCGGGGGGCTGCGCATCACCGAGCCAGCGGCCGACTTGGCCGCGGCGGCGGCGTTGGCGTCGTCGGCGCTCGATCAGGCCTTGCCGCAGGATTGCGTAGTGTTCGGTGAAATCAGCCTATCGGGCGACATCCGGCCGGTCAGCCGCATGGACTCGCGCATGAAGGAGGCCGCCAAGCTCGGGTTCCGGCAGGCGCTCGGCCCGCGGGGGATGGAGCCGGCCGCGCCCATGCGCGCCGTCGGCGTCGCGCGGCTGGCGGACGCCATCTCGCGGATCGGCGACGGGGAATGGCCCACCCGATGACGCAGTTCGACTACGCGGTCCTGATCGTCTTCCTGGTTTCGGCCGTGGTGGGTTTCGCGCGTGGAGCGGCGCGCGAAGTGGTGACCGTCCTGGCCTTCATCCTGGCGGCCATGGCGGCCATGTTCGGCCTGCCCTTCGTGGGCCCCGTGGCGCGCAAGGCGATCGATCCGGACTGGGCCGGCAATGTAGCGGCGGGGGTCGGTCTCTTCCTCGTCGTCTATGTGGTGCTGCGTCTTCTGGGCGGGGGGCTTGTACGAAGGGTTCAGAGAACCCAGGTGCTGGGCGCACTGGACCGCAGCATCGGACTGGGCTTTGGGCTGGTGCGGGCGTTCGTCTTCCTGGGAGTGCTGAACCTGCTCTTCAACGCCGCCACGCCCCCTGAGCGAATCCCAGCCTGGATTTCGCAGGCAAAAACCTATCCGCTGACCACCGCCTCGGCGCGACTGCTCGCGGCGTTCGCACCGCAGGGCAAGGCGCTGGCAGGCCGCCTTAAACCCTCCTTGACCCATGTCGTCCATGACGGGGCGCGTGACAGCGCGGCTGCCGGCGGGTACGACGCGCGCGACCGCAAGCAGATCGATGATCTTGTGGAGACATCAAGATGACCGAAGCGGACCGATGCGCCCCGGCGCTCCGGGACCCTGACGACGATGCGCCGCGGCTCGAATGCGGCGTGTTCGGCGTCTTCGATGTCGAGGCCGGGGCGGCGACCACGGCCCTGGGGCTTCACGCCCTGCAGCATCGCGGTCAGGAGGCGTGCGGCATCGCCACCTTCGACGGCCAGCGGTTCCACACCGAACGGCACATGGGCTATGTGGGCGACGCTTTTGCGGGCGCCGACCTCATGGACCGCCTGCCCGGCCAATCGGCGATCGGACACACTCGCTACTCCACCGCGGGCGGCAGTTTCCTGCGCAACATCCAGCCGATGTTCGCCGATCTCGAAGCTGGCGGGGTGGCCATAGCCCACAACGGCAACCTGACCAATTTCCTGACCCTTCGCGAGCAACTGGTCTCGGAAGGCGCGATCTTCCAGTCGACCTCGGACTCCGAGGTGATCCTCCATCTCCTGGCCCGTTCGCGGAAAGCCAAGTTCGTCGACCGGTTCATCGACGCGCTCTCGCGGATCGAGGGCGGCTACGCCCTGGTGGCGCTGACCAACAAGAAGCTGGTCGGCGTCCGCGACCCGCTGGGTATCCGCCCGCTGGTGCTGGGCGACCTGGACGGCAAGGCGGTGTTTGCCTCCGAGACCTGCGCGCTGGACATGATCGGCGCGCGCTTCGTGCGTGACGTCGAGCACGGCGAAATGGTGGTGGTGGACGAGAACGGAATCGAGAGCCTGCGCCCCTTCCCCGCCCAGCGGGCCCGGCCCTGTATCTTCGAGTACGTCTATTTCGCCAGGCCGGACTCGGTGGTGAACGGCCGCTCGGTCTATGAGGTGCGCAAGCGCATGGGCCGCAGGCTGGCCCAGGAGACCGGCGTCGAGGTGGACGTGATCGTGCCGGTGCCCGACTCCGGCGTGCCCGCGGCGCTGGGCTTCGCCCAGGAGACCGGCATTCCCTTCGAGATGGGGATCATCCGCAACCACTATGTAGGCCGCACCTTCATCCAGCCGACGCAGGGGTCCCGCGAGACCGGGGTGCGGATGAAGCTCTCGCCCAACCGCGCCGTCCTGACCGGCAAGCGGGTGATGCTGATCGACGATTCCATCGTGCGGGGCACCAATTCGGTGCGGGTCGTGCGCATGGTCCGCGAGGCCGGCGCCGCCGAGGTGCACCTGCGCTCGGCCTCGCCGCCGATCATGTGGCCAGATTTCTACGGCATCGACATGCCCGAGCGCGAGGAGCTGATCGCGGCCACCAAGACCACGGAAGAGATTCGCCAACTGCTGGGCGTGGATTCCATGGGCTATCTCTCGGTGGACGGGCTCTACTGGGCGATGAACTCCGACCCGCGCGACCCGGTGAACCCGCAGTTCACCGACCACTATTTCACCGGCGACTACCCGACGCGCCTCCTCGACCGCGAGATCGCCGAGGGCCGCAACGAGGCGGTCGAGCGCCAGCTCTCGTTCCTGGTCGACGCTTGAGGGGCTTGGCCGCCCGGCTGAAACCCGACCTCTACGTCCTGCTGATCATCTCGACGATGGCGCTGGCCAGCCTGGCGCCGGTGCGGGGCGAGGCGGCGGTCGTCGTCGGCTGGGCGACCAAGCTCGGGATCGGCCTGGTGTTCTTCCTCCACGGCGCGCGCCTGTCGCGCCAGGCGGTGGCGCGGGGCCTGACCCATTGGCGACTGCACCTGCTTGTCCTTGGAACCACCTTCGGCCTTTTCCCGCTGCTGGGGCTGGGCCTGGCCGCGCTGCCCGCGGTCCTGACCCCTTCGGCCTTGGCGCCTGGGATCGTGCTGCTCTGCTGCCTGCCCTCGACGGTGCAGTCGTCCATCGGCTTCACGGCGATCGCCCGCGGGGATGTGGCCGCGGCCGTCGCGTCGGCCACTGCGTCCAACCTCCTGGGCGTCATGCTGACCCCCGTCCTGGCGGCGCTCACCCTGCACGGCACGGGCGGAGGGCTGTCGATGCAGGCGGTGCAGGTGATCGCCCTGCAGCTCCTGGCCCCGTTCGCGGCGGGCCAGCTGTTGCGCGGCTGGATCGGGCCGTGGATCACCGTCCATGCGAAGCTGCTGTCCTGGACCGACCGCGGGGCGATCCTGCTGGTGGTCTATTCCGCCTTCAGCGCGGCGGTCGTCGCGGGCCTGTGGCGGGAGGTAACCGGCCTGGACCTGGCTCGGCTGCTGGTGATCTGCGCCGTGCTGCTGGCCGTCGTCCTGGGCTTCACGGTCTTCGCGGCCCGCGCCCTGAAGTTCAACAAAGCCGACGAGATCGCCATCGTGTTCTGCGGCTCGAAGAAGAGTTTGGCCAGCGGCGCGCCCATGGCGGCGGTGCTGTTCCCGCCGGCCTTGGTCGGGCCGATGATCCTGCCGCTGATGATCTTCCACCAGCTGCAGTTGATGGCCTGCGCGGCGATCGCCCAGGCCTATGCCAGCCGCACAGAACCCGAGACGGCCCAGGGGTAGCTTCGTGCGGCAAATGCGGTAGACAGCCGCCATGTCCGCATCCGCCTTCCCCCTCTCGGGCCGCATCGCTCTCGTCACCGGCGCAAGCCGCGGCATCGGTCGCGCCGGCGCCCTGGCCCTCGCCCAGGCTGGCGCCCACGTGGTGGCCGTGGCCCGCACCCAAGGGGCGTTGGAGGAACTGGACGACGAGATCCAGGCCGTGGGCGGCGAGCGGCCGACGCTCGTCCCCATGGACATCGCTGAGGGCGACGGGCTGGACCAGCTGGGCTTGGCGCTGCACCAACGGTTCGGGCGGCTGGACGTGCTGCTGCACGCCGCCGCCATCCTGGGGCCCCTGACGCCGGTCTCGCACCTGGAACCCTCCCACTGGGACAAGGTGATGGCGGTGAACGCCACGGCGACCTACCGGCTGATCCGGTCGATGGAACGCCTGCTGCGCGTATCCCCGGCCGGCCGGGCGATCTTCCTGACCACCGGTCGCGTGGTTCGCCCTCGCGCCTTTTGGGGACCCTATGGGGCTTCGAAGGCGGCGATGGAGGCCATTGTGCGCACATGGGCTGATGAGCTGGAAAAGACGTCGATCCGCGCCGTGCTGCTCGACCCAGGCACGATGCGGACAAAGATGCGGGCCGAGGCTATGCCGGGCGAGGATCCGCTCACCGTGACTCACCCGTCGGAGATCGGGCCCCTCATCGTCGAACTCGCTCAGTCTGACCTCGGATTGCCGAAGCAGCCCGTCCTGTTCAGCGACTGGAAGGCCGCTTGTAGGTCTTGACCTTGGCCTTGGGCGCCCGCTTGGGCTTGTAGCCCGCCGGCGCGGGGCCGCTCTTGGCCTCCCCGGGCGCATAGGGGTTCTTGCCAGACTTCACCGTCAGGCGGATCGGCACGCCCGGGAGCTCGAAGCTCTCGCGCATCGAATTGACCAGATAGCGCTTGTAGGACTCCGGCAGCTGGTCGCCGCGGCTGCACATCAGCACGAAGGTCGGCGGGCGCGACTTGGTCTGGGAGATGTAGCGCGGCTTGATCCGGTGCCCGCTCACCGAGGGCGGCGGGTGGCGCTGGGTGGCCATGGCCAGCCAGTCGTTGAGGTCCTTGGTGCGAACCTTGGTCGACCAGTGCTCGTGCACCTTGAAGACCGCTGGCATCAGCCGGTCGAGGTGGCGTCCGGTCTCGGCCGACAGGGCGATGATCGGCGAGCCCTTCAGCTGGGGAAGCTGCTTCTGGGCCTCTTCGATGATCTCGCGCAGCTTCGCCCCTGGGTTCTCGATGAGGTCCCACTTGGCCAGCACGAAGACCAGGCCGCGTCCTTCCCGCTCGACGAGGTCGGCGATCTGCAGGTCCTGCACCTCGAAGGGGTGGGTGGCGTCCATCACCAGCAGGACCACCTCGGCGAAGGTGATCGCGCGGATGGTGTCCTGGGTGGAGAGCTTTTCGAGCTTCTCCTGCACCTTGGCCTTGCGGCGCAGGCCGGCGGTGTCAACCAGCCGGATGGTCCGATCCTCCCAGGTCCAGTCGACCGAAATGGCGTCGCGGGTGATGCCTGCCTCAGGGCCGGTGAGCAGACGGTCCTCGCCGATCAGCTTGTTCACCAGGGTCGACTTGCCGGCGTTGGGCCGGCCGACGATGGCGATGCGGACCGGCTTGTCGCCCTGTTCGTCGTCCTCGTCCTCTTCCGTCGGCTCGGATTGTAGGAGGGCGGCGTAGAGATCGGCCATGCCCTCGCCGTGCTCGGCGGAGATCTGGACCGGCTCGCCGAGGCCCAGGCTGAAGGCCTCCAGCGCCCCGGATTCGCCCGCCCGCCCCTCGGTCTTGTTGGCGATCAGGATCACCGGCTTGTCGTACTTGCGCAGGATCTCGGCGAAGGTGCGGTCCATCCCCGTGACCCCCTCGCGCGCATCGATGACGAAGAGGGCGACGTCGGCGTCGGCGATCGCCAGCTCGGTCTGGGCGCGCATCCGCGATTCCAGGCTCTCGTCGGTCACATCTTCGAAGCCGGCGGTGTCGATGAGGGCCAGGTCCAGGTCGCCGAGGCGGCCCGTGGCGAACTTGCGGTCGCGCGTCACGCCCGGCAGGTCGTCGACGATGGCGAGCTTGCGGCCAGCAAGCCGGTTGAACAGAGTCGATTTCCCGACGTTCGGGCGCCCGACGATGGCGAGCCTCAGTGCCATGAGGTCACCGTCCCGACCAGATCAACGCAGCGCGATCAGGTCGGCCTTGTCGGTGACGACATACACCGTCCCGCCCGCCGCGATCGGGCCGATCAGCACCGAGGAACCCAGTTTCACGCGCCGGTCCACCGCGCCGGTCTTGGCGTTCAGGGAGACCATTTCGCCGGTGGTGCCGGCCACCAGGAGCTGGTTGTTCACCAGCAGCGGGCTCGACCATAACGGCCGGGTCGTGCGGCGGGCGCCGACGCCGAGGAAGCCGCCCTTCTTCTTGCCCTTCTTCACGGCGGCGTTGAGGTCCTGGATCCAGTAGATCAGCCCGCTCTCGCGCGCGGCGCAGATCACCTGGCCTGACTTGGCGACCACATAGACCACGTCGCCGGCCGGCAGCGGCGAGGTCATGCCCACGACCGGCAAGGTCCAGCGCGCCTGACCGGTGCGCAGGTCCGTGGCGGCCAGCACGCCCGAGTGGCTGACCGCGAAGACGTCGCCCTGGTAGATGACCGGGCGGCCGGGAATGTCGCGGATCTCGGACAGGGCGTTGGTGCGGCTGGCGCGGGACAGGGCCTCGTTCCACAGGTCGTTGCCGTTGGCCACGTGCAGGGCGACGAGCTCGCCGGAGCCGAACGAGGCCACCACGGTGTCGCCGGAGACCGCCGGGCTCGAGGCGCCGATCAGACGCGCGGGCTCGGTGAGCGCCTGGTAGTTCCAGCCCGGCGCGCCGCTGGCGGCGTCGAAGGTCAGGAGGGTGTTGTCGATGGAGACCACCATCACCCGGCCGGCCACGGCGGTCGGTGCGGCGTGGACGGGTTGCTCGGTGCGGGTGCGCCAGCCGACCGCACCGCTCGAGGCGTCGAGCTGGGCGACCAGTCGGTAGCCCGAGGAGACATAGACCTTGCCGTCCGCATAGGCGAGGCCGCCGCCAAAGGCCTGCTTGTCGCGCTTGTCCTCGGTCGGGCGCATGTCGGTGCGCCAGACCTGATGGCCGGACTTGGCGTCGATGGCCGAGACCCGGGCCTCGCCGTCCATGACGAAGATCTTGCCGTCGGCCATGATCGGCGGCGCCGTGACGTGGGCGCTGCGGCCGGAGCCCTCGCCGAAGCCATGCCGCCAGGCGACGGAGAGATTGAGGTCAGCGGCGACGTTCTCGGTGGACTGCTCCGGCGATCGTCCGGGCAGCGGCCAGGAGTCCACGGCCGCCGGCGCCGGCAGGAAGAAGTCCGCGCCCTTGAGGGTGTCGGCCACCTGCAGGCTCTGGTCGGCGACGACGACGTCGATCCGCGTACCCTCGGCGACTTCCTTGTGCTTCGACTTGCCGCCGAACGGGTTGATCTTGCCGACGGTCGCGCAGCCGCTCAGGGTCACGGCGGCCAGGACGGTGAGGGCGATCAGGCGAGAGCGTCGGGTCATTGGGATCCGGGCGTTGGTTGTTGCGGCTCAGGCGCTTCGCCGACGGCCGAAACCGCGGGTGAAACGGGGCCGGGCGCGAGGGCGGCGGCCGCCTTGATGGCGGCGGGAACCTCTTTCGCGGATCCGGAATCGATCAGGGCCTTGGCGGCTTCGGCGCGACCACGCGCCGTCTCGGAAGCCCCGGGAATCAGCGAGATGACCACGAAGTCGCTCCGCGCCCCGCTCAGGTCGCCGGCGGCGAGCTTGGCGAAGGCCAGGGCCTCCAGGGCCTCGGCGCGATAGGGCCGATTCTCGGCGGTCAGGGGCTTCAGCCGGGTCTCCACATCCTTCAGCGGCGCCGAATCGAGGAGGGCCAAGGCGGATTTGAGGCCGGCGGCGTCGACCAGCACGGGCTCGTGCGTCGTCTTGGCCGCGGAGTCGTAGAGCGCCACCGCCTCATCGCGCTTGCCGTCCGCCAGGCGCAGGGAGCCCTGCTGCATGAGGGCGAGCGCCTTGTAGCCGCCGGACGCGGACTTGGCGACGTCGCCGAACTTCTGGAAGGCGCCGGTCTTGTCGCCTTTTTCCAGGGAATCGAGGGCCGCTTCGTACTGTTCCGAGGCCTTGGCGAGCTGTTTGGCCTGGTAATCGCGCCAGCCGAAGAACCCCAGGACGGCGACGATCACGACGAGCGTCAGGCCGAGCACCCATGGCGCGGTCTTGATCGCAAGCGTCCTGAAGCGGTCGGAGCGGAGTCGCTCCTCGACCTCGTCGAACAGATCGGTCACGTAAGGAGACCCCGCGCTCAAGCGACAGAACAGAGGCGCGGAACCTATAGCGCCTGCCAGCGCGCCGCAACGATGCATGACCGCAGCGCCGCCGGGCTCATGTCGGAAGGCCCAGCCGCCGCCGCTCGGACTTGGACAGGCCGGCCGCGACGAGGCTGTGGGACTGAGTGATGTAGGCCTTGAGCTCGGCCTCGGCCAGGACGTCGGGGGACCTCAGCGCCAGCCATCCTCCACGCGGCAGATAGGGCGCGCGGCGGGCCAGGCCGGATTCCGTCAGGACTTCGAAACTGATCTCCGAGGTCTTGAAGACATAGCCCTTGTCCAGGTCGTCATCGGCGTTCAGGCCGGCGATGGCGAAGACCTTGCCACCGACCTTGTAGACGTGCGCGCCGCCCCATTGCACGACGACGCTCGCGGCCGGGAGGCTGAGGCAGAAGGCGTCGAAGTCCTCGAATCGCATGGCGTCAGGCGCCGGCGACGAGGTCGGCGAACTCCGGATGGCGCTCGATGTAGCTGGCCACGAAGGGACAGTCGGGCTGCACCTTCCAGCCCCGGCTGCGCATGTCCAGGAGCGCCCCCTTCACCAGTCGCCCGCCCACCCCGCGGCCCTCCAGGGCGCTGGGAACCTCGGTGTGGACGAAGACGCGGCCGCCGGCCATGGGCTCATAGGCGATGAAGGCCACATGCCCATCGACGGTAAGCTCGTAGCGGCTCGCTGCGGTGTTGTCGCGGATCTCGGGTTCCGGAACCTCGCTCATGCGGCGAGGTCCTTCAGGAGGGCCTTCACCCCGCCCATGTCCACTTTCAGCGACATGGTGCGCGGCAGGTGCTCGAAGCATCGGAAGGCGATGGGGATGTGGGTGGCGGGAAGCCGCGCGCGCAGGTGCGCCTCCAGTTCGCCTGCGCCGGGGTCTGTCACGCCTTCGCGCAATTCATAGGCGGCGGCGGGGACCTGGCCCAGGCGTGCGTGCGAAACGGGAACCACCGCCGCGGCCGCGATGGCCGGATGTTCGCGCAGGGCCGAGGCCACCACCTCCGGCACGATCTTGAAGCCGCCGCGCATGATCGCCCCGTCGAGCCGACCGCGATGGAAGAGGAAGCCGTTCTCATCCAGCACGGCGAGATCGTTGGTGGGGAACCAGTCCGGACCCATGCGCGGCGACATGACCTCCAGGCGGCCCTCCTGGTCCGGCGGCAGCGGCGCGCCGGTCTCGACGTCGACGATGCGCAGCCGTGCGCCCGCCCAGGCCCGGCCGACGCTGTCCTCCACCGCGACGCCGTACATGAGTCGATCCTCAGGCGTCATGTTGGCGACCACGCCGCCGAATTCGGTCGCGCCGTAGGAGTTGAGGATGAGGGTCGGCGCATAGCGACGCTCGAATTCCGCCCGCACCTCCGGATCCAGGGTCGCGGCGCCGGTGGCGATCACCTTGAGGCTGGCCAGATCCTTCTTCGGCGCGTTCGCGTCGAGGATCGTTCCGATGATCGCGGCCGGAACCCCCATCTCCTGCGGCCGGTAGGTGCGGACGTAGTCGAGCCAGGCGGAAAGCTCGAACTTTTCGAGCATGATGAACGGCCGCTTGGCCGCGACGAGCGGGAGCAGGTTGTAGATCCCGGAAATGTTCCCGAGCGGCATGAAGAGCAGCGCCGGAACCTGGGTCCGCTGATGCAGCTCGGCGGGACTTTCCGAAATCGTGCCGCGCGCGATCTGTTCGAATCCCATGACAAAGTGCTTGGGCGGGCCGGTCGTGCCGCTCGTCAGCAGTGCGACGCCACGGGGATTGGGCGCCTTGGCCTGATCGACGCGTCGGTCGAGGCTCAGGCCGTCCACCGGAGCGGCCACGCCATCGGCGTGCAGCGCGATCCCAGCCGTTCCGTTCGTCCGCGCCGCGGCGATGGTGTGCTCGCCCCAATGCTTGATGCTGGCGACCACGGCCGGCAGGCGCAGCTCGGCGATGCGCCCGGCGATCGCCTCCTGCGACTGGTAGGCGTAGATCATGACGACGTGCCGGCCCCCGGCGAGCAGGCCCAGCATGGCCGCCGCGAACTCCGGACGGTTCTTCGGCACGAAGCCCACCGGGTCGTCATCCTCCAGCCCGGCGGCCTTCAGCGCCGCCTCCACCGCCTCGGCCGTGCGCTTGACCCAGCCCCAGGTCAGCCGCTCGTCCTTGAACTGGATGGCGAAGCTCTCCGGAGAGCCTTCCAGAGCCTGGGAAATGTACTCGTCGAGCTTCACGCAGCGCTCCTTGTGACAATCGTCCGGCGCGGTGCAGGGGCGGCGCGGGCCCGGTGGAATTGCCGCCATGACCCTCGGCCGCTATCACCCCCGCACGTCGGGTGAGGATCGCAGTGATGGATTTGAGGGGCAAGACGCTGTTCGTGACCGGCGCCAGCCGCGGCATCGGCCTGGCGATCGCCCTGCGCGCGGCGCGGGATGGGGCGAACATCGCCATCGCCGCCAAGACCGCCGAGCCGCACAAGCATCTGCCCGGGACGATCCACACCGCCGCCGAGGCGATCCGGGCCGCGGGCGGCCAGGCCCTGCCGCTCGTGGTGGACGTGCGGCACGAGAGCTCGATCCTGGAGGGGGTGGCGCGGACGGTCGAGACGTTCGGCGGTCTCGACATCTGCATCAACAACGCCTCGGCCGTTTCGCTCGCGAAGGTAAGCGACACCGACGCCCGCCGGTACGACCTCATGCAGCAGGTGAATGGGCGGGGGACCTTCCTGGTCTCTAAAGCCTGCCTGCCGCACCTTCGCAAGGCGGCCAACCCGCACATCCTCAACATGGCGCCGCCGCTGAACCTGGATCCAAAGTGGTTCGCGGGCCACGTGGCCTACACGATCAGCAAGTACGGCATGTCGATGTGCACGCTGGGCATGGCGGCCGAGTTGAAGGACGAGGGTGTGGCGGTGAACGCCCTGTGGCCGCGCGTCGGGATCGCCACCGCGGCCATCGAGTTCGCCTTCGCCGACGCCGGCGAGCTGGCGCGCTGCCGCAAGCCGGAGATCATGGCCGAGGCGGCCCACGCGATCCTGACCCGGCCGGCGCGCGACTGCACCGGCAACTTCTTCATCGACGACGAAGTGCTCTACGCCGAGGGCGTGCGCGACTTCGACGTCTATCGCAACGACGCGACGGTCCCGCCCCGCCTGGGCATGTTCCTGCCTGACGATGCGACGCCGCCGCCGGGCGTCGACATGACCGGCGCCAGCCGGCCGCTGCGCGGATGAGGGTCCAGGGGATCGCCGCAGCGCTGGACGAGCTGCGCCCGGGCCAGCGCGTCTTCGTGGGGGCCGCCAGCGTCGAGCCGCTGGCCTTTTGCGAGGCCTTGGCTGTCGACCCGGGCCGCGCCAGGGGCGTCGAATTCGCGGGGAGCTTCATTCCCGGCGTGAACAGCTTCGACTACGCCGGCCTGGACCCGGAGGCGCGCCTCACGACGATCCTCCTGCCGGCTTCGGCGCGGGAATCCTTCAGCAAGGGCCGGGTGCGGCTCATGCCCCTGTCCTATTCCGCTTTCGCCGATCACCTGACGCGCTTTCCGCCGGACGTCGCGGTCGTGCAGGTGACGCCGCCGGACGCCGACGGACGCTGCTCGCTCGGACTCGGGGCGGACTTCGCGCCGGTGGTCTGGAAGTCGGCGCGCCGGCGGGTGGCCTTCGTCAATTCCGCCCTGCCCCGCCCAGCCGGCGCCTGGACCCTGGACGCGGCGACCATCGACGTGGCGGTGGAATGCGCGCACCCGCCGATCAGCGCCGCCTCGGCCCCGGAGGGCTCTGAGACTGCGCGTCTGGTGGCCAACGCGGCCGCCCTGATCGAGGACGGCGCCACGATCCAGTACGGGATCGGCGGCGCGCCGACGGCCATTGTGGCGGGGCTCGCCGATCGGCGCGGGCTGCGACTTCACACGGGCATGGTGAGCGATGAGGTGATGGCCTTGGCGGCCGCCGGCGCCCTGGCCGACGCCGATGGGATCACCGGCGTAGCGATGGGTTCGCCCGCCCTCTACGACTGGCTGCGAAGCCAGCCGCGACTGAAGTTCGGCCCCACGCCGATGACGCATGGCGCCGCCGCCCTCCTGGCGACCGAGCGCCTGACGGCGATCAACTCGGCCCTTGAGGTGGACCTGTTCGGCCAGGCGAACCTGGAATGGCGGGGAACCGGACTGATGAGCGGGGTCGGCGGGGCGCCCGACTTCATCCGCGGCGCCCGGCTCTCGCCTGGCGGCCTGTCGATCATCGCGCTGCCGGCCACGGCCAAGGGCCGCCCGCGCATCGTCACGCGGCTCCAGGCCCCGAGCGCGTCCGTGCCCCGTTCTGAGATCGACGTGGTGGTGACGGAGTACGGAGCGGCGAAGATCCGCGATCTGTCGCTCGACGAGCGCGCCGAAGCGATCCTGGCGATAGCCGCGCCGGAGCATCAGGCGGCGCTCGAAGCCGAATGGCGGGCCATTCGCAGCAGCTTTTAGGCACGCATGGCGCCGGGGCTGTGCTTGCCAATCGGCTGAATCGGACCCATGCCTTGGCTTAAGACGTCCCTTCCCCATTGGAGCCAGCGAGCCCCCGTGCGCCGCCCTTCCCCGCCCATTCTGAGCCAAGGTCCCCAGTGAGCGTCACGGACATCGAAATCCCCCGGAGCCGGACCACCGCGGCGTTTGAGATCCCGGCGTTCCGACGGATCTGGACGGCGAGCATTTTTTCGAACCTAGGGTTGCTGATCCAGTCGGTCGGCTCGGCCTGGGCCATGACCGAGATGAACGCGCCGGCGAGCCAGGTGGCTATGGTCCAGAGCGCGCTGTTGCTGCCGATCATGATCTTCGCCATGCCGGCCGGCGCCATCGCCGACATGTACGACCGGCGGCGCGTGGCCATGATCGCCGGCTGCATCGGCCTCTCCGGGGCGATCGCTATGACGGTCTCCAGCGCCACGCACCACTTAAGCCCCTACCTGCTCCTGACCTGCTGCTTCGTCATCGGTTCGGGCATGGCCCTGATGGGGCCGGTCTGGCAGGCGTCGGTGAGCGAACAGGTGCCGGCGAACTATCTGCCGTCGGCGATCGGGCTGAACAGCATCGCCTACAACCTCGCGCGCAGCTTCGGGCCGGCGGTGGGCGGCGCCGTCGTCGCGGCCGCCGGGTCGATGGCGGCGTTCGCGATCAATGTGATCTTCTATCTGCCGGCGCTGATCGTGCTCTATCTTTGGAAGCGCACCCCGCCGCCGATGCGCCTGCCGCCGGAACGCATGCGGCGCGCGATCGTGTCCGGCGCCCGCTACATCGTCCACTCGCCCTCGACCCGCACCGTGATCCTGCGCTGTCTTGCGACATCGGTCGCCGGCGGCGCCATTTCGGCCCTGATGCCCCTGGTCTCTCGCGACCTCCTGGGCGGCGGAGCCCAGACCTTCGGCGTCCTGCTCGGCGCCTATGGGGTCGGCGCGGTGCTGGGGGCGATGATCCTTGGCCGGATGCGGGCGCGGTTCAGCGACGAGGCGATCCTGCGCATCTGCACGCTGGCCGGGGGCGTCGGCATGGTGATCGTGGGCGTGAGCCACTCGCTCGCGCTGACCCTCGCCGTCCTCTTCGTCACGGGGGGCTTTTGGACGATCACCTTCTCGGTCTTCAACATCGAGCTGCAGATCTCCGCGCCGCGCTGGGTGGCCGGCCGAGCGCTCGCCGCTTTCCAGGCCTCGGCCGCCGGGGGCGCAGGGCTCGGCGCGGCGCTGTGGGGCGTCGTTGCGCGGAGCAGCGGCGTGCAAACCGCGATTGTCGCCTCCGGGACCGCCATGGCCTCCTGCGTTCTGCTGGGCTTTTGGCTGCGCATGCCGGAATCCCAGGACCCCTCGGCCAGCGAGGAGGCCGAGCTGCTGGCCGAGCCCGAGGTGGGGCTGGCGATCACGCCGCGCAGCGGACCGATCGTGGTGGAGATCGAATACCGTATCGAGCCTGACCAGGCGCGCGCCTTCTATCAGCTCATGCAGCAGATGCAGTCGATCCGGCAGCGCAACGGCGCCTACGACTGGTCGATCGCCCGCGACCTGTCCGACGCCGCGCTCTGGACTGAGCGGTTCTCCTGCCCGACCTGGCTCGACTACCTGCGTCAGCGCACCCGCTCGACCCAGGCCGACCGCCAGGTGCAGGACAGCGCTCGGGATATGCACCTCGGGCCGGAACCGATCGTCATCCGACGCATGCTCGAGCGGCCGGTGGGCTCGGTGCGCTGGCGCGACGACACGCCTGACCCAGGGCGCGTCACGCCGATTCCGGTGACGCCCTACACCGGCGGCGGGACCTGATTTCTGGATTTTGTCCCGAACTGAAGACCCTTCGGGTTTCGCGTTGATCAACCCCGGGCCGGGGTGTTAGAGACCATCCGACTAACCGCCGTCATCGGGAGGATTGAGATGGATTTCTCAGGCAAGGTCGCCATCGTCACAGGCGCAGGCGCAGGCGGCATTGGCGAAGGCATCGCGACGGGTCTGGCCGAGGCCGGCGCCAAGGTCGTGGTGGCCGACATCAACGAGAAAGCCGGCCAGGCGGCGGTCGACAAGCTGAAGGCCGCGGGCCACGACGCCATCTTCCTGACGGTGGACATCGCCTCGCCGGAATCCGCCCAGGCCCTGGCCGACAAGGCGGCGGCGCATTACGGGCGCATCGACTTTCTGGTGAACAACGCGGCGCTGTTCGGGGGCATGGCCCAGGCCGGCTTCCTGGACATCGACTGGGCGGTCCTGAAACGCCATTTCGACATCAACATCCTGGGCGGCCTGTGCGTCACCCGCGCGGTCGTGCCCTACATGGAGAAGGTCGGCGGCGGCGCGATCGTCAACACCAGTTCCACGGCCTCGTGGATGGGCGGCGGTCACTATGGCGTGGCGAAGCTGGCGGTGAACGGCATCGTCATCTCGCTGTCCCGCGAGCTCGGCCCCAAGAACATCCGCATCAACGCCATCGCCCCCGGCATGACCGAGACCCCGGCCATGCGCTCGAACGTCCCCGAGCAGTGGATCCAGGGCGGCCTGGCGCAGCTGGCGATCAAGCGGTTCGGCACGCCGCAGGACCACGCCAATGCGGTGAAATTCCTGCTTTCCGACGAGGCGTCCTTCATAACCGGCCACATCCTGGCCGTCGACGGCGGCAGCCTGCCGCGCCCCTGAGCGCGACCCTTTCAATTCTCACAGGTGACCCGATGGCCAAGTATCCTGACTCCCTGCTGCTGATCGACGGCGAAATGCGCCCAGCCGAGAACGGCGCGACCTATCCCGACATCTGCCCGCGCGACGAGACCGAGATCGGCCGCGCGGCGGACGCCAGCCTGAAGGACCTCGACCAGGCCATCGCCGGCGCGCGTCGGGCCTTCGACACCACCGACTGGTCGACCAACCACACCAAGCGTATCGCTGCGCTGCGGGTGTTCGCCGATGTGGTGAAGAAGAACCGTGATCGGCTGGCGCAACTCGCCCAGGACGAGGTCGGCGTCTCACTCGGCTGCACCTTCGGCGCCCAGTGCGACTGGCCGCTGGGCATGTTCGACTACATCTTCGAGACCGCCGAGAACTACGAGTGGGAAGAAGACATCGGCGTGTCCGTCGGCCCGACCGGCATGTCGAGCCGTCGGAAGGTCTGGCGGGAGGCCGTCGGCGTGGTGGCCTGCATCACCCCCTGGAACGCCCCGACCCAGGTGAACCTCGCCAAGTGCATCCCCGCGCTGGCCGCCGGCTGCACCGTGGTGCTGAAGGCCGCCCCTGAAACGCCCATGCTGGCCGCGCTGCTCGGCGAGTTGGCGGTGGAGGCCAAGCTGCCGCGCGGCGTCTTCAACGTCATCACCAGCTCCACGCCCGCCGAGATCGGCGAAGCGCTGGTGAAGGACCCGCGGGTGGACTCGATTTCGTTCACCGGCTCGACCCCTACGGGCAAGCGGATCATGGCGAACGCCGCCGAGAAGCTCTCGCGGGTGTTCCTGGAGCTGGGCGGCAAGTCGGCCTCGATCATCCTCGACGATGCGGACTTTGCGAAGGCCGTGGCCAGCCAGGCGTTCGGCGTTTGCTACAACGCCGGCCAGGGCTGCGCGACGAGCACCCGCATCCTCGTGCCGAAGGCGCGCTACGAAGAGGCGGTCCAGATTCTCGGTGCGAGCATGAAGGCCGTCCCCTATGGCGATCCGAACGATCCGACCCAGATCATGGGGCCGCTGATCTCCAAGCGGCAGCAGGAGCGCGTGCTGAACTATATCGAGATCGGCAAGCAGGAAGGCGCGCGCCTGGTGGTGGGCGGCAAGGTGCCGGAGGGCTTCGACAAGGGCTTCTGGGTCGAGCCGACCCTGTTCGCCGACGTGAACAACAACATGCGCATCGCCCGGGAAGAGATTTTCGGGCCGGTCCTGGTCATCATCCCGTACGAGGATGACGAGGACGCCATCCGGATCGCCAATGACAGCCCCTATGGCCTGTCGGGGTCCGTGGTCTCGTCGAACATGGAACGGGCGCTCAACGTGGCGCGCCGGGTTCGCACCGGCACGTTCTCGGTGAACGGCGGCATGTGGTACGGCGGCGACAGCCCGTTCGGCGGCTACAAGCAGAGCGGCATCGGCCGCGAAATGGGCAAGGCCGGTTTCGAGGAGAATCTCGAAATGAAGACGGTCGCCATGCCGGACGTCGCCGCCTAAAGACGCCCGCGGCTTCGGCCGGATTGACAGGATATGGAGCGGTCGGGCGCATTGCGTCCGGCCGCTTCTTCATTTCAGGTCCAGCCATGACCTTGCCTGCTTCCGACATCGTCGACCTGAGGCTGGAGACCCATCACGGGCGCGTGGTGCGCTGCTTCACCGAGCGCCCCCCCAGCATCGACGCCATGTTCCGCGCCGCCTGCGAGGCGCGCGCTCAGGAGTTGGCTGTCCTCGACGGGCCCCGCCGGCTGACCTACGCGGTCCTGGACGCGGCCGTCGAGGGCGCGGTACGTGGGCTTTCCGGCCTGGGGATCGGCGCGGGCGACCGCGTCGCGCTGCTGCTGGCCAATCGGGCCGAGTTCCTGATCCTGGTGCTGGCCTGCGCCCGCATGGGCGCCATCGTCGTGCCGATGGGCGTGCGCCAGCGCGCGCCCGAGACGGATTTCCTGCTCAATCAGTGCGAGGCGGCCGCGCTGTTCCACGAGGCCGACCTGGCCGAACACCTGCCCCCGTCCGAGGCGACCCCCTCGGTGCGCCGACGGATCGCGCTCGCCGACGACGGCGCGGCCTGGGCGGCGTTCATCGCGGCGGGCAAGGCGGTTGACCTGGAGCCCATCCATGAGGACCAGCCGTTCGCCATCCTCTACACCTCGGGCACCACCGGGCGTCCGAAAGGCGCCATCCAGACCCATTGCGGGGTGGTCCATTCTTGCCTGCACTTTACGCGGCATCTTGGCCTGCGCACCGGAGAGCGGACGCTGCTGGCCGTGCCGGCCTCGCATGTGACCGGCCTGGTCGCGATCCTCCTCGCCACTATCGGCGTCGGCGGCGCGAGCCTGATGATGCGCGAGTTCAAGGCCCGGCGGTTCCTGGAGATGGCGGCGGCCGAGGGCATGACCTACACCCTGATGGTCCCGGCCATGTACAGCCTGTGCCTGCTCGCCCCGGAGTTCCAAGGTTTCGACCTGTCGGCCTGGCGGGTGGGCGGGTTCGGCGGCGCGCCTATGCCGGTGTCGGTGATCGGACGCCTCGCGGACGCGCTCCCCGCGCTCGGGCTCTTCAACATCTATGGCGCGACCGAGACGACGTCGCCGGCGGTGATCATGCCCCCGGGCCTCACCGCCAGGCGTCCCGACCGTATCGGCCGGGCGGTCGCCTGCTGCGACCTGGCGGTGATGGACGATGATGGCCGCGAGGTCGCGCCGGGCGAGAGCGGCGAGATCTGGATGGCCGGCCCGCACGTGATCCCGGGCTACTGGCGCAATCCGGAGGCGGACACTGGCGCGTTCACGGGCGGCTGGTGGCGGTCCGGCGATATCGGTTCGAAAGACGCGAACGGTCTGGTGAGCGTGTTCGACCGCAAGAAGGACATGATCAACCGCGGCGGGTTCAAGATCTATTCGGCCGAGGTCGAGAACGTGCTGACAGCCTATCCCGGCGTCGTGGAGGCTGCGGTCGTCGGCCGCCCCTGTCCCGTGCTCGGCGAGCGCGTGGAAGCCTTTCTCATGGTCGCCAAGCCCCTCGACGAAGGCGAGCTGCGCGCGTTCTGCCTGGCCCGGCTTTCCGACTACAAGGCGCCCGAGCGGTTCCGGATGCAGTCCGAGCCCCTGCCCCGCAACGCCAACGGAAAGCTGCAGAAGGCGCCGTTGAGGGCTATCATCGCGGCCGAGGGCGGCGGCGCCTGATCACGCGGCGCCCACGCCGGACGTATCGCCGCATTTACGACAGCTTCACTCTCTTAACCTGATCTTACGCGTTAAGTTAGAATTAGTGCCCGGAATCAGCCTAGTCCGTCCGGGAGACGTAGACTTGGATTGTGCCGTGCTGCGACGCTTTCACCCTTGGCTCTCGTCAGCGATCCGCGCCCAATGACGCTCGCCTATCCAGAGCGCACGAGGACGAAGGCCGCGGAGCCTGTAAGGCTGTCTCCGCTCCCACCCAGGCCGCTTCCCACCGCGGCCTATGTCGCGCCTCGGGGGCGCTCTGCCTCGTTGAGCCGGATCGTGGCCGGCGCCCTGGCTGTGACCGCTGTCGGCGGACTTGTGCTGGCCCAGCCCTGGAAGGCCTTGCCCCGGGACAAGGCGGCGCTGTACGAGGCGTTCCTCAACGTCGGCGTGCCCCGGCAGTACCGCGAGCTGACCAGCGGCCTGCGACCGACCGCGCCCCTGGCCCCGCCGCCGATGATCCGATCCGAAACCCTGGAGGCGGCCGAGGCGGCCCTCCCGACGCCTGTGGTCGAGGCCGCGCTCATAGAGGCGCCCGTCGCCATTCCGCTTCCAGAGCCTGTGAAGGCTCCCGAGCCGAAGAAGCTCGCTGCAGCGCCCGCGCCTTCCAAGCCTGTCCTCTACATGGTCCGTCCGTCCGCGCCGGCGGCGGCTGCCCCCGTGAAGGAGCCGGCCGAAGCCGCGCCGGCGTCCGCCGCGAGCGAGCCGGCCAGCTATCGGGTCCAGATCGCGGCCACCGACGATGAAGCCTCTGCCCGCGAGGCCTGGGGCGCGGTCCGCAGGGCCTTTCCTGAGGAAACCCAGGCGCGGAGCCTCGCTATCACGCCGGCGCAGGTGAAGGGTCGTTCGGTGCTTCGCGCGATCGTCGCCGGCTTCCCGAGCGCCGAGGCGGCGCGGGCGTTCTGCGCGAAGCTGTCGGCGGCGAACCGCGGGTGCCTGCTGCGCGGCAAGGGCTGAGCCCCGCCGCGGCCCTCACCAGACGCCAGTGTTCGGCATCGAGGCCCAGGGCTCGGCGGGCGGCAGGGCCTGGCCGCTCTGCAGCAGCTCGACCGAGATGTTGTCCGGTGATCGCACAAACGCCATGCGCCCGTCACGGGGCGGACGACTGATCGTCACGCCGCCCGCCATCAGGCGCTCGCAGGTCGCATAGATGTCCTCCACCTCGAAGGCCAGGTGGCCGAAATTGCGCCCGCCGTCATAGGGCTCCGGATCCCAGTTGTAGGTCAGCTCAACAGCCGGCGTGGCCTGGGCGAACCCGCTTCCGCCCCCACCCACGTCGCCCGGGGCCTGCAGGAAGGCCAGGGTGAAGCGCCCCGCCTCATTGTCGTGGCGGCTGACTTCCTTGAGCCCCAGTTTGTTGCAGAAGAAGTCGACGGACTGCTCAAGGTCGGTCACCCGCACCATGGTGTGAAGGTATCGCACGCGCGCCTCCTGCTGTTGCTCTTCTCCCCCGACATGCCCGCCCGCGCCGGGGATGACAAGCCGTCTGCGGCGCTGCGGAGCCGTCAGCTCTCCCGCGTCTGCCGCCGCCACAGGGCGGCGTACTCGCCGGCGTTCGCCAGGAGTTCGGCGTGGGTTCCTCGCTCGACGATGCGGCCGCGACGCAGGACCAGAATCTGGTCGGCGTCGACGATGGTCGACAGGCGGTGAGCGACGATCAGGGTCGTGCGTCCCGTCCGCAGCTTGCGCAAGGTGGCCTGAATCGCCGCCTCGGTCGGCCCGTCGAGGGCGCTGGTGGCCTCGTCCAGGACCAGCATGCGCGGGTCGGCCAGGAGGGCGCGGGCGATGCCGACCCGCTGCCGCTCGCCGCCGGAAAGCTTCAGGCCGCGTTCGCCCACCATGGTCGCCATGCCGTCGGGGAGACTGTCGATGAACACTCCCAGCTCGGCGGCGTCGGCCGCCTCGCGCACCACGTCGGCCCCGGCCTCCGGGCGGGCGAAGCCGATGTTGGCGTAGAGGGTGTCGTTGAACAGGGCCACATCCTGGGGCACCAGCGCCACGGCGTGACGCAGGCTGTCCTGGCGGATCTGACGAAGGTCGACGCCGTCGAGCATGATGCGCCCCTGCTGCGGATCGAGCAGGCGCAGGGCCAGGCGCACGGCCGTGGTCTTGCCGGCGCCGGAAGGGCCGACCAGGGCCACCGTGGAGCCGGGCGCGGCGCGGAAGCTCACCTCCCGCAGGCCGACCGAGCGGGCGTCGTGACGGAAGCTCACGGCCTCGAACGCCAGCTCGGCGCCGTGGCCGGTGGGCGGCGGCAGGGCCTGGGCGTTGGGGGCGTCGATGATGTCCGGCGCGATTTCCCGCAGGCGCACCATCTGCTCCATGTCGATGAAGGCCTGGCGGATCTCGCGGTAGTTGAAGCCCAGCATGTTCAGCGGCACGAAGGCGCTGGTGAGCAGCAGCACGGCGGTGGTCAGGTCGCCGATCTTCATGCGGCCCTGGGCGACCTCGTAACCGGCCATCACCGCCAGGAAGCCCAGGCCGAGGTTAAGGACCGCCGCCTGGGCGACATTCAGCAGGGAGAGCGAGGTGTTCGCGCGCACCGCGGCGCGGATGAACTGCGCCATGGCGCCCGCATAGCCGCCGACGGCCCTGTCCTCGGCCCCGAAGGTCTTGACGGTCTCGAAGTTGAGCATCGCGTCGACCGAAAGGCCGGCGGCCCGATTGTCGGCGTCGTTGAGCTCCCGGCGATGGGCCAGGCGCCAGTCGGTGATCCGGAACGTGACCGTCGTGTAGATGCTGATCGTGATCAGGGTGAGCGCGGCGAACCGCCAGTCGAAGCGCACCGCCATGACGCTCATGGCCAGGATCAGTTCGATGGCGGTCGGGCCCAGGTTGAAGACCACGCTGCGGATCAGGAAATCGGTGGCCCGCGCGCCCCGGTCGATGGTGCGCGCCAGGGAGCCGCTCTGCTTGCTCTGGTGGAAGTCCAGCGAGAGCGAGAGGGCGTGGGCGAAGGTCTCGACCGCGGCTCTGGCCAGGGCGGCCTGGGAGACGGGGGTGAAGATCACGTCGCGGGCGAAGGGCGCGGAGGCCGCCAGCAGCCGCAGGACCGCGAAACCGAGGGCGAGAAACAGGAAGTCCCCGGCGACGCCCTTGCCGGCGGCGAGGCTGTTGATCGCCATGCCCAGCGCCACGGGCGCGGCGACCCCGGCCAGCTTGCCGAGCAGGACCAGACCAAGCGAGCCGACGAGGCGCAGGCGCAGCGCATTCGCCCCCGAACGCATCACCAGGTTCGCCAGTTCGGCCATGGAGCGCCAGAAGTCGAACCGCGCGCCCACGTCAGCCGCCCGGTTGTGGGCTGGGGCGCGCTCCGCCCGTCCGGCATGCATGAAGGCCACGGGCGGCTCCGTCAGTTCAGGATCCAGGTCGACTGGAGGCCGCCGCCGGGCGTCATCCAATCGACCCGAAGGCCCAGGGGGGTGCGGGTGGCGCGGAAGGCGGCGCCCTCGACCGGCGGCGCCGGCGCGGCGTCGATGGTCGCAGACTCGTCGAAGGCGTCCCCAAGAATCTGGATCTCGTGAGCGCCGCCGGAAAGCGGCTGCGCCAGGCTGAGGCTGAAGCGGCCGGCGGCGTCCGCCCGCCCCACAGGGCCCGGGCGGGCGTCGACGCGGACGGACAGCGCGCTCTCGGCCGGGGCGACTCCCGAGACGATCGCCCCGCCTTCGCGGTCGAAGTCCACGGCCAGCAGGCGCGGCGGCCCCGGATGGGCGAACACCTCGGCGCCGGCGCCTGAGCGCAGCAGCGCGCCGCCGCCGCGATCGGTGATCAGGACATAGCCCTGGGCCTGCAGCCGGCGGCCGTCCGCCTCGGCCGACAGGCCCAGCAGCCGGGCCTGAGCTGAGACCGGCGCGTCAAGGCGCCAGCGCCCCTCGCCGTCCGTCTTGGTGAACACGGCCTCGCCGGTCGGGCTCGCCAGGCGCACCTGGGCCTTAGGCTGAGCCAGGCCGTCCAGACGAACATGGTCAGCTGCAGGGGTCACGGCGAGCAAGACAGGCGCGGACAGGTATCCGGCGTCGGCCGGAGCCTCACCCTTCTGCGAAGGCTTCTGCGGGGCGGTCGGAGCGCTGCATCCGAAGAGCAGCGCCGCCACCGCCGCTGCGGCCATGAGAAGCGTCCCGCGCGACACCGCTTGCTTGAATCTCCTGGGTCAGCGACCTCTAGCTAATCCCGCTTTCTCCGCGCGCCCGCAAGCACGCTCACCCTGGTTCCGATGTCCAAGAGCCCCTCACCTCACCGCCTGGACTCCGTGTGTGTCTTCTGCGGCTCGTCCGATGCGGCCGATCCGGCCTATCTGGAGGACGCGGCGCGGCTCGGACGGGCGCTGGCCAAATCCAGGATCCGCCTGGTGTATGGCGGCGGCGGCGTGGGCCTGATGGGCGCCTGCGCCCGGGCGGCGCACGAGGCTGGCGGGGCGGTGCTCGGCGTCATTCCCGATTTCCTGACCGCCCGCGAACGCGCCTATGACGCCGTCGAGACCGTGGTCGTCGCCTCGATGCATGAGCGCAAGATGCTGATGTTCGAGCACGCCGACGCCTTCGCTGTGCTGCCGGGCGGCATCGGCACGCTGGAGGAGGTGGTCGAGATCCTCTCCTGGCGACGGCTGGGCCTGCACGCAAAGCCCGTGGTCTTCCACGATCCGAACGGCTTTTGGCGACCGCTGTTCGACCTCTTCCAGCACACGGTGGATCAAGGCCTGACGCCGCCGTTCTTCAGCCAGAGCTGGGCCTCGGTGGAGCGCATCGAGGACCTGATCCCGGCCCTGAAGGCGGGCCTGCCCACCGGCGTAGACGCCGAGCCGGGGGCCGCGCGCCTGACCTGAACGCCTAACGCCCCAGCGCGCGCACGGTCCGTTCGGAGGCCGGCGTCAGGCCGGACGGCCACGCCGCCAGTCGGCCGAGCGGCGAATCTCCGCGCCGTTCGCGCAGGATCTCCCAGGCGAGCCTTGGACGGATCAGCGCCAGGCCGGCCCAGACCGCCAGCACGCCGGCATAGCGCAACGCGCCGGCCGTGCGTCCCACATGCCCTTGCCCGAACCGCTTGGGCATCTCCACCTCGACCACCGCAGCCCACATGACATCCTCCTTCGCTGGATTGGATGTTCCCTCTATGGTCGCGCCATGCGTCAGGACCGGACGTATCAAGCGGCGCCTTTGGCCTCCAAAGCTTCGCGGGCTAGGTCCAGCTGCTCGGCCATGGTGGTGCGCAGCGACGGGGGCGCCAGGATATCCACCTTGTCGCCCCAGGTGAACAGGTGCCAGGCGAGCTCCAGCATGCCGCTGGCGCGAAAGGCGACCTCCACCGAGCCGTCCTCCAGCCGCTTCACCGTCTGATTGGCGTGGAACCGCCAGCAGAGGGCGTCCTCGGCGCCATGCGGCAGGATCCGCAGGCGCACGTCCTCGATCGCGTCGTGAAAGATACCGAAGCTCTCGTCGGCATAGGCCTGCAGGGAGAAGTCCGCCGGCCGCACGCCCACCCGGTCGAGCAGCTCGATCTCGGCGATGCGGTCGAGCCGCCAGTTGCGGGGCTCGCCCTCGGTCTCGGCTGCGACAAGGTAGTTGCTGCGCCCGAAGAGCAGGCCATAGGGCGTCACCTCCCGGAACCGTCCCGGGGTGCTGCCGCCGTCATAGCGGAAGCGCAGAGTCTTCAGGGATTTGACGGCCTCCCTGACGGTGGAAAGGACCGTCTGGTCCTCGAAGGGGCGCGGGCCCGCCTGCACGGCGATGGTCTCGGCCTGTAAGAGCGCCTCGAAATCGGGGGCCAGCCGCCGCCGGGCCGCCGCGCGGGTGGCCGAAAGGATCTTCTGCTCGAGCGTCTTCAGGGCCGCGGCGCGGGCCTCCGCCCCCAGGGCCTGGAGGGAGTCCGCCGCGGTCCGCAGCGCCACGAGCTCCTCGCTGGTGGGGCTCTGGAACAGCCCGTCGAGGCCTGTCGGGATCCGAAAGCGACGGGTCGGCGGATCGTCCACCTCCTCCATCTGCGGGAACACCTCGCGCACGGCGTCGCGCATCCGCTCGGCTGTGCGGCGGCCGACCTCCAGCCGTTCGCTCATCTCGTCGAGGGTCAGGCCCTCGGCGCTGCCGGCGAGCAGGCGGGCCAGGAGGAGAAGCCGGGAAGCCTTGTCGTGCCGCATTTGTTCTCAACGTCCGGTTTTGTCGTACCAAGGCATCAGAACGGATCCTGTCGAACCTGGCAACCGAGGATTTCCCGATGGCGCACCGTTTCAGCAAGGGCTCCACCTACCGCCGCCCCTCCCGCAGCTTCGCGCCGGCCGCGCCCCGCACGCAGTCGCCCTCCAGCGCCGTCGTCGATGCGGTGCTGCGGTTCAGCGACGTGCAGGAAGACGTCGGCGGCGGCCGGATCATGAAGCGCCTGTCCCTGGCCCGCCTGCGCGACAGCGAGGTGGCGGCCGCCCTGGGCAAGGACGCGGCCCAGGCCGGCCGGGTCAGTATCCTGTGGAATGACCGCGAGGACCAGATCGTGCGGGTTCTGGTGGCCCCGGCGCAGGCCCTGGCGGCCTGAAGCTCGCCTAACGCGTAACGCGGTCGCGGAAGCCGTTCACGAGCGGATAGCGTCGGTCGCGCCCGAAGGCCCGGCCGCCGATCTTCACCCCCGGCGGCGCCTGGCGGCGCTTGTATTCGCTGCCGTAGAGCAAGCGCTGCACGCGCTCCACCGTGTCGGGGTCGTGGCCGCGGCCGACGATCTCGTCGAGAGTCGCCTCTTCCTCCACCAGGCCGAACAGGATGTCATCGAGGACGTCATAGGGCGGCAAGCTGTCCTGGTCCTTCTGGTCGGGCCGAAGCTCGGCCGAGGGCGGCTTGGTGATGATCCGGCGCGGGATCGGATTTTCGGCCACGCCGTAAGGGTCGTTGAGGTTGCGCCACTCGGAGATCGCGAAGACATCGGTCTTGTAGAGGTCCTTCAGGACGTTGTAGCCGCCGCACATGTCGCCGTAGAGCGTGGCGTAGCCCACGGCCATCTCCGACTTATTGCCGGTGGTCAGCAGCATCAGGCCGAGCTTGTTCGACAGCGCCATGAGCGAGACGCCGCGGATGCGGGCCTGGATGTTCTCTTCGGTCAGGTCGGGTGCGCGCCCCTCGTAGAGCGCGGTCAGCATGCCGTCGAAGGCTTCCACCGCCGGATTGATGGCGATCTCGTCCAGCCGCACGCCCAGGGCCTGGGCGCAGCCGGCGGCGTCCTCCAGGCTCTCTGTGCTGGTGTAGCGCGACGGCAGCATGAAACAGCGCACGGCGTCGGGGCCCAGGGCGTCGGCCGCCACCACCGCGGTGATCGCCGAATCAATTCCGCCCGAAAGGCCAAGCAGAACACCAGGAAATCCTGATTTCTTCACGTAGTCCCGAAGGCCGGTGACCATGGCCCGATAGATCTCTTCGAGCGGCTCGCACCAAGGATCCATCGGCGCCTCGACGCAAGACCAGCCCCCCTCCCCGCGCTCCCAGACCGAGACCGCCAGGGCCTCCTGGAACATGGGCATGCGCATCACGACATCGCCGGTCGCCGAAAGGGCGAAGGAGCCGCCGTCGAAGACCAGTTCGTCCTGGCCGCCCACCTGGTTCACATAGACCATCGGCAGGCCGGTCTCGAGCACCCTGGCGCGGGCGGCCACCATGCGTTCGTCGTCGGCCGTCCGACGGTAGGGCGACCCATTGGGGACGAGCAGAAGCTCGGCCCCATCGGCCTTCAGCGCTCCGGCGACGGTAGGCAACCAGATATCCTCGCAGACCGGCGCGCCAAAGGTGACGCCCTTGTGCTGGAAGGCCTGCGGCGCGGTTCCGGCCGCGAAGATTCGCTTTTCGTCGAACACCCCGTAATTGGGCAGCTCGCACTTGAAGGCCAGGCCCTTGATCTCGCCGTCGGCGAGGAAGGCCAGGGCGTTCCAGGGACGCTCGCCCGGCTTGTCCGGCGGCCAGATCACGCCGACCAGGGCCGCGCAGGTGTCAGCCGTGGCCTTGGCGAGCCGTTCGATGGCCGCGCGGCCGTCGCGCCAGAGCGCCGGCTTCAGGGCCAGGTCCTCCGGCGGGTAGCCGGTCAGGTAGAGTTCGGGGAAAAGGGCGATGTCCGCCCCGGCGTCGGTGGCCTGGCGCAGGAGCTCCAGGGCCATGGACTCATTGCGCGCAACGGCGCCGACGGTGGGATTGGCCTGGACGGAGGCGATGACGAAGCGCTGCGGCATTCCGGCAATCTAGTCAGCCGCCCGTCCGACCGCCACCGGGAGTTCGCCAGTCCGGTTTAATCGGAGCCGACCGGGTCAGTCGTCGCGGTGGACCCGCTCGCGGCGCTCGTGGCGCTCCTGGGCTTCAAGGCTGAGCGTGGCGATCGGTCGCGCGTCCAGACGGGCGATCCCGATCGGCTCGCCGGTCTCTTCGCAGTAGCCGTAGGCCCCCTCGTCGATCCGCCGGAGGGCGTCGTCGATCTTGGAGATCAGCTTACGTTGCCGGTCACGGGTACGAAGCTCCAAGGAGCGGTCGGTCTCCGATGAGGCGCGATCGGCAATGTCGGGGTGATTTTCAGTCTCAGCCTGCAGATGCGTCAGGGTTTCGCGAGATTCCCGGAGAATTTCTTCTTTCCATGTCAGCAGCTTTTGCTTGAAGTATTCGACCTGCCGGTCGTTCATAAACTCCTCGTCCTCAGAAGGACGGTAGTCAGAATTCTTCGGCAATACACTAACGTTCATGTTGTATACCTCGAACCCTCCCGCACACTTACGGCGCGCGGAAGCCCTTACCGCAAAACGATTGATCCATCAATCAAGCTCCCGCTTGCCGTCGCGTTAACGGCCATGGCGCGCGCTTTCAAGCTTGGCGAGCTCTACAGCAGCGCGGGTTTCAATTTCGTCGAGAACGCCTTCGAGGGCCGGATCTTCCGTGGCCTCGCGCTGGTCGCGGACGGCGCGGCGCAGGCGTTCGACCTCGGGCGCGGTGAGCTCCCCGCCCAGCAGGGCCGTGCGCATGTCGTCCAGCACGTCGAGGATTCGACCGGCGCGGCTCACGGCGCGCCGGCGCCGTTCCAGGGGCCCGCCCACATTCTGCAAAGCCAGGAGCGCATCGAGTCCGACAACGCCGCCGACATTCGACGCTGGCGCCGTTTGGGCCGGCCCCGATGCGGCGGCCGGCGACGGGATGGAGAACCCGGAGCCGCCGGCCGGACGCGCCTTGCCGGCTCCGCCCGTCGATCCGACTCCGCTCGGCCCCGTGACCTTCATTCGAGTGCAGCCTCTGAATTCCGAACAGCAAAGAACCACGTGCGTGCTTAGGGCATGGTTAATGCCGGGCAATTTCTGCCTAAGGCCATTCCAGCCCGGTCGCGGCGGCCTTCGGAGCCTTGAATCTCCTGACGTTTTTGTCTGGCACGCGGATCGCATGGCGCGGATGAAGGTCCAGCTACGCAAGGTCCGCATGCGCCGAACGCTCCGTCTTCTCGCCGCCGCCCTCGTTTGCAGCGCCCTGTGCGCCGGCCCCGCGGCCGCCAAGTCGCGCATCAAGGACATCGTGGAGTTCGAGGGCGTCCGGGAAAACATGCTGGTGGGCTACGGCATCGTCGTGGGCCTGAACGGCACCGGGGACTCCTTGCGCAACGCGCCGTTCACCAAGCAGAGCCTGGAGGCCATGCTGGAGCGTCTGGGGGTGAACACCCGCGACGCCAACCTCAACACCAAGAACGTCGCCGCCGTGATGGTGACGGCGAAGCTGCCGGCCTTCGCCGCCACGGGCTCGCAAATCGACGCCTCAGTCTCGGCCATGGGCGACGCCAAGAGCCTGCTGGGCGGCACCCTGCTGGTGACCCCGCTGCTCGGCGCGGACGGCCAGGCCTATGCGGTGGCGCAAGGCACGGTGCAGACCGGATCGGTCAGCGCTTCGGGGGCTTCAGGCTCGGCCGTCACCAAGGGCGTGCCGACGGCGGGCCGAATCGCCTCCGGCGCCATCATTGAGCGCGAGGTCGGCTTCCAGCTCGCCAATATGGTCCAGATGCGCCTGACCCTGCGCAATCCGGACTTCACCACCGCCCAGCGGATCGCCGCGGCGGTGAACGAGCGCTTCCCGGGAAGCGCCCTGGCCGAGAACCCCACCATCGTGGCCATCCGCCCGCCGGGCGGCCTCGACATGGCCAACTTCGTCTCCCGCGTGGAGAACCTCGACGTCGAGCCGGACGACGCGGCCCGGGTGGTGATCGACGAAGTGGCCGGCGTGATCGTCATGGGCGACCAGGTGCGCATCTCCACCGTGGCGATCCAGCAGGGCAACCTGACGATCACCGTCACCGAGACCCCGCAGGTCAGCCAGCCCGCGCCCTTCAGCCAGGGCCAGACCAAGATCACCCCGCAATCGGGCGTCTCCGTCGACGAGGAGACCGGCCGGCAGTTCGTGACCCTGCGCGAGGGCGCCTCGCTGGCCAGCCTCGTGGCGGGGCTTAACGCTTTAGGCGTCACCCCGCGTGACATGATCTCCATCCTGCAGACCATCAAGGCGGCCGGCGCCCTGCAGGCCGAAATCCAGGTGCTGTGATGAGCGATATGAGCGCGCTTTCCATCTCGCCCGCCCTGCTCTCCCAACCGCAGGCGATGACCGGCGCCGAGCTGTCCAAGCGCAAGGACATCGCGGCCACGGCCCAGTCCTTCGAGTCCTCGTTCCTGTCGATCATGATGCAGCAGATGTTCGAGGGCGTGGACGTGTCCGCGCCGTTCGGCGGCGGCTCCGGCGAGGCGATGTTCAAGTCCTTCATGACCGACGCCATCGCCAAGGAAGTGACCAAGGCCGGGGGCGTCGGCGTCACCGACGTGGTGGCCAAGGAAATGCTCAAACTGCAAGGCCTGGAGTAGCCCATGGGAATCGCCGCCCACGACGCGAACGACCGCGTCGACCAGCTCATCGTCCTCACCCAGCGCCTGACCGAGCTGATCGCTCTGGAGGCGGCCGCCTTCGAGCAGCGTAGGCCCCATGAAGCGGCCAAGTACATTGAGGAGACCTCGCGCCTGGCGAATCTCTACCGCCACGAGTCGGCCCGCGTGCGCGGCGACCCGAGCCTGGTGCAGGCCGCTCCCGCCGCGCAGCGGACCGCCCTGGTCCGTGCGACGGAGGCGTTCGACGCCGTTCTGGCGCGGCAAGGACGCGCCATCGAGGCCGCCCGCACGATCACCGAGGGTCTGGTCCGGGCCATCGCCGACGAGGTCGCGGCCCAGCGCACCGAGGTCGCCGGCTATGGCGCCGCCGGGGCGCGCAACACCGCCAGCGCGCCGACCGCCATCGCCTTCAACCAGCAGGCCTGATCACGCGCCGAGGCGGATCTCCCGTTCCACGCCGATCGCCGCCAGGAAGTCGGGGTCGTGACTGACCGCGAGCACCGCGCCGTCATAGGCGCGCACGGCGGCTTCAACGGCGGCGATGGAGTCCAGGTCCAGGTGGTTGGTCGGCTCGTCCAGGATGATCAGCTGCGGCGGCTCGGGCCGGCATAGGACGCAAGCCATGGCCGCGCGCAGACGCTCGCCGCCGCTCAAGTCACCGACCCTGCGCTCGCCGGCCGCTCCGCGGAACCGGAACCGCGCCAGGGCCGCGTGGGCGGCGTTGTCGTCGCTGGCTGGATTGAGCCGGCGGTAGGCCTCGATGAGGGTCTCCGCCTCGTCCAGGGCCGCCGCGCGCTGATCGAGGACTGCAGCGGAGACGCTCAGGCGGACCGTGCCGCTCTGAGGCGCGAGCTTGCCAGTGGCCAGGGCGATCAGGGTGGATTTTCCCGAGCCGTTCGGCCCCGTGAGGGCGAGCCGCTCCGGGCCGACGATACGCAGGTCGAGCCCCGCGATCAGCGGCGGCGCCCCCGGATGGGCGAAGGCGACATCCTCCATGACCAGCACGACCTTGCTCTGGGCTAGGCTCGTGGGGGGCAGTTCGAAGCCCAGGGCCCGCACCCGCTCCACACGCGCCTGCGCGGACGTAAGCCGGCCTTGCGCGCCCGCGCGCTGGCGCTCGGCCAGGCGATCGCCGCGTCCGGCGGTGCGCTCGGCCCGCTGGGCGCGGGCGTCCAGCAGGATCTTGGGCGCGTCCCCCCGAGCCCGTACCCGCCGCCCGGCGGAGTCGCGGCGAGCCTGGCGTTCACGCGCGGTCTGGATCTCGCGCTCTAGCCGGACGGTTTCGCGTTCCGTGCTCGCAAGGGTGCGCCGGGCGGCCTCGGCCTCCTCCGCCTTCTGGGCCAGATAGAGATCAAAGCCCCCGCCATAGGTCCGGGCGCCCAGGGCGCTCAGCTCGACGATGCGGTCCATCCCGCGCAGCAGGCCCCGGTCGTGGCTCACCGCCAGCACGCCGCCGCGCCAGTCGGCGAGGACCCGCTCAATTGTGCGCCGGGCGTCAGCATCGAGGTTGTTGGTCGGCTCGTCGAGGATGAGCAGGTCCGGCTGGGCGATGAGCAGGCCCGCGAGAGCCGCCCGAGTCGCCTCGCCGCCGCTGAGCGACGCGGCCGGGCGATCGAGCGTCAGGCCGTCCAGCCCCACCGCCGCCAGGGCCGCATCGATCCGCGTCTCCAGGGTCCAGTCCGCATCGGCGAGGTCGTCGGCGCTCCCCTCCCCCGCCGCGATCCGGGTGAGCCGGGCCAGGGCCTCGCCGACGCCCAGGAGGTCGGCGAGGCTCGCGCCCGGCGGCGGCGCCAGGGCCTGGCGAAGGACGCCCAGCCGGCCGCTCACCGCAACGGCGCCGGCGGATGGCGCAATCTCGCCCAGGATCAGGCGCAGGAGCGTGGTCTTGCCGACGCCGTTGCGGCCGACAAGGCCGGCCCGCTCGGCGCCGAAGGAGAGGGTCAGGTCGGTGAAGAGTTCGCGGCCGTCAGCCGTGCGATAGGCGAGTTGGTCGATCGTGACGAAGGCAGGCATGGGACACCGTGGAGACGTGGACGCGCGCGACGAGGCAGGTGTGCGACGCGATCTCCATGACGATGTCCTCCTTCAGGGTCTGACGGCCGGCGGTGCTACGCCCGTCGTCGCTCTGATGCAAGCGTCACCGGCTGGCGAGCCGGGTTCCCTGGGCGGCCTGGGCGACGCAGCTGCTGGTCTCCAGCATGGCGTGCCGGCCCAGGCAGTAGATGTCCTCGTAATAGGGGCCGGCGCTGGCCAGGCACTGGTGGTAGTTCAGCTTGGCCATGCGCACGCACATGCCCGAGCGGGGCTCGGCCAGCATGCGGCCGGCGGCCCGCTCGTCGCTGAGCACGCTGAGGGCGGCGGCGGCGAGGCCGTGGGCCACTACGGGGCTGGAGCCGCCGCCTCGGCTGCCGCCTTCCAGGAGGGCTCTCCGGAGCTGGGCCTGATCGGCGTCGGTCACACGATAGCCGGCGCGGCCCAGAGCCTTGACGCGACTGAGGCGCCCGGGGGCGTCTGTGACCTTGGCCCGCGCCCAGGCCTGCCGCTGGATGCTGTAGGACGCCGCTTTCACCGCATCGCCTCGTGCGGTGAGCGTCGAGGCCTGCCGCGCCAGGGCGCCGCGCGCCCGGCCGGCCGCCGCCGAGGCGCCAGGCAGCGCCAGGGTCGCCGCGGGATTGGCGATGATCCGCCGCGCCAGGGCCTGGGAGCCTTCACGCCCCGCGGTCTTGCGCACGCCCGTCACGAAGGCGGGCTCCTGAAGCGCCGCCATCGCGGCGAACGCGATCATTCCACCTTCGAGCTGCTTCGGTTCATAGGCGGCGGCCGCCTGCAGACTGGCTGAGACCGCGGCCGGGTTGGAGAAGGTCGGATTGATGGCGCCGGCCTGGCGCATGAAGCCGGTGAAGGCCGCGGCCTGGGTCTGGACCTGGGGCGTGGCGGGCGTCGGGGCCTCGGCGCGGCCCGTGGGCCTCGGCGCCGACGTCGTCACGCAGCCGGCCGCCAGCAACGACACGGCGAGGACGGCCGCGCGCCGCCCGATCTGCAATTCCATCGCGAACCTGCTCAAAAGGATCGCCCCCGCCCGCAGTGAGCCCCGGCGCCGGTGGACGAAGCGTTACCGGAGCGAGCCTTTTCAGCGGACGAAATTTGGAGCCCGGCCCTCCAGCCCGGCCTGCACCGCCTCGCGCTGGTCGGGGGCGCCGATCAGGGCGGTCTGTTCTTCGCTCTCGGCCAGCAGGAGGTCGCGTTCGGTGGAATCGAAGGCGGCGTTGAACAGGCGCTTGGCGGCCCTGAGCGCGCTCGGGCTGCGGTGCGCGAGCTCTTCGGCATAGGCCAGCGCCTCGGCGCGGGGGTCGGCGCAGACCCGGGTCGCAAGGCCGATGGCGACAGCCTCCTCACCAGTGACGATGCGGCCCGTATAGGTCAGGTCGCGGGCGACGTCGTCGCGCAGGAGCCGGCGCATCAGCGGAAACCCGGCCATGTCGGGCACGAGACCCCACTTGATCTCCATGACCGAAAGCTTGGCGTCGGGCGTGACGAACCGCAGGTCTGCGCCCAGGGCCACCTGCAGGCCGCCGCCAAAGGCGACGCCGTGAATCGCGGCGATCACCGGAGCTGGAACCTCGCGCCAGACCATCACCGCCTGCTGGCCGCGATTGGCGCCGCCGGGCGTCCGGTCGGGGGTCAGAATCCTGCGGACCGAGGAGTCGCCGCCGCCCATCTGTCCGAAAAGGCTCGTGTCCAGCCCGGCGCAGAAGGCGCGCCCTTCGCCGGAGAGCACCACGGCGTGGATCAAGGGGTCGGCCTTCAGCCGTTCGCCGGTCTCGATGAGGGCGTTGAACATGGCGTCGTCGAGCGCGTTCATCTTGTCCGTCCGCACCATGCGGACGTCGGCGACCCCGCCCTTGATCTCGGTTCTGACCCGTTCTTCCATCGACGCCTCCATCCCCCAGCCGCTGCCATAATTCCCTGCCCGGCCCCCGGCGCAAGCCGTTGCGCGGACCGGCTCGCCAGCTAACCTCGCAAAGGTCCATTGCAGGAGGTCCCTCATGAAGCGCCGCGATGTCCTGGCGGGCGCGACGGCTTTCGTCGCCAGCCCCGCCTTCGCCCAAACGCAGGCCGGACCGGCGCCGGCCGGACCGACGCGGGTCGCGTTCGAGACGCCGCAGGGACGCATCGTCCTGGAGATCTATCCCGACAAGGCGCCGATCACGTCCCGCAACTTCCTGCGCTATGTGGACGCCAAGCGGTATGACGGCGCGACATTCTACCGCGCCTCGCGCGCGCCGACCGAGCCGCAGATTGGGCTGGTCCAGGGCGGCGTGCAGAACGATCCGAAGAAGCTCTTCCCGCCCATCGCGCACGAAAGCACCACCCTGACCGGGCTGCGTCACAAGGACGGGACGATCTCCCTGGCGCGCTGGGCGCAGGGCACGGCGACCGCGGACTTCTTCATCTGCTCGGGCGATGCGGCCTATCTGGACGCCAATCCCTCCGCCTCGGGGGACAACGCCGGCTTCGCGGCCTTCGGCCAGGTGGTCGAGGGAATGGACGTGGTCCGGAAGATCCTGGCCATGCACACCTCGCCGACCGCCGGTTCCGGGAGCATGCACGGCGAGATGCTTGACCCGCCCGTGCCCATTCTGACCGTCCGGCGGGCGCCCTGAGGGATTTCCCGGCCAGCGGGAAGCCACGACATTTAACTTTAACCGGCGGGGCCTATCGTCCGGACGACCCATCGGGAGTCGGGGGGCTCGCCCAACATGCCGCACAATCCTGCGCACTACGAAATGATCGTCATCGGCAGCGGGCCTGCGGGCAAGCGCGCGGCGATCCAGGCCGCCAAGCTCGGCAAGCGCACCCTGATCGTCGAGCGCGGCCGGCGGGTGGGCGGGGTCTCGGTCCACACCGGCACCATCCCCTCGAAGACCCTGCGCGAGACGGTGCTGAACCTGTCTGGCTGGCGCGAGCGCGGTTTCTACGGCCGGGCCTACCGGGCCAAGCAGAACATCTGCGCGGACGACCTGCGCAAGCGCCTGCACATCACCCTCGACCACGAGGTCGAGGTGCTGGAGCACCAGTTCGCCCGCAACGGCGTCGACACGATCATCGGGACAGCGTCTTTCCTCGACCCGCACTCGATCGCGGTGGAAGGGTCCGAGGGCACGGCGATCTATACCGGCGAGCGCTTCCTGATCGCCTGCGGCACGCGGCCCTATCGCCCCTCGCACATCGGCTTCGACGGCGAGAACGTGGTGGACAGCGACGAGATCCTGGATCTCACCCGCCTGCCCCGCCAGCTCATCGTGGTGGGCGCGAGCGTCATCGGCGTGGAGTACGCCTCCATCTTCAGCGCCCTGGACGTGAAGGTGACCCTGATCGAGCCCAGCCCCGGCCTGCTGCCGTTCCTGGACCGGGAACTGGCCGACGAATTCGTCCATGACCTGCGCGACCGCGGGGTATCCCTGCGCTTCGGCTGCAAGGCGACCGCGGCCGTGGCGCAGGCCCCCGAGCGTTGCCTTGTCTCCCTGGACGACGGACGCGAGGTGCGCGGCGACATGGTGCTGTTCTCCGCCGGCCGCGAGGGCGCGGTGCAGGGACTGGGCCTCGAGGCCTGCGGCCTGACCCCGGATTCGCGCGGTCGCCTGGTCGTCAACAAGACCACCTTCCAGACCCCCGTCCCGCACATCTACGCCGCGGGCGACATCATCGGCTTCCCCAGCCTGGCCTCCACCTCCATGGAACAGGGCCGGATCGCGGCCTGCCACGCCTTCGGCGAGCCGGCGCACGCCCCGCCGGAGTTCTTCCCCTATGGGATCTATTCGGTCCCGGAGATCTCCACGATCGGCATGACCGAGGAGGAGGCGCGCGAACGCGGAGTCCATTACGAGTGCGGCGTGGCCCGGTTCCGGGAGACCTCGCGCGGACACATCATGGGTCTGTCCAGCGGCTTCATGAAGATGATCTTCTCGCTGGAGAGCCGCCGCCTGCTAGGCGTCCACATCATGGGCGAAGGGGCGACCGAGCTCATCCACATCGGCCAGGCAGTGCTGAACCTGGAAGGGACTCTCGACTACTTCGTGGAGAACACCTTCAACTATCCGACCCTGGCCGAGGCCTACAAGGTCGCCGCCCTGGACGCCTGGAACCGCATACCCAAGCAGCAGGCCAGCGTTCGCGCCTCCGGAAACGTGGTGGAAGCCGCGCGCAAGGCGTTGAACGGCTGATCTCCGAACCGGCGGACCTTTTCGCGCGAAGGCGTGTTATGGTCCAAAGGCGGGCGCCCCCAGAGCGCAGAGGCGCCCCCCGGGAGGACGCCCATGATCACAGTGCAGCTTGAACGTATCGGCGACCGTGTCGGCCTGATCCTGGACGAGGCGGCCTGCGCCGCCTTGAACGCCCGTGAGGGCGACCTCGTCCATCTGCGGCTCACGCCGGAAGGCGGCCTGACCCTGGAAGGGCCGGACGCCGATTACGACAGCCGGCACGGGCGTGGCCGAGCTTTCCTCAGGCGCTACCGCCGCGCGCTCGACGCCATCACCGGCCCATAGAAGAACGCCGCGCGGCGGGGGCCGCGCGGCGCTGAACTATCGGATCTTCGGCCGCCGCTTAGCGGTAGTAGCCGTAGCTGTAGTTGTTGTCGTAGCGGCCGTAGCCGCTCTGGCCGTAGTAGCCGCGGTCGTAGGTCCGGCCATAGTCGCGCGAGTAGCGGCCGTCGCGGTAGTAGGGCCTCTGGTCGCGATAGCTGCGATGATAGCGATGGTCGCGGCGATCGTTGTTGTCGGTCGCCACGCCCAGCAGGGCGCCGGCCGCCGCGCCGACCACGACGCCGTCGGTGCGGCCGTGGCCCAGGGCTGCGCCTGCCGCGCCGCCCAGCAGGGCGCCGATGACGGCGCGTTCGGTCTTGTCGCCGGCGAAGGCGCTGGCGGCCGGGGCCATGATGGCGCCGCTGACGGCGACGGCGATGGCGATCCGGGCGGTTTTCGAAGTAACTTTCATGACCTGCTCTCCTCTGGAGACCGCCCCAGCAGGAGCGGTATTGAGGATCACCTTAGAAGGCCCGCCTTGAACCCGACCTGAGCCTTGCCGTTCAGCCGTCGGTCATGTTCGCGGACGCCTCCGGCCCGGCCGGAAACCAGAGGATTTCACCGCGCACGGCGTAGGGATGAACGACGTCGATCGTCGCGTGACAGGCGCTGCAGATGATGAAGGCCTCGGGGTCGTCTTCCGGCGCCCGACCGCCCAGAAACCGCTCCACATAGGAAAGCCGCCCCCCGGGCGGGAATTGCGCCCAGAGCGTCTTCTCCTCGATGCGGCAGGGACTGCGGACCTGCGGAGGAACAGCCAGCCGAACGTCGAGCCCCCCATCGCGCATGGCCCGCTCGATGGGGGCCATGTGGCGACAGGTGGCCAGCGCCTGCGGGTTGCGGTGATAGGCGATCTGGTCGTCCGACCAAGCCTCGCCGTCGGCGATCCGCGCGGCATAGGGTTGGAGCGCGGGGTCGGCGGAAAGGGTCTCGATCCTCGCGCGGCGCTCAGCCTCCCAGGCCTCACGATGGCGGCGCGCCTCGCGGCGGTAGCGCCCCTGCTGGATGGGGTCCAGGGTCCGGACCCGGTCGCCCCAGCCCGCGAAGGGCCGACGCCGCAGGACGAGGACGATGAAGGCCGCCAGAATCGGAAGCGCCAGATAGAAGGCGCCGCGCAGCTCCGGCGGCGGCGGGTCGTCGTGGGCCCAGAAGCCGATCGTCAGGGCGACCACCATCCCGGAGCCGACGCCCGCCGCGGCGATCAAGAGTTCCCGAATCCGCTTCGCCTCGGCGCTCGGTGGTCCCCGCATGATCACCGGCGCCGACAAAGGTGCTGGTGGGGGAAGGCCCTTGGGCCTGAGCAACGCCCAGAGGCCGAAACCGCCCAGCAGCGTCCCGACCGGGATCGCCAGGAGCAGCAAAAAGGACAGGCCAATGATCACCCATCGGCCCCACAAGGCGCCCCGAAGCATTCCCACGCCGCCCAGGAACGCCGGCGCGAGGTACAGGACCCCGATGAACAGGAACAGAGGACCGATGTAGCGCAGGGCTGGCGCGCCCTCCGGGTCCATCATCAGGCCGAGACAGAGCCACGTACCGACAAGCAGCCCTGCTCCCCCCAGGAGGGTGTGGATCCAGGCGAGAATCCGGACAGCGGTCATTCGTTCCGGTTGTCGGGATCGGCGGCGAGCGCTGCGGCGAATGCGACCAGAACGATTGAAGTCCGCATTGCGCGCCTCCCCGCCGGACTTAAAGCTAGACTTGCGCGTGTGGCGGTACAATCGCCGCAGACGCTTTGTTCTCTGTCCGTTCCTATGTTATCGGTGACTCGCGACGCCTACATTGAGGGCCGGCCTCGGAAGCTCCGGGGCGGTAGTTCCGGGACAACATGGCCGACCAGCAGAACTTCATCCGCGTGCGCGGCGCGCGCGAGCACAACCTGAAGAACATCAACGTGGACATTCCACGGGGTGAGCTGGTGGTGATCACGGGCTTGTCCGGCTCGGGCAAGAGCTCGCTCGCCTTCGACACCATCTATGCAGAGGGCCAGCGCCGCTATGTGGAGAGCCTGTCGGCCTATGCGCGCCAGTTCCTGGAACTGATGGGCAAGCCCGATGTGGACCTGATCGAGGGCCTGTCGCCGGCCATCTCCATCGAGCAGAAGACCACCAGTCGCAATCCGCGTTCGACGGTCGGCACCGTCACCGAGATCCACGATTATATGCGCCTGCTGTGGGCGCGGGTGGGCGTGCCCTATTCGCCGGCAACGGGCCTGCCGATCGAGAGCCAGACGGTCAGCCAGATGGTCGACAAGCTGACCGCCCTGCCGGAAGGCGAGCGCCTCTATCTGCTCGCGCCGGTCGTCCGGGGCCGCAAGGGCGAGTACAAAAAGGAGATCACCGGCTGGCAGAAGTTGGGCTTCCAGCGGCTGAAGATCGACGGCGCCTACTATCCCATCGAGGACGCCCCGGCGCTCGAGAAGAACAACAAGCACGACATCGACGTGGTGGTGGATCGCTTGGTCACCAAGGTCGGGCTGGAAAGCCGTTACGCCGACAGCCTGGAAACCGCGCTGAAGCTGGCCGAAGGCGTGGCGTTCGCCGAATGGGCGGACGTGAAGGACGGTGAGACCGAAGCCCGCCGGATCATCTTCTCCGAGAAGTTCGCCTGCCCGGTCTCCGGTTTCACCATCAGCGAGATCGAGCCCAGGCTGTTCTCGTTCAACAACCCCTATGGCGCGTGCCCGGTGTGCGACGGCCTGGGGGCGAAGCTGTCGTTCGATGCGAACCGGGTGATCCCGGACAAGGACAAGACCCTGCACAAGGGCGCGGTGGCGCCCTGGTCGCGCGGCCCCTCCCCGCTCTACACCCAGACCCTGCAGGCCCTGGCGCGGCACTACGATTTCTCGATGGACGTCGCCTGGCGCGACCTGCCGGAAAAGGCCCAGCAGGTGATCCTGCGCGGCTCGGGCTCCGAAAAAGTCCGCTTCATCTACGACGACAACGCCCGCAAGTACGAGGTCAACAAGACCTTCGAAGGCGTGCTGACCAACCTGGAACGGCGCTGGCGCGAGACCGATTCGGCCTGGGTGCGCGAAGAGCTGGGCCGCTTTCAGTCCGAGGCGCCCTGCGAGGCTTGCGACGGCTATCGCCTGAAGCCCGAGGCCCTGGCGGTGAAGGTCGCGGGCGTCCACATCGGCCAGGCCTCGCGCCTGTCCATCGACCAGGCCAAGGCCTGGTTCGAGGGGCTGGAGGGCGAGCTCACTGAAAAGCAGATGGAGATCGCCCGGCGGATCCTGAAGGAGATCACTGACCGGCTGCGGTTCCTGGTCAATGTGGGCCTGGACTATCTGAACCTGTCGCGCAATTCCGGCACCCTGTCGGGCGGGGAGAGCCAACGCATCCGCCTGGCCAGCCAGATCGGCTCAGGCCTGACCGGCGTGCTCTATGTGCTGGACGAGCCCTCCATCGGCCTGCACCAGCGGGACAATTCGCGGCTGCTGGAAAGCCTGCGCGGCCTGCGCGATCTCGGCAACTCCGTCCTGGTGGTGGAGCATGACGAGGAGGCGATCCTCACCGCCGACCACGTGATCGACATGGGGCCGGCCGCGGGCGTCCATGGGGGCGAGATTATCGCCGAGGGCAAGCCGGCGGACATTCTGGCCGAGCCCAGGAGCCTGACCGGCCAGTACCTGTCGGGCGCGCTGGAGATCGAGGTTCCGCAGGATCGGCGGCCGATCTCCAAGAAGAAGATGGTGCGGGTCAGCGGCGCCGCCGGCAACAACCTGAAGAGCGTCACCGCCGAGATCCCGGCCGCGGCCTTCACCTGCATCACCGGGGTGTCGGGCAGCGGCAAGTCCACCTTCACCATCGAGACCCTCTACAAGGCCGCGGCCCGGCGACTGCACAACGCCTCCGACGCGCCCGCCCCGCACGAGCGGATCGAGGGCCTGGAGCTGTTCGACAAGGTCATCGACATCGACCAGTCGCCGATCGGCCGCACGCCGCGCTCGAACCCGGCGACCTATACCGGCGCCTTCCAGCCGATCCGCGACTGGTTCGCGGGCCTGCCCGAGGCCAAGGCGCGGGGCTACGGGCCCGGGCGCTTCTCGTTCAACGTCAAGGGCGGGCGCTGCGAGGCCTGCCAGGGCGACGGCCTGATCAAGATCGAGATGCACTTCCTGCCCGACGTCTATGTCACCTGCGATGTCTGCAAGGGCCATCGCTACAACCGCGAGACCCTGGAGATCCTGTTCAAGGGCAAGAGCATCTCCGACGTCCTGGACATGACCGTCGAGGAGGCGGCGGACTTCTTCCGCGCCGTCCCCTCGGTGCGCGACAAGATGCAGACCCTGAAGCGGGTGGGCCTGGGCTATGTGAAGGTGGGCCAGTCAGCGACGACGCTTTCAGGCGGCGAGGCGCAGCGGGTGAAGCTCTCCAAAGAGCTGTCGCGCCGGGCCAGCGGGCGGACCCTCTACATCCTGGACGAGCCCACCACCGGCCTGCATTTCGAGGACATCAAGAAGCTGCTCGAGGTGCTCCACGAGCTGGTCGACCAGGGCAATACGGTGGTGGTGATCGAGCACAATCTCGACGTCATCAAGACCGCCGACTGGCTGGTGGACTTCGGTCCCGAGGGCGGCGACGGCGGCGGCCAGGTGGTGGCGGTCGGCACCCCCGAGCAGGTCAGCGCCAATCCCGCGAGCTGGACGGGCCGCTACCTGGCCGAGACGCTGGCGCGCCACGAGACGCGCCGGGGCGACCGGCGCAAGCGGGCCTAAGGCGCCACCGCTCAGCCGGGTCAATGCACCGGAATTAGCGGCTTGATCAGGCCGTTGGTGTAGCGGGCGCCGGGCGTCGCCAGCAAGAAGGCTTGGCGGCTCACGTTGGCGTGCAGCAGGCGCAGCAGCCGCTCATCCTCGTCGGGCGAAGCCGTCTGCACATAGGCGTCGAGCAGGGCGTCGGCCTCTTCGCCGTTTTCAATCGAACGGCCGAGCAGCTCGCCGGCGTCGCGGACGTAGTCCGCCTCCAGCTGGGCGCCATAGGCGGCCACCCGGTCAAGGTAGGTGACGATGGTCTGCCGCGAGCGCTTGCGATAGGCCTCGACCTCGCCGCCGGCGGGCTGGGCGTCCACGGAATGGCGCAAGGCGAACAGCGGCTCGTCCAGCCAGGTCCGGCGGGCGTCCGGCGCCTTGAACGGCGGCAGGGTCAAGCCGAGGTATTCCGCCGCCCCCTCGTAGGCCTGCTTCACCAGCCAGACGACCCAGCTCACATACTCCACATAGTCGACGTCGGGCTGCGGATCGGCCAGGAAGTGGGCCACCTGCAGCGAGGAGCCGAGCGCCCCACCGAGCGAGAACGCGGCCGTCTGGAACCGGATCATCTGCAGATCGATCTTGCGGCCGGTTCGCTGGGCGTAGAGCGCATAGAGGCTGGGCAGATCTCCGAGATACTCCCACTGGCTGCGGACCCGCAGGGCCGCGAGGTCCATCATCGGGTCGGCCAGCACGCTGAGCTCGAAGTCCATCATCGCCGTCAGCCGCGAACCTTCGAACAGGAACTGGCCCGCGTCGCAGGCGGTGTAGCGCGGCGGGCCGTCGCTCACCGGCGCATTGCGCAGAATCCAGCGCGACAGGAACTCGAGACCGGGGTCGGGGCGCGGCTTGCGGGCGCGATAGAGCCCGTGGAGATCGTCGAAGAACGACAGGGTGACGCCGCGCGGCGTCTCAGGGAGCCTGAGGCCGATCTCGTGAAACGGCGCCACGTCCAGATCGTGCATCAGCGCCATCTGCTCGACAAGCTGCGCACGCACGGCTTGGCGGTCGGATTCGCTGGCCACGCCCAGATCGGAATTGCCAGGGATGAAATCCATGACCATGCCCGGCAGGTCTTCGATGTAGCCGTGCAGCGGCGGCGTGCGCACGCCGCCTTCCTGGAGCAGCCGGTGGATATGGTATTCGCGCTCCAGCGAGTAGGCCGACGACCCGCCGCGCGCGCCCCGGACGTAGAGCTGCCGAAGCGCGCCGTCCTTGACGACATCCACAAACCACGCCGGACGCCAGCGGCCCTGCCGCTCGATCCGGGTGACCTGCCCGCCGAGCCGCGCCTGGATCCACTCGGCGATCATCCGCTCGGACGCGTCGCCACCCGCCTCGGCCTCAGCCGCAAGCCCTTCGTCCAGCGCCATGACGTCCTCCGTGGGCTTTGCGCCCTTGGGGTCATGATAAGCGTGGTAGCCGAAGGGGTGTCAATTCGCGGCGGCGCCGGGACCGCTAGGCTTCGATCACCGCTTCCGCAGGTGCGGGCTCCGGCGCGATCAGCTTCTCGTAGGCGACCGCGAAGGGCGAATAGATCATCACCACCTGCAGGATCGGCAGCAGGAGCTGGATGAAGAAGGTGACCGCGAAGGCGATGAGCGCGACCGGCGAGGAGTGGGCGCCCAGGTTCTGGACCGCCTCGGCCCCGCCCGCCAGGGTGATGAACAGCACCGCGATGATGCTGATGAGCATCCAGATCATCACATAGAAGATCACCGCCAGCATGATCATGCCGAACAGGCGCCAGAAGCGCCCCCGGGTGAGCCGCCAGGCCGCGGCCAGTGAAAGATGGTGCTCGGCGAAGGTCATGGGCGTGGCCAGGGACAGCCGCACGCCCACCCAGACCATCAGCACCGCCAGGATGAGGCCGAGCAGGGACATCAGGACCGCGCCGCCGCCGTCGGCGCTGCGGCCGATCCCGACGACGAGATCGATCGCCACCAGGAAGACCATGCCGATGGCGAACAGGATGAGGTGGATGAGGGCCAGCCGGACCTCGTCGGCGCCCAGCTTCAGGTGCGCGAAGCCGGGCTCCTTGGGCCGCAGCACCAGGCGATAGATGCCGGCGGTCAGGATCGAAAGCAGGAAGACCGCCGCGGCGAGCACGACGAGGAAGGCCGGCCATGACTGGGCGAGCAGGGTGCCGAAAGCCTCCGTGTCGCCGGACTGCAGCCCGCCGTCCTTGATGAAGGCGATGAACTTCGGCCCGATGCCGATCACCATGACCAGGGCCATGAGCATGATCCCGGCGAAATAGACCCCGGCCCAGGCGAGGATCGTGCCCGGCCGCTCCCGCGTCAGCCGAAAGCCTTCAAGCGCGGCGTCGCTGGGCGAAAAATTGCTCATTCCGGTCCTTCAGCCCCTTCGTTCCTTATTGAACGATTGCGACGTTCCATTGGCTGCAATCGCCCGCAGCGCAAGGGTTTTGCGCAAGGCCCGCTCGCGATCTGCTCCGATCATTGGTAGTGAGCCGCATGCTCAGCCCAATCCACATCGTCGGCGGCGGCCTCGCGGGGTCGGAGGCGGCCTGGCAGGCGGCCGAAGCCGGCGTTCCGGTGATTCTCCACGAGATGCGCCCCGTGCGCCGCACCGAGGCCCACGAGACCGACAACCTGGCCGAACTGGTCTGCTCCAACTCCTTTCGCGCGGACGACTGGGCGAGCGCCGCGGTCGGCCTGCTGCACGAGGAGATGCGCCGCTGCGGCTCGCTGATCCTGTCGGCGGCCGACGCCTGCCAGGTGCCCGCGGGCGGGGCCCTGGCCGTGGACCGGGAGGGCTTCTCCGCCCTGGTGACCGAGCGCCTCGCTCGTCACCCCGGCGTGACCCTGGCGCGCGAGGAGATCACCGCCCTGCCTCCGGCGGACTGGGACAGCGTGATCCTGGCCACCGGGCCCCTCACCTCGCCCGCCCTGTCGGCCGCCGTCCAGGGTCTGACCGGCGAGGAGGAGCTGTCCTTCTTCGACGCCATCGCCCCCATCGTCCTCTTCGACAGCATCGACATGGACATCGCCTGGCGCCAGTCGCGCTACGACAAGCCGGGCCCCGGCGGCGACGCGGCGGCCTATATCAACTGCCCCATGGACCGGGACCAGTACGAGGCGTTCATCGACGCCGTCCTGGCCGGGCCGAAGACCGAGTTCAAGGACTGGGAGAACGTGCCCTATTTCGACGGCTGCCTGCCGCTCGAGGTGATGGCCGAGCGTGGCCGCGAGACCCCGCGGCACGGGCCGATGAAGCCGGTGGGCCTGACCAACGCCCACAAGCCGGATGAGAAGCCCTGGGCGGTGGTGCAGCTGCGCCAGGACAACGCCCTGGGCACGCTGTGGAACATGGTCGGCTTCCAGACCAAGCTGAAGCACGGCGCTCAGACCGAGGTCTTCCGCATGATCCCGGGGCTTGAGAAGGCCGTGTTCGCGCGACTTGGCGGACTTCACCGCAACACCTTCCTGAACAGCCCGCGCCTCCTGGATGGCTTGCTGCGGCTGAAGAGCCAGCCGCGCCTGCGCTTCGCCGGCCAGATCACCGGGGTCGAAGGCTATGTTGAGAGCGCGGCCATCGGCCTGCTGGCCGGCCGTTTCGCGGCGGCCGAGCGCCTGGGCCGCGACCCGGTCACGCCGCCGGCGACCACGGCCCTGGGGGCCCTGCTAAGCCATGTGACCGGCGGCCATATCGACGGCGGGCGCGGCTCGTTCCAGCCGATGAACGTCAATTACGGCCTGATCCCGCCGCTGGCCCCGCCCAAGCGCGACGCCGAAGGCCGGCGCCTGGGCTCGAAGGAAAAGACCCGGGCCAAGAAGCAGCTGGTGGGCGAACGGGCGCTGGCGGACATCGCAGCCTGGCTCGCCGAGCCTGCGCCCCTGGCGGCGGAGTAAGGCCCTCCGCGCCCCTGGACCAGGCTCAGACGCGTTGGGCCTGTGGTTCCGCCACGCGCCTTCGTGCGACCTTCGCGCCGCTGAGGTCCACGAAGCTCACCAGGACGAACGAGAGCGCCACACAGACCATCAGGGCCCCGAACGCCAGGTTGTAGTCGCCGGTCCTGTCGTAGGACACCCCCGTGGCGCGCAGGGCGGCGATGGCCAGGGGCTGGGCGCCGAGCTGCATCGCGCCCCAGGCCAGGCCGAAGCTCCGCGATCCGAACGCGCCAACGTTCAGCAGCATCTTGATCGGATAGACCCCGCCGATGGCGACGCCGACAATCGAAACCGCGGCGACCATGACCCAATAGCCCGGCCACGTGATGTAGAGGGCCAGGAGAATCAGGTGGCAGAAGATCACCAGGCCGAACAGCCGCCGGACATCGAACCTTTCGGCCAGGTGGCCCACCACGTACTTGCCGCAGGCTGCTGACGCCGACTGGCAGGCGATGATCAGGGACGCGGCCTTGAGGTCGACGCCCTTGTCCTGCATCAGCGGCACCTTACTGGCTATGATCACCTGATCGCTGGCCATCAGCAGGCCCATGCCGAGCATGATCAGGTAGAAGTTGCGATTGCGGAGCAGCTGGCCGAGCGTCCAGACGCGCTCGTCAGCGTCGAACTTATGGCTGTCTTCCGATTGGAGCTCGCCGGCGGCCTTGAGCTCGTCGTCGCTGGGGCGGTCGCGCATGACGAACAGGCCCAGCACGACGATCACCGCCGTGAGCACGCACCCCATGACCAGCAGCGTCGTGCGCCAGCCGAAGCCTTCGATCAAGGCCGCCGCCAGGGGGCTGATGGTAAGGCCTGCGATCGACGAGTTCATGGCCATGACGCCCATGGCGCGACCGCGCCGACGCCGGAACCAGCGGGACACGACCGCAGTGCTTGAAAGCATCCCCGCCAACCCCGCGCCCATGGCGAGCGGCCCGAAGATCATGGCGGCGATCAGCCAGAGCGAGTCCGTGTGGACGATGGTCAGGAACCCCGCCAGCATCAGCAGTGCGCCAAGCGGCATCACGAGCTTGATCGGCGCCCGGTCCACCAGCCAGCCGGCGAGCGGCGCCCAGACCGTCATGCCCAACATGAAGGCGACGAAGCCGTTGTTGGCGTCGGCCCGGGACAGGCCGAATTCCTTGCTGACCGGAACCACCAGCATCCCGAACAGATAGATCGTCGACCCGAACACCAGCGCAGCGCTGACAAATCCGGCCGCCACTACTCCCCAGCCGGGATAGACGCGTTTTGCAGGCGGGCGCGGAAGGGCCTCGGGCGTCATCTACTGTTTCCTCTCCAACGGCTTGACGGCTCCTCTGCGGGAAGCGCCTCTCAAGCTCGGCCGGTCAATGGACCGCTCACGCCGCGCGACCACGTGACAAGAGCCTCGCCCGGTCAGGTCGCTTTGCCGAGCATAATTGTATACAATGGGCCGCCTGTGAACCGCCTAACGCCATGCCGGGTCGAATATTTCGTTCGCCCGGTGGGGGACGGCCCCCTTCACCTGTCAGGAATGCTCACAACCGGCCGCGGGCGACGGCCCAGGTGAGGCGCAGGCGCTTGCCGAGGTCTGAGCTCGCCCGCCGGCGCGCCAGGGCCGCGTGGGCGGCGGCGGGAAAGGCCGCGACGCTCAGCCGCCGCGCCTGTCGTCGGGCCTCGGCGAGGGCCGCATGGAGCGTCCGAGGATCGACCGGAGCCCGCGCTTCCAGTCGGCACAGGGCCCAGGCCGCGCCGGCGGGCCTGGCGGCTTCGGCGTCCCCGTCGGCGTCCAGGATCAGGGCGCAGAGCACAGCAGCCGAGCCGGCGCCGTCGCTGGCCCATTGGGCGGCTTCGTCCGGGCTCATCGGCGCGGGATCGAGTTCGCGGTAGCGGGCGTCGATCATCGCTTCCAGCGGCGCACGGGGAAGCCTGCGGCGCCCGACCGTCTCGGCCAGGGCCTGGGCCGTGGGGTGGCGCCGGACGGGCCGGTTCTCGAACACCTCGTCCAGCACCTCGCGCCACCAGGCCAGGCGAATCTCGCCGAGCATCGGGTTGGACGTCACGCGAGGCGCGCGGGCGAGCTCATGGTCGTAGGCCAGGATCGCGATGATGTCGGCGCGGGCGATCGGGTCGGCGATGAAGCGGCTGGCCAGCCAGCGATCCGGATCGGCCGCGCGCATCTGGGCGTCCAGGTCCGGAGCGCCAAGGTCCGGGGCGCCAAGGTCAGGCGTGTCGATGGGGCCGGCGTCGGTCATGGGTCCGCAATGCAAAAGGCCCGCCGCGAGGGCGGGCCTTCCGTAACTTGGATGATACGTGACGTCAGCCGAAGATGGTCTGGGTCATGGTCATGGTGACCAGCATCGGGATCGAAAGCAGCGTGTTGGTCCGCGAGAACAGCATCGCCTTGCGGTTCGCGGCGGCCTTGGCGTCCGCATCGGCTTCGACGAGGCCCAGGGCGATCTTCTGGGCCGGCCAGATGAAGGCCCACACGTTGATGAACATCACCGTGGCCAGCCACATGCCGACGCCGATGAAGGCGTGCTGCGGAACCGTGAAGCCTTCCATGGCGCCCAGGGTGACGGCCTGCAGGAAGTAGCCGCGGCTGATGGCCAGGATCACGCCCATGACCCAGGTGAACAGGGCCGCCCAGCGGAACCAGAACAGCGCCTCGGGGGCGATGAACTTGGTGATCCCCGGCTTCAGCTCGGCCGGAATCTCCGGCATTTTCCGGATCTGGACGAAGTTGAAGTAGTACAGCAGCCCGATCCACAGGATGCCGAAAGTGGTGTGCAGGAACCGGAAGACGCCCTGCCAGAAGATCGCGTCGGCCGCGCCGTTGTGCATGCCGTAGCCGGCGATCAGCACCAGCGCGAGAATGAACGCGACGATCAGCGTGTTTCGCAGATTCGAAAGCAACCCAGCCATTTTGTCTCCCCTGGCGATTCCAGCCCTCGTTAAAGTTATAGGGCCTTTTGAACGACGCGGGAAGGCGAGCGGCGCGCCGTCCCTCAGACCGCGATCAAGGCGGCGGCGAGCCGCCGGCCTTCGGCGGTCAGCACGTTATAGAGCCGGGCCGCGGCCGGCGTGTCCATGAATTCGAGCCCCATGCCGGCCTGGACGAGCGCCTGGCGCACCTCGCGCGGCGGCAGGGCGTTCACGGGGCCGGTCCCCAGCAGCAGGAATTCCACCGCTTCCCGCCCGGCCGCGATCACCGGCTCTACGGCGGCGACGGTCAGATCAGCCATGGCGGCGACAGGCCAGGCCTGGGCGACGTCGCGGACGATCAGGACGGAGCCTTCGTGGCGCAGGCCCGAGAGCCGGAAGCCCCCCGCGCCATAGGCGTCGATCGTGGGCGCGTCCCGCGCCATCACCGCCTCCGTCAGAACCGCTGGTTGGCGGGCTTCAAGGGTTCGGCTTCTTCCTCGTGGGTGCGGCTCAACCCCCACAAGAGGATCACCGGGGCGGCCACGTAGATGGACGAATAGGTGCCGATGACGATGCCGAACATCAGGATCAGCGACATGCTGAACAGGCTCGGCCCGCCGAACACCGCCAGGCCCCCAAGCGCCAGGAGCGCGGTAAGGCCGGTGATGATCGTGCGCGACAAGGTCTCGTTGATCGACAGGTCGATCACCTCGCGTAGGGGCATGCGCTTGTATTTGCGCAGGTTCTCACGCAGGCGGTCGAACACCACGACCGTGTCGTTCATCGAATAGCCGATGATGGTCAAGATCGCGGCGATGGTCGTCAGACTGAACTCCGTCCGCGTGACCGCGATCAGGCCGAAGGTGAGGATCACGTCGTGGAACAGGGCGATCACGGCGCCCAGGCCGAACTGCACCTCGAAGCGGAACCAGATGTAGACGAGCATCAGCCCGATCGCGAGGAAGAGCGCGGTCAGGCCCTTGCCCAGGAGCTCGCCCGAGACCTTGGGGCCCACCACTTCCATGCGCGAGAACTTCACCACGCCCAGGACCTGCTGGATCTCGCCCTTGACCCGTTCGGCCACGGCGTTCGGCTCCATGCCCGCGGGGGTCTGGAAGCGGACCATGGCGTCGGAGGGCGAGCCGAAGGCCTGGACCTGGACATCGCCCATATGCATCGCCTCCAGGGCCCCGCGCACGGCGCCGAGGTTCACGGGCTTCGGCGCCGTGGAGATCTCCAGGACCGAACCCCCTCGGAAGTCGATGCCGCAGTTCAGGCCGCCGCACGGGGGCTTGAACGGGAACATCGCGGCGGCCAGCGAAGCGATCACCGCCACGATGGAGATCACCGCGGCCGCCCGCGAGAAGGCGACGAAGCGGAATTTCGTCTTTACCGGGACGATCTTGATCAGGGGCCAGAAGGACATCGTCGGATCCTAAGCGATCGGCAGGGTTTTCGGGCGGCTCGTCCGGAACCACACCGCGAGCAGGACCTGGGTGATCAGGACGGCGGTGAAGACCGAGGTGATCACGCCGATGAACAGGGTCACGGCGAAGCCCTTCACCGGTCCCGCGCCGAACTGGAACATCAGGACGGCGGCCAGGATGGTCGTGACGTTGGCGTCGATGATGGTCGACATGGCTCGCGAGAAGCCCGCGTCCATAGCCGACAGCACCGTGCGCCCGGCCCGGATCTCGTCGCGCATCCGCTCATAGATCAACACGTTCGCGTCCACCGCCACGGCCAGGGTCAGGATCAGGCCGGCGATCCCCGGCAGGGTCAGGGTGCCCTGGGTCAGCGACATAGTGGCGATGATCAGCAGGCCGTTCACGATCAGGGCGGCCACCGAGATGCCGCCGAACAGCAGGCCGTAGCTCAGCAGCATGAAGACCAGGATCGCCACGAAGCCGACACCGGTGGAGATCTGGCCCGCCCGTACGGCGTCGGCGCCAAGCTCGGCCCCTACCGTGCGCTGTTCGACCACCACCAGGGGCGCCGGCAGCGCCCCGGCGCGCAGCAGCAAGGCCAGGTCGTTGGCGGACTCGGCGGTGAAATTGCCGGTGATCTGGCCCGAACCGCCGGTGATCGCGCCTTGGATCACCGGGGCGGAGATCACCTTGCCGTCCAGCACGATGGCGAATCGCTTGCCGATGTTCTGGGTAGTGGCGTCGCCGAAACGCCGGGCCCCCAGCCCGTCGAACCGGAAGGTGACCACGGGCTGATTGGTCTGCTGGTCGAACTGCATCCGCGCGTCGGTCAGCATGGCGCCGTCCACCAGCACGCGCCGACGCAGCAGATAGGCGGCCGAGTAGGCGTCCTCGCTCGGCGTCATCATGGAGCCCGGCGGGATGCGGCCGGCCGCGGCCTCTTCCGCCGTGACCGTGTCGTCGACCATCTGGAAGGTGAGCTTGGCGGTCTTGCCGATCACGTCGCGCAGGCGCTGGGGATCGCTCTCGCCCGGGGCCTGGACGACGATGCGGTTGGCGCCCTGGCGAAGGATCGTCGGCTCGCGGGTGCCGAGTTCGTCGATACGCCGGCGGACGATCTCGATCGACTGCTCCACGGCCTGACGGGCTTCGGCGTCGAAGGCCTCGGGGATGAAGGCGATGCGGATACGCTGCCCGTCGATGGTGTTGACCGTGACGTCGCGGCCGCCCCCGGCCGTCGGCGCCCCGACGGCGCCGCGCAGGGCCGTCGCCGCGGCGTCGACCTTGGTCGGGTCGGTGATGCGAACGGTGATCTGGCCCCCGTTCGAGCCCAGTTCCGAAAATGGGATCTGGACCTTGCGCAGGGTGGTCCGCGCGTCCTCGACGATGTTGGTCAGCTTCTCGGCGCGCAGGGCGTCGGTGTCGACCTCGAGCAGCAGGTAGGAGCCGCCCTGGAGGTCGAGGCCGAGGTTCAGCGTCTTGTGCGGCAGGAAGGCCGGCAGCTGGTCGCGCGTGCTCGCCGGCAACAGGTTGGGCAGGGTGAAGATGACGCCGAGGATGACCGCCAGCACCGTCAGGGCGATCTTCCAGCGCGAAAGGCTCATCATGGCGGGAGAACGCGCCCTAGGACTTGGGATCGTTGGCCGGAGCCGGCTCGCCGCGCACGCGGACCTCGCCGATCATGCCCTTGACCACCTTGACGGTGACGCCGGTGGCGATCTCCACGCCGACTTCCTTGTCCTCGACGCGGACGATCTTGCCGATCACCCCGTCGTTCAACACCACCTGATCGCCGCGCTTGAGGCCGGAGATCAGCTGCTGGTGCTGCTTCAGCCGCTTCTGCTGGGGGCGGATCATCAGGAAGTAGAACAGGACCACCAGGCCGATCAGCGGCAGGAACTGCATGATCAGGTCCTGCGGACCGGCGCCCGCGGCCCCGGCGGTCTGAGCGAAAGCGGGGGTGGCGAACATCAGCGCTCCGGAGTTTTATTGGGCGACTGTTGCGCCCCAATTCAAGGTGGCGGGAACCTAGGCGGCGTCGCCTCCTTTTGCAATGGAACCGCCGGACGGATAAGCAGCGGGCCATGCAGCCCGACATTCTCCCCTTCCTGCAACGCATAGCCGAGGCGCTGGAGCGCCTGGCTCCACCGACCAATGCGAAGCCCGCCTTCGACTCGGCCCGGCTCTGGCGCCATGACCCGGCGGGCGGGCGCTTCGTGGCCGCGCCCGACTATCCCCTGCCCCTGGACTCGCTCGTCGGCGTGGAGCGGCAGAAGGGCCTGTTCGTCGAGAACCTGCGCCGCTTCGCCAAGGGGCTGCCCTTCAACCACGCCCTGCTGTGGGGGGTGCGCGGGGCGGGCAAGAGTTCGCTGGCCAAGGCGGCGTTCATGGCGGTGGCCGACGAGGAGCCGGCCCTCAGGCTGGTGGAGGTGGACCGGGACGAGGTCGCCGCCCTGCCCGCGGTGTTCGATGTCCTGCGGGACCGCGAGGAACGCTTCCTGGTCCTGTGCGACGACCTGTCGTTCGAAGAAGGCGCGGCCGCCGCCAAGGCCCTGAAGTCGGCCCTGGAGGGCGGCGTCTCGGGCCCGCCGGGCAATGTGCTGTTCGTGGCGACGTCCAACCGGCGCCACCTGATGCCGCGCGGCCATGCCGAGGACCGCGGGCTGATCGCCATCGCCGAGGACGCGGAGGAAGAGGTCAGCGTCTCCGACCGATTCGGCCTGTGGATCGGCTTTCCGGCCATGGACCAGCCGACCTACCTGGCGGCGGTGGCGGCCTATGCGCAGCGCTATGGGCTCTCGGACCCGGCGCTGGAGCGGCGCGCCCTGCAGTGGGCGCAGTTGCGCGGCGGGCGCTCGGGACGCGTCGCCTGGCAGTTCATCCGCGACCTGGCCGGCGAGCAGGGCAAGCCCCTCCCCCTCTGAATCTCGGCCCTCTGACCTATTTGGGCAGGACCAGCAGGGGGTCGATCGGGCGGGCCCGGTCGGCGGGCGACGGCGCGTAGCGGACCTCGAAGTGCAGCTGGGTCTCCGAGGCCCCGCCGGTCTGGCCGACCGTGCCGATCTGCTGACCTTGGGTCACCTTCTGCTGCATCTTCACGTCGGAGCGGGCCAGGTGGCCATAGGCCGTGACCCAGCCGTCGGCGTGCTTGACCAGGACGAGGTTGCCGAAGCCTGGCACCTGGTCGCCGGCATAGACCACGTCGCCGGCCGCGGCTGAGCGCACCGGCTCGCCCCCGGCCGCACGAATGTTGACGCCGTCGTTGCGCTGGCCGGTCCCCTTGGGCCCAAAGGCGGAGAGGATCTCGCCACGCACCGGCCAGATGAATCGCCCGCGGCCGAGTTCGGAGATCTGGGCGTCGCTCGCTGTGGGCTGGCTCGGGATGATCGCTGGCGCTGGAAGCCGTGCGGACGGGGCGGTCGTCGGCGCGGGCGGCGGCGGCGCGGGGCGCACGGGCGTCGGGGCCACCGGCTGCGGCCTGGGCGTCGGCGGCGCGACGGGCGGCGTCGGCGCATAGCTGGGGGGCGTATAGCTGGGCCTTGGTGGCGGCATTGGCGCGGGCGGCGGCGCGACCGGCGCAGGGGTGTAGGTTGGGCGCGGCGGCGGCTGGGGCGCCGGCTGCGGGACGGCGACCGTCTCCTTCGTCTTGGTCGGACCCTTGTCCTTGTAGTCTTCCGGCAGGCGGATCTTCTGGCCCGGGCGCAGATTCGCGCTGGTCTTCAGGCCGTTCTCCTCGCCCAGGGCCTTGGCCGTGACCGAGAACCGTTTGGCGATGGCGAACAGGGTGTCGCCGGAGCCGACCACATAGGCCTTGCGCTTGGTGGGCGGGCCCTTCAGTTCCTCGCCCGGCTGCAGCCGGTAGGGCGCCTTCAGGTCGTTCAGCTTGGCCAGGTCCTTGCGATCAAGGTCCATCTTGCGACCGATGGCGTCGAGATTGTCGCCCTTCTTGACCGTGTAGGTGACGCGCGGCCCCTCGACCTCGATCACCTTGCCGGTGACGCTGGTGTGGGTGACGATCCGGGTCGCCGGCGGGGCTGGCGGGAGCGGCGGTGGCTGATAGGCCGGCGCAGGCGGCGTTTGATAGGCGCGCGGCGCCTGATAGCTCGGCGCTGGCGGCGGCTCGTAGGGCGGCGGCGGGGGCAGCGGCGCGTAGGGCTGGCCCCGCGGCGCGGGCGGCGTCGAAGGGGTCACATAGGCCGGCTGGTTGGACGGCGCGGCCGGCGGCAGACTGCGTCCCTCGATCGGCGTCGTGGGCCGGGCCTGGGAATAGTCCTGCGGCGGCTTGGCGGGCGGCGCAACCGGCGGCGAAGCCGACTTGTTGATCGGATAGGTGGGCCGCATGGGCTCGGCCCCACCCTCGAAGGGTTCATAGGTCGTGCAAGCGGCCAGCGATCCGGCGCCTGCCAGGATCAACGCCGTCCGTTTCAGGAAATGGGTCATCGCCGCTCCTGCCAGATATCCATCAGTCGGGGCGCCGTGGTTGACGATGCGTTAACCGCCGCCAGTCGCGCTGTCGCACCGCCCGTCACGGCTCCTTGGCCACGCCGTCAAGCAGCGGCACGAAGCGCACGTCCGTCAGCACCTCGACATCGAATCCCCCACGCCCGTCGCCGACATATCGGCGCAAGGTCTGCACCGGCCCCTTGCCGACGGGAGCGACCAGCACGCCTGCAGGCTTGAGCTGGGCAAGGAGAGCCTTCGGTTCGTCCGGCGCCGCCGCCGTGACCATAATGCGGTCGAAAGGCGCCTGCTCGGGCCAGCCTGCGCCGCCGTCGCCGAAGCGGGTGACGATGTTGGTCAGGCCCAGCGTCGTGAACCGGGACTGCGCCTCCGCCATCAGGGTGCGATAGCGCTCGACCGTGTAGACCAGTCGCGCCAGCTTGGAGAGGATGGTGGTCTGGTAGCCCGAGCCGGTGCCGATCTCGAGCACCCGCGAGCGCGGCTCCAGCCGCAGCGCCTGGCTCATCAGACCGACGATGAAGGGCTGGCTGATCGTCTGGCCGCAGGCGATCGGCAGGGCCGAATCCTCCCACGAGCGCGCCTTGAAGAGCTCCGGGGTGAACAGATCGCGCGGGGTGGACTCGATCGCCGCCAGGACCGCGGGGTCGGTGACCCCCTGGGCGCGCAACGCCTCCATGAGGCGGGCCTGCTGTTGTTGCGGCGTGGGTTCGTCTCCGGCCATGGGCGGGGCCATTCTCAAAGCTTGGGCGGTGCGCCGCCGAGTACTGACTTCAGCTCGCGGACGGTGGGTTGGTGGGTGAGATCGATGTGGAGGGGCGTGACCGAGATCCGCCCCTCGTAATAGGCCCGAAGGTCGACGCCCTCGGGGGGCTGCGAGCGCTCCTGGCGAAAGCCCATCCAGTAATATTCCTGGCCGCGCAGATCGACGCGCCTTTCCGCGTGGCGGACCTGCATGTCGCGGAACCCCTGGGCGGTGACCTCGACCGCCTTGATCGCCTCGGGCGCCACGGACGGGAAATTGACGTTGATCACCACATCGGCGGGCCAGCCGGCCTCCACCAGCTTGCGGATGATGCCAGGGGCGAAGGTCTCGGCCGGGGCGAAGAAGTCCGCCTCCGCCTCGCGCCAGCCCTGGGAGAGCGCAATGGCGGGAACCCCGAGCGCCATACCCTCGATGGCGCCGGCCACGGTGCCGGACATGGTGACGTCCTCGGCTAGGTTCGCCCCGCGGTTCACGCCGGAGAGGACGAGATCCGGGCGCGGCCCGTCGACCAGCTCGTTGATCGCCAGCATGACGCAGTCAGTGGGCGTGCCGGTGACGGCGAAGCGGCGCGGGCCCAGCCGGCGCACCCGGATCGGCTCGGCCAGGGTCAGGGCGCGCGAGGCGCCGGACTGCTCGTATTCCGGGGCGCAGATCCAGACGTCGTCGGAGAGCTTGCGGGCGATCCGCTCCAGGGCGGCCAGGCCCTCGGCGTGGATCCCATCGTCGTTGGTGAGCAGGATTCTCAACGGGCCGCCTCGATATGGGTCAAGCCCTGCATATAGGGCTGCAGGACCGCTGGGACGGCGATCCGGCCGGCCTCGTCCTGATAGTTCTCCATGATCGCGACCAGGGTGCGGCCGACCGCCAGGCCCGAGCCGTTGAGGGTGTGGACGAAGCGGGTTCCCTTGTCGCCGGCCGCCTTGGTTCGCGCGTCCATGCGGCGAGCCTGGAAATCCCCGCAGTTGGAGCAGGAGCTGATCTCGCGATAGGTCCCCTGCGAGGGCATCCAGACCTCCAGGTCGTAGGTCTTGCGCGCGCCGAATCCCATGTCGCCGGTGCAGAGCAGCATGGTGCGGTAGGGCAGCTCCAGCGCCCTGAGCACCGCCTCGGCGCAGGCGGTCATCCGCTCGTGTTCTTCTTCCGACTTGTCGGGCGCGGTGATCGAGACGAGCTCGACCTTGTAGAACTGGTGTTGGCGGATCATGCCGCGGGTGTCCTTCCCCGAGGCGCCGGCCTCCGAGCGGAAACAGGGCGTGAGCGCGGTCATCCGCAGGGGCAGTTCCGCTTCCGCCGTGATCTGGCCCATGACGACGCTGGTCAGGGGCACCTCGGCGGTGGGGATCAGCCAGCGGCCGTCGATGGTCTGGAAGAGGTCGGCGGCGAACTTCGGCAGCTTGTCGGTGCCATAGGCGGCAGCGTCGTTCACCAGCAGCGGCGGCGAGACCTCGGTGTAGCCGTGCTGCTGGGTCTGCAGGTCCAGCATGAACTGGCCCAGCGCGCGCTCCATGCGGGCGAGCTGGCCCTTGAGGATCACGAACCGCGCGCCGCTCATCCGCGCGGCGGCGGCGAAATCGATGAAGCCGAGCCCCTCGCCCAGGTCCACGTGGTCCTTTGCGTTGGCGATGGCGCGGGGCTCACCCCAGCGGCGGACCTCGGCATTGGCGTGCTCGTCCTCGCCCTGGGGGACGTCCGCGGCGGGCAGGTTCGGCAGGGTCGCAAGCAGCGTGCGCAACGCTTCGCCCGCCTCACGTTCGACCTCGCCCTGCTCGTTGAGCGTCGCCTTGAGGGCCTCCACCTCGGCCATCAGCCGCTGGGCTTCGGCCTCGTCCTTCTTCGCCTTGGCCTGGCCGATCAGCTTGGAGGCCTCGTTGCGCCGGCTCTGCGCGGTCTGGCCCGCCGTCTGGGCGGCGCGGAGCCTGGCGTCGAGCTCCAGGATCGCCGGCGTCTGCGGCGCAAGGCCCCTCGATCCCCAGGCGCGATCGTACGCCTCGGGGTTTTCGCGGATGGCCTTGATGTCATGCATGGGGCGCCGGCCGGTGGATTGCTGAGCGGCCCTGTCTAGTGCGCGTCGCCGGGGGCGCCAAGCGTCAGACCGGCGCGATCTCCCGCCGAGCGTCCTCGCGCCGCCGACTGCGCTCAATCAGGGCGACGCACCAGATCGAGATCTCGTAGAGCAGGATGATCGGGATCGCGAGCAGGGTCTGGCTGATCGGGTCCGGCGGGGTGACCACCGCGGCCACCACGAAGACCCCGACGATGGCGAAGCGGCGGCCCTCGGAGAGGTTCTTGGCCGTCACGACGCCGGCCATGCCCAGGAGGCTCAGGACGACCGGCAGCTGGAAGCACATGCCGAAGGCCAGCAACAGGGTGGTGACCAGGGTCAGATAGTCCGAGACCTTCGGCAACAGCTCCACCGAGACAGCCCCCGCGCCCATGATCTGCTGCGAAAGCGAGAACCACAGGACGAACGGCAGGATCACGAAATAGACCATGGCCGCGCCCAGCAGGAACAGGACCGGAGCGGCGACCAGGAACGGCAGGAAGGCGCGCCGTTCGCGCTTGTAGAGGCCCGGGGCCACGAAGGCGTAGACCTGCCAGGCGAGCACCGGGAAGGTCATGACCACGGCGCCAAAGCCGGCGAGCTTGAGCTTGGTGAAGAAGAACTCCAGGGGCGCGGTGAAGACCAGCTTCAGGCTGGCGCCCGCCACCTGCGGCGCCTCCTTGACCCCGGCCAGCACCAGCAGGAGGTCGAAAGCCCCGGCGGCATGGCCCTTCTTTTCGCCGGCCAGGAGCTGGGCGGCGATCTCGAAGGGGTGCAGCAGGAAGAGATAGATGTCCTTCGAGAAGCCGAAACAGACCGCGAAGCCCACCACCAGGGCGGCGACGCTGATGATCAGGCGCTTGCGCAGCTCGATGAGGTGATCGAGCAGCGGGGCGCGCGAGGCCTCGATTTCGGATTCGTCAGGATCGTAGGCGTTCACGACGCCGTCCTCGTGCGTCGGGCGCGGGGCTTGGGCGCCGGTGCGGCCTCGCCCTCAGGGGCCGCCGCGGCCTTTTTCGCGCGAGGCTTGCGGGGCTTGGGCGCGGGCGGCGGTTCGGACGCCGGCATGGCGTCGGCGGGATCGACGGCGGGCGGCGCAGCGGACACGGTCACGGGTTCCGGGTGCGGGGCCGCGTGCAGGTCCTGGCCGATCTCATCGAAGGCCTGGGCCACGTCGGCCTCGGTGGCGTGAAAGGCGGCCATGTCGGCGGCGTGGCCCTGGCGCATCGCCTCCACCTCCCGGCGCAGCTCATCCAGTTCGGACTGGCGGGCCATCTCATCGAAGCTGGCGCGGAACTCCGCCGCCATGCCGCGCACCTTGGCCATCATCTGGCCGAGCTTGCGCAGGAGCGCCGGCAGGTCCTTCGGCCCCACCACGATCAGGGCCACAATGACGATGACCAGAAGTTCCGAGCCGCCGATATCGGGGAGCATGGCCTTACGCGCGCCTTCCGGCTTGGCGCCCGCGGGGGCGGGACGTGATTCTCGAAGCTGGGCGGACGCCGCTGCCCGCGACGCCGCTCTAGACGAGGAAGGCCGGAGCGATCAAGCGCCGGCCGGAAAGTCCGCCTATTCCTTGCCGCCTTCGACCGTGGAGATGGGCTTGGCGGGCTTTTCGGCCTCGTCCTCGCCCTTCAGGCCGTCCTTGAAGGCGCGCACGCCCTTGGCTGCGTCACCCATGATCGCCGACAGCTTGCCGCGACCGCCGAAGAGCAGCATCACGACCACCGCGACGATGATCCAGTGGATGGGTTGGAAAGCGCCCATAATCTCTAAACTCCGTGTTGCGTCGCCCTACGCCCCTGCGCGGCGTCGCAAGTCGGCGCTGAATATAGTCGTTCAACGCGCGCTACGCCAACGCGCGCTACGCGGCCTAACGCCCCGCTTCAGCCTCGCCCAGAAAGTCGGTGTGGAACTCGGGCGCATCGCCGGCTTCCAGCGGGTCCTCTTCCGGGTCCGCAGCGCCGGGATCCGGCGGCATGAAGTCGGCCGGAAGGTCCAGGCTGAGCAGGCCCGCCGCCTTCATCTCGCTCGCGCCCGGCAGGTCGGAGAGGCTGGCGAGCCCGAACTTCTCCAGGAAAAGCTCGGTGGTGCCGAAGGTGACCGGCCGCCCGGGCGTGCGCCGGCGCCCGCGCATCCGCACCAGCGAAAGCTCCAGGAGGAGATCGAGGGTGCCCTTGCTGGCCTGCACGCCGCGCACCGATTCGATCTCCGCGCGGGTGACGGGCTGGTGATAGGCGATGATGGCCAGGGTCTCTTGAGCGGCGCGCGACAGGCGCCGAGGCTCCTCACGCTCTTCGCTCATCAGCCAGGCGAGGTCTGCCGCGGTCTGGAAACGCCAGCGCCCGCCCACTTCCGCCAGCACCACGCCGCGGCCGGCATAGCGCTCAGCGAGCATGGCCAGGGCGGCTTCCACCGCCGCGCCCTCCGGCAGGCGGCGGGCGAGGTCCGCGAGGCTCAAGGGGCCGGCGGCGGCGAACAGCAGGGCCTCGACTTCGCGCTCGGTCTGGACCGGGTCGCTCAAGCCGCCCTCCGCGCCCGCAGATAGATGTCGGCGAAGGCCTCCAACTGGCGGGCTTCCATGGCCCCTTCCTTCACCAGTTCCAGGCTGGCCGAGAGGGTGGAGGCGACATACGAGGCGCGGGACGGCCCCTCCCCCTCCGGCTCGAAGGGCGCGACCCCGGTGAGCGGCGTCCAGCGCCCCAGCTCCGGCAGGAGGGCGCGCAGGCGCTCGCGGGCGTCTTCCAACGGATAGGCGGTGGTGGCCTTGGGCGTGTAGGTGCGGTCCTGGGTCTTGGCCCGCTGGGTCACATAGGCCTTCATCAGGCCGTAGAGGTCGCCTTCCACCTCGCTGGAGGGGATCACCTTGATCGCCTCGGGATCGCCGCGGCCGAAGACGTCGCGGCCGAGCTGGGGCAAGACCGCCAGGGCGTCGGCGGACTTGCGCATGGCCTCAAGCTTGGCCAGGCGGAAGGCCAGGCGCTGGGCCATCTCCTCGGCGGGCGCCTCGCCGGCGGCGGCCTTCTCCGGCTTGGGCAGCAGCAGGCGTGACTTCAGATAGGCCAGCCAGGCGGCCATCACGAGATAGTCCGCCGCCAGGGAGAACCGCAGCCGGCCGGCCTGATGGATGAAGGCGATGTACTGGTCGGCGAGCTTGAGGACCGAGAGCTTGAGCAGGTCAACCTTCTGACGCCGGGCGAGCGCCAGGAGGACGTGCAACGGGCCCTCGAAGCCGTCGATGTCGATGACCAGGGCATCGCCGTCCTCGGCCGCGACCGTGGCGGCCTCGAAGTCGAGCGTAGGCTGGAACCCTGCGTTCACGCCGTCATCCTTCCGCCAAGCCCCAGGCCCGCCAACCGCGCCTCGGCTGCTTCCGTGTCGAACGGGCGGTTGCGTCGGGAGACCGCCCGGGCGTCCGCAGCCCGTTCGGCGGCGCGGCCGCGGAGTTCGGGGCTCGCCTCGACCACGGCCTTCAGTTCGCCCATCAGGTCGCGCACCGGTTCGCCCACCAGGGCGCCGTTGCCGTGCAGGACCACGTCACAGCCCGCCTCGATCGAGCGGCGCGCCCGCTCGACCAGCGTCCCACCCAGGGCCTTCATGGAGAGATCATCGCTCATCAGCAGGCCGTCGAAGCCGATCAGGCCGCGGATCACCGTCGCGATGGCGTGGTGCGAGACCGTCACGCAGGCGTCGGGATCGGCCGCGGCGAAGGTGACGTGGGCGGTCATCGCCATGGGCGCATCCGCCAGGGCGCGGAAGGGCTCGAAATCGGTGGCCTCGAGGACGTCCAGGGGCGTGGAGACGACCGGCAGCTCCAAGTGACTGTCGGCAGTGGCGCGACCGTGACCGGGGATATGCTTGATGACCGGCGCGACCCCGCCCGCCAGCAGGCCGTCGACGGCGGCGCGGCCTAGGGCGGCGACGACCGACGCCGTCTCGCCGAAGGCGCGGTCACCGATGACCCCGTGACCTTCTCGGTGGCGGATGTCGATACAGGGGGCGCAGTCGGCGTCGACCCCGGCGGAAAGAAGCTCCTCGGCGATCAGGCGGTGATTGAGGAACACCGCTTCCAGCGCAGAGTCAGGATCTCGTTCATAGAGCGCCCCGAACTGGGCGGCGGTCGGGCGGCGCGCCACCAGCGGCGGCCTGAGGCGCTGCACGCGCCCGCCTTCCTGGTCGATGAAGATGAGCGCGCCCTCGTCGTCGGCCGCCTCGCGCAGAGCCTCGCACAGGGCCCGGGTCTGGTCGAAATCCGCCACGTTGCGGGCGAACAGGATGAAGCCCCAGGGCCGCGCGTCGCGGAAGAAGGCCCGCTCCTCGATGGTGAGCGCGGTGGAGGCGCAGCCGAGGATGCAGGCCCGGGCGGTCACTTCACGAAGCAACTCTTGCCGGCCGCCTTCAGCTGCGAGCAGAAGGACTCGGCCTGGGCGCGGGAGGCGAAGCCGGCGACGGAGGTCCGGTAGAGGGTCGCCCCGTTACGTTCGATGGGCTCCACCCGCTTGGTCTTGCCGGCGATGTCGACGCCTGTGATGCGGCCGGCGTCGATGAACCCCTTGTCGGCCAGGGCCTGGGAAGAGAAGGCGCCAATCTGGACGGAGGCGACGCCGCCCACAGCCGCGGGGGCCTTGGCGAGCGGTGCGGCCGGAACAGCCGGCGCGTACTTTGGCGGGAGCACCTTGGGCGCCATCGTCTTCGGCGCAGCGGCCTTCGGCGGGGCCTCCATCGGCTGGGCCGGTTTCAGGCCCGTGGTTCCGGCGGGCGCGGCCGGTGGAAGCTGGGCGGTCTGCATGGGCGCGACCGGGACCGGACGCGGCGCGGGCTGCTCCGGCGGCGGGGTGAAGGTCGGCGAGGCCGCGGACGCCTCGTCGCCGCCCTCTGACTTGTAGATCTGCAGGCCCGCGGCCGGGTCGGCCGGCTGCGCCTCAGGCGGCGCCTCGGCCTTCAGGGGACCGACGGGGGCTCCGACGGCGGCCGGCGCCTGGCCAGCCTGGCGCACGCCTGTGCGGTAGAAGAGGACGATGGCGGCCACCAGCAGGATCAGCACGAAGCCGCTGGCGATCAGGGTGAAGGGCGCCGGGCGCGATCCACGCACCGGCTGGCGGGCGTCGAACGACAGCGGCGCGTCGGTGGGCGGGGTGTAGGCGCCGCGATCTTGGTCGGTCATCGCCGGGGGGCTCCAGAGGCGAGGCGAGCCGAATCACGGCCGCCATGGGTGCAGTCTATCGAAGCGGCGCCGCTGCGGGCCACCCGCCGCCCTAGGTCCAGACGTCGAGATGGAACAGCCTGCGGTGCTCTTCGATGGCGAAGCGGTCGGTCATGCCGGCGATGTAGTCACACACCACCCGGGCAAGCCCGGCCTCGTCGCGATTCTGCGACCGGGCGAACCACTCCGTCGGCAGGACGTCAGGTTCGGCCAAGAACAACTGAAACATCTCGGCCAGAATGCGGCGAGCCTGGGACCGCGTCCTATTGACGCGCCAGTGGCGGTACATCCGCTCCATCAGGAAGGCGCGGAGCTGGGCGAGGTCCTCGACCATGTCGCGGGAGAAGGCGACGAGGGCGTGGTCCAGCACCCGGACGTCTTCGGGCGAGCCGATCTTGGCCGCCTTGGCCCGGCGCCGCGTCTCGGCCATCACGTCGTCGACCATGGCGCCGATCATCCGGCGCACCGCCTCCAGGCGCACGATGTTGGGGTCGAGGTCGGGAAACTCCTTGAAAACGCCGGTCAGGATCGGGCCGATCAACGGCACGTCGAGGAGCTCCTTGAGGTGGAACAGGCCCGCCTGCACGCCGTCGTCCACATCATGGTTGTTGTAGGCGATGTCGTCGGCCAGGGCGGCCACCTGGGCCTCGGCCGACGCCCAGGTGGAAAGGCGCAGGCCGTAGTCGGCGTCGAACTCGGCGATGGCGCGCCAGGAGGGCCGGCCCAGCTTCTCGTCCACCGGGCCGTTGTGCTTGATGATCCCCTCGAGGGTCTCCCAGGTGAGGTTCAGGCCCTCGAAGCGCGGATAGCGGTGTTCCAGGCGCGTGACGACGCGGAAGGTCTGAACGTTGTGGTCGAAGCCGCCGAAGCCCTCCATCGCGCGCTGCAGTTCGTCCTCACCCGCATGTCCGAAGGGCGGATGGCCGAGGTCGTGGGCGAGCGCGATGGTCTCAGCCAGGTCGGCGTCCAGGCCAAGGGCGCCAGCCACGGTGCGCGCGATCTGGGCCACCTCCAGCGAATGGGTCAGCCGGGTGCGGAAGTGATCGCCTTCGTGGGCGACGAAGACCTGGGTCTTCTCCTTGAGGCGGCGGAAGGAAGTGGTGTGGATAATCCGGTCGCGGTCGCGGGCGAAGGCCGTCCGGCTGCGGCTTTCCGGCTCTTCGACCTTTCGGCCACGCGAACGCGCGGGGTCTTCGGCATAGGGCGCGGGGGGGAAACGCGTCAGGGACATTCAGCGGCTTTTTTGCAAGGGCCTTGGTCCAAGCCCGGTGAGCACGCATATACTCATGGCTGGAGTCTCGTTTAACACCCATGACCATTCACGATCTTACGCTCTCGGCCGCAGCCGCCCACCGCATCCGGCAGATCGCTGAAAAGGAGGGCAAGCCCCTCATGCTCCGCATCGCCGTGGAGGGTGGGGGCTGCTCCGGATTCCAGTACCAGTTCGAACTGGTGGAAAGCGGCCAGCCCGACGATGTGAGGATCGAGCGGGACGGCTCGGCCGCCCTGGTGGACGATGTCTCCCTGCCCTTCCTGAAGGGATCGGAGATCGATTTCGTCGACGAGCTCGCCGGCGCGGAGTTCAAGATCCGCAATCCGAACGCCAAGGCGAGCTGCGGCTGCGGGGTCAGCTTCTCGATCTGACGCCGCTGGCTGATTGGGGCGCTTGAGGCCCGCGACCGGCGCCTCTAGCGTGCCGCCGCCCCTGGAGCCTCCGCATGCGAATCGCCACCTGGAACGTCAACTCGATCAACGCCCGCCTGACGACGGTGGAGAAGTGGGTCGCCCAGGAGCAGCCTGACGTCATCTGCATGCAGGAACTCAAGTGTGTGGACGAGAAGTTCCCCGCCGAGCCCTTCGAGCGCCTCGGCTACAACATCGCCGTCCACGGCCAGAAGACCTACAACGGCGTGGCGATCCTCTCGAAGCGGCCGCTGGAGGACGTGACCCCGCGCCTGCCGGGCGACGACGCCGACGATCACGCGCGCTATCTGGAGGCGGTGATCTCAGGCCCCAGGCCCGTCCGGGTCGCCTCGATCTACCTGCCCAACGGCAATCCGGTCGGCACGGAGAAGTTTCCCTACAAGCTCGCCTGGATGCGGCGGCTCGAAGCGCGCGCCAAGGCGATCCTGGCGCTCGAGGAGCCGGCGGCCCTGATGGGGGATTTCAATGTCATCCCCGAGCCGCGTGACGCCGAACACCCGAAGAATTGGGAGGGCGACGCCCTCTACCAGCCGGAGAGCCGCGCCGCCTTCCGGACGCTGAAGTGGCTCGGCTTCACCGACGCCTTCCTCGAAGCCGACGGCGCGCTGGGCGCCTATTCGTTCTGGGACTACCAGGCCGGCGCGTGGGACCGGAACAACGGCATCCGCATCGACTTCGGCCTGCTGACGCCGCAGGCCGCCGACCGGCTGAAGGGCTGTGTCATCCACCGCGACGTCCGCGGCTGGGAAAAACCCTCCGACCACGTGCCTGTCGTCGTTGAGCTGGACGCCTAGCGGGCGCGGGCCGAAGCGGGCTAGCGTCCGGCCATGAGCGACCTGGCGCGGCTGATCCTGCTGCTCGTGCTGGCCGGCGGGGTTCTGACCGCGCTGGGCGGCGCGGCCATCTGGCATATGGAGGAAGGCCGGCGCGTGCGCCGGGCCCTCCGGCGCGTGCTCGGCGCGAACCCGGAAGGACTGCTGCTCGCGCCGGGGACCGGCCGCGGGACCGCGTTCGCCTTCGCCAGCGGCGCCCTGGCCGTGGCCTGGGACAGCGGGGCCTGGTGCCTGGTCTACCAGCTCGACGACCTGGTCGGCGCCGAGCTGACCGCGGACGGCGAGGTCGTCGGGCGCGTCCATCGCGGCGAGGCCCGGCGGGCCCTGGACCGTGCGCCCCGGGACGCGCGCCACATCACCCTGCGGATCCTGTTCGACGATCCGGCGCATCCGGATTTCGAGCTTGAGCTGTGGGACGCCGATGCGCCTCGCCGCGAAGGCTCCGCCGCCACCGCGGCCGGGGCGGTGCAGGAGGCCAACCGCTGGCTGGCGCGCGCCGAGGCGATCCTGCGACGCCAGGCCGGACCGGCCGCGGCCCCCGCCCCGCCGCCAGCGCGAACGGTTCCGCGCCCGGCTCCGCCACCGACGCCCGAAGAAGACGACGACGATTTCGATGACGACGACGCCGAGGCCCGGGCCGACGACGAGGATGAAGCCCCATTCTGAAGCCCCCAGTTTAATGCGATGAGAGTCCTGCTGCTGGCGGAGTCGATGATCGACTATGCGTTCGCCTTCGCGAGCGCCGTCGCCGGTCCCTGCGACGTCCTGCTTGCGGCGCCCGATCGCCTGCTCGGTCCCTACCGCCCCGATCTCCCGCCCGGCCTGCAAGCCCCCGTCCTCGAATGGCCGCGGCCTCGGTCGCCGCGCAACGCGCCGTTCCTGGGAGAAATGCTGGGCCTGATCCGGCGCTGGCGGCCGGACGTGGTGCATGTGGTCAGCCAATCCATGACCTGGCCGACCCTGGCCCTGCCGCTGCGCGGTCGCGTCCCGCTTGTGGAGACCGTCCACGACGTGCAGCCGCATCCCGGCGATGCGGAATCGGCGCGCACGCCGGAGATCTTCAACCGGCTGCTCCGCGCCCAGGCGGACGCCATGATCGTGCACAGCGAGGACCTGCGGACCGCGGCCATGGCGCGGTTTCGCAAGCCTGAGCGGCAGGTCTACGTCCTGCCGCATGTCGCCCTCACGCGATATGTCCGGCTCGCCGCGAACCAGGCGCCGCTGCCGAAGGAGGACCGTTTCGACGTGCTCTTTTTTGGCCGCGTCTACGCCTACAAAGGCCTGGAGCACCTGATCGCCGCGGCTGAGCGCCTCGCGCCGCAGGTTCCGGGCCTGCGCGTCACCGTGGCGGGCGCGGGGTCCGACTGGGATCGTTGCCGGGCCCTGATCCGCACGCCGGGCCTGTTCGATCTGCGCGACGGGTTCATCCCGGACCAGGCGGCGGCGGCGCTGTTCACCCGGGCGGACGTGATCGCCCTGCCCTATGTCGAGGCGTCCCAGAGCGGGGTGATCGGCATCGCCACGGCCATGGGCAAGGCCGTGGTAGCCACGCGGGTCGGGGACTTCGCGCAGACCGTGGACGGCGCCGAGCCCTGCGGCCTGATCACGCCCCCCGCCGACCCGGCCGCCCTGGCCGACGCCCTCGCCCGCCTCCATGCCGACCCTGACCTGCGCATGCGCCTGGGGGCCGCGGGTCTGAAACAGGCGCAAGGCGCGCGCAGTCCGGCGGCGGTTGGCGCCCAGGCGGAGACGATCTATCGGGCGGTCCTGGAGGCCTTCAAAGGGTCCGCCTGAGCTGTCCGGCCCTTGTGGAATTGGGCCTTCCGGCGTCTCGCTGGTTTCCCAGAGGCTCAGTTGGCACTACATCCCTCCTGACTGCGCCTGTCTCAGAGATTTCGTCCCATGCCCGCTTATCGTTCCCGAACCTCCACCCACGGCCGCAACATGGCCGGCGCCCGCGGCCTTTGGCGGGCCACGGGCATGACCGACTCCGATTTCGGCAAGCCGATCATCGCGGTGGTGAACTCGTTCACCCAGTTCGTCCCGGGCCACGTGCACCTGAAGGACCTGGGCCAGATGGTCGCCCGGGAGATCGAGCGCGCCGGCGGCGTCGCCAAGGAGTTCAACACCATCGCCGTGGACGACGGCATCGCCATGGGCCACGACGGCATGCTCTACAGCCTGCCCTCGCGTGAGCTGATCGCCGACAGCGTCGAGTACATGGTCAATGCGCACTGCGCCGACGCCATGGTCTGCATCTCCAACTGCGACAAGATCACACCCGGCATGCTGATGGCCGCCATGCGGATCAACATCCCGGTCGTCTTCGTCTCAGGCGGGCCGATGGAGGCCGGCAAGGTCGTGCTGAAGGGCAAGACCGTCGCCGTGGACCTGATCGACGCCATGGTGGCCGCCGCCGACGACTCCGTCTCGGACGAGGACGTGAAGATCATGGAGCGGTCGGCCTGCCCGACCTGCGGCTCGTGCTCCGGGATGTTCACGGCCAATTCGATGAACTGCCTGACCGAGGCCCTGGGCCTGGCGCTGCCGGGCAACGGCTCGACTCTGGCCACCCATGCGGACCGCAAGCGCCTCTTCCTCGAAGCCGGCCACCTGATCGTCGACCTAGCCCGGCGCTATTACGAGCAGGACGACGAGAGCGTCCTGCCGCGGAACATCGCCAATTTCAAAGCCTTCGAAAACGCCATGAGCCTCGACATCGCCATGGGCGGCTCGACCAACACGGTCCTGCACCTGCTGGCGGCGGCGCACGAGGGCGAGGTGCCCTTCACCATGGCCGATATCGACCGGCTGTCGCGGCGCGTGCCGTGCCTGTGCAAGGTCGCCCCCGCCAAGAGCGACGTCCACATGGAGGACGTCCACAGGGCCGGCGGGATCATGGCCATCCTCGGCGAACTGGACCGCGCCGGCCTGCTGCACACCGAACTGCCCATGGTCCACAGCCCCACCTTCGCCCACGCGCTCGCGCACTACGACGTGCGCCAGACCGACAGCGCCTCAGTGCATGAGTTCTTCCGGGCCGCCCCGGGCGGTGTGCCGACCCAGGTCGCCTTCAGCCAGGCGGAACGCTGGGACGAGCTCGACCTCGACCGCGAGGCGGGCGTCATCCGCGACAAGGCCCACGCCTTCTCGCAGGACGGCGGCCTGGCCGTGCTGAGTGGCAACCTGGCTCTGGAAGGCTGCATCGTGAAGACCGCCGGGGTGGACGATTCCATCCTGGTCTTCTCCGGGCCGGCAAAGGTCTATGAGAGCCAGGACGACGCCGTGAGCGCGATCCTCACCGGCAAGATCGTCGCCGGCGACGTGGTGGTGATCCGCTACGAGGGGCCGCGCGGCGGGCCGGGCATGCAGGAGATGCTCTATCCGACCAGCTACCTGAAATCGAAGGGCCTGGGCAAAGCCTGCGCCCTCATCACCGACGGCCGCTTCTCCGGCGGCACCTCGGGCCTGTCCATCGGCCACGTCTCCCCCGAGGCGGAGGAAGGCGGGCTGATTGGCCTGGTGGAGACCGGCGACCGGATCGAGATCGACATCCCCAAACGCAGCATCCACCTGGCCGTGGCGGAGGAGGTCGTCGCCGCGCGCAGGGCCGCGATGACGGCCAGGGGCAAGGCCGCCTGGAAGCCGATCAAGCCGCGCCCGCGTAAGGTCTCCCTGGCGCTGCGGGCCTACGCCGCCTTTGCGACCAGCGCCGCCAAGGGCGCCGTGCGCAGCCTCGAACGGTTCGAGGACGGCGAGGTCTGAGGCTCAGGCGAAGACTTCCACCGCGCCCCGGCCCTTCGGGTCGGGCCCGAAGCGGTTCACGCCGGGCGTGCCGCGCTCAGCCCGCGGCGGCCAGCGCCTGCTCGATCCTGAGCCCCAGATCGAGCGCCCGGGTCGCGTCCTCGATCCCCACCAGCGGCGCCGGCGCATCGCCCCGCACGGCCTGCAGGAAGGCGGTGATCGAGGCGGCCAGGGTGTCCTGCGCCGCCGGGGTGGCGGCGAAGTCGGCGTTCAGTGGATAGGGCGTGGTGTTGCGGAACGCGTGGGTGAGGAAGTCGATCTCCACCTCGCCGGAGGGATAGGTCACGCGCATGGCGCGGCGGCGGCCATTTGCGCGCCTGGAGACGTCAAAGGCGGCGACAAAGCCGTCGTCGAACGTAACCTCAGCCCTGGCCTCCGCCCACTGATCGGCCACGCCCAGGGCGCCCTGGGCGCTCACACGGACCGGCTCCGCGACGCTGAGCGCCAGCGCCAGGTCCAGGTCATGGATCATCAGGTCGAGCACCACCGAGACGTCCAGGCTGCGTTCGGAGGGCGCGCCGTGCCGCACGGCCTCGAGCCGAAGCGGTTGCTCGGGGATGTCGAACAGGCCGATGACCTTGAACAGCACCCGCTCCTGGTGACCGCAGGCGACGGTGAGACCGGTCTGCGCCGCCGCGGCGCCGATCGTGGCCGCCTCGTCGAGGGTCACCGCCAGCGGCTTTTCCACATAGACGGGCTTGCCGGCCCGCAGCGCCGCCACGGCCTGGGCCGCGTGGGCGGGCGCGGGCGAGGCGACGGTGACCACGTCCACCGCGCCCAGGAACGCGTCCAGGTCCACAAAGGCGCGGCCGCCGAGCGGGACCGCGAGCACGGCGGCGCGGTCCGGGTGCGGGTCCATCACCGCCGACAGGACCATCCCAGGCAGGCGGGCGTACTGGCGCGCGTGATGGCCGCCGAAAACGCCGGCGCCGATGACGCCCCCTCGAAGAATCTCAACCATGGTCGGGCGAGCGCCTACCACGCCGGGCGCGCTCGACGCCACTCCCTGTAAAAAGCTATACCTCTTTCAATCGAAGCCGGCGCTGACCGGCGATGGAGGCTGCATGACCCGCACCCGCGAAATCCGCTTTGCGAAACGTCCCACGGGAACGCCGACGAAGGACTGCTTCGACCTCGTCGAGGTCGACCTGCCCGATCCCGGCCCGGGCCAGGTGCAGGTGCGGAACCTGTGGATGTCCGTCGACCCCTATATGCGCGGACGGATGAACGAGGTCGGGCCAGGCTACGCGGCGAACTACCAGTTGGGCCGGCCGATGGGCGGCCGATCGGTGGGCGAGGTCGTCGCCTCAAACGCCCCGTCGCTGAAGACCGGCGATTTCGTGTTCGGCGACTTCGGCTGGCGCGAGGCCTTCACCGCCGACGCCGCCGAACTGCGCAAGCTGGACCTGCAGGGACTGCCGCCTGAAGCCTTCCTGGGCGTCGCGGGCATGCCCGGGCTGACGGCCTATGTGGGCCTGCTGAAGATCGCCGCCTTGAAGCCGGGCGACGTCGTGCTGGTCACGGCCGCGGCGGGCGCGGTGGGGTCGGTCGCCGCCCAGATCGCCAAGCTGAAGGGCCACACGGTGATCGGAACCGCCGGCGGACCGGCGAAAGTCCGCTACCTCCTCGATGAGCTGGGGCTCGACGCGGCGATCGACTATCGCGAGCATGCCGGGCAGCTGACGGAGGCGTTCCGGGCGGCCGCCCCGGACGGAATCGACGTCTGCTTCGAGAACGTGGGCGCCGAGCACCTGGAGGCGGCGATCAACCTCGCCCGCCCCTTCGCCCGCTTCGCCCTGTGCGGCGCGATCTCCCAGTACAACAACACCGCCGAGCCTTACGGCGTGCGCAACGTGATGATGGCCATCGGCAAGCAGGTCCGCCTCGAAGGCTTCATCGTCGGCAGCTACTTCGACATGACCGACGAGTACCTGCACGAGCTGCGCGGCTGGATCGCCGAGGGGAAGATCAAGTGGCGCGAGACGGTGGTCGAAGGGCTCGAGAACGCGCCGGACGCCTTCCTCGGCCTGTTCAAGGGCGAGAACCTCGGCAAGGCGCTGGTAAAGCTCGCTTAGCGGGCCTTGAGCTCGGTCAGGAGCGGGTGCGGCGTCCAATCCTGGTAGGTGAAGGCCACCCGCGAGCCCGGCTCCAGCGGGGCTTCGGCGAACACGACCGCATCGGCGGTGAAGAAGTGGCGGCCCGCAGGAAGCCCGCCCTCGACGGCCTCGTGATCGAGGGTGACTGTCGCGCCCTCTATGGCGCCGACGACGCCGACGCCGGAAAGGATGGGTCCGGTGGGCAGGGCGCGCCCTACCTTCGCCGCCGGAGCAGCTTGCTCCGACTTCGGTTTCTCACCGCAGGCGGTCAGCGCCAGGCTCAGAACTACGCAAGCGGGGACGATTCGCACGGGGCCTCCTGACTCGAAAGGCCGGACATAGACCAGAGCCGCGCGGAATCGTAGCCAGGGTTGTTGGCCTGCCCCGGTCGGCGGGCTACAAGCCGACCATCCCATCCATCGGAGCCGCCGACGTGCAGCGTCTGTTCAGCGCATTTGTGATCGTCGACTGGAGCGCGGCCGCCAAGCCGTCCACCGGCGCCGATTCCGTATGGATCGGTGTGCTCAAGCGCGACGTGCGCTTCCGCATGCACTTCGAATCCCACAATCCACCGACCCGGGCGGCGGCCGAGGCGCTGCTGGCGACGATCCTGGATGACTTCAAGAAGCGGGGCGAACGCGCCCTCGTCGGCTTCGATTTCCCCCTCGGCTTCCCGCGAGGCTTCGCGGCGGCGCTGAAGCTGCCCGGGGAAGCGCCCTGGCAGGCCGTCTGGACCCAGGTCGACAAGATGGTCAAGGACAAGGCCGACAACACCAACAACCGCTTCGGCGCGGCCTCGGAGATCAACCGGCGGCTGACCGGCGGGCCCTTCCCGTTCTGGGGCTGCCCGCCCAAGGACACCCTGACGACGCTGCAGCCGAAGCGCAGCCGCGCGCACGGTCCCGACGACCTGCCCGAGTTCCGCCACGCCGAGCTCGTCGCCAAGGGCGCGGCCTCGATCTGGAAGCTCTACTACAATGGCTCGGTCGGCGGTCAGGCGCTGCTGGGCATCCCCGCCGTCCGGCGCCTGAAGCAGGCGCGTGGCGAGGCGGTGAAGGTCTGGCCCTTCGAGACCGGCTTCAAGGCCCTGACCCCTGCGGACCTGCAAGGCGTCGAGGTGGTGGTCGCGGAGGTCTATCCCTCCCTGCTCAAGGCCCAGCCCGCCGCGGGCGAGGTCAAGGACCTGGCCCAGGTGCGCGCCACCGCCGAGTATTTCGCGCGGCTGGACGAGGCGGGCAAGCTGAGCGCCGTGTTCGGGCCTTCGAAGGCGACGGCGCCGGAAGTGGTCGTCGACGCCGAGCGCGAAGAGGGCTGGATCCTCGGCGCGGCCTGACGCGCGTCCGTCAGCGGTCCCGCCGGCAGAGCATCCAGAACCGGACCGCCAGCAGGCCCGCTGACAGGAAACTCGCCGCGGTCACGGCCAGCACGATGCCGGTCAGCCCCAGGCCCAGCGGAATGGCCAGCCACCAGGCGAGCGGCATCATGACGAGGCCATAGCTGGCCAGGTGAGTGAAGGTGGGCGGCCAGACGTCCCCTCGGGCGCGCAGGGCCTGGGCGATCACCACCTGCAGGGCGTCCGGGATCAGGAACAGTCCGGCGAGCGCCAGGGCCGGACCGGCCATGGCCAGGGTCGCGGCGTCCCGGGTGTAGGCCTTCACGATCAGGCCCGACGCTGGCCAGACCACCAGCGAGACCACCAGGCCGAACACGGCGGTGACCGCAAAGGCGACCAGGGCCCGGCGCTGCAGGGCCCGCGGATCGCGTTCGCCATAGGCCGAGCCCACCCGCACCGCCGTCGCCGCGGCGAGGCCAAGCGGCGCCATGAAGGCGATGGCCACCACGTTCAAGACGATCGCCCAGCCCGCCACGGTCAGGGCCCCGATCCAGCCGGCGATGATGTTCATGCTCGCGAACGACGCCGTCTCGAGGAAGTTCGAAGCCCCGGCGCCATAGCCTATGCGCCGCTGGTCGGCTTCGGCAGGCCGGTTACGCGCAGGCCGGTCGAAGACGCCGAGCGCCCGGGCGTCTCGCATCGTGGCGATATAGACGACGAGGGAAAGGGCGAGGAAGCCTCGCGCGCCGGTCGTCGCCCAGGCGCCCCCGACCGCCCCCAGCGCAGGCAGGCCGAAGGTTCCGGGAACCAGCAGCAGCACCAGCACCAGGTTCACGACATTGGCGGCCCACATGAACCACGCGGCCGGCGCCGGCCTGGAGAGCCCTTCCAGCCAGGAAGAGGCGGCGACGCCGAGGGTCGTGAACGGCAGGCTGAGGGCGAACACCACCAGCGCTCGTCCAGCCCCCTCCGCAAGGTGGGGTTCGAGACCCATGGCCCGCAGGAACGCAGGCCCGCCGGCCCAGAGGCCCAGCGTACTGATCAGGCCGATCCAGAGGCTGTAGACGATCCCGCGGCGCAGGACCGCGCCGGCCTCGGCGCTCCGCCCCGCCCCGATCGCCCGGGCGGTCATCACCTGCACCCCGGAGAGCAGGCCGATGGCCAGGGTCGCCACGACGCTGGTCGGCGCCCAGGCGAGCGCATGGAAGCCGAGCTGTTCGGCGGCGTAGCGGCCGACGACGATGGCGTCGGTCAGGCCCATGGCCATCACGCCCAGGCGCGAGGCCACAACCGGCCCGGCGAGCTTCAGCAGCGCGCCCAGCTCACCTCGGACGGAAAGAGCCCCGTCCGCCTCTTCGGCGGGCGGACTGGCCTGGACGGCCATGGCGAGATCCCCTTCAACCCCGGGGCGCCGGGCCCCCCTCGATCCGCAACTACCTCAGATAGCGGCCCGGCGTTGCATCTCGACCCGATCTTCCTTGAGCTTTTCGGCCACGAGGAAGGCCAGCTCCAGGGCCTGTTCGCCATTGAGCCGCGGATCGCAGTGGGTGTGGTAGCGGTCCGCCAGATCGCCCTCGGTGAGCGCACGGGCGCCGCCGACGCATTCGGTGACGTTCTGGCCGGTCATCTCCAGATGCACGCCGCCGGGATGCACGCCCTCGCTCTTGGCGATCTCCACGAAGCTCTTCACCTCGGAGAGGATGCGGTCGAAGGGCCGGGTCTTGTAGCCGGTCTGCGCCGTCAGGGTGTTGCCGTGCATCGGGTCGATGGCCCAGACGACAGCCCGCCCTGCCCGCTTGGTGGCGGCCATCAGGGCCGGCAGGCGCGCGGCGATCTTGTCGGAGCCGAAGCGGCCGTAGAGGGTCAGGCGGCCGGCCTCGTTCTTCGGATTCAGGACGTCGATCAGACCCAGCAGTTCGTCCGCGTCGAGCGTCGGGCCGACCTTGATCCCGATCGGATTGCGGATGCCGCGGAAGAACTCCACGTGCGCGCCGTCCAGCTGGCGGGTCCGCTCGCCGATCCACAGGAGGTGGGCGGAGGTGTCGTACCATTCGCCGGACGTGGAATCGACGCGGGTCATCGCTTCCTCGACGCCCAGCAGCAGGGCTTCGTGGGCGGTGAAAAACTCCACCTGGTGCAGGGTCGGGTGGCTCTCGGGGCTGACGCCGATGGCCTCCATGAAGGCGAGAGTCTCGCTGATCTTCTCCGCGAGCTCGACGTAGCGCGCGCCCTGCGGACTGTCGGCGACGAAACCCAGGGTCCAACGGTGGATGTTGTAGAGGTCCGCATAACCGCCGGTCGCGAAGGCGCGCACCAGGTTCAGCGTCGCCGCCGACTGGCTGTAGGCCTTCAACAGGCGCTCCGGATCCGGACGCCGGCCCTCGGCCGTGAACTCCATCGCGTTGATGTTGTCGCCCCGGTAGGACGGCAGGGTGACGTCGCCTTGCGTCTCGGTGGCCGAGGAGCGCGGCTTGGCGAACTGCCCCGCCATGCGGCCGACCTTCACCACCGGCTTGCCGCCGGCGAAGGTGAGCACCACCGCCATCTGCAGGATCAGGCGGAAGGTGTCGCGGATGTTGTCCGCGGCGAACTCCTTGAAGCTCTCGGCGCAGTCGCCGCCCTGCAGCAGGAACGCCCTGCCCTCAGAGACGTCGGCGAGCAGGGACCGGAGGCGCCGGGCCTCGCCTGCAAACACCAGCGGCGGCATGCCGCGCAGTTCGCCCTCCACGCGCGCCAGGGCGGCTTGGTCGGGGTAGTCTTCCGGGATGTGCTTGGCGGGCTTGGCTCTCCAAGACGCCGGGCTCCAGGGTTCGTTCATCGCATGACTCCGCGCCCAGCCGGGCTGTACGGCGGGCGAAAGGCGGCCTTCTACTCCGATATAGGGGCTCCGGTCGATATTCCTCTCGCCGCAGGCGCGTTCGAACCCGCAAACTCAAGCTCCGAGCCGCGCATTGCGAGTACGGCGGCCACGGCCGTAAGGGACCCCAGGCCGAGCCACCACTCCTGCCAGACCCCAAAACTGACGGCGCCGAAGGTGAGATAGGCCGCGGCCGAACCGGTGGCGGCCGCGACGGCGAGGTCGGGCGTGCGGCGGCTCAGCCGCACGAAGGTCGCCGCCCAGAACAGGCTGGCCGTCACCGCCCCGATCAGGCCCAGCTCGAGCCAGATCTGCAGGGCGGCGTCGTGCGGATGCAGGCGGATGCCGGGGGAGAACATCCGGCTGGCGTCGAGCCCCCAGCCGCGCAGCGGGTGGTCGCCGACCCAATCGGCGGCGTGGCGCCAATAGCCGATCCGCTCTGACCAGGAGAGCGGGGCGAGCGCCTCGGCCTTGGCCAGGAGGCCGGTGGCCCGGGCGGCCTCCACAAAGAGCGGCGCGCCCATGAGATAGATCCCCGTCAATACCGCCAGGACCCGCGGCGTGATGCGTGGCCAGAGCCAAGTCGCACCCGCTGCGGCCGAACCCATGGCCACGGCGAGGATCGGCGCGTCATAGCCGAAGGCCCTGGAGCCCACGATCAGGCCCGCCGCCATGGGCGCCGTCAGCCACAAGCCGCCGGGAACGCGCCGCGCGGCCACCGCCGCCGGTCCGATCATCAGGGCAAGGACGAAGAGCGCCTGGGCCACGTTCTTGACGCCGAGATCCGGCCTTATGGGATCGCCGAAGGCCTGGCGCAGTCCGCTATAGACCGACGCCCCGGTGAGGGCCTCGATCAGCATCAGGACGCCGAGCAGCGCCATGCCCCAGGCCAGGATCTTCTCGCACCATGCGACCATCGCCGGCGAGGCGCGTCTCGCGCCGCAGACCAGGGCGAAGAAGAGCACCGACTCGGCCACGACCTTTGGGACCATGGAGTCCCAGAACGGCTGCCGGTAAGGGCTCCAGGCGCTGGAGCCCACCGCCCAGACCACCCCCGCCAGCAAGGCGAGATAGGCCGGGCGGTCTTCCTCGCGGACGGCGAACGCCGGCAGGCAGGCCAGACCCGCCAGCGCCGACAGCAAGGCGAAGCCCAGCGGCGCCGCCCAGGCCAGCGGCGGCGTCAGCACGAAGGCGGCCGCCAGCCACCCGCCGCACCACGTCGCCAGCCGGTCCCGCGGCGGGACTTCGGCCAGGCTCATCCGACCCCGCCCAGCTCCACGGGGGCGTATTTCTCCCGCATGGTCACCAGCTCTTCGGCCAAGGTCGGGTGAACCGCGCAGGTGGAGTCCCACTGTTGCTTGGTGACGCCCATCTTCAGCGCGATGGCGGCCATCTGGATGATCTCGGGCGAGTCCGGCCCGACCACGTGGCAGCCCAGGATGCGCTGGGTGGCGGCGTCCACCACCAGCTTCATCAGGCAGCGTTCGTCCTCGCCAGCGAAGGCGTACTTCATGGCGCGGAAACGGGTCAGGTAGATGTCGATCTTGCCGTGGGTGTGGCGGGCCTCGGCCTCGGTCATGCCGACCGCCCCGATCGGCGGCTGGGAGAAGACCGCGGAGGCGACCATCTCGTGGTCGAACCGCGTCGGGCGGCTGTTGAACTCGGTCTCGGCGAAAGCCGCGCCCTCGCGGATGGCGACGGGGGTGAGGTTGATCCGGTCGGTGACGTCGCCGATCGCCCAGATGTTCTCCAGATTGGTGCGCGAATAGTCGTCGACCTTGATCGCGCCGACTTCGTTGAACTCGACGCCCGCGGCCTCCAGGCCGAGGCCGTCGACATTCGGACGGCGGCCCACGGCGAACATGGCGACGTCGGTCTCCAGCTTGTGTCCGCTGGAAAGGGTGCTGAGCACGCCCCCGGCCGTCTTCTCGAGGCGCTCATGCTTGCAACCGAGCACCACCGTGATGCCCTTCTTGGTCATCTCCTCGCCGAGGTGGGCGCGGACATGGTCGTCGAAGCCGCGCAGCACGTTCGGCCCGCGATGCACCAGGGTGACCTCCGAGCCCATGCCCGCAAAAATCCCCGCGAACTCGACGGCGATATAGCCGCCTCCGGCGATGACGATGCGCTTGGGCAGCTGCGGAAGATGGAAAGCCTCGTTCGAGGAGATCGCCAGTTCGACCCCCGGCACCTCTTCGGGGGCCCAGGGCTTGCCGCCCGTGGCGATCAGGATCTTCTCGGCCGTGACGATGCCGCGTCCCGCCACCTCGACCGTGTGGGCGTCGGTCAGGCGCGCCTTGCCGTGGAACAGCTCCGCGCCGGCATTGGAGAGGTTGGTGACATAGATCCCCGAGAGCCGGGCGATCTCCTTGTCCTTCTTGGCGATGAAGGCGGGCCAGTCGAAGGCGGTCTCGCCCACGCTCCACCCATAGGCCTCGGCGGTCTTGAAATGGTGAGAGAATTCCGAGGCGTACACCATGAACTTCTTGGGCACGCAGCCCCGTATCACGCAGGTCCCGCCGACGCGGTCCTCCTCCGCCACGGCGACCCGGGCGCCCGACATCGCCGCCAGCCGCGCCGCCCGCACCCCGCCCGAGCCGGCGCCGATGACGAAGAGGTCGAAGTCGTATTTCGCCACGCCGGGCTCCTCTAAGGTTCCAGGGTCGTCACGCCCGCATCCCCGCCCAGCAGGGCCAGGTCGGCGAGGTCGAGGAACAGCCCGTGGTCGACGACCCCGGTCACGCTCTTCAGCGCCCCGGCCAGCTTGGCCGGCTCCGGGATACGGCCGCATGCGGCGTCATAGATAAGGTTGCCGTTGTCGGTGCGCACCGGGGCGCCGTCCTTCATCCGCAGGCGGGGCGCAACGCCGAGGTCGCATTCGATCAGGGCGTCGCTGATCCGCAGGGCCGTGCTGCGGTGGCCGAAGGGGACCACCTCGATCGGCAGGGGAAAGGCCCCCAGCATGGCCACCTGCTTGGCCGCATCGGCGATCACCACGCAGCGCTTGGAAGCTTCCCAGACCAGCTTCTCGCGCAGGAGGGCCGCGCCGCCGCCCTTGATCAGCGACAGGCCGGGCCCAATCTCGTCGGCCCCGTCGACGGTGAGGTGGATCTCCCCCGCCTCATCCAGCTCGATGACGGGGATCCCGAGGCTGGCGGCCAGATCCGCCGTGGCTTGGGAGGTCGGCACGCCGCGCACGTCCAGGCCCCGGGCCGCCAGCGCGCGCACGAACCAGGCGGCGGTCGAGCCGGTGCCGAGCCCAACGGTCATGCCGGACTCCACCAGGGCCGCGGCGGCCTCGCCCGCGGCCCGCTTCTGATCGTCGGCGCTCATGACTTGGCCTTCTTTCTTGCGGCCTTGGCGGCGCGGAACGCCGCGGCCCAGCCGGACTTTTGCGACTGCCGGCCGCGAGCCACGGCCAAGGCGTCCGCCTCGACGTCCTCGGTGATCACCGAACCGCTGCCGGTGAAGCCGCCGTCGCCGACGCGGACCGGCGCGACCAGGCAGGTGTTCGAGCCGATGAAGGCGTTCGCCCCCACGTGGGTCTCGAATTTGTCGAAGCCGTCGTAGTTGCAGAAGATCGTGCCGGCGCCGATGTTTGCGCCCGGACCCACCGTGCCATCACCCAGATAGGACAGATGGTTGGCCTTGGCGCCGCGGCCGACGGCGACCTTCTTCACTTCGACGAAATTGCCGATGTGGGCGTCGGGGCCGATGTCGGCGCCCGGGCGCAGGCGCGCATAGGGGCCGATCAGGGCCCCCTCGCCCACCGCCGCGCCCTCCAGGTGGCTGAAGGAGCGAATCACCGCGCCGGTCGCCACGCGGACGCCGGGGGCGAACACCACGAAGGGCTCGACCGTCACGCCGGCGGCGATCTGCGTATCCCAGCTGAAGTGGACGGTGTCGGGGGCCGGCATGCCGACGCCCTCGGCCAGGAAACCCGCCCGGCGGCGCTGCTGGAAGACGCCCTCGGCGGCGGCGAGCTGCATCGGCGTGTCGCAGCCCATGACGGCGGTCTCCGGCGCCAGCGCGGCGCGGACCAGGGCATGGTCGGCCACGGCCAACTTCACCACGTCGGTGAGGTAGTACTCGCCCTTGGCGTTCTCATTGGTCACCCGCGACAGCCATGAAAACAGCCGGGCGCGATCGGCCACCAGCATGCCGGCGTAGCAGGTGCGCACCGCCTTTTCCTCCGGCTTGGCCTCCTTCGGCTCGACGATGCGGATCACGTGGCCGTCCGGCCCCTGGATCAGGCGCCCATAGAGCAGGGTGTCGACCGGCTCGAAGCCGAGAAGAGCAAGGTCCGCCCTCTCCTGGCGAAGCGCGTAGAGCGGCTCCAGGTCCTCCGGCGCCAGGAGCGGGCAATCGCCGTTGGTGACCAGGATGTCGCCGTCGAAGTCGGCCAGGGCGTCCTTCGCGGCCAGCACGGCGTGACCGGTGCCCAGGGGCGGGTCCTGCAGCACGGCGGCCCTTTCGCCCAGGCGGCGGACCACCAGCTCGCGCACCGCCGGGCTGTGGTTTCCCACCACCACCACGATCCGCTCGCAGCCGGCCTTCTCCACGGTGTCGATCACCCGGTCGAGCAGGGTGCGCCCGCCGACCTTGTGCAGCACCTTGGGCGTCGGCGATTTCATGCGCGTGCCCTGGCCGGCGGCCAGGATGACGGCGGCGCGTGGTGACATGGAACCCCTTCGAATCCGGCGATGATTGCAATTCACCTGCGTTTAGCCGAAACGGCGAGCGCTTTCGATGAGGAGCTTTGCGTGACCGAGCCGAACAGCCTCTCCGGCTCCGTGATCGCCTTCGACCTGGACGGCACGCTGGTGGACACCGCCCCCGACCTAGTGGCGACCCTCAACTGGCTTCTCGCGGAGGAGGGGCTTGCGCCGGTGCCCCTGGATCAGGGCCGGCCCTACATCGGCCGCGGCGCGGCCTGGCTGATCGAACGCGGATTCACGGCGGCCTCGGGCGCCCCGCCGCCGCCCGAGCGCCACGGCGACCTCTTCGAGCGGTTCATCACCCACTACAGGGCGCACATCGCCGACCAGAGCCTGCCGTTTCCCGGCGTCGTCGAGGCGGTCGACCGCCTGAAGTCCGAAGGCGCGCGCGTGGCGGTCTGCACCAACAAGCGCACAGACCTCTCGCGGGCCCTGCTCGACGCCCTGAACCTCACCAGCCGCTTCGACGCCATCGTCGGGGCCGACATGGCGCCGGCCGCCAAACCCGATCCCAGCCACCTGGCCCTGGCCGTGGACCTGGCCGGCGGCGCCCTGCCCCGCGCCGTCATGGTGGGCGATTCGGCCAGCGACGCCGGGGCGGCGCGGGCCGCCGGCACGGGCCTGGTGCTGGTCAGTTTCGGCTATACCGAGATCCCGGCGGCGCAGCTCGCGCCCGACGCCCTCATCCATCACTTCGACGAGTTGCCCGATGCGTGCCGACGCCTGCTCGGCGCTTGCCCCCAGCCGGCCACTGGTCTATAGCCGCGCCCTCCCCGAAGGCGGATGCGTAGCTCAGCGGGAGAGCACCTCGTTCACACCGAGGGGGTCACAGGTTCAATCCCTGTCGCATCCACCATTCCCCAGCCGATGACAGGCTCGCCCGAGCTGAGACGGGGCCGCTAGGCGGCGTCCGTCGCGCTGTCGTCCGACCGCACGATGACACAGCCGTCGCCCCCGGCCTCGGTGATGGCCTGAACCAATCCAGACGCGAAGCGCTCTGCTGCGTCCATTTGCGCGAACGGACCCATGGTCGACACGCCGACCACGAACCAGCCGGACTCCTTCCGGATCACTTCAAAGGAGAAGGCGCGCGCCGGAGCGCTGGCAGGCACATTGCGCATGCGGTCTGTCAGAAGGTTTGCCGTTGGCCGCCGCGGACGTCGTGAAGCCGACGCCTGATACGGGCTGCTCGAATGAGGTGTCGCCGCGCGCCTAGACCAGCGCTCAATATGGCGAGACACCCCGCGGTAGCGGCGGCTAAGTAAATCATCTCCCCCCCGGGATGACGTCTCTATTGCGCGAACCATTAGATCACTATGCGACGCCGCGCAAGCAACGGGAGGTGAAGGCGTTTCTAATCGCCAGTAATATAAATCGTCGTGAACCGAAGTGCACCCTTTGTTCTGGGACTAACGCGCATATCGGTGTTATCCAGCGCTTTTAATGTGTATTAATTTTTCTCTATGTATTTCTTGCTTAGGTATATCTCCTCGCGAAAATACCAAATTGAGCATCCAGTTTTTTGCAACTGTGGCTTGTTGATCTCTCATTTCGCCGCATAAAGCCCTCGCGAATGCGCCTTTCTCGATGCATTTCCTGAGCCCATGCATGCCACGCCTCCCTATTCCACGAAGACGCTATGCTTGACTAAGACTGACCTCGCCTCGTAGGAACATTACATATCCACATGTCCAGTGGCGGGGGGCGGCGCTTGGCGGAATACGAAATCGGGGCGCAATTCATTGACAACGCCGACACAAACACAGTTGCGACGGTGATCGACAAGCGTTCGATTGGCGAGGTCATCCACTACAAGCTGTCCGTCGAGCCGAACCTTTACAATGCGCAGCCCCGCTGGCTCTCGGAATACGGGATCCTCATCGACTACGCGCCGATGATGCGTGGTCGAAAGTCCGGGCGCAGAGAAGGCGCGACCCACAGGTTCCTGGGTTTTCTGCGCTCTCATGGCGTCTAACGCCGGCGAGCGCCGGCGCCCTGACCGGCCCTGATCTCACGGCGTCGGGGTTTCCGGCGCTGGCGGGCTGGGGTCTCGATTCAGCCGCAGCCTCAGAAGGCTTACGACGGCGGCCGCGGCGGCCAGGCCGGCCGCTGCGCCCAGGGCCAGCGTCGTCGGCCGTACGGCGCCCAGGTGGAACAGCACCGCCATGACCACCGTGCCCGCCGTCTGCCCAAGAAGGCGCGCCGTCGCGAGCATGCCGCCGGCCGCGCCGCTGCGGTTACGGGGCGCCGCGGCGACCATGGCCCGGTTGTTGGGCGACTGGAAGAAGCCGAAGCCCAGCCCGCACACCACCATCCTCCAGGTGATGTCGGCCGAGCTGGCGCCCGGCGAGAGGAGGGCGAGCAAGGCCAGCCCGACAGCGAAGATCGCCAGGCCCACGCCGCCCAGCAGACCCGCCGGATAGCGGTCGGCGAGGCGCCCAGCCAGGGGCGCGGCGACCCCCACCGCCAGCGGCCACGGGGTCATCAGGAGGCCGGTCTCCACCGCGCTTCGACCCAGCGGGCCCTGGAAGAAAAACGGCAGGGCCACGAAGGCCAGCATCTGGGCCGCGAACGAGACGACCGAGGTCATGGCCGAGAGCCTGAAGATGGGGATCCGCAGCAGGTCCAGCGGCAGCAGCGGGGCCTTCAGCGGCAGTTGCCGCCGGACAAGGAAGACCCCCGCTGCAAGGCCGATCGCCAGCTTCCGCAGACCGGCCCCGAGGCCTTCGCGCGCCATGCTCTCCACGCCGAGGATCACGCCGCCGAACATCACGGCGTTGAGCCCAGCCGAAATGAAATCGAGCGGCGCATGCGTACCCGTGCTTCGAGGCAGCGCCCAGGCGGCGACGACGATGGCGATGAGACCCAGGGGAACATTGACGGCGAAGAGCCACGGCCAGGCCGCCATCGCCAGGATCGCCGAGGCGAGGGTCGGACCCACGACCGCCGCGACCGCGACCACGACGGCGTTCAGGCCGATCCCTTGTCCGAGGAGCCTCTGAGGATAGGTGAGCCGCACCAGCGCCGTGTTGATGCTCATCAGGCACGCCGCGCCCAAGCCCTGGAACACCCGGGCCACGGTGAGCTCGGTCAGGGTGTGGGAAAGCGCGCAGCCAAGCGAGCCGGCCGTGAAGACGCCCAGCCCGACCAGATAGACCCGGTGATATCCAAGCTTGTCGCCGAGAGAGGCCATGGGCAGCAGGGCCATGGTGATCGCCAGCTGATAGGCGTTGACGATCCAGATCGACATGCCCGGGCTGGCGTTCAGGTCGCGGGCGATGGTGGGCAAGGCGACATTGGCGATGGCGCCGTCCAGCACCGACATCCCGATCGCCAGCCATATGGTCAGGATGGCGAAATATCGCCGTGGCGTGGCCAGGCCGTCGGGCTCTTCCAGCCGACCGCTGGCGAGGGGGTCGAGACGTTGATCCAAAGCGGCGAACCCTTGGCGACGGCGCTCAGTCTACTGGTCCGCCTGCATCCGCCAAAACGCGCAACCGCCCGGAAGGCGCCGAAAAGCCCCGGCCGCGGGGTTTGGGGGGTTCAGGAGCGGCCGGGGCGCACTGGGAGAGCCGTGGCGACGAGCCGCGGCTGATGTCCCAACGGCCGGATTTGCGGGGTGTTGCAGCGGGCTGTCCGCGGTGCGCCGCAGACCCGGATTCTGCACATATCGAGGCGCCCCGCCGCCGCGCCTGATCAGCCGGTGGGCGGATTTGCCCGGCTGACCTCAGCGCCCGGGTCGGAATAGGGCAGGATCATCCGGCCGTCCGGCGCGGCCGTGAAGCTCGTCTGGGTCGGATAGGCGAACTCCAGGCCCTCCTGCCTAAAGCGCCTGAGGATCGCCAGGCCGATGCGGTGGCGGATGGCGTAGATCGCGTCCCAGTCCGGACGGAAGACGTCGAACTCCACCTCGAAGTCGAGGGAGCTGGCGCCAAAGCGGATGAAGCCGCTGCGTACGAACGCCCCGCCCTCCCCCACGATGATCTCCTTGAGGATCTCGGGGATGCGGGCGGCCGTCTCCGGATCGGTCTGGTAGATCACCCCGATCGGGAACTTCAGGCGCCGGTGGTCCAGCGCCTGGAAGCTGGTGATCTCCTTCTTCAGGAGGTCGGCGTTGGAGATGATCTTCTTCTCGCCGGTGACGGCGCGCAGGCGGGTGCTCTTTAGGCCGATCCTCTCCACCGTGGCGGTGGTCTGATCGTAGTGAATCGTCTCGCCCATGCGGAACGGCCGGTCGAAGATGATCGACAGGGCCGCGAACAGGTCCTGGAAGATGCCCTGGGCGGCCAGCCCGATGGCGATGCCGCCGATGCCGAGCCCGGCCACCAGCCCGGTGACGTTCACGCCCACATTGTCCAGCACGACGACCGTGGCGATGGCGAACAGCGCCACGCTGACCAGCAGGCGGATGATGCCCATGGCGTTGGCGAGGGTCTCGCCATGGCCGTCGTCGTCCGTGCGCCGCTCGATCAGCCCCAGGATCACCTCGCGCACCCACAGCGCGACCTGGAACACGGCGACGACCGTGAAGAGGAAGCCGATGGTGTTCGAGACCGGCGCCGGCGGGTTCGCATAGCCCGCCACCAGCCTGGCCGAGGCCAGCACGAGGAAGGCCTGGCTGGTGCGGCTCACCGCGCGGCCAAAGAGCCCGGCGACGCCCAACCGGTCGCCGGCGCGGGCCATGAACTTGCGCCCCAGGCCCAGCATCAGGGTCAGGACGAGATAGACGACGAGCCCCGCGCCGACCGCGATCAGGATCTGCAGCCAGTGCGCCGATATCCACACGTGAAGACCCTGGGCCGCCTGTTCGAGCGAGGGCGCCGACACCGCCTTTGGGACGTCGTCGGCAATGTTGAACGCCATGATGCTCTTCGATCCCACTTCGCGGGCGTGTCTCATCCTATGGGAGACGCGCCGCGCCAAGCCCCCTCTCGCGACTATGAAAGCCGAACCGGGTTTCGCCCGGCCCTCGCGGAGGCGTCATTGTTCGAGGGTGAAGCCCACCTTGAGCACGATCTGGTAGTGCGCGATCCGCCCGTTCTCCACATGGCCGCGGGTCTGGAGCACCTCGAACCAGCGGACATTGCGCTTCAGTTCAGTCATCCGGGTGATCGCGACGGCGATAGCGTCCTCGATGGAGCGCTCCGAGGAGCCGACGATCTCGGCGACGCTATAGACGTGGGCTTCGGTCATGGTTCGCTTCCTCTTGCGCTCCGCGATCTATCCGCGGCGGAACGGGGCGCGGGCCCGGGGCGGGTTTCGGCGGCTGTCGGGGCGGGCGCCTCATGCTCGGGCGCCGTCGCGGCCGCGTCGGTCGCGGCCCTGAGCGCGGCGACCTGGCAGCCGCGGGCCTCGTATTGGCCCCTAAGGTATCCGCGCCGCGCGACCCCAGCGACGATGCCCTGGCCCAGAGCCTTTTCCTTGCGGTCCGCGCCGGTGAAGATCCGCGCCACGCCCCGGTAAGGCATCAAGGCGCGAAAGGCGGAGCCGGCCACCTTGCCTGCGCTCTTCTTGCGCGGCGCGCCTGGCGGCGCATCGACGTCCGGGCCCAGGATGTCGTTCAGGGCGACAATCTGCTGGACGAGGTCGTTGCAGTTGGCCGCCTGAGACGGCGCGTAAGGCTCCTCGGCTATGGCCGCGAGGACCTTTGGGGTGTCGGGACCGACCACGCCGAGCCCGGTCTGGGCGCCGGTGACCTGCGGCGCTGCGAAGGCCGCCGGGGCAACAAGCACGCCTGCGGCGGTCAAGGCCGCTGATAACGCAATACGCGGGGACACGACCACCCTCCAGGTCACGGAATGCTCCTGCTTGTTTCAACGCGCCCGGGACGAACCCGTTCATCGCGCGAAACTTCTCAGGCCGTCCTGCGACGGATCGGCTATGGGTCGGCGATGGCCTGGACGCGACGCTACGAGGAAGCCGAACCCCAGCGGGTGAATCGCTGGCTGGCGCAGAACGGCGTCTGCTCGCGGCGCGAGGCCGAGGCGCTGATCGCCAAGGGCCTCGTCTACATAGACGGGGAGCGGGTCGAGGACGTGGGCCGCAAGATCGCGGCTGGCCAGACTTTGACCCTGGCCAACGACTCCGACGCGCCGGTGGGCGGGCCGCTGACCGTGGTGATGAACAAGCCGATCGGCGTGGTCTCCGGCCAGCCGGAGCCGGACCAGTTGCCGGCCGTGCGTCTGCTCACCCGTCCTGCCCTGTGGGGGGACAGCGACGTGATCCCTGACCGGGACACCCGGCTCGCGCCGGTGGGCCGGCTGGACAAGGATTCCCGCGGGCTGCTGATCCTGTCGGAGGACGGGGTGGTGGCCAAGGCGGTGATCGGCCCGGCCTCGGAGGTGGAGAAGGAATATCTGGTCCGCGTGGCGGGACCCCTCTCCCACCGCAAGATCCGGATGCTGCGGCACGGCCTGCGCCTCGACGGCCGCGACCTGAAGCCGGCCCGCGTCGACGTGGTCGAAGGCCAGCTCGTGCGTTTCGTCCTGAAGGAGGGCCGCAACCGCCAGATCCGCCGCATGTGCGAACTCGTGGACCTGGACGTGATCGACCTGCAGCGCGTCCGGGTGGGCCCGATCCTGCTGGGGGACCTGCCGGAAGGCGGCTGGCGCCCAATGACGGCGTCCGAGCGCGCCGCCCTGATCCAGGCCGGCGCGCGGGACTGACCAACCTCAGCGCTTCTGGGTCTCGCCCAGCGACCAGTGGACCTGGAACGGGTCGACGACCTTGCCGTACCGGTCGCCCCAGAACATCAGCTCCACCGGCATTTCCAGCGTGGCGCCCGCTTCGACCGCGCGCTTCACCCAGGCGTCGATGTCGGTGACCTGCAGGTGCAGGGTGATCGAGTTGGTCGGCTGGAAGCCGAAGCCCTCGCCCATCTCCGGGAAACAGTCGCTGATCATGACGTCCCAGCCGTTGATCTTCATATGGCAGTGCATCAGCCGCTTGCCGTCCTGGGCCGGAAGCCGGAACAGCTCGGTGGCGCCGAAGGCGCGCTGGTAGAAGTCGGAGGCGGCGGCCGCGCCTTCCAGGTTCAGATAGGGCACCACGCCGGTCACCGGCGGAATTGCAGGCATGTCGGGCATCTGAGGCATGATCTTGTCTCCGGGGGTCTTGGCTTCGATCCTAGGACGAACGACGAAGCCCGACGCCGACAGGCACGTGAATTTTTCTTTCGTCAGGCGCCGCCGAGACGGTCCAGGTGTTCGCGGATATGCGCGGCCTCGGCCGGGGTGTTGGCCAGGGCGATGGCGCGGGCGAAGCACTCGCGCGCCTCCGCTGAACGGCCGACATCGCGCAGCAGGGCGCCGCGCAGGCCGTGGAAATGGAAATAGCCGGCAAGGCGCTCGCCCAGCGGCTCGACGAGCACCAGCGCGGCCTCGGCGCTATGGACCTTCGAGACGGCCACCGCCCGGTTCAGGGTCACGACGGGCGAGGGCTGCAGCACCTCCAGGGTCGCGTAGAGGCGGTCGATCTGCGCCCAGTCGACATCCTGGGGCGTCGCGGCGCGGGCGTGCAGGGCGGCGATGGCCGCCTGGACCTGGTAGGGCCCCGGGCGGCGGTGGCGCAGGGCCTTGTCGATCAAAGCCAGGGCTTCGGCGATCATCGCCTTGTCCCACAGGCCCCGGTCCTGTTCGTCCATCAGGATGATCTGGCCGGCGGCGTCGAACCGAGCGGCGGACCTGGCGTGCTGCACGAGCATCAGGGCGGTCAGGCCCATGATCTCGGGCTCGGAGGGGAACAGGCGCAGGAGCAGGCGGCCAAGGCGAATCGCCTCGCCGCACAAGGAGGCCCGGTCGGCCTGGTCGGAGCCGCCGGCGGAATAGCCTTCGTTGAAGACCAGGTAGAGCATGGCCGCCACCCCGGCGAGCCGTTCGGCGCGTTCGGCCGCCCCGGGTGTCTCGAAGGGAACGCCCGCCCGGGCGACACGGGCCTTGGCCCGGGTGATCCGCTGCTCCATCGCGCTCTCGCCCACCAGGAAGGCCCGCGCGATCTGCTTGACGGACAGGCCCGAGACTATGCGCAGCGCCAGCGCGATCTGTTGGGTCGCCGGCAGGTCCGGGTGGCAGCAGACGAACATCAGCCGCAGGATGTCGTCGCGGTAGTGCTCGCCGTCCAGGCGTTCGGCCAGGACGTCCTCGGCGTCCTCCAGGTCCGAGACCTCGGCCTCGTCCGGCAGGGGTTGCTGGCGGGACTGCCTGCGAGCGTGATCGAGGCCCGCATTGCGTCCCACCAGGATCAGCCAGGCGGTCGGATCGCGCGGCGGCCCGTTCTGGGGCCAGGCCTTCAGGGCGCGAAGACAGGCGTTCTGGAACGCCTCCTCGGCCGCGTCCAGGTCGCGGAAGTAGCGCAGCAGCGCGCCCATCGCCTGGGGCCGCGCGGAGGTCAGCGCCGCGTCGATCCAGGCGATGTCGGTCACGAGAGGCCGGCCCCCGGCACGAACAACCGCACCGGCCGCACTTCGTAGCCGCCGGCGCCCGGATTGGCCTCGGACAGGTCCTTGGCGAAGTCGAGCGCGGCCTCCAGGTTCTCCACGTCGATCAGGTAGAAGCCGAGCAGCTGCTCCTTTGTCTCGACGAACGGGCCGTCGAGGATCAGGGGTTCATCACCCTTGCGCAGGGACGTGGCGGCCGTCGTCGGCATGAGCCGCGCAGCCCCGGTGAAGCCGCCCGCCTGGGCGAGCTTGCCGTGCACGACGTTGAGGCGGGCCATGACGGCGTCGTCCTCTTCCTTCGTCCAGGCGCCGACGATCCGTTCGTCATTGTAGCAGAGCACGGCGTATTGCATGGCGACCTCGCTGTTTCCCCAAGGACGAACGCATAACGCCCTCGCCGACACTGCAAGATGATAATTCGCCCGCGGCAGCGCGTCAGGCCGCCGAACGGCGTCCGACGACGACCAGAGCTGCGAAACTGACCAGGGCCGCCGCCGCCAGGTAGAGGCCCACCAGCGTCAGGCCGCCGCGATCGGCCAGAGCCTTGGCCGCCATGGGGGTCAGGCCGCCGCCGAGGATGCCGCCAAGGTTGAAGGCCAGGGACGCGCCGGTGTAGCGCACCCGGGCCGGGAACAGCCCTGGCAGGAACGCGCCGAGCGGCCCGTAGACCAGGCCCATCATCACCAGGGCCAAGGACAGGAAGGCCCAGATCAGGAAGAGCGAGCCGGACCCCATCATCGGGGCGAGAAGCAATCCGCCGCCGATGGTCGCCACGCAGCCGGCCATCAGCACCCGGCGCGGGGTGGTCTTGTCCGCCCAATAGCCGGCGAGGACGATCCCCGCCGCCATAAAGCCGATCGCGCCGAGCTGCACCCCCAGGAAGGTCTGGCGGCTGTAGCCGAGGGTGGTCGTGCCATAGCCGAGGGCGAAGGCGGTGGTGATGTAGAAGATCGCAAAGCAGGCCACGACCGCGAAGACGCCCGCGACGGTCTCCACCGGATAGCGGCGCAGGAGCTCCAGCATCGGGGCCTTGGCGGGCGGGGCTTCCTTCAGGGCCGCGGCGAAGGCCGGGGTCTCGGTGAGCTTCAGCCGCACCCACAGCCCCACGCCGACCAGCACCACGCTGAGCAGGAACGGAACCCGCCAGCCCCAGGCCTCGAACTGCGCCGGGGTGAGCGCCAGGCCGAGGAGCAGGAAGAGCCCGTTGGCGGCGATGAAGCCGACCGGGGCGCCAAGCTGGGGGAACATGCCGAACCGGGCGCGCCATCCGGGTGGCGCGTTCTCCACGGCCAGCAGCGCCGCCCCGCCCCACTCCCCGCCCAGGCCGAAGCCCTGACCGAAACGCAGCACGCACAGCAGGAACGGCGCGGCCCATCCGGCCTGGGCGTAGGTCGGCAGAAAGGCGATGGCGACGGTCGAGCCGCCCATCAGCAACAGCGATGCGACCAGGGTCGACTTGCGTCCGATGCGGTCCCCGAAATGGCCGAACACCGCCGCGCCCAGCGGGCGGGCGAAGAAGGCCAGCGCGAAGGTGGCGTAGGCGCTCATCAGCTGGGCGGAGGGTGAGGCTGCGGGAAAGAACAGCTTGCCGAACACCAGCGAGGCCGCCGTCGCATAGATGTAGAAGTCGTAGAACTCCACGGCCGTACCCACCAGGCTGGCGGCCAGGATGCGGCGGTTCGACGCCGCCTGCGGACTTTCTGACATGTCTTCCCCCTAAGTCCCGCGTGGCTTGGGGCCGCGGACGGGCATGGTCAAGCGCCCGCCATGGCGATACCGTTCTAATTTCTGGAAGGTTAGTGTTCGATAATTGCGCTACTATCTGGAGCGCCGAGCGATACCCTGTGGACAAGACTGAAAAGCCGCCAGGGAGCGAAAGCGTTGGAACCGTCGAATAACACAGGCGCAGGCGCCCAGGGCTCAGCTCCGCTCGACGTCGTCATCGTCGGCGCGGGTTTCGCCGGACTCTACGCCGTCCACAAGTACCGCGGCCTAGGCTTTTCGCTGCGAGCCTTCGAGGCCGCGCCGGAGCCGGGCGGCACCTGGTGGTGGAACGGCTATCCGGGCGCGCGCTGCGACGTGGAGAGCCTGGACTACTGCTACGGCTTCGACGAAGGGCTGATGAACGAGTGGAAGTGGAGCGAGCGCTTCGCCACCCAGCCCGAGATCCTGCGCTACGTGGAGCACGTGGTCGAACGGTTCGACCTGCGCCGTGACATCACCTTCAACGCCCGCGTGACCAGCGCCGTCTGGGATGACGCCGCAAATCTCTGGACCGTCGGCACGAGCAACGGCGAGCGCGTGCGCACCCGCTTCCTGGTCACGGCCGCCGGCTGCCTGTCGCTGCCGAACACGCCAAATTTCCCCGGGCTCTCGGGCTTCAAGGGCAAATGGTGTCAGACAAGCGCCTGGCCGAAAGAGGGCGTGGACCTCAGGGGCAAGCGGGTCGCCGTGATCGGCACCGGCTCGTCCGGCATCCAGGCGATTCCGGTAATCGCCGAGCAGGCCGCCCACCTGACCGTCTTCCAGCGGACGCCGCAGTTCACCCTGCCGCAGGTCAATCGTCCGATCGATCCGGAATATGAGGCCAAGGTGCGGGCCGACTACATGGCCCACCGCCAGCGGAACCTGAAGAACCCGGCCGGCACGCCACGGCTGCTGATCGCCGATTCCGCCTTCGACCTGACGGAGGAAGAGCGCAACGCCGCCTATGAGAAGAAGTGGCGATCGGGCGGCGCGGGCGGAATTTCCGCCATCTTCGGCGACTGCATGAAGAACCTGGCCGCCAACGACACGGCGGCGGAGTTTGTGCGCGCCAAGATCCGCGAGATCGTCCAGGACCCCGATGTCGCCGAGGCCCTGAGCCCACGGGACTATCCGATCGCCACCAAGCGCATCTGCATCGACACCGACTACTACGCGACCTTCAACCGCCCGAACGTGCGGCTGGTGGACATGCGGGTGACCCCGATCGAGCAGATCACGCCCGAGGGGATCAAGACCCCCGCCGAAGAGATCCCGTTTGACGTGATCGTCTTCGCCACCGGCTTCGACGCGGTGACCGGCCCCCTCCTGGCCATGAACATCCAGGGCGTGGGCGGGCGGACCCTGAAAGAGGCGTGGGCCGACGGGCCCCACACCTATCTAGGGCTGATGGTGGCGGGGTTCCCGAACCTGCTCACCGTCACCGGCCCGGGCAGCCCTTCGATCCTGATCAACGTCATCGTGGCGATCGAGCAGCATGTGAACTGGATCGGCGACACTATGGTCCACATGCGCGAGCATGGGCTGAGCCGCATCGAAACGGACGAGGCGGCGCAGGAGGCCTGGGGCGAGGAGGTCCGCGACGTCGCCAACCAGACGCTCTTCCCGCTCGCCAAGTCCTGGTACAATGGCGACAATATCGAGGGTAAGCCGCGGGTATTCCTCGCCTATGTGGGCGGCTATCCGACCTATGCCGAGCGTTGCGAAAAGATCGCCAAGGACGGCTATACGGGTTTCCACCTGTCAGCCCCCGGCCACGCGCCGGCGCGGGAGGCCAGGCGGACCGAGCCTGCCTAGGCTGCGATGAGCGGCCCTGATCCCTTCGACCTGGCGCGGTTCGAAAACGCCCAGGCCGGGGTGTTCGAGGCCGCGCTCGCCGAGTTGCGCGCCGGGCGCAAGCGCAGCCACTGGATGTGGTTCGTGTTCCCCCAGCTACGCGGCCTTGGCCTGTCGCCGACCGCCCAGTTCTACGGGATCGGCTCGCTCGACGAAGCGCGGGCCTATCTCGGCCATCCCGTGCTGGGCCCGCGCCTGCGGCTGGCGGCGCGGACCGTTCTGGACGCGCCGGCGCCCAGCCTGCGCGGCCTTTTCGGCGCGCCAGACGACATGAAGTTCATCTCGTGCATGAGCCTGTTCAGCCGGGTCGAAGGATGCGGCGACTTCAAAGCGGCGCTTGATCGCTGGAACGACGGGCGGATCGACGCCGGAACGGCCGCATTGCTAGGACCCGAACCCGGCGCCTGAGCGTCAGACGACCTGGCCCGCGCACCAGCCGCTGGCCCAGGCCCACTGGAAATTATAGCCGCCGAGCCAGCCGGTGACGTCGACCGCCTCGCCGATGAAGTAGAGGCCCGGCGTCGCCTTGACCGCCATCGTGCGGGAATCCAGGGCGCGGGTGTCGATCCCGCCTAGCGTGACCTCGGCGGTCCGCCAGCCCTCCGAGCCGACGGGCTTCACCCGCCAGGCGTTCACGGCCTCGGCGGCGGAGCGAAGCGCCTTGTCGGGCGCATCGGCCAGCCGCTCGGGGGCGCCCAGGGGCTCTGCGATGAGCTGGGCGAGGCGCCTGGGCAGATGATCGGAGAGCGCCGCGGCAAGGCTCTGGCGGGGCCGCTCGGTCTTCGCGGCCTTCAGGCGGGCGTAGACGTCCTGCCCCGGCGCCATGTCGACGCGGATCTCCTCGCCCTCGCGCCAGTAGGACGAGATCTGCAAGACGGCCGGCCCGGAGAGTCCACGGTGGGTGAAGAGCATCGCTTCCTCAAACCGTGTCTTGCCGCAGGCGATCGTCGTATCGAGCGAGACGCCCGCCAGGGGCGCCAGGCGCTCCAGGAGGCCGGCCTCGAAGGTCAGCGGCACGAGCGCCGGCCGGACCGGCGTCACCGGCACGCCGAACTGCTCGGCCAGGTGATAGGCGTAGCCGGTGGCGCCCATCTTGGGGATCGACTTGCCGCCCGTGGCGACCACCAGGGCGCGGCAGGCGGCCCGTGAGCCGCCCAGGCTCAGGGCGAACCCCTCCCCCGCCCGCTCCAGATGATCGACGCTCATTGAAAGGCGCAGGGTCACGCCCGCCTGGCGCATCTCGGCGAGGAGAAGGTCCACCACCTGGCGCGCCGAGCCGTCGCAGAACAGCTGCCCCAGGGTCTTTTCATGCCAGGCCACGTTGTGACGGCCGAGGAGCGCGATGAAATCCGTCGGGCGGTAGCGGCGCAGGGCGGAGATGCAGAAGCCCGGGTTCTGCGACAGGAACGCTTCGGGCCGCGTGTGGATGTTGGTGAAGTTGCAGCGCCCGCCGCCGGAGATGCGGATCTTCTCGCCCGGCGCGCGGGCGTGGTCGATCAGCAGGACGCGGCGACCGCGGCGACCCGCCTCGATGGCGCACATCATGCCGGCCGCGCCGGCCCCGATGACGATGACGTCGAAATCTTCCAAGCCGCGCTCCTGCCCCAGGCGCGGCGGAACGGTCAAGCCCTGGCGATCAGGAGACCCTGCGGAACCGCTCGGTCTGGGCGCGCATCGCCAAGAGGATTTCCTGAAGCAGTTCGGACGGCGAGAAGGGCTTGCCCACCACGCCGTCCATGCCCGCGGCCATGTAGCTGTCGCGCTGGTGCGCCATGACGTTGGCGGTGAGCGCTAGGATCGGAAGCTGGCCCTTGCCCATCGGCAGGCGGCGTATGCGGCGGACCGCCTCGATCCCGTCGACGCCCGGCATGTTGATGTCCATCAGGACAAGGTCGAACGCCTCGCGCTCGACCGCCTCGATGGCCTCAAGTCCGCCTTCGGCCAACACGGGATCGGCCCCGAGCGCCTCCAGGACCTTGCCGCCGATCAAGCGGTTCGTGCGGTTGTCGTCGACCAGCAGGATGCGCAGGCCGTCCAGCAAGGCGTCATCCCCAGCCTCGCCGTCGGCCGCCGGGGCCTCGACCTCAGGCGCCTCGATCTCGAACCAGAACACCGAGCCCCTGGGCTCGGCGGCGCGGAAACCGATTTCACCGCCCATCAGCTCGACCAGGTTGCGGCTGATGGCCAGGCCCAGGCCCGTGCCGCCGAGGGTGCGGCCGCTGGGGGCCTCCATCTGCTCGAAGCGCTGGAACAGGCGGTCGCGGGCTTCGGGCGGCACGCCGGCGCCGGTGTCGGCCACCTCCACGTGCAGCCGTGCGACGCCGACCCGGCGCATCCGCACGGCGACCTCGCCGGAATCGGTGAACTTCACCGCGTTGCCCACCAGGTTGAACAGGCACTGGCGCAGCCGCACGGGGTCGATCATCACCCAGTCGAGGTCAGGGTCGACTTCGCTGCGCAGCGCGATCCGCTTGGCGTTCGCCTGCGAGCGCAGCAAGGCGAGCACGCCGTCGAGCGCGGCCTGGGTCGAACTGGGCGCGGGGTTGATCTCCAGCTTGCCCGCCTCGATCTTCGAGAAGTCGAGCACGTCGTTGATGAGCTGCGACAGCATGTCGGAGCAGACCAGGGCCTCGTCCAGCAGCCGGCGGCCGTCGTCGGAGACCGGCTCCTCCTTCAGCAGATGCAGCACGCCCACGACGCCGTTCATCGGCGTGCGGATCTCATGGCTCATGGAGGCCAGGAACCGCGACTTCGCCTCGGTCGCCGCCTCGGCCGCCTCCTGCGCGGCCTGCAGGGCCAGTTCCTGGCGCTTGGCGTCGTCAATGTCGATCATCAGGCAGACGACATGCGCCGTGGAGTCATCCGGCTCGCTGACGACGTCGCAGTAGATGCGAACCCAACGTTCGCCGTCGTCTCGCGTCACGCGGACGTCAAGGCTCGCGCCTTCGCCCCACTTGTTATCCATTGCGCGAAGGGCGTCGGCGTCCGGAGTTTTGAAGACAACGTTGCCGTTCTCGACTTCCTCGAAGGTGAACTCGCACCCTGTCAGGCTGACGAACTCCTGCGAATACTCCACGGTCCGACTACGGAAATCGATCTCGAAGACGGCGGCCTTGGCGGCATGGAGCGCAAGGCTGAGCTGCCGGGCTCTGGCCTGGGCCAGATCGCGGGCTTCGGCCAGGGCGGTGATGTCCTGCGAGAGGGTGAACGCCTCGTACTTGCCTGACGGCAGCCGCCGCCCGGGCCGCGAGAGCAGCCTCAGCCGTGACCATCCACCGTTCGGGTTCAGGCTCCGGACCTCTTGGTCTTCGGTGGCGCCGTGCTCGACCACCCGCTCCGACGCCGCCAGGGTCTTCGGCCGGTCATCCGGGTGGGTGGCGGCGGTGAGCTCGTCAACTGTGAAGGTCACACCCGAGCGGCCGAAAACGTCCTCGAACTCTTCGGTCAGGGAGTAGAGCTCAGTGTCAGGGTCGTAATGGATGCCGGTCACGCCGGCGTCGTCCAGCAGAAAGGCGCGTGCGCGCCGGGCTGCGTCGCGCGCGCGGTCTGCGACCGTTCTGGCGGTCACGTCGGCCAGTGAGACCAGGATGGCGTCGCCCCTGCGCTCAAGGCGGACTTCGAACCAGAATTCGCCCGCCTGCATCAGGGGCGGCAGGTCCGGCTTTTCAGCGCCGTCCAGGCTCGCGAGCAGCTCCGGGGTCAGGAAATCGGCCAGCGAGCGTCCGACGGCCGCCTCGGCGTCAAAGCCGCGGCGCCAGGCGGCGTTCGCGGCGACGATCCTGAGATCGGCGTCCGCGGCGGCCATCCAGATCGAAGCATGCTCGAACGCGTATTCCGCCACCCTGTTGGCCGGATGTTGGTCTGCGCGGAGCGCGTCGGAGCGCTTCAAGACGAATCCTCCCTGAATTCAGGGAGTAACCTTGCATGTCAGTGCTTAACGCACCGCTAGGTGGCGCGACATTTTTAGCGCAATCACATGTGCGACGTCTTGTCGCTAGATCATGAAAGCAGACCACGACGGCGCCAGCGCACCACGGCGAAGTCGTATCCGTAGGCGACCGCCTCGCGCATCCGCATCCGCCGCCAATAATCCGCTGGCGCGCCGGCGGGGCCAGGCGGGACGGGGCCGCGCTCGCTGCGCACGCCGAGTTCCTCGATGAGCATGCGCGCCCGGGCCATATGGAAGTCGTCGGTGCAGACCACCAGGGCCGAAAGACCGGCGCGTCGCGCGAACCGGGCCGCGGCGACCGCGGTCTGGAAGGTGTCGCGGCTGCCCTCGTCGAGGATGATGCGATCGGGGTCGACCCCGCCGGCCCGCAGGCCCTCGGCGATGACCTCCGCCTCCGACGGACCAGGCGCCATCGCAGCGCCGGAACAGAAGACCAGGCCCGGATGCAGGGCGGCGGCTTCGACGCCGAACCCGATCCTGCGGGCGAGCGCGGGCGATGGCGCGCCGCCGGCCAGGACCGGGGCTCCGAAGATCACGACCGCCTTGCGCACCCCCCGACGCCTTGACGCCGATCAGGGAGTCGGATGCTCGCCCCGCGAGGCGGCGCTGGCGCTGGATCCGCCCTCGCCCTCGTTCATGGGAGGCTGATAGCCCTCGATCATGTCGGCCATCTCTTCGCGCCGCACGGCGCTCTTGACGTTCAGGCGCGTCAGCACCTCGACATCGCCATAGAGCCCCCGCGCCTGCTCGAGGCGATCCCGCCACGCCTGGGTGGCGAGGTTGTCGGTTTCGCCCACCAACAGGATCGTACGCGCCTGACCGGCTCTCTGGGCGATGACGTAATTGGCGCCCGCGGGCGGCAGGAACCGCGACTCGTCAAGAGTCATGTAGCGGTAGCGCGAGCCGGACTTGCCGACGAATTCGATCGTTTGGGACAACGCAGTCTCTCAGCCTGAACAACATGAGGCGACCCGAAAACCCGGGCCGGCGCAAAGGGATAGGGGCGACTTTGGCGAAAGCGAGGCTCGGCGCAAATGCAGCATATCACCTCTGCGCGAGCGCGGGCAGTGAGCCCCGCGGAACAACCGGCGCCATAAGACGTTCGGCCCTGGGTCGCCTGCTGATAAGCTTGTCCGGCGCATGACTCGTCAAATCGCGCAGCGCCGCCGCTACGAGAACCGCTCCGCCGATGGATCAGCCCGCCGCATTTCGCCTGCAGAACTCCGCCGGGCAGTCGACGGCGGTGCTGACGGGCGATTGGACGGCCGCCAGCCTGGGCGCGACGGGGCGGAGCCTGGCTCAGGCCCTGATGGGCGAAGACCAGGTCCGCGTGGACCTCACCGGCATCGACCAGATGGACACCGCCGGTGCTTTCGCGGTCATCCGCGCGACGGGCGGGCGGCTTCCTGTGGAAAACGTGTCGGCGCGGGAGGAGACCATGCGGCTCCTGGCCCTGGTCGACCGCGCCGCCCAGGCTCGCCCGAAAGTTCCGGAGCGGCCAAAGTCGTTCCGCGACTTCACCATACGCATCGGCAAGGCCGTCGTGGAGATGGCCGCCGACGGCTGGGACACGATCATCTTCGCCGGCCACCTCCTCGCCGTGGCCTGGATCTCGATCATCCACCCGCGCCGGATCCGCTGGGCCGCCTGCGTCTCGCTGGCGGAACGGGCGGGCCTGGACGCCATCCCCATCGTCGCCGTCACCTCGTTCTTCATCGGCTCGGTGGTCGGTCTCCTGGGCGCGGACATGCTCCAGCAGTTCGGCGCCGAGGTCTTCGCCGTCGAGCTGATCGGCATAGCGGTGCTGCGGGAATTCAACATCATCATCACCGCCGTGCTCCTGGCGGGCCGCTCCGCCTCAGCCTTCGCCGCCGAACTCGGGTCGATGAAGATGAACCAGGAGATCGACGCCATGAAGGTCATGGGCGTCGATCCGTTCGAGGCCCTGGTCTTTCCGCGCTTCTTCGCCCTGCTCGTGACCATGCCGCTCCTGACCTTCGTGGCGACCTTGGCGGGCCTGTTCGGCGGGCTGGTGGTGACCTGGGCGGCGCTGGGGCTCGGCCCGGCGTTCTTCCTGCAGCGGATCGTCGACAACGTCGGCGTGACGCACCTTTGGGTCGGCCTGTCGAAGGCGCCGGTCATGGCGGTGGTGATCGCCGGAATCGGCTGCCGCCAGGGTCTTGAGGTGGGCAACGACGTGGAGTCCCTGGGCCGGCGCGTGACGGCGGCGGTTGTCCACGCCATATTCGCGATCATCCTGATCGATGCGCTCTTCGCCCTGATCTACATGAAGGCGGACATTTGAGCCCCTCGCCCCCCGCCGAACTGCAAGAGGGCCAGCCCGGGGCCGCCACCGCCCGCGAGGACCGTCCGGTCGTCGAGGTCCGGGGCCTTCGCTCCCAGTTCGGTTCGCAGGTCGTGCACCAGGACCTGGACCTCGACCTGCGGCGCGGCGAGATCCTTGGGGTGGTCGGCGGCTCGGGCGCGGGCAAATCGGTGTTGCTCAACACCATCATCGGACTGCGCATTCCGCAGGCAGGCCAGATCAAGGTGTTCGGGGAAGACCTGCGGCGCGCCTCCGGCCGCCGCTGGATCGCCATCGAACGCCGATGGGGCGTGCTGTTCCAGGCGGGCGCGCTGTTCTCCAACCTCACTGTGAAGGAGAACGTCGCCGCGCCGCTGTTCGAGCATTCGGGCCTGCCGCGCAGGGAGATCTACGAGCTGGCGGAGCTGAAGGTCGCCCTGGTCGGCCTGGGCCCCGAGGCCCTGGGTCGCAAGCCGGCAGAACTGTCCGGAGGCATGCGCAAGCGCGCGGGCCTCGCCCGCGCCCTGGCCCTGGACCCGGAGCTCCTGTTCCTGGACGAGCCCACAGCTGGCCTCGATCCGATCGCCGCCGCGGCCTTCGACGAGCTCATCCTCGACCTTCAGCGCAGCCTGCGGCTGTCGGTGATGATGATCACCCATGACCTCGACACCCTCTACACGATCACCGACCGTGTGGCGGTGCTGGCGGACCGCAAGGTCGTGGCCGCAGCGCCGGTGGAGGAGCTTGAGAAATCGAACCACCCCTGGATCCAGGAATACTTCCTGGGTCCGCGCGGGCGCGCCGCCGCCGGGGCTGCGGCGGCCACGGACAGCTGATGGAAAAGAACGCCAACTACGCCCTGGTGGGGCTATCCACCCTGATCCTGACCATCGGGCTGGCGATCCTGCTGGCCTGGCTGGCGCGCGTGTCCTTCAGCCGCGAGTACGATGTCTATGACGTCCTGTTCCAGGGACCGGTGCGCGGCCTGAGCCAGGGTGGCGAGGTGCACTTCAACGGCATCAAGGTCGGCGAGGTGACCCGCATCGAGCTCGACAAGACCAACACCACCCGGGTCATCGCCCGGGTGCGCATGGGCGCTGAAGTGCCGGTCCGCACCGATTCGTTCGGCACGCTGGAGCCGCAGGGCATCACCGGGGTGAACTACATCCAGATCAGCGCCGGCACGACGACCAAGCCGCTGCTTAAAGACGTCACGCCCAAGGATCGGGTGCCGGTGATCAAGACCCAGCGCAGCACCCTGTCCGACCTGATCGAAGGCGGCGGCACGGTGTTGACGCGGACGATCGAGGCCCTGGACCGGGTGAACCGAGTATTGTCCGACCAGAACATCAAGACCTTCTCGGCCGCAGTGTCCGACGCCCAGGCCGTCACTGCCGAAATGCGCGAGCGCAAGGCGATCTTCGCCGACGCCCAGAAGGCGCTGCAGGACGTGGATGTCGCGGTGCAGTCGCTCAATCAGCTCGCGACCAGCGGCAAGAATATCCTGGACACCGATGGCCGGACGACCATGAGCAACCTGGCCGCCGCGTCCGCCGACGCCAAGGCCGCCTCCTCGGATCTTCGCGCCCTGATGAACAAGCTGGAGGGGCCCGCCGGGGACTTCGCCGCGACGGGACTGCCGCAGATCACCTCAGCCGCGATCCAGCTTCAGCAATCCGCCGAAGCGCTCGAGCGCCTGGCCAATGACATTCAGTCAAGCCCGCAAGGGGCGCTCGGCAAGGCGCCGTCACAGGAAATCAAGGTGAAGCCATGAGGTCGTCGCATCCGATCCTCCGCGCGGCGGCCGTGGCGATTCTGACCGGCGCCCTCGCCGGCTGCGTGTCCGTGCTGCCCAAGTCCAAGCCGGTCCAGCTCTACGACTTCGAAGGCGCCCGGGCGGCGTCCGAAGCGCCGCCCGCTGCATCGGCCGCCGCCCCGTTCGACGTCATGAAGGGCGTCGGCAGCTTCGACCGGCCGTCCGCCGGCGACCGGATCCTGACGAAACAGGGTGGCAAGGCGGCCTATATCGGCGAGGCGCGCTGGGTCTCGCCCGCGGCGATCCTGTTCGATCAGGCGGTGTCACGGGCCTTTGACGAAAACCGCGGCCCTGCGCGCCTGTTGGTGCGCGGCCAAGTCGGACGGGCGGAATATATCCTGCGCCTGGATGTGCGTGACTTCGAAGCCCGCTACGAGGCTGGCCCCAAGGCCCCGCCCACGGTGCTGGTCCGCGTCCGCGCCGGCCTGACCCGGGGGGACCGGTCTCTCGCGGGCGAGCAGATGTTCGAGGCGCGCGTCGAGGCGGCGGACAATCGGGTGGGGCCCATCACCGAGGCTTTCGACAAGGCGGTCGGTCAGGTCACGGGCGAACTGGTGACCTGGACCAATTTGGCGGGCGCGCCCGTGACCGCGGCCGTCACGCCGTCTCCAACCCCGTAAGTCGCTTGGCCGCGGTGATCGTGTTCTTCAGCAGGCACGCCACCGTCATCAGGCCGACGCCGCCGGGCACCGGGGTGATGTGACCGGCCGTTTGCAAAGCGGACTTGAAGTCGACGTCGCCCACCACCTTGGTCTTGCCCTGGGCGGCCTTCTCGGGGTCGTCGAACGGCACCCGGTTGATGCCGACGTCGATCACCGTCGCGCCCGGCTTGATCCAGTCGCCCTTGATCATCCGCTGGCGGCCGACGGCGGCGACCAGGATGTCGGCCTCCCGGCAGACCTGCGGCAGGTCCACCGTGCGCGAATGGGCGATGGTGACGGTGCAGTCGGCCTGCAGCAGCAGCTGGGCCACCGGGCGTCCCACCAGGACGGAGCGGCCGACCACCACCGCCCGCTTTCCCGTCAGGTCCCCCAGGGTCTCGCGCAGCATGATCATGCAGCCCAGCGGCGTGCAGGGGGTCAGCGCCGCCTGGCCGCTCGCCAGCCGCCCGGCGTTGACCACGTGCAGCCCGTCCACATCCTTGTCCGGATTGATCGCGGCCAGCACCTGGCGCTCGTCCAGCCCCTTGGGCAGCGGCAGCTGCACCAGGATTCCGTGGATCAGCGGGTCGGCGTTCAGGTCGCCGATCAGGGTCATCAGCTCGCCCTGGGAGGCGTCCGCCGGAAGCCGATGGGTGACCGAGTGCATGCCGGCGGCGCGGGAATGCTCGCCCTTCGAGCGCACATAGATCTGGCTTGCCGGATCCTCGCCGACCAGCACCACCGCCAGGCCCGGCTGCAGGCCATGGGCGGCGCGCAGGTGGGCGACCTCAGTGGCCACCTCGTCGCGCAGACGCTCGGAAAGGGACTTGCCGTCGATGAGCTGGGCTTCAGGCATGGGCGCTCCGCAGGGTTGCCGCGGAACTAGCGGTTCGGCGCGAGGCTGGCAACGTGAGCCGGCGCGCGTCCCCTGGATCGAAGCCATGCGGCGACGGCCCAGGCGTGGGCTTCGTGGCGCAGCGCGGTGAGCGCGTCATGCGGCGTCATCCAGACCAGGGTGTGGTCGTCTTCGATTTTCAGGGCGGAATCCGTGCGCTGGACCGTGACATCGAAGAACGCCCCTCGATTGTTGAACGCCTTGCCTTCGGTATTGACGAAGCGCTGGTCCGCCCAGGTGAAAGCGCCCCCCACCGCGACGACGAGCCCCGTCTCCTCGCCGAACTCGCGCGCCACCGCCCGGGCCGCGTCTTCGCCCGGGTCGATCGCTCCGCCCGGCAGGTCGAACCAGGCCGGAACGTCGGGCTTTTCGATCCTCACCAGGGCGATCTTCCCGTCCTGTTCGGCAACGCCGAACGCCGCCGGGCGGTCAGGATAGACCCGGCCGTCCTCGGGCTCGCCGAACTGGGGCGCGCAGGGCATCAGTCCACTCCGTAGAGGGAATCGTACGGATCAATCCGTCCGGCCAGAACGTCGGAGACCCGCACCGGGCTCCAGCCCACCTTCTGGCCGGCGCTGTCACGCCAGGCCATGACGATCAGGTCGCGCAGCGCCGAGGCGCCGGCGGCGAGCCGCGCTTCGGCGAAGGTCGCCCCACGCGGGTCGCCCAGATGGAAGCCTCCCGCCTTCTCCAGTTCGTAGAAAGGTTCGACCTGGCGCGACGTCGCCAGCAGGAAGACCTCGACATAGGCCTCGACCGGGCCCGCCGGCGCATTGAGCGGCGACACCTGCGCCGCCATCCGCGCTGGCGAGGCCGAGGCGCGGACGAAGGCGCCCTCGAAGGGGCCGTGGATCTTGGCCGTGGAGAAGCCGCGCGGGTTCGGATAGTCGCCCCAACCGTTGTAGTGCGCCGTCACGTGCAGCGGTTGGGCGCCATCGCCCACGAAGTGCGACAGCTCGCCCAGGGTGTCGAAGATCAGGGCCTCGCGCCGGCGGCGGTCCTGGGCGAACCAGGCGCGATGGCGGCTCCAGCGCGGATTTCGCTCGGCGGCGGAAAGCACCCGCCAATAGGCGAAGTCCTTGGCCAGCTGCTGCTGCCGGTCGACGATGGCGTAGGGCAGATAGCCCGCCTTCCAGCCGTCGGTCCCCGCGGCCCTCAGCTCCGCCTCGTACTCGGCGCGGGTGGTTGGAAGCGCCGACAGCCTCGGCCCGCCCAGGATCCGGCCGTCGTCTTCCACGTCGACATAGTGGGCGGGATCACGATCGGAATCGCGGAGCTTGCCGGAGTCCTTGGTCCGGTCCGGCTCGCGGGAGAGTTCGCCCACGTCGGTCGCCGCCTGGGGTGTGCGCAGGAAGGCGGGGATCTCGGTCGGCAGGGCGCGGGCCGCGGCCTGCCCGATCATGCGATGACCGACATTGCCCCACGCCAAGGCGCTCGCCGGCGCGCCGGCCAGGGCCAGCGCAGCCGCGATAAAGACGAGACGACGGACCATGGAAACTCCAGTCACTCCTGAATGCGCAAGGCCCGTTCGACCCGGCCGATCCAGGCCTGCACCCGAGGCAGGACCGCCAGATCGAAGCCGCCTTCCGGGGCCATGCGGGTATAGGCGACCAGCGCGACATCCGCGAGACTGACCCGGTCGCCGACCAGGAACGGCCCCGAAAGGCCCTCCTCCAGGCGGCGCAGCGCAGTCCAGGCCCGCTCCACGAGCCCGGGATCGAGATCAGCCGGCGCGCGCCCCAGATACTTCACCTGGAACCGGGCCACGGCGACACAGGGCTCGTGGCTGTACTTTTCCCAGAAGTCCAAGTGAATTTGTAACATCCTGTTTTTGCGAGGACTTTGCTTCACCCGAAATTCCGAAGTGGCTGTTATGGCGGCGGTTTCTAGGCTTCAACCCTGAAGGCCCCGATGGTCCCGAAGGGTCCAGCCTTCGGTCATGGCGACAAATCGAATCTGCTCATTCCGGGCATGAGGTGATCAGTCACGACCAACTCGATATTTCGGTCATCGCTTCGGCCTCCCAGGGTCATCTCTGCGCCCTTGAGCTCGTCCAGCCAGCCTTGGACCGCGCCGGGCACGGCCTGTTCAAGGCTGCTCGCGAGCGCCAGGCCAAAGAAGAAGGCGGGCGCGGCCTCCAACCTTCGCGCGCGATAATTCCCCGCCGCTGAATTTCGGAAATTACCGCAGCTCGGCTCAGCTATCCGCCCCGTCTTCCTGAGCCGCGCGAGTAGGCTGTTGAGGTCGCTCTGCGACAGCTCCGCGGAGGCCCCCAGGACGAGATGGCGCGCGGCGAGGACAATCTAGCGCTGGCGGCTTTTCGGCCCCTGGGGTTTGTGTCGCCGTCCGAGACACCGAGCGAGGTCGCGCACGACATGTGGCAGACAAAGGGGCGTCGAGATGAAGCACGACCTGTTGTTCATAGAGACGCACGACAAGCTCTTCCGAGGGTTTGGGCGGCTATGGCCCGTGATCGCCTGGCTGACCGAGAGCTCAAGCTGGGTCACCTATGACACCGCCAACCCACTGCCCGACCCTTGGGGCGAATTGATCACACTGCGCGAAGCCGAACGCCTCTATCCCGGTAGCACCACGGCCTCCCCGCCAGCAGGTATTGCGGCGTCGGCCGATTTCGATGGGCCGGAGTTGATCCGCTACCGCCCGGGAGCTTTTCGATGGCTATGACGGGCCGGTGTTCCGCAAGAGCCCCGAGTAACAGGAGGCGATGACTGCATATTTTCAAAGCCTGATGCGACCCGAGGAATAGTCCCGCACCCGCGTCGTGATCAAATTACGGCGGCCGATGTCGCAGACTGATCCAGCGAGGCCACGGTGATGATCGCGCGGAATTCGTCCAGGATTTCCGGATGACGCGACCGCAGGAACCGCTCGATCTCGGGGTGCCCAATCAACCTTGCGAGATAGCCGGACGCGATCACGAGGTGAAGCACATCGTCGCTCGCCAAGGGTGATGATCCCGCCGAGACACGAAAGATCGACCGCGAGGGAATGACCATTCGCGAGTTGTGCGAACGATATCTCGCCGACGAGAATGGCGCCCCCGTGGCGATTTGGCATGTCACACTCCCGGCGTCTTGTCTGGAGGGCCTGGGGTGGTGGTTCGAATCATGAGCGACAAGGAACTGGCACGGCTGTCCACTTGATTGCCGAGCCATGCCTCATAACGCGGGCGGTCCATCTGAAAGAGATCGGTGGATCGGGCATACCAGCCGGCGCCGTGCATCCGTGCGATCAGCCCCATGCCGAGGGTGTCGAGATACAGGCGTTCGGCGTCGAGGACATAGGCGTCAGCGACATGGGCGATGAGGACCTCGCCGATGACCGCCACCTGGCGCGGACCGGTGTTGACGACCGTCAGCGTCTTGCACTCGAAGCTCACCGGGGCGCTGGCGATGCGCGGTGGGGCGACGGCGGCCGAGGGTGAGGTCGGGATTTCAAAATTCTCGATCTCGCTGAAGTCGGGCGGCGTCGACATGCAGGTGAGATTCATCACCGCTGCGTCCGTCTCGGCGACGAGGTTCACGACGAACTCGCCAGTGGCGATGATATTGGCCGCCGTATCTTTGTAGCCCCCGCCCTCGGGCGCCAGCAGGCCCAGGGCCATCGTCGGCGGATCATCCCCCATGACGTTGAAGAAGCTGTAGGGCGCGGCGTTGACCACCCCGGCCGCCGAGCGGCTGGTCACCCAGGCGATGGGGCGCGGCGTCACCGACGAGCCGAGGATCTTGTAGCGGCTCGCTCGGGGCAGCTGCCTCATGTCGAACTGCATCAGCTCATTTCCAGTCGACGGCGGGGCGCGGCTGGCTGTCCACCGTCAGCTTGAAGACGTCGCTGCGCGAATAGTGGCCGACGACGTCGAAGTCGTATTTGCCGCGCACCACTTCCCCAAGATCGATGTCGGCGTAGAGGATGGTCTCGCCGGTGAAGTCGGGACCGGTCAGCACCTCTCCCAGCGGGCCAATTACGCAGCTGCCACCGCGCATCAGCACTAGGTCAGGCTCGTCGCCCAGCGCGCAGTCATAGTCGGCTGGATAGGCGCCGCGGGTGATGTACTGGCAGGCGCTGAGGACAAAGCAGCGGCCCTCAAGGGCGATGTGACGCATGGTCGACAGCCAACCGTCGCGGTCGTCGGCGGTGGGGGCGCAATAGATGCTGATGCCTTGGTCGTACATCGCCATGCGCAGCAGCGGCATATAGTTCTCCCAGCAGATCACCGCGCCGATGCGGCCGAGCGAGGTGTCGAATACCGGCAGGGTCGAGCCGTCGCCAAAGCCCCAGATCAGCCGCTCGGCCCCCGTCGGCATCAACTTGCGGTGCTTGCCGACCAGGCCCGAGGCGCCGTCGATGAACAGGGCCGTGCAGTAGAGCGTGGCGCCGTCGCGCTCGATACAACCCATGACCACGAACAGCTCGGTCTCGGCCGCCGCTTCCAGCACCAACGCCAGTTCGGGGCCGTCCAGGGCGATGGCGTTTTTGTGATAGGCCTCGAAGTCGGCGCGGCCCTGCGGCTTGCGCATCCCCACCGGTGTGCCGAACGACGCGCCCTTGGGATAGCAGCCCAGGAAGGCCTCGGGGAACACTGCCAGGCGCGCGCCCCCTGCATCGGCTTCGCGGATCAAGCGGGCGGCCTTGTCGGCCGAAGCGGCCCCGTCGAATGGCGCCGAAGCGGCCTGAACCACCGCCGCCTTGTAGATCGTCATCTGGTACTCCGCGCTTGAGGAACGACCGCATGGTGCACCACCCGTCATTGACAATTCAAGCATGAAATTTTAGGCCTATAATAATTCGACCCGGAGCCTAGCTATGACCTCAGAGAGCTACGACGAATTTCGCGAAGAGCGCATCGGCCGGGCCAATGTCGCCGACACTCCCGAACTGGTCGCCTACTACCGCACGCTCGAACAGATCAACGCCGGCGCCCTATGGACCGTGGCCAACAAGATCGAGCCGTGGGAGCCCAAATCGTCCTCGGAAGCAATCCTTTGGCGCTACTCGGACCTGCGCGACCTAGTGCTAAAATCGGTCGATCTGGTAACGCCGGAACAGGCTGGTCGACGGGTGATCTTCCTGAACAATCCCGGCCGTGCAGACGTCTCGGCGGCGGTGGGGTGGCTCTATTCGGGACTGCAGGTGATGCACCCCGGGGAACTGGCCTCCAGCCACCGCCATTCGGCCTCGGCTCTGCGCTTCATCATGGAGGGCTCAGGCGCCTACACCAATGTCGACGGCCACAAAATGACGCTCGGCGCTAATGACTTCGTCCTGACGCCCAACGGGACCTGGCACGAGCACGGCGTCTCGGCAGGGGGCACGCCCTGCATCTGGCAGGATGGGCTGGACATCCCGCTGATGAACGCCCTGGAGGCGGGCTTCTACGAGGTGCACCCGGACCTGCAGCAGGCGGTGACCTATTCGGTCGACGACACCTCGGCGACCTGGGGCGCGCCGGGGCTGCGGCCCGCCGGCAAGGAGTGGTCCAAGCGTTATTCGCCGCTGCTGAAATATGAATGGGCGCCGACCTATGAGGCGCTGGCGCGCTTCGCTGCCCACACTGACGGCTCGGACTTCGACGGCGTGCACATGGACTACATCAACCCGCATACCGGCGGCCCGGTGATGTCGACCATCGGCGCGGCGATCCAGATGCTGCGCCCCGGCGAGCACACACGCGCCCATCGCCACGTCGGCAGCTTCATCTACCAGTGCGCCAAGGGCTCGGGCTATTCGATCATCAACGGCCGCCGCTACGACTGGCGCGAACGCGACATCTTCTGTGTGCCGTCCTGGATGTTCCACGAACACGTCAACGGGTCGAACACCGAGGACGCCTGCCTCTTCTCGTTCCACGATCTGCCGGTGATCAAGGCCCTCGGCCTCTATCGCGAAGAAGCCTTCGGCGACAACGGCGGCCAGCAGCCGCTCCAGGCCTGATCCAACAAGGAAATCATCGATGCGTCTCGTCACCTACCGCCCGGCGGTCGACGCCGCGGGCCGTCTCGGCGCCCTGGTCGGCAATCTGGTCGTGGATCTGCAGCGGCTCGGCGCGGCGGCGGGCGTCGCCCTGCCCGCCGAAATGCTCGGCTTCATCGACCTGGGTCCCGAAGCAGTAACCTCAACCACCGCGTTGCTGTCGGCCTGGGGCGGCAAGTGGCCGGTGGGCGCCGCGGCGCCTGTCGCCAACGTCAAGCTGCTGGCGCCCATCCCGCGTCCCAGGAAGAACATCTTCGGCATCGGCCTGAACTACATCGACCACGTCGCCGAATCCGCCGCGGCGCTCGACACCTCGGCCGACCTGCCCAAGCAGCCAGTGATCTTCTCCAAGCCGCCGACCACGGTGATCGGCCCGGGCGAAGCCATCGAGCACAACGCCACCATCACCCAGCAACTGGACTGGGAGGTGGAGCTGGCGGCGATCATCGGCACGGCGGCCAAGCGGGTAGACCGCGCGGGCGCCCTGGCCCATGTGTTCGGCTACACCGTGCTGATCGACATGAGCGCCCGGGACTGCCGGCGCGCCGGCCAGTGGATCTATTCCAAGGGCCAGGACACCTACGCCCCGATGGGCCCCTGCATCGTCACCGCCGACGAGATCCCCGACCCGCAGACCCTCGACCTGTGGTTGACCGTCAACGGGGTGGAGAAGCAGCGCTCCAACACCAGCCACATGCTGTTCAAGGTCGACGAGCTGATCGCCGACATCTCCCAGGGCATCACGCTTGAACCAGGCGACATCATCGCCACCGGCACCCCCGAAGGCGTTGGCGCCGGCCGCAAGCCGCAGGAATGGTTGTGGCCCGGCGATGTGGTGGAATGCGCCGTCGAGGGCATCGGCAGCCTGCGCCACCCCGTGGTGGCGGTCTAGGCCTCAAGCTTCAGCGGGGCTTGGTTCGGTCACCACCGAGGCGAGCCCTGCGCGCAGGTCGTCGGGCCAAGGCACAGCCCGTCCGGCGTCCAGGTCCATGCACACCAGCACCCCCGAAGCGCGCACACGCACCTCGCCGTCGCAGGTGATCAGGTAGCGCACCGCGCAGGAGCTGGCGCCCAGGCGCTCGACGGCGATGGCGATGTCGAGCAGGTCGCCCAGGCGGCTGGAGGCGACGAAGTCGGTCTCCAGGCGCACGGTCGGCAGGCCCACGCGGCGGTCCATGTGCAGGTCGGAGAAAGTGACGCCGCAGACATGGGCGATCCAGTCCTCGACCGCGCCGTTCATCAACTCGAAATAGCGCGGATAAAAGACGATCCCGGCGGGATCGACGTGGGCGAAGCGCACAGGCGTCTGGACGCTGAAGCTCATGGCCGTCCCTCGACAGAGTCCGAGATCGAGCGCTTGACCAGGATCAGCAGCTCCAACAGCCGCGCCTTGTCGTCGTCGGGAATGGCGCCCAGCATCTGCTCGACCCACTGGTGGTGGGCGGCGGCAAGGACGGCGAACTGCTTGGCGCCGACGGGCGTCAGGGCGACGATGTAGGAGCGGCGGTCGCCCGGCGCCGTCTCGACCTTGACCAGGCCGTCCTTCTGCAACTGGCGCACCACGCCGGTGACGTTGCCGTTAGAAACCAGTAGTAGCTGCGACAGCTCGCCCATGGCCAGGCCATCGGGCTTGCGGTCCAGCGCCGCCATCACGTCGAAGCGCGGCAGGGTGGTGTCGTACTGGTCGGCGAAGCCGCGGCGCAGGCGTTTTTCCACGACGGTGGTGCAGCTGAGCAGCCGCAGCCACAGGCGCACGCTCATCGGACCGTGCAGGGCCCCGCCGTATTTCTCGGGCGCCGTCGCCTCCGCCATCGTCATCTCCGCCTTAACCGCCCGCCACCGCAGCGCGGCTGAGATTGCGTTCCAGCTGGGCCTCGCCCGGCCGGTAGGCCGCCGGCATTCGTATCCCCCGATAGCCCGCCGCGGCCGCTGCGTGCAGCGTCCAGGACGGGTTGATCAGGTGCGGGCGACCCAAAGCGACCAGATCGGCCCGGCCGGCCGCCAGAATCGAATTGGCATGGTCCGCCTCATATATATTGCCGACCGTCATGGTGGGGCAGCCCACTTCGTTGCGAATCTGGTCGGCGTAGGGGGTCTGGAACATGCGGCCATAGACCGGCCGCGCCTCTGGATTGGTCTCGCCGGCAGACACGTCGATCAGGTCGGCGCCCGCCGCCACCAGCAGGCGGGCGATCTGGACGGCCTCGTCGGCGGTGACGCCTTGCTCGCCGCTCCAGTCAGTCGCCGATATCCGCACCGCCAGGGGCTTGGCCGACGGCCAGGCGGCCCGGACGGAGCGCACCACCCGCAGGGGGAACCGCATCCGATCCTCCAAGTCGCCGCCATAGGCGTCGGCGCGGCGGTTCATGATCGGGGTGATGAAGCTGGACAGCAGAAAGCCGTGGCCGGCCTGAAGTTCGATCATGTCGAACGCGGCCGCATCCGCCCGGTGCGCCGCCGCGACGAAGTCCGCCTCGACCCGGTCCATGTCGGTCTCGGTCATCGCGGCGGGGACGGCACCGCCCTGACGCCAGGGCTGCGGCGAGGCAGAGACCAGGGGCCAACCCCCCGCCTCCAGCGCCAGGTCAGGCTCATCGATCGGAACCTGGGTCGAGCCGCGCGCGCCAGCGTGGCCCAGCTGCAGGCAGATCTTTGCGTCGGACGCGGCGTGGACGAAGCCGACGATGCGGCGCCAGGCCCCCTGCTGGGCCTCGCTCCACAGGCCGGCGCAGGCCGGGGTGATGCGGCCGTCTGGAGAGACGGCGGTCATCTCGGCGACGATCAACCCCGCGCCGCCCAGGGCCCGGGCGCCGTAGTGGGCCAGATGGAAGTCACCGGGCACGCCGTCCGCGTCCGCTTCATAGGTCAGGGCCGGCGAGACGACGATGCGGTTGGCGAGGGTCATGCCGGCCAGGACATAGGGCGCGAACATCGGCGGCGCGGCGGCGCCATTGGCGGCCGGACCGGGCGCCTTGGCCAGGAAGCGTCGCTCGACTTCCGTGAGCCAGGCGGGATCGCGCAAGCGCAGGTTTTCGTGGCTGACCCGCTGGCTTCGGGTGAGCAGGGAATAGGCGAACTGGGTGGAATCGAAGCCCATGTAGCGGTCGAGGGTCTCGAACCAGCGGCTGGAGTTACGCGCCGAGTTTTGGATCTTCAGCACCTCGACGCTGCGTTCGTCTTGGTAGTCGGCCAGAGCCTCGGCCAGGGCGGCAGGCGCGGCGATGTCTGCGCGGTCGAGCACCGCCGCCAGCTTGATGGCGTCTTCCAGGGCCAGCTTGGTCCCCGAGCCGATGGAGAAATGGGCGGTGTGCGCCGCGTCCCCAAGCAACACGACATTGTCAAAGGTCCAGCGCTCGCACAGCACCCGACGGAATTTGATCCAGGCGGCCGAGCCGCGCAGATGAGCGGCATTGGACACGAGGGAATGGCCATCCAGATGCCGCGCGAATATCTCCTCGCATTTGGCGATGGCTTCGCCCTGGCTCAGTTGGTCGAAGCCCAGACCCAGCCAAGTCTCCTCGGAGCATTCGATGATGAAGGTCGAGCGAGTCTCGTCGAAGCGATAAGCGTGGGCCCAGATCCAGCCCGCCGCGGTCTGCTCGAAGATGAAGGTGAAGGCGTCGAACAGGCGGGTGGCGCCGAGCCAGATGAACTTGTTGGCGCCGGTCTGGATATCAACGCCGAAGCGCTCGGCGTTGCGGTTGCGGATCTGGCTGTTGACCCCGTCGCTGACCACCACTAGGTCGAAGTCGGCGTAATCGGCCAAGTCGGCCGAGCATTCGGTCTCGAACACCAGCACCACGCCGATCTCGCGGGCCCGGTCCTGCAGGATGTTGAGCAACTTCTTGCGGCCGATGCCGATGAAGCCATGGCCGGTGGAGCGGACAGTCTCCTCCCCCACGGTGACGGCGATGTCGTCCCAGTGGGCGAAGCTCTGGGCGATGGTCGCCGCGCTGAACGGGTCGTTGCGCTCGAGGTTGGCCAGGGTCTGGTCGGAGAAGACCACCCCCCAGCCGAAGGTGTCGCCGGCCTTGTTGCGCTCGATCACATGGATCTCGTGCGAGGGGTCGCGCAGCTTCATCGAGATGGCGAAATACAGGCCGGCAGGTCCGCCGCCGAGGCACGCGATGCGCATTCGTCAAGCTCCAGCCCCATACCCTTTAGGTTTAAAATACTTCAGCGCGAATGGCAACCGTTGGCCAGGCCGGCTTTTCAAACGGGGGCTAGGAGGCGGCGCGTCGCGGGCTGAGGGCGGCGGCGAGGTGCTCGCCCTTTTCGTCCGCCAGGGCTGCCTCGCGCAGGCGCCGGATGAGAGCGCCGCCGCCGGGACCGCTGTGGGCGGTGAAGCCGGAGACGACGGCGGCGTAGTTGCGCAGGCCGCGCTCAAAGGTGTCGCCGTAACCCTTGATCATCCGCTGGCATTGCACGATTTCGCGCGCGGCCTCTGGATCGGTCGCGGCGGTGGCGACCACCAGGGCCAGCCAGGCCTCGATGCGCTCCTGCTCCTCATGGAAGCGCAGGGTGGCGCCGCGCCAGGGCCGCAGGCCGGCGATCAACTTGAGCATCAGGAACCAGTGCAGGCGGGTGGTCTGCACATGGCGGCCGTTGGCGAACAAGGGCGCCAGAAGCTTGGTGGCGAAAGCGCTGTTCAGCAGGGCCTTGCCGAGGCGGCGCGAGGGGAGGGTCTCGCAGACCTCCTGAAAGCGCGGATGCATGAATTCGGTGATACCGAGCACTTGGTCGGGCTTGGCCTGAACCTCTCCCCTCACCCGCTCCACACGGCTGGCGCGGGTCTTCAGGTCGGCGACGCGGATGGTGTCCTCGTAGGACATCCACAGGGCGAGGTAGCGCGCCGTCTCGCGGGTCATCTCCCAATTGAGCGCGCCGTCGTCCGCCGCACGGACCCGGGCCAGGCGATCCAGATAGAGGCCGGCGTAAGCGCCGTCCTGATAGTCCACCAGCCGGCGCACGCCCTCGGTAGCGAAGGCGTGGGCCTGGGCGGGCAGCTCGGTGCGGATGCGTTCAACCAGCCTGCGTCCCGCCTCGGTGGTCGGCTGGGGAACGGCGACCGTGGCGACGGGCGCCTCCGCCGCGCCCGGCCGGGCGGATTGCCAGCCGGCGTCGAAACCGCGCAGGTTGGCGGCCACGGCGATGCCGCTGTGCTCGATGGCGCCAGTGAAGGCCTCGCGGCCGAACGGCAGCACGCCGCTGCCGGCCAGGGCGCCGAACATCACCGAGCTGATCACGCTGCCGCAGCGGGCGGCGACGGCGTCCATGTCAAAGCTGATGAACTGCTTGGACCGCCGCGCTGCGGCCTCGAGGATGCGTACGGGATCGGCGGTTCCGTCCCCCATCGCGGACTTCTCCGAGATTGAATAGACGCGGTGCGTCGACGCGATCAGGGTGGTCCGGTCCTGGGTGACGAAACCGCGGACCATCGCCCGTCCCGCTTCCATCAGCTCCGAGGCGATGACGACGTCGACGTCGCCAGGCACGGGCATCAGGGCCAGGATCGGTTGGTCGCCCTGCTCCGCCAGGGGGATCATCTCGATGTAATAGACGGTGGTGCCGGTGCGCTGGGCCACGCCGGGCACAGAAGTGCCCTGGGTCCGATAGCCAAAGTGCTCGCCGGCGTGCAGGATCCAGTCTGCCAGCACGCCACCGCCCTGGCCGCCGAGGGCGAGGATGGCAATGGTGATGCGGCGGCGCGGTTTGGGTTGGGACATGGGGCCCTTTAAAACGCGCGCAGGGCCAGCGAGCGGTCCGACCGGCGCTGCAGGAACTGGATGATGCGGCCGCTGAACTCGCTGACGAAGCGGTCCCAGCGGGTCGGGTTGCTGATGATTTGCGCCCGGTAGAAGCTGGGGCACAGCACCGCCGCATGGCTGACCTCGCCGCACAAGCCGCACCCGACGCAGCTGTTCTCGACGTGGGCGATGGGGTCCTGGCGCAGGGGATCGGGATTGGGCTTGATGGTCAGGGACGGGCAGCCCGACAGCCGGATGCAGCTGTGGTCGCCGGTGCAGGTGTCGGGATCGACCCCGAAGCGCTCGCGCACCTGGCGCTTGCCGTCCTTGATCGCCCTGGCTTGGAGGGGCTTCTCGCGGCGCTGCTTGTTCAGCATGCACTCGGACTGGGCGACGATGACCTTGGGGCCCTTCTCACGAGTGGTGAGGGACTCGCGCAAGGTGTCGCGCATGGTCTTGATGTCGTAGGTGCGGGTCAGGGTCTTGACCCACTTGCCGCCGACCCCGCGCACGGCCTTCTCGATGGGATTGCCGGTGTTGCGGAACAGGTTGCTGGCGCCCGACGACAGGATGTCCTGCCCGCCGGTGGCGGCCGAATAGCCGTTGTCGATGACGATGGTGACGGTGTCGCTGTCGTTGAAGACGGCGTTGCCGATGCCTGAGGTCAGGCCGTTGTGCCAGAAGCCGCCGTCGCCCATCACCGCGATGGCCCGCTTGCCATCGCTCTTGCTGTCGAGCTTGAACGCCGAGGCCCCCGCCCCGCCGAGGCCGTAGCCCATGGTGGTGTTGCCGATGTGGAACGGCGGCAGGATCGAGAACAGGTGGCAGCCGATGTCTGCCGAGACATGACTAGGACCCAGCTCGCGCTCGACCAACTTCATGGCGGTGAAAATCGGCCGCTCGGGGCAGCCGGTGCAGAAGCCGGGCGGCCGCGCCGGCACGGCGGCGGCGAGCGCGCCATCGTCGGCGGCGGAATTGGATACGGGCGCGGGCGGCGGCAGCAGCCCGGGAGCCCATTTGTTCAGGAAGGTCACAAGCCCCTCCATGATCACCTGGCCGCTGTATTCGCCAGCGCGGGGCAACGGGCCTTTGCCGACGATGCGGGTCTGCAGGTCGGCCTTGCGCACCAGGGTGTTCAGTTCGTGCTCGACGAACTCGGGCTGGCCTTCTTCGATCACGAACACCGCGCGCTTGCCGACGCAGAAGGCGCGCACCTCGTCGGGGATCAGCGGATAGGCGACGTTCATGCAGTAGATCGGCAGCTGGGCGTCGCCCTGGCTGTCGGACAGACCGAGCAGCTCCAGGGCACGGTTGAGGCCGTTGAACAGGCCGCCCTGGACGATGACTCCGATATCTCCGTTCGTCGGACCCATGAACTCGTTGAGCTTGTGCTCCTGGATGAAGCGGACGGCGGCGGGCCAGCGGTGCTCGATCTTCTCGCGCTCGTGCAGGAAGTTGGCCGGCGGCAGGACGATGCGGTCGAGATCGCGGTTGGGATGGTTCGCGGCCTCGGCGACCGTCATCGGGGGGCGGATGTTGTCGCGGGCGACGAAGCTGCCGGTCATGTGGCAGGCGCGAACGCGCAGCTCCAGCATCACCGGGGTATTGGAGGCCTCCGACAACTCGAAGCCCTTTTCGACCAGGTCGACGATGGTGGTCAGGTTGGGGCGCGGGTCGAGCAGCCACATCTGCGACTTCATCGCGAAGGCGTGGGTGCGCTCCTGCATGATCGAGGAGCCCTCCCCGTAGTCCTCGCCGATGATGATCATGGCGCCGCCGGTGACTCCGCCGGAGGAGACGTTGGACAGGGCGTCGGAGGCGACATTGGTGCCGACCACGGACTTCCAGGCGACCGCGCCACGGAGGGGATAGTTGACCGAGGCCGCCAGCATGGCCGCCGCGGTCGCCTCATTGGCGCTGGAGACGAAATTGACGCCCAGTTCCTTGAGCAGGTCGTCGGCGTCGGCGAAGACGTCGATCAGGTGGCTGATCGGTGCACCCTGGTAGCCGCCGACATAGGCGACCCCGGCCTGAAGCAGGGCCTTGGTGACGGCGAGGATGCCTTCGCCGTGGAAGACCTCCCCGGCGCCGAGGCGGAGGTCGAGGACCTCCTTTTTGAACGACCGTTCGGCCACGCCCCTTACTCCGACACGAAGGCAAGCACCCGCAGCGGGCTGCCCGAACCGTCGCGGATCTTCAGCGGCGCGGCGACGATGACGGCGCCGGTCGGCGGTAGCAGGTCGAGGTTCTGTAGGCACTGCAGGCCGTAGCGCCCGGCGCCATGCAGGAAGTGGTGGGCAGGGAACGGGGGGTCCAGCAGATGCGCCTGGCCGGCGTCGGTGCCTATCGTCTCGACGCCAAAGCCGTGTACGTCGCGGTCGTTGACAAGGAACTGCACCGCCTCAGGATTCGGGCCCGGGGTGTGGGCGCCGTCCCCGCGGCGGCTGACATAATCCTCCACCGAGCGCTTGGACCAGTCGGTGCGGAACAGCACCCAGGATTTAGGCGGGATGCGGCCGTGCCTGGCCTCCCAGGCCTCGATGAAGGGCACGGTCAGCAGGAAATCGGGATTGGCGGCGCACTCGGCCGCGGCGTCGATAACCACGGCCGGGGCGATGAAGTCCTTTGGCGGCAGGACATCGACGCTATTGTCGGCCAGGTCCTTGCCGCTGACCCAGTGGATCGGGGCGTCGAAGTGGGTGCCGGTGTGCTCGCTGACGGTGAAGTTGTTCCAGTACCAGGCCACCCCGCGCTCGTCGTAACGCGAAATCTCCTCGCGGCTGAAGGCGGCGCACTGGGCGAATTCCGGCGGCAGCACCAGGACCGGCGTGTCTTCCGACAGGGTCTGGGTCAGGTCGATCGTGCGGATCTTCCCCGCGGCGACCGATTGGGCGAATTGCGCAAGAAGCTGCCCGGACATGATTTCGCCTCACTGAGTTTCAGTCGCGCTGAAAACAGACAGGGCGGCGCAGACGATATCCGGTTGGATATGTCTCCGGCGCCCTGCCCAGATTCGAACCTAGTAGAACTTGTAGGTCAGATTGGCGCCGAAGCGGCGGAAGGAAGGCTCCACCTGCACGCCGCTATAGAACGCCTTCTCGTAGGCGTTAGAGTAGTAGTTCTCGTCGGTGACGTTCTCGACGAAGGCCGACAGGCGCAGGCGGTCCGTCTCGAGGCCTACACGGATGTTGGCCGTGTTGTAGCCGGGCGAGATGAACGGGAAGACGTTGTAGCGGAGCGCGAAGAACGACGAGAGGATCTCGCTGCGGTAGTTCCATTCCGCCCGGGCGTAGCCATCGATCTTGTCGGTCAGCGGGCGGCGGTATTCGACGTCGCCGCCGACTGTCCATTTGGGCGCATTGATCATGCGTTTCCCGCTGGCGTCGATGAGTATGCCGTCGATTAGGGCGTTCTTGTACTCGTCATAGACGGCTTTGAGGTAGCCGCCGTGGACGCCGACGACAATGTTGTCGTTGAGGCGGAAGGCGGCGCTGGCGTCGGCGCCGTAGGAGTGGGCGCTCGCGGCGTTGTCGATGCCGTTGATGTTCTGCAGCACGCCCGCCGGGCTGAGATACTGGAAGCGCACGGCCTGCTGGACGTTCTTCCAATCCAGATAGAATACCGAGGAGTCGAAGGTCAGGCGGCCGTCGAAGAACCGGGTCTTGAGGCCGGCTTCGTAGTTGCGCACCGTCTCGGAGTTATAGGAGGTCTTCAACGACAGCTGGGCGCTCTGCACGCCGCCGGACTTGAAGCCGGTCGAGACGGTCGCATAGACCAGAGTGTCGGGCGTGGCTTGGTAGTTCAGGGTCACGCGCGGCGAGAAGTTGGAGAACGACTTCTTGCGACCCACGACCAGGTCGAGAGTGACCCCGTTGGACTGGCGTAGGATATCGCGCTCGACCTGTTCCCACGAATAGCGGCCGGCGATGATGATGCTGAGCTCGTCGGTGGCGTGATAGGCGCCCTGGGCGAACAGCGCCTGGTAGTCGTCCGTGGCCTCGGTCTTCAGGCGGGTGATGACATTGCCCGCCGCGACGCCCTGCTTGTTCTGGGTGCCGTAGAAGGTGCTCTGGTCGATCTGGCCGGTGTCCTGGCCGAAGCTGAAGCCGGTCGCCCAGTCGAAGGTGCGATCACCGCGCGACTGGATGCGGATCTCACCACTCTTGGAGTCGCGGTGGGTAACGTTGTTCTCGTTGTAGAGGTCGAGGCTGGAGCCATCGACGTCGCCGCGGTTGAACACGTCGGCCTTCAGATAGCCGCCGACAGCGGTGACCGAGAAATTGTCAAATAGGTATTCGGCCTTGGTGCTGGCGTACCAGAAGTTGGTGCCAACGCTCTGCGGGGTGTTGAAGTTCACCTTGTCACGGTTTGTGGGGTAGAAGCCGACGCCATCGGGATCGGCGATATTGCCCGGGCGGTTGCCGTAGTGGACGGCGCGCCAGGTCGCGGTCAGGAAGCCGGTGGGAACGCCGGCGCGCATGCCGGTGGTTTCCTCGGACTTGGAATAGGTGCCGTCCCAGCTGAACCGCTCGTTCGGCGTGAACCGAACCACCGCGCGGACGGACTTGAAATCGCTGTCGTTGCCGCCGCCGATCTTGTTGATGTTCTTGATGTTGCCGTCGGAGGTTTCGCTCAGGCCCGAGACCCGGACCGCCAGCATGTCCTTGATGATCGGGATGTTGGCGATGCCGCTGACACGGATCGTGTTGAAGCTGGCGTAGCCGAGGTTGAGCTGGCCAGACAGGTCGTTGGTCGGGTTCTTGGTGGTGATGTTGATGGCGCCGCCGATGGCGTTGCGGCCGTAGTAGGTGGCTTGCGGGCCGCGCAGAATCTCGACGCGCTCGATGTCGAGGATGTCGGGGTTGCTGGTGCCGGTCGAGACGTTGAAGTCGTCGATATAGAAGCCGTAGGACGACGGGCGCACGTCGCTGTAGGGGTCGAGTTGGTTGCTGACGCCGCGGATCGAGATTTCCTTACGGTCACGCGATCCGTTCGAGGTGAAGCTGATGTTCGGCGTCTTGGCGACGAGGTCCTCGATGCCGCGCACGTCAGTCTTTTCGATGGTGGCGCCCGAGACCGCGGTGATGGCGATCGGCACGCGCTGGATCGATTGCGACCGGCGCTCCGCGGTGACCACCACCTCGTCGACGGTGTCGGGCTTGTCGGCCTGGGCGCTCGCGGCGGTCGCGGACAGGGCGACCATGGCCCCCGCAGCGCAGCTCATAAGCAGCACCGTGCGGCGACCGCTAAAATTGTATTGGCCCTTGTTCATCATATCCCCCGATAGATAGTTGAATTGGAACGCGTTGAGTTATTTGTGGGTCTTGAGGCACTGGGCGTAGATGTCGCCGCTGGCCGCCGTAATTTCGGTGCGGACGATGTCCATGACGGCGATTTTTCCGCCGACAAGATCGGCGTGTCCCGCCGCGATCATGCAAACTTCCTTGCCGTCGCGAGCGCTGTAAATCAGGTGCTGCATGAAGACCTGGTCGCCAGATTGGAAGACGACCAGCGCCGGCATGATATTCTCGACCTTGCCACCATGGCTCGAGATGGCGACGAAGCGCTTGCTGATATTGTCGACACCCTTATCGACGACGACGCCGTTCAGCTTCAGGGCCGCTTCCTGAGTATAGTATTTGCCGAAGGCGGCGGGATTTAGTTCATATGGAGAATATATCGCCTTGTTCCACCAAGTGTACATCTCAGTAACGACATCAGCCCCCGCCGCGTTACCTGCAGCCGGGGTCAGAGCCAGGGCGGCGGTCAGGGCGAGGAAAGCACAACGAATGCCGAATATCACTGTACACTGCCGCATTCGGCCGCCAAGTCCCGATGACTGCAACCGTCATGCAAGTGTTGTCATTTGAAGTCGGCGAACAATAACTGCCGGTAGCGGCTCATGTTGCGTTTTGCGCAATGGATCGGCGCGCTCGCCGCTGACTGCAGACACGGCTGCGCGTGCGGCGCGCAGGGCGGCCCCACGCGCAGGTTATAGCCCCCGTGCCTGCCTAGTTCTTGTCGTCGCGGTAGGTGATCCCGCCCTTCATGACGAAGCGGATCGTGCGCAGGGCACGGATGTCGCGGGTCGGATCGGCGGTCACCGCGACGATGTCGGCATAGTGGCCGGGGGCCAGAGATCCGACGTCGCTTTGCAGCCGCAGCATCTTGGCCGCCTCGGTGGTGGCGGTGCGCAGGGCGGCCAGGGGCGTCATGCCGGCGTCGACATAGAGCTCGGCCTCGCGCACCGTGGCGGTGGTGCCGCTGTTGGGTTCGAACGGCATCTGGTCGGTGCCCAGCGCGATCGGCACGCCGATTTTCACGGCCTCCTGCAGCATCGCGTCATGGGCCACGCCCGTGCTCTTGACCCGGTCGAGGTACCAGGGCGGTGAGCCGATCTTGTGGTAGAATTCCAGCGCGCCCGCCTCGGTAACGACCTGCGTCGGCACCAGCCAGATATGACGCGCCTTCATCGCCTTCAGCTGCTTCTCACCGAAGAAATAGGCATGCTCGAATCCGTCGACGCCGAGCGCGATGGCCTCGTCGGCCGCCTCCGGCGAGCCGTTGTGGGCGGTAATCTGCACGCCGCTACGGTGCGCGGTCTCGATGGCGACCTGCAGCTCTTCCTTCAGCATCGGCGAGCCGGCGATATTGCTGCGGGTGTCGGCGATCCCGCCGGAGATGGCGATCTTGATCCAGGTGGCGCCCAGCGCGACCTGGCTGCGCACCGCCTGGGCGAAGCCGTAGGGACTATCGACCTCGAGATCGCCGTGGCCGCCGGTGGGGACGATTATCTCGCCAGCGCTCTCGATGCGCGGCCCGACCGTCTCGCCGCGGTTGATCGAGGCCTTTAGCGCAAAATCGTCGCCGTGGGATTCGCCGACCAGTCGCACGGTGGTGACGCCCGATTGCAAGGTCTTGCGACCGTTCTCGGCCATGCGCAGCGTCTTGGCCGCGTCGGTCTCATTGGCCAGGGCCGCGCCGGCGGCGCCGGGCAGGTTCAGGCCGAGGTGCACATGGCTGTTGATTAGGCCCGGGATCAGCCAGCGGCCCTGCATGTCGATGACCTTCGCATCGGCAGGAACGGCCGTGGCCGCCCGCGGGCCCATAGCCTTGATCCGGTCACCCTCGACCACGATGACCCCGTCGGTGATCACCTGGCCGGTGTCGACATCGACCACCGAGCCGCCGACCAGCGCGATCGGCGGTCCGGGCGGGGGCGGCGCCATGGTGAAGATGGCCGTCGGCCGCGCCTGAGCCGACAGAGCGGCGACGAGCGCGGCGCCCATGGCCAGCGGCGCGACGCTGCGGGCTAGCGCGGCGAGGCACAGGGAGCGGCGCTTGTTCATCGGGCAGGACCTCTAGGCTCGGCAACGAGCCTTGCAATGCAATCGTTGTCCAGAAAATGCCTGCGCGGCCAAATATCGTTGCGTTTTCCGCAACCCGGAACAGGATGAGCCCACCGGCCGCCGGCGCGACGGGTATCGAAGAGGCTGATTTTGGAAACTGCGCTACAGTATTTCTACGAGACCGCCCTGGCGGGCTCGATGACCCTGGCCAGTGAGAAACTGGGCGTGGCGCCCTCCTCCATCAGCCGCCAGGTCGCTCATCTGGAGGCCCAGTTGGGCATTGCTCTGATCGAACGCGGCCGCAGGTCGATCAAGCTGACCGAGGCCGGCGAGCTGGCGTTCAAATACTACCAAGACCACGTCTCGTCGCTCGACGCCTTCCGTTCCAACATTGACGACCTTCGCGGCATCCGCACCGGCGTAGTCACCATCGCCCTGGGCGAGGGCTTCCTGACGCCGACCTTCGCGCGGTTCCTGAAAGAGTTCTCGGCGCTGCATCCCAACGTCGAGGTCGTGGTTCGGGTCGGCGGCACCTCCGAGATCGTCCGCATGATCCTCGACGACGAGGCGCACCTAGGCCTGGTGCTGCAGTTCCCGCCTGAACCGAAGATCCGCATCCGGGCCTCGGCGACGCAGCCGCTGGTCGCGATCCTGCATCCGTCCCACCCCCTCGCCGACCAGGCCTTCGTCACCCTCGAAGACCTGTCGGCCCACTCGCTCTGCCTGGGCCCCAAGGGCTTTCGCATACGGCAGTTCATCATGTCGGCGGAGATCGCCGAGTCTGTCACGCTCAAGCCGATCATCACCACCAACTCCCTGCTGATGATGAAGCAGCTGGTCGCAACGGGGACCATGGTCACCGTCCTGCCAGCCCTTGCGGGCGCGGCCGAAATGGAGTCCGGCGAACTGATCGCGCGGCCGATCCTCAGCAGCAAGATCGAAGTGCCGACCATCTCCCTGATCACGCGCCTCGGCCGCCAGCTTCCCGCGGCCCCCGCTCACCTGCTGTTGCGCCTGGAAACCCAGATGCGCTCGTGGGACCAGGAAGCCCAGCGCATGCTGAGCAGTCTCAAGAAGGCCGACGAGACAGCCTGAGGCCCGCCGCCGCCGAAAATCCTTTAGGCTTGAAGTTTATTGGAGCGCCCCCTAGGCTCAAACCAGGGTGAGCGATCCATCCGGCAGTCGCCGCCCCGGGATCGTCGCTATGGCAAAGAACGGATCGAGCGATTCAGGCCGCAATGCGCCGCGCCTGCACGGGCTGCTGCTCCTCCTGCCCTTCGTCTGGCAACTGGCCCTGGCGCCGCTGATCAACGAGGTGATCGTGCCCGGCCTGCCGGTGCCTTTCCCGATGCTGTGGCAGATGATCGGGGTGGTGTTGACCTCGGCCCTCATCGCAATCGTCTTCAGCATAGACCGCAAGCAGGACGCCAAGGCCGACGCCGGGACCGACGCGCCATGATCCTGTCCATCGCGATCTGCATTATCATCCTGGCCGTCGCCGGATCATTCTTCTACGGACAGAAGACCACCAAGGCCAAGACCGTCACCGAGTGGGCCATTGGCGGACGCCGGTTCGGCAACCTCGTCTACTGGTTCCTCAACGCCGGCGAGATCTACACCACCTTCGCGGTGCTCGGCATTTCCGGCTTCGCCTGGGCGTCGGGCGCGCCGGCTTTCATGTCCCTGTGCTCGGTGTCGCTGTCGGCCATCGTCGGCTACTGGCTGACGCCGAAGATCTGGCGCCGGGGCCGCGATTCCGGGCTGGTCACCCAGGCCGACTTCTTCCTCAACCAATACGGATCCAAGATCCTGACCGTGATCGTGGCCCTGGCGGGCATAGCCGCCCTGGTCGTCTACGTGCAGATCCAGATCACCGCCCTGGGGCTGATCGTCCGGCTGGCGGTCGGTCCGCACATCTCGCCCGTGGCCGCCGCCATCACCGGCGCTGCGCTGATGCTGGCCTTCGTCTTCGCCGCCGGCCTGCGGTCGGCCGCCTTCGCCGCAGGGGTGAAGGATGTCCTGATGGTGTTGCTGGTCATCGGCCTGGGCACCACCATCGCCCACCGCGTCGGCGCGTCCTCGATCCTCGACGTCTTCAACCAGGCCCAGCAGCAGTTCCCGGACGCCGCCCGCTTCCCAGGCCTTCACTCAGAAGAGCACCTGACCACCACCTGGCTGATCACTTCGTCGCTGAACGTAGCGCTGGGAACCTGGATCTTCCCACATATGTTCCAGCTCAGCTATTCGGCGGCCGACGCCAATACGATCCGCCGCAATGCAATCTGGCAGCCGCTGTATTCGCTGTCCTACTTCTTCATCATCATGCTGGGCTTCGCCGCCCTGATCGGCAGCGTCTCGCCGCCCGGCGGCGACCCCAACGCCGTGCTGCTGCAACTGGTAGTCGACAAGTATCCGGCGTGGGTGGTGGGAACCCTGGCGGGCACCGCCTGCCTGCTGGCCCTGGTCCCGGGCTCGGTCCTGCTGCTGACCGCGGGCACGATCTTCACCCGTAACGTCGTCGGCCCTTTCCTCGGCAACGCCGACGGCAAGACAGCCTTGGTGATCTCCCGCGTGTCGATGGTCGGCTTCGCCGCCGTCGCCGTGTTCCTCGCCTTGGGCGGGACCCGCTCCCTGGTGCAGATCGGCCTATCCGCCTATGCCGCCATCGGCATGCTGGCGCCGGGCGTGTTCCTGCCCTTCCTCTACCGGCGCATCACCTGGCCGCCGATCCTGGCCGGCATCGTCATTGGCTATGTTGTGCTGGTGCTGCCCGCCTCAACTGACTTCTGGAAGCTCAATGCGCCCGACTGGGACATCGGCCTAGTCGCTCTGATCATCAACGCGCTGATGGTCGCCGGCGCGGTGCTGATCCAAGCCCTGGTCGTGCGACCCAGGCCGGCGCAAGCCTAGCCCCTCCCATCTTGATCGGAGCCGTGCATGCCCCTGTCGCTAGAGCCCTGGATTCCCCGCGCCCTCGCGCTCCTGCGGATCGTCGCCGCCCTGCTGTTCTTCGAGCACGGCACGATGAAGATCCTGAGCTTCCCCGTGGGGCCCAACAACCAGACCGGCGTTCCGGCCGGGACCCTATTCTGGTATGCGGGCATGCTGGAGCTGTTCGGCGGCCCGCTCCTGCTGGTCGGCTTATTCACCCGGCCCGTCGCCTTCATCCTCTCGGGGCAGATGGCCTTCGCCTATTTCCTGACCCACGCCCGGCACGGCCTGTTCCCGGCCGCGACGGAGGGTGACGCGGCGATTCTGTTCTGCTTTATCTTCCTGTTCCTGGTCGTCGCGGGCCCGGGGGCATGGAGCCTCGACGGTCGCTTCGCGAGATCCCGACCCGGGCCCTAGCCAGGCCGAAAGAGCGCGGCGCTGTGGAAGAGGTGAAATGCCGTTCTACCTTGCAGCCAGCGCAACCAATTTGATCACCCCGGACCATTGTCCGCCCCCGCATCCTCGCCGATGACCTTGGCCACGTTGTAAGAAGCGGGGCGAGATGGTCGAGAAGAGAAGCCGGACAAACTGGCGCGGATATCTGCCGGCGATCACCACCCCGTTCGACGCCGAGCTGCGTCTGGACCTGAAGGCTCTTGGCGGCCTGCTGGAATGGCTGCACGCCGAAGGCATGCACGGCTTGGTCGTGGCCGGCACCACCGGCGAATGGTTCAGCCTCGATCCCGCCGAGCGCAAACAGCTGTTCGACGGCGTTGGCTCCCAGCTCAGCGGCGCGCTTCCCCTTATCGCCGGCTGCAACGCTTTCAGCGCGGCGGAGGTGATCGCCCATTCACACAACGCCAAGACCGCCGGCTTCGACGGCATATTAGTGACGCCGCCACCCTACATCGTCCCGACCGAGAACGAGATCTATGAGTTCTACAAGCAGATCGCCGGCGGCGCCGCCCTGCCGATCTGCGTCTATAACTGGCCCCCCGGCACTGGGGTGGACATGTCGCTGGAGTTGCTGGCGAGAATTTCCGACCTCGACGCCGTGGTCGCTGTAAAACAATCCACCGGCGATCTCGACCGGTTCGTGAAGACCTTCTTCGCCTTGAAGGACAAGGTCCGCGTGTTCGGGTTTCCGATGGACGAGCTGGGCATCACCCTTCTACAGGCCCACGATGGCGACGGCACCATGGGCGCTGGAGCCGTGCTCGGCCGCGACCACCCGAACTTCTACAACAACCTCTGGAAGGGCGACCTTGACGCCGCCCGCCTGTGCGGCGCGCGCGACCGCGTGCTGATGGAGGAGTGGTTTACCCCCAACCTGACCGGTCGCTTCGGCTCGGCCCAGGCGATCCTCAAGGCGGGGCTCAACGCCCGCGGCTTGCCGGGCGGCTTTGTGCGCCCGCCGATCCGCGACCTGACCGCCGTCGACCAGGCGCAGGTCGCCGACACCCTGAGATCGCTGGGCCTAGTCAACTAATGGCGCAGGCCACCGACGTCCTGGTCGTCGGCGGCGGCCTGATCGGCTGCGGCCTGGCCTGGCGTCTGCGGCGCAAGGGATCGTCCGTGATCCTGGTCGAGGCCAGCGACATCAATGCGGGGGCCTCGGGCCAGAACGCCGGCTCGCTGCATTTCCAGCTCGAACACCGCTTCCTCGAGCAGGACGACGCCAGTATCCGCCAGGCCGCGCCCATCGTCGCCCTGAGCCGCCTGGCCGTGGAGGACTGGCGTGGGCTGGAAGCCGAGCTCCACGCCGATCTGGAGGTTGAGATGAACGGCGGGCTGATGGTCGCCGAAACCGCCGAGCAGATCACCCTTCTGGAGAAGAAGCAGGCGCGCGAAGCGGATTTCGGCCTGAAGACCCACCTGCTGGACGGCGACGAGGCGCGCCGCATCGCCCCCTATCTCTCCGGATCGATCCTGGCGGCCGGCCACCTGCCAGAGGAAGGCCACGCCAGCCCCCGCGCCATCGCGCCCGCTCTGGCCCGGGCCGCCGTCGCCGAGGGGGCCGATATCATGACCCACACCCGCGTCGTCTCGGTGGCCAAGGCGGCCGGTGGCTTTCGCGTCGGGGTCCAGGCCCCGGGCGGCCCGCTGGAGGTCATCCAAGCGTCCTGCGTGGTGCTGGCGGCCGGAATCGGCACCGGCCGGCTGGCCGAACAGTTCAACCTGCACCTGCCGCTGTTCGCCGCGCCCCTGACCCTGACGGCGACCGAGCGCGCGGCGCCCTTCATGCCCCACCTGATCCAGCATGTGGCGCGGCGGCTGTCGATGAAGCAGACCCATTCGGGGAACATCCTCATCGGCGGCGGCTGGCCCTCGCGCTTTGCCCAGCGCGCGGACGGCGGCCTCAACCTCCAGGCGCGGCCGATCCTCGATCCGGACGCCCTGATCGCCAACCTGACCATCGCCGCAGAGGTGGCGCCCACGGTCGCCAACCTCAGCGTCATCCGCACATGGACGGGCGCCACCACCGTCACCTCCGACCAGTTGCCCCTGGTGGGTCCGGTCTCGCGGACGCCCGGCGTCTATGTCGCCACCGGTGGTTCGGGCTTCACCCTGGGACCCACCTTCTCTCGCCTGCTCGCCGACCTGATCTGCGGCGACCAGGAGGCGGCGCAGGCCCTGGCCATCGTCTCCCCTGACCGCTTCGGTCACCTCAACAGCTTCATGGGATAGCCGATGCGACTGTCCAAGGGTGTGCGGCGCGGCCGCCAGATCGAGATCGTCATCAACGGCCAGCCGGTCGCGTGTTTCGAAGGCGAAACGGTCGCCGCAGTGATGCTGGAGCAGGGCCTGACCACCTATCGGCCCGACAGCGCCGGCCGGCCGCGCGGCCTGTTCTGCAACATGGGCGCCTGCATGGAGTGCCTCGTCCAGGTGGGCGAGCGTCGCCAGCGCGCCTGCTTGACGGACGTTTCCCCGGCGCTGCAGATCATCACCGGTGGGCCGCGATGAGCCCCACAGATCTCGCCATCGTCGGCGGCGGGCCTGCGGGACAGGCGGCGGCCGAGGCCGTGTGCGGCGCCGGCCTGTCGGTGACGATCATCGATGAGCAAGCGGCCCTTGGCGGCCAGATCCTGCGCGCGCCCCCGGCGGCCTTCTCCGTCGACAGCTGGTTGAGCGGCGGCGCCTACCGCGCCCTGAAGGCCCAGCGCGACCGCGCCGGCGCCCTGCCCGGCCTGGATTTTCGCGGTCGCACCTCTGTGCTGGGGCTGTTTCCCACAGGTGGTGGCTTCGACCTGCGCCTGTCGGGCCCGGACGGCGGCGGTGGCCTTGCGGCGCGGCGGGTGCTGGTGGCGGCGGGCTGCTACGACCTGCCGGTCGCCCTGCCCGGCTGGACCACCCCCGGGGCGATGAGCGCCGGAGCCATCCAGGCCTTCACCAAGAGCCAGCAGATCGTTCCCGGCCAGCGCTTCGTCCTGGCCGGAACCCATCCCCTCCAACTGATCCTGGCGCAGCAGCTGGTCGCCGCGGGCGGCTGTGTCGCCGCCGTCCTGTTCGCCCAGCCGGCCTCGAGCGTCCTTAGCCTGCTCGGCCATGCGCCGGCGGTGATCGGGCACCTAGACAAGCTGGCCGAGGCCGGCCGCGCCCTGCTGGCCCTGCGCCGTGCGGGCGTGCCGATCCTGTTCGGCCGCTCGGTCACCGCCGTGGCCGGCGAAGCGGAAGTGACCGGCGTCGAGGTCACCGGCGGTGACGTGATCGCCTGCGACCGCGTCGGCTTCTGCTACGGCTTCCTGCCGCAGTCCGACCTCGCCCGCGCCGCCGACGCCGCCTTCCACTGGGCCGCGCCCCACGGCGGCTGGGCGGTCGATCACGATCCCTGGATGCGGTCCAGCGTCGCCGGCCTCTACATCGCCGGCGAGGTCGCGGGCGTCGCCGGCGCTCCGGCCGCCCTGGCCCGTGGCGCCATCGCCGGGCTCGGCGTCCTGATCGATGAGGGCCGCCTGTCGCAGGCCGAGGCTGAGGGCCGCGCCGCACGGGTCCGCCGCCGCCTCGCTTCCCTGGACCGGTTCGCGGCGGTGCTCGACCGCGCCGCCGATCCGACGCCCTACCTGCCGGGTACGACGCCCGACACCGTCGTCTGCCGCTGCGAGGACATTACCGAGGCGGTCCTCGCCGAGACCCTGGCGGCCGCGCCGGGCATCGGCCACCCCAACGCCCTGAAGCTGGCCTGCCGCGCCGGCATGGGCCTGTGCCAGGGCCGCTATTGCGAGCACGCCCTCGTGCGCCGCGTCGCCGCATACACCGGCCAGGCGCCGAGCGCCGCCCTGGCCTTCACCGCGCGCTTCCCGGCCCGCCCCGCCCGGGTCGGCGATCTGATCGGCTGAGCTGAATTGCGACCAGCGCAACGAAGAGGGCCCACCCGCTTCATTGTCGGCGCCGCCAATGATGCGCACCCTCAAAATGAGCCTGGGGGTCCGCGCCTCCCGTCGATCATCTCGCCCAGGAGCCCACCATGGCGGCCAGCGAACTGCCCAAGCCGAACTTCATGGCCGTGGATCACGTGTCCTGGACGGTGCCGGACCTCGAGGCGGCGCTGAAGTTCTACGTCGAGGTGTTCGGCGCCGAGGTCCTCTATCGCCTCGGCCCCATCGACGCGGCGGAGATCCCGCCGAACGACCAGGGCCGCGACTATATGGACACCCACATCAACGTCCCTGGCGCCGCCCTTAGCCTCGCCATGCTGAAGCTGAGCCACAACCTCAACTTCCAGCTGGTTGAGTACAGCAAGCCCGCCGACCGCACGACGCAGCTACCGCGCAGCTGCGACCGCGGCGGGCACCACCTCGCCATCAAGGTGGACGACGTTGACAAGGCCGCCGCCTATCTGACCGCCCACGGCTGCAAGACGATGGAGACCATCTTCATGGAAGAGGGCCCGCTGACCGGGAAGAAGAACATGTATTTCTTCGACCCCTTCGGCCACCAGCTCGAGCTCGTCGACTAGCAACCCCTTCAGACAGAGACCTGCCCCATGGCGATCGAACGCATCAATCCAGCGTCCCTCTACAACAGCGTCGGCTTCGGTTTCTCTCACGCCACCCTGCAGAAGGGTGGCGCGACCCTGCATCTGGCCGGCCAGGTCGCCTGGAACGGCTCGGCCGAGCTAGTCGGCGACGGCGACTTGGCCGCTCAGGCCAAGCAAGCGCTGGACAACCTCAAGACCGTGCTGGCCGAGGCCGGCTGCACCCCCGCCGACGTCATCCGCCTGCGCACCTATGTGGTTGACCACAACCCCGAGAAGCTGGGTGTCGTCACCGGAGAGATCATGAAGTTCTACGGCGACGCCGTGCCCGCCCCCAACACCTTCATCGGTGTGGCGGCCTTGGCCTTGCCTCCGTTCATGGTCGAGATCGAAGCGACCGCGAGCGTGCCGGGGTGAAGCAGGCGGCGACCCGAACGACCATGCCATTTCGCGCCCGTCGCCCCAATCCAGTCTTTTCCGAGGAATACCAGGCCCTGCTTTCAGTGGTGATCGACGCCCGCCGGCAAAGCCGGCTCAGCCAGCGCGAGCTGGCCGTGCGTCTGGACAAGACGGCGTCCCATGTCTGCATGATCGAGAAAGGCCAGCGGCGTATCGACACCCTGGAGTTCTACCGCATCGCCCGGGCCTGCGGGTTCGATCCGGTCCACCTCTTCGGCCGCATGGTCGAGCGCATCGACACGCTCTCCGCCCCGGCGGGGTTTGGCGAGGTCGACGGCGCTGCGAAGCCCCGGCTCGCGAAGCGCTCTGTGTAGATCGATCAGGTCCGAGTTGATACGCCGCTCCGCACGCGGTTTAGGCACCCTGCTCAGCCAGTAAGAATCCTTCGTCCAGCCACCCGGTGACGCCCCCAGCCATGATCTTAACTGGCCTGCTTAGTCGCGCCAGGCGAAGCGCAGCGCGGGCCGCAGAATTGCAGTGCGGCCCCGCACAGTAGGTGACGAAGATCGTTTCCGCAGCCCACGCCTCGAGCGTTCGAGCGGATATCTTGGCGTGCGGCAGGTTGATCGCGCCGGGTACGTGCCCACGGGCGAACAGGGCCGGGGAGCGCGCGTCCAATAGAACGAAGTCAGGACCCTTCTGCAGCGCGTCGTGGACGTCCCAGCAATCGGTTTCAAACGTGAACTCGGCCGCGAAGTGCACCTCTGCGGCACGGGGCGGCGCGGGCGGAACATCGGTGACGGCGGTGGGCATGCTGGCCTCCTCCTGATTGCAGGAGGGCGAGACTTCCCTTCCCATCCGCCGCGACCAAGTGGCAGAAACGACAGCTATGCTGAAGATCATGCCAGATTCATCTGCTTCGGGCGAGCTGCACGGCCCGTTAGTTGTGGCGCTGGCCTATGACGGGCTCTGCACGTTTGAGTTCGCGATTGCGGCGGAGGTCTTCGGCCTCGCACGTCCAGAGATGGGTAGCGGCTGGTACCGCTTCGCGGCGTGCGGCATTGAGCCGGGCCCCTTGCGCGCCCAGGGCGGTTTTCGTTTCGAGGTGGATGACGGCCCTGAACTCCTCGACAAAGCCGACCTTATTGTCATTCCCGGCTGGAAGGGCATCGACGTTCCCGTGCCGAAGACGCTCGCCGGTGCGCTCGTCGCGGCCCATTCGCGCGGCGCACGGCTAGCGTCGATTTGCTCTGGCGCCTTCGTCTTGGCGGCCATAGGGCTGCTCCACGAACGCCGCGCCGCGACCCACTGGCGTTACGCTCACGCACTGAGCCATGCCTACCCATCCATCAAGGTGGACGCCTCCGTGCTCTACGTCGAGGAGGAGCGCGTCTTTACGTCCGCGGGGAGCGCCGCCGGAATCGACCTAATGCTCCACATAATTCGCTGCGACTTCGGGGCAGATGCCGCCAATTCAGTCGCACGCCGATTAGTCGTTCCGCCCCACCGGAACGGGGGACAGGCTCAGTTCATTGAACGGCCGGTGCCGAATTCCGCTAAGAGCCGTCTGGCGCCGCTGCTCGACCTGATCCGGGCTGAGCCGGCCCGGCGCTGGTCCGTGGCCGATATGGCGCGTGAGGCCGCGATGAGCGAGCGAAGTTTCTTGCGTCGCTTCGTCAAAGCCACCGGTTCGGCTCCAGGCCGGTGGGTGACGGTAGTGCGGATCGAAGAGGCCAAACGCCTGTTGGAGAGGGCAACAATCCCGATCGAGGAGGTGGCGCGACTCGCTGGTTTCGGCGGCGTAGCGAGCCTGCGGCATCACTTCGGACCAGCTACTGGTTTGAGCCCACGGGATTATCGTTCGCGGTTTGGGGGGCATTAGTTGCGGCAGGTCCGTCAGCGGACCCAGAACATCCACTCGAACATCTTGGCCCGATCATAAGCGTCTGAAGGAACGAGATCGGAACCTTCCGCCAGATGCAGGATGATGGCGTTCGACTGTGCGAGCGCCCGACCGTCATCCAGCACCACTGTTGGGACCTGGCCGGCCGGATTCAGCGCCAGGAACTGCGGTGTGCGCGTCTGGGACTTTAGAACGTCGATCTCAATCCAGTCATAGCGTGCGCCAAGATAGTCGGCAGTCCATTTCACCTTCAGGCAATTACCCGAAATCGAGTCACCATACATCTTCACCCTTGCCCCCATTGCATAAGCCGTTGTTTCGGCTGCATCTGAATCAGGTGCCCATGGATTGCTGTGCGACATGTTGACTATGCTCAGTCGACACGGGGTTGCACGGCACAATGACTCTGGGTTAGGCTTAGCCATCGGATCAACGACGAAGGAGACGCCGTCATTCGACGCCGCCTCGCCGCCCTGGCCGCCCTCTCGACCCTCCTCCTCGGAGGGGTGAGCGCGCAAGCCGCCGAAACCGACCCGATCGGGGATCTGATCATGTCGGTGGTCACCGGGTCGCTGCCCGGATCGCCTGGTTACAAGCTCAAAGCCACCCTCTACCACGCCGGCGCCAAGGGCGTTGGCGCGCTGGATTCGCTCGGCTGCAAGGTCGTCGCCATGCGCACCGCCGCGGTCGACCGCACCCTGATCCCGCGCCGCACCGTGCTCTTCATCAAGGAGACGGTCGGCATGCCGATGCCGAACGGCGAGAAGCACGACGGCTACTGGTACGCCTCCGACGTGGGCGGCGCGATCAAGGGCGAGCGGATCGACCTGTTCACCGGCCGCGGCGGTGAGTCGATGAAGCCGATGATGCCGCTGAACCTTTCCAAGCTCTCGGCCGTGAAGGTCGGGGAGTTCAAGGGCTGCCCGCCGAACTAAGGGCCCTATTCCGCCGCGAGCGCTAGCGGCTACTCCGCCGCCTCGGCCGGAACGATGGTGACACTCTCGCCGCAGCCGCAGGCGTCGGTCTCATTAGGATTGTGGAAGACGAACTTCGAGGCGAGTTGCGTCGTCTCGTAGTCGATCTGCGAGCCGATCAGGAACAGCACCGCCTTGGGATCGACCAGGATCGTGACGCCCTTGTCGTCCACCACTTCGTCCAGGGGCGCGGCGGCCTCGGCGTATTCCAGGACATATTCCTGGCCCGCGCAGCCGCCGTTCTTCACGCCCACGCGCAGGCCCGCATAGGGCTTGTCCGCCTTGTCCATGATCTCGCGCACACGCACGGCGGCCGCGTCCGTCAGGGTGACGATCTTCGGGCGCGGGCGGCGGGTGCGGGGAGCGGCGGCGAGGTCAGACATCATGGGACCTATATGGGTCAGAACATGTTCAATTGAAGCTTAGCTTCGTCCGACATCCGCGAGGGGTCCCACGGCGGGTCGAAGACAAGCTCGACATTGCAGGAGCGAATCCCGTCGACCTTCATCACGGCGTCTTGCACCCAGCCCGGCATCTCGCCGGCCACCGGGCAGCCTGGGGCCGTGAGCGTCATGTCGATGGCCACGTCCTTATCGTCCGAGACGTCGACCTTGTAGATCAGGCCGAGCTCGTAGATGTCGACCGGGATCTCCGGGTCGAACACGGTCTTGAGCTGCTCGACCAGCTGGTCGGTCAGGGCGTCAAGCTCCGCCTGGCTGAGCGGTGTCGTGACGGGCTGCAGTTCGGATGCGTCGTCCATGGTCATGCAAAAAAGGCCTGGGTCCTGTTCAGTGCGTCCACGAAGGAATCCGCTTCCTCGAGGGTATTATATAGGGCGAAGGAGGCGCGCGCGCTCGACGTCAGGCCGAAACGGCGCATCAGCGGCTCGGCGCAATGGGTGCCGGCGCGCACAGCGACGCCATAGCGGTCGAGGATCTGGGCGACGTCGTGCGCGTGGGCGCCTTCGAGGGTGAAGGAGAAGATCGCCCCCTTGCCCGGAGCATCGCCGATCAGCCTCAGGCCGTTGACGCCGGCCAGCCGTTCGACGACCCGCGCATAGAGCGCCTTCTCGTGCACGGCGATCGCGTCGCGATCCAGGTCGGAGAGCCAGTCGACCGCAGCCCCCAGCCCGATCACCTCGACGATGGGCGGCGTGCCGGCCTCGAAGCGGTGCGGCGGGTCGGCATAGGTGATGGCCTCCTGGGTCACCACCCCGATCATCTCGCCGCCGCCCTGGTAGGGGCGCAGGGCCGCCAGCCGCTCGGCCTTGCCGTAGAGGACGCCGATCCCGGTCGGCCCGTAGAGCTTGTGGCCGGAGAAGACGTAGAAGTCCATGTCCAGCGCCTTCACGTCGACCGCGCCGTGGACAATGCCCTGGCAGCCGTCCACCAGGGTGATCGCCCCGGCCGCATGGGCCATGGCGACGATCTCCGCCACCGGATTGATCGTGCCCAGCACGTTCGACATGTGGCTGAAGGCCACGATCCTGGTCCGCTCGGTGATCAGGGCGCGCATGGCGTCCAGGTCCAGGGAGCCGTCATCGAAGATGGGCGCGAACTTCAGCACCGCGCCCTGGCGTTCGCGCAGGAAGTGCCATGGCACGATATTGGCGTGGTGCTCCATCTCGGTGAGCAGGATCTCGTCGCCGGGCTTCAGATCCGCGCCCAGGCCGGAGGCGACGAGGTTGATCGCCTCGGTGCCGCCCTTGGTCCAGACCACCTCGGACGGCTCGGCGCCGATGAAGGCGGCGACCTTGCCGCGGGCGGCTTCGTAAGCCTCGGTCGTCTCGTTGGCGAGGGTGTGCAAGCCCCGGTGTACGTTGGCGTAGGAATGCTCCATCGAGCGCACCATGGCGTCGATCACCGTGCGCGGCTTCTGGGCCGAGGCCGCGGAGTCCAGATAGACCAGGGGCTTGTCGTGCACATGGCGCGACAGGATCGGAAACTCCTGGCGAACGGCTTCGACGTCGAAGGCCATGGTCAGAGCCCCAGCCTTTCCGCGACCCAGGCGCGGGCGACATCGCGCCCGCCCTCATGGCCGATTCGCTCAACCACCTCGCCCACGAAGGCGGCGGTGAGCAGGGCGCGGGCCTCGGCTTCCGGCATCCCGCGCTGGCGGGCGTAGAACAGGGCGTCCTCGTCCAGGGCGCCGATAGTGTTCCCATGGGCGCAGGCGACGTCGTCGGCGTAAATCTCCAGCTCCGGCTTGGCGTCGACCTCGGCGCGGTCGGAGAGGATCAGGGCGTGATGGCCCATGCGCGCGTCCGTGCGGTCGGCGCCTTCGGCCACGACGATGCGGCCCTGGAAGACCGCGCGGGACTGGTCTCCGACCACGCCCTTGGTGAGCTGGGTGGTGACGCCGTCGGGACCGGCGTGGTCGACGACGCTCGTCAGGTCCGCGTGATGCTGGCCCTTCAGCAGATAGACGCCGTCGAGGCGCACCTCGGCGTCGCCGCCCGGATGGTCGACCCGGGTCTCGATGCGCTGGCGGCGCGCGCCGTCGGTCAGGATGGTCTGGGCGAACCGGGTCCTTGGCGACAGGGTCACCTCGGCGCAGGCGACATTGACTGCGCCCTCCCCGTCCCCGGCCAGGACGATGCGCTCAAGCCTGGCGCCGTCCTCCAGGCGGATGTCGAGGGCGGCGGCGGCGACATAGCCGTGGCCGCGGCCCTCATGGCTTTCCAAGAGGACGAGTTCACCGCCGGTGTGGATGTTGATCGGCAGCGCCGCCTCGTGTCGGCATTCCGAGCAGGTGGAGACGAAGCGCAGGCGAAGGACGCAGCGCTGGCCGGCCGCCACGGTAAAACTCGCCGCGCCGCCCGGGACGCGGCCGTTGACGATGGCGATCTCGCGGTCGCCCAGCTCGCCGAACGGCCCGGGCGCGAGCGGGTCGGTCTCAGCCTCGGACGGCCCCGGCAGGGCCCGCAGCAGGCCGCGCAGGTCCGTCCAGCGCCAGTCCTCGTCCCGTTTGCCGGGAAGCAGGGTGACGTCCCCGGTCCGGATGGCGGCGGCCAGGGTCATGCGGCCCTCGCGTACTTGTCGTAACCCTCGCGCTCCAGCTCGAGCGCCAGCTCCGGCCCGCCGCTGGCGACGATGCGCCCGCCGGCCAGCACGTGGACCCGATCCGGGCGGATATAGTCGAGGAGACGCTGGTAGTGGGTGATCACCAGCATGGCCCGGTCGGGGCTGCGCAGGGCGTTCACGCCGTCGGAGACAATCTTCAGGGCGTCGATGTCGAGGCCGGAATCGGTCTCGTCGAGGATCATCAGGCGCGGCTTCAGCACCGCCATCTGGAATATCTCCATCCGCTTCTTCTCGCCGCCGGAGAAGCCGACGTTCAAGGCGCGCTTGAGCATGTCGAAGTCGATCTTCAGCGCCGCGGCGCCTTCGCGGGCGAGCTTCAGGAACTCCGGGGCGTTCACCTCCGGCTCGCCACGGGCGCGGCGCTGGGCGTTCAGGGCGGTGCGGATGAAGGTGAGTGCCGGAACCCCTGGAATTTCCAAAGGATATTGGAACGACAGGAAGACCCCGCGGGCGGCCCGTTCATCGGGCGCCAAGGCCAGGAGATTCTCCCCGTCGAGGGTGGCCGAGCCCGCCGTCACCTCATAGCCGTCGCGGCCGGCCAGCACATAGGACAGGGTCGACTTGCCCGCCCCGTTCGGCCCCATGACGGCGTGCACCTCGCCGGTCGGCACGTGGAGGTCGAGACCCTTCAGGATCTCCTTGCCGCCGACGTCGGCGTGAAGGTTCTGGATACGCAGCATCAGGCGGTGGCTCTCAAAATCATCAACGGACTATCCAACGCGCGTCTCCCTTCCCCCTGGAGGGGGGAAGGGTCGGGGATGGGGGTGGGGCGGCCTCAGCGGCGATGCGCTGGACGACTTCGCTCAGGCTCTCGCGGACCTCCTTTTCAGGAAATCGGATCACCCGGTAGCCTTTATCGGCAAGCCAGGCAGTGCGCGCCGCGTCACGGTCAGCAACCTCGAGATCGTCATGGCGCGGGCCGTCAACCTCGATCACGAGGCGACTGGCGTGGCGCACGAAGTCGACGATGTAGCGGCCGATCGCCGCCTGACGCCGGAAGTTCATGTCCAGCTTGCGAAGTTCGGTCCAAAGCATCCGCTCGGCGGCAGTCATCTCCCGTCGAAGGCGGCGCGCACGGGCGACGCCACCGGAGACGGGCCCGTGGGGAGCACGCTCGGCGACGGCGCCACCCCCATCCCCGGCCCTTCCCCCCTCCAGGGGGAAGGGAGATGTGCGTTCAGCACTCATCCCACCGAGCCCTCGAGCGAGATCGCCACCAGCTTCTGGGCCTCGACGGCGAACTCCATGGGGAGTTGCTGCAGGACGTCCTTGACGAAGCCGTTGACCAGCAGCTGCACCGCTTCCTCCTGGGAGAGGCCGCGCTGCATGACGTAGAAGAGCTGGTCTTCCGACAGCTTGGTGGTGGTGGCCTCGTGCTCGAAGACCGCCTGGCCGTTGCGGGCCTCGATATAGGGCACGGTGTGGGCCGCGCAGTGCTTGCCGATGAGCAGGGAGTCGCACTGGGTGAAGTTGCGCGCGCCCTTGGCCTTGGGGTGGGCCGAGACCAGCCCGCGATAGGTGTTGGACGCGCGGCCCGCCGAGATGCCCTTGGAGATGATCCGCGAGCGGGTGTTGCGCCCCAGATGGATCATCTTGGTGCCGGTGTCGGCCTGCTGGCGGCCGTTGGTGATGGCGATGGAGTAGAATTCGCCCGAGCTCTCCTCGCCGCGCAGGATGCAGGAGGGGTACTTCCAGGTGATCGCCGAGCCGGTCTCGACCTGGGTCCAGGAGACCTTGGAGCGGTCGCCGCGGCAGTCGGCGCGCTTGGTGACGAAGTTGTAGATGCCGCCCTTCCCGGTCTCCGGGTCGCCCGGGTACCAGTTCTGGACGGTGGAATATTTGATCTCGGCGTCGTCCAGAACGATCAGCTCGACCACGGCGGCGTGGAGCTGGTTCTCGTCGCGCATCGGGGCGGTGCAGCCCTCCAGATACGAGACGTAACTGCCCTTGTCTGCGATGATCAGGGTGCGCTCGAACTGGCCTGAATTCTCCGCATTGATCCGGAAATAGGTGGAGAGCTCCATCGGGCAGCGCACGCCCGGCGGCACATAGACGAAGCTGCCGTCGGAGAAGACCGCCGAGTTCAGGCAGGCGTAGTAGTTGTCGCTGACCGGCACCACGGTGGACAGGTACTGGCGCACGAGGTCGCCGTGTTCGCGGATCGCCTCGCTCATCGAGCAGAAGATGACGCCGGCCTCGGCCAGCTCCTTCTTGAAGGTGGTGACCACCGAGACGCTGTCGAACACGGCGTCGACCGCATAGCGCGGCGCGCCCTCCACGCCAGCCAGAACTTCCTGCTCTTTCAGGGAGATGCCGAGCTTTGCATATGTGGCCAGGAGTTCGGGATCGACCTCGTCCAGGCTCTTGGGCCCGTCCTTGGCCTTGGGCGCGGCGTAGTAGTAGCTGTCCTGGTAGTCGATCCGCGGGAAGTGGACCTTGGCCCAGGCGGGCTCTTCAAGCTGCAGCCAGCGCTCGAAGGCGGCCAGGCGCCAGTCGAGCATCCACTGGGGCTCGCCCTTCTTCGCCGAGATGAAGCGGACGATGTCGGCGGACAGGCCCTTGGGCGCGAACTCCTGGTCGATGTCGGTGACGAAGCCGTGCTTGTAGGACTCCAGCGCCTCGACGTGCTCGACGGTCTGTTTGACGGCGGCCATGGAACGCTCCTTACGCCGCCGTCGCGCGACGGCGCGCGGCGTGGCGATGATTGATCTCGATCCAGGCGTCGGCGAACCGCGCCCAGTCGGCTGCGATGGTCGCCCACGAGCCGGACGCGCGAATAGACGAGCCCGCATGCTCGGCGTGGCCCATGGCGGTCAGGACGGCGCTGGGCGCCACCTTGCCCGACGAACAGGCCGAACCGGCGCTCACCATCACGCCGGCCAGGTCGAGGGCGATGACCTGCAGTTCGGCCGTATAGTCCGGCGCGGCGACGCAGAGGGTGTTGGGCAGCCGGGGCCAACGGGCGCCGAAGACGACCGCGCCTTCCGCCTCCAGGCGCGCCTCAGCCGCATCGCGCCAATCGGCCTGGGCGCCGGCTTCATCGAGATCGCGCATGGCGGCCGAGGCGGCGGCGCCGAAGCCCGCGATCCCGGGACCGTTCTCCGTGCCGGCGCGATTGCCGCGCTCCTGGCCGCCGCCGTGCAAGCGCCGCGACAGGGTCGCGCGCGGAGCGGCCGCGAGGGCGCCGACGCCCTGCGGGCCGCCCAGCTTGTGGGCCGACAGCGCCAGGGTGTCCGCGACCAGGGCGGCCATGTCGACCGGGATCCGGCCGGCCGCCGCGACGGCGTCCACATGCAGCCAGCCCCCGGCGGCGTGGACCAGCGCCGCGGCCTCAGCGATCGGCTGAATGACACCCGTCTCGTTATTGGCGAGCATGAGGGCGACGAAAGGCGCGCCATCGGCCCCGTCCCAACGCGCCAGGCGCTTTGCGAGCCAGTCGAGGTCGGCGAGGCCTTCGCCGTTCACCGGCAGGACCTCCACCGCCGCGCCCGAGGCCTTGGCGGTTTCCAGGACGCAGGCGTGCTCGATGGCGCTGACGATCAGCCGGCGCGAGCCTGCGGCCACGGCGCTCTCGATCGCCAGGGCGTTGGCCTCCGTGCCGCCGCTGGTGAAGACCACGGCCTGCGGCTTGGCCCCGACCAGGGCGGCCACATAGGCTCGGGCGGTCTCAATTCGCGCCCGGGCCGCCCGGCCCGCGGCGTGCACGGACGACGGGTTGCCCCCGGCCGCCAGGACAGCGGCGACCGCCTCTGCGGCTTCCGGCCTGACCGGCGCCGTGGCGTTGCCATCCATGTAGAGGCTGGTCATGCGGCCTTCCGGTCCGAGCCCAGCCGGCCCAGGACGACGTCGGCCAGGGAGACGCTTTCCAGATAATCGCGGATCTTGCGGCCCATTTCGTCCCACAGGTCGTGGGTCAGGCAGCGTTCGCCCTTCATCATGCAGCCGGTGGCGCTGTGGCGCTCGCAGCGGGTGGCGTGCAGCGGCTCGTCGACCGCCAGGACGATCTCGGCGATGTTCACGGCCGAGGCGTCGCGCGCCAGCCGGTAGCCGCCGCCGGGACCGCGGGCGCTCACCACAAGCCCCGAGCGCCGCAGTCGTGCGAAGAGCTGTTCGAGATAGGAAAGCGAGATCTCCTGGCGTTCAGCGATGTCCGCCAAGGAGACGGCGCGCTCACCCTGCCGACGGGCCAGATCAGTCATGGCCATTACGGCGTAACGTCCTTTGGTCGAGAGGCGCATAGCGGTCCCGAATCCCGTGTTGGTTTTTCCGCGCATCCGTCGTCGCCTGTGCTAAAGCCGCGGCCTTAGGCGGGTTTCGGAACAGAGCGACCGATAAGGGCGATCTAGGAAGACCTAGCGCAGCAGTCAAGTATTCCACGGACGAGAAGCAGCATGCCAGAGGTGGTTCTGACCGGTGCGGCCGGGCGGATCGAAGGGCGATATTCGCAAGGCAAGAGCGAGGCGGCGCCGATCGCGCTGATCCTGCATCCGCACCCCAAGGCCGGCGGCCAGATGAACAACCCGGTGGCGGTGCAGCTCTACCACCTGTTCATGAAGCGCGGCTTCTCCGTCTTGCGGTTCAACTTCCGCGGCGTGGGACGCAGCCAGGGCGAATTCGATTCGGGCATCGGCGAGCTGGCCGACGCGGCGACGGCGCTCGACTGGCTGCAGTCGACCAACCCCGCCGCCAGCCAGTGCTGGGTCGCCGGCTACGACTTCGGCGCCTGGGTGGGCATGCAGCTCCTGATGCGCCGGCCGGAGACGGACGGCTTCATCTCGGTCTCGCCGCCCACCAACATGTACGATTTCTCGTTCCTGGCCCCCTGCCCGGCCTCCGGCCTGATGCTGCATGGCGGCTCGGACGCGGTGACCCCGCCGCTGGAGGTGGAGCGCGTGGTCTCCAAGCTCCGCACCCAGAAGGGCATCGTCATCGACTACGAGGTGATCGAGGGCGCGAGCCACTTCTGGGTCGAGAACCTGCCCGACGTGGAGAACCGCGTGGGCACCTATCTCGACAAGCGGATGGCGGCGTCGGGGATCTGATCCCGCCCGCTCGTCCCGACTCTCGCCGGGATGAGCCACCCAGAGCGTGTGGGGCTTGGCCTTAACCAAACCCGCTCGTCCCGACGAAAGTCGGGATCCAAGCCGACTCGCCGCCCGTAACCGCGCCGCCTGATGCGATCGGCGACTGACGACATCGGACTTGGTGGCGCAGGATGCGTCTCACCTGAAACTCAGCTTGGATCCCGACTTTCGTCGGGATGAGCGGTGGGTGGGTCAGTCTACGCCGCCAGCTTCGCCAATTCGGCGAGCACCTTCTCGGCGGCGCCCAGGCGCTGCTCGGGGGTCTCCCACTCGCCCTTCACCACCACCTTGTTGTCGGGGCGGATCCGCCAGAGGATCTGGTTCTTCTGCACGAAGCCCACAAGCGCCGCGGGGTTCTTGAAGTCGTCATTGCGGAAGGTGACTACCGCCCCCTTGGGCCCAACATCGATCTTCGCGACGTTAGCTTCACGGCACAAGCCTTTGATCGCCACGACCTTCAGGAGCTGACCAGCCTCAGGCGGCATCGGCCCGAACCGGTCGATGAGCTCGGCGGCGAGCGCCTCGCGGTCCGCCGACTTCTCGGCGTCCGACAGACGGCGATAGAGCGACAGGCGCACAGTCAGGTCCGGAACATAGTCCTCGGGGATGAGGACGGCCGCGCCGGTGTTGATCTGCGGCGACCAGCCGCGATCGAGGCTCTCGCCCCCCGCGCCCGCCAAGGCCTTCAGGTCGTTGACCGCGTCCTCGAGCATCTGCTGGTAGAGCTCGACGCCGATCTCGCGGATATGGCCCGACTGCTCGTCGCCCAGGAGGTTGCCGCCCCCGCGGATGTCGAGGTCGTGGCTGGCGAGCTGGAAGCCGGCGCCCAGGCTGTCCAACGACTGTAGCACCTTCAGCCGACGCTCGGCCGACAGGGTGATCTGCTTCTCCGCCGGCGTCGTCAGATAGGCGTAGGCCCGCGCCTTGGCCCGGCCCACCCGGCCGCGCAGCTGGTAGAGCTGCGAGAGGCCGAACATGTCGGCCCGGTGGATGATCAGGGTGTTGGCGGTCGGAATGTCGAGGCCCGACTCCACGATCGTGGTGGAGAGCAGCACGTCGTATTCGCCGTCATAGAAGGCGCCCATGACGTTCTCGAGTTCGGTCGCCGACATCTGGCCGTGGCCGACCACGAACTTCACCTCCGGAACCTGCTCGCGCAGGAAGCGCTGCAGGTCCGGCAGGTCGGAGAGACGCGGCGCGACGTAGTAGGCCTGGCCGCCGCGGTACTTCTCGCGCAGCAGGGCCTCGCGGATCACCACGGGGTCGTAAGGCGTGACATAGGTGCGCACCGCCAGGCGATCGACCGGGGGGGTGGCGATGATCGACATCTCCCGGATGCCGGACAGCGACATCTGCAGGGTGCGCGGGATCGGCGTCGCCGTCAGGGTCAGCATATGGACGTCGGCCCGGAGCTCCTTGAGCTTCTCCTTGGCCTTGACGCCGAAGTGCTGCTCCTCGTCGACGACGACGAGGCCGAGGTCGCGGAAGCCCACCTGCTGGGACAGCACTGCATGGGTGCCGATGACGATCTCGATCTCGCCGTTCTTCAGCCCTTCGCGGGTCTCGGCGGCCTCCTTGGCCGGGACGAGGCGCGAGAGGCGGCCGATGCGCACGGGCCAGCCCTGGAACCGGTCCACGAAGGTCTTGTAGTGCTGGCGGGCGAGCAGCGTGGTCGGACAGACCACGGCCACCTGCTGGCCGCTCATGGCGGTCACGAAGGCCGCGCGCAGGGCGACCTCGGTCTTGCCGAAGCCCACGTCGCCGCAGATCAGCCGGTCCATCGGCCGGCCGGCGGAGAAGTCCTCCAGCACGTCGCCGATGGCGGCCAGCTGGTCCTCGGTCTCCTCGTAGGGGAAGCGGGCGCAGAACTCGTCAAAGACCCCGTGCGGCGGGTCCATGGCGGGCGTCGTCCGCGTTGCGCGCTCGGCGGCGATCTGGATCAGGCCGACGGCCATCTCCCGCAGCCGGTCCTTGGCGCGGGCCTTGCGGGCCTGCCAGGCGGCGCCGCCCAGGCGGTCGAGCTGAACCCCTTCGTTCTCCGCGCCGTAGCGCGTGAGGAGGTCGATGTTCTCCACCGGCAGGTACAGCTTGGCCTCGCCGCCATACTGCAGCTCCAGGCAGTCGTGGGGCGCGCCCTGCACCTCCAGGGTCTTCAGACCGTCATAACGGCCGATGCCGTGCTCGATATGGACGACGAGGTCGCCCGGCGTCAGGGCCGAGGCCTCGGCCAGGAAGTTGGAGGCGCGACGGCGGCGGCGCGGCCGGGCGAGCCGGTCGCCCAGGATGTCGGTCTCGGAGACCACGGCGAGGGAATCGGTCTCGAAGCCGTGCTCCAACGGCAGGACGACCCGCTGCGGGAACTTCGGGTCGGCCGCGCGGGCGGCGTCCCAGTAGGGCGCGTAGGCGACCCGCGTCATGCCATGGTCGGCCAGCATGACGCCCAGGCGCTCAGATGAACCCTCGGACCAGGAGGCGAAGAGGACGCGCTTGCCCTTGCTCGCCAGGGCCGCGGCATGGTCGGCCGCCGCCTCGAAGAGGTTGACGCTGTCGCGTTGCCGCTCGGGGGCGAAGTCGCGGCCCGCGCCGGCGCCCATGTCGACCACCGTCTCGCCCTCTGCCTCCTTGAAGGCGGAGAATCGGCGTGAGGGACGGACCGCAAGCTGCTCATCCCACTCGGTTTTCGAGAGGTAGAGCCGCTCCGGCGGCAGCGGGTGATAGTGGCTCTTGCGATCGGCCTGGGCCCGCGCGTCATAGGCGTCGGCGATGATCGCCAAACGCTCCTCCCGTGCCTCGCGCGCCAGATGGTCGAGGGCGATCAGGGCGTCCTTCGGCAGGTAGTCGAAGAGCGTGGCGAGGCCCTCGTAGAACAGGGCCAGCCAGTGCTCCATTCCGGCCCTGCGGCCGCCGCCGCTGACCGTCTCGTAGAGCGCATCCTCGCCGGGCGCGCCGAACGCGGCGACATAGCCCTTGCGGAAGCGCGAGATCGCATCGGCGTCCAGCAGGGCCTCGCTCACCGGCAGGAGGCTGATGTCCTTGAGCTGCTTGGTCGAACGCTGCGTCTCGGGATCGAAGCTGCGGATCGATTCCAGGGTGTCGCCGAACAGGTCGAGACGGACGGGCTCCTCGGCGTTGGGCGGGAAGACGTCGATGACCCCGCCACGGATCGCAAACTCCCCCCGCTCCGACACCGTGGAGGCGCGGGCATAGCCGTTCACGGCGAAATAGCGCTCGAGCTGGGCGATCTCCACCACATTGCCCGTCCTGGCCGCGTAGGAGGCGTCCTTGACCGCCGAGATGGGCGGGGTGCGCTGCAGGAGCGCCGGGACCGTGGTGACCAGCAGGACCGGGGCCTTCGGGTCCATGCCCTGGGCCAGGCGCGCCAGGGTGGTCATGCGCTGGGCGGCGACGCCCGGAGATGGCCCGATCCTGTCGTAGGGCAGGCAATCCCAGGACGGGAAGCTCAGGACCTCGACCGCCGGCGCGAAGAAGCGGAACGCATCGACGAAGGCGGAAAGCCGCGACCCGTCACGGGCGGCGAACACCGAAAGCCCGCCGCGGGCCTTGACGATGTCGGCCATGACCAGGGCGTCGAACCCCTCCGGGGCTCCGACCAGATCGAGGCGGCCCGGGTCGCTGGCCACCCGTCGAAACAGGGCCGACGTTGGGGTCCGGGATCCGTCAGCCGCCATGCACGACCCCGCTCGCAATCGGAAGATTGTCCCGGAACGATTTGATCATACGCATGATTTCTGTGTCATGAGGCTCAGGTGTCGGCGTGCGCTCGACGATCCACTCATAGAGATCGTGGTCCGGAACCTCGAGAAGCAGCTCGAAATCGTCCAGCTGCGCCGGGCTCAGCGTATGGACATGGGCGTCCGCGAACGGCCCCAGGATGAGGTCCGCTTCCCTGAAGCCGCGCCGCCAGGCTCGGAACTTCAGCTTTTGCAGCCGGGTGTGATCGATGCTCATGAAGAGGGGCGGATATAGAGGGCCAAGGCCCGCGACGCCAGTCAGGGCGACGCGTTGCGTGTGTTTCCGCAAGCGGGCCACTTGAAGTGTACAGAATTATGTACATATCATACTGCACCAGCCGGAGATTGCGATGGACGTCCTCACCTTCACGGACACCCGCCAGAACCTGAAAGCCGTCATGGACCGGGTCGTCGCGGATCACACGCCGGTCGTCGTCACGCGATCCAAGGCGGAACCCGTGGTCATGGTGTCGCTCTCGGACTGGCGTGCGATAGAGGCGACCTTGCACCTCCTTGCCCCCCCCGCGAACACTCAGCGTCTGGCGGAAGCAATTGCGCAGCTCGATGCGGGCGAAGGCTCTGAGCGCGCGCTCGTCGAATCGTGAAGCTCGTCTTCGCGGATCGCGCGTGGGAAGACTATCTCTACTGGGTCGAGACGGATCGCCAGACGCTTGATCGGATCAATCTTCTGATCCGTGACTGCATGCGCGACCCCTTCCGCGGCCTCGGAAAGCCGGAACCGCTCAGAGCAGCCCTCCAAGGCTGGTGGTCGCGCCGCATCAATACGTCCGATCGCCTTGTCTACCGGGTCAGTGGCCGGGGCCCCGATCAAGCGCTGGAGATTGCGCAATGTCGTCTGCACTATTGAGGCCGGCCGCTCCCAGTCCCTCGCGCTAAACTGCCCCGATGCGGCCCGAGATTCTGTTTCCCCTGTACGCCCCGGTCACGGCGCTGAAAGGCGTCGGCAGCCGGGTCGCGCCGCTGCTCGAAAAGGTGGCCGGGGCGATCGTGCGGGACGTGGCCTTTCTGAAGCCCCACAGCCTGATCCGCCGCCGCCCTACGCAGGTGAACATCGCCGCCGAGGGCGAGGTGCAGACCTTCGAAGTCACCATCGACGACTACCAGAAGCCGCGCACGCCGGCCCAGCCGTGGAAGGTCCGCACCTTCGACGGGACCGGCTTCCTGACCCTGACCTTCTTCGGCGGCGTCGGGTCGAGCCTCGAGCCCCGCCACCCCGTCGGCGCACAACGGGTGGTCAGCGGGCGCGTCGAGCGGTTCGGCTCGGAACTGCAGATCGCCCATCCGGACTACATCCTGCCCCTGGAACGGGCGGGCGAGATTCCGCAGATCGAACCGGTCTATCCGGCCACCGCCGGCCTGCCGCCCCGCACGGTCCGCCGCCTCGTGCTGGACGCCCTCGCCCGGATGCCTGAGCTGCCCGAGTGGCAGGACCCTGCCTGGCTGACGCGGGAGGGCTTCCCATCGTGGCGCGAGGCCCTGGAGCGGCTCCACGCGCCCCGCAGCGAGGCGGACCTGTCGCCCCAGGCGCCCCACATGCGCCGGCTGGCCTATGACGAGCTCCTGGCCCACCAGCTGGCCATGGCCCAGCGCAAGGCCGACCGCCGGGCCGAGCCGGCCGACGTCATCCCCGCCAGCGCCCTGGGCGACGCGGTGCAGGCCGCCCTGCCCTTCGCGTTCACCGGGGCCCAGCACCGCGCCTTGGCCGAAATCCGCAGCGACCTCGCGGCCGGCGAGCGGATGAGCCGGCTGATCCAGGGGGACGTGGGCTCCGGCAAGACGGTGGTGGCCATGGCCGTGATGGCGGACGCGGCCGCGGCCGGCGCCCAGACCGCCCTGATGGCGCCGACCGAAATCCTGGCGCGGCAACATTATGAAACCCTGTCCACGCCACTGACAGATCAGGGGATTGGCGTGATCCTGCTGACAGGCCGCGACAAGGGCGCAGCCCGGGCCGAGAAGCTTCGCGCCCTGGCCAGCGGCGCGGTCCAGGTGGCGGTGGGCACCCACGCCCTCTTCCAGGATGACGTCGCCTTCCAGAAGCTCCGGCTCGCCGTGGTCGACGAACAGCACCGGTTCGGCGTCGCCGAGCGCCAGCGCCTACAGTCCAAGGGCGAGGCCGTGCATCTCCTGGCCATGTCCGCCACCCCGATCCCGCGCACCCTGGAACTGACGGTCTACGGCGACCTGGACGTCTCACGCATCGACGAGAAGCCCCCCGGGCGCACCCCGGTGGCCACGCGCGCCATGCCCATGAACCGCGTGGACGAGGTCGAGGCCCGTCTTCAGACCGTCACGGCGGAGGGCGCTCAGGCGTTCTGGATTTGCCCGCTGGTGTCGGACTCCGAGCTGGTGGACCTCAAGGCTGCCGAGACCCGGGCGCGGGAGCTCAAGGCGCGCATCGGCCCGGGCGTGGGGCTGATCCACGGCAAGCTGCCGCCGGCCGAGAAGGACGCGGTGATGGCCGAGTTCGCCGAGGGCCGGCTCACCGTGCTGGTGGCCACCACCGTGGTCGAGGTGGGCGTCAACGTTCCGAACGCGACGATCATGGTGATCGAGCAGGCGGAACGCTTCGGCCTGGCTCAGTTGCACCAGCTGCGCGGCCGGGTGGGCCGCGGCCGGCGGGAGAGCGCCTGCGTGCTGCTCTACGACGCCCCGCTCTCGGAGATCGCCCAGAAGCGGATCGACATCCTGCGCCGCACCGATGACGGCTTCCTGATCGCCGAGACGGACCTGGAGCTACGGGGCGGCGGCGACGCCCTGGGCCTGAAGCAGAGCGGCTTTCCGGACTATGTCTTCGCCGACCCCTTCGCCCATCGCGACCTGATCGCCGCGGCCGGCGACGACGCGCGGCTCATCGTGGCCCGCGACCCGGGTCTCGACAGCCCGCGCGGGGCGGCCCTCAAGGTCCTGCAGGAGCTGTTCGACTGGCGACCCGGCGGCAAGGACGCCGGCTGACGCCCCGGGGGCGTCACGACGCCGGCGGCGCGACCACCGGCGCGCGCCAGGCCTTGAGCCTGGCTCGGGCGTCGGCTTCAAGATCAGCATAGAAGAGATTGAATCCCGGCACTTTCTTTCGATCAGACCAGGTCCCGGTCGGGCGCAGCGTGGAAGACTTCGGGCGCGAGATGCGCAAGATCCCGTGCTCGCAATGGGCGCGGATCTTGCGGGCGAGGAATGCCGGCCGCACGCCCCACTCCAGGTCCGTGGCGTTGGCCGCGCCCAGGTGCAGGCGCGCGGGCGCCGGCGCATCGGTCACCGCGCCGAGGATGGGGTTGAAGCAAAGCGGTGCGCGCCCTTCCAGATTCACCAGTTGCCCTCCCGCTCCCCAGACGAGAGAGCGATCCTTGAGGGCCTGGACCCGCTGCAGGTCGCCCACGGCGGCGGAGGCCCATGCGGCGAGGCAGCCGGCCTGGTCGCGCCGCACACAGGGCGCGATGGGCGTCGACTCGGCCGGGACGACGGTGGAGATCAGATAGGCCGCGACGAGGCGGCCGCGAGCGGAGGGGTCCGGCGCGATCTCCTCGGCCAGCAGGCGCGCGGCCAGGGAGCCTCCCTGCTCCACACCGACCAGCAGGAATGGCCGGCCGCCGCTCAGATGGTCGCGGAACTGACGGAATGCGGCGGCGACGTCGCCATAGGCGAATCGGCGAGCCTCGCGCGCATCCTCGCGCAGGGTCATCTGGGTGTATAGGCTCGCCTGGCGGTAGCGTGGGGCGAAGATGCGGCCGATACGGTAGAATGGCCCGGCGTAGTTGGGGGCGATGGCGCGTCGGAAATAGCGATCGGCCGCCGCATCGTCGATCGGCGCGTTCCACTCGTGGCCGCCGTCGAATGTGGTCGGCATGACGAAGAAGACGTCGGTCGGCGGGTCCGACGGCGCGGGCGGTCGCGCAGGGGCCATGGCCCAGGCCGCCGGACGGGCGTAGTTCGGCGCCGGCGGCGGGCGATAGGTCTGAAACGGCTCCTTCGGGTCGAGCCCCGCCTGCAGGATGTCGTCACGCCAGATAAAGGCGGCGGTCGTGGTCAAGACGACAAAGGCGGCCAGCGCCAGCGCCAGCCCGCGCCGCAGCCCCAGGGGTCGACGTCTCGCCATACCTCCGGGTTACACGATAGCGCGCAGGTTCGTCACGCTCAGCGGTAGGGGTCGGGCTGGGAAAGATAGCGGCCGACATAGTCGGCGACGCCGTCCTCGAGCTTCGTGAAGGGCCTCTCGTACCCGGCCGCACGCAGGCGATCCATCTTCGCCTCGGTGAAGTACTGGTACTTCTCGCGGATCGCGGGCGGCATCGGGGTGTATTCGATCGAGGCCGGCTTGCCGGCGGCCCGGAACACCGCCTTGGCCATGTCCTCGAAGCTGCGGGCCTCGCCGCTGCCGAGGTTGTAGATTCCGCTCACCTGCGGCGTCTCCATCAGCCAGGCGATCACGTCGGCGCAGTCCCGGACATAGACGAAGTCGCGCTTCTGGCCGCCGTCGGCGATCTGCGGCCGATAGGACTTGAAGAGCTGCACCGTATGGCCCTCCCGGACCTGCGGCCAGATCTGCGCCGCCACCGATTTCATGGCGTGCTTGTGCTCTTCGTTGGGGCCGTAGGCGTTGAAGAACTTCAGCCCAACCCATTGAGGCGGCGCATAATCTCGCGCCGCCTGTCGGGCGGCGAAGATATCGAACAGCGCCTTGGACCAGCCATAGGTGTTGAGCGGGCGCAGCCGCGAGAGCCCCTCGAAGCTGTCGTCGTCGTCGAAGCTTTCGGCGCCGTCGCCATAGGTCGCCGCCGAGGAGGCGTAGACGAAGCGGCGCTGCCGGTCGGCGCACCAGCGGAACAGGTCCCGCGACAGGGTGAAGTTCGAATGGACGATCTTGTCGGCGTCCGGCTCGGTGGTCGAGGAGACCGCCGCCATGTGGACCACCATCTCCACGTCGCGCCAGCGCTTCTCCAGCCAGTCGAACATGGCGTCGGGCGCCACGAAGTCGCCGATCGGGTGCTTGGCGATGTTGCGCCACTTGCCGAGCTCGGCTTCCCGCAGGCGGTCGCAGACCACCACGTCGAGATCATGGTCCTCAGCCAGGCGGGCGACGATGTTCGAGCCGATGAACCCGGCCCCGCCGGTGACGAATGCGATACGGCGAGTCATGCGCCACCCTTCTGGTCGCCGGCCATCCGTGCGATGGCCGAGGTGGTGGAATAACCCTCGACGAGGGGCGCCAGCCGCACCTCGCCGCCCCAGCTACGGACGAGATCGCCGCCGACCACCTGGTCTTCTGTGTAGTCGGCGCCCTTGATCAGGACGTCGGGGCGCACGGCCTCGATGAGCCGGATCGGGGTGTCCTCGTCGAAGGGCGCCACGAGGTCGACGGAGCCGAGGCCGGCCAGCACCAGAGCGCGGGACTCCAGGTCGTTGATCGGCCGCTCGGGGCCCTTCAGGGCGCGCACCGAACGGTCGCTGTTGACGCCGACGACAAGGCGGTCGCACCAGGCGCGGGCCTGGTTCAGATAGGCCACGTGCCCCCGGTGCAGGATATCGAAACAGCCATTGGTGAAACCGACCTTCAGGCCCATGGCCCGCCAGCGCGCCACCTCCACCTGAAGCCGCTGAATCGGGGCGATCTTCGCCTCGGCCGGCGCCATGTGCGCGTTGAGCGAGGCCTCGACCAGTTCGTTCGGCGAGACTGTCGCGGTGCCGGCCTTGCCGACCGCCACGCCTGAGGCCAGCTGGGCGAGCGCGATGGCCCGTTCGACCGTGACGCCGGCGGCCAGGGCCAGGCCCAAGGCCGCCAGGGTGGTGTCGCCCGCGCCCGAGGCGTCGAACACCTCGCGCGGGACCGACCGGAAGTGCCGGACCGGCTGGCCCCGCTCGGCCAGGGAGATCCCGCGCGCGGCCCGCGTGACCAGCACCGAGCGGGCCTCGCAAAGCTCGAGGGCGCGGGCCAGGGCCGCCTCGACCTCGTCGTCCGTCTCGGCGGGCATCTCGGTGGCGTAGGCCAGTTCGGCGGCGTTGGGCTTCAGGATGTGGACCGGCCCATAGCGCGCGAAGCTGCGGGCCTTGGAGTCGACGATCACCTGGGCGCCCCCGACCGCGACCTCGCGGCAGGCCGCGATTACCGCCGGCGTCACTACGCCCTTTCCGTAGTCGGAGAGCAGGATCACGCCCGCGCCCTCGGCGACGTCGCGGATCGTGCGGATCAGGCGCTGCTCGATGGCGCGCTCGACCGGCCGCGCCTCTTCCAGGTCCACGCGCAACAATTGCTGCCCGCCCGAGACGAACCGGGTCTTCAAGGTGGTCGGGCGCGACGGATCGGTGACGAGGAACCCCTCGACCCCCGTTTCCGCCTCCACCAGGCGCATCGCCTCGTGGCCCTCGGGGTCGCCACCGACCACGCCCACCAGCGCGGCCTCGCCGCCCAGGGCCGCTACGTTGCGCGCGACATTGCCCGAGCCGCCGAGCATGACCAGCTCGCGCGTGCGGGCCAGGACCGGGATCGGCGCCTCGGGCGAGACCCTGGCCACGTCGCCATAGACGAACCGGTCGACCATCAGGTCACCGACGCAGGCCACCCGTACGCCCGCGGTCGCGGCCAACACCTCCTGGAGGTCGCTGAGATCCATGGCTAGCGTGTGGAACCGGACGCCGAGCCGGTCAAGGCGCCGTCGCTCAAGGCCGCACGGCGGCCCGCACCGCCTTCAGGGTCGCAAGCAGGGCCGGCGCATCCGCCAGCGGCAGGCAGCTCAGGGGATCGCAACGCGCCCGGTCCGGGTCGGGATGGAATTCCAGGAAGACCCCGTCGGCGCCCGCGGCCACCGCCGCCTTGGCGATGATCGGCACGCCTTCGCGCCGCCCGCCCGTTGAAGCGCCGCCCGTCCGCGGATCGGCGCCCGGCAGCTGGACGGCGTGGGTGGCGTCGATGGTGACAGGGACCCCGAGGCGCTGCATCTCGCCGATGCCGAGCATGTCCACCACGAGATTGTTGTAGCCGAAGGAGACGCCGCGCTCACAGAGCACCAGGCGGTCGCCTCCGGCCGCTTCGCGCACCTTGTCGATGATGTTCTTGGCGTCCCAGGGCGCCAGGAACTGCCCCTTCTTGACGTGCAGCCACCCGTCCGCGGCGGCCACGGCGCGGGCGGCGGCGACGATCAGGTCGGTCTGGCGGCACAGGAAGGCGGGGATCTGGACCAGGTCCGCGACCGCAGCGACGGGCTCGGCCTGATCGACCTCATGGATGTCGGTGGCGACCGGAACGCCAAGCTCGGCTTTCACAGCCGCCAGCATTTCGAGGCCGGCGGCCAGGCCGGGCCCGCGATAGCTGGCGACCGACGAGCGGTTGGCCTTGTCGAAGCTTGCCTTGAAAACGAAGGGCAGGCCAAGGGCGTCCGCCGCCGCCTTCAGCGCCCGCCCCGTGGTCAGGGCGAGCTCCAGGTCCTCAAGCACATTGAGCCCGGCGATCACCACCAGGGGCGCGCCCTCGCCAATCGAAAGGTTCCAGCGAGGAAGCGTAAGGGCGGTCACGGACGCCGACTCCAGGCCATTGGACAGTAGACGCTAAGTGACGCGCCGCTCTCAGCTTCACAAGCTTGAATCGGTTTCGCCAGGCCTTCGCGCCGGAACGGCCGCGATCTGTCCAGACGACTCAGGCGCCCGCTACGGAAATTACAAGTTCCGTGTTAACCTTTGCCGAAATCGACGAGGGAGCAGAGATGAGCCTCGTGGACGACAGGTCCCTGGCGGCGCTGGCCGCCTCGCCCCGCGCCTTCCGCCGGCTGCCAGAGCTCGCTGGCGCGCCCGCCGCCTTTCGCTTCGTGATCCGCGCCCTGGCTCGAGGCTGGATGGCCGGCGCCGTCACCTTCGTCATGCCGTCGGCGCGTGAGCTGCGCATCGTCGGCGACACGCTAGGTCCCGAAGCCCGGATCATCGTGCGGGACTTCCGCTTCATGCGCCGGGTGCTAGGCGCGGGCGATATCGGCTTCGCCGAGGGCTACATGGCCGGCGAGTGGGAGACCCCGGACCTGTCCACCCTCCTCACGGCGTTCAGCCTAAACTGGGATCGCGTGACCCGCGTGGTGGTCGGCCAGCCGCTCATTCGCCTCGCCAACCGCTTCGGCCACATGTTCCGCGCCAATACGCGCCAGGGCGCGCGGCGGAACATCCACGCCCACTACGACCTCGGCAACGCCTTCTACAGCCGCTGGCTGGACCCCAGCATGACCTACTCCTCCGCCCGATATGAGCGTCCAGGCCAGGACCTCGCCCTGGCCCAGGCGAACAAGTACCGCACGCTCGCCCGCAGCATGGAGCTCGGGTCCGCCGACCATGTGCTGGAGATCGGCTGCGGCTGGGGCGGGTTTGCGGAGTTCGCCGCCCGTGAGGTGGGCGCGCGCGTCACCGGCATCACGATCTCGCAGGAGCAGTACGAGTTCGCGCGCCGCAGGATGTTCGAGAGCGGGCTGGCCGAGCGCGCCGACATCCGGCTCGTGGACTATCGTGACGTCGAGGGGACCTTCGACCGGGTGGCCTCGATCGAGATGTTCGAGGCGGTGGGCGAACGCTACTGGCCGGCCTATTTCGACAAGATCCGCTCCGCCCTCAGACCCGGCGGACTGGCCGGCCTGCAGATCATCACCATCCGCGACGAACTCTTCGAGAGCTACCGGCGCCGCGCAGACTTCATCCAGAAGTACGTCTTCCCGGGCGGCATGCTGCCGAGCGAGGCGCGGCTTGAGGCCGAGACCCGGCGCGCGGGCCTGTCCTGGCGCGGCCTCACCCGCTTCGGCGAGCACTATGCGGAAACCCTGGCCGATTGGGCGCAGCGGTTCGAGAACGGCTGGGAGGGGGTCCGCGGGCTGGGCTTCGACGAGCGGTTCCACCGCCTGTGGCGCTTCTATCTCAGCTATTGCGAGGCTGGCTTCCGCACCGAGCGCACCAATGTGGTGCAACTGAGCCTCGAGCGCGTTTGAGACCCCTGTTCCGCGGCGGCTCTGGCGCTTAAAGAGCCCGGATGAGCGCAAAGACGAGCATCCTCGAGGCCATCGGCGAGACCCCGCTGATCCGCCTGCGCCGCGCCAGCGAGGCGACCGGCTGCGAAATCCTCGGCAAGGCCGAGTTCATGAACCCGGCCCAATCGGTGAAGGACCGGGCGGCCCTGTTCATCGTCCGTGACGCCGAGCGCAAGGGGCTGCTTCGCCCCGGGGGCCGGATCGTGGAGGGCACGGCGGGCAATACCGGCATTGGCCTGGCCATGGTCGCCAAGGCGCTGGGCTATGCCTGCAGCATCGTGATCCCCCGCACCCAGAGCCAGGAAAAGAAGGACGCGATCCGCCTCTATGGCGCCGAGCTGATCGAGGTGGACGCCCACCCGTACAGCGACGATCGGAACTATATCAAATATTCCGGTAGATTAGCAGCAGAACTTGACGCCAAGGAGCCGGCCGGGGCGCTTTGGGCGAACCAGTTCGACAACGTCGCCAACCGCGAGGCCCACGTCCAGACCACCGGGCCGGAGATCTGGCGTCAGACGGGCGGGCGCATCGACGGCTTCATCTGCGCGGTGGGCTCGGGCGGCACGCTGGCCGGCGTCGCCCAGGCGCTGCGCGAGCGCAAGCCGGACATCGCCATCGGCCTGGCCGACCCCTACGGCGCGGCGCTCTACAGCTACTACAAGACCGGCGAGCTGAAGTCGGAGGGGAACTCCATCAGCGAGGGCATCGGCCAGGGGCGGATCACCGCCAACCTCGAAGGCCTGACGGTGGACCGCCCGTACCGCATCTCGGACGAGGAGATGATGTTGGCCATCTTCGACCTGCTCGAACACGAGGGGATGGTGATGGGCGGCTCCACCGGGATCAACGTGGCCGGGGCCATCCGCATGGCCAAGGATCTCGGCCCCGGGCACACCATCGTCACGGTGCTCTGCGATCAGGGCGCGCGCTATCAGAGCAAGATCTTCAATCCGGAGTTCCTGCGCGAGAAGGGGCTGCCCACGCCGCCGTGGCTGGACAAATGAGGCCGCTGGTCACGACCGCCTGGCTGGCCGAAAGGCTTGGGCGGCCTGACCTGCGCGTCGTCGACGCCACCTGGTTCATGCCGGGCGCCGAGCGACGGGGTGTCGACGAGTTCCGCAAGGGCCACATCCCGGGCGCAGTCTTCTTCGACATCGACGCCATCGCCGACCGGGAGAACCCCCTGCCCCACATGCTCCCGAAGCCGGCGGCCTTCGCCAAGGCGGCCGGGGCGCTCGGCCTGACGCGGGGCGCCGGGATCGTCGTCTATGACGGCCAGGGGATTTTCTCCGCGCCACGGGTCTGGTGGTCGCTGCGCGCCATGGGATTCACCGACGTCGCTGTGCTGGACGGCGGCCTCCCCGCCTGGCGCGCCGAAGGCCGGCCGATCGAGACCGGAAACGCCAGGCCGCACTATGCGGGGATCGAGCCCCGCTACGACCCGGATCTCGTGCGCGACCTGGACGCGGTCCGCTCGGCGCTCGCCCAAGGCTCCGCCCAGGTGCTCGACGCCCGCCCCGCCGCCCGCTTCCGGGGCGAGGCGCCGGAGCCGCGCGCGGGCCTGCGCGGCGGCCACATGCCGGGCGCCTGCAGCCTGCCCTACGCCGATCTGATCGGAGCGGACGGCCGCATGAAGCCGAAGGAAGACCTCGCCGCAGCCGTGGAGCGCGCCGGGATCGACCTGGAACGCCCGGTGATCACCACCTGCGGCTCGGGGGTGAGCGCCGCCGTCCTGGCCCTGGCCCTGGCCCTCCTGGGACACCAGAGGGCGGCGGTCTACGACGGCTCCTGGACCGAATGGGGCGGACGGCCCGACACCGCCGTGGTCACCGGCGAATAGCGCTGTCTCAGTCGATCAGCCCCTCCTTGCGCAGGCTGCGGACGGCCGCCTGACGCGCGGTGTTGGCCGCTGGGAAACCTGCATAGGCGGTCGCGTGATAGAGGACCTCCTCCAGCTCCTTGAGCGTGCAGCCGTTCTTCAGCGCGATCGGGAAATGCACCGTCAGCTCGTCATAGGCCCGCAGGCCGATCAGAATGCCGAGCGTGAGCAGGCTGCGGCCCCGAAGGTCGAGGTCTTCCCTGAGCCAGAGCTTGGAAAAGACGTTGTCCATCGCAAGCTCGGTCATCCAGCCGCAGAAGTTCGGGCTGCCGTCCGCGCCCATCTCATCCATCGCCTTTGACCGCCAGCCGTCGAAAAGCGCCCGTGCGGCGGCGTTACGCTCTTCCTGGGTCATGCTTTCGCCTGTCATGTGGTCACCCCCTTGGATCGCCCGGCGCCTCAGCGCGAGACCCATGGATACTGACCTGGGTCCACGCTCAGAAGAACCTGCAAATGACCGCGGCCAGCCACGCCTTGATCCCCCGCCCGCCCAAGGGTTTAAGGTCGAAGGTTCATATGGAGCTCGCGCCGCAAGCCGCATGAACGAAGAAACCCGCCTGACCCACGCCGGCTCCGAGCCCAGGCCCCTCGTCCGAACCGTCGGCCCGCCGATCCAGAAGGGCTCGACGGTGCTGCTGCCGTCGGCGGCCTCGCTCTATGACGACGACGCCTTCCTCACCTACGGACGCCAGGGCCTGGCGACGCACGAAGCGCTCTGCGAGGCCCTGGGCGAGCTTGAGGGCGCTGGAGGCGTCACCCTCTATCCCTCCGGCGTGGCGGCGCTCAGCGGGGCGATGCTGGCCGTGCTCAAGGCGGGTGACGCGGTGCGGGTGGCGGACACCGCCTATCGCCCCACGCGGCGGTTCTGCGACAAGGTGCTGAAGCGGTTCGGCGTCGAGGTGGACTATTACGACCCGCGCCTGGCGCCGCAGGCCGTGTTCGACGGCGCGCCCGCCAATCTGCGGCTGGTGGTGCTCGAATCCCCCGGCTCGCTCAGCATGGAGATGCAGGACATCCCGGCGATCACCCAGGCGGCTCGGGCGCGCGGCGTGCTCACCCTGGCGGACAACACCTGGGCGGCGGGCTTGCTCTTCAAGCCCCTGGCGCATGGCGTCGACATCAGCGTCCAGGCCCTGACCAAATATGTGGGCGGCCATTCGGACGTCTTCATGGGCTCGGCCGCCGCCAGCGACCCGAAGATCGCCCGGCAGTTGGCCGACGGGATCAACCACCTCGGCTGGGCGGTCTCGGGCGAGGAGGCGTATCTGATGCTGCGCGGCCTGCGCACCCTGCCCGTGCGCCTGGCCCGGCACGGCGAGAACGCCCTTTCCCTCGCCACATGGCTGCATGGGCGGGCCGAGGTCGGCCAGGTGCTTCACCCCGCCCTGCCGGGCGCGCCGGGGCACGCGCTTTGGAGCCGCGACTTCACCGGCGCCTGCGGGCTCTTCTCCTTCACCCTGGCCGGCGCGAGCGCGGCCGCCGCCGACGCCTTCCTGGACGCCCTGCAGGTGTTCGGCCTCGGCTTCTCCTGGGGCGGCTTCGAGAGCCTGGCCATCGTGTGTGACCCGCAGTTCGCCTGCCGCCGCCACGCCTACGACTATGGCGGCCCGATGATCCGCCTGCACGTCGGACTGGAGAGCCCCCAGGACCTGATCGCCGACCTGGAACGGGGATTTGCGGCGAGCGGCCAGGATCCCAAATAGGGCGGCCTGCAACGCCCCGTCAGAACCAGGCCCGGATCGCGTGGCCGCGTTCACCCCAGAAGACAAACCATCGCCCGGCCGCCTGAACGATCTTGAGCTGTTCCTCGAACGCCATCGGCTCCGGCGGCTTCCTCGTCAGTCCCAGGCGGGCGAAGAGACCTGGCTTCGGCGGGGGCGGTCTGGGTGGAGGGCCGGCCGCCTTGGCCGCATCGGCGGCGGCCAGGAGCTCCTGGCCATAGCTGATCGCCGCCTCGGGGAACTTGTGGTCCCAGACCTTGTCGATGAGATCCTTTGGAAGGACGTCGTCGCAGGCGTTCAGGAACGCGCCCCGAAAGGTGGTCTCGTCCACCCCTGCGTAGAGGCCGCCGTGGCTGTATTCAGGGACGCCGTCGCACTTCACCAGCCGCAGCGCGTAATAGCCGTGGAAGTCCTTCAGGGCCGCCGCGACCTCCTCCGATGTGCCGGCCTTCCTGGTCTCGATGATCCAGTCGTCCGCGGTCTTGTCATATCCGACGCGTGGGGCGCCCAGGCGTTCATAGGGCGGAATGCTGATCTCGGCGAACCGCGCGGTGTCCGCATCGGTGACTTGATCGTCCCCGAACCCGCGCTCCAGCACGCGCCGCCACTCCGCCTCGTGGCCGGACCGCGCGCACCCCTCGACGACAAGATCCAGACCCACCGCCAACTCCCCGCACCTTCGGGTGGAGCCTAACCGCTGGCACAGGCTGATGGCTATGGCGGTTTCGCATCGGGCGAGCTGGCGCGCCCGGCAGGACTCGAACCTGCAACCGTCCGCTTAGAAGGCGGATGCTCTATCCGGTTGAGCTACGGGCGCGCGGGCGCTGGGCCCCCGTGCCCTAGGGCCTCGGCGACGGCGGCGCAAGCGGGCTGAGCCGCCCAGGGATCGCCTGGATCACCAGTACGGAACGGCGCCGTAGGGACCGTAATAGGCGAACAGCGCGTCGCGGAAGCTGCGGTCCTCGCCGCCGAAAGCGCGAAGCTCGGCCTTGGTGTAGGAGGGCGCGCTGTTCAGCTCGGCCTTGTCGAGACCGAGGACGTAGCCGCTCTTGCCCGGATCGTAGTCGAGCACCGACCAGGGCAAGGGGTGGAACTTTTCCCCGATGCCCAGGAAGCCGCCGAAGGACAGGAGCGCGTAGACCACCTGGCCGGACACCTTGTCGATCGACAGGTCCTCGATATGGCCGATGCGCTCGCCGGCGGTGTTGAGCACCGAGGCGCCTATGACGCGTTCGGCGGTGATGAGGGGATGGGTCGCGGTGTTGTCGTCGGCCATGGAGTACCTCCAGCCTCCGGATCTCGCCGGCCGAGGCCGGCGAACCTAATGGAGCGCTGGAAAAAGAACCCCTGCCGTGGCGATTGGTTCTCGCAGGCTGAACGCGGCTAGTGCGTCCAGGGGACTTTCCGCCCGAAGGCGAAGTTGTCGGAATAGGCCTTGATGATCCGCTTGACGGGCCTGGGATCGACGAGCTGGAAGGCCAGGCCGTGGGCCTGGGCGTAGCGGACCGCCTCTTCCTTGGTCGCGAAGGTCAGGCGGACCTGGCCGTTCATGTCCGCGGACTGGGTCCAGCCCATCAGGGGGTCGGAAACGCTCGCCGAGGCGGGTTCGAACTCCAGGACCCACTCCTGGGCCTTGGCGCGGCCGGACTGCATGGCGGTCTTGGCCGGGCGAAAGATGCGCGCGAGCATGGACGGTTCCTGAACCTTGGCCCTGAAATCCTGGCCCTGAAATCTGGCCTCAACCTTGGCCGCCGTCTTGGTCGGGGCGAGAGGATTTGAACCTCCGACCCTCTGCTCCCAAAGCAGATGCGCTACCAGGCTGCGCTACGCCCCGACGGCGACGGAAGGCGTTGGCATATATAACTTTTTTTCGGAGAGCAAACCGATCAGAGCGGGAGCTATGAGACTAAATCGTGAGACTTCACGGACCCTCTGTTTTTCCATGAGATTTCAACTCTGTTTTTCGCTCTCAACAGGATGGTCGCAAACGCCGCACCGTCGATAGCCTTCCGGCACGACAGCTCCGCAGGCCCGACACGGGGCTTCAGCGATCCGCCCCTTGCCGTCACTTGCCGCTCCCGATTCCATGGCGCGCTGCGCTTGAGTCGGCTTCGATCCAATATAGATATTGCTGTATCGCGCGCCAGGAGTAATGAAATTCGGGACTTCGTTTATCCACGATCCACCCACCACATTACTTGCAACGTCAGCGCCGCCGAACTGAGGCCAAAATCCGGAAAGAACGCTAGTGCCTACTGTTCCGATGCGGTCTTTTCGATACGAAACATCACGAATTAACTTGGTCGTTCTGGCGACTATTTGATTCGGGGTTGCATTGTTGTCCAGGAGTTCGATGAGCTTCTTTTTGTCGCTGTTCTTCGTCTGGGGTGTAGCGCCAGTCATGATGAAGGCACCTCGCGACGTGAGGCTTTTCGCTTCGACGAATTCGATCGAGAGGCTCGGAGCTGCAAGCGCCTTTACCCCCTCATCCTGAAGCGTTTCATAGTTTGAAAGCTGGACCAAGAAGGGTACCGCTCCCACAAACGCACCTATGACGAAGGTGTGGCGAGGATTGCCCTGAAACTGCGGCGCTAAGGCCTGGATTCGCGGTTCGGCGTTAGCCTTGATTAGTTCCGCCAAGTCCTTGAGCGACATCCCCTCCCGGAGGGGCAAGTTCGCGATCCAGTCGCTTGGGGTGATACCATCTGCACCGCAGCCGATACCGTTGTAGGTGATGAACCCGCGGACACCTGACTGAAGATCGAAGCATGTGAGCTTTGTGGAACGCTCACTCAGGATCTTTCCGTCGCAGCGCGTTAGACGCCGATCGGTAACGCAGGCGATGTAGCTCCAGGTGACCACCGTCACATTCAGAGACATCGACCCTCCAGGGCGGACGTACGGCGTGAGACTTCAGGGTGAAAAACGACCGCAAACGACCTGAAGTGACCACCCTATAAGTCTACAAGTAGTTGTTTTTACCTATAATTCAAAACCGCGCTTACTTCTCCCAAAGCAGATGCGCTACCAGGCTGCGCTACGCCCCGACGGCGACGACAGGCCCGGCATAGAAGGCTTTCCCGCCGCAGGCAAACCCGCGTGCAGCCTATCGGCGGAACAGCTTGAAGATGCCCGAGGCGCGGACCACGTCGACGGCGCCCACAAAGGCCCGGCCCTCGGCGAAGGCGAGGTCCTGGGCGGCCCGCAAAAGGCGCGCTTCACCCATGACCCACTCCCCCGCCCGCGCCATCCGCAGGTAGTCGAGGGAGAGGTTGACCGTCACCGCCCTGGCGCCCGCGCCGCGCACCACCGCCTGGGCCAGTAGCCCGTCCATGAAGGTCGCCATCATGCCCCCGTGGACAAGGCCGAATCCGTTGGTGTGGCTGGGCGTGGCCCAAAAGCACCGCTCGACCACGCCGTCCGTCCGGACGCGCTCATAGAACGGGCCGTTGTGGATCATGAAGCCGCCCTTGGAGGCGACCGGCTCGAAGCCCTCGGGCGGCGCGGGCGCGCCGGCGTCATCCACCGGGGAAGATCCGGTGCAGCACCCTGTCCCCGGGCAGGACGCCCAGTTCGCGCGCCCGGCCGGCCGGGATCTCCAGGACGGCGCGCACCGGCCCGCCGGCGGGAATCGCGGTGTCGTCACGCGGGCGCGCGGTGGCGATGGAGAACACCAGCCCATCAGCTCCGATGAACACCATGTCCAGCGGGATAAGGGTGTTGTGCATCCAGAAGGCCACGTCGCGCGGCGTCTTGAAGTCGAAGAGCATGCCGCGGTTCAGGGCCAGCGCCGTGCGGCACATCATGCCGATCTCCCGCGTGCGGTCGTTCTCGGCCATCTCCACCAGGAAACGGGTCCGCCCGCGCGCGGTGACGATCTCCAGGGGCTCGACCCTGAGGGTCGGCTGCGGTCGACAGAGCGGCGCCTTGGCGGTGACGGGAGCCGGCGCCAGCGGCGAGAGGAGAGCTGCGCCAAGCAGGACCAGCATGACCCGGCGGGCGATCATCGAGACGGGCAAATCGAACTCCAGGCGCAAGGCAGCGCCGGACCATGCCCCAGATTTCGCCCGATCAGAAGGCGCCAGATCAGCCCAGGCCGATGGACTCCACCTCGGCGACCACAAGGCCCTTGGGCCCTTCGGCGAACCGCACGTTCACATCGTCGCCCGGCTGCAGGTCGTCGATGCCCGAACGGCGCAGCGTCTCGATGTGGATGAAGATGTCGCCCGGCTCGCTCTCACGCACCACGAAGCCGTAGCCCTTGGAACGGTTGAACCATTTGACCTTCGCCCGTTCGAGCGGACCGTGGGCCTCCAGCGGCCGGCGCGCTGGCCGCGCCGTGCTGAACCCGCCCCGATCGAAGCTGTCCCTGCGGCCCGGACTGTCGCCGTCATGTCGGCGACGCTCGGTGGGGGGCGAGGCCGAAGTCTCGTCCAGTTCCACCACCTCGGCGACCTGCCAGCCCTTGGCCCGGCGGATCACGTCACAGACGATCACCGAGCCTTCGAGCGCGCTGTCGCGGCCACAATTGCGAAGCGATGTGACGTGCAGCAAGACGTCCTTGAGATCAGTCTTCGACGGATCATCAGGAACTATGAAGCCGTAGCCCTTGCCTGTGTCGAACCATTTCACGCGACCGCTGATCCGCACCGCTTCGGCGTGCGAATCTAGCCCTTCCAAATCAAAACTAGTCATTTGCCCCTCGGCCCCGCCTCCCCGCCGACCAATCGGAAATGGGCCAAGCTAACATTGTTCGCGGATGGGCGGGGTCGTCAATGCAGATTCGCTCGCATGACGCGAGTCCGAGTCTTGCCCAAGTTCTTGAACCTATGAGTTCTCTAGGTCCTGGCGCCGGCTGCTTGAGCGGGCCGCGCCCAAATCCAACCCGGAACTTTAGCGCCATCCCGCACTGCAGCGAAGGCGGGTCGAGGTCCAGAAGCGCGGCGCTTATGCCGTACCGAAACCGCGGCGAAACGCCGTTCGATGCATCGCCGCCGACGCGCCCGGCGCGCTATGTCCGTGAAAATCGGGGGCGTCAGGAGCGCGGCGGCGAGGCCGTAGATCGCCCCGCCATGCGCCAGAAGTTCGCCGAACCCAACCCCCGCCATCCCCGACTCCCGCGCCCATCGATCGCCACAGCCGAAAATTGAGCCCACGCGATCATGGGTTGAAACTTAACATGACCTTAATGCACTGGTAATCACCTTGGCGATTGAAAATCGCGGGCCGCAGACTCGCCTGGCAGGTGAACTTCGCCAGCGGCCGTCTTTTCGCCGGACGCGTTTCAGCGCCTGAAGCGTCTCAAGGAATGATCATCGGCATCCGGGCGGCGCGTTTCAGGCCGGACGCCACGCCCTGTCGGAACCCCTGCGCCGCGCCCAGCACGTCGCCGCTCTGCGACGCATGCGCGGAACCTTGAGCGGAACGGCGGCCCGAACGAGACGCCACGGGGCTCGCGACCGAACCGAGATCCTCTTCGGCGACCCCGGCGGTCCGCAGGCTGTCGCCGACAGGCTTGCCGTCGATCGAGCATCGGGCCGCGACCCGATCTCCCGACTGCAGGTTCGCCACGCAGGTCGCCTGCTTGCCAAGCGCGATCCGCTCCAGCGCCGCCTTCGCCGTCGCGCCCGCCGTCCCGGTCTTCACGGCGTAGAAGTCCCCCAGGCGAACCTCGACCCAGGTCTTGGGCCCCTCGCCGAGGGCGACGCAGAACGAGTCTCCATCGATCACATAGGCCACCGGTCCGGCGAAGCTCGCGCCATAGCTGGCCGCCGCCGGCGCCGGCCCGCCCTCGGGGATCGCCTCGCAAGGGTCCGCATGCGCGCCGCCCGCGCCGAACAGCGTCACGAGAGCGGCGAGGATCCAAATCCGGCGCATCCGCAATTGCTGAACCTGCACGGGGCCCGGATCAATCGTGAATCGCAAGGAACGCGTCGTCACCGCAGGAACACGACATAGAGCCCAGCGAGCGCCCCCGCCAAGGCCAGCACCAGGATCTGCTGCCCGGTTCGACCGCTGTCGGAGTCCGCCCGATAGGTGACAAGCGCGCCGCCGATCACAAGGCCAGCGAGCACGAGGACGGCCACGACGAAACCACCCGCAACCTGGAGCACGACCACGTCAATGCTCTCCCGCATGGCCATTGTCGGCTGGAGCTTAGGTGGCGGCGCGCATGACCACCACGCATATTAGGCGCTACCAGGGGAACGTTTGCGGACGCCTGGATGGGCCGCCAGCCCAAAAAACCAGGACCCGGAAACAAGAGTTCTCGTGGCAGTCCCTAGGGGAGTCGAACCCCTCTCTCCAGGTTGAAAACCTGGCGTCCTAACCGATAGACGAAGGGACCGCGGCGAGGAGGCGGTCGTATATCCGCCTTCGGATTGGGACGCAATGGGCTCCGCTCACCTGATGGCGAAGCGCGGTGAAGCTTGCCTTTCAGCCCGCCCGGCGCAGGTCCGCCACGTCGTCGATTTCGAGCTCCACACCGGCCCTTCCCTGCCAGTCGTCGGGCTTCAGGCGCCCGGCCACATGCAGGCCGCCGCCCTCGGTGAGCAGGCGCCGGCCGAGCTCGGAATCCTCGCACCGCCACGCCACCGCCTTCAGCTTGCCGCCGGAGCGATCGGTGAGCGTCACCCGCACATGGCCGCCGCGCAGGGCCATCGGCCGCTCCACCCGCACGTCGGAGAGCGCGAACACCGGCTCGGGATTGCCGGGGCCGAAGGGCGCCAGGCGCTGGAAGTCGGTGAGCATCGCCCGGTCGGCGCCGGCGACGGCGATCAGGGCGTCGATCTCCAGGGCGTCGTCGGCCATGGCGACGGCCTGTTCGGCGGCGAGTTGCTCGCACAGGAACTCGCGCAGCTCCGGAATGGTGTCGGGACGCACAGACAGGCCCGCGGCCATGGCGTGGCCCCCGCCGGCCAGCAGCAGGCCCGCGTCATAGGCGCCCTGCACCGCCCGGCCGAGATTGACCCCGGGCTGGGAGCGGCCCGACCCCTTGCCGACATTGGCCGCCCGGTCGACGCCGACCACGATCACCGGCTTGCGGTAGCGCTCGCGCAGGCGGCCGGCGACGATGCCGATGACGCCGGGATGCCAGCCGTCTTCGGCGACCAGCAGCATGGGCGCGTCGGCGAGATTGCTCTGCCGCTCGATCAGCGCGACGGCGGCTTCCTGCACCTCGCGCTCGACCTCCTTGCGCGAGACGTTCAGGGCGTCGAGCTCGTGGGCAAGACTGTGGGCTTCCTGTGGATCATCTGTGGACAGCAGGCGCGCGCCCAGGTCCGAGCGCCCGATCCGCCCTCCGGCGTTAATCCGCGGACCCAGGACGAAGCCCGCGTGGAAGACGCTGGCCGGGCCTGTGGATTTCGCCACCTCCATCAGCGCCTTCAGGCCCGGATTGGCCCAGCCTGACATGATCCGCAGCCCCTGGGCGGTCAGGGCGCGGTTGAAGCCCGACAGGCGCGTGACGTCGCACACCGCGCCGAGGGCGGCCAGGTCCAGCCAGCGGAACAGGTCCGGCTCGCTCCGCCCCTCGAACAGGCCCCGGCGACGCGCCTCGCGGTTCAGGGCGGCCAGGAGGACGAAGGTCACACCCGCCGCCGCCAGGACGCCCTGGCCGGAGCCGCAGTCCGCGCGGTTGGGGTTCACCAGCGCAGCGCACAGGGGGACCTCGTCGCGCATCAGGTGATGGTCGATGACCACCACGTCGAGGCCGATCTCGGCCGCGCAGGCGATGGCGTCGCAGGCCGCGGCGCCGCAGTCGACGGTCACCACCAGCTCGGCGCCCTGCTCGCGCAGGCGGCGGAAGACGGCCGGCGAGGGCCCATAGCCCTCGGCCACCCGGTCCGGCACATAAATCGGCAGGTCCTTGCCCATGGCGCGGAACCAGCGCACCAGCAGGGCCGCGCTCGAGGCGCCGTCGACGTCGTAGTCGGCGAACACCACGGTCGAACGGTCGCCCTCCAGGGCGTCGAGCAGCGCCGCCGCCGCCCGGTCCATATCCACGAAGCTCGATGGGTCGGGAAACTGCGCCTTCAGGGTGGGATTGAGGAAGATCTCCCCCTCGCCTGCGCCGACGCCGCGGGAGGCGAGGGCCCGGGCCAGGGGCTCGGAAAGCCCCAGATCCAACTGGTGGCGACGCACAACGTCCGCGTCGGCCGGCCGCTCCCGCCAGCGCCGGCCCGTCAAGGACCGGGCGACGCCGAGATAGCCGGCCTGGGCGGAGCCGTCAGGCATGGCGCCGCGGCTCCATCACACGGGCCGCTTCATGCGCACTTCGCGCACCGTCCGCGTGGCCGAATTCATCACCAGCGTATGGGTATGGACGAAGCCGCCGGAGACCTGGACGCCGTCCAGCAGCGCGCCGCTGGTGACGCCGGTCGCCGCAAAGATCGCATCGGCGCGGACCATCTCGTGAAGGTCGTACTTCTTGTCGAAATCCTTGATGCCCACGCGGGCTGCCCTGGCCTTCTCGTCGGCGTTGCGGAAGACGAGCCGGCCCTGGAACTGCCCCCCCACGCACTTGAGCGCGGCGCAGGCCAGGACGCCCTCGGGCGCGCCGCCCTGGCCCACATAGAGGTCGATGCCGGTGTCCGGGTCGGCGGTGTTCATCACGCCCGCCACGTCGCCGTCGGTGATCAGGTGGACCCGCGCGCCCACCGAGCGGAGGCTGGCCATGATCTCGGCGTGCCGCGGCCGGTCCAGGACGCAGACGGTGACCTCCGACGGCTCGACGCCCTTGGCCTTGGCGATGGCCTTGACGTTGTCGGCCGGGCTGCGGTCGAGATCGATGACGCCGGCGGGATAGCCGGGGCCGCAGGCGATCTTGTCCATATAGGTGTCGGGCGCGTTCAGGAGCGTGCCTTTCGGCGCCCAGGCCATGACGGCCAGGGCGTTGGCCATGGCCTTGGCGGTCAGGGTCGTGCCTTCCAGCGGATCCAGGGCGATGTCGACCTTCGGGCCTTTGCCGCTGCCGACCTTTTCGCCGATATAGAGCATCGGCGCCTCATCGCGCTCGCCCTCGCCGATGACGATCTCGCCGTCGATGTCGAGGTCGTTGAGCGCCGTGCGCATCGCGTCGACGGCGGCCTGGTCGGCGGCCTTCTCGTCCCCGCGGCCCACCAGTTTCCAGGCGGCGATAGCGGCGATCTCGGTGACGCGCGCCGCTTCCAGCACAAGACCACGGTCAAGCGTTTCAGAACTCATCGATCGGTCTCCACGAGGGGGCCAGTGTCCTTGGATTCTCAGATGCGCGCGATGCGCAATAGACGTGGCCGCTCGATGACCGCCGGCAAGCCGGCGATACGGTCGATGGCCGAAGTCAGCACGGATTCGGCGACAGAATGGGTCGTAAGCACGATGGGCACGCCGCCGGCGTCCTGCACCGGCTTTTGCAGGAAGCTCTCGATGGAGACACCCGCCTCGGCCAGGGTCTCGGAGACGGCGGCGATCACGCCGGGCTCGTCACGGACCAGGAAGCGCAGATAGGCCCGTCCCAGGTTGCGGGCCGGATCGACCGGCGTGTACGGCTTCAGCGCCCCGGCCGGCTTCTGGAACACCGGGCGGACGGCGCCGGTCATCACGTCCGCGATGTCGGCGGCGACGGCGGCTGCGGTCGGGCCCGAGCCGGCGCCGGGGCCCTGCACGAAGATGCGCCCGATCCGGGCTCCCTCGATGAAGAGCGCGTTCAGCGCCCCGCCGGTCAGCGCCAGCGGGTGGTCGAGCGGGACCAGGGACGGATGCACCCGCACCAGGACGCCGTCGTCCGTGCGGTCGGCGGAGGCGATCAGCTTGACCCGGTAGCCCAGGTCCTTGGCCAGGTTGATGTCCAGCAGGTCGACCTGGTCGATCCCCTCGATCTCGGCGGCGGGATAGTTCGGCGCACAGCCGAAGGCGAGCGCGGCCAGGATGGTGATCTTATGGGCGGCGTCGAACCCGCCCACGTCCATGGTCGGGTCGGCCTCGGCGTAACCCAGGCGCTGGGCCTCGGCCAGGACGTCGGCGAAGGCCCGGCCGGTGGTCTGCATCTCGGTCAGGATGTAGTTGCAGGTGCCGTTGAGGATGCCGGCGACCGAGCGCACCTCGTCGCCGACCAGGGCCTCGCGCAGCATCTTCACCGCCGGCGTGCCGCCCATGACGGCGGCCTCGAACAGCAGCGGAACCCGCATTTCCTCGGCCAGGGCCGCAAGTTCGGCCCCATGCTCGGCGATCAGCGCCTTGTTGGCGGTGACGACCGGCTTGCCTGCCCGCAGCGCCGCCTCGACCGCGGCCTTGGCCGGGCCGTCCGAGCCCCCGACCAGCTCGACGAAGACGTCGATCTCCGGCGAGGCGGCGAGCGCCACCGGGTCGTCAAACCAGGGCAGGCCCGAGATATCCACAGGCCGGGGCCGGGAGCGCGAGCGGGCGCTGACGCCGGTCACGACCGCCCGCCCACCGGCCGGAGCGAAATCCGGACGGTCGGCCAGGAAGCCGATCACGCCCGAACCGACATTGCCGAGCCCTGCGACCCCGACGCGCCAGGTCCTGCCGGTCATCCTCCTACGCTCCTGCAAGCTACGGAGGATCGACCCTCCACCTGCCCTCCGAAGCCTTGGCGAAGGAGGGTCATTGGGCGGCCATTGCGTTGTGATGCCGGGCCAGGAGCTCCGGCGCCCGGCCGAGGAACTTCTTCACGTTGCGCGCCGCCTGGCGGATCCGCTGCTCGTTCTCCACGAGGCCGATCCGCACATAGCCCTCGCCGTACTCCCCGAAGGCGACGCCGGCCGAAACCGCCACGCCCGCCTCCTCCACCAGGAGCTTGGTGAAGAGCATCGAGCCCGCTTCCTTGAACGCTTCGGGCAGCGGCGCCCAGGCGAACATGGAGGCCGGCGGCGCCGGGATGTCCCAGCCGGCCCGCGCCATGGACTCCACCAGGGTGTCGCGCCGCGACTTGTAGATCGCACGGATCTCGGCGACGCAGTCCTGCGGCCCGTTGAGCGCGGCCGCGGCCGCCACCTGGATCGGGGTGTAGGCGCCGTAGTCGAGATAGGACTTCACCCGCGCCAGGGCCGCGCACATGCGCTCGTTGCCCACCACCATGCCCACGCGCCACCCGGCCATGGCGTAGGTCTTGGAGAGAGAGTTGACCTCGACGGCGATATCCCTGGCCCCGTCGACCTGCAGGATCGAGGGCGGCGGGTTGTCGTCGAAATAGATCTCCGAATAGGCGATGTCGGAGAGCACCAGCAGTTCATGCTTCTTCGCCAGGGCGACCGCGTCCTTGTAGAAGTCGAGCCCGACCCATTGGGCCGTAGGATTCGAGGGATAGGACAGGATCAGCACGCTGGGGGCCGGGCTGGAATGGCGCATCGCCGCGCTGACCCCGGACAGGTACTCCTCAGGCGATAAAGCCGGCACATGGCGGATCACCCCGCCGGCCATGATGAAACCGTAGGCGTGGATCGGATAGGCCGGGTTCGGGCAGAGGATCACATCCCCCGGCGCGGTCAGGGCCTGGGCGAGGTTAGCGAAGCCTTCCTTCGACCCCAGGGTCGCGATGACCTCGGTGTCGGGGTTGAGCTTCACGCCGAAACGCTTGCCGTAATAGCCGGCCATGGCCTTGCGCAGGCCGGCGATGCCCTTGGAGGCGGAGTAGCGGCCGGCCTTGGGATCGCGCGCCGTCTCGATGAGCTTGTCGACGATGTGCTTGGGGGTCGGCATGTCGGGATTGCCCATGCCGAAGTCGATGATGTCCACGCCGGCCGCGCGCTGGCGCGCCTTGATGCGGTTCACTTCCTCGAAGACGTAGGGCGGGAGGCGTTTTATGCGGTGAAATTCAGGGGTCATGGGACGCTCGAGCCGCGGGGCGCGGCGGATGAGAGCTGAAGTCGCGCATGGATAGACTCCGGGCCGGAGTCCGCCAAGCAGGTTCGGGAGTTAATTGCAGCCCCCGCGCGCCTTATCTTGGCGGCGGAGGCGGTGTAGCTCGCTCACGGGCCGAGCGGGCGAATGCGTCGGTGTCGCGCGACTCCACCGAATCGTCACTGGCCTGAGCATTGGCGCGGGCGGCGAACCGATCCGTGCCGGTCAGGCTCCAGCTGTCCGGGCCGGTTTCCTTTTCCAGGCGCTCGCCTGCGGACTGAATGTCAGATGCGGCCACGCCGAAAGCCTGCGGCGCGCGCACGTCGGTCGGCGCAGGCGGAATCTGGGAAAAGCTGGGCCAGTGCCGGTTGGACCGCACCATCTGCGTCGCCTCGGCCGCGATCGGAGAGGCCGGGTTTATCCGCGCCGAGCGCACCGGATCGCCGACGCAGCCCGCCAGGAGACCGCCAATGACCGCGCAACCCGACAGCCCGCCAATGAGGCGCCAGGGTCGATCGTAGGAAAAATGCTGTCGCCGAGCCTTCATTTGGATCGGTCATATGCCATGATCGTTGCTGACGGAAGGGCGTGAAAGCCTTCACTCGGGAGGATCTCTGTATGCGGGAAATCGGTTCGGACACGGTCAAGGAGAAGGCGGGAGGGAAGAAATCCGTCCGCAAATCCAAGGCGAAGTCCGAAAAAGCCGTCCCCGTGGAGGAAGTTCGCGCCATCGAATCACCCGCGCCGGAGGCGCCCCAGCCCGCAGCGCCGCCGCCGCAGGCCCCGCCGCCGTCGAACGGCGAGCCGCATCCCAGCCTCGATCTGAATCAGTTCACCACCGAGCAGAAATCGCTCCTGGAGAAGCTCTCCGCGAACCTCGCCAGGGCGGCGGTCTCGGCCCAGGGCGCGATCGCCGAGCAGGCGCTGCGCCAGGCCGAGCGGCCGGCCGCCCTCTCGCCGGACCCGTTCCACGTGGCGCCGGCGCTCAACGAGGTGATCGGCCGCCTTGCGGCGCAACCAGACCGCCTCATGCGGGCCCAGGCCGACCTCTTCTCGCGCTATCTCGACCTGTGGCAGACGGCGGCCAAGCGCGCGGGCGGCGAGCCCGCCCCCCCGGTCGCCGCCCCGCCCCGGGGCGACAAGCGGTTCGCCGATCCGGCCTGGGAGGAGAACCCGGTCTTCGACGTGATCAAGCAGTCCTATCTCGTCACGTCGGACTGGCTGAACGGTCTGGTGGCCGAGGTGCAGGGCGTCGACCCGATCGCCAAACGCCGGGTCGAGTTCTTCATGAAGATGCTGACGGACGCCTTCTCGCCGTCGAACTTCCTGATCTCCAATCCCGTCGCCCTGCGCGAAGTCCTGGACACCGGTGGTGAGAGCCTCGTGCGCGGCGTCGAGCATTTCGCCGCCGACCTCGCCCGCGGCCATGGCGAACTGGCCATCAGCCAGACCGACTACGAGAAGTTCGAGATCGGCCGCAACGTCGCCACCGCCCCCGGCAAGGTGGTGTTCCGCAATGACCTCTTCGAACTCCTGCAGTTCAATCCGGTGACCGAGACCGTCAATGAAACGCCGCTGCTGGTCTTCCCGCCCTGGATCAACAAATACTACATCCTGGACCTGCGGCCCGAGAACTCGATGATCCGTTGGCTGACGGCCCAGGGCTTCACGGTGTTCGTCACCTCCTGGGTCAACCCGGACCCGCGCCTCGCGGCCAAGACCTTCGAGGACTATCTGGTCGACGGCGTCTACACCGCCGTCGAAGCCGTCACCCGCCAGTGCGGCGTCGATAAGGTCAACGCCGTCGGCTACTGCATCGGCGGGACGCTGCTGTCGGTGGCGCTTTCCCACATGGCGGCCCTGGGCGACCAGCGGGTCGGCTCGGCCACCTTCTTCGCCACCCAGCAGGACTTCGCCGAGGCCGGCGACCTGCTGCTGTTCGCCAACGACGAGTGGCTGAAGGAGCTCGAGCAGAAGATGGACGCCGGCGGCGGCGTGCTGTCAGGCCAGACCATGGCCGACACCTTCAACATGCTCCGGGCCAACGACCTGATCTGGTCGTTCTTCGTGAACAACTACCTCATGGGCCGCGAGCCCAAGCCCTTCGACCTGTTGTTCTGGAACTCCGACCAGACGCGGATGCCCAAGGCGCTGCACCTGAACTATCTGAAGCGCTTCTACGGGGACAACGCGCTCGCCAAGGGCGATCTCGTGATCGGGGGCGTCCAGCTCGACCTCGGCAATGTCAAGATCCCGGTCTACATCCAGTCCTCCAAGGAAGACCACATCGCCCCGGCCCGCTCGGTCTATCGCGGCGCGCGCCTGTTCGGCGGCCCGGTGACCTATATCGTCGCCGGCTCCGGCCACATCGCCGGCGTCATCAACGCGCCGGCCGCCAAGAAGTACCAGTACTGGACCGCTGACGGCCTTCCCCCGAGCCTGGAGGAATGGCAGTCGGGCGCGGTGGAGCATCCCGGCTCCTGGTGGCCGGACTGGGCGGCGTGGCTGAAGATCCGCGCCGGCGACCAGATCGCGGCCCGCGACCCCGCCAAGGGCCGGTTCGAGGTGCTGTGCGACGCCCCCGGAACCTATGTGAAGGTCAAGTCGTAACGCCGTCAGGCCGGGACGAACTTGAGCGCCACGCCGTCGTTGCAGTAGCGCAGGCCGGTCGGCCTCGGCCCGTCGTTGAAGACGTGCCCCTGGTGGCCAAGGCAGCGGGCGCAGTGATACTCGGTCCGCGGCAGACCGATCATCAGGTCGGTCTTCTTGCCCAGCGCGCCCTTGATAGCCGTGTAGAAGCTCGGCCAGCCGGTCCCGGAGTCGAACTTCCACTCCGAGCGGAACAGCGGCAGGTCGCAGCCGGCGCAGGCGAAGATTCCCTTACGGTGTTCGTTCAGCAGCGGGCTCGTGCCCGGCCGCTCGGTGCCTTCATGCCTGAGCACCTCGAAGGCGTCTGGCGACAGACGCTTGCGCCATTCGGCCTCGGTGAGCTTGCGGAACGGCGATCCGGCGAAAGGGTCGGCGGCGAAGGCCGGCGAGGCGGAGACGAGCACGGCGCCGGAGGCCAGGAGGAAGGCGCGGCGATCGAGGCGGAGCTGGGGTTGGGTCATGCCGATATTACGCCCCCCGGCGGCGGGCGGATGCAATCGGCCTGAGGGCGGGTTGATTTTCAGATTGACCTGACATTCGCCTGACGCCCTCCCCCTCGATGGGGGAGGGTTGGGTGGGGGTGCATGCGCTCAGGCGCCGGTCGTGCTCAAGAGGGCGCCGCGCCCCCTGAGCCTTTCCGGGCGAACGGGTCGAACACACCCCCAACCCTACCCTTCCCCCATCGAGGGGGAAGGGCCTCACGAGCGGAAGGCATAGCAATTCCGCCTGATCTCATCGTGCTCTATAGCCCCGTCCCCTCATCGATCCCCAGCACCAGGTTGAGGTTCTGCACCGCCGCGCCCGAGGCGCCCTTGCCCAGGTTGTCCAGGAGGGCGATCAGCCGCGCCTCGCCGCGCTCCTCATTGCCGAACACGAACAGCCGCATCCGGTTGGTCCCGTTCAAGGCTTCCGGATCGAGCGCCGCAACATAGCCGCCGGCGCCCGCGCGGCTCTTTTGCAAGGCGGCGCACTCATCCGCCTCGGCCACGTCGACGAAGCGCTCGCCGGCATAGGCCCGCGCCAGCGCCAGCCGCAGATCATCCGCCGACGGATGGCCTGGCAGGGCCCGCAGCACCAGGGGCGCCTCGACGATCATGCCCTGGGCGTAGCGCCCCACGGCCGGCGAGAAGAGCGGCGAATGGGAAAGGCCCGCATAGGCCGCCATTTCCGGCAGGTGCTTGTGGGCGAGGTTCAGGCCGTACGAGCGAAAGGCGTCCCGCGAGGCCGCCGGCGGGGCCTGCTGCTCGAACTCCTCGATGAGGCCCCTGCCCCCGCCGGAATAGCCGGACACCCCGTGGGCGGTGAGCGGATAGTCGGCCGGGATCAGGCCAGCGCGCACCAACGGTGCGACAAGACCGATGAAGCCGGTGGACCAGCAACCGGGGTTCGTCACCCGCTTGGAGCCGGCGATCGCCTCGCGCTGCCCTGGCCGCAGCTCGGGAAAGCCGAACACCCAGCCCGGCGCTGTCCGGTGCGCGGTCGAGGGGTCGACCACCGCCACGTCCGGATTTGTGATCAGGCCCACCGCCTCCTTCGCCCCCTCGTCGGGCAGGCAGAGGATGGCGACGTCCACGGCGTTCAGCAGCTCGGCGCGGGCGGCAGGGTCCTTGCGCCTGGCCGGGTCGATGGAGACCAGCTCCAGGTCGGTCCGGCCGGCGAGGCGCTGGCGGATCTGCAGGCCGGTGGTGCCGGCCTCCCCGTCGATGAACACCTTGTGGGCCATGGCGGCCTCCCCCAAAACAAAAGGGCCAAAAGGACAAAAGAAAAAGGGCGCTCCGGTTCCCCGAAGCGCCCTTTCGCAAACGCGATATGCTCGCGCGCGTCTAGCGCTTCGAGAACTGGAAGCTGCGTCGGGCCTTGGCCTTGCCGTACTTCTTCCGCTCGACCACGCGGCTGTCGCGGGTCAGGAAGCCGTGCGGCTTGAGGACCGCGCGCAGCTCGGGCTCGTAATAGGTGAGCGCCTTGGAGATTCCGTGACGCACGGCGCCGGCCTGGCCGGAGAGGCCCGAACCCTGCACCGAGACGTCCACGTCGAATTGGCCGAGGCGATCGGCGATCTGCAGCGGCTGGGCGATCATCATGCGCAGCACCGGCCGGGCGAAATAGATCTCCTGGTCGCGGCCGTTGATGGTGATCTTGCCCTTGCCCGGCTTGATCCAGACGCGAGCGATGGCGTTCTTGCGCTTGCCGGTCGCATAGGAACGGCCTTGCGCGTCGACCTTGCGCTCGTGGACGACGACCGGCTCGGCCGGGGTGGCGATGGCCGCGAGGGCCTCGAGGCCTTGGGATTCGCTCATGACCTACTGGCTCCGCACGTTCTTGGCGTTCAAACCTGCGAACGCGATGGTTTCCGGGCTCTGCGCCTCGTGCGGGTGCTCGGCGGTCTTGTAGATGCGCAGATGGGTCATCTGCTTGCGGGCCAAGGGGCTTTCCTTGGGCAGCATGCGTTCGACGGCCTTCTCCAGGATCCGCTCCGGGAAGCGGCCGCCCAGGATCTTGCCGGCCGAACGTTCCTTGATACCGCCCGGGTGACCGGTGTGGTGGTAGTAGATCTTCTGCTCGAGCTTGCGGCCGGTGAACTTCACCTTGTCGGCGTTGACCACGACGACGAAGTCGCCGCAATCCACGTGGGGCGTGTAGTCGGGCCGGTGCTTGCCGCGAAGGCGCATCGCGATGAACGAGGCGAGGCGGCCGACCACGGCGTTCTCGGCGTCGATCACGATCCACTTCTTCTCGACCTCGGCGGGCTTCAGCGAAGCCGTGGTCTTCATCATTGAGCGTGTCCGTCACAAAGGCGGGACCGGCGACCGCAAGGGCCCCCAATCAGGAGGCGCCGCTGTTACGTGAGGCGAACATCGCTGTCAACACGCGATCAGCGGCAAGACCTATATCGATGTAAAAACAATGAGTTACGTTGTACGGTAATATAATACCTCAGACCCGCCGCACGCGCCACGCGAAGGCTACGGTGACGGTCAGCACGGCCGCGGCCATCAACTGGTGCAGAAGCCCGAGGCTTAGCGGAACCCGGGCCATCAGGGTGGCGACGCCGAGCGCGGCCTGCCCCAGCACCAGCACACCCACGATCAGGGCCAGCCCCTTGGACTCGACCGACAAATAGCTGGATCGCTGGGCGCCGACGGCCAGGGCGAGGCCCGCGATCACCGCCACATAGGCCAAAAGCCGGTGATGCAGCTGCACGGCCCCCTGACTGTGGGCGATCGTCGCCCAGACGCCGGGCCCGGCATATTGGTCCGGCAAGAACTGACCGTTCATCAGCGGCCAGTCATTGTAGACGAAGCCCGCATGGTTCCCCGCCACCAGGGCGCCCAGCAGGATCTGCAGATAGATCAGCAGGATCAGCATCACAGAGCGACGCCCCCAGGGGCTGGGCAGGGTCTGCCGCGCCCCGCCGGCCCAGGCGTCCAGCGCCGTCCAGACCAGGGCCCCATAGAGGGCGAAGGCCAGGCCCAGGTGGATCATCAGCCGCTCCGGCGCCACCGAAACCCGGTGGTCGAGACCGCTCGCCACCATCCACCAGCCCACCAGGCCCTGAAGCGCGCCCAGGCCGAACAGGCCGGCGCAACGCCAGATCAGCCGCTTGGGGATGTCCTGGCGGATCAGGAAGACGACGAAGGGGACCAGGAAGGCTGCGCCCAGGATCCGTCCCAGCAGGCGGTGCGACCATTCCCACCAGTAGATCGCCTTGAACGCCCCCAGGGTCATGCCGGCGTTCAGCTGGGCGTATTGGGGGATGGTCTTGTACTGGGCGAAGGCGGCGTCCCAATCGGCCTGGGACAGCGGCGGGATCACGCCGGTCACCGGGCGCCATTCGGTGATGGACAGGCCCGAGCCCGTCAACCGCGTCGCGCCGCCGACGACGACCATGGCCAACACCAGGGCCGCTACGGCAAATAGCCAGATCGCCACCGGACGGGAGCGGTCCGACCGCAGAAACGAAGTCATTAGGGCCTGTCGCGCATATTCGGGGCTTAACTTTGGCGCCGGTTAGCCGAGAACGGCGGCGCCGTCACGTGGGATAGGTGGAAATGACGTTCAGATCGCATGACGCGCCGGCCGATGCGCGCGCTGTGATCGCAGACTGGTCCGCCCCGCTCGACGAGGGCGGCGATGAGACCGTGCACGCCCGGTTCCTCGCGCAGGCCGCGCAATCCCCGCACGCCCTGGCCCTGAGCTTTGAGGGCGGAACGCTCACCTATGGCGAGCTCGAGCTTCGCTCCCGAGCCTTCGCGGTCCGGCTCATGGCGCAAGGCGTGGGCCCCGGCGATCGTGTGGCGATCCTGGCCGAACGCGGGCCGCAGCTCATCTGGGCGATCCTGGGCGCCGCGCGCCTGGGCGCGATCTTCGTGGTGCTGGACAGCGCCTATCCCGCCGCGCGCCTCCAGGCCCTGGCGGCGATCGCCGCGCCCAGCGTGATCGTGCGGGCCGGCGGACCGCAGCTTGCCGAACCCGCCGCAGCCCTGGCCCGGGCCTTCGACGTTCCGGCGATCGACGCCGCGGCCGCCGATGGGCCCGACGCAGCTCCCCTGGCCGAGGTCGCTCAGCCGCAGAACACCGCCTATTTCCTCTTCACCTCGGGCAGCACCGGCCAGCCGAAGGGGGTGGCCTGCTCCCACCAGCCCCTGACCCACTTCGTCGACTGGCATGCGAGAACCTTCGACTTCGCCGCCTCGGACGTCTTCAGCCTGCTGTCAGGCCTCTCCCACGACCCGCTGCTGAGGGACATCTTCACCCCCCTGTCCCTGGGCGCGTCGCTGGCGATCCCCTCGCAGGCGCTGATCACCGAGCCCGGCGCCCTGGCCGCCTGGCTCAAGGCCGCCAGGGCGAGCGTCGTGCACCTGACCCCGGCGTTGGGCCTGGTGATCGCCGCGGGGCGAGGCCGCACCCCGCGCCTGCCGGACCTGCGCCATCTGTTCTGGGGCGGCGACCAGTTGACCGCGGCCCACGTAGGGGCCCTGGCCGACCTCGCGCCCCAGGCCGAACAGACCAACTTCTACGGCTGCACCGAGACCCCCCAGGCCGCCGGCTATTTCCGGCGCCCGGCCGGCGAGCCGCCCGAGGTCATGCCGGTCGGCTCCGGGATCGACGGGTTCCAGCTGCTTGTGGTCGACGAGCAACGGCGCCCGCTCGGCGTGGGCGCGCCGGGCGAGATCGCCGTCCGCTCCAACTATCTGAGCCTGGGCTATGTGGCGGACGGACGGCCCGTGCCCCCCGACGACCGGGGAGCCGACCCAGCCGGGCGCCGAAACCTGTACTTCACGGGCGACCGCGGTGTTCACCTGCCGGACGGATCGGTCCTCATGCAGGGCCGCCAGGACGATCAGCTGAGCGTCCGCGGCTATCGGGTCGACCTGTCCGAAGTGACGGCGGCCCTGCTGCGCCATCCTGAGGCGCGCGCGGCCGCGGCCCTTGCGCGGCGCACCGAGCGCGGCAGCGACATCATCGCCTTCATCGAGATGGACGAAGACGGCCAGGCCCCAGCCGACTTCCTGGCCTCGGAGCTGCCAGCCTACATGCAGCCACGGGAAATCGTGCGCCTCGACCGCCTGCCGATGTCCCCCAACGGCAAGGTCGACCGTCAGGCCTTGCAGCCGTGGCTGGCGCCCCCGCCCCCGATTGCGCCCGCCGAGATGGGGCCGCCCGCCGGCGCGACGGACACCCTCGGCCGGCTGGTCGAGGCCTGGTCCTCCATTTTCAATCGCCCGGTCTCACCGCAATCGAACTTCGTCGGGCTGGACGGCGACAGCCTCACCTATGTGCAGGCCTATCTGGCGGCGGAAGAAATCCTCGGCGAGCTGCCGACGGACTGGGACCGCTCGAGCCTCGCCGACCTGTCGCGCCTGGCCAAACCGCCACAGCGGCGCGCGCGATGGATCGAGACGCCGATGCTCATCCGCGCCGCGGCGATCGTCCTCGTCGTGCTGGCGCACGCCTTCGCCTGGACCCAGCCCCTGGGCGCGACGACGGCGCTGATGCTCGTCTCCGGCTACCTGTTCGGCGGCCTGGGCCTTCGCAAGGCGTTCGCGGACGGCTCGGGCGCGCCGATCCTGCGGGCCTTCACCCGCCTGCTCATCCCGGTCGCCGCGGTCTCGGCGGCCATCTTCTGCATCCAGGTTCTGCGCCACAAACCGGCGAGCCTGTCGCTCCTGCTGCTCAGCAACGACCTGGTGGACTACCGTCACCTGACGCCTGAGGTGATGCGCCATTCGATGGTCTATCTCTGGTACGTCGACGCCCTGCTCAAGGTGCTGCTGGCCGTCTATCTGGCGTTCCAGATCGCCAGCCTCGGACGCCGCAGGCCGCCCGCGCTGTTTCCCTTCGTCGGCGCCCTGTTCCTGTTCGGCTGCCTGCTGCGGTTCGTGGCGCCCATCTTCCTTTTCGACGACTTCCTCGCCAAGGGCGCCCAGGACCTCGCCCCGTCCAGCTACGCCGCCACCGCCCACCTGGCGACCTTCGCGCTCGGCGCCTTGCTCGCCAATGCGGCCGGGCGGGTCCCTCAGGCAGCCGGCCTCGCGGCGCTTGTCGGTTTTTCCCTGCTCACCGCGCCGTTCTATGGGCTGGCCAACGGCGCAGCGGCCTTGCTCTGCGGCCTGGCCCTCATACGGGTTCAACGGCTGCAGGTTCCGCGGCCCGTCGCCGCCCTCGCCTTCGCCCTGTCCGGCGCCTCGCTCTATATCTACCTCGCCCACATGCAGCTCGTCGCCGTGGCCGCCAAGATCGCGCCCGTGCCGGACTGGCTCGAGCCGGCGTTCGCAACTCTGGTCGGGCTGGCGGGAGGATATGGGCTCTGGCGCCTCGTGACCTGGACGGGCGCACGCCTCAAGCGGCGGGGCCCGTTTGCTGCGGCGACCGGGGCCGGGGACGAAAAGCTTTCCATCCACGAGGCCGGATAGACCGCGCCGTCACGTGGCGCGCCGGGCGAGCGGGGCGTATAAGGCCGCTCCCCGGGCGGGTCCGGGATGGTGGAGATGTCGCGTGAGCATCCGCGTCCGCAAGTTCATCGGGCTCATCGCCCTGATTGTCTTCATCGTCCTCTATGTCGGGCTGATGGTCCGCATCGGCGAGCGCGTGCCCGCGAACTGGGCGGCGCAGCTGGCCTTCTACGCCCTCGCCGGGCTCGGCTGGGGCGTGCCGATCCTGCCGCTGATCTCCTGGATGAATCGGGGGCGCTGACCCGCCCCCGCCCTATCGCGCGGATCGTTCGAGATAGAGACGACGCGCCAGGCGGTCGAGGTCGGACGCCGGCGCCGCAAGGTCGATCTTCCGGATGAACTTCAGCCCCACATCACGTCCTTCATGCCAGGCGACAACCGCCTCACAGGCGCTGTCCAGGCTCGGCGTCAGCAACACGATGGGCTTCGCCAGAAACACCTCGGCCGGCAGGCGGATGTGCGCGCCGCCCTCGGAGAGGTCGCGCACTGCACAATCGGTGGTGAGCCCTTCCGGGCGATGGATGACGACGCCGGCAAGCAATGTCCGGCGCCGTGGAAGGCGAGGAAGGTGCGCCGTGTGGGTCGGCAGGTCGGGCATGGGACGCCGCCAGGAGCTCCGAAACGAGTAGGGCTCGGACGCCAACACGCCGGGCGAATCGGATTTTCGCATGACGTGCTAGAGACGCCGACGTCGCAATTCGCCGCACGGTCCGCAGCCGCGCTGGCCTCTAGGCGGGCTTGATGAAGAGCCCCTGCCCCGTCGGCAGCGGCAGGATCTGCATCCCACGGGCGGCGAACCAGGCGTTCTCCGAATCGAACTGCCGCCGCGAGACGTCCCAGCCGTAGTCGTCGAACACGATCACGCCCCCCGGCGACAGCCGGTCGTACAGGGCGTCCAGGGCGGCGATCTCGGCCTGGGCGTTGTTCATGTCGACATGCAGGAAGGCGATGCGCTCGGGACAGCGCGTCTCCAGGATCTCCGGCACCCGCCCCTTGATCACCTCGATATTGGGGAATTCCGCGAAGCGGTCGCGGACCTCCTCGAAACTGAACGTGCCGCGGTATGCCATGACGTTCTTCTCGGCCCAGCCGTCGTCGACCTGATCGTCCGGAATGCCGTCGAAGGTGTCGTAGAGGAACCAGCGCCGGTCCCAATCGGCGAAGCCCAGATATTCGGCGGTGAACAGGGTGGTGTGTCCCTTGAAGACGCCCAGCTCGACGAAGTCCCCGGCGACGTTCCGCGCCTGCCGCAGCGCCCACAGCACCGTGTTGAGGTTCCAGTGCCAGTTGGCCAGCGGCAGCAGTCCTGCGTGCTTGTCGACCAGGGCCAGGAACTTCTCGTCCTCCATGAAGGGGAGCGTCTTCATCCAGGTTGCGATCCCCTCGCCGATGAAGATGTTCGGCATTCCGTCGAGCGCCTTCAGGGCGTCGAGGGTGGCGAGGGAGCGGCCGTTCGCATTGCGGGCCAGGCCGATCCGGGCCCGCAGCCTCAGGGCCAGGCTGCCGTCGGTCGCCTTGAGCGCCGCGGTGTAAAACCCCAGGGCCAGATCGGCGTCCAGCGCCACGAACGCAGCGTCGCCGAGCATGAGCAGGCGACCAGGCGAGACATTGGAAAGCACGAGACGGGTCATCCCGTGCGGCTACCACAGCCGCTGCGTGCAACGCGAGGGGATATCCGCCGATGGTCGGAGCGACAGGATTTGAACCTTGCGGAAAACCACAAGGGGCGCCCCGGTCGCCCGGGCCGAACTCTTCTGAGGATAGATTTGTTTCAGGCTGGGCTGCGCAAGCCGACCTCTGGCTCAGCCCCAACTAGGGCCCCGGCCGCGTCCCCCCAAGCCCGCGGCCGGGGCTTTCTGCTTGGCAGGGGCGCCGCGACCGCCACGCTGCGGCCCAGGCCGAGGCCACCCGAAAACGCGGGCCCTGACCTCAAACTGGATCGCGCTCGGCAACGAAACGGCAAGGCGCGGATTGCCCTCTCATGACGCTGCCCCTGCTCACCGCCAAGGAGTGCCTTGCAAAAGCCGAGGAGATGGAGCGCGCCGCCCGCTTTAATCCATCCCTCCGCGAGGGCTACCTCCAGATGGCTGCCGAATGGCGCACGATGGCCACATTAGCGGAATGGCAGGACATCCTCGATGCGCATCTCCCGGGGGCGGCGGAGTCGAGATCGCCCGGCCACCTCAGAAATTAGCCTGGGCCCGCCAAGTTCAAGATGGTGGATCTGGCGATCGCTATCGAGGAAGGCGCCGGGTCGGCTAGAGGGGACCGCCGACCCAGCGAAGTTCTGGAAAGGATCATACTGACGCAATACCGGCGACAACGGCGTCGGTGTGCTCTTGCCGTGCAGGACGCGGGCCAACACCGGGCGTCCCAACCTGGCGCAGGTGAGTTCCCGTCAGGTCGATTTTAGGCTAGCCATAAAGGCGATGACCAAGCCAGAAAACCGGCCAGCCAAAAAGCGGGGGCGCCCGGCCACCGGCCGTGGTCAGACGATCGGCGTCCGAATGTCGCCCGAGCAGATCGCCGACATCGACGCCTGGATTTCCACCCGGACCGAGAAGCTCTCCCGGCCCGAGGCGATTCGGCGGCTCGCGCTCGCGAAGGCCCGCGTCGACCTCGATAGCGGGGACTGAGCGTTGGTGGGGACCCCTCGGCGCCAAGCCTAACTGAGGAGCCTGACGCTCGTTGGATCAAAACCGCCGGTACGTGGTTGATCGTTCATTCATCGTGAATGAGGCGACGGCGCATGTGGAAGTCATCTCTGATTTCAGTTGGGTTGGCGGTGGCGCTCGCGACGCCCATGTCCGCACAAGCCGACGAAACACGTTCGAATGCGTCGCCGATGGCGCGCTCGAGTTCGTCGCCGATGGCAGGCCACTGGAGCAGCGCGATGCCGGCGTCAGATCAGATCTTTGGACCGAGCCTGGGGACCTCGCCAATGGGTCGCGACGGGACCCGGGTGAAGAATCGTCACCGGCGCCACGAGGGGGCGGCCTCCGCAGTGAACTCCGGGCGAGACGCTGCGTCTGCGTCAACCCCGTTCGGAGCGACGCGGAAGACTGACGACAACCCCGGAGCGAAGGCCACAGGCTGGGGGACCGGGGCTGCCGGCGGCCTGGCCGGAGGCCATAACCCGTAGAGCTGCGCGACGTCGGCCGAGCCCGGGCGCAGAGCGCTACCACTGGCCGGGAAAGTCTGAGTTGCGAATTTCTGTGGAAATTCGATCCGCCGATGGTCGGAGCGACAGGATTTGAACCTGCGACCCCTTGACCCCCAGTCAAGTGCGCTACCAGGCTGCGCCACGCTCCGACATCGGCGAGGCGCCCTTCTAGTGCGCGCCCGTGCAAAGGGGAAGCGGGTTTTCGCCCCCTGCGCCGCTGCGGCGGCGCTTAGGTTCAGCGATGTCCGAGGAGCGCGTCCAGCCGGGCCTGGGCGGCCTCGAGATCCTGCAGCGCCGCGAGCAGGCCCGCATGGCGGTCGGCGCGAATCGGCTGCGGCGCGAACAGGGGCGGCGCCGACTCGGCGGCGGCGAACGGCGCCTGCCCGCCGTCCAGCCCGGCGGCGACCAGCCGCTTGATCCCCTCCTCCTTGTGGAGGCGCTGGACGCCCTTGATGGTGTAGCCCTGGTCATGCAGCAGGTGGCGCACGCCGCGCAGCACGGCCACATCGTGCGGACGATAGAATCGCCGCCCGCCCGCCCGCTTCATCGGACGGATGAACGAGAACTTGGTTTCCCAGAAACGCAGCACGTGCTGCGGCACGTTCAATTCCGCGGCCGCCTCGGAGATCGTCCGAAAGGCTTCCGGGCCCTTGGCCACGGCCTAGCCCGCCCTCACTTCGCCAGCGCGCGGTCGACCCGCGCCTTCATCACCTGAGAGGCGCGGAACCCGATCACGCGCCGCGGCTCGATGGCCGCCGGCTCGCCGGTCTTGGGATTGCGGCCCATGCGGGCGCGCTTGGCGCGGACCTGGAACACGCCGAAACCGGAGAGCTTGACCTGTTCGCCCCGTTCGAGCGCCACGGCCATCAGCTCAAGTACGCGCTCGACCATCTCGCCACAGTCCTGGCGCGTCAGCCCGACTTCCTCGTGAACCGCCTCGCAAAGGTCGGCTCGCGTCAACGTTGCGCCCTTCATTCTCGCCCCTGCCCCGACCCTGCAGCACACATCTCATGACCTGATTTGTCGCATCAGGTCAAAGACTTCAAGGCCTTGATTAGATGAACGCCTAAAGCCGCACCACGCAAGCCCCCCATGTGAGGCCTCCGCCCATCGCTTCCAGCAGCAGCAATTGTCCCGGCTTGATACGTCCGTCCTTCACCCCCTGGTCGAGCGCCAGGGGAATTGAGGCCGCCGAGGTGTTGGCGTGTTCGGCCACGGTGGAGATCACCTTGGACTCATCGATGCCGAGGCGGCGGGCGACGCCTTCGAGGATTCGCTGATTCGCCTGGTGCGGGATGAACCAGTCGACCTGCGAGATTTCCACGCCCGCGTCCGCCGCCGCGGCGCGGACGGCTTCCGAGATATTCACCACCGCGTGGCGGAAGACCTGGTTGCCCTGCATGCGCAGCTTGCCCACGCGCCCGTCCGTGGAGACGCCGCCGTCCACATAGAGCAGGTCCTGCTTGTTGCCGTCGGCGCAGAGCGCGAAGCCCAGCAGCCCGCGGTCGTCCGTCGTCCCCTCGCCTTCTCCAGGCTCGACCACGACCGCCCCGGCGCCGTCGCCGAACAGCACGCAGGTGCCGCGATCGGTCCAGTCCATCAGCCGCGTCATCGTCTCGGCGCCGATCACCAGGGCGCAGCGGGCCCGGCCGCGGGCCACGAAGCCGTCGGCGACCGACAGGGCGTAGACGAAACCGGAGCAGACCGCCTGGATGTCGAAGGCGGCGCCGATCGGCGCACCCAGCTTGCGCTGCACGATGGTGGCGGTGGCGGGGAAGGTCAGGTCCGGCGTGGTGGTGGCGACGATGATCAGGTCGATATCCGCCGCCGTCCGGCCGGCCGCCTGCAAGGCGCGCTCGGCGGCGGCGACCGCCAGGTCCGACACAGCCTGGTCCGGCGCGGCGCGGCGGCGCTGGCGGATGCCCGTCCGCTCGACGATCCACGCATCGGTGGTGTCGACGAATTTCGCCAGGTCGTGATTGGTGACGACTTCGTCCGGCAGATAACCGCCGACTCCCGTGACCACGCTACGCAGTACCTTCGTCACTCACGGGGCTCCATCGGCGACCGGCGGGATAGACTCGGCCAGGGCGGCCGGGAGCTTCCTCATATTCCGTTCGATCTCCACCGCGAAGTCGCTTCGCGCCAGGTCGACGGCGACGCGGAGCGCCTGGGCGAAGTCGCGGCTGCTCGCGCCGCCATGACATTTGAGCACAACGCCGTTCAAACCGAGCAAGGGCGCCGCGGGCGGCGCGTTGAGTCTGGCCTTGAAACGGTTCAACGCCGGCATCGCCAGGACAGCGCCGAGCTGGGCCAGGACGCTGCCGGTCAGGGCCGCCTTGAGCTCGTCGCGGATGAACCTGGCGGCCCCCTCGGCGGTCTTCAGCGCCACGTTGCCGGTGAACCCGTCCGTGACGATCACATCGACGACGCCGCTCGTCAGGTCGTCGCCCTCCACGAAGCCGCGATAGTCGAGGTCGAGCCCGCCTTCGCGCAGGATGCGATGGGCTTCCCGCACCTCCTGGTGCCCCTTCATCTCCTCGACGCCGACGTTCAGCAGGCCGATCGTCGGCTTGGCGACCCCGTGGGCGGCGCGGTGGAAGGCTTCCCCAAGGATCGCGAACTCCACGAGGCGCTCGGCGTCGCAGTCCACATTCGCGCCCACGTCCAGGAAGGTGGCCACGCCGGTGGGGGTCGGCAGGCTCGCCACCAGCGGCGGGCGGTCGAGGTCGGCGCTCATGCGCAGCAGCAGCTTGGAGATCGCCATCAGGGCGCCGGTGTTCCCGGCGGAGATGGCGGCGGCCGCCTCCCCGGTCTTCACCGCCTCGACGGCGTTCCACATGGAGCTGTCCTTGCCCCGGCGCAGGGCCTGGGCCGGCTTTTCGTCCATGGCCACGACCCGCGGCGCGTGGCGCACCTCGACCCGACCGGCCAGGGCCGGCGCGCGAGCCACCTCGGCCTTCAGCAGGGCTTCGTCCCCGTGCAACAGGAACCGGACGTCGGGCCCGAGCTCACGGGCCGCGCGCGCGACCCCAGGGACGAGCTCGCCCGGCCCATGGTCGCCGCCCATGGCGTCGATGGAAATCACCAGAGTGTCGGTCAAATCGTCGCTAACGCCCCCCTGCAGCGACTACGCCCGGTTCGCCGGGACGATACAGTCCGACCTGCCCGATGCAAGGGGCCCGGCCGGCGCCTCTCCCAAGGCCTATCGGCCCCCCCGATCCTTGAACCCCTTCAGGACCGCGAAGGGCGAGGCCTCCTGCGCCCGCTCGTCCACATAGTCAAACGCCACGTCGGGCTTGCGGGGGAACGGATCCAGCGAAAGCGCCAGATGCTCGACCAGATAACCGGCCACATCTATCTCGTCGCCCTCCAGGGCGTCCGGCGGATCCGGCGCGTCGAGGTCCAGCGTCAATTCGCCGCCCTCCTCCGGAAGGTTCGGGCTGCCCGCCGGCGCCAGGCGGATCTCGAACTCGCCTTCGACAGTTTCATCGAACGGCTCGAGGCTCACGCCGCAGACCTGGGTCACCGTGGCGTCGAATCGCCCTTCCAGGACGGCGCCGTCATGCCAGGACGACACCTTCACCTGCGCCGTCAGGGCCGGCAGCCCCACGAGGCCAAGCTCCTGGGCGATCTGGGCGCGGTCGGCCTCGTCCGGCGCGAGGGACAGCTTCACCGGCCCCCGGGCCAGTTCGCCGAGGCGCACGGGTCGGGCCCAGCTCATCGGGCCGCCCATCCCGCCTGGCCGGTCAGCAGGTCGTCGAGCGGCTCGCCCGCCAGCACGGCCCGTTGTTCGACCACATAGGCCGCCAGGCGTGAGGCCGTCGCGCCCTCAGCGCCCTCATAGGCCGTGCGCAAGAGGAGCGCCTCCAGCGGCCCCGTGTCCGGCAGGGCCTCGAACGCCGCCTCGTAGTTCTTGACCCGGCCGTAGAAGGCCTCGCCCAGCTTGCGCATCTTCTTGCCGACGGAGAGGTCGCCGACGCCCATTTCACGCAAGGCGTCGTCCAGCGCCCCGACATAGGTGTCGAACAGCGCCTGCGAGGTCTCCGCCGCCGCCGCGCCCTGGCCCTTCAGGCGGTCCAGCAACAGGACGACATGCAGGGTGTAGGCCTCGAATCGGCCCTCGACCGTGTCTGGGACGCCCATCTGCGCGTAAAGGTCGGGGCGGCGCGCCTGTTCGACCACCGCCGCATAGAGGGCGCGGCCAGCGGTCAGGGCGGGCTTTGGGCGGAACAGACGGTCCAGGACCATGGAAACCTCGACTCCGGCCGCAAGCGCTCGCCCACGGCGCGGGCGGCCATTGAACTAAGCGGCCGTGAGCGATAGGTCAAAGGCTCGTCCGTTTGCAAAGGCGCCTACATGTTCCGACGCGTGGCCTACGCCGCCCTGGCCGCCAGCTTGCTGAGCACCTCGGCCTGTGCGCCGATCAATTCCTACCATGGCTTCCAGGCCATCGACGCCGACCCGAAGGATGTGAAGGTGGGCGAGGACACCAAGTCGACCGTGCGCGCCCGCCTGGGCTCGCCCTCGGCCACGTCCACCTTCGATGCGAACGTCTGGTACTACATCACCTCCGTCTCGGCCCGGGTGGCGTTCCGTCGCCCCAAGACGGTGTCGCGCAACGTCACCGCGGTCAGTTTCAACAAGGAGAGCGAAGTGGTCGAGCACGTCGACCGGCTCACCCTGAAGGACGGCAAGGTGATCGCCTATAACGGCCGCGAGACCCCGACCCGCGGACGCGAGATGACCGTGCTGGAACAGCTGCTGGGCACCGTGGGCGCCGGCGGCATGCTGCCGCAGGACGACGAGGGCCCCGGCCGGCAATCCCCCGGCAGATAAGGCGCCCGGACAATAGGCCGCCCCGCCGGCCGCCCTGGCCGGAACAACCGGCTCTCATCTGGTCCCAGAACGCAAAAACCCCCGGAGATCGCTCTCCGGGGGTTTCGCGTCTTTGGTCGGTTGGTCGGGCCTTAGCCCACCACGCCGCGCGCCAGGACCGCCAACAGCAGCAGAGCCACGATGTTGGTGATCTTGATCATCGGGTTCACGGCCGGACCGGCCGTGTCCTTGTAGGGGTCGCCGACGGTGTCGCCGGTGACGGCGGCCTTGTGGGCTTCAGACCCCTTGCCGCCGTAGTGACCTTCTTCGATCAGCTTCTTGGCGTTGTCCCAGGCGCCGCCGCCCGACGTCATCGAGATGGCGACGAACAGGCCGGTGACGATCACGCCCATGAGCATGGCGCCCAGGGACGCAAAGCCGTTCACCTTGCCGGCGATGCTGGTGATCACGACGAACAGCACGACCGGCGAGACCACCGGAAGCAGCGACGGGACGATCATCTCCTTGATCGCCGCCGAGGTCAGGATGCTGACGGCGCGGCCGTATTCCGGCTTCACTTCGCCGGTCATGATGCCGGGGTTCTCCCGGAACTGACGGCGAACCTCTTCCACCACGGCTTCGGCGGCCCGGCCCACGGCGGTCATCGACATGCCGCCGAACAGGAAGGGCAGCAGCCCCCCGAACAGCAGGCCCACGACGACGTAGGGGTTGGACAGGTCGAAGGCGACCGTTCCCAGGCCGTAGAAGAACGAGTTCACGTCGGTGGTCTGGGCGAAGAACTTCAGGTCCTCGGTATAGGCGGCGAAGAGCACCAGGGCGCCCAGGCCGGCCGAACCGATGGCGTAGCCCTTGGTCACAGCCTTGGTCGTGTTGCCGACGGCGTCCAGGGCGTCGGTGGTGACGCGGACTTCCGGCGGCAGGCCGGCCATTTCCGCGATCCCGCCGGCGTTGTCCGTCACCGGGCCGAAGGCGTCGAGGGCCACGATGAAGCCGGCGAGCGACAGCATCGAGGTGGTGGCGATGGCGATGCCGAACAGGCCCGCCAGGTTAAAGGTGACGATGATGCCGGCGATGATCACCAGCGCCGGCGCCGCGGTGGATTCCAGGCTCATGGCGAGGCCCTGGATCACATTGGTGCCGTGGCCGGAGACCGAGGCCTTGGCCACCGACTTCACCGGGCGGAAGCCGGTGCCGGTGTAGTACTCGGTGATCACCACGATCAGGGCGGTCACCACCAGGCCGGTTATGCCGCAGTAGAACAGGCTCATGGCGTCGAAGGTCTTGCCATTCACCTCCAGCGGCGCGGTGACCAGGCTGTTGATCACCCAGTAGAGCGCGCCCACCGACAGGACGCCGGTGACGATCAGGCCCTGGTAGAGCGCGCCCATGATGTTGTTGGACTTGCCCAGCCGCACCGCGAAGGTGCCGATGATCGAGGTGACGATGCAGACGCCGCAGATGGCCAGGGGCAGCAGCATCATGTTGCCCACCACCTCCGGCAGAGCGCGGAAGAAGATCGCCGCCAGCACCATGGTGGCGACCGTGGTCACCGCATAGGTCTCGAACAGGTCGGCGGCCATGCCGGCGCAGTCGCCGACATTGTCGCCCACGTTGTCGGCGATGGTCGCCGCGTTGCGCGGGTCATCCTCGGGGATGCCGGCCTCGACCTTGCCGACCATGTCGCCGCCCACGTCGGCGCCCTTGGTGAAGATGCCGCCGCCGAGACGGGCGAAGATCGAGATCAGCGAGGCGCCGAAGCCCAGGGCGACAAGGCTGTCGACCACTTCACGGCTGGTGCCTTCCAGGCCCATGACCTGGGTCAGGATGTAGAAGTAGCCGGCGACCCCGATCAGGGCGAAGCCCGCGACCAGCATGCCGGTGATGGCGCCCGAGCGGAACGCCAGCGAAAGGCCCTTGGCCAGGCTTTCCGACGCCGCCTGCGCGGTGCGGACGTTGGCGCGGACCGAGACCAGCATCCCGGCGAAGCCCGCCAGGCCTGACAGGATCGCGCCGATCGCAAAGCCGATCGCCGCGTGAACGCCGATCAGGAACGCCACGCCGATCAGGATCACGACGCCGACGATGGCGATGGTGGTGTATTGCTTGTTCAGATAGGCCTGAGCGCCTTCCTGGATGGCGGCGGCGATCTCCTGCATCCGGGCGTTGCCCGGCGAAGCCCGCATCAACGACGCGGTCTGTACGATCCCGTACAGCACGGCCAATAAGCCGGCGAAGATCACCAGCATCAAAACAGAACTCATATTGAAGCGCCCCTTTGCGACTGCGCGGAGGGTCCCAACGGCCGCTAGATCGCGGCTGCCGGTGTTTCCTGCCCTCGATATTTCCCCAATGCAGAGGCGCGGCTCGCCGCCGCCCCTGAAAAAAGACGCCGGAAAGTGCCAAAGATGCCCGGCGGAAGCAACGCCTTGTCTCGAAACGAGCCGGCGCGGCGAAAAATCAGTGGGCCGGACGGGCTCCGGGCATGAGGATTCGCTTCTTCGGAGACTGCGACGTGACGACCACGGACTTCACCGCGCCAGGGCCGGTTATGGCCGCAGCTTCGCGCATCATCGTCGCGCTGAGCCTCGCCTCATCGACCACTGAATAGTCGCTCGCCTTGGTGAACGGCGTCCGGTGCGCGGCCCTGACCAGGGCGTCGCGGAAGAAGGGCTCCTTCTCCCGCAGCTTCACCGAATTGGCCCCGGTGACCAGATTGATCCGCACATAGGCGAACACGTAATTGATCAGCCTGCCGTCCACGACGATGGGCAGGGCGACCGGCGAGAGGTCGACATACTGGCCGACCGGCGATTTCTCTTCCTTCTTGCCTTCCGACGCCTGGGCGGCGGTGGCGATCAGGCCGAGGGCTGCGGCGGCGATCAGGGCGCGGCGATACATGCCCCAAGGATCAGGCCGACAGGGTTTCCAAGACGTTCATGACGTTCGGGCGCCGTAAGGCCGTCAGACGTGCCGCCAGCCGCCCGGGCCCGCATCGACGGGCGCGCCGCCCACGCTCACCGCCAACCCTGCCTCCGACGTCACCGAGCCGATCACCGTGAAGCCCGGCAGCGGCCGGGCGCCCGTGCAGGCGACCTCGTAGTCGTCGCCCCCGGTCGCCAGCCGGACAAGACCTGCCGCGCGGTCGGGCTGGGCCTGCAGCCAGGCGCCGGCCTGCGCGGACAGGGGCATGCTGGCCAGGTCGATGACGAAACCGACGCCGCTGGCGCGCGCGATATGGCCGACATCGGCCACGAGGCCGTCGGAGACGTCGCAGGCCGCGCTGGCGCCCGCCCGCAGCGCCTGGCGCAGGTCGAGCCTCGGTGTCGGCAGGCCATAGCGCGCCGCCAGGACGCCACCGGGATCGGCGAGTTCGCCCCTGGCCGCGGCGAGGCCCAGCGTCCCGTCACCAATCGCCCCAGAGACCATCACGAGGTCGCCGGGCCGGGCGCCGCTCCTGCGAACCGTCCGCCCCGCCGGCGCCCAGCCCAGCAGGGTCATGGAGAGCGTCAGAGGCCCGGGTGTCGAGGTAGTGTCGCCGCCCAGGAGCACGAGATCGAAGGTCTCGCCGTCCTGGCGCAGCCCTTCGGCGAAGGCCTGGCGCTGCGGCCAGTCGAAGCTCGCCGGCCAGGACGCCGCCAGGAGGTAGCCGAACGGCTCGGCGGCCTTGGCAGCGAGGTCGGAGAGGTTCACGCGAACCAGCTTGCGGGCGATCAGGTCCGGCGCCGTTCCGGGCAGGAAGTGCACGCCCTCGACGATCGCGTCCTTGGTGATCACCAGCTCCATGCCGGGTCGGGACGGCAGGATCGCAACATCGTCCAACAGGTCGAGCGCCTCCGGCGCCCCCTTCGTCAGGGGGCGATAGAGCCGTGCGATCTGCTCGAATTCATCGGGTCCGGACATCCTGGGCCACGCCGTCCAGCGCTCCATTGACGAATCCTGGCTCGACGCCGCCCTCGAAAAAGGACTTCGCCAGCTCCACATACTCGTCGATCACCACCTCGGTGGGCACGTCCGCGCGATGGGCGAGCTCGTAGGCGCCAGCGCGCAGGATCGCCCGTACGGTGGCGTCGAGCCGCTCCAGCCGCCAGCCCGAAGCCAGGCGTTTCTTCACGGCGCGATCCACCTCGGACTGACTGGCGACGACGCCGCGCACCAGGTCGGCGAAGAAACCCTCGTCGGCCGAGGCCAGGGTCTCGCCCTCGATGTCCCGGTCGAACCGGTGCTCGGTGAACTCGCGGATGACGGCCTCGACGCCGGCGTTGGCCGCCTCCATCTGATAGAGCGCCTGGACGGCGGCGAGCCTCGCCACCGAGCGGGCCTGACGGGGCACGGCGGCGCTCATCGCGCCGGACCAGCGAGCTGATGTTTCAATGCGATGAGATCGAGACAGGCCCGCGCCGCCCCGCCCCCCTTGTCGCCCTCGCTCGACCGGGCGCGCGCCCAGGCCTGCGGGCCGTCCTCGACGGTGATGATCCCGTTGCCGACGGCCAGATTGCGGCGGGTGGCCAGGTCCATCAGGCCGCGGGCGGATTCATTGGAGACCACTTCGAAATGATAGGTCTCGCCGCGGACCACCGTGCCCAGGGCCACGAAGCCGTCATAGGCGACGCCCGCGGCGTTGCGCGCCGCATCGTCGGCGAAGGCGATCGCCGCCGGAATCTCCAGGGCGCCCGGCACGCTCACCACCTCCCAGCTCGCGCCGAACGCCTCCAGGGCGTCGCTCGCCCCCTGCAGCAGGGCGTCGGCGAGGTCGGAATAGAACCGCGCCTCGACGATCAGGACGCGGATTTTGTCGTCAGCCATTCTCGACCTTCCCGGCGCGCAGGGTCGCGCTCGCGCTGCTTTAGGCGGTTTCTCGCCACCGGGCGAGATAGCGCGCGAGCATGTCGATCTCCAGGTTCACCCGCGAGCCGGCCGAAAGCCCGCCCAGGGTGGTGACCTCCCAGGTGTGCGGGATGATGTTCACGCCGAAAATATCGTCCGCGACTTCATTGACGGTGAGCGAGACGCCCTCGACCGTGATCGAGCCCTTGGGCGCGATAAACCGGTGCAGCGGCCGGGGCGCGCGGATCTCGACCCGGTGCGAGCCGCCCTCGGGTCCGACCGAGACGACCACCCCCACCCCGTCCACATGGCCCGAGACGATATGGCCGCCAAGCTCGTCCCCGAGGCGGGCGGCGCGCTCCAAGTTCACGCGCCGGCCTTCGGTCCACTCGCCCAGGGTGGTCTTGGAGAGGGTCTCGCCGGAAACCTCCACGGCGAGCCAGCCAGGGCCCTTGTCCACCACGGTCAGGCAGCAGCCGGCGTGACTGACCGAGGCGCCGAGATCCATGCCGGCGGTGTCGAACGCCGTCTCGATCTCGAATCGGCGGTCCCGCTCAGTCTCGCGGACCGCGCGGACGCGTCCCACGTCGGTGACGATGCCCGTGAACATTCAAAGCCTCCGGTAACGCTCCCACAGGTCGTCGCCCAGGGTCCTGACGTCAATCCTGTGAAAGCGCGGCGCGTCCGACAGGGCGCCGAGCGCCAGGGCGCCGACGGCCGGCCGCCCCTCCCCGCCGATCAGCATGGACGCACGGAACCACTCGATGGCGTCGACCAGGCCGCAGCGCAGGAAGCTCGCCGCCACCTGCCCGCCGCCTTCGACGAACAGATTGGCCAACCCCTCCGCCGCAAGCGCGGCCACGACGGCCTTCAGCTCCGGGCGGTCCTCGCCCACGGCCGGAACCGTGACGACCCGCACGCCGGCGGCGGCCAGCCGCGCCTCCGGCGGCCCGACGGCGACCACATAGGTGGGAATCTGCTGCGCCGTGGCGACGAGCCGGCAGTCGTCCGCCAAGCGCTGGCGACTGTCGAGCACCACGCGGGCCGGCTGTGGGCCGCCATAGCCCGGCGTCCGCACGGTGAGCTCAGGATCGTCCGCCAGGGCGGTCTCCACCCCTATGAGCACGGCGTCGTGCGCCGCGCGCAGCTCATGGACGGCGGCGCGGGCCTCAGGCCCGGTGATCCAGCGGCTCTCGCCGGCGGCCGTCGCGATGCGGCCGTCGAGCGAGGAGGCGAGCTTGAGGGTGATCGCCATCAGTGCAACGTGCCGCGATGAGTGGACCGAACGATCAGCTTGAACTCCGAAATCACCCCCGGCCACTCTTCCCCAAGCGAGTGACCTTCAAGGAAATCGATCCTTCCCTTCCGCACGTACAGGAGGAATCCGGCGCCATGCGCCAAGCCAGGCAGGCTGGCATAGACGTCATTGAGCTCGCAATTCAGCGGGTCGATCAGAGGCGCCGCGCCGACACTGAAATTCAGGAAGAACCCGATACCGGTGAGCCGCCGTGATCTGATCGCGGCGACCGCCAATTGGGCTTCGAGGGCGAGACGCTGATCCGGGTGCGCTTCGACCAATCGCTGCAACACCGCCGCTTCTAGCGGCTCGAGGCCTTCCGGCAGCGATCTAGCGCTCATCCTCGGCCTCGGCGAGGCCCTCGCCTTCCAGGAAGGTGGCGAACTCGCCCGCCTCGCGGAAGTCGCGATAGACCGAGGCGTAGCGGACATAGGCGACGTCATCGAGCGCCTTGAGCGCCTTCATCACCATCTCGCCGATCGCGTGGCTGGGCAGCTCGGTCTCGCCCATGCTCTCGAGCTGGCGGGTGATGGCGTTGACCATCCGCTCGATCCGTTCCGGATCCACCGGCCGCTTGCGCGTGGCGATCGAGATGGAGCGGACCAGCTTCTCCCGATCGAAGGGGGTTCGGCGGCCCGAGCGCTTCAGGATGGTCAGTTCGCGCAGCTGGACGCGCTCGAAGGTGGTGAAGCGGCCGCCGCACTCAGGACAGAGGCGGCGACGGCGGATGGCCGCGCCGTCTTCGGACGGGCGGCTGTCCTTAACCTGGCTCTCGAGGTGTCCACAGAATGGGCAGCGCATGATCTAGTCCTTCGCCGCCCACACTCCCCTATTAGGAGTAGATGGGGAAGCGTTTCGTCAGGGCCAGCACCTCGCCGCGCACCTTCTGCTCGACCGCCGTGGGATCCTCGCCGGTGGCGACGGCGTCCAGGACCTCGCCGATCCACTTGCCGACCTGGCGGAACTCGGCCGGTCCGAAGCCGCGGGTGGTGCCCGCCGGCGAGCCGACGCGAAGGCCTGAGGTCTGCATCGCCGGCAGCGGGTCGCCCGGGATCGAGTTCTTGTTGGTGGTGATCCCGGCCCGCTCCAGGGCGATCTCCGCAGCCGCGCCGCTGACCCCCTTGGGCGTCAGGTCGACCAGCATCAGGTGGCTGTCCGTGCCGTTGGAGACGATCTTGAAGCCCACCGACTGCAAGCTGTCGGCCAGCGCCCGGGCGTTCTCGATCACCTGTTTCGCATAGGTCTTGAACTCCGGCCGCAGGCACTCGCCGAAGGCCACGGCCTTGCCGGCGATCACATGCATCAGCGGGCCGCCCTGCAGGCCGGGGAACACCGCCGAATCGATCTTCTTCGCCAGCTTCTTGTCGTTGGTCAGGACCATGCCGCCGCGCGGGCCCCGCAAGGTCTTGTGCGTGGTGGTGGTGACGATGTGGGCGTGGGGGAACGGGTTCGGGTACTCGCCGGCCACGATCAGGCCCGCATAGTGGGCCACATCGCACATCAGCAGGGCCCCGACCTCGTCGGCGATCTGCCGGAAGCGCGCGAAGTCGATGGCCCGCGAATAGGCCGAGCCGCCGGCGATGATCACCTTGGGGCTCTCGGCCCGCGCCACCTCGGCGGCCTCGTCATAGTCGATCAGGTGATCCTGGGCCCGCACGCCATAGGCCACGGGGCGGAACCACTTGCCGGACTGGTTGACGCTCTTGCCGTGGGTCAGGTGGCCGCCGTGGTCCAGGTTCATGCCCATGAAGGTGTCGCCGGGCGTCATGGTCGCCATGAACACCGCCTGGTTCGCCTGGCTGCCGGAGTGCGGCTGGACGTTGGCGTATTCGCAGCCGAACAGCTGCTTGGCCCGCGCGATGGCCAGGAGCTCGACCTCGTCGACCACCTCGCAGCCGCCGTAGTAGCGCTTGCCCGGATAGCCCTCGGCGTACTTGTTGGTCAGGACCGAGCCCTGCGCCTCCAGCACCGCCCGGGAGACGATGTTCTCGGACGCGATCAGTTCGATCTGGTCCTGCTGGCGCCGAAGTTCGCCCGAAAGAACGTGCGCGACGTCGGGATCGGTGTCGGCGACGCCCAGGCCGAAGAAGGCGTCGTCGGAAGACTTGGCTTGGACATGGACGGTCACGGGCGTGCCTTTCAAAGGGGCGGCGGTTCGCGCGCTTACTAGCTGGAACGGGCGTCCAATCCAACCGCTGCAAGAAGTTTCAAAGCGCGGGAACCAATCTCGCCTTGGGTCGTTGGCGGTTTGGGCTGGGGGCCTGACTCGCGCACTAGCATGAGGGAATCTGAATGAGTACCGCACCGGGCGCCGTAGCGCCTTCGGGGGATGAGGTGATGCGCCTGGGCGCAGAGATCGTCGCCGCCTATGTGAGCCGCAACAACGTTCCTGTCGACGCGGTGCCCGACATCATTCGATCCGTCCACGACGCCCTGGACGGCCTGAACCGCGAGCCGGCGCCGGCGGTGGAAGCCCGCCCGAAGCCGGCCGTGCCCATCAGCAAGTCGGTTCAGCACGACTTCATCGTCTGCCTGGAGGACGGCAAGAAGCTCAAGATGCTGAAGCGCTACCTGCGCTCGCGCTATGACATGAGCCCTGAGGAATACCGCCGCCGCTGGGGGCTTGCGCCGGATTATCCGATGGTGGCGCCGGCCTACGCCGCCCGGCGATCCGACTTCGCCAAGCAGATCGGCCTCGGCCGCGGCGTTCGCCGCAAGTAGCGACGAACGCTTGATGGGCGTTTGCGGCGGCGAGCCCCCGGCTCGCCGTTCGCGTCCGCTCAGGCCGCGACGCCGCCGACGCGCTTGATGTTGCAGTGGGTCCAGAGGTCCTCGAGCGCGCGGACCAGATGGTCCATCATCGCGTCCGTGTGCGCCGGCCCGGGCGTGAAGCGCAGGCGCTCCGTACCACGCGGCACCGTCGGATAATTGATCGGCTGGACATAGATCCCGTAGTCCGAGAGCAGGATGTCCGAGATCATCTTGCAGTGGACGGGGTCGCCCACCGCCACCGGCACGATGTGGCTGACCGAGCTTTCCAGCACCGGCAGGCCGGCCTTGCTGAGGCGCGCCTTCAGGGTCGCGGCTCGTTCCTGGTGGATCTGGCGCACTTCGTCATGGGCCTTGAGCCAGCGGATCGAGGCGAGCGCCCCGGCCGCCAGGGACGGCGGGATCGAGGTCGTGAAGATGAAGCCGTCGGCATAGGAGCGGATCGCATCGACGATCACGGCGTCCGCGGCGATGTACCCGCCCATCACCCCGAACGCCTTGCCAAGGGTGCCTTCGACGATGTCGATGCCTGCCATGACGCCGTCACGTTCCGCGACGCCGGCGCCGCGCGGGCCGTACATGCCAACCGCATGGACTTCGTCGAGATAGGTCATGGCGCCGTACTTCTTCGCCAGAGCCACGGTGCCCCTCAGGTCGGCGATGTCGCCATCCATGGAATAGACGCTCTCGAACGCGATTAGCTTCGGCGCGTCCGCCGGCGCAGCGGCCAGCAATTCTTCCAGGTGCGCCAGATCGTTGTGACGGAACACCCGGCGCTGCTCACGCGGGCCGGCCCGGATGCCGGAGATCATCGAGTTGTGATTGAACTCATCGGAGAAGACGATCAGGCCCGGCAGGACCTTGTAGAGCGTCGAGAGTGAAGCCTCGTTGGACACGTAGCCGGACGTGAACAACAGGGCCGCTTCCTTGCCGTGCAGGTCAGCGAGTTCCCGCTCCAGCGAGACGTGATAATGGGTGGTGCCGGAGATATTGCGCGTGCCGCCCGACCCCGCGCCCGCCTCGTCGATCGCCTGCTTCATGGCGTCGATGACGACCGGGTTCTCACCCTGGCCCAGATAGTCGTTGGAGCACCAGACCACGACCTCCTGCTCCTTGCCATCCGGACGGGTCCAGGTCGCGCGGGGGAAAGCGCCGCGGTGGCGCTTGAGGTCCGCGAAGACCCGGTAGCGGCCTTCAGCGTGGACCTTGTCCAGCGCGGAGCGGAATGCCTCGGTATAATCCATCTAGTCCAACTCCAACCGGACGCCCGATGTGTGCGTCCGCCTGCCGCCCCGCGTCGAAACGTCGAGCTTTTGACACCGCATCTTTACATTGTCCACACGGTGGGCGCACCCGGTCGTATCGACGCGCCTTTTGCAAACATAGGCCCTCTTGGGCCGTTCGGCATCCAAGCTGAAGCGAACCGGGGGCGACTTGACGCAGATCAAGCTCGGATTGGGCCTACTGCCGCAGCTGCTCGCGGGCGATGATCACCCGCATCACCTCGTTGGTGCCTTCCAGAATCTGGTGGACGCGCAGGTCACGGACGATCCGCTCCAGCGGGTAGTCCTGCAGATAGCCGTAGCCCCCGTGCAGCTGCAGGGCCTGGTTCGCGACCTCGAAACAGACGTCGGTGGCGAAGCGCTTGCCCATGGCGCAGTACTCGCTGGCCCGGGGATGCTTGGCGTCCAGGGCGTGGGCGGCTCTGCGCACCATCAGCCGGGCGGCCTCCAGCTCGGTCGCCATGTCCGCCAGCCGCCATTGCAGCCCCTGGAACTCGGCCAGGGCCGCCCCGAATTGCTTGCGTGTCTGCAGGTACGTGCGGGCCGTATCGAGCGCCAGCCCCGCCCCGCCCAGCGAACACGAGGCGATGTTGATCCGCCCGCCGTCGAGCCCCGCCATGGCGATGCGGAACCCCTCCCCCTCGGCGCCGACGCGGTTGGCCGCCGGAACGCGGCAGTCGTCGAAATTGACCATGGCGGTGGGCTGGGCGTTCCAACCCATCTTCTTTTCCTGCGCCCCGAAGGACAGGCCGGGCGTTCCGTTCTCCACCACGAAGGTGGAGATCCCCTTCGGCCCCGGCCCGCCGGTGCGCGCCATCACCACATAGACGTCCGAGACGCCGCCGCCGGAGATGAAGGCCTTAGAGCCGTTCAGCACATAGTGGTCGCCGTCCAGCCGCGCGGTCGTGGCGAGCGAGGCGGCGTCGGAGCCGGCGCCGGGCTCGGTCAGGCAATAGCTGGCGATCAGCTCCATGGTCGCCAGCCTGGGCAGAAGGCGCTGGCGAAGCTCATTGGATCCGAACCGATCGATCATCCAGGCCGACATGTTGTGGATCGACATGAAGGCCGCCACGGCGACGTCCCCATAGGCCAGCTGTTCGAAGGCGATGGAGGCGTCGAGCCGCGTCAGGCCCGATCCACCGACCTCGTCGGACACGTAGACGGCGCCGAAGCCCAGCTCGGCCGCCTTGCGCATCACGTCGACGGGGAAGTGCTTCTCGGCGTCCCAGCGCGCCGAGTGCGGCGCGAGTTCGGCAGCGGCGAAGTCGTGGGCGGCGTCCTGGATGGCGCGCTGGTCGTCGGTGAGCTCGAAATTCATGATGAGAGATATAGCGCGATAACTGACGGTCGCTGAAGCCTTCCGATGTCCCGCCCGAAATGACGGTGACGCTGGGATAACCGTCGCACGGCCTGGCGCTGGCGCCGTCCGGGTTGCACGATCGTCACCTTCGAGGCTGACTGGTCGCAGCAGCGACGCGATGACAAGAGGCCGAACATGACGACCACAACCGGTGCGGACGAGATCGAGGCCCATATCCGCGGCTATATCGAACGCTGGAGCGCCAAGGACGGCGCCGCGGTCTGGTCGCGGTTCTACCGGCTGGACGCCTCCAGCCATCTAAAGAGCCAGGCCGATGTCCAGGCGATCCTCGACGACCTCGCCGCCCAGAACTTCGACCATACCGAGCTGCATTCGGTGCGAACAGAGACGCCAGGGCCGGACGATGCGCGGGTGCGGATCCGCTACACCCGCTTCAGGACCGACGGAACGCCGATGTCGGAGACGGACCTTGGGGCTGAATACCACCTCCACAAGTTCGCCGACGGCTGGCGGATCACCGTGGCGCGGTCGACCGAGTGAGGCCGAGCCTCCCGATCAGGCCTCCCAATCAGGCCTTGGGGCGAGGCGCCCGCGGATCAATAAACAGCGTCTGGTGGGCCCGGCCGAACGGCCCTGAGCGGTCGGCGAGCGTCATGTTGCTCAGCGCGACGCCCAGGCCCTGCAGCATGGCGTCGGCGTCCACCAGCAGCCATTCCCCGACCGGCCGCCGCACCATGTGCAGCGAGATGTCGACATTGGCGAAGGACCACTGCCTCGGGTCGACCACCTGGGCGACGCCGTTGCCGAAGTCCGAGAGCATGGCCGCATGCACCAGGGGGCTGGTGGGGATTCCGGAAACCAGGTCGGCCCCTAACCGGGTCCAGACGGTCCCTGGTCCGATCTGGTCGGGCTCGCCCGCCACCTGCCGGGTCTCGATCAATTCGGAGAGCAAAAGGTCCGACGGCAGGAACGCGCGCGTCGGGGACTCTTCCGGGCTCGGATAGGCCATGGGCGCGTCGATGCGGGGCGAGGCGATCTCGCGCACCCGCAGCACGCGCGCCCGCGCCACCGGCTCGCCGCCCGCCATCAGATGAGCCTCGACCATCTGCAGCTTGCGGCCCTCCCGCGTCACCGTCGCCTGGGTCAGGGTCGGCGCGAACGGCACCGGGCGCAGGATGTCGATCGTCACGTGCGCCGGGAGCATCGGGCCCGGAGCCTCGACCTGCTCGGCCACGTGCATCAATAGGCCGGCGACGGCGATGCCGACCGTCGCCCGGGTGTTCCACGGGCTGCGCACCGCCTCCTGTGGGACGAACATCTCGCCGTCCTGCGCAAAGAACACAGGCCGCACGCCGGCGCCGGACGTGGAGAAGCGGTCGGCAAGGTCGTCCAAAGGCGCCTCCAGCAAGCGGGCGCCGAGGATGTCTCAGGTCGGCGGCCAGAGCCCGCCGCTATACCGAGGCCGAAATGCGGTGGGAAGCAGACATCCGCTTGCGGGGACGCGGCGCCCCCGCGCTACCCCTGCGCAGCGATAGCCCCGCTCAATGTGCGCGCCAGGCTCTCTGCGGAATAGGGCTTAGCCACGAGGGCAAACCCGTGACGGCCCTCTTCCGCCAACACGTGGCTGTAGCCGCTGGTCAGGACCACAGGCAAATGCGGATAGCGACGACGGATCGATTTCGCGAGCTCAACGCCGCTGATCCCGGGCATGACGACATCCGAGAACACGACATCGAACGAGCGCGGCTCATCCTGCAATCGCTGCAGCGCCTCCTGGGCGGTGGTCACCCACGTGGTTCGATAACCGAGGTCGTGCAGCATCCCGGTCGAGAAAGCGCCCACGTCCATATTGTCCTCGACCACCAGGACGCGGGCGCTATGGACGGGAACTCCAGGCGCGCGGGGCTCGTCGGGTTCGGCCTCCCGAGCCGGCGCCTTCAGGGTGCGCGGCAGGTAAAGGGTGAAGGCTGCGCCGCCAGCGAGCCGGCTCTCGACGTCGATCTCGCCGCCGGACTGTTTGGCGAAGCCATAGACTTGGGAGAGTCCCAGCCCGGTCCCCTTTCCCACGCCCTTGGTGGTGAAGAAGGGCTCGAAGATGCTGTGCAGGTGTTCCGGCGCTATGCCCGAGCCGGTGTCGCGAACCGTGACGGCGACGAAGTCTCCCGACGCGCCGGGGTGCCGTCGCACTGGGGGAAGGTGCGACACCCGGTCCACCTCGAAGGTCAGTCGGCCCGTCTCGCCCATGGCGTCACGCGCGTTCACGGCCAGATTGACGAGCGCGGTTTCGAACTGGGCGATGTCCGCCTCGACCGCGCACGCGCCTTGGGGCACGCGGGTTTCGATCCGGATGCCTGGACCGACGAGCCCCCGGACCAGTTCGGCGACGTCAGTGATGCGCTCCTTCAGGTCGAAGACCTGCGGATCCAGGGGCTGGCGGCGGGCGAACGCCAGCAGCTGGCCCGTGACCTTGGTGGCCCGATCGACGGTGTCGGAGATGGCCTGGACGTAGCGCGCTCGGCGCGCCTCCGACAGGCCGGGCCGTGCAAGCAGGTCGACGGAGGAGCGGATGATCGTCAGCAGATTGTTGAAGTCATGGGCGACTCCACCAGTCAGCTGGCCGACCGCCTCCATCTTGTGCGCCTGCCGGAGAGCCTCCTCATTGCGCAGACGTTCGGTGATGTCGCGTCCCACGGCGTAGACCAGGCCGCGCTCAGGCGAGGCGCGCCAGGAGATGTGGCGATAGCCGCCATCCCGGTGGAGGGCGCGATTCTCGAAACGCAAGGTGGGGACGCCGGCATCCAGCCGCGAGATCTCCGCCCGGGTGACTTCGACGTCGTCGGGGTGGACGAGGTCCAGGACGTTGGCCGCGCGGATCTCGGCCTCGCTCCAGCCGAGCGTCGCCGTCCAGGCTCCGTTGACCGCGAGGTACTCGCCCCGGGCGTTGGTGACGCTCATCAGGTCCGCCGAGAGTTCCCAGATGCGGTCGCGTTCCAACGTCCTTTCCGTGACACGCTGCTGAAGGGAGCTGTTGAGCTCGCGAAGCTGGGCTTCACGGTCCCGTAGCTGGGCCTCGACCTCCTGCCGCCGGCGGGCGCTGTCGGTCACGTCCTCCGCCGTGTGGATGATGTGGGTGACCGCCCCGGCCGGGCCGATCAGCGGCCAGTTGATCGGACTCCAATAGTGTTCCTCGAAGGTCCCGTCCGCGTGCCGGATGTCGTACCGCTGAATAGGCATCCGGTCGGGGGCGCGGGTCCGCAGGACCCGTTCCAGGGAGGCTCGCAGGTTCATGACGCCGTCGGCCGCCGGATCCTCCGGGTTGTCCGGAAAGAGCTCAAACAGCGGTCGGCCGATGGTGTTTTCCCGTCGCGTCATGGTGGCGACCAGGCGTTCGTCGGTGACGGCGACCATGGTGAAATCGGCGTCGGCGGCAAGCAGGACGTAGTTCCCCGGCAGCGCTGCGAACAGCGCCTGCGGGTCGAGGGGCGCGGCCGACATCGGAGCTGGCAAGGTCATCGGCTGACAACCGCCTTCCTTGGGTGGGAAGGTCGGCTCTACCGGCTTTCCCGTTCAGCCATATTTACCTGAAAATACTATAATTACCAATAGCTTCATGCCAATAGGCGAGGCGGAGACTAATTCCCGCCCTGCGTGTTTCTGGGGTGTCTCGCCCCCTCGGACGCACCAGATTTCGGCTGCAGCGCCCACCGTCGGCGCGGCGTCAGCCCAGCCCGCGCGCATGTCCTTCCGAGAGCGCGCCTTCCCAATGTCCGCGATTGAAGGCGGTCATTCCGTGGTGACGATGGTTGCCCGAGCTACGTAGCGTTAAGCCACCGTCGGGAGATTCTCATGCAGCCGATACCTGAGACACCGATGGAGGCGCTGGGGGTGTTCCGCAACCCGGACTCTGAGGATTGGGAGCGCGATTACGCCGCCATGATGATCACCTCGCTCGACGAGGCGCTGCCTGATCTTGTCGCGACAGCCCGCGACGTCACAGCCAGTGAAGCATTGCAGCAGAGAGCGGCCGAGTGTCTCGCGGTCGCCTGGAGAAATCGGGGGATGCTTATGACCGCCGACATCTCTGGTTTTGCGCCCGCTGCCCGCCAAGAGATTCTCTTTCATCGGGGCATGGGAGAGCCATTTCGAGGCTGATGGTTAAGTCCGCAATGGGGCGAACTTGGATGGCGGCCTAGGGGTCGAAATCCGACGGCCCGCCCCCCCCCGGAAAGCGCCGAGCTTGGCGATCGTAGCTGCGCCTGCGCCAAGCTGAAGCGCCCCGGCATGGCGGTCGCCGGGGGTGAACCCCCGGCGCTTTGCGCCACCTCCCCCTGATCGCGCTTCGCGCTGGGGAGGATCTATGGATCAGATGCTCCCCAAAGGGGGAGCTCCCGGCAAAGCCGGGTGAGGGGGTTGAGGCCCCGGCGCCTCCATATGCAATCGCCATCCCTCCCCCAGCCCTTCCCTCCACTGGAAAGCGCCGCCCACTTGCGCCCCGCGCGGCGATGCGCGACAGCGACGGCATGAGCAATGCGCCCCTCGCCGCCTATCCCGCCCTGCGCCTGCGCCGCCTGCGTCAGGCCGATTGGGTGCGCCGGCTGGTGCGTGAGAGCGTCCTGACGCCCGCCGACCTGATCTGGTCGATGGTGGTCCACGAGGGCGACGGCCAGGTCCCGGTCGCCTCGATGCCGGGCATGGCGCGGCTGTCGGTCAAGGACGCCGCCGCCGCCGCCAAGGAAGCCCGCAAGCTGGGCATCCCGGCCATCGCGGTCTTCCCCCACATCGACGGGGCCCGGAAAGACGCCAGGGGCTCCCTCGCCGCCGATCCGGACAATCTCGTCGCCCGCGCCGTCAAGGCGATGAAGGACGCCGCGCCGGAGGTGGGCGTCATGTGCGACGTCGCCCTCGACCCTTTCACGGACCATGGGCACGACGGCCTGATCGAGGGCGGCCGCGTCCTCAATGATCCCACCATCGAAGTCCTGGTCGCTCAGGCCTTGATGCAGGCGAAGGCCGGCTGCGACATCCTCGCCCCCTCCGACATGATGGACGGCCGCTGCGGCGCGCTGCGCCGGGCGCTCGAGGCCTCCGGCCATCAGGACGTGATGATCATGTCCTACGCCGCCAAGTACGCCTCGGCCTTCTACGGTCCGTACCGGGACGCGATCGGCTCAGGCAAGCTGGGGAGCGGCTCCATCGACAATCCGGCCGACAAGAAGACCTACCAGATGGACCCCGCCAACAGCGCCGAGGCCCTGCGCGAGGTCGCGCTCGACATCGCCGAGGGCGCCGACATGGTGATGGTCAAGCCGGGCATGCCCTATCTCGACATCGTGCGGCAGGTGGTCGACGCCTTTTCGGTCCCGACCTTCGCCTTCCAGGTGTCCGGCGAGTACGCCATGCTGATGGCCGCCGGCCAGAACGGCTGGCTGGACGAGGAGCGCGCGATCCTGGAAAGCCTGGGCGCGTTCAAGCGCGCGGGCTGCGCCGGCGTGATCACCTATTTTGCTCCGCGTGCGGCGCGCCTGTTGGGCGCATGACGACCCTTCCTCAGGACCGCCACGTCTGCGACATATTCGCGTGAGAGGCGATCTGCGACGCGCGACCACACCCCTTGATGAAGAATTCGTTCGTAATCTTGGGCGTAGGCTTTGGTCGACATCCACCCGCTGGCTCCAGAGACGCCTATGTCCGCTCACCTTCCCTCGCTGATCGTCGTACTCGCGCTCCTGTCCTCGCCCCTGGCTATCGGCGCCCTGGTGCTCTGGAGCGCCCATCGAGGTTACATGGCCAGCGGCGGGGGCCGCGCCGAGGGCTAGAGCCCCCGCGGCGGCGGCCCGTCAGGGCTCGCCGCGCTCGAGCCGTGCGACCAGGCTGGACGTATCCCAGCGCCCGCCGCCCATGGCCTGCAGTTCGCCATAGAAGCCGTCGACCAGGCGGGCCACGTCCAGGCGCGCGCCGTTGCGGGTCGCCTCGTCCAGCACAAGGCCCAGGTCCTTGCGCATCCAGTCCACCGCGAAGCCGAAGTCGAAGCGGCCTTCCGCCATCGTCGGCCAGCGGTTGTCCATCTGCCAGGACTGGGCAGCGCCCTTGGAGATCGCCTGGAAGACGGCGTCCGGATCCAGGCCCGCCCGCTTCGCGAAATGCAGCCCTTCGGCCAGGCCCTGCACGAGGCCGGCGATGCAGACCTGATTGACCATCTTGGTGAGTTGCCCGGCGCCCGGCCCGCCCATCAGGCGAACGGCCTTGGCGTAGGCGCCGACGACCGGCTCGATCCGCGCGAAGGCCTGCGACACGCCGCCGCACATGATGGTGAGCTGACCCGCCTCGGCTCCCGCCTGGCCGCCCGACACAGGCGCGTCGACGAAATGGCGGCCGCCCGCTTCGGCGATCGCGGCCATCTCCCGCGCGACGACAGCGGAGGTGGTGGTGTGGTCGACCACGACGGCGCCCGGCGCCATCGCCGGCAGGGCCGCCGCGCAGACGGCGCGCACGTCGTCGTCGGTCCCCACGCAGAGCGCCACGACCTCAGCGCCGGCCGCAGCTTCGGCGACCGAGGCGGCCGCACGGCCGCCGTGGGCCTGCGCCCACCGCTCGGCCTTCTGCGGCGTGCGGTTGAACACCGCGACCTCGTGTCCCGCCCGGACCAGGTGACCGGCCATGGGAAAACCCATCACGCCCAGACCAATGAATGCCGTCTTCATCCGCGCCTCGCCGCCTCCTGCAACACCATCTTAACGACCCCCGGGCACGGTGCGACTCGCCCGTCTTAATTCCGGATCAACCATGTCGACCGGCGAACAGCCAATAATCATCAAGCGCATCAAGAAGGGCGGCCACGGCGGCCACCACGGAGGCGCTTGGAAGGTCGCTTACGCCGACTTCGTGACCGCCATGATGGCGTTCTTCCTCTTGATGTGGCTGATCAACACGACCAGCCCGGAGCAGAAGCGCGGCATCGCCGACTATTTCGCGCCGGCCAGCGTCTCGGAGACGACCTCGGGGGCCGGCGGGATCCTCAACGGCACGGCCCTGGGCGACGACGGCGCCAAGGGGGCCGGCTCGGCGGACATCATCGAGTCCAAGGCGCCCGAATCACGCAACCCGAACGACGGCGACAAGTCCGAGGCTTCCAAGGCCCAGGCCGCCGACGCGGCCAACGACCCCCTGCGCGAGGCCCAGCAGCGCCAGGAAGAGGCCTCGTTCGCCTCGGCTGCGCAGTCGCTGCGCCAGGCGCTGCAGGACATGCCGGAACTCGCCGAGCTGTCGAAGAACATCCTCGTCGACGTCACCCCGGAAGGCCTGCGCATCCAGCTGGTCGACCAGGAAGGCCGCTCGATGTTCAACGAGGGCCAGACCCAGCCGAACGATCGCGCCAAGCTGCTGCTGCGCGCGGTCTCCAAGGTCATCAATCAGCTGCCGAACCGAATCAGTCTCTACGGCCACACCTCGATGAGTTCGAACGGCGCCAGGGCCGAGGGCGACTGGGCCCTGTCGGCCGCCCGGGCCGACGCCTCGCGACGGATCTTGCAAGGCGCCGGGGTGGACCCCGACCGGATCTACCAGGTGTCCGGCAAGGCCGCTTCGGAGCCGCTTTATCCCGACGATCCGACCTTGCCCGGCAACCGGCGCCTGGCCATCGTCCTGCTCCGCGAAGCGCCAGTGCTGCCGCCGGATCATGGTCTGTGACGAGGCGACTTGCGCGATGGCCCGGCTTGCCGCCTAATCGCAAAAGGCGCGAAGGTTCAACGGTGAACGCAGGCCCGTGACCCACTACTTCCCGACCCGGCAGCTTCGGTTCTTTCTGACCGCGCCGTCGCCATGCCCTTACCTGCCCGACCGCTTCGAGCGGAAGGTGTTCGCCCACCTGCCCCTCTCGGACGGGGCGACCGTCAACGACTCCCTCACCCAGGTCGGCTTCCGCCGTTCGCAGAACATCGCCTACCGGCCCGCGTGCGAATCCTGCACCGCCTGCGTCTCGGCGCGCATCCCGGTCGCGGACTATGTGTTCTCCCGGTCCGAGCGGCGCACCCTGGCGCGCAACGACGACCTCGAGCGGCATCTGGTCGAGGCAGAGGCGACCATGGAGCAGTTCGATCTCCTGCGCCGCTACCTCACCACCCGGCACGCCGACGGCGGCATGGCCGAGATGACCTGGCCCGACTATGTGGCCATGGTCGAGGACACCGCGGTGCGCACCCACATCGTGGAATATCGGCGCAAGTCAAAGGACGGCGGCCCGGGCGATCTGGCCGCCTGCGCCCTGGTCGACCTGATGCATGACGGCCTGTCGCTGGTCTATTCGTTCTACGAACCGGCCCAGACGCGACGGAGCCTCGGCTCCTTCATGATCCTGGACCACGTCATTCAGGCGGGGCTGACGGCCCAGCCCTACGTCTATCTGGGCTACTGGGTGCAGGGCAGCGAGAAGATGGACTACAAGGTCCGCTTCTCGCCGGTGGAGCTCCTGCGCCCGGAAGGCTGGATGCGGCACGGCGCGCGGAGCTCAGTCGCCGCCGAGTGACCTCAGGGAGCGCGCCGCACGCCCATCGAACGACACCGGCTTTGGAGCGACTGAGCCCTGTCCACAAGTTCACGCGCCGAGAGATCGACCGCGATTCGGGGTCTTGCTAGACTTGGGCGGTGATCAGCTTTTCAAGGCCCGGCGCATGGCGCGACAGCTTCGGCTGAGGCTTCGACGCCCAAGCGCGCTCGGACGCGCCGATTTTGTCGAAGGTCCGTCCAACGCCCTCGCCGCGGCGACGATCGACGCCTGGCCGGCCTGGCACGGCGGCGCCCTGGCGCTCGTCGGGCCCGAAGGCGCCGGCAAGACGCACCTGGCCCTCGCCTGGGCCGATCGCGCCGGCGCGACCGTACTGGAGCGCCAGGCGCCGGACCTCTCCGCGGCCGACGGCCGGCCCGTCCTGATCGAAGACGTGGACCGCGGCGCGCCTGACGAAGCCCTGTTCCACCTGATCAACATGGCCGCCCGCGCCGGCGGCGGGCTGCTGCTGACCGCCCGGACCCCGCCGACCGCCTGGAAGGCGGATCTCCCGGACCTTCGCTCGCGGCTGAACGCCTTGCCCGTGGCCGTCATCGCGGACCCTTGCGACGTCGTTCTCGAGGCGGTGCTTAGAAAACTGTTCCGTGAAAGGAGCATTCGCCCAAAGGACGAGGTCTATCCCTATCTATTGAGGCGAATGGAAAGGTCTGTGCCTCAGGCCCGTGAAATCGTCAGGCGCCTTGACGAGGCCGCCGACGAGGCGGGTCGGCCGATTTCCCGTGCGCTCGCACGACAGATTCTTGAAGACGATAATGGGAATCTTGACCTTTTCGACTGAACACTTAGGTCGAATGAACGCCGAGTATGGAGCCCCTGATGAATGACGCCGCGCCAATTTCCGCCGCTCCGGCCGCGGACGCTGGAGGGCGCATGGCCTGGAACGAGGCGCTGGCCACCGCGCCGGACAGGTTCTTCAACCGGGAGCTCTCGTGGCTGGCGTTCAATCGCCGGGTGCTGGAGGAAAGCCGCAACCCCCGCCACCCGCTGCTCGAACAGCTCCGCTTCCTGGCGATCTCGGCCAACAACCTCGACGAATTCTACATGGTCCGCGTCGCCGGCCTGAAGGCCCAGGTGCGTGAGGGCGTGCGCAAGCCGAGCCAGGACGGGCTGACCCCGGTCGAGCAGCTCACCCGCCTGAACGCCCGCGCCGCCGAGTTGATGACGGACCAGCAGGCCCGCTGGCGTGAACTGCGCCGTGAGCTCGCCGACGAAGGCCTGCGGGTCATTTCGCCCGGCGAAGTCACCGCCGCCGAGCGCACGGCCATGGAGGCCGAGTTCCTTACCCAGCTTTTCCCGGTCCTGACCCCCCTGGCCATCGATCCGGCGCACCCCTTCCCCTTCATTCCGAACCTCGCCTTCAGCCTGGCGCTGAAGCTGCGGCAGACATCTTCTGGGCGGCAATTCTACGCACTGACCCCGATCCCTGCGCAGGTGGCGCGGTTCTGGGATCTGCCGGTCCAGGCCGGGCGGCGCAAGACCTCGCGCCGGGTCCTGTCGCTGGAGAACCTCGTCGCCCTCTGCGTCGACCGCCTGTTCCCCGGCTGTGAAGTCGAAGGACAGGGCGTGTTCCGGCTGATCCGCGATTCGGACGTGGAGATGGAGGAAGAGGCCGAGGACCTGGTCCGCGAGTTCGAGGCGATGCTCAAGCAGCGGCGCATGGGCTCGGTGGTGCGGGTGGAGATCGAGTCCGCCATGCCGAACGATCTGGCCGCCTTCATCATCACCAACCTGCGCGCCAACCCCGAGGACGTGATCCTGATCGACGGCCTCCTGGGCCTGGACGAACTCTCGCAGCTGATACCGCCTGACCGCGCCGACCTGAAGTTCAAGCCCTTCGAGGCCCGATTCCCCGAGCGGATCCGCGACCATGCCGGCGACTGCTTCGCCGCGATCCGGCAAAAGGACATCCTGGTCCATCACCCCTTCGAGAGCTTCGACGTGGTGGTGCAGTTCCTGCGGCAGGCCGCCCGCGACCCCAACGTCCTGGCCATCAAGCAGACCCTCTATCGGACCTCGTCCGACAGCCCGATCGTCGCCGCCCTGATCGAGGCGGCGGAGACCGGCAAGAACGTCACCGCCCTGGTGGAGATCAAGGCCCGCTTCGACGAGGCGGCGAACATGAAATGGGCCCGCGACCTGGAACGCGCCGGGGTCCACGTCGTGTTCGGCTTCGTGGAGTACAAGACCCACGGCAAGCTCTCGATGGTCGTCCGGCGCGAGGGCGACACCCTGCGCACCTACTGTCACCTGGGCACCGGCAACTACCACCCGGTGACGGCGCGCATCTATACGGACCTGTCGCTGTTCACCACCGACCCCGCCCTCGGCCGGGATTCAGCGCGGCTGTTCAACTACATCACCGGCTATGCGCTCCCGGAGAAGATGGAGAAGCTCTCCTTCTCGCCGCTCACCATGAAGCGCGATCTCCTCACCCTGATCGCCCGCGAGGTGGAGAACGCCTGCCAGGGCAAGCCGGCCGCCATCTGGGCCAAGCTCAACGCCCTGGTCGACCCCGTGCTGATCGATGCGCTCTATGCGGCCAGCCAGGCGGGGGTTTCGATCGATCTCGTCATCCGCGGCATCTGCTGCCTGCGGCCTGGCGTGCCTGGGCTGTCCGACAACATCCGGGTCAAGTCGATCGTCGGCCGCTTCCTGGAGCACTCCCGGATCGTCGCCTTCGCCAACGGCGCGCCCATGCCCTCCTCGGACACGCGGGTGTTCATTTCGTCGGCGGACTGGATGCCGCGCAACCTGGACCGCCGCGTGGAAGTTCTCACTCCGATCGAGAACCCCACGGTGCATCAGCAGGTGCTGCAGCAAATCATGGTCGCCAACCTCAAAGACGAGGCGCAAAGCTGGACGCTGGACGGCGAAGGCCGCTATACGCGGGACCCGTCCTGGGACAACCCGAGCGCCTTTTCCGCGCACGAGTATTTCATGACCAACCCAAGCCTTTCCGGACGAGGGCAGAAGGTGAAGGACATGCCGCGCGCGATCGATCATGTGGCCACGCGCGGATAGACAATCCTTCGCCGCGCCGGCGCCGTCCGACGGCGGCCGGCAGGCCGCGGTCATCGACCTTGGCTCCAATTCGGTCCGTCTCGTCATCTACCGGATCGAAGGCCGGGCGATCTGGACGGTCTTCAATGAGAAGGCCCTGGCCGGCCTCGGCCGCGACTTGCCTCAGACCGGGCGTCTGTCGCCTGACGGTGTGGAGACCGCGCTCAACGCCCTTCGGCGCTATCGCGCCGTGCTTCACGCCTGGGACGAGACCGAGCTCTATGCGGCCGCCACGGCGGCTGTCCGCGAGGCTTCGGACGGCCCGGCCTTCCTGCGCCGGGTCCGCGACGAGACCGGCCTCGACGTCCAGGTCCTGTCGGGAGAAATGGAGGCGCGATACGGCGCGCTCGGCGTCCTCGCTGGCTCCCCTGAAGCCGAGGGCCTGGTGGGCGACCTCGGCGGGTCGAGCCTGGAGCTCACGCCCGTGGGGGGCGGCCGCGCGGACCCCGGGGTCACCCTCCCGCTCGGCCCGTTCGCGCTCGGCGCGCCCAGGTCGCTGGACATCGAGGCCGCCCGTCGCCTGATCGAGGCGCGCCTCGCCGACGTCGGCGACCGCTTCCAGGGCCAGACCCTGCACGCGGTGGGCGGCAGCTGGCGCAACCTGGCCCTACTGCACATGGAAATGTCCGGCTATCCGCTTCACGTCACGCATCTCTACGAAATGACACGCAGCGACGCGCTCGACGTGGCCCGCTTCGCCGCGCGCCAGTCGAAACATTCCCTGGAGCGCATCCAGGGGCTCTCGAAGAAGCGCTTCGACACCCTGCCCTATGCGGCCCTGGTCCTGGAGACCCTGGTCGAACGCCTCGACGTGTCCCGGGTGGTGACCTCGGCCTACGGCGTGCGCGAAGGCATGTTGTTCGATTCCATGAGCCCCGCCGACCAGGCGGCCGATCCGCTCATCGCCGGCTGCGCGGCCCTGGCCCGCGCCCGGGGCTTCTCGGTCGATCTCGGCGAAGCGCTCGAGACCTGGCTCGTCCCCGCCTTCACCGCCTTGCCGCCGGTCTTCGGCGCCCGCGATCCAGTGCTGAGCGCCGCCGCCTGCCGCCTGGCCGACCTGGGCGCGCGGCTGCACCCGGACCACCGAGCCGATGTGGTGTTCGAACAGGTCCTGCGCGCGCCGCTGGCCGGGATGAGCCATCCGGAGCGGGCGTTCCTCGCCTGCGCCATCTTCTCCCGCTACACGGCGGCCACCACCACCCCGGAGCCCGAGGTGATCTCGCGGCTGCTCAGCGCCGACCGCCGGCAACGCGCCCGGGCGCTTGGGGCCGCCATCCGGCTGGGCTGCGACCTCTCCGGCCGCAACGCCCGGCTCCTGGAAAACGCCCGGCTGTCGATTCGGGACGGCAATCTGTCCCTGACCGCCGCGCCGGGCTGGGGGGACATGCTGCTCGGCGAACAGACGGCCAAGCGCGCCGCGACCCTGGCCGGCGTGCTGAAGCTGAAACTCCAGATGGCCTGACGGCGACGAGGTCCCGGCTTAGTCCGCCGCGGGCCTGGGCGCTCGGCGCACCTCCACGACACGCACCCGCGCACCGTCCAGCACCAGGCCGAGTTCGCCGCGCTTGAGCTTCAGGGCGTCGGCGCCGAATGCGTCGCGCCGCCAGCCGGTGAGCGCGGGAGTGTCGGCGGCGTCGTCATTGGCGATCATCTCGAGGTCGGAGACCGTCGCGATCAGCTTGGACGCCACGCCCGCATCTTCCGCCCGCGCCTTGAGCAGCACCTTGAGAAGCTCGACCACCGCTCCCGCGGCGGGTGATGACGGGCTGCGGCTGCGCTCGAGCACCGGCGCATAGGCCTCAGGGTCGCGCAGCGAATCCCGCACGGCGGCCAGCAGGTCCGGCCCGAACCGAGAGCCTGAGAACCCCTTGGGCACCGAGCGCAACCGATCCAGCGCCTCGGCGTCGAGCGGCGCCTGGGTGGCGATCTCGTCGATCGCCTCGTCCTTCAGGATGCGGTTGCGCGGCTGGTCGCGCATCTGGGCCGTCCGCTCGCGCCAGGCGGCCACGCCCTTGAACACCGCCAGATACTTGGACGTGTGACGCCGGGGCTTCAGGCGCTTCCAGGCCCGCTCGGGGTCCATGTCGTAGTTGTCGTCGGCGATGAGGCCCTTCATCTCGTCGGCGACCCAGGCGTAGCGGCCCTCCTGGTCCAGCCGCGCGCGCAGCATGGGATAGAGCCGCGCCAGGTGGGTGACGTCCGCCACGGCGTAGGTCAGCTGGGCCTCGGAGAGCGGCCGGCGCGCCCAGTCGGTGAACCGGCTGGACTTGTCGAGCTCGATCTTGAGCATCTGGCGCACCAGGGCGTCATAAGCCACCTGTTCGCCGAAGCCAGCGGCCATGCCAGCGACCTGGGTGTCGAACAGCGGCTTGGGCGTGGCCTTCAGATTGTAGAAGATTTCCACGTCCTGGCGCGCGGCGTGGAACACCTTGAGGATGCTCTGGTCCCTCAGGACCTCCAGGAACGGCTCCAGATCGAGGCCCTCGGCGAGGGGATCAATCGCAGCCTCGATGTCCCGCGTAGCCGCCTGGATCAGGCAGAGTTTGGGCCAGTAGGTCGTCTCGCGCATGAACTCGGTGTCCACGGCGACGAATTCCTGGCCTTTCAACTGATTGCAGAACGCCGCGAGGTCGGCGGTGGTGGTGATCGGCGTCATCCGCTAGCTATAGCCCCGCGTCCGCCCGAGTCTGCAAGACCGCGTGGCGGCGCCCATGTCGATTTTCGTTGGGGACCCCCCTCCATGACCGAGCGGCCGAACGGGCTGACCTATGCGCAGGCGGGCGTCGACATCGACGCCGGGAACGCCTTGGTGGAACGGATCAAGCCTTTGGCCAAGTCCACGCGCCGGCCAGGGGCCGAAGCTTCGCTGGGCGGTTTCGGCGCTCTGTTCGACCTCAAGGCGGCCGGCTATCTCGATCCGCTGCTGGTGACCACCACGGACGGCGTCGGCACCAAGCTGAAGGTGGCGATCGACACCGGGCGACACGGCACGGTCGGGATCGACCTGGTGGGCATGTGCGTCAACGACCTCCTGGCCCAGGGCGCCGAGCCGTTGATGTTCCTGGACTATTTCGCCACCGGGAAGCTCGACGTCGAGGCCGCAGCCGCGGTTGTGGCCGGGATCGCCGAGGGTTGCCGGCAGGCCGGGGCCGCGTTGGTCGGCGGCGAGACGGCCGAGATGCCGGGCCTCTATAGCGAGGGCGACTATGACCTCGCCGGCTTCTGCGTCGGCGCCGTCGACCGCGGCGGCGTGCTGCCCCGGCTGGACGACCAGAAGCCAGGCGACCTCCTGATCGGCGTGGCCTCCTCGGGCCCGCATTCCAACGGCTATTCGCTGATCCGCCGGATCGTGGAGCGCTCGGGCCTGGCCTGGGACGCCCCCGCCCCCTTCATCCCTGGAAGCGATCTTGCGGATGCGCTCCTCACCCCGACCCGAATCTACGTCAAAAGCCTGCTGCCGCAGATCAAGGCCGGACGCCTGAAAGGGCTGGCCCACATCACCGGCGGCGGACTGATCGAAAATCCGCCCCGGGCGATTCGGGAGGGCCTGGAGCCCCGATTCGACTGGAACGCCTGGTCGCTGCCGCCCGTGTTCGCCTGGCTGCAGCAAACCGGCGGGGTCGCCGAGCAGGAAATGCGGCGCACCTTCAATTGCGGCGTCGGCCTCGTGCTGATCGCCTCGCCCGACGCGGCGCCCGAGGTGCTGAAGGGCCTTCTCGCCGCCGGCGAAGACGCCTTCATCTGCGGCGAACTCGCGGCCGCCTGAAGCAAGAAAGCCTCCGGCTGCGAGGCCGGAGGCTCTTGATGACGCCTGTGACCGCGGATCGGTCGGGCGGGCGTTTATTGCTTTTCGGTCTTTTCGGTCTTCGCGTGCTTCTTCGCGGGCTTGGCGCTGTCCGTCGACGCGGCGGCGCTTTCATCCTTGGCGGGCGGCGCCGCGGTGGTGTCCGTGGCGGTGGTCGACGCGGCTTCGCCTTGAGCGGGCGCGCTGGCGGCCGGGTCGGCGGCGGGCGTGGTCGTGCTCGAAGCGGCCGGTTGGTTAGAAGCCTTGGCGTCGGTCGCCTGGGCGGATTCGGCGAAGGCCGGAGCGGCGGCGAGAAGAGCGGCCGAGGCGAAGCCCGCGTAAAGGACCTTGAGATTCATCTGGAGTCTCCCGAGCGGCCCGACCCGTGTCGAACCGAATTGAAGGTCCCGACAACACAGTGACTTCATGGCCCCAGAAGGGCGACAAACCGCTATTGTTAACCAAGGCCACCCTATTCTGGCCTTGATCCTGACAATTTGGAGCTTGACCACAAGTCTTCAGAGAAGAGTTGTGTAAGGAGCAGAAGATACTGCGCGCTCGGAGATCGATACTCCTTATCGCGCAGAGGCTGCGGCCGCCCTCGCCGAGAGCGGCCGCACCGGACAGCCTCTAGATCAGCCGACGATCTGGTCGTCGGTGAAGAACTGGGCGATCTCGATCGCAGCGTTCTCCTGGCTGTCGGAACCGTGGACGGAATTTTCGCCGACGTTCTTGGCGAACCGCTTGCGGATAGTGCCCTCAGCGGCATCGGCCGGATTGGTCGCGCCCATCACTTCGCGATAGCGGGCGACGGCGTTGTCGCCTTCCAGCACCTGCACGACCACCGGCTGGGCGGTCATCTGGCCGACGAGTTCGCCGTAGAACGGGCGTTCCTTGTGGACCTCGTAGAATTTCTTGGCCTGGGCCTCGGTCAGCCGGATGCGGCGCTGGGCGACGATGCGCAGCCCCGCCCCTTCGATCACCGCATTGATCGCGCCGGTGAGATTCCGTTCGGTGGCGTCCGGCTTAAGGATCGAGAAGGTGCGTTCGGTCATGGGCTTTCGCATTTCATAGGAGCATGGGGAGGCGCGGCTTATAGACGAAAGCTTGCGGCGGCCTCAAGCCACGCTGGCGATACGGGCGGGCCTCTGTTACCAGTCCGCCGCCGCGCCCGACGCGCATCTTGTGCTCCGCAAGGCCTTTTCGAGCTCCCTCCTCGCCATGCTTCAGATTACAGACCTCGTCTTCGACGCCTGGGGGCGGCGCTTCTTCGATGGGGCGAGCGCGACCTTGCCCAAGGACGCCAAGGTGGGCCTCGTCGGGCGAAACGGCGCCGGCAAGACCACGCTCTTCAAGCTGATCAAGGGCGAACTCGTCCTCGGCTCCGGCGAGCTCAGCCTGCCCAAGGCGGCCAGGTTCGGCGCGGTCGACCAGGAGCATCCGGCCACACCTGTCACCCTGATGGATACGGTGCTCGAAGCCGACGTCCGGCGCGCCGACCTGATGGAGCGCCTGGAAACGGCGCCGCCCGAGGAGCTCGGGGAGATCTACGCTGAGCTCAATCATATCGACGCCGACCGGGCGCCCTCGCGCGCGGCGGAGATCCTGGCCGGGCTGGGCTTCACCAACGAGGACCTGACGCGCCCGATGGCCGAGTTCTCGGGCGGCTGGCGCATGCGCGTGGCCCTGGCCGCGGCGCTGTTCGCCGAGCCGGACCTGCTGCTCCTGGACGAACCGACCAACTATCTCGACCTGGAAGGCGCGCTCTGGCTGGAGGCGCGCCTGAAGCGCTATCCGAACACGGCGATCATCATCAGCCACGACCGGGAGCTTCTGAACAACTCGGTCGACCACATCCTGCATCTCGCGGACGGCAAGCTCACGCTCTACGCCGGCGGCTATGACGAGTTCGAGCGCCAGCGCGCGGAGAAGATGCGGCTCCAGGAGTCGTCGCGGGTCAAGATCGAGGCCAAGCGCGCCCACATGCAGGCCTTCGTCGACCGCTTCCGGGCCACGGCGAGCAAGGCCACCCAGGCGCAGTCACGGCTGAAGATGCTGGCCAAGCTCGCGCCGATCGACGCGGTGGTGGAGGATCGGACCGTTCCCTTCACCCTGCCCTCGCCCGAGCGCCCCCTGGCCCCGCCCCTGGTGCGTCTGGAAGGCGCGAGCGTCTGCTATGGCGCGGCCCCGCCGGTGCTGCGCGGCATGAACCTGCGCCTGGACATCGACGACCGCATCGGCCTGCTGGGCGTCAACGGCGCGGGCAAGTCCACCTTCGCCAAGCTGGTCGCCGGGGCCCTGGCCCTGCGCGACGGGTCCATGCACCGGGACCGGCGGATGCGGGTCGGCTGGTTCCACCAGCACCAGATCGAGGCGATGGACCCGACGGACACGCCGCTGGACATCATCCGCCGCGCCCTGCCCGAGGCCTCGGAGGCGGCGCGTCGCTCCAGGCTCGCCCAGTTCGGGCTGCCCGCCCTGAAGGTGGAGACCAAGGTGGCGGACCTGTCGGGCGGCGAGCGGGCGCGCCTGCTGCTCAACCTCGTGGCCCTGGAACGGCCGCACCTGCTGATCCTCGACGAGCCGACCAACCACCTCGACATCGATTCCCGCAGAGCGCTGCTCGACGCCCTGAACGATTATGAGGGCGCCGTGGTGCTGATCACCCACGACCGCTCGCTGATGGAGATGGTGGCCGACCGGCTGTGGCTCGCCGCCGACGGGACCATCGCCCCCTTCGAGGGGGACATGGAGGACTATGCGCGCTTCGTGCTCGATCGCGCCAAGGCCGGCGCCCGCGCGCCCTCGCAGGTCGCCGCGCCGCCATCGGCCCCGCCTGCTGCGCCGACGCCGGCTCGCAAGGCCAAGGTTCCCACCGGCTCAGCCCGGCGCCGCGCCGAGGCGGCCGAGGCGCGCCTGACCAGGGCCGAGTCGGCGCTATTGGCCGTCGACAACTCGCTCACCGATCCGACCACCTTCGCCGGCGATCCCGCCAAGGCCGCCGAACTCGGACGCCAGCGCGAGCTGGCGCAAGCGGAGATCGAGGCGGCGGAGATGGAATGGATGGCGGCCCAGGAGGCCTACGACGCCATCAAGACGGACGGCTGAGCCTCAGCGCCAGAACGTCACGACCACATAGGCCGCCACAAGCAGGCCCAGGGCGACGATCAGCACGCGCCCGACCAGCTGGTTGCGGCGCATGCGCTTCTCCTCCGGTTCGGGCGCGTTCATCCGCAGCGCACCTCGCGGATCAGGCCGGTCTCGGCGTCGTAGAAAAAGTTCAGCCGTCGGGGGTCGTAGTCCATGGTCACCGGGCAGGTGGTGCAGGCGACGCGCTGCAGGGCGGGCGTGACCGGAACCGGGATCTCGCTCCGCGGCCGACCCACCAGATGCTGGAATTCGCGCGCGCCGCACGCGTCGCGGGCCCCCTCCGGCGCGGACGGACGGTGATGGACGGGCGGCGGGGCGGCTGGCCCCGGACCCTGGGGCGGCGCCGGCTCGGCGCACCCGTAGAGCAGGACGAGCGCCGCCCCGAGGGCGATCAGAGGCCTCATCATTGCTTTTCCCACCCCCGGCCCTTCTGACGCCAGTAGGACAGGTCCGCCCCCGACGCCTTGAGGGCGCTCCACTGCGCGCGCGCCGTCGCCAGCGCGGCCTCGTCCGCCCCGTCGAACAGGACCATGACCCGGGCATAGCCCGCAAGGTCCCCCGGCTCGGCGCCGTCGACCAGCAGCAAGGCCTCGGCTTCGTTGGGATTCTCCAGTTCGGTGGTCAGCAGGACCGGCTGGCGGGGGGCGTGCGGCTCGCTCGCCAGGCCATGCGGCAGGAAGCTGTCGTCGCGCCAGGTCCACAGATGCTGATCAAGGGCCTCCAGACGGGCCAGCTCCCGCGTGCGGACCAGGCCCTTCCAGCCGCGGGCAAGCACCTTCTCCAGGAGCTCCGGCAGGGCCTGCTCCAGGCTGGTGCGCTCCAGGTGGTAGAACCAGACCTCGGTCATGCTCCTCGGATCCAGCGGGCCGCGGCCCTATCCCTCGTACTTGTCCGCCACCATGCGGTTGAGAAGCCGCACACCGAAACCGGTGGCGCCGTCCGGAATGGTCGGGTTGGTCGAGGGCTTCTTCCAGGCCGTGGAGGCGATGTCGAGGTGCGCCCAGGGCTTGCCGGCCGTGAACTTCTGGATGAACAGGGCCGCGGTGATCGATCCGCCCGGCCGGGGCCCGACGTTCTTCATGTCGGCGGCGAGGCTATCCAGCCCCTTCTCGTATTGGGCGGGAAGCGGCATCCGCCACAGGTTCTCGCCCTCGGCTTCCCCGGCGGCCAGGAGATTGGCGGCGAGCTCCTCGTCATTGGCGAACAGACCCGCATAGTCGTGGCCGAGGGCCACGATGATCGCGCCGGTCAGGGTCGCCAGATCGACCATGAACCGCGGCTTGAAGCGCTGCTGGCAGTACCAGAGCGCATCGGCCAGCACGAGGCGGCCTTCCGCGTCGGTGTTGATCACCTCGATGGTCTGGCCCGACATGGAGGTGACGATGTCGCCGGGACGCTGGGCGTCGCCGTCCGGCATGTTCTCGACGAGCCCGAGGATCCCGACCACGTTCACCTTGGCCTTGCGGCCGGCCAGGGCGTGCATGAGCCCGGCGACAGCGGCCGCCCCGCCCATGTCCCACTTCATGTCCTCCATGCCGTCGGCCGGCTTGATGGAGATGCCGCCGGTGTCGAAGCAGACGCCCTTGCCCACGAAGGCCAGCGGCTTGGACTTGCCCCCGCCCTTCCACTGGATGACGGCGAGCTGGCTCTCGCGCCGGCTGCCCTGGCCGACGCCCAGGAGGGCGTGCATGCCGAGCTTGGCCATTTCCGCCTCGCCCAGGATCTCCACCTGCAGGCCTAGGCCCTCGAGCGCCTTCACGCGGCGGGCGAACTCGACCGGAAAGAGGATGTTGGCGGGCTCGGAGACGAGGTCGCGGCTGAAGACCACGGCGTCGGCCACCGCCGACAGGGGCGCGAACGCGGCGAGCGCGGCGTCGACATCGTCGCTGACGATCTGGGTCATCACCACCGAGGGCTTCTTCTCGGCCGGCTCCTTGGTCTTGTAGCGGTCGAACCGGTAGGCCGCGAGCCGCACGCCCATGGCCATGTGCGCGGCCTTATCCGGCGGCCCCTGGACGCGCAGCAGGGTCGTCCCGGAGGACTTCACCGCGTTGAAGGCCGCAGCCGCGGCGTGTTCGGCGGCCGTGTCGTTGAAGGCCGCGGCCTTGCCCGCGCCGACGAGCAGGAAGCGCCCGGCGTCGATCCCCGCCAGGCCGGGCATGTCCAGCACCTGCCCCTTGGCGCCCGTGAAGCGGCCCGCCTCCAGGGCGCGCGACAGGGCGCCCCCGGCGGCGCGGTCGATTTCGCCCGCGGCGCCGCCAAGCAGATCGCCCTCGAACACCAGCAGGGCGTAGGCCGCCTTGGCCGGAGTCGGCGCCCCGGCGACCACGAATTCGATGTCCATACCCACTCTCTCAATGTCAGACGACCGCGCCGCCCGGTTGTGCGGGGCGGCGGCACATGATTTAGAACAGCTTCGCGGCGGGGGCGCGCCGATTCATGCTTCCCCGCCCTTTTTTGGACAGGCCCGGACAGGATTGACGGTGTTTCGGCCCAGGCCGGGAAATCGGTGGACTGACGGGCGGGATCAGGCTGTGCACACGAAGCGGAGCCCATGCGCCTGATCGACCGCTACCTGCTCAAGCAGCTTCTGGGACCGACGCTCCTGGCCACCCTGGCCCTGACGCTCGTGGCCCTGCTCAGCCAGAGCCTGTCAGCCCTCGACCTGATCGTGAACCAGCGCCAGAGCGCCTTCGTGTTCGCCAAGATCACGCTCCTGGCCATGCCCCAGCTGATGAACATGGTGCTGCCGATCGCCCTGTTCGTGGCCGCCCTGGTGTCGCTCAACCGGCTGCACACCGAACAGGAGATCGTCGTCTGCTTCGCCGGCGGCATGAGCCGGACCCGGGTGATCTCGCCGACCATGCGGCTTGCCTGCACTGTGGCCTTCATCGCCCTGACCATGAATCTCTTCGTCCAGCCGGCGGCCCTGCGCGCCATGCGCGAGACCTATTTCCGGGTGAACGCGGACCTTGCCAGCACCCTCGTGCGCGAAGGCCAGTTCAACAGCCCGGCCCCGGGCCTGACCGTCTACGCCCAGTCCGTCGGCGGAGACGGGGTGATCCACAACCTCTTCATCCATCAGGTGAAGGAGGACGGCTCCTCCACGACCTATACGGCCAATCAGGGCCGGCTCCTGAAACGCAAGGGCAAGCCGGTGCTGCAGATGCGCCAGGGCTCGATCCAGGAGTTCAATTTCCGCGGGGTGCTGAACTATCTGACGTTCGACGACTATCAGTTCGACCTGTCACCCCTCAACGACACCGGCGAGCTCGTGCACTACAAGCCGTCCGACCGCTATCTCCACGAGCTCCTGTTCCCGGACCTTCAGCAGGACTGGGAGCGGCGCAACCGCGAGCGGCTTTTGGCCGAGGGCCATGCGCGCCTGTCGACGCCGATCTACAACATCGCCGCGGCCGCCATGGCGCTGGCGGCCATCCTGGGCGGCGGCTTCAGCCGCATGGGCTACGGGCGGCGGATCGCGACAACAGCCGCCATAGCGGCCGGCGTCCGCATCCTGGGGTTCGTGGTGCAGGCCGCCTGCGAGACCGAGGCGTGGCTGAACCCGCTGCAATATGTCGTGCCGGTCGTCGCGGCCGTGATCGCACTGCGCGTGGTGTTCCGGCAAAAGGTCTCCCGACAGCTCCGCGTGAGGCGGTCCGAGCAACCCGCGCCGAAGGCGGCCGCCGCATGATGCGGATCGGGCGCCTGGAGAGCTATGTCCTGGCCCGCATGCTGGCCTCGACGGCGGCGGCCCTGGCGGTCATCACCGCGGTGATCGCCCTCGTCCAGTTCGTCGATCTTTCGCGGACCGTCGGCGTTCGCGCCGATGCGGGAATCGGCCAGCTCTTCTGGCTGACCCTGCTGCGATGCCCGGCCATCCTGCTGGTCCTGATGCCCTTCATCTTCCTGTTCGGCGGGATCGGGGCCTATGTCGGGCTGAATCGGTCGAGCGAGCTGGTCGCCATGCGCGCGGCGGGGATTTCGGCCTGGCGGTTCATCCTGCCATCCGCGGCGGCCGCCTTCCTGATCGGGGTCGTGACGGTCGCGATCGCCAATCCCGTGGCCGCGGCGCTCAACGCCCGCTACGAGGCCGAACGCAGCGGCCTCCTGGATGCGGCCACGTCCTATGCCCCCAAGGAGGTCTGGCTGCGTCAGGGCGACGACCGGACCCAGATCGTCATCCACGCCAAGGGCCGCGCGACGATCGACGGCGTCGTGCGCCTGCGCGGCGTGTCGCTGTTCATCTATCAGAAGAGCGCCCGCGGAACGCCCGAATTCAAGCGCCGCCTCGAGGCCCGGGAGGCGATCCTGATGCCCGGGTTCTGGCGCCTCTCCGACGTCCGCGAGGCCGGCGCCGGCGAGAACTCGGTGCACTCCGACACCATGTCAATCCGCTCGACGCTCGACGCCGAGGCGGCGATGGAGCGCTTCACCTCGCCGGAGACGATCGCCTTCTGGCGCCTGCCCTCGGCGATCCGCGGCACGGAGCTGGCGGGTTTCAGCGCCTCGGGGTACCGGTTGCGCTTCCACCAGCTCCTCGCCCAGCCGCTGCTGTTCGCCGCCATGTCGATCATCGCCGCGGCCTTCTCGCTGCGTCTGGCCCGGCTGGGCGGGCTGGCGGGCCTGGCGGGCGTCGGCGTGGCGTTCGGCTTCGTGTTTTTCTTCTTCAACGCCTTCGCCGGGGCGTTGGCGGACGCGGGGGTGATTCCACTTGCGGCTGCGGCCTGGGCGCCGCCGCTCGTGGCGCTCCTGTCGGGGCTCACTCTGCTCTGTTACACGGAAGACGGTTGAATCATTGGTGGTCCCGGCTATCCATCAATCCGCATCGCCGCGAGAGGGGTCTTGGCGCAAATGAGTTCTGGTCGGCGTTCGCGCACCGCCCTGGCACGCGGCGGTCTGCTCGCAGGCGCGGCCCTCGCCGCCCTGTGGACGGGCTGCGCGCATGCGCAGTCTCCGCAGGCGCCCGCCCCGGCGGCACCCAAAGCCGTCGGGCCCGATGGCCTGACGTCCGACCAGATTTATCTGGAGGCGGACGAGGTCATTTATGACGACAAGGCGCGGGTCATCACCGCCCGCGGCTCCGTGGAGATGCGCACCGATCAGCGCACCCTGAGGGCCGACCTGCTCACCTATGACGAGCGCCAGGGCGTCATCCACGCCAAGGGCGACATCCAGATCATCAACGCCGACGGCACGGTCGAGACCGCCAGCGAATCAGTGATCGACGAACGCTCGAAGGCGGGGGCCGCCGTCGCCTTCACCGCCCGCCTGCAAAAGGACATCAAACTGGCCGCGGCCAGCGTCGTGCGTCGGGACGAGACGATCGAGCAGCTGAACAAGGCGATCTACACGCCCTGCCCCATCTGCGTGGACAACAAGCCCAAGACGCCAACCTGGTCCATCCAGGCCGCCAAGGTGGTTCACGACAAGAAAAAGCGGATCATCTACTACCGCGGCGCCAAGATGCGGATGTTCGGCGTCCCCGTCGCGTACCTGCCGGTGTTCTGGCACGCCGATCCGACGGCCGAGCGCCAGTCCGGGTTCCTGCAGCCCCAGGCGTCCGTATCCGATCGTCGGGGCTTCTCGTACGAGCAGCCCTATCTGCAGGTGATCTCACCCTATTCCGACCTGGTGATCAGCCCGCAGATCAACACGACGGTGAACCCGTTACTGAACTTCGAGGCGCGCAAGCGCTTCTATTCCGGCATGGTGACCGCGCGGTTCGGCTACACCTATGAGCGGGATTTCGACGGCAAGGGCGACAAGTTCGGCGACGAGACCTCGCGCAGCTACATCCTGGCCAGCGGGGCGTTCCAGCTCAACGACAAATGGCGCTGGGGCTTCACCGCCGAGCGCGCCTCGGACAAGCTGCTGTTCGACAAATATGAGATCGGCAAGGTCTACGAGGCCCGCGGGCCGTACGTCGCCGACGACCGCCGCCTGATCTCGCAGGTCTACACCGCCCGCCAGGACCAGCGCTCGTACTTCTCCGTGGCCGGCATGACCGTCCAGGGCCTGCGGCCCGGCGACAATGACCGGACCTTCCCCGTCATCGGTCCTCTCATGGACGCGCGTTGGGAGCCGGCCGGCTCCGTGGCGGGCGGGAGGCTGCGCATCAGCGCAAACGCCGTGGCGCTCAGTCGCGAGCAGTCGCCCGATGACGTCGTCGGCCAGCGCACGCCGGGTCTCGACAGCCGCCGGCTGACCGGCGAACTGGACTGGCGCTCGGCCTTCACCAGCAGCATGGGCGTGCGGGTCGAGCCGTTCGTGAACCTGCGCGGCGACGCCTACAATCTCGCCGACCTGCCCGCGGGCGCGGTCCGCTCCAAGCATTACACGCGCGCCCTCGCCACGGCGGGCGCGGACATCTCCATGCCGCTGGTGCGGCGCTGGCATGACGCCATCGTGGTGCTGGAGCCCCTGGCCCAGGTGGCGATCTCGCCGGATGTGCATCAGATCGTGCTGTCGCGCGACGCGAGCGGTCAGCCGGTCTATCTGAACGAGGACAGCGTCGCCTTCGAGTTCGACGAGTCGAACCTGTTCCGCGTCAACAAATTCCCCGGCTACGACCTCTATGAGACCGGCCTGCGGCTGAATGTCGCCGGGCGGGCCTCGGTGCTGTGGGACGACGGCCGCCGCGCGAGCCTCCTCGTGGGCCGCAGCTTCCGTGACCAGCGCGACGAGGCCTTCAGCGCCAGTTCCGGGCTGCGCGCGCGCGGCTCCGACTGGATCGTTGCGGCCGACGCCCAGCCGATCCAGGCCCTCTCGTTCTTCACCCGCGCCCGCCTGGACGCGGACACCTTCAGGCTGAAGCGGGCCGAGGCCGGCGCCAACGTCTCGGCGAAGTGGGGCTCGGGCTATGTCCGCTACCTGCGCGCCGACCAGGACATCAACGGCGACAAGACCGAGAACCTCGATCTGGGCGTCCAGGTCTTCGTGACCAAGCATTGGGGCCTCTTGGCCTATGGCAATCGCGACCTCGTGCAGGACGCCTGGGTCATCCGCGACGTCGGGGTCGTCTATCGTGACGACTGCATGCGCGTCGAGGTGGTCTTCCGGCATGAAGACGCCGTTATCGGGCGCCTTGGTCCCTCCAACTCGGTGGCGGTTCGCCTAACCCTCGCCACATTGGGCGAACCCCTCTATACCCGCTAGCTGATCGGCCGACGTTCGGCCGCACCCGAGGAATGTGCCTGCCGATGATCCGCGTGCCTAACGTCTGGTCAGGGGCGTCGCGCGGCGGCGTCCTTCTCGCGCTGATGCTTGCGGCGGCCCCCGCCCCCCTGATCGCCCAGGCCGCCACGCAAGGCGCGGCGACGGCGGCCAGCGCCCCGGCTGCGGCCGCCGAACCGCGCCGGATGGGCGAATCTGTCGCCGCCATCGTCAATGACCAGATCATCTCGACCTATGACCTGGCCCAGCGCATGCGCCTGCTGATCGCCACCTCCGGCGTGCAGCCCAACGAGCAGAACCTGCCGCAGTTTCAGCGTGAAGCGCTGGTCTCACTGGTCGACGAGCGCCTGCAGATGCTCGAGCTGCGCCGCCTTGAAAAGCAGCAGAAGATCGACCTCGTCGCCGCCGACGCGGAGGTGAACGAGGAGATCACCGGGATCGCCCAGCAGAACAACCTCACCGCCGAGCAATTCCTGTCGGCGCTCGCCGCTCAGGGCATCAGCGCGAATACCCTGCGCGAGCAATTGCGGGCCAGCATCAGCTGGCAGCGCTGGATCCGCGGCCGCTACGGCTCGCGCCTGCGGATCGGCGAAGACCAGATCAAGGCGACCCAGCAGCGGATCACCGCCGCGGCCTCCAAGCCGCAGTACGAGATCAGCGAGATCATGATCGACGCCAACCGCGTCGGCGGCATGGACAAGGCGATCCAGGGCGCGAACCAGCTGGTCTCGCAGATTCAGGGCGGCGCCCCCTTCCCCTCCGTTGCGCGGCAGTTCTCGGCTCTGCCCACCGCCGCCAATGGCGGCGACGCCGGCTGGGTGTCGCAGGGCGAGCTCGTGTCAGAGGTGCAGACCGCGCTCGACCAGATGCGGCCGGGTCAGCTGTCCTTGCCGATTCCCGTGCGGGACGGGGTCTACATCGTCTATCTGCGCGACAAGCGCTCGGGCGCCGGCGCCGACCTGGTCTCGCTCAAGCAGGCCGCCGTCGCCCTTGGGGCCCAGGCCAGCGCCGCGGACATCGACGCGGCGAAGGCGAAGCTCGATACGGTGCGCACGGCCGCGACCGGCTGCGGCGACCTCGAGGCGGCGGCCGCCAAGGTCCAGGGCGTCATCGCCGGCGACCTGGGCGAAGCCGAAATCAAGGATCTCGCGCCAGCCTTCCGCGACGCGGCCCAGGCTCTGCAGCCGGGCCAGATCTCCCAGCCGATCCGCACCTCGGCGGGGCTGCATGTGGTGGCCGTCTGCGGTCGGCGCGCCTCCGGTTCCGAGGAGATCTCGCACGATCAAATCGAGAATCGGTTGTATGGTCAGCAGCTAAGCATGATCTCCAGGCGTTACATGCGAGACCTGAGGAATTCGGCGACCATAGAGACCCGGTGAAGCAAGGCCCCATAGCCCTGACACTTGGCGATCCCGCGGGGATCGGGCCTGAAATCATCGTCAAGGCTTGGAATGAGCTGCGCCATGACGGTCCCGCCTTCGTGGTGGTGGGCGATTACCAGTCTTTGGCTTCCGCTTCAGCCGCGGGCGCATCCATCATCCGCCGTGTCACCTCTCCCGCCGAGGGCGCGAGGTCTTTTGCGACCGCCCTTCCAGTGATCGACATCCCGCTGCGCTCGCCGGTGGTGTCGGGCCAGCCTTCCCCGGCCGCCGGCCCGGCGATCATCCGCTGGATCGAAACGGCGGTCGGCCTGGCGCTCTCCAACGGCGTCTGCGCGGTCGTGACCGCGCCCATCGCCAAGGCGACGCTCTACCAGGCGGGGTTCCGGTTTCCCGGCCATACGGAGTTCCTCGGCGAACTCACGGCCGCGGCGAGCTATGACGGAGCCCGCGGCCCGGTGATGATGCTGACGGTCCAGGACCTGCGCACCACCTTGGTGACGGTCCACGAGCCCCTCTCCCGGGTCGCCGGCGCGCTCAGCGTGGAGTTGATCGTCAACGCCGGCCTGGTGACGGTCCAGGCGCTGCGGCGCGACTTCGGGATCGCAAACCCCCGTCTGGCGGTCGCCGCCCTCAACCCCCACGCCGGAGAAAGCGGCGCCCTGGGGCGCGAGGAGATCGACATCGTCAGCCCCGCGGTGCGCGCCCTTGTCGCCCTGGGCGTGAACGCGGTGGGCCCCTGGCCGGCCGACAGCCTTTTTCCGGCCGAGATGCGGCGGCGCTACGATGCGGCCCTGTGCCTCTATCACGACCAGGCCCTGATCCCCGTGAAGATGCTCGACTTCTGGGGCGGGGTGAACGTCACGCTCGGGCTGCCCATCGTGCGCACCTCCCCCGACCACGGCACGGCCTTCAATGTCGCCGGGCGCGGAACCGCACGGCCGGACAGTCTGATCGCGGCCATCCGCCTGGCGGACGAGATCGCCCAGCGCCGCAACGCATGAGCCTTCAGGCCCTGCCGCCCCTGCGCGAGGCCTTGCAGGCGCACGGCCTCCTGGCCCGCAAGGCGCTCGGCCAGCATTTCCTCCTCGACCTCAACATCACCCGCAAGATCGCCCGTCTGGCCGGGCCGCTGGACGGCGTGCGGGTTATCGAGGTCGGGCCGGGTCCCGGCGGCCTGACCCGCAGCCTGTTGGAAGCCGGCGCGCAGGTCGTGGCGGTCGAGAAGGACCGGCGTTTCGAGCCGCTGCTCGCCGAGCTTGCAGCTGCGGCCGACGGCGCGCTGCAGGTGATCTTCGCGGACGCCCTGGCGATCGACGAGGCCGCCGTCGCCGGCGGCCCGGCGGCCGTGGTGTCCAACCTGCCCTACAATGTCGGCACGCCCCTGCTGGTCAAATGGCTCACGGGCCCGTTCCGACCCCGATCCATGACCCTGATGTTCCAGAAGGAGGTGGCGCAGCGGATCGTCGCGCCGCCGGGCTCGGGCCCCTATGGCCGCCTGGCGGTCCTGGCTCAGGCCTGCGCCCAAGCAGAGCTGGTGATGGACGCTCCGGCTCGGGCCTTCACCCCGCCCCCCAAGGTCGACTCGGCGGTCGTGCGGCTGAACCCCAGAACCGATGCGCCCGAGCCCGCCCTCCTGGCCGCGCTCCAGGCCGTCACCGCGGCGGCGTTCGGCCAAAGGCGAAAGATGCTCCGTGCGAGCCTGCGGCCGCTGGGGGGCGAGGCGCTCTGCGAGGCCGCCGGCGTCGACCCATCGGCGCGGGCCGAATCGATTCCCATCGAAGGCTTTCTGAGACTGGCGGCGATCCGTCTCGCCGAGCCGGGCCGTCGCTAGTTCGGATTCAGCGCCACGAGCGCGGCGATAATGAAGCCCGTTATCCCAATCGCGAGACTGACGGCCCAGAGCGAGGGCCTACGGAACTTCAGTACACGCACATCCGACCGCGAACGCCCTTCGGCGGCATGACGCCCACTACCGATTAATACCGGTGGTTGTCCGCTCTCCATCGATGCTACCTAATATGGGGCGCCCACCGACGAAACCGCGCACGTTGTCGCAGCCCACATGGGTTCAATTTGAAATGTCCCCCTGCGACGCTCTTCCGCTCGCCCCCAGGACGTCCTAGGTCACAGTCGCAAGACTTGGCCTGGAGATGGGCCTGGAGATGGGCATGACTGACGTGGCGGAGGGCGCGAACGCGCCCGATTTCGAGTTGGCGGGACCGGCGGGGCCATTGCGCCTGGCCGACTTCAAGGGCCGAACCCTTGCGCTCTATTTCTACCCCAAGGACAACACCACCGGTTGCACCAAGGAGGCGCAGGAATTCAGCGCCGCGATGAACGACTTCGCCGCGGCGGGGGTGGCGGTGGTCGGCGTCTCCAAGGATTCGCCAGCGTCCCACGCGAAGTTCCGGACGAAGTACGACCTGACGATCCAACTCGCCAGCGACCCCGAGGGCGCCGTGATCGAGCGCTACGGCTCGTGGGTGGAGAAGACGCTCTACGGGCGCAAGTACATGGGGATCGACCGCTCGACCTTCCTCATCGACAAGGCCGGCCGCATCCGGCGGATCTGGCGCAAGGTGAAGGTGGCCGGGCACGCCGCCGAGGTGCTGAAGGCGGCCCAGGCGCTCTAACGCCAGCCGGTCGATGGCGTCGCCCCCAGCATTGCGGGAAGTTCAGTCAACCGCTCCGAGCAGAGTTACGCACAGGGTCTGGCCCTCACGACGGCAAAGCTCTTGCGCGTCGTGAAAAACTCATTGCATAACCCGGACCTCATGAAGTTTCCGACGCGGTGAGCATGAAACGCTTCGCGCGCTTACGCCGATCGTTGGAGGAGCTGTTTCCGGAACGGCACCTCTACATCCGGTCCGACGGCGACATGAAGGGCTTCGTCCTCACCCCTGGAAAACAGATGGCCGTCGCCGCGGGCGTCGCGGCCCTCGCCCTTTGGACCGGCGTGACCACCGCCGCCATGCTGGTGAACGTCCTGGCCCTGTCGGCCAGCGACCGGGAGATGGCCCGCACCGAAGCCAAGTACGAACGCTGGATCGCCGACCGCCAGGCCCGGCTCAACAGCGCCGTCGCCCAACTCCACGCCTCCGAGGGATCCATCGGCGCCGTCGCCGCCTCGGTCGAGAAGCGCCACGCGGCGCTGGCCCTGCTGCTCACCGACCTGAAGGGCGCGCCGGGCGCGGCCGAGGCCCTGACGCCGGCGATCAATCGCGCCCTGGCCGCCCCGGACGCCGACCCGCTACGCCGGGTCGAGCTCGTGCGCCTGAGCCAGGAAAAGCTCCTCGACGCCGCCGACAGCTACGCCAAGAGCCGCGCCGAGCGCCTGCGCCTGGCGTTCCGCATGGCCGGCCTCACCGCCTCCGCCTTCGCGCCCAGGAGCTCGGACCTGGGCGGCCCGCTGATCGAGGCCAAGGACCCCCGGGTGCTGGCGGCCGTGCTGGACGTGGACGAGGCGTTCGCTGAACGGGTGCGCAAGGCCGCCGAGGGCCTTTCCGAGGTCCGGGCGCTGGATTCCGCCGCGGAGAACGCGCCGTTCGCGCGCCCCACCGACAACACGCCGAAGTCCAGCGGCTTCGGCGTCCGCTTCGACCCCTTTACCGGCCGGCCGGCGTTCCATTCCGGCCTGGACTTCGCGGGCGGCTTCATGACCCCGGTCATGTCCACCGGTCCCGGCGTGGTCTCCTTCACCGGCGTCCGCGCCGGCTATGGCAACACGGTGGAGATCGATCATGGGCGCGGCTTGAAGACCCGCTATGCTCACCTGCAGACCATCGCCGTGCGACCGGGCGAACGCGTCGCCGTGGGCCAGCGCATCGGGGGCATGGGCTCCACCGGACGATCCACCGGGCCGCACCTGCACTACGAAGTCTGGGTGAACGGCCGTCCGCAAAACCCCGACCGTTTCGTGAGGGCTGGCGATTATGTTCACCAAAGCAGCTAAACCCGAGCTGGGACCCGTCAAGGCGCCAATGCCCATGAAGATCGAATCCACGCCATCCCCCGCCCCCGCCGACACCAGCGCGCGCAAGCCGAAGGTGGCCACCCTGGTCGCCGAGCACATGACTATCGAGGGCGGCGTCGCCGGCGAGGGTGAGCTGCATGTGGACGGCGTCGTCCGCGGCGACATCCGGGTCTCCAGGCTGACCATCGGCGAGACCGGCCACGTCGAGGGCACCATCACCGCCGAGTCGGTGGAGAACAAAGGCCGCATCGTCGGCGCCGTCACCGCCAAGCAGGTGCGCCTCCACGCGACCGCCTATATGGACGGCGACATCACCCACGAGCAGCTCGCCATGGAGCTGGGGGCGTTCTTCCAGGGCCGGAGCCTGAAGTTCCAACGGCCGACCGGCGCGCAGGCCGCCCCGGTCCAGCCGGCGACGCTCCCGCCGCCGAAGGTCGAGGGGCCGACCCAGGCGAACGGCTGACGGGAAGGCCTCAGGCCGGCGTCGCGCCGTCGCGGGTGACGCCCACGCGCTGAGCCAGCGAGGCGCCCATGAAGGCGTCCAGGTCCCCGTCCAGGACGCCCTGGGTGTCGGAGGTCTCCACGTCGGTGCGCAGGTCCTTGACCATCTGATAGGGCTGCAGGACGTAGCTGCGGATCTGGTGGCCCCAGCCGATGTCGGTCTTCTGGTCCTCCAGGGCCTGCTGGGCGGCCTCGCGCTTCTGCAGCTCCAGTTCGTAGAGCCGGGCCCGGAGCATCTTCCAGGCCTCCTCGCGGTTCTGGTGCTGCGAGCGCCCGGCCTGGCAGGCCACGGCCACCCCGGTCGGAATGTGCGTCAGCCGGACAGCCGAGTCGGTCTTGTTGATGTGCTGACCGCCGGCGCCGGAGGCCCGGTAGGTGTCGGTGCGCACGTCGGCGGGATTGATCTCGATCTCAATCGTGTCGTCGACAACCGGAAACACCCACACCGAAGCGAAGGACGTGTGGCGCTTGGCGTTGGAGTCGAAGGGCGAGATGCGCACCAGACGGTGCACGCCAGCCTCGGTCTTCAGCCAGCCATAGGCGTTGGGGCCCTTGACCTGCAGGGTGGCCGACTTGATCCCGGCCTGTTCGCCGCCCGTCTCTTCGACGAAATCGACCTCATAGCCGTGGGCCTGCGCCCAGCGGCTGTACATGCGCAGCAGCATCCCGGCCCAGTCGTTGGACTCCGTGCCGCCGGCCCCGGAATTGATTTCGACATAGGCGTCGTTGCCGTCGGCCTCGCCGGAAAGCAGCGCCTCCAGCTCGGCCCGCGCGGCCCGCTCCTTCAGCCCCTTGAGCTGGGCGCAAGCCTCGTCGAAGGCGGACTCGTCGCCCTCGGCGTCAGCCAGCTCGGCGTAGCCGATCGCGTCGGCCAGCTCGCTTTCCAGACTCTGGACGGCCTCGACCTGACTGGCGAGCCTTTGCCGATCGCGCATCAGGGCCTGGGCCGCTGCCGGGGCGTCCCAGAGCGTCGGATCCTCGACGCGTGCGTTCAGCTCATCCAGTCGTCGAAGCGCAGGTTCCCAGTCAAAGACGCCTCCTGAGCAGTTCGATCGACTGCTCGACGTCGGCCTTTCCGGCCTCGACATCCGCTCTCATGGGTTGCTCCAACAGGTGGGGCCGCGGAGATAGCGCCTGCGCCCCGTCAATACAATCCGCTCAGGTCATCCGCCTTCTTGGGCGGCGGCGCCGCCGTCGGGCCGGCGGGAGGCAGGGCCCCGCCCGGGAACGCCTGATTATAGGGGACAGGACCAAGGCTTGGCGCGTACGTCGTCGGCGCTGCGACTTTCGGCTCGGTGCCGGGGCGGAACGCCTCGCGTATGCCGCGGATCATCGCGAACTTCGCATTGGTCGGCGCCTTGAACTCTTCCGGCGGCACGTTCTTGAGCGCCTCCTTCGTGAAGGAGATGAAGATCGGCAGCGCCGCCTGGGTGCCGGTCTCGCCCTGGCCGAGGCTGCGGTTGTCGTCAAAGCCCACAAACACGCCCACCACGATCTGCGGCGAGAAGCCGACGAACCAGGCGCTGCGGTATTCGTTGGTCGTGCCGGTCTTGCCGCCGACGGGGCGCTCCAGCACCCGCGCCGAGACCGCGGTGCCGCGCTGGACCACGCCCTCCAGCATGGAGGTGATCTGGTAGGCCGTGATGGGGTCGAACATCTGGGCGCCGGCCGGCGGCACCCGGGGGCTCTCGTCGCCGTTGAAGCCGGCCTTGCAGCGCGGGCACGCGCGCCGATCCGCCCGCAGGATCGTCTTGCCCTCGCGGTCCTGGACCAGCTCGATCAGGTGGGGATCGACCTTGCGGCCGCCATTGACGAAGGACGCATAGGCGGCGGTCAGCCGGAAGGGCGTCGTCTCCCCCGCCCCCAGCGCCATGGCCAGGACCGGGTCCATCTTGTCCGTGACGCCCAGCCGCGTGGCCAGATCGGAGATCTTCCGCATGCCGACGCCTTGGGCCAGGCGCACCGTCATGGTGTTGCGCGACAGCTCCAGGCCCCGCCGAAGCACCAGGGCGCCCAGATAGTTGCGGCTGTAGTTCTCGGGACTCCAGACCTCGCCCTGCTTGGCGCCGGGCAGGCTGATGGGCGAGTCCATGACCACGCTGGCCGGCGTATAGCCGTTCTCCAGGGCGGTGGCGTAGACGATCGGCTTGAAGGCCGAGCCGGGCTGGCGGTAGGCCTGGGTGGCGCGGTTGAAATTGGACAGGGAGAAGGAATACCCCCCCACCATCGCCAGCACCTGGCCGGAATAGGGATCCATGGCCACCAGGGCCCCGTTCACCGCCGGAACCTGCCTGAGCCGGTAGCCGCCCTCGGGCGCGGTCTCCACGAAGATCAGGTCGCCGGTGTTCAAGCCCTTGCCGGCCCTGGCCCAGGCGACATCGGCGGCGACGATGGAGCCCTCCGCCCCGCCGGGCACGCGGACACGCACCGCGCCGTCTGTCGAGAGCACCACGGCCGGGGTCCAGGCGCGCCGCTCCGCCGGGAGCTGCAGCTTGCGTGCGGCGTGCTCCCAGCCGTCCAGCGAATCGACCCGCCATTTGGCCCCGCGCCAGCCATGGCGGCGGTCATAGGTTTCCAGCCCGTCCATCAGGGCCAGCTGCGC